>Ga0302243_1000005_pt1 | contig 430148 bp, 384 predicted proteins | sample AAG_UR_Met_MG_FD_193514 | JGI IMG/M metagenome (GOLD analysis project Ga0302243, IMG submission 193514) | Enriched activated sludge microbial communities from anaerobic digester in WTTP, New Holstein, Wisconsin, United States - AAG_UR_Met | ecosystem: Engineered > Bioreactor > Anaerobic >... | reverse complement strand
CTGCGGCAACAGATGCGGAAGCTTCTGTTTTATTTAATTCAGCCGATTCCTGCTCCTTCTTTATTTTTTCGGCTTCCTTTTCAGCCTTTATCTTTGCTTCTTCTTTGTTTATTTCCGTTTCTTCAGCCGCTATCTTTTGCGCTTCTATTTCCAATGCCTGTTTTCTGGCTTCTTCTTTTGCAAGTCTCTTTTGTTCTTCCTGCTCGGCTTTTAATCTTATCTTCTCTTCTTTTGCAAGTCTCTTCTGCTCTTCCTTCTCGGCCTTCAGCCTGATTTTCTCTTCTTTCTCCAGTCTCTTCTTCTCTTCTTTTGTTAATACTGCAGGCGCAGCTTCAAGCGCAGAATTTTTTGGCTCAGGCAAAACAGCATCGGCTGTTTTTTCACTTTGGACGGCTTTCAATGTTTCTGTTTCAGTTTTAGCTTTAGACTCTTCTTCGGCGCGCGTATTCAAATCTGTTTTAATTTTAGTTTCGATTGATGTTTTATTTTTGTTCTCGCCCGTAAAATCTCTGTCTGTTTCCTGTTCAGCCAGGGCGTTAATAACAATTGTTTCAGGTTTAAATATAAAGTTATTGCTCGATACTGAAATTTTATATTCAACATTAGGTTTAAGATCGTTTATAATATATTTTCCGTCTTTATTTGTTTTCACGCTTAATTTATCGCCATAAGATACTACGGCATCTTTCAACGGAGCATTTGCCGTTTTTACTGTACCGGAAATTGACAACAAAGCTTCAAAAGTCAACTCACTGTCATTGCCCAAATTTTTAATTGTCTTTTTTGATTCAACAAAAGAATATCCCTGTTTTCTGACTGAAAAATTATATTCTTTACCGTAATTTAATTTTATTTCACACTTACCGTTTTCATTTGTTTTGAAACTGTCTTTGCTCCCGTTTACAGAAATTTCCGCATCTTTGACAGGAGTTTTACCTTTTATTACCGTTATGTTAACTTTATACTTTAATATCGAAGCTTTAAAGTCCTGCGAATTGGATTCGGTTATCAGATTTTTTATAGTTCTTGACTGCGGATCAAAAGAATATCCTGTACTTGATATGCTCAAATTGTATTCCTGTGTTATTCCCAAATCTTCAATTTTATAATATCCGTTAACGTTTGTTTTATATTCTTTTTCTCTGCCGCTGATCTTAATAACAGCATCGGCAAAAGGCTTTCCGTTATAGGTAACATTTCCTGAAATATAACCTAAAACTGAAAAATTTAAATCTTCTTCATCCTGAGTTACTTTCTTAATCGGTATAGATTTAGGCGTTACCGTAAAATTGGCGCTGTTTGATATGTTTATTATGTAATCCCCGTTTGTTTTAAGACCTTTGACTTTATAAAATCCCTGATCATCCGTTTTATACTTTACGCCGTTGACGTCAATTTCGATGTTTGCAACGCTTTGCCCCAGAGATGTTACCCTGCCTGAAGCATAAATGTCTTTTTCAAAATCATGAGTAATATCCTTATCTAAAAACGCTACGGTAAAAGGCTCAAAATAGTGTTCGTCGGAAATAACTGAAACTGTATAAGGACCGTCATATTCCAAATTATCTATAACATATGCGCCGTTATAATCTGTAATATATTTTATATTTCTCTGGCTTATCATTATGGTGGCGCCTCTTACGGGTTTGCCGCCCACAAGAACACGGCCCGATATTGAATAATTGCTTACTGTGGCTATAAAATTTTCGTTTATCTTACTTTCCGTAAGCGCCCTGTATGTCTTTGCGTTAGGAGAGAAGCTGTACCCTTCCTTCGAAATCGTCAGCGTATACGTTCCGCCCTTAGGCAGCCCGTGTATTATATAATTTCCGTATCTGTCCGTTTTAACCCTCATATTGCTCGTTCCGGTAACGTCTATCGTAATATCGTTTAACGATACTCCTGCGGCGGAAGACCTTGATATTCTTCCGCTGATAGAAACAAATTCTTCTGCAGAATGGACAGCAACGCATAAAAATAATAAACTGAAATTAATCAAAAATATTGAAAAAATTTTTCTCATAAATATCCTTTTTGTTTAAGCTGTTAAAGTTTATATTTATTTTAACCTTTTTAACTTTATTTTTCAACAAAAAAATTGTTTATTTGATAACTGTTAAATTTGCAAACTTGGCGAGTAATTTTTTCCATTGTCCTCCGGCAAACAGGATTATAAGCTTCAAATCATCACCCGAACCGGATTTTTCTATGATTTTACCGTTGCCGAAAACATTATGAGATACCATTGTCCCGATCTGATACGGACTGTTGTCTGTTTTTTCTTCGCTGCTTATTCGTTCACTGTCCGAACTATTTTCCGAGTATTTGTCTATGCCGTCAAAATATTTGCTTCTTGAATACGAGTTTCCTGCAATATTATTTGCCGTTCTGTCCGATAGTTGTTCTTTAAATCCGGCTTCAAGCAGAAATCTGGACGGCACATTCCATTTAGTTTTCCCGAAAACCGTTCTTTCCGACGCCCAAGTCATATATAAATTTTCTTTTGCTCTTGTCATACCGACGTACATCAAACGTCTTTCTTCTTCCAATTCTTTTTGGTCATAAGCCGACTCTCCTATCGGGAAAAGACCTTCCTCAAGACCCACTAAAAACACATTCTTAAATTCCAATCCTTTTGCCAAATGTAAAGTCATCAGAGTAACTCTGTCTTCGCTGTCTTCCCAAGAATCTATATCGCTTACCAAAGCTATCTGAGATAAATATCCGGATAAAGATTTGTCAGGAGATCTTCTTTCAAAATCTTCTACGGCTGAAACCAATTCCTGGATATTCTCAATTTTGCTTTTATTTTCCGGATTGTCCGAAAGTTCAAGTTCTTTCAAATAACCGGTCTCGTTTATAAGGTCTTCTATTATCTCTTTTACGGTTTTGTTATATTTTACTCTGATATTTTTTTCCAATAAAGTTTTAAAAGAATTCAAGCCTGCCAGAGAAGACCCCGACAAGATATTTGAACCGGCAAACTTTAGCGATTCAAACAAAGATAATCCTTTTTCAGCCGCAAAGCTTTCAAGCTTTGTCATAGACGTTTTTCCAACGCCTCTTTTAGGAACATTTACAACTCTTTTAAAGCTTATATTATCGTTAGGATTATGTATTAATTTCAGGTACGCCATTATGTCTTTAATTTCGGCTCTGTCGTAAAACTTTAAAGAGCCGACTATCGTATACGGCAGCCCCTGCCTTCTTAATGCGTCTTCAAGCGCTCTAGACTGCGCATTCGTTCTATAAAATACGGCAAAATCATTTAAAGAATAACCGTTTACTTTATTTATTAAAATCATATCGACAACTCTGTGGGCTTCGTCATTTTCATTCATATTTTGAAATACGTTTATATTACCCTTATCCTCATTTTGAGTCCATAACTTTTTATCAACTCTTCCGTAATTATTTTTTACGACATTCCACGCTTTTGAAAGAATTTTAGGAGTGGAACGGTAATTTTCTTCAAGTTTTACGACTTTACAGGCAGGATAATCTTTTTCGAAATCCAAAATATTGTTTATATCGGCGCCTCTCCATGAATAAATGCTCTGGTCGTCATCGCCGACTACGCAGATATTTTTGTATTTATCCGTTAACATTTTGGTCAGCAAATACTGTGCATGATTCGTATCTTGATACTCGTCGACCAAGACATATTTGAATTTTTCCTGGTATTTTGACAGTATTTCCGGATTTTCTTCAAGTTTATAAATCGTCTGCATAATCAAATCACCGAAATCAAAAGCGTTATATCTTTGCAGTTTTTTTTGATACAATTCGTATATCGAGCCTACAGTCTGTCCGTAAAAATCGCCTCTGGACTGACAATCTGCCTGCATATCCGCCGGTGCATCCAAATCGTCTTTTGCCCTGCTGATTCGGTTTGCAACCCATGAAGGCTTAAATTTTTTATCGTCAAGATTCATTTCTTTTATACATTCTTTAACAACATTAACCTGCTCCGACATATCGTAAATAAGAAAATTCGAATCTATCCCGAAATTTTTTGCCTCGCTTGACAGCAAATATGTGCAAAATGAATGAAAAGTAGACACCCTGACGTCGCTTCCGGCATTTGCAGTTATCTCATTCACCCTTTTTCTCATTTCTCCGGCCGCTTTATTAGTAAACGTAACGGCAAGAATATTGTAAGGTTTTACTCCGTTTTCCAAAAGATAGGCAATACGGTAAGTAATAACTCTTGTTTTCCCGGTTCCTGCACCGGCAAAAATTATTAAAGGGCCTTCCGTGTGTAAAACAGCTTCTTTTTGCGATGGATTTAAATCGTCAATCGATATTGTCATAATTTGTGTATTATATCATAACAGAAATATTATGACAAAAATTTTTATTTTTTTTGTATAATATGCCGGTATGAATAAATTAGGTTTACTAAAAGAAGATATAAAAACAATATTCCAAAAAGATCCGGCCGCTCGTTCATGGGCGGAAGTTTTATTGTGCTATCCCGGACTGCATGCGATATGGGCGCACAGATTTTCGCATTTTTTATGGAAACACAAATTTTACTTTTTCGCAAGATTTTTATCCCATATATCAAGACATTTTACCGGAATAGAAATTCATCCGGGAGCCACTATCGGCAGAAGATTCTTTATAGACCACGGTATGGGAGTTGTGATAGGCGAAACGGCAGAAGTAGGCGATGACGTCCTTATATACAAAGGTGTTGTTTTAGGCGGAACTTCTTTGGAAAAAGAAAAAAGGCATCCTACCGTAGGAAATAATGTCATCATAGGTTCAAACGCAATTGTAATGGGAGCCATAAACATAGGGCATAATGTGAGAATAGGAGCAGGTTCGGTCGTCGTTCATGACGTCCCGGCCAATGCCACAGCCGTCGGAGTCCCTGCAAGAATAGGTCTTGGATTTAACCAGCATGAGATAGATCATCTTGAACACGCAAAACTTCCGGATCCGGTTGCAGACGCAATGAAATTTGTTCTTAACGAGCAGAAAAAACTTGAAGAAAAACTCAACCGGTTTATAAACAATTCCGATAAAAAATAATCCGATTTAAGCTTTTAACAAATTGCAGATTTTCAAATAATCTTCCAAACTCAATTTATCAGGACGCAACGAAGAATCCATTTTCAAATTATTTAAGATTTCAGCAACTGAAAGTTTATCTTGTTTGAGAAACGAAGACAATCCGTTTAAAATTGTTTTTCTTCTCATTGAAAAACAATGTTTAACAAGAGGAAACAACAGACTGTCGGGACTTTTGGGATTTTTATTAGTAAATCTGATAACCGATGACATTACCTGCGGTTTAGGATTAAAACATCCCGGAGGAACGTCAAATAAAATTTCCGCATCGGCATAATATTGTCTGAATAAAGAAATGTATCCGTAATCTTTTGTTCCCGGACATGACGCCAGTCTGACAATAACGTCTTTCTGAAGCATAATAACGGCGGAAACAAAATTTTTACAAGGCAAAAATTTCTGCACTATCGCAGTCCCGACATTATATGGCAGATTCGCAACAATTTTAAAAGGTTTTTCAGGTAAATCAAATTTTAAAAAATCACGGTTGATAATCGTTACATTGGCATCATTTTTATAATTTTCACGCATATTTTCGGCAAGTTCTCTGTCAATATCGACAGCCGTTAAGTTATCAGTAAATTTTTTTAAAATATTTGTCAGAGCTCCTTTTCCGGGTCCTACCTCTATAACAACATCATTTCTCGCAATGTTCGCGGACTGAACTATTTTATTTGCAATATTATTATCTACCAAAAAATTTTGTCCGTGAGGCTGTCTCATATTTATGCCTTTTCCCTGTATAAATTTATGCAGACTATCTCGCTTTTTGAAAACAATCTCATAGGAGGCCCCCACCATCTAGTTCCGGAACTTACATAAAGATAAGAATTATTTTCTTTATATAAACCGTAATAATATTTAAAAAACACATATTCTATCAGGTCAAACGGAGGTATCTGCCCCGCATGAGTATGCCCTGATAACTGTAAAGAAACAGGATATTTTGAAACTTCCGAAAAAGAATCAGGCTGGTGAGACAAAAATACAACAGGTTTTGTAAAATCTATGTTTTTCAAAGCCTTTTGTATATCAGCGGGCTGCGAATTGAATCTTTTTGAAGATTTTGTATCCGGAATACCTGCTATATAAATACCTCCTGCAATGATATTTGTATTGTGAATTACATTTGCTTTTATTTTACCGCAAAAAGAATAAAATTCTTCTATTCCCATATAATACTCGTGATTGCCGCTGACAGCAAATATTCCGTATTTCGCTTTTATTTTATCGAGATCATACTTTCTGTATTCGTCACCTATTCTGCTCTCAAGAATATCTCCGGCAAGTATAACTATATCCGGATTTAAATCATTAGTCCTTTTAACTATTTTTTTGACCTCTTCGTAAGAAGTATAAGAATCTATGTGGATATCAGACAATTGCACTATTTTTAATTTTTCAACGGTTAAATTCGAAACTTTTAAATAAATATTTTTTATTACCGGTTCCCTGAACATTACGTTGAATACGGAATATGCCGAACAAATAACGGCAAGCAGACAGGAGATTAAAGTCGAATAATATATAAACTGGTTATTTCTTACAAATATATGAATTATATCTGTTATAAAAAAGAAAAAAAACGTAATCGATAAAACGCCGAACCAAATATATCCGCAGCCTGCAAATGTTCTAAGAATACCGTTTGTTAGCGTTTTATTTGAAAAATATTCCGCAAGTATTCCCCAGCACGCCAAAATCAGAAAAATGCACAAAACGATAAAGTATGAACCTGCTTCAAACCTGAACACTGTCACAAATCTGCTGAAAATATAATAGTGAAGCAATAAATAGATAATCAGAAAACTAATAAAAAACAATCCCATTTTTGACCTTATATTTTATTTTTATGCCGCTTTACAAATACAAAACTGCATTTGAAAAACAAAAGACGCTGTTTTGCGCAGATTTGATTCTGCTGAATTTATAAACCGCACTTTACTTATTTTTAAAGCCGTTTATTAATTTATTTTTAAAATACAAACTTATAATTACGGCTATAAACGCTCCTATAGCCGATGCCGTTTTTGCTCCGAGCTCGTTTGCCATATACCCGCCCAAGATACTTCCTATCGGCGTAAAACCTAAAAAAGCCATTATAAAAAAGCCGATTACGGTTCCTCTGTGCTGGCTTGGAGCATTTATCTGGATATATGTGTTTGTTAAACTCATGCTGACAACCATACAATAGCCTATAACTGCCAAAAACAAACATGCGCTATATATATTTGTTATCAAACTGAAAAGCATTATGGCACCGCCGAGGCTCAGAGAGCTGTAAAAAACCCATTTTGATATATTATCGGTATTTTGTTTTCCGGCAACGGTTATCGTAGCCAGCAGCGCGCCGACCCCTACAGCAGACATGAATAAGCCGAGTCCGTTAGCCGTCATTCCGTAAATATCTTTAACAAAAACAGGCATAAGCACCAAAGGAAATACCGTAACAACGCCGTTAACCGCTAAAATGATAAGCATCGAAAGAATTATTTTATCTCTTTTTACAAAATTTGAAGCTTCTATAAGTTTATCTTTGAATTTGGCATTATTTGCTTCAATTGTGTGTTTAATCGGAATAATATGCGCCAACGCAATAATTATTGCTATATAAGAAACCGTATTAAATAAAAAACAAAATGACTCTCCGTATTTGGCTATAACAATTCCGGCTATTGCGGGTCCGATTACTCTGCCGGTATTAAAAATAAGCGAATTTAAACCAATCGCATTCATAAGATTTTCTTTCGGAACCAAATCAATTATAAAAGATTGTCTTATAGTCATGTCAAAAGCATTAACAAGCCCAAGAAATGTAGATAACACAAAAATATGCCATATCTGAATTGTTCCCGTCATTGTCAAAATAGTCAATATGCCTGCTTCAAGCATTAAAAGTCCCTGAGTCACAAACAGAAGTTTTTTACGGTTGTAATTATCGGCAAAAGTCCCGGCGAAGGGAGAAATTATTAAAATAAAAATTTGACTTAAAAATGCTACGGTACCGAGTAAAATTGAAGATTTTGTCATACTGTATACAAGCCACGGCATTGCCGTCATTTGAAGCCATGAACCTATAACGGATATTATCTGTCCGAAAAAGAAAAGTCTGTAGTTCTTTATATTTAAAGATTTGAATACCGATTTGCTGATGAGCATTTTATTTTTTCAACAAACATTGCCTTGCTTTTAATATGAATTCTGCAGCCGTAGAGCAAATATAATCAGGATACGTCCAAGGCAACTTGATAAATCCCCCTTTCTTATATATGGTGGTAACTTCGGCATATATGCCTTCGGAAAGGTATATTCTGTGGCTAAAGTCTTTGGTAGAAGCTAAAATAACGTTTGCAGGAGTTATATATCCCGGATCTATATTTATTATTCTGTTTTTATTTTTTGATATATAAGCTTCCAAATCATTTGTCGCAACTTTTATTCCCGCAAGCCTGCCGGGAGACAGTAAAGTTTCAAAAGATATCCATTGTCTTTTAAGATTTTCGCCCATTTCGGGATTATAATACTGCGTAAACGAAAAATCTATGATTTCGCTCTTTATGTCGATTTTAATATTGAATTTATCTTCAATCAATTTATAAACTTCTTCCGTATTAACGGAAGAATTAAAAATTAAACCGCAGAAAAATTTTGCCAAATGAACCTGGTTTATCTGTCCCATGATTGCGATATTATTGCAAAAACGGAAAGTATTTTCAATTTTTCATAATTTGTACGGATACTTCCAGATATTTTGAAATTTTTAAAAAAACACAAATTCTTTTGCTTTAAACATGCACGCTGATAAAGTACTTGACAAACAAAATTTTTTGTTGTAGAATTATTACAAATTAAATATAGTGATTTGGGCAAAGGTGCTTAAAAGGTTATGATGAAATCTTTTAAGCATTTTTGTTTTTAAAAGAACGAAATTAAAAAAATGGAGGTATCTTTATTATGGGTTACACAAAAGAAGATATTATCAGGATGGTCAAAGAAGAAGACGTAAAATTTATCCGTTTACAATTTACAGATATTTTCGGTATGCTTAAGAATGTTGCTATTACTGCAAGCCAAATCGAAAAAGCAATGGATAACAAATGTATGTTTGACGGTTCTTCAATTGAAGGTTTTACAAGAATTGAAGAAAGTGATATGTACCTTTATCCGGATCCTGACACATTCGTAATTTTCCCTTGGAGACCTCAGGACGGAAAAGTTGCAAGACTTATCTGCGACGTTTATACTCCGGACGGAAAGCCTTTTGCGGGATGTCCTAGAAATATTTTGAAAAGAAACCTAAAAGATGCTGCAGATCTAGGATATACGTTTAACGTAGGTCCAGAGTTGGAATTTTTCTTATTCCTTACGGATGAAAAAGGAAAGCCTACTACACAGACCCACGATGACGCGGGATATTTTGATTTAGCTCCTATAGATTTAGGCGAAAGCGCAAGAAGAGATATGTGCTTAACGCTTGAAGCAATGGGTTTTGAAATAGAAGCTTCACACCACGAAGTTGCCAGAGGACAGCATGAAATAGACTTCAAATACGGCGATGCTTTAAAAACTGCCGACAACATCAACACATTTAAGCTTGTTGTTAAATCAATAGCTCAAAAACACGGACTGCATGCTACATTTATGCCGAAGCCGATATTTGGTATAAACGGTTCCGGTATGCATACAAACCAGTCATTATTTAAAAACGGCAAAAATGCTTTTTATGACGAAAAAGATAAATTGCAGCTGTCAGGAGAAGCTTACAGCTATATAGCCGGTCTTATGAAGCATATAAAAGCTATGTCTGCTATTACAAATCCTTTGGTCAATTCATATAAGAGATTGGTTCCTGGATATGAAGCCCCTGTTTACATAGCATGGTCGGCAAGCAACAGAAGTCCTCTTATAAGAATACCTGCAGCAAGAGGCGCATCAACAAGAATAGAACTCCGCTGCCCGGATCCTTCATCAAATCCTTACTTTGTTTTAGCGGCATGTTTGGCAGCAGGACTTGACGGTATTAAGAATAACTTAAAAGTAAGCCAGTCAACGGACAGAAACATATTTAAAATGACCCAGGATGAAAAAGACAAGGCAGGAATCGAAAGTTTGCCTCATAATTTGATTAACGCTGTTCAGGCTATGCAGAAGAGCGATCTTATGAAGAAAACTCTCGGAGATCATGCTTTTGAACTGTATACCGAAGCTAAGATTAACGAATGGGACGCTTACAGAACAAAAGTTCACCAGTGGGAAATTGACGAGTATTTAATAAATTATTAGTATTTAGCAGTATTTAAGCGGTATCGTTCTTAAAATTTAAAATAGACAATATGGACAAAGATGTCCAGGAGAGTATCACGTACCTTCTGGACATCTTAACTTTTCAAGGAGAAGATATGTGTGGGATATTTGCAATAGAAAATAATGTTGATTCCGCAACCTTAGCTTTTGCAGGTTTAATTACCCTGCAGCACAGAGGCGAAGAGTCTGCCGGTATAACAGCAAACGGCGACGGCAATACATATAACACACATAAAGCTATGGGGTTGGTATCCCAGATCTTTAAAGAAAAGGTTTTAAACAATTTATCAGGTAAAGTGGCAATAGGGCATGTCAGATACAGTACGCATTCTGAAAGTTCTTTACTAAACGCCCAGCCGTTTGTATATAACTGCATTCACGGAAATATTGCAGTAGCGCATAACGGAAATATTACAAATTTTGAAAAGATAAAAAACAGACTTGCTAAAAGCGGTTCTATTTTCAATCATACGTCTGATACGGAAATAGTTGCTCATTTAATTGCCGAAAATACAGGAAAAACGACAGGTCAGATTATCAAAAAATCAGTTCAAAGTCTTGAAGGCGCATTTTCCTTGGTATTTATCCACGGAAATAAATTGATAGGAGTAAGAGATTCCTTCGGCTTCAGGCCTTTGGCTCTCGGCAAAATAGATAACTCGTATATCCTTGCATCCGAAACAAGCGCAATAGACGCTATAGGCGGCAAATTTATAAGAGATATTAAGCCCGGAGAGATTATAGTAATTGAAAACGGGAAAATAACAGAGTCCCTGCAATTTACAAAAAAAGTTAAAGAAAAATTGTGTATCTTTGAACAGGTATATTTTTCAAGACCGGACAGCATACTCTGCGGAAGAAATATAAAAGATGCCAGAGTTGATATGGGCAGGTATCTGGCGCAGCAAATGAAGCATATAAAAGCCGATGTTGTCGTTCCGGTACCGGACACCGGATTATTTTCGGCTCAGGGGTTTTCTCAATATTCCGGAATAGATTTACAGATAGGTTTCATAAGAAACCATTATGTAGGAAGAAGTTTTATAAAACCGTCTCAAAAAATGAGAGAAATTACGGCAAAATTGAAATTATTCCCGATAAAAGATGTTATCAACGGGAAAAGAATAGTTCTTATAGATGATTCGCTTGTAAGAGGGACGACTGCACAGAAAATAGTTTCAACTTTAAGAAATGCAGGCGCAAAAGAAATACATTTGGCGTTATCGTCTCCTGCGGTAATATCTCCGTGTTTTTACGGTATAGATACTCCGATTAAAAGCAAGCTGATAGCAGCCGTAAAATCTGTTGAAGAAATAAAAGAGTTTTTGAATGTCGACAGTTTGACATTCCTTGACATAAACAATATGAAAAAAGCGTGCGGCAACGGCAAACCTAATAATTTTTGCTGTGCCTGTTTCGACGGCAAATATCCGTCAAAAATAGATAAAAATAAATTAAACGCTTAAGTTCTTTATAACTACAAATAAATAAAACTGGACAAAGCAGCCCAAGAGATTTTCGTATCTTTTGGGCTGCTTTTTTTATATTTGTTTTTTCACAACTGCTTTAAATAATTTTGCAAAGAGGCAAAAAATAAAGGAGGTATTTTACCGATTTTTTGTTTCGTTTGTTAAATTTTATTAAAGGAGATTCAAAATGAAAAAAAGATTTTTATTTGCAGTTTTTGCAGCATTACTTTTAACTGTCACATCATCATCAATCGTAAAAGCCGAAGAACTTTCGGCAGCATCGGTAGCAAGCGTATTATCCGGATGGAAGTTCAGCGGAGACCTCACAACATTTGCATCTTTTAAATCGGAAGAAAGATCAACGGATTCAAAACTTAATTTTTCTTACATGCAGTTTTATGCGGAAAAACAGATTCAAAAAGACATGACGGTTTACTTGTCCATGGTTGTAAACAACAGAGCTTATAATAATGACCAAAACAATTATGAAACAACCATCTTGGTTGACACAGCTTTCTTATCTTATGCCGTAAACGACGTTTTAAGCATACACGCAGGTAGAGAGATTATCAATTACGGATATCAAAATCCAATATCCATAATAGATGAAAAATTTGCAATGCTGCCTGCAATGTCGCTTTCTTATTTCGGAGGTTATGTGTTGAGAGGCGACGGGATAGGAATCGCCTTAAGAAATTCCGCAGTCGACGTAAATGCGGCTTATATGAATATCCCTACAGATAACACTATCAACGGAAAATCTTATTACGCCAGAGTAAGCAAAACCATAGGGCATTTAACTGTCGGAGCAAACGGATTAATTTCAAAAGGTCCTGATTACGCCACAAACGATGATACCGTATCTTATTTTGGTCCTGACGTAAAGTTCCAAAACGATTTGCTTGATTTCAGAACGGAAGTTATTTTTGCAAACAGGGAAACAGAATTTACGCCCGGTACAGGGACAGAATCTATAAACAGAATAGGATTTTATTCACAGGTTACGGTAAATCTTCTTTCTGCAAAGAAATTATATGTCGGTTCAAGACTTGATTACGTTGAACCTTATACACAGCCTAAAGAAATCAACAGATATCTCAGCGGCGTAGTAGGTTCTTATCTGTATGACAATGTTTTGGTAAGAGCCCAGTTTAAATCAAATATTGACGAAGGAAAAGATTCTGAAGCAGGGCTTATGCTGACGGTTACATTTTAAAATTAATAAAATAGGAGGCTAAAATGAAAAAGGTATTTTTTACACTGTTGTTTTGTTTTGTTTCTCTGTTTGCGTTTAACATCGTACAAGCAGAGGAAATGGCGGTGACGCAGGAAGCAGTTGCAGTAACGACAGATTCTGTTCAGGCTGTTCCGGCTGCAGCTGTCGCCGAAGAACCTGCAGCTCCGAAAGTAGATACCGGAGATACTGCATTTATGCTTGTTTGTGCGGCATTGGTTATGTTGATGACTCCGGGGCTTGCTTTGTTTTACGGGGGCATGGTAAGAAGAAAAAATATTTTGGGTACAATGATGCAAAGCTTTGTCGCACTGGGAGTAATCACGATAATATGGCTTGTCTACGGATACAGCCTTGCATTCGGCCCTGACGTAGGACATATTATAGGAAGCTTAAAATGGTCTTTTCTAAAGGGAGTCGGACTTGACCCTAATCCGGACTATTCCGCAACTATCCCCCACCAGCTTTTTATGATATTCCAAATGATGTTTGCAATTTTGACGCCTGCTTTGATAACCGGCGCTTTTGCGGAAAGATTTAAATTTAAATCTTATCTTATATTCCTTGTTCTGTGGCTTACGATCGTTTATTGCCCTCTGGCGCACTGGGTATGGGGTGTAGGCGGATGGATAAGAAATCTCGGAGGATTGGATTTTGCAGGCGGTCTTGTAGTTCATATAGCTTCAGGTACGTCGGCTCTTGCGGCAATATTGATTGTAGGAACAAGAAGAGGTTACAGAAGAGAAAATATGCCTCCTCACAGTTTGCCTCTTACGCTGCTCGGTACGGCTCTTTTGTGGTTCGGCTGGTTCGGATTCAATGCAGGAAGCGCTTTGTCGGCAGGGCAATTGTCGGCATCAGCTTTTGTTGCAACACACATAGGTGCAGGAAGCGCAGTGCTGGCATGGATGTTTGCTGAATGGATGCACAGAGGCAAACCTACGGTTTTGGGTGCTTTGTCTGGGGCGGTAGCCGGTCTTGTCGCAATAACACCCGGTTCCGGTTTCGTAACTCCTATATCTGCAATGTTTATAGGTATAGCAGGCGGACTTATATGTTACTTTGCGGTTAACATGAAAGAAAAATTCGGATATGACGATTCTCTCGATGTCGTAGGCGTCCACGGAGTAGGCGGACTTGTAGGAGCACTTTTGACCGGTGTTTTTGCTACCACTCTTGTAAACCCTGCAGGTGCGGACGCAAGTTTCGGATTATTCAAAATTCAGGCTCTCAGCGCATTGGCTTCAATAACTTATTCTTTTGTAGTTTCTTTCATACTGTTGAAGATAGTAGATAAAGTTTTCGGATTGAGAGTTGAAGACAAAGAAGAACTTCAGGGACTTGATTTGTCGCAGCACGGAGAAAGCGGATATAGATTTTAGTTATAATATAAACGAAGGAGGATAAAATGAAAAAAGTAAGCGCAATAATAAAACCATACATGGTAGAAGACGTTAAAAATGCTCTGAAAGAAATAGGCGTTAACGGTCTTACAAAATCCAATGTTGAAGGTTTTGGAAAACAGGGCGGGCATAAAGAAATTTACAGAAGCAAGGAATACTGCGTTCAATTTGTAGTTAAAGCAAAGATTGACGTTATCGTACAGGATGAGATGGTAGATAAAGTTATAAACGTTATAATAAAAATAACTAGAAGCGGAGAAATAGGAGACGGCAAGATTTTCGTCTATCCGGTAGAAAGAGTCATTAGAATCAGAACAGGAGAAGAAGGAGAAAAAGCGATATAGCATCCTGTTGCAATATTTTACAGAAAAAAATCTCCATCTTTTAATACGGATGGAGATTTTTTTTTATATATTTTTTTGTTATAATAATATAGTATACAGCAGAATTGTAAAATATTCTGATAAACATGAAAACAGTGAGATATAAAAATGATCAAAACAGGTGCTGAAATATTTGTAGAAAGTTTATTAAAAGAAAACGTTGAGGTAGTCTTTGGAATGCCTGGCGGAGCCCTGCTCCCTATTTTTGATAAAATCCATGGTTCAAAGTTAAAATTTGTTCTCACAAGACACGAACAAGGCGCATCCCATATGGCGGACGGATTTGCAAGATCCACAGGCAAAGTCGGAGTATGCCTTGCGACTTCTGGACCGGGCGCAACAAATATAGTAACGGGACTTGCAACGGCATATATGGATTCGGTTCCTGTTGTTGCTTTTACCGGACAGGTTGCAACTACACTCATCGGCAACGATGCTTTTCAGGAAGCAGATATTACCGGCATTACAAGACCGGTTACAAAACATAATTTTTTAGTTAAAGACGTAAAAGAACTTACGACTATAATAAGACAGGCTTTTTATATAGCAAAAAGCGGCAGACCCGGACCGGTTCTTGTTGATATTCCTGTAGACGTTCAGAGAGCAAGCTGTGAATTTATATGGAAAGACTTAGTTCATATAACTTCATACCAGCCGAAATTCAACGGACATCCGGGACAGATAAAAAAAGCCGTAGATGCAATAAATAAAAGCAAAAGTCCCGTATTATATATCGGAGGCGGAGTCATAAGCTCAGGCGCTGAAGATGAAATTGAAGTTCTGTCTAAAAAAACAGATATCCCCGTAACTTCCACTCTGCTTTCAATCGGAGCATTTCACGGACAGGAAAAACTCAATCTCGGAATGCTTGGTATGCACGGAACATATTGGGCAAATAAAGCCGTTCAAAACAGTGACCTGATAATCTGCGTAGGCGCAAGATTTGACGACAGATGTACAGGAAAAGTCTGCGGTTTCGCTCCTAACGCTTCAATTATTCATATAGACATAGACCCTACGTCAATATCGAAAATTGTTAAAGTCGATATACCTGTAGTAGGAGACGCTAAAAGTATTTTAACCGAAATTATTAAAACCGTAAACTCTAAAGAAAATAAAAAATGGCTTGCCCAAATAGCGGCATGGAAAAAAGAAGTTCCTTTAACTTATGACGGTACTAAAGGATTAAAACCGCAATTTATACTTGAAAAAATATCCGAAATAACAAAAGGCGAAGCTATTATCAGTACGGAAGTCGGCCAACATCAGATGTGGGCTGCGCAATATTATAAAACGACAAAACCAAGACATTTCATAACTTCCGGAGGTCTCGGAACTATGGGTTTCGGATTTCCTGCGGGTATAGGGGCAAAAATAGGAAATCCCGACAAAGATGTTATCGTTATTGCCGGAGACGGATCTTTTCAGATGAATATTCAGGAACTTACAACGGCATCTTTATACGGAGTAGACATTAAAATATTCGTATTAAATAATCAGTTCCTCGGCATGGTAAGACAATGGCAGGAAATGTTCTACGGCAAAAGATATTCAAACACATGTTTAAGAAAAACTAAAAATTGCCCTGCTTTATGCAATACTCCGAGCGATAAATGTCCTGTATATGTTCCTGATTTTGTAAAATTGGTTGAAGCTTACGGCGGAACGGCAAAAAGAGTTACAAAAGCCAAAGACGTAGAAAGCGCAATAAAAACGGCTTTAGCCCATAAAGGCTTTTATCTTATAGATTTTATGACGGATATAGAAGAGAATGTTTTGCCTATGGTTCCTACAGGAGCCAATCTCGACGAAATAATAACAAGACTGGCTTAGCTTTAAGGCGATATTTCTATTATTTAATATAAAATCGTTCTCTCGGATTAACAGTTTTTTCTGATATTTTTATTAACAAAGCAGTTGACATATTTATTTAATTTGTATATAATACCAAATTGTAATGATTACAAATAAATTAAAAAAAGCATCACTTAAGTCAACTTTTCAGAGAGAAAAAATTCTTGAATATATCATATCAAGAAAAGAGCATCCTACTGCCGATATGATATACAGATATATGCTTACATTATCTCCGTGCATATCGAAAACAACCGTATATAATACGGTTAAATCTTTAACTAAAACAAACCTTATAAAGTCAGTAAAATTTTTAGGACAAGATGAAATAAGATATGACGGCACAGTTGACACACATCATCATTTCGTATGTGAAAAATGCGGTAAAATTTATGATATAGAAGTACTATGCCAAAATTTTAATAAAAAAGAAATTAACGGGCATAAAATAAATAACGTATATGCCTATTTTACAGGCATATGTAAAGAATGTAAAAAATAGGAGGCTTTTATGGATAAATTTGTATGTACAGTATGCGGTTATGTTTACGATCCTGCGATAGGAGATCCTGATTCCGGAATACAGCCGGGAACGCCTTTTGAACAAATTCCTGAAGACTGGGTATGCCCTACCTGCGGAGTAGGCAAAGATTCTTTTGAGAGAGCATAATTCCATGAAACAAATCTATTTAGACAACCAGTCTAATACAAAAATGGACGACATTGTTTTTGACGCAATGCTCCCGTATTTAAAAGAAAATTACGGGAACCCGCAAAGTATTTACTCTTTAGGGCAAATATCAAAAGATGCCGTCGAACAGGCCAGAGTTTCGGTCGCAAAATTAATTAATGCCCAAAGCAGTGAAATAATTTTTACATCCTGCGGATCTGAGTCAAATAACTTGGCAATAAAAGGTTTTGCTTATGCAAATTCAAAAAAAGGAAAACATATTATTGTCTCTTCAATCGAACATTTTTCAGTATTAAATTCTGTAAAATCATTATCTGCCGAAGGTTTTGAAATAACATATCTCCAAGTTGATAAAGAAGGTTTTGTAAAGCTTGAAGAATTGGAAAAGTCTATAAGACAGGATACTATTCTTGTTTCGATACAGCATGCAAATACGGAAATAGGCGTTATACAGAATATGCAGGCAATATCTAAGATTGTTAAAGAGAAAAAAATTGCATTACATGTTGATGCAGTATGCACGGCAGGCATAATTCCTGTAGACGTCTCTTCTTTAAACGTTGATTTGCTTACCTTGGCAAGCTCGGTGATATACGGTCCTAAAGGAGCAGCCGCTCTTTACGTTAAAAAAGGGACTGCAATAAAAACACAGATAGACGGAGGAGTCCAGGAATTCTCAAAAAGAGCCGGAACTGAAAACGTGCCCGCTATTGCAGGGTTCGGAATAGCCTGTGATATTGCAATGTCAGAAATGCAGAAAAACTATGAATACATAAAAGTTTTAAGAGATAAATTAATACACGGATTAAAAGAGAAAATTCAGCACATTTATCTTAACGGTTCAGTATCTGCCAGACTCCCAAACAATGTTAATTTTTCCATTGAATTTGTTGAGGGAGAAGCGCTGTTTCTGATGTTGGACGCCAAAGGAATAATGGCAGCAAGCGGTTCTTCGTGCGCTTCGAAATCGTTAAAGATGTCGCATGTTTTGACGGCGCTTGATGTTGATACCGCAGTCGGACAGGGTTCTATAGTATTTACACTTTCAAAGTTTAATACTGCGGAAGAAATAGATTACGTTATAGAAGAATTTCCTAAAATAGTCGAAAGATTAAGAAGCATGTCGCCGTTATATGACCATTTCATTAAAACAGGCAGCAGGATGAAAGCGGGTCCGGGCACAAATTACGACGACCATGACCACGAGCATTGTGACAATATTTGATATAAATTTATGGAGGCAGTATGGCGTTTTATTCAGAAAAAGTAATGGATCATTTTGCAAACCCTAGAAATGTCGGAGAAATAAAGGATGCTGACGGAGTAGGAGAAGTAGGAAATCCTGTATGCGGCGATATGATGAAGTTTTATATCAAAGTAAAAGACAACAAAATAGAAGACGTGAAATTTAAAACTTTCGGATGCGGAGCCGCCATAGCCGTATCTTCAATGGTTTCAGAAATGGCGCTCGGCAAAACTCTTGAAGAGGCTTTGGAAATAACAAATGCCGCTGTCGCAAAAGAGTTGGGAGGTCTTCCTCCTAATAAGATGCACTGTTCAAATCTCGGAGCTGATGCGCTTCATAAAGCGATAGAAGATTATAAAAAAAAGGGTGTGTAATGGAAAATATAAAAAAATGTAAATGCGGATTTTGTGAAAGCGAGCTGCAGAATTCCTGTCTCGAACCTGAGTTCTGTTCTCCATGCACCGTTGAGTTTGTCAAATGCGGCGATTGCGGGATAATGTATGAAAAACATTTGGATAAATGCCCTCAATGCGCAGGCATAAACACAAAGGGCGGGTGTAAATAAATGAGTAATATTGTAACCGGTAACGTTTATGCGGTAGGCGTAGTTGACTGGAATGTAAGAAATTTTCACGGTAATACTTTCATTACAAAAAACGGCGCAACGTATAATTCTTATCTTGTCTGCGATAAAGAGACTGCTTTAATAGACGTTGTCCATAAAAATTTTGAAGAAGAATTTATAAATAATATTACTAAAATAACTGATCCTGAAAAGATTAACCATGTTATATTAAATCATCTTGAGCCGGACCATTCAGGCGCAATAGAATATATTGCAAAAGTCTGTAAAAATGCAAAATTTTACGGTACCGCCAAATTAAAAGAAGGATTGCATAAATATTACAACATTGATATAGAAATCAATATTGTTAAGACCGGAGATTCAATAAATCTAGGTGAAACTTCTTTGACTTTTGTAGAAGTCCCTATGATTCACTGGCCTGACAGCATGATTACATACTGCCCTGGAAAAAAGGTTTTGTTTTCAAATGACGCGTTTGGGCAGCACGTTTCGTCAAATAAAATTTTTGCCGATGAAATAAACAATGGCGATTTAACAAAAGAAACAAAAAAGTATTATGCAAATATATTGTGGCCGCTCGGCAGCATAATAGAAAGAAAACTTAACGATATCATAAAAATGAACTTGGATATAGAAATAATTGCTCCGAGTCATGGAATGATATGGAGAAAAGAACCCCTAAAAATAATCGAACAATATCTGTCATGGGCAAAAAATACCACGACAAATAAAGCCGTAATAGTTTATGAAACGATGTGGGGTTCTACAGAAAAAATGGCCAGAGAAATTGCCGGCGGACTTTCTTCTCAGGGAATAGAAGTAAAATTATTTGATATAGCTTCGACAGATTTTTCAGAACTCGCTTATGAAATGCTTGATGCGAAAGCGTTTGTTATCGGTTCTTCAACGCATGACAATGAAATGCTTGCATATATAGCAGGTTTTCTTCATTTCTTAAAAGGAATGAAGCCAAAGAACAGAACTGCAATTGCTTTCGGTTCATACGGATGGGGCGGCGGAGCAGTAAAAGAAATTGCCGAAGAATTAAAATCTTTCGGAGTTGAAGTTTTTGCTTGTCTTGAAGCAAAATTTAAACCGAACAAAGAAGAACTGCAGAAGTGTTATGATACTGCCGTGTTATTTGCTCAAAAGTTAAAATAACAAAGAGGCAAAATGAATCTTTTTGAATTAGCGGGATTAACAGGATTTATCTGCTGTATTTTAGCTGTTTTTTTTGCGGCAACTCGAAAATTCAAACTGCATAAAATATTTGCAGGAATAGCTTTAACGGCTATTTGCATACATGTCGGCATTCACTTTTTCAGATAGTATATTTACAGGAGGTTTCATTATGAAAGCATTAGTATGTTCAGTATGCGGTTATGTACATTTACAGGATACGGCGCCTGAAAAATGTCCTGTTTGCGGAGCACCTTCAAAAGTTTTTAATTTAAAAGAAGACGGTCTCAAAACAAAAACAGATATAGTAACAGCAGGAGAAAGCGAAAAGAAACATCTTCCGTTTATAACGGTTGAAACAAAAAACTGCTGCGGGCAGCAGCCTTGTCATGAAATAAGGGCAAAAATCGGAGAAATTACGCATCCTATGACGCCTGAACATTCAATCCTCAGGATTGTTTTTTACGCAGATAAAAATTTTATAGGATATACGTCTTTAACGCCGAGTTTAAATCCTGTCGGAGCAATATGCGTAACAAATATTGAAAATAAAAAAATATCTGTAGTAGCGCTCTGTAATATCCATGGAAGCTGGCTGTCAGAACTTTAAGGAACACATAAATATTTTCGTTTTGAACAAAAGCCCTCTTCCGGCGGTGCAGTTTCAATACGATAAGCACAAAAGAAAAATATAAAATTGCTGTTTTGGAAAACGGAACAAAACCTGGTTGGTTTATACGTTAAAACAGAAGGAGAAAAAATGAAAAGTTTAAAAGGAACAAAAACAGAACAAAATCTGCTCAAATCTTTTGCGGGAGAATCACAGGCAAGAAACAGATACACATATTTTGCTTCTGCTGCAAAAAAAGAAGGATTTGAACAAATAGCGGCTATATTTACAGAAACTGCAGATAACGAAAAAGAACATGCCAAAAGATTTTTTAAATTTTTAGAAGGCGGAGATTTGGAAATTACCGCAACGTATCCTGCAGGTAAAATCGGAACTACGCTTGAAAATCTCTTAGCGGCGGCAGCCGGTGAAAATGAAGAACATACCGTTCTTTATCCTGAATTTGCAAAGACAGCCGAAAGTGAAGGATTTGAAGAAATAGCTTCAGTTTTTAAATTTATATCAACCGTTGAAGCCGAGCATGAAAGAAGATACAGAGCATTAGCGGCAAATGTTAAAAATGAAAAAGTTTTTTCAAAAGACGGCACAGTAAAATGGAGATGCAGAAACTGCGGATACGTTTACGAGTCAAAAGAAGCGGTAGATACATGCCCTGCATGCGCGCATCCCAAAGCTTATCAGGAAGTAGCGGCAGACAACTACTAAATTTTGATATTTAAACAAACAGAAATCCAAACCTTATTTGAAGCTTAGGCATTAAATTCAGGTTTGGATTTTCTATTTTTACAATATATTCCGGAGAAATAAAATATTTTAAAAACAATGTCATTATAATGTATAATATACCCTGTTATGAAAAAAATACTGTTTATACTCTTATTATGTTTATCTTATGTTCCTTTTGCAAACGCAAACACCGCTGTTTTTACTCCGGATTTAAATATAAGAATAAGACATGTTATTTTGGATATGCAGGACAATTACGATAAGTTCAACAGCAACTATATAAGAATAAGAACGTCTTTGGGATTAAACACTCAGTTAAATGAAACTTATTCGGCATATATAAAACTCTTAAATGAAAACAGAGTTTTCTTCTACAACACAAAAAATGCGGACGATGATTACAAAATAAATGAGTTTATATTTGAAAGTCTTTACTTTGAAGCGCAAAATCTCTTTGACAATTCTTTGACTCTAAGAATCGGAAGACAAAACCTTAATTACGGCGAAAACTTTTTGGTTTCAGACGGCACTCCCGGAGACGGATCAAGAACGATTTATTTCAACGCCGCAAAATTCAGTTTTAAAGCAAAAGACTTTACCGTAGATTTAATCGGACATTTAGGAACCGAATACGACCAGTATTTGCCTGTATTCAATCAAAATGATCCTAAGACAAGGCTAAACTTACAAAATGAAAAAGCCGTAATGCTTTTCGGCAAAAGCAATTTGTCAGAAAGACTCTACATTGAGCCGTATTATATTTTTAAAAGCGAAAATAACAAGATTTACGAACAACTTAACACTTTCGGAAGTTATGTAAAATATAACAGCGATACGCTTACTGTCAGAGGGCAGCTTGCTTCCCAAATAAGAGAAAAACAATCAAACAGCGCAAACGCTTTTGCAGGATATGCGTTCATAGACAAACAAAAAATTTTATTTAATGATAAAATAACGTTTGGATACATATATCTTTCCGGAGATAAGCAGAATACTTCCGGAAATGAAGGCTGGAACGATCTTTTCGGCAGAGGGATGTTTATAAATTCCGATTTGCTCGGCACATTATATATCCCGGAAACCGGAGACTTCGGTTATTGGACAAATTTACAGATGTATAATATTGAATACAAACTTGATTTAACTTCGAAATTTTGTTTGTCGGCAAGTTATAACCTTCTTTATGCAAACGAAAACGTCGCCGGCTCGCTTTTCGGGACAGGGAAAACAAGAGGACATTTAACTCTTGCAGGTTTGTTTTATCAGTTTAACAAAAACACAAAAGCCTTAATATACGCTGAATATTTTAAAGCGGGCGATTTTTATAACACAAACCAATTGGATAATGCAACTTTCGTTAAAACAGAAATCACGATGAAGTTTTAATTTTTTATAAAAATATTTTGTATAATTAAGAGAAGAAAATGAAAAAAATATTATTAATTTTTTTAATCGTTTGTACTTGTTTCGGATTATCTTTTGCCAGCGGTAAAAAAGCCGGCTCAACAAGCGTTGAAAGTCAAAAATTAAACGTTGTTTTTGACGGCAAGAGCTGCGACGGCATGCATCTATATAAAAGTTACGACAGCAATTTCTTGTCATTAAAAGAACTTGCCGCTCTTTTTGACGCAAGATTAGACTGGCAGTCGGTCAGCGGCAAAGTTTCAATGAAACTTAAAAATACATCAATAGATATTTTCGTAAATTCAAAAAAAGTAATATTCGGAAAAGATAAAGAAAAACTCAACATTCCGACTCTGCAGATAAAAAAAGAAGTATATGTCCCTGTTGAGTTGGTTTTGTCAAAAAAATTCTCGGAACTTCTGGAATGCGAGGCTTCTTTTGACTCTAAAGCCAGAATACTGGTTATCTCTTCCAAATCAAACATATCGGCTGTAAGGTATTATACGAAAGAAAACAACACTGAAATAGTAATAGAACTTGACGAAAATTTAACCTATACGATTAAGAAAGGGAAAAAGTCAATAATTGTCGCTTTTCAAAGAGGAAAAATAGTAAAAAACAGCGTTGTGGCAAATAACGGAGCCATAAAAGACATTGAATACGAAACTGTCGGCAGAGAAGCGGTTTTTACGATAAACCTGGCGCAAAAGCCTAAATTTGTAAAAAGCAAAAAAAACAAAACGCCTCTGCAGCTTGTAATTAATATTGAGCATTCTTCTCCTGTGGATATGTCAAAACCTTGCGAAATAGTATTGCCTGACACTGTTTCTTCCGCCGGCAAAGATATAAGCAAAAATATCTCAAAAACAGAGCAGACAGCCGACGAAATCAGCCGAAAATCGTCCGCAGAGCCTCCTGTTCCGGACGAAAGAATAATATCAAACGATTCTGAAATATTTGACAAACCTGTTCCGGAAGAAGCGGAAAATGACTCTGAAGCACTGTCAAAAGTAAAAATTGTAAGCGTCTCCGAAAATGAAATAATCGATGACAGTTACACTCTTGAAGACGACACATCCACGTTTAAAGATATTGCTCCTTCTGCAGAGAAATCAAAAAATGCAAAAATTATAGTTTTAGATGCCGGACACGGCGGACATGATACAGGCGCAATAGGTCCTAACGGCACAAAAGAAAAAGATCTCAATTTAGAGATAGTTTTGACTTTAAAGAAAATTTTTGACAATGATAAAGATTACAAAGTAATATTAACTAGAGACGACGATACGTTTATTCCTCTTGTAGAGAGAACAAATATCGCAAACAAACAAAAAGCCGATCTTTTTATATCGGTTCACTGTAACGCAAACTTTAAGAGAAGCGTAGAAGGGTTCGAAATATATTTCTTATCCGAAAATGCTTCAGATACCGAAGCCATATCAACCGAAATTTTAGAAAACTCGGTATTGGCATTGGAAGATAAATCGGATAAACAAAAATCCGTACTTCAGAAAATGCTGTGGTCAATGGTAGTAAATGAATATATTAACGAATCATCGGAACTTTGCAGTTTTATAATATGCGAAACCTCGGGAAGACTTAAGAGTCCTACAAGAGGAATAAAACAAGCCAATTTCTGCGTTCTCAGAGGGTCGCAGATGCCGGCCGTTTTAGTTGAATGCGCATACTTAAGCAATTATTCTGAAGAAACCAAACTACAAACTAAAAGTTTTCAGAGTTCCATAGCTGATTCAATATACGAAGGTGTTAAAAAATATTATGCAAGAAAAACAAAACAAGTCTCTAAAAAATAAAGCGGCTATAGGCATTTTCGATTCAGGTTTGGGCGGGCTTACTGTTATGTCCGCAATTACAAAGCTTATGCCTAAAGAAAACATTATATATTTTGGAGATACGGCTCATGTCCCTTACGGTTCTAAGTCAAAAAAAGTCGTAACGAATTTTGCGCTCGGAATATCAAAATTTTTAGTCAGGCATAATGTAAAACTTATTGTCGTAGCGTGCAATACCGCTTCCGCTTTCAGTCTTGAAACGCTGAAAAAATATATAAAAGTTCCGGTAATAGGAGTAATAGAAGCAGGTTCAGTTATGGCGGCGGAAAATACGAAAAATAAAAAAATAGCGGTTATCGGAACTGAAGGAACAATTAAAAGCGACGCGTACGCAAAAGAAATTAAAAAACATGACAAAAAGATAAAATGTTTTTCACGGGCATGCCCGTTGTTTGTTCCTCTTGTCGAAGAAGGCTGGCTTGACAACAAAGTAACCGAACAAATAATAAAAATTTATCTCAATGATATAGTAAATAAAGATATTGATACCGTTATTCTCGGCTGTACGCATTATCCTCTTTTAAAAAACACTATACAAAAAGTAGTCGGAAAAAAAATAAGCATTATAGATTCAGCTACTGCCGTAGCGTTCGAAGTTCAAAAACTTTTAAAAGAACAAAATCTTACAAACAGCACAGGGAAAGGATCTCTTGCATTTTTTGTCAGCGACAGCCCTGAAAAATTTCAAAAATTAGGCAGTAAATTTTTTAACAAAAAAATTATTAACGTAACCAAAGTGGAGATTTAAAATGAAATACAAACTTTCCGTAATAAAATTTTTTTCTTCGGCGCATGCTTTGAGAGAATACAAGGGGAAATGTGAAAATCTTCACGGCCATAACTGGAAAGTAAGAGTGTGCTTTGCAGGCACCAAGCTGGATAACTGCGGGATGCTGATAGATTTTACCGACATGAAAAAATATCTGGACACTGTCATTTTAAGTTTAGACCATAAATTTTTAAACGACACTCCCCCTTTTAATAAAATAAATCCTACGGCGGAAAATATAGCTTCATATATTTTCTCACAAATGCAAAATTTTGAAACCGAAAACGCAAAAGTAAACGAAGTTGAGGTATGGGAAAGCGAAAATTCTTCTGTAACGGTGAAACTATGAAAAAGAAAGCTGTAATTTTATTTTCAGGCGGGCTTGATTCGACTACTGTTTTATATTATGCAATGTCAAAAAAATATGACTGTCATTGTCTGATATTTGATTACGGACAAAAACATAAAAAAGAAGTTAAAAACGCCGCAAAAATAGCAAAAAGTCTCGGTTTGGTTTCACAAACGGTACACATAAAACTTCCATGGGACAAAAGCGCATTAACCGATAAAACAGTTAATATCCCGAATCATAAAATAATAAAAAAAGGCTTTGTTCCCCCTACATATGTACCGGGCAGAAACACAATATTTCTTTCTTATGCGATTTCTTATGCCGAAACAATAAAAGCAGATGCTATTTTTCTTGGAATCAACGCCGTTGATTTTTCATCTTATCCTGACTGCACCGGGCAATATTTACATGCTATGCAAAGCGTAACAAAAGCTTTAAAAAATAAAATAACAATTCATGCCCCTATAGAACATTTCTCAAAAGCCCAGATCATTAAAATGGGAATGAAACTTAAAGTCCCGTATGAAAAAACATGGACTTGTTACAGCGGGACAAAAAAACCGTGCGGTATATGCGACTCATGCAAATTGAGAGCAAAGGGCTTTGAAGAGGTCGGGATAGATGACCCTGCTCTTCAATAATTTTAAAACGGCTCCCGTTGACGAAGTCTTCTTTTCTTATCAGGGAGAAGGTATTTTTGCCGGCATGCCGCAGATTTTTGTGAGATTTTCAGGCTGTAATCTTAAATGCAGTTACTGTGATACTAAAAATTCTCTGAAAATAAACAGCGGAACTAAATACTACTCCCAACAGTCATTATACTCTTTAATATGCGATACCTACAGACAAAATAAAAATTTTTTTTATTCAAAAGCACCTTCTGTTTCTTTTACAGGAGGAGAGCCTTTGTTGTATGCAGATTATATAATTGAACTGGCAAAACAATTAAAAAAAGAAAAATTCGGCATTTATCTGGAAACTAACGGCAGTCTTCCCAAACAATTAAATAAAATAAAAGATTTATGCGATACTGTGGCAATGGATATAAAGTTTAAATCAGCATGCGGAAAAGACTTATTTGCGCAGCACAGAAATTTTTTAAAATTGTCATTTAAAAAAACTTTCATCAAAACCGTAATAACAAAATCGACAACATCCGAAGAATTTAAAAAAGCGGTCATGCTTGTTTCAGGCATATCGCCTGACATTAAATTCGTAATACAGCCTTCGGCATGCAATGACGCATCTTTAAATAAAAAAGTTTTTGAATTTTATATTACGGCTTCGCTAAAATTAAAAGATGTAAGAGTATTGCCTCAGCTGCACAAAATTTGGAAAATACGATAAGCGGAGTTTCTATGACTTTACATAAAAAAGAGTTGAGCGTTTTCGGGAACAAATTCGTTAAAATACTCAATGATAACGGATTAGCGGCTTCTTTTGATGATTCTTCTTTCAGGGATTACCTTCTGCAGATATCGGTTAAAAACAAACTGGTCAATTTGGGAAAAATAAATGTTTATTATAAACCGTCAAAAAATTCTTTTTCTCTTTTGACATCAAATATCAAAAATCCGCAAGCGCTCGAAACAATCAATAAATGCTGGGATATTGCAAATAACTTTCAAACATTTTCTCAAGATTCCGGGATACATGAAGTGTTTGTCGACGGTTCATACATAAACGGAAAAACAGGTTACGGAGCCGTGATATTTTCAGGAGATACAAATGTAAAAGAATTGTCAGGCAGTCTCAGCGACACGTCTACAAGGCAATTCGGCGGAGAACTTTATTCCGTAATACAAGTCTTAAAATGGTGCAATGAAAACAATGTCAAAAAAATAAGAATTAATTACGATTATCTTGGCATAGAATATTTTCCGACAGGCAAATGGCAGCCTAAAAATCCGCTCGCAGTCGAATATAAACAAGCTGTTTTATCATCCGGAATTGAAATTTTATGGAGAAAAATCGACAGCCATACGGGAAATAAAAAGAATGATATCGCCGATAAACTGGCAAAAGCAGGAGCTTCTTTTTAACGGATTATTTTTTGATTAAAATATCGGAAGCAGTTATCAAGGCTTTGTAATAGTCGGCAAGTTTTTTATGTTCTTCCGTCGTTTCTGCAGGAGATATTTTTTTTGTCTCTCTGTCAAAATTAAAAGATTTAAAACTGTTATCGGTAAAATTATATTTCACGGCAATGTTATCTTTTACGGCTAATCCGTCTATATTAAGAGACACATTATCTGCAACATTTAACAAATCGCTCCCGACGGACGTATAATCGGCATTTGATAAAGATAATCCGTATAGTGTAGGCATTATATCCATATGCGAACCGTTTATTGAAGTATTTATCTGTTTATTCTTTAATTTTGGAGGAATATACAGATAAAGAGGAACAGCATATCTCACAAACATATCTTCGGTTGTATAGTTTGAGAGTTCTCTTAAATTATGATCTCCCGTTACGGCAATAATAGTGTTTTCTGCAAACGCCGACTCTTTTACCGCTGAAATAAATTTTGCAAGCTCAATATTTGCAAACTGATATAATTCAAAAATAGCTTTATTGTTGAAATCTTTGGTCGACATCATTCCTTTTATCTGCTGAGGTATAGCCAACGGAAGCGGAATATATCCGTCAGGCCTTTTATACGGAGGATGCGTGCCGGTAGACATTGCAAAAATAAATTTAGGTTTATTCACTGATTTATCTTCAAGTTTCTCTTTCAAAAGCTCAAAAAACTGGGCATCGTTTATTCCCCATGCATGCCTGTCTTTTGCTTTAACTTTAATATTTCCTTCTCCGACAATTTCGTTAAACCCCTGAGCTTTAAAGAAAGATTCCAAATCTCTCCAAGTCATGCTGCCACCGTAAAGGGCAATCGAATCATAACCTGCCTTCTTATAAGGCAAAGCTGCGGAGTTAGGAAAAGGCTTGAAAGCGTCCTGTGTCTGCGTAATTTGATTTACAAAAGGTCTTTGGGGAATATTCAAAATTATCGATTCTATGCCGTGAATTGTTATATATCCTGCCGGCAGAAAATTATAAAAAACTGTATCTGCGTCAAAATGTTTTTTTAAATCGCCTAAAACGTTAAACTGAGGGCTGTCTTTTAAAACAGGCAATTCTCCGAAACCTTCCATCACAATTAATATAACGTTTGGTCTTATCTCTTCGGCAGCCTTGTTTTCTCCGGTTTTTTTATGAAAAACATCATCAAGAGTTTGTTTGTCTTTGTTAAAACTCAGGTATCTTAGATCATTTAATATTTGTTCATCACCGCTGTATTTAAAAACTTCTTTTAAATTCATTGTATTATTGGCATTTTTTATTTTCAAATAAATAGTATCGGCAAGAGGGTGAACAGGATTTATGCACAGCTTATTAATGAAATAGTCGGGAGAAATCTGCGAATAAAAAACCCCGAGAGGAAACATAGAAAAAGAACCTCTGGCAACAACAAAATTAACAGCGATTATAAGCAGAGCGGCAAAAAACTTTGTAGATTTTTTCCAATATAAAGTATTTATTATTCTTTCGTTAAACTTTAATTCTTTGTAGGTCCAATAAAAAACTTTATTTATAATAAAACATAGCAAGACAAAAATCAAAACGGCTATATACAGTCTATAGTCCGAAGCTATCGTTTTGACGAGAGCAACCGTATCATCTTCAAAAATGCCGAATATCAATAAATTGTAGTGATCTTTAAAATATGAGAAAAAACCGAAATCGACAAATATAACAAAAAACAGCAGCGAAAATATCAAAGTATAATAATAACGGAAAAAAGATATTGAAAACCTGAATATCGAATAACTTTGCAGCAGCAGACAGATTATTAAAATTAAAGTAACGGGAGCGTTGATATAAGCCATAACGGACATATCAAAACGCAACCCCATAATAAAAGCCTTAAAAACGTATATTTTTAAAGCTCCAAGAGTTGAAAAGTCGGCAAAATAAATAAAAAAAACAAATCTGTAAAGAGTAATAAACAAAAGCATTAAAAGATTTACAGGTATGAGTATTAAAAAACTGTTGAAAATTAAATTTGAATTAAATCTTTCTTCCATTTGACGGAAATTATATCATTAAAAGTTTCTTATTTCAATTTAAGAGACTTCTCTCTGCGTGTAAAAAACACTAAAACGCCGGCAAGCAACATCCACGAAAAAAAAGAAATCAATAACCCTGCCGTAAAAGATAAAGGTCTGTATTCAAATCTTATTCTGTGTACGCCTTTATCAACAGAAATTGCTCTGTAAATATAATTCGCAGGTATTATTTCATATTTAACTTTATTATTGTCCATATTATAAGCTCTCCATCCTTTTTCATAATTGCTGCTTATCAATATGATTGCCGGTTCGCTCGTTTTACATTCTATCTCTATTTCATTATCGTTTAAAGACAATATATTTACGGTACTTGCTCCCTGTTTTAAAGGTTTGTATAAAGGCTCTTTTTCCAATACAACCGTATTTAAAAAGTCAAAATTTTTATTAAATAAAATAGAAAATGTTTTTTCTTTATCGCTCTCAACGATATAATTATAGAATACGTTAACCCTCTTGAGCATTTCCACATTGTATTGAGATACTCTCTCGGTATTATCATCTATGATGTATTTGCATCTGAGCATACCGAATATATTCTCCACATCCGCATTTGGATCTTCAAGATGCTTGATAAAATCAAGATAATTTTTAAGAACGTCCGAAGTAGTTCCGAATATATTTTCATAATTATATTCCAAAGAATATTTCTCGTTTGCAAAATATCTTACATCGTCATTTTTGTAAAAAACCTTTAAGCGTTCATATTTATAATCATTGTCAAAGAAAAAAGGTTTGGCATAATTTTTCACAAACATAACAGGCTGTATAGCCGCAATAAGCAGCATTACGGGAATAATGCTTGTGTATTTTCTGAACGATATGAATATTGCAAAAAGCAAAACAAACCATCCTGTAAGAATAATTTGTTTTGTGAAAAGAGCCGATACGTTTACATCATTCGTAAATAATCCGGCAATAAAAACTGACAGCCGCGCGTTAAAGATAATTGATGACACAGCAAACACAATAATCGTAAAAATAAAATATTTATTTATCTTTAAGTCTTTTGACATAATATGAATTATTCCGTAAGACAACAAAGGCAATATTAGTATTGAAATAAAAAAATTTATTTTTATAGGACTTCTGAAATTGTTAAATAACGGAATTAAAGATGCCAGAATACCGGAAATAACATGATGATACGTGAGTAAATACAATAACACTGCCAGTAAAATGTATTTAAGATAATCCTTTTTAAAATTATTAAATATTAACGTTAAAATAATAAGGAGATTAAATATTCCTATATATATCGCCGTTTCCCAGAAATAAAAACTTGTTAATTCTGTATAAGCCGGAAACAAAAGAGTAAGTAAATGAGATAAATTTGATTTTATTGAAACATGCTGCAGTATCCCTGAAATTCTTGCTCCCTGAAGATAAAATTCTATACTCGGAAGTAATTGTACCGCAGAAAGGCAAACGGCTGCTAAGTAAGATGAAAATAAAGTTATTATCGTGTTTTTATTGAAACAAAAAAATAAGACATATATAAAAGACACCACGGCTGTATAATAAACATACTGAAAATGTCCGGCAAAGATCTGCAACGCTATAACCGCCGAAACAGGGATAATAAATTTATAATTTTTGCTTTTAAAAGATTTGTCATATAAAAACAACAGCAACGGGAACCATGCCATAGTTATAATATTTGACAAATGTCCGGCAACTGCATGAAGATAAAAACCTGCGCCAAACACTGCTGTTACGGCCGTATAAACCGACACAAATTTATCTTTTATTTTATTGTCTATCCATAAAAAAACAGAAAAAGACAAAATAAAAAAATGCAGCAGAAAAGACCAGTTGATTGCTTTGCTGATCGGCAAAAACAAAAAAATAATATTGAAAGGATAGCAGGTTGCGGTTTCGGAATTTGCGAAAAAAGGATGTCCTGAAAAAATCTGCAGAGTCCATAAAGGGACAGATCCTGAAAGAAGGCTGTCAGCTACATACTGTCTGATGTTTATATAATAGTTCAAATCTTTTAAATCGAATTTTGAAAAATAATAACCCGCCGGAGCAAAAATAATATCGGTATGAACCAGCAATATTATAAAAAAAAGCATCAAAGCTATATGAAAATAATTAAACTTCTCAAAAAACTTTCTCATTATTTTTGCAAACCGCTTAAATATATTATTTTTGACGCACTTTCCACAACAGACAGATATAAACATGCTTCGCTTAAAGTTTTTCCTCCGGCAAAAGCTCCGTGTCCTCTGACAAATGCCGCCTTGTACTTTGATATAAGCGCCGGTATTTTTGCGGCAACTTCATCGGAACATATAGTTTGGCTGCATGAAATAACCGGAATCTCAGGCAAATATAAAGAGCCTTCGGAATCGACAGGCTTTATCACTTTGTTTTTTAAAGACAATACCGTAGCATAAATGGTATGGGCATGAGCTACCGCAGTAACTCCAGGATTACTCAGATATATATTTCTGTGAACTTTCGCTTCTACCGAAGCTTCTTTATCTTTGCCGTCGTTGTCAAGATTAATGCTTACTATATCTTTTTCGGTGAGATATCCCAGCATAACGCCGTGTTTTTTTATCAATATATTATTCCCGTCTCTTACGCTTATATTGCCTGAATGCGAATGGTTTAATCCCTGTTCATACAAAACTTTGCCGAATAAAATTATTTCTTCTATTATTTTTTTATTCATAATTAAGATTCCTACCAGGTTTTAGATTTTTCAAGTATGTAAACAGTAACTTCCCTGTGCATCCATGCTTCTTCTTCGCTCGGGTTGTTAACGCCTAAATCGACTCTGTTGCCTATAATTGCAGAGCCTGTGTCTCCAGCATAAGCATATCCGTATCCGGAAATGTAAAGTCTTGTTCTTAACGGTATTACTTTAGGGTCAACGGCAACTATTCCCCTCTGCATTTTGTCACCTAAACAAGTAACCGTTCCGTCTCCCCATGCAAGAGGATCCCCGGGATAATAAGCCGTAGCTATCATTTTTATCCTTTTTGTCTTGGATAAATCATAAATTTTTTCTATTTTATTATTGTGCTTTAAAAGCAGCAGTCTGTAGAATGTTTTTGATATGGTTCTTTCGCTGTCATATACTGCGCTGTGAAATTTATTATCGTAATATGTTTCCGTAATATCGTAGTTTGTGTTTTTTACTATACCTTTCTGCAGTTCGACTTTTCTCAAATTAGAAGCATACTCTTTTCTCCATACAGGTCTGAAAGAAGACTGCTTTGACGCTTTTGATTTAACTTTTTTTACTCTTATTATTTTTATTCTGGCATCCGGATTAACCGGTTTGTCCAAATCATTGTATATGATGTCATCCGGGTTTAACACAATATTTTGTTCTTTTAAAATATCCCGCAACAATTTATCTTTATCATAAACAACCGATATAAGCTTGTCATCGGCAAGTATGTAAATTTTTCTGAACTGCAGAGAATTGGTGTTTAATACAAACACCAATAAAAAAATCACACACGGGATATATAAAAACCTGAATATTTTTTTTGTTTCAATTCTCTTCATATTCATCCAAATACGGTCTGGCTCTGAATGAAACACCTATTGATTTTGCTATCGCTTCAACTTTTGACACATCCAAATTCTGCAATTCAACGGCAGTAAGAAAAACAACTGGAATATAATTTTTTGCGAGTTCTGCAAAAGCGATTACTTCTTTAAACGATTCTTCTCCGAACATAGGATTGTTCAACCTGTTGTGTTCCTGAGGAGTTGTTCCGTTTAAACTTATTGAGATAACGTCAACAAGACCTTTAAGTTCAGGCAATATATTTTTTTTATGATATTTATTTGCAAGACCAGCCGTATTTATTCTTACTTTCGCATTTTTTGATTTCAGCCATGCCGCTATTTCTTTCACTTCTTCCAATCGCACCAAAGAATCGCCGTATCCGCAAAAAATAATTTCTTTATATTTTGAAGAATCTCCTATTGAATCTATAACTTCCTTTACGGTCGGTTCTTTATCAAGTTTCAAAGAGTGTCCTCTGAAGTACCCTGACCATTTTTGTTTGATGCAGTAAGGACAAGCCATCATGCATCTGTTTGTTATATTTAAATACAGACTGTCGAGATACTGATAAGACAAAGTATTCATTTTCAGCTCCTTAAATTAAATAAATTTACGGTATTAGCGGCAGTCGCATTGCAAACTTCTTCAAACTGCATTCCTTTTACTTCCGCTATTTTTTTCGCAACCTCTGCGACATAAGACGGTTCGTTTCTTTGTCCTCTGAATAATTGAGGCGCCAAATAAGGACAGTCCGTTTCAACCAAAAGTTTGTTTATCGGGACATTTGCAATAACATCTTTTAACTTATCAGATTTCGGATATGTGCACGGACCGTCTATTCCTATTAAAAAGCCCATATCCAAAACTTCTTTTGCTTCGTTAAGATTTCCTGAAAAACAATGTATTACGCCTTTAGGAATTTTATTTAAAGTTCTTAATATTTTCAGCATATCTTCATATGCCGATCTGCAATGAATGCTTACGGGCTTATTTATTTCTACGGCAAGTTCCATCTGTTTTATAAAAACTTCTTTCTGTACGTTTTTTGGAGAGTATTCATAATGATAATCCAGCCCTATTTCTCCGACGGCAACGCATTTTTTGTCATTTAACAAATTTTTCATTCTGTTTAAAGAAGCTTCGTTAAATTTTGAAGCGTCCTGAGGATGAATACCGAACATTGAAAAAACATTTTCTTTTCTTGACAATTCGAAAACTTTATCCCATGATTCGGGTTCGCAGCCAACTTCTATTATATATTTTACTCCTCCGGCAAAAGCTCTTGCCAGAGTTTCTTCTCTGTCATTGTCAAATTTTTCATCGCATGTGTGAGCGTGAGAATCTATAAGCATTCTTGAATCTCCGTTATTTCTTTTCCAAATCTATTCTAGGGAACAATATTTCAAATTTCCCCAAAGATGCGCCTTTTGGCGAAAAACCGCCGCGAGGCAAAATTTTATCCGTAAAATATTTTTTTGCCGTATCGTTAACATTGCCGGCAGCGCCGTTTAATTCCCATATTTTTTGAGAAATTGTCGGCATGAAAGGTATTAAATATAAAGCTATTAAATCCGTAGCCTGAAAATAGCAATACATACATTTTGCAAGTTTTTCTGTGTCTGTTTTCGCAAGTTTCCAAGGAGCATCATTTTCTATCTGCTGGTTAATTAAAGTAATTGCATTTTGTAAAATTTCAGCCGCCCTGTTAAACTGCATATTTTCCAAAGACTGCCCGTATCCTTCTTCCATTATTTTCATGACATCTTTTGTAAGAGTATCTTCAACCATGCAGTCAGGAATTTTGCCTTCAAAATATTTCTCGGCCATTTTGTTTGTTCTTGAAACTAAATTGCCCAGATTATTAGCCAAATCAATATTATATTTATGCGCCAACGCTGAAATCGAAATATCTCCGTCAGGGCCGAAAGGAATAAGAGAAACAGCCAAATACCTTGTAGGATCTGTTCCGAATTTTTCAACAAGTTCCGCCGGGGTTATTACGTTTCCTATAGTTTTAGACATCTTTTCGCCGTTAATGGTAAAAAAACCGTGGGCATAAACTTTTTTGTGAACGGCAATTCCTGCCCCCATTAAAATTGCAGGCCATATTACGCTGTGAAACCATAAAATATCTTTTGCCATCAAATGTATATCGGCAGGCCAGTATTTTTCAAAAAGAGCCTTATCGTTTTTATAACCTATCGCCGAAACATAATTAATTAATGCATCAATCCAGACATAAACTGTCTGGCTGTTGTCAAACGGCAAAGGGATTCCCCAGTCAAGAGCGGCTCTTGAAATACTTATATCTTCCAAACCGAGTTTCAATTTTCCCAATATTTCATTTCTTCTTGTTTCCGGAAGTATTTCTATATGCTGAGGATGATCAGGGCTTTCAATCATCTCGATTAATTTTTCATTAAAAGAAGACAATTTAAAAAAATAATTTTCTTCCGACTGGACTTTTGGAGGTTTTTTATGGTCAGGACAGCACCCGTTTTCATCCAAATCTTTTTCCGAAATAAATTTTTCACAATGAATACAATATAAACCTTCATATTTTTTCTTATATATTAATTGTTTGTCATATAACGTCTGCATTATCATCTGCACTGTTTCTTCATGTATCTTATCCGTGGTTCTGATAAAGCCGGAATAATCAATATCGAGCAATTTCCACGCTTCTTTAAAATGACCGCTCATTTCATCGCATAATTCTTTAGGCGTTATCTGCTTTGCCTGCGCAGACTGGCATATTTTTGCCCCGTGTTCATCTGTGCCTGTAAGGAAGAAGACGTCAAATCCCTGAAGTTTTTTCCATCTTGCGACTATATCTGTCGCAATAGTTGTATATGCGTGACCTATATGAGGTCTGTCGTTTACGTAATAAATAGGCGTTGTAATATAATATTTTTTCATGATTATTCCTTCTTATTGTGATTATTTTATTAGTATATCAAAATTTGTTTTTTTTAAATAGTTTCAACGGAGCCGGCTGATTCTCAAGCAAATTTTATTTTTTTTGTTTTTCTTCCGCCCATGATTTCCTTATATATAAAGGCTCAATATTTTTGTATGATACGCCTTCTTTCCCGGCAGCTACAACTGCCAGCGTTGAAGCTTTAGGAAAATGCAGAGACGGCATTAAACTTACGGATATTTTTCCAAATTCTTTTATAAATAATTTTTTATAAATTTCAACTGAATTACCGGTTATGATTATGTTATTTTTATACTTTTTATATTTTTCTATAAATTTATCAACCGGCATTATTACAACCTTTCCGTTTTGTTTTACATACAATTCTTCTCTCAATGCATCTACCGCCGCGACAACTTTGATATTTTTTATACCCGTATTTGCTTCCAGAACTGACAATGTATCTACAGAAACCACGGGTTTTGTTAAAGCCTGAGACAATGTTTTTACGGCAGTCATCGCAACTCTTATGCCGGTAAAACTTCCCGGTCCGCTTGAAACGGCAAATTTATCTACATCTTTTAATTTCCAGGCGACGTCATTTAAAATTCTTTCCGTCAGAGGAATCAGCATATCGGAATGTATTTTTCCCGCATTATAAAAACACTCGGCAATTATTTTAACGTCATCGCTGATTGCCACGCTTAATGATTCACCTGAAGACTCTATTGCCAAAATTTTCATAAATGTCTCTTTATTTTTATTTTTCTTCCGTTTTCAGTATAGTCGATTTTTACTTCCCATCTTTTCTTTATATTGTAATGGCTTATCCTGTCGCTCCACTCTATAAAAGAAATCCCGTCACCGAATAAATATTCATCTATGCCCAGATCAAAAACGTTATTTTCATCGAGCCTGTACAAATCCAGATGATATAATTTGCATTTTTGGCTTTCAAATTCGCTCACAAGCATAAAACTAGCGCTTCTGACAAAGCCGTTTACCCCGAATCCTGACATTATCCCCTGTATAAAAGTTGTTTTGCCGGCTCCCAAATCGCCGTTTAAAAAGACTATGTCCTTAGGTTTTAAAACACCGGCAAAATCAGACCCGAGTTTTCTTGTCTCAGCATCCGTCAAAGTATAAAAAACTTTATTGTTAAAAGTGTTTAAAGCCGCAATACTCGACTTTTTGTTTTTTCCCGTTTTCAAAATATTTAACTCCGTTTGTATTGTTAACCGTTCCTATGTAAGAAACCTGCGGAACAAGTCTTTGCAGTTTCGGTTTATCCTTAGGATTTATCGTAAAGACCAGTTCAAATTCTTCAGCTCCGAACAATGCGTAAGAATACAACTTCTTTTTATCGCCTCCGGAAAACTTGCGCAAAGCTTTTGAAACAGGAATTTTCTCTATATCTATACATGCTCCTTGATTATTATCGGCAGTCAAAAGCTCTATAGATTTAAACAGCCCGTCCGAAGAATCCGTCATGGCAGTAATATTTATATTCTTAGCCATAAGATTTGCCGTTTTTATTCTGGCCTGCGGCAAAAGATGTTTTTTGACAAGCTGTTTTTCAAACAGCTTTAAAGTTTTAATGTCCGATTTCTGCAGAATATCCAGTCCTGCTCCGGAATCCCCGAACGTTCCCGTAACGCATATTAAATCATTATTCGCAGCTTTGTTTCTTGTTATAACTCCGTCAAAAGCCATACCTATAAGAGTAATTGAAACCGTAATAAGTTCGCTGCTTACAGTATCGCCGCCTGAAATATGAATACCGTGCTTATCACATGCGGCTTTTATAGATTTAAACAGTCTTTTAACATAACTTTCCTGCGTATCTTTAGGGATTCCTAAAGATATAAAAAGATACAGCGGTTTTGCGGCGCCCATTGAGGCAATATCGCTTACATTTACCTCAACCGCTTTTTCTCCGATTTGTTCAGGAGTAGACCACTGTCTTTTAAAATGAGTGTTTTCTATTAAGATATCCGTTGTTACCAGATATTTAGAGTTTCGTTCTGATTTAAAACAAAAACAATCATCGCCTATATCAATGCAGACATTATGATATTTTTGAGGACGCGTATTGTTTTTTTTAATAAAATCAATTAGTCCGAATTCTCCAAGAGAAGATAATGTTTTATTTCTTTTCATATTCACAATTTAAAATTATACTATTTTCACAAAATAATTTGTACAATAAATTTTCAAGAAACGCTTTATAATACAAATGTTTATGCCGTTTGTTTGCCACAGTTTGAAAAACGGCTGATAATTTTGTAGAATCAGCAAGTTGACTTAAAACAAATATTATTATGAACAATGTTTACGGTGTTATACTTGGGGCTGGCGAAGGCACAAGAATGAAATCTTGTCTGCCTAAAGTTTTACATAAGGTAGCGGGGAAAGAATTAATATCCCATGTTATCGGATGTTTGAACCATGTAAAAATGCAGAAATTGTTTGTAGTTATCGGAAACGGTTCCGAATTAGTTTCAAAGCATCTGGAAGAACTTAATAAAAAAATAAATATTGCTCCCGTCCTTCAGGAAAAAAGACTTGGGTCGGGTCATGCTCTTTTACAAGTTAAAAAATATGCGGCCGGCTTAAAAGGACATTTGATTGTTATGTGCGGGGATACTCCTCTCGTTAAACAAACAACAATCAAACAACTTCTCAGGTATCATATTAAAAATAAAAATTTCGCCACTGTGCTGTCGGGTATTGCAGAGAATCCTTACGGATACGGCAGAATTGTCAGAAATTCTTCAGGCAATGTAAGCTGTATAGTTGAAGAAAAATCAGCGGATGCTGAACAAAAACTGATAAAAGAAATTAACAGCGGCATATATTGTTTTGATTTGCAGGCTCTATGGCAGGCATTATCAAAAGTAAAAAACAATAACAGCAAAAAAGAATATTATTTGACGGACGTTATTTCAATATTGAATAAATCAGGTTATAAAACTGATGCTGTATCATTAACGACCGAAGAAGAAATTTTAGGGATTAATGACAGGAAACAGCTTGCTTATGCGGAGAAAATTTTACGAAACAGGAAATTGGAAGAACTTATGGCAGGCGGCGTTACGGTAACAGACCCTTCTTCTACTTATATAGATAATGATGTAATTATAGGACAGGATACTGTTATAAAGCCTAATACTTTGATTGAAGGAAAAGTTAAAATAGGCAAAAACTGTATCATCGGCCCAAATACTTGTATTTCCGATTCATTAATCGGAGACAATACGGCTGTTTTATATTCATATGTGGAAAAAGCCGATATAAGAAATAATATAAAAATCGGGCCTTTTTCACACATAAGACCGGGAACTGTTTTAAAAGACAACGTTAAGGTTGGAAATTTCAGCGAAGTAAAGAAATCGGTTATAGATCAGGGATCTAAAATAAATCATTTGTCATATATAGGCGATGCCGCAATAGGAAAAGGAGTTAACATAGGAGCAGGAACAATTACCTGCAACTATGACGGTACTAAAAAATACCGCACAATTATACACGATGACGTTTTTGTAGGTTCAAACGTCAATCTTGTTGCTCCGGTAAAAATAGGGAAAAAAGTTCTTATAGCAGCAGGCTCAACAATAACAGAAAATGTTTTGCCCAATAAGCTTACAATAGCAAGAGCAAGACAAATAATAAAAGTTCGTAAAAAGAAATAAGAGGACAAAATGAAGCTTAAACTTATTGCAGGTAGCGCAAATCCTATTTTGGCTCAGGAAATTTCAAAAAAATTAGGAGTTGAATTGAGCGCAGCGAAGATCGGACATTTCAGCGACGGCGAAATACAGGTAAAAATAATAGACAATGTCAGAGGCGCCGATTGCTACATTTTACAGCCTACGTGTTCCCCTGTAAACGAAAACATTATGGAACTGCTGATAGTTGCAGATGCTTTGAAAAGAGCTTCCGCAAAAAGAATTACGGCCGTTATGCCTTATTACGGCTATGCAAGACAGGACAGAAAAGCCGAACCAAGAGTACCTATAACATCAAAACTTATAGCAAATCTTATCACGGCTTCAGGCATTAACAGAATTTTAACAATGGACCTGCACGCCGGTCAAATACAGGGTTTTTTCGATATCCCTGTAGACCACTTATACGGAACGCCGGTACTGTTAAAATATTTTGAAGAATTAAAATTAAATAACCCTATAGTCGTTTCCCCTGACGCAGGCGGCGTGGAAAGAGCAAGAGCTTTTGCAAAACATTTAAATGCGGATTTGGCTATAGTTGATAAAAGAAGGCCTAGACCTAACGAAGCGGCTATAATGAATATCATCGGAGACGTAAACGGAAGAAATGCTATCATTTTAGACGATATGGTTGATACAGCCGGCACCCTTACAAAAGTAGCAGAAGCTATAAAAAATGCCGGAGCTATTACGGTTTATGCGGCGTCTTCCCACGGAGTTTTATCAGGTGAAGCTTTGGAAAAAATTAAAAACTCATGTTTGCAGGAAGTCGTAATAACAGATTCGATTCCACACAGCGGAGAAAATAAAAAAATAAAAGTATTGTCTATCGCGTCTCTTTTAGCGGAAGCAATTATGAGAATATCTAACGATGAGTCTATAAGTGCACTTTTCGTTTAAAATAAAAAAAGCAGAAATATAAATGGAGGAACCCCATGAAGCAAGTAGTATTAGAAGCAGAAGTCAGAGAAGTATCACAAAATTTAAACGCAATAAGAAGCGCAGGCAAAATTCCTGCGGTATTCTATGGGAAAAATGAAAGTCCTATAGCTGTTACTGTCGATACAAAGAAATTTTTGACAATAGTTGACAATGAAGGCGCAAACGTTATTATTGAATTAAAATTCAAAGATTTCTCCAAAACGGCTATTATTAAAGAATTGCAGAGACACATTCTTACGCAGGCACCGAACCATGTTGATTTTCAGGCAATATCTCTTAAGGAAAAAATTGATATTCTTGTTCCTGTACACATTAACGGAGTCGCAGACGGAGTAAAAAATGCAGGCGGAACATTGGAACATATTCTGAGAGAAGTCAAAGTCAGATGTTTGCCTACAGATATCCCTTCTAAGATCAGCGTTGATGTTTCGGCATTAAAAATCGGTGAAGCTCTTACTGTTGCACAACTGCCTAAGATTGAAGGCGTAGAATACGAAAATGATCCTACAAATATTGTCGTCAATATATTGGCTCAAGTAGTTGAAGAAGAAAAGCCGGCAGAAGCTGTTGTGGCTGAACCTCAGGCACCTGAAGTTATTTCAAAAGGCAAGAAAGAAGAAGAAGGTGCGGCGGAAACGAAAAAATAATTGTCTATGTCTGATATTAAATTTATTATCGGACTCGGCAATCCAGGCGAAAAATATACCAATACTCGCCATAATTTTGGTTTTAAAGCGGTTGACAAGATTATTTCTCTTGAAGGACTTGCGTGGAAAAACTGGAACGATATGGCGGGTATTGCTTTTTATACGAGAAACCAAAAGAAAATTTTGTTTGCAAAGCCTATGACATTTATGAATAATTCCGGGTTTGCAGTAAGCGCTCTTTTGAAATATTATAAAATTACGCCGGCGGAAATGCTTGTTCTTTATGATGATTTTTCAATTCCGGCAGGAGAGTTCCGTTTCAGAACAAACGGTTCTTCCGGAGGGCACAACGGCGTTAATTCAATAATAAACCAAACCGCGACAAAAAATTTCCCGAGAATGAAGCTTGGAATAGGCCCTTTGGCAAACTGTTCCGACACGGCTGATTTTGTATTGAACAAATTCAGCGGTTCCGACGAAGAAAAAGTTGAGAAAGTTTTAAATTCAATAAAAGATATTGTCGACTTAATAATTGATTTGGGGTTTGACAAAGCAGTTTCAAAAATTGCCTTAAAAAAAGATTAACAATGATAATAACAGTTAAAAAAAATTTTACCGATTTACTTGCGCAAACTGCCGAACAAGACAGAATTTTTATTGTCGGATGTGCCGGATGCGCGACAAAATGCAGCACGGGAAACGAAGCCGCTATTTCTGAACTGACCGGGAAATTCGCGCAAAACGGAAGAACAGTAAACGGTTTTGCCGTTTTGGACACTGCCTGCGATATAAGAATTGCAAAAAAAGATTTGTGTAAAAACAAAAGTTTTCTTGATTCTACCGTCATTGTCGCTCTTACATGCGGAGCAGGAATTCAGGCTATAGAAAAAATAACGGATTTAAAAATATTAGCCGGTCTCGACGGGTTATTTGTCGGAACAACAGAAAGAATCGGAGTTTACAACCAGTACTGCAGCACCTGCGGACAATGTATAGTCGATAAAACGGCAGGAATATGCCCTGTTACAAGATGTTCGAAAGGCCTGATAAACGGACCTTGCGGAGGTTTTATAAACGGCAAATGCGAAGTCGACCCTGAAAAAGACTGTGCATGGGTTCTTATTTACGAAAAACTTAAAAAGACTGATTCTGAGTATAAAATAAAAGAGACTTATCTGCCGCCAAGAAACATAGTAAAGCCTAAAAATATAATTAAGAATAAGTGAAACCATGAAATTTAAAGATAAATTAGCATCTAATGATTTTATTGTAACGGCTGAGCTTTTCCCTCCTAAAGGAACCGATGTATCAGTATTGCTGGAAAAAGCCGATATACTTTCAAAAGCCGTGGATGCGATAAATATTACAGACAACCAAAGAGCTTCTATGAGAGTAGGTTCTCTGGCTATATGCAAACTTTTAAAAGACAAAGGTTACGAACCGATACTGCAAATGACTTGCAGAGACAGAAACAGAATAGCTTTGCAGTCGGATTTATTAAGCGCAAGCGTTTTAGGAATAGAAAATGTTCTTATCCTCAGCGGAGACCATACATCGGCGGGCGAATATGCAGGCACAAAAGCGGTATATGATCTTGACCCTGTTCAACTGATAAAAACAGCAAGACTGCTTGAAACGGGAGTTGATCTTGCGGGTAAAAAACTTAAAGGCAGTCCTAAATTTTGTATCGGAGCCGTCGCAAACCCTACCGCAAGCCCAATAGATCTGCAAATCTTAATGCTTGAAAAAAAATTCAATTCAGGAATAGAATTCGTTCAAACACAGACCGTCTTTGACATAGTGCAATTTCAAACATTTTTTGATAAAATAAAAACCAAGAATATTAACAATATTAAAATATTACCGGGAGTCACAGTGATTAAATCTGTTGCTTTTATGGATTTTCTTAAGAAGCTTCCGGGGGTAAACATCCCTCAAAACATTCAGGACAGAATCATCGCTGCAAAAAATCCGTTTGAAGAAGGCATGCAGATTTGTGCGGAAACCATACGCAAATTAAGAGATTTTGCGGACGGTGTGCATATAATGGCTATAGGAATAGAAGAAAACATTCCTTACATATTGGAAAAATCGGGGCAATTATGAGAAAAAAGATATCATTAACCTTGATGTTTGTCGCTTTGTCGTTTCAGCCTTTGTTTGCCGGAGGATCGGGAACCACTGCTTTTCAGGTTCTGCAAATTCCTATGACCGCTTATGAAGCGGCTCTTGCAAACAATTATATTTCAGATGCGTCATCATGCGTTACAAATCCCGCTGTAGTTCCTTTTGCTCCGAGATCGGTAATATTAACTCATGCCGTTTACCTTGAAGATACAAATTACAGCGTTGCCGGATTCAATCTTCCCCTTAACGAAAAATCAGGGTTAAACATTTCATGTATTTATTTTGATTTAGGCTCTATGACAAGAACTCTTGATAACGGAGCCGGAGGATATATAGAGCAGGGAAAATTCGGCGCAGAAGACAAAGCTCTTAATATTTCTTACGGCTTTAAAATAAACAATTCTTTTTCCGCAGGCGTCACAGCAAAATACATTAAACAAACTATTGACGACGTTTCATACGAAGGATATGCCGGGCATTTAAGCGGACTTTATTTCGCGAATGATTCTTTATATTTCGGAGCAGGCATAAATAATTTCGGAACTCAGGTAGCCGGATATGATTTACCTACAAATCTATATCTTTCATGCTCAGGCAACGTAAATGAAAATACTGTTTTAATAGCTCAGCTCGACGAATATTTTAATGACGATATATATGAGCTAAAGATTGCAAGCGAGGTAAGTCTGGAAAAAATATTGTTTTTCAGAGTCGGATACACAATACCTTTAAAAAAAGAAATTGAAGATTTTACATATGAATTTGTTTCGAATTTAACCGCGGGAGTAGGTTTAAAATTCGACTTTTTGTCTGTTGATTATGCATGGCTGCCGTCGGGCGATTTAGGCAATACTCATATGTTTTCCTTATTAGTTAAATTTTAATTTGAGAGAATAATAATGGATAGAATTAAAAGAAATTTTTGCTTTTATTTTATTTGTGCATTTTTTGTATTTTCCGCAAACAATCTTTTTGCTGTCCCGGCAAATCCCGAACCGGCTGAAATTTCACAGCCTGACGGAACAACAATAAAACTTAAATTAAGAGGCGACGAATTTTATCACTGGCATGAAACCGCCGACGGGTACACAGTATTAAAAGACACTCAGACAAAATTTTGGACATATGCCCAGAAAAAATATGACGGAAGTCTTGAACCTTCGTCTTATGTCGTAGGGAAAACTTCTCCTTTGTCAGCCGGACTCAGCAAGTCTTTAAGGGATGAAGTCAAATTGGGCGCGGCCCAAATAAAGGTAAAAGAATTTAATTCCGATCTGCAAAAAACATATCAGAAAATTTCACAGGCGCAGAAGACATCTTCAATAAGCAAAACCGTATCGGCTTCCGGAACAAAAAAGAATTTAGTCATATTAGTACAGTTCAGCGATTTGGGATTCAGAGACAATAAGCCTTTTTCTGCCTCTTCTTCCGATGATGAAATAAGAGCAGCCTATTACAATCTGTTTAACGCTACAAATTATACGGAAGACGGAGCTGTAGGTTCGGTAAAAGATTTCTTTTATGAAGCTTCTTACGGAACTTTAACGATGGAATCGGTCATATCTCCTATAGTAACTCTTGATTCAAGTTATGTAGCATACGGCGAAAGTTCCAGCGCCACAAAGACTTCAAGAGATATGGTTAAAGAATCTTTGGCAAAACTTAAAGCGGCAGGATTTGATTTTAAAGCCGTATGGCCTTCATCTGACGAACCGGAAGGATTAACATTCATTCACGCAGGCGGAGGAGCAGAATACAGCGGCAATAACAGCGCTTATATATGGTCTCATAAATGGAATCTTGCAACGCCGGTAATATATGACGGAATTTCTTTTAGTTTGTATCATACGGAACCTGCAAGAAGAGGATTTGACAGCAGTTCTTCGACACAAGGAATAACCAGAATTGGAGTCATCTGCCACGAAGCGACTCATTTTTTCGGCATGCCTGATTTATATGATTATACATATACAAGCGCCGGTCTTGGGAACTTCTGTTTAATGGCAGGAGGAAACTGGAATGCGTCATCCTCGAACGTAAACTATTCGGGAAATGCTCCTGCTCATCCTTCCGCGTGGATAAAATACAAACTCGGCTGGATAACGCCTGCAACTGCCGCCGGCGGAACAAACACAATAGGCACATCGGCAACATCAAGTACGGCTTTTTATAAATTTGCAGGAGAATCTTTCAGCTCAACCGAATATTTTTTGATGGAAAACAGACAACGTTCAGGATTTGACAATTATTTACCCGGAACCACCAGAGGGCTTTTGATATATCATGTCGACGAATCACAATCTAATAATGACGACAGAACGCATTATCTTGTCGATTTGGAAGAAGCCGACGGAACTGCAGTATGGACAAACGACCATCTGGCAAATTATGTAAACAGCGGGCTGGATTCTGATTACTTTAGAAGCAACACGGTTACGGTATTTAACGATAACTGCACCTCTTCTCCTAACAGCAAAAGCTATACTTCACAATCTTCCGGAATAAATATTTACGGAATTTCCGCCAGCGGTTCTACGATGTCATTTTCTATACCCGAAGCTTCAAACTATTCGACTTTTATAGATTCTCTTACAGATTCAAAAGGTTTAAAATTTGTAAATATGATAATGAAATATTCTCCTGAAAAAACGAAAGCAGAATTAAAGCTTTTAAGCGAATCGGAACAAACTAAAATAAACCAGTACTTCACGTTTACCGCATCAGGAGCCTTAGAAGCCGATAATATGTATGATATTTATTATGCTTATACAAATGATTCCGCAATATACGGCATAGCAAAAACGCAGACAGGTCTTGTTTCGGCAGCGCATGCAAACTTAATAAACAAATTAAATTATAATCTTAAAACTTCTTCTCAAAGTATTACCACGGTAGGTAACATAAGCAGCGGGAATGATTCCCCTTTAACAGAAGACACGTCAACCGCTTCGGGAACAAAACGTTTTACCGGAACCGACGCTCTTACAAACATAACGGCATATTCTAAAAATCTCGGATATCTTATGTATAAATTTATTAACATGTACTCGGGAGAAGGTTATGATATTATAGAAATCACTTCTTCTACAATAATATCAAATTATACGACTTACGCTTATATCAAAGGAGAAAAAAGCATATCTTTTGATAATTTATCAAACGTAGTTTTTTATCCTAATCCTGTAAGAAACGGACAGCTTAATATAATTAATATGCCTTCAGGCACAACCGTTCTTGATATTCAAATTTATACCATGGTTGGGAAAATAGTAAAAACCTTCAGTATTTCCGATACGCAGCTGAACGGAGACGGCTCAAGAACTCTTAAATGGGACTGTAAAAATGACGGCGGAAGCAATGTCGCGCCGGGAGTATATCTGCTTCTGATTAAAACGTCATCCGATAAAAAAGTATCGAAAATTGCAGTTATCAGGTAATCGATGCTGAAGATTTCAAAAACAAAAATCATATTTATATCGATAGCGGTTTGGTATGCAGTCGGGAATTTTATATGGTGGCACATAAATACGCCAATCATTCCTTTTGCTATTTCAGCCAGACATTTTCTGGATGTTTTTACAGAAGGTTATTTATTTTATAACGCCCCTTTTATGGCATATCTGACAAAATTTTTCTTTTTTTTATTCGGAAAGGAATATTTTGATTTAATAATAATATTCATTAACTATATTTTCTTCTTACTTCCTCTTTACTTTATTTATAAAATAGGAGCCAAGCTGAAAGATAAAGAAACAGGAAACATAGCAATGATCTTGTTTGCCCTTGTTCCTGCAATATACGGGATGAGCAGACAATACGGACATCAGGATTATCATATAATAGCTCCTCTCGTATTCAACATATATTGCCTGATAAAAACAGAGCATTTTAAAAATCGTAAGTGGTCGTTAATATACGGAATATCGGTAGGCGCAGGCTTAATGATAAAAGATACTTTTTCCTCCTATTTTTTCCCTCCTTTTCTGATAATACTGATTCAAAGTTTAAAAAAAGACTTTAAACTGCAGGATACGTTTAACATATTGCTGTCTATAGCCGCTGCAAGCTTAATATCAGGGTGGCATTACTTCAGATTCCTTATATTCAGAAAACTTATCAACGAACCGATAACAGATCCCGGGGCGCCGGTTTTTTCTTTTGAAAGTCTTCGTGTAGTGAGCGTCGGTTTATGGGAAGAATTGTTATCCCCGCCTTTATTTTTTCTTTTTTTAGCGGGATTAATATGGTTTATCGTCAAATATAAAAATAATTATAAGTATCCTTTTATTTTCTGTATGCTTGTACCGTGGACTGTAATAATGTTTATGCCTCAGCAAAAGTATGCTGAATTTGCAGCCGGGTGTATCCCGGTTATGATATTAATTTCCGCATTATTTTTATCTTCTGTCGCTAAAGAATCAATAAAAAAAATAATATTCTTTGTAATTATCTTTACGGGAATTCTGCAATATATAGATTTTTCTTACGGAATCGACACAAAACTTTTCAACGCTGAATTCAATTACAAAAACCACCGCATAACTTATTATAATAAAAAAAATCCGTTTATAATTTATTATGACAATAAAAGAGATCCGTTAAAAATACAAATTGTAAAATATTTAAAAGAGAATTATCCCGATGCAACCGTATTGATTAAACAATTGAGATATGATGTCGTTGATGATTTAGCTTTTATTTCATGGATGTATTTAAATAATTTAAATATGGTGCATGACGACCTTTTTAATTTTCCTTCCGTTAAGAACGTTGATGTTATTATTGATACTCCCTTCGGCCCTACTCCGGACGAATTGATTGCATCGAGAATTAATCTTCTTTGCACGACATTCCAAAAAAAAGTAAATGACAGCAATAAAAGATATCTTATGGAGCAGCTGAAATTTTTAAAAGAGAGAGAAAAAGAAATAAACGCAGAATTCAGAAAAGTCCAATCTTTCAGTTTGGCCAATGACGAAAAAAAAATAATTATTCTTGCCAGAAAAGAAATTTAGCCGTATTGTTTTATTTAAGCAAAACAGCTGTTACCATTTGTTATTATGTATTTTGGCCGGATTATATTTTTGCTTAGGCAAATCATTTCCTGCAGGATATCCGACGGGAATAACGCATAAAGGAATGATATTCTTCGGAATCATTAAAAGTCTTTGTATTCCTTTTACCCTGTCTTCCTGAGGATAAATACCGCACCATACGGCGCCCAGTTTTAAAGATTCCGCCGCCAAAAGAATATTTTCCGTTACTGCAGAACAATCCTGAACCCAGTAAATTTCGCTGATATCGGCGTTGCCGCAGACAATGATTGCAACTGAAGCGTTTTTTGCAGGCGAAGCATAAGGCAGTATCTTTGCAATATTTTCAAGAGTCTTTTTATCGTTTACAACCACAAATTCCCAAGGCTGTTTATTCATTGCGCTTGGAGCGGCCATAGCGGCTTTAAGAATAATGTCTATTTTTTCCTGTTCAACTTTTTGGGCAGTATATTTTCTGACGCTTTTTCTGCTTAAAATATTATCAACAACTGCATTGCTTCCCGCATATGCAGCCGAATATACAAGCATAAAACAAAAGACAAACGATATTATTTTTGACATATTCTATCTCCCGGAGAAAAAATCAGCTCTTTATATAAACCTTATAAATTGATGCAGTGTGATTTTTGTAATTTTTCATAATCGTCAAAAGCTTTCAAATAAGCCATAACTTTTTCTATGTTTGTTAAAATCGAGCAGCCGCATTTTATAGCCGTTTTTCTTATTTCGGCATTGTCTTTTCTGTCGGTTAAATCAAAATTTTTATGTATATTGATAACAAAATCTACTTTACCGTCTTTTATAATATCAACGGCTCTTGGAGAATCGTTCCAATGAACGCAGTTAACGTTATATCCTTTTTCTTTCAAGTATCTTGCCGTTCCTGTTGTGGCATAGATAGGAACGTTTAACTTGTAGAGACTGTCAACAACTTCCATAAATTTTAATTTGTCTCTTTCTCTTCCGGAACTTAGCAAAATACCTTTCTTCGGTTTCTTTATCTGCGTTGCTTCCATTGATAAAAGCATAGCCTGATTAAAATTGCTGCCGAGGCATCCGACTTCGCCGGTAGACCCCATCTCAACTCCTGTTACCGGATCTGCGCCGTCAAGCCTTTGATAACTGAACATTGAAGCTTTTATGCCGACAAAAGGAATCTCGCTTTCATCTATGACAATTTTTTTAATTTTTTCTTTATTCATAACTTTGCAGGATATTTCGGCAAGGTTCTTTCCGGATACTTTTGAAATAAAAGGAAAGGATCTTGAAGCTCTTGAGTTACATTCTATTACTTTTACGTCATTATCTTTTGCAATAAACTGAATATTAAAAGGACCGTTAAGATTAAGACCTTTTGCTATTTTTCTTACAATATCTTTTATAGAATTTACCGTTTTAACATAAAGCTTTTCAGGCGGAAATACCAAAGTCGCATCTCCGCTGTGAACGCCGGCATTTTCGACATGTTCGCTTACAAGAGATATTATGACTTCGCCGTCTTTTGCAACGCCGTCGCATTCGACTTCTTTTGCGTCAAGTATAAACTTTGATATAACCACAGGATAGTCATCGGAAATATCTTTAGTAAGCGATAAAAAATAATCAAGACTGCTGTCATCGCTTGCAACGTTCATAAGAGTCCCTGATAAAACAAAGCTTGGTCTTATCAAAACAGGAAAACCTACTCTCTTAATAAATTCATCTATCTCTTTCCTTGAAGTAGCCGATATCCATTCAGGCTGGTCTATTTCAAGTTTATCAAGAAGCGTTGAGAATTTATTTCTGTCTTCGGCCATATCAACCGTTTTTGCGCTGTGTCCCAAAATTTTAACTTTAGCTTCATTTAAAGGCTGTATTAAATTATTAGGGTTTTGTCCGCCCATTGAAGCTATCACGCCTTTAGGTTTTTCAATATCAACTATATCAAGAACTCTTTCAAAAGATAATTCTTCAAAATACAGCCTGTTAGATGTCGAGAAATCAGTTGATACGGTTTCAGGATTACAGTTTATAATAACGCTGTCCGACCTTTTCCCTTTAAAATATTTGCTGGTCATAACCGAACACCAGTCAAATTCAAGACTGCTTCCTATACGGTAGCTTCCGCTTCCGAGAGTTATAATGCTTGAATTTTTCTTTGTAAGAGCAATATCATTATGCTGACCGTCATAAGACAGATAAAGATAATTTGAACCGGTAGGGTATTCCGCCGAAGTAGTGTCTATTTGTTTTACAACAGGAACAACATTCAATTTTTTTCTTAATTTTCTTACCTGTAAAGATAATGTTTTAATTTGTTTCTGCGTATATTTAACGTTCGGATCTTTTACGCTTAAGAAAAATTTTACCAGCTGGTAGTCTGAGAATCCCAAAGATTTTAATTTTCTCAAATACCCTTTATCAAGAGTCTTAAACGCTTCGTATATATCTTTCTTTTTTGTTTTTGCAAGTATTTCGGTAACTTCATTTTCAGTATTTGCGAGAGTCTGAACATGAGTTAGAAACCATTTTGAAATGCTTGATAATTCGGCAATTCTTTCAAGAGTGTACCCTCTCTTAAAAGCTTCGTATATTGCAAACAGACGCAAATTTGTAGGATTTTCAATTTCATATTCCAAAGCTTCTTTTGAAGCGTCTTTGAAAACGCCGGCAGTAATTCCTTCCTCGTTTTCATTAACCATTCTTATGGCTTTCTGCGTTATTTCGCAGAAGTTTCTTCCGATTGCCATAACCTCGCCGACAGATTTCATTTGGGTTCCGAGAAGTTTCGAAACTCCCGTAAATTTTGTCAGATCCCATCTAGGAACCTTTAACGTTACATAATCCAAAGACGGTTCAAAAAATGCCGAAGTAGTCGTTGTTACGGGATTTTTAAGTTCAAGCAAATCAAAACCAGACACGACTTTAGCCGCTATATAAGCTATAGGATATCCGGTGGCTTTTGAAGCAAGCGCAGACGATCTTGAAAGTCTGGCATTTATCTCAATGACATAAAATTCATATTTAAAAGGACTCAGCGCAAACTGCACATTACATTCTCCGACAACTCCTATGCTGTGAACTATTTTTATCGCCGTATCTCTGAGCATATTATTTTCAATATTGTCAATTGTCTGACATGGGGCTATAACAATTGAATCACCCGTATGTATTCCCATAGGATCAAAATTTTCCATATTACAGATAGTTATACAATTGCCCTGCCTGTCTCTCATTACTTCGTATTCTATTTCTTTCCAGCCGTGCAGTGATTTTTCTATCAATATCTGCGGAACAGACATAAGCGCAGCGGAAGCAAGATTTTTTAAAGTTTCGGCATTCTTAGCCAAGCCGCTTCCCAAACCGCCTAATGCAAAAGCGGATCTTGTTATGACCGGATATCCGATTTCTTCGGCGACTTTTAAAGCGTCTTCTACAGTGGAAACCGCTTTACTTTGAGGTATAGGCACTTCTATTTCCTGCATTCTCTTTGCAAATAAGTCTCTGTTTTCAGAAACTTCCAAAGCTTCCACCTGTGTCCCTAAAACCTCGACTCCGTATTTTTTTAAGACGCCTGACTTTTCAAGTTCTATAACGCAGTTTAAAGCGGTCTGTCCTCCGAAACTTGAAATTATTCCGACTGGACGTTCCTGTTCTATAATTTTTTCAACCCAAAAAGGCGTTACGGGATACAAAAAAACTTTCTTATCAATTTCGCTGTTTGTTTGAACAGACGCAATATTAGGGTTAACGACAAGGACTTCAAGCCCTTCTTCCTGCAATGCTTTGACTGCCTGGGAACCCGAATAATCAAATTCACCGGCCTGTCCTATAGCCAAAGCTCCTGACCCCAATAATATTACTTTTTGTTTTTTATTCCCTTTAGGATTTAAAAATTTTAGTATCGGCATTTTTCCCTCTTTCTCAAAATTATATCGATCTTATGTTTTTTAAGACTAAACCTTTTAAAATCCCGTCGATTGTGCACTTTTAATACACAATTGACGGGAATTTATTTATCATTTAAATATTCAATTTCATTAATACCTTTTGCAGCTTTTACAAATATAAACAAACGCAATGATATCGCAACTAAAGAGTTTTGATAAACTGGTCTAAAATCCATCCTGTATCATTAGGGCCGCTTGAAGCTTCAGGATGAAACTGAACAGACATAAACGGCTTCGTTTTGTGCTTAATGCCTTCAACGCCCTTGTCGTTGGCATTTTCAAACCATAAATCCCAATCCGGCATAATAGTCTCAGAGTCAACCGTATAACTGTGATTTTGGCTTGTCATAAACGCTTTGTGCCCCGGAATTGCAAACACCGGCTGGTTATGGCTTCTGTGTCCGTAAGGCATTTTCTTAATTTTAGCTCCGGAAGCAAGGGAAATAATTTGATGTCCCAAACATATACCCAAGACAGGTTTATTATCTTTCAGCAAATCCGAAACTCTCTCTACCAAATCACCTGTATTTCTAGGGTCTCCGGGACCGTTGCTGATAAGCCATCCGTCAGCCTTAACTTTTGAAAAGTCGCTGTCCCAAGGAACAAGCTCTATGCTGCATCCTTTGGCTACTAACATTCTCAAAATATTCCATTTAACGCCGCAGTCCACAACGGCGACTTTCTTTTTTCCTGTTCCGTAAATACAATTTGTTTTTGTAGACACCGTAGGCATTAAATTAAACTTTGAAGGGTCTACATATTCTTCTTTCTTAAAATTTTCAACAAACGGAAATTTTTTAATTGTATTTTCTTTCTTACATCCTTCAGGGATTATCCAGCCGAAAAGATTCCTGCTGTTTCTGATAGTTTGAACCAAATATCTGGTATCAACGCCTATTATCCCCGGAACCTGCTGGCTTATCATCCACTCTTCAAGAGATACTCCGTTGTTGTGATGATAACATTCATCAAAAATTTCCGAAGCGATAATTCCCTGCGTCTTTATGGATGAACTTTCATGTCCGTAAGACATAAAAAAATCCCCACCGTTTAAGGTAGGGACGCCATAATTACCTATAAGACAAAAACTGAATACCAGAATTTGTCCGACATATGACGGATCGGACATAGATTCACTGTAACCCAGCATGCCCGTATTAAAAACCATCTCGCCGCTGACTGCAACATCCGAACCTATTAATTTCCCTTCAAACTTCATCCCGTTGGAAAGTTCCAATGTGGCTTTTTTTCTTGTTTGTTTTTTAGTCATTGTTTTATCCATTATTTCTCGTCTATAAAATCAAACATCTTTATTATGGTTTTTGCTATATCGTTTATTGTTCTGCCCGAATCCATAGCTTTTTTTTGCAGATTTCTGTATGCCTGAGCCTCATCAAGCTTAAATTTTTTCATCAGGATTCCTCTGGCTCTGTCAACATTTTTTCTTTCTTCAATCTGCTGCTCAAGGCTCAGAACTTTCTTTTCCATATCGTAAAATCTATGAGAAAGTCTGACGGCAAGCTCTGTCGTATGCAGCAAAACCTGATTATTTATCGGTTTCGTAATGCAAAATATATCTATAGAGGTCTTTTTTAATTCATTAATAAAATCGCTTTGCGCAATATTAGTCAATATAATAGTAGGACAAATTCTAAGCTCTTCTATTTTACTTGCAAGAGTAAAACCGTTCATATCAAGCAGGGAATAATCCGCAATAACGGCGGCAGGCATCATAACAGACACTTTTCTCAAAGCGTCATTGCCTGAATTTGACACATATACGACGGAAAAAATATTTACGGACGACGATAAAATAGATTTTATTTCATTTGCCAACGCATCTGAACAAACCAATAATATTTTATAATTGTCCATAACCTGTCCCTAACGTTATATTATATAAAAAAAAATGGAAAATTTCAAAATGGAAATTTTAATACTTTGTATACATGTTGTTATACGGATTTTTATTTACCGTCATATACTTTGAAAATTTATTTATGTCTATATTGCCTGTATATTTAAAATATTGCTTGTATTGCTTAACATATTTTGCAAGTACTTCCAAATCTTCCTGTTCCATAGCAACTTTTGTTATTTCTTTTCCGAGCTTATGCTGAGGAACTACTCCGTTAATATACATTCTTCCGCCGTGCATTCCTGTTCCGCAGTATTTTCCGGTTAATTCTTCATCTTTTGCAAGACCAAGCCCCATAACTATTATTATTCCTCCGGCCATATATTCGCCCAAGAAATCTCCGGCTCCGCCGCCGATAACTATGGCAGGTTTCATATCCAAATACTCTTTCATATGTATTCCGACTCTGTATCCGACGCTGTCTTTTATAAAAATTTCTCCGCCTCTCATTGCATATCCTGCAGTATCTCCGCAGCTTCCGTGGACGATTATTCTTCCTTTGTTCATCGTATTGCCAATCGCATCCTGAGCGTTTGAGAGAACTTCTATTTCAGGCCCGTCCATATAAGCGGCCAAATCATTTCCCGGAACTCCGTCAATAATGATTTTCACTTTCCCGCTGACGCCGCAGCCTATATATCTCTGCCCGAAAACATTTTTCAGCGTTATGGTATCGTACGCAGACGCTTTTTCTTTTATTTCTCTGTTTAATTCCCTAGCTTCTCTTAAATTTACTTCTATATTTACGTTAGCCATTTTTACCTCTGAACATTTTATTATATCTTATATCCTGCGAAAATACGTTTAAACCTATGTCTCTTTTTGTAATATCGTAATTCAAATCTTTCAGGGATATTCTATCATTTATTATAGATGTATAGATACCGGCTCTGTAAGGAAGGTTTAACAAAGCAAAACCGACAAGTTTATCGTCTTTTATTATAAGTTTTTTAAACGTTATTTTTGTTTCGTCATATTCTACATATTCGGCATATCCCTGTTCTTTAGGATCGATTATACCGGCTGAAATTAACTGAATGCCGAAAAAGCCTATGGCGTTCATTGCAAAAGAACCGTTAAAAGGCGTTTTTTCACCTGCCATATTTAAACCCGCCGTTTCGCCCTGAATAAAAGCATTAGGCCACAAAGCAAGAATTTTATTTTGCTGCGACAAAACATCAAGAGACTCAACGCAGTCTCCGGCAGCATAAACATCTTTGGCGGAAGTCATCATATATTTATCGGTTACTATACCTCTGTTTATTTTAATTTTAGCATTTTGCGCTACGGCAACGTTAGGTCTTACGCCGACCGCCATTATAAGAACATCACAGACAAGTTTTGTCCCGTCTGACAACAGAACGCTGTCTGAAGAAACTTCCGAAACCGTAACCGATAATTTAAAATTAATATCGTGTTCCTCTATATGTTTCTGCATTATGGAAGCCGTTTTTTTATCAAGAACGGAAGCCATGAGCCTGTCGGCAAGATCTATTACGGAAATCTGTCCGACTTTACCGGCAAGAGCTTCGGCGGCTTTTAATCCGATCAATCCTGCCCCGACTATAACAACTTTTGATTTCTTCGTTATAACTTTCTCTATTTTCTGAGCATCTTCGAGCTTTAAAAAAGTGAAAACATTTTTATGTTTTTCTATTCCTTTTACCGGCGGAACAAAAGGTATGCTCCCCGTGGCAATTAAAAGTTTATCATATTTATAAGTTTTTTTATTTGAACATTTCACTTCTTTCTTTTTTGTATCTATCTGCTGAGCCTGACAGTTCAAAACTACGTTAATTCTTTTATTTTTATAAAATTCCGCCGGCTTATACTTCATTAATTCAATATCATATTTGCCCGCAAGGTAATATGAAATCAACGGTCTGCCGTAAGCTTCGAAAGATTCCTCTGAAAGAATAGTAATCTTTCCAGTCTTATCTATACTTCTGATCTTATCTGCGCAATTTATTCCTGCCGCGCTGTTACCGATTATTAAATATTCCATTTATTTTACCTCTTCTTCGTCCATAAGTTTAAGAGCGTTATTAGGACAATTTTGTACGCATGCCGGATTTCCTCCGGTCTCTATACACAAATCGCATTTGGAAACGACCTTTTTTTCGGTACTTTTTTTAACAGCGCCGAAAGGACAAACTAAAACGCATGACAGACATCCCACGCATTTTTCTTTTATATTTCTTACAATACCGGTTTCATCTTTATACATAGCTCCGGATATGCAGGCTTTTACGCATTTCGGATCACTGCAGTGTCTGCACTGTAATGCAAAGTAGGTTTTGGTTTTAGGCGAAAGTATTTCTTCAACCACAATGGCTGATTGTATATTCTCTTTTTTGTAAGTCTTGATTATATCTTTTGATTTTGAATGTGCCGTTTTGCAATATACTTCGCACAATCCGCATCCCAGACAATTCTTTTCAAACGCGTATACTTTTTTCATTTTTACCTCTTTTCTATTACTGTACAGGTTTTCAATATCCGCCCTGCCAAACTTCTTGTTTTAATTCTTTTTATCTAACAAAAGTAGTCCAAAGGATCCGTTTGCCAAACCCTTTGGACTGCTTTGTCCATTATTAATACATAATCGTTATAAGTAAAGTTTTAAAATTATAAACAAAATTGCTGCTGTTGTCAATACTGTCTGTTTTTTGCTTTGTAATTTATAAAAAAAAGATGTAATATCCGTAATTATAATGGTGTATTAGTTCCTTTTATATTTGGAAATAAATTATTTTACGGAGGAAGCATGCGAAGATTTTTTAACAAGCTTGTAAAAATTTTATTTGGCGTTGCTCTTATGACACTAATGTCATTCCACACGGGTTTTGCGGCAATCAGCGGCAGCAATGATTCTGAAAACTACACATACTCATCCGATGATTCAGGCGATGCAATGTATACAAACACCATGACAAGCACAGGATACAGCGGCGTCGTTTTAAACCCCTCAACAGCAGCCTCTTTAACTGTTCGTGGAACAGGAACATACCCTACTATAAGCGATTGGATGAACAATGGCAGCCTTAATCTTTCCTCCTCAGGTTCGGCAATATACGTCGAAAATATTTTTGTAAATAATCTTTCAAGTCTGCAGGCAAGCTCTTTAAACATAAACGCTTCCTCGGTATTTGTAAACAGTTCTTCTTTGAATTTTGATACGATAACAAATAATGGAAATTTTCTTACGAATGCAAGCAGTATTGCAGCAACATCCGGAATAGTGAGTAACGGGAGTTTAGTGTTTTACGGCGGAACAAACAACACCGATGTGACAGGAACCGGCAGTTTCCAAGTGGCAACAAGCGATTTTACCAATAATGCAAATATAACCCAAAATTCTATTTTTTTCAATAGCGGCTTAAATATAGTTAATACTACAGGGAGCAAGATAACATCAACGTACTTCACCATAGCAAACGGATCAACATTTATAACAGATCTGGACGATATCGATATATATACGGCAGGTGAAGATTTATTAAATCACGGCCTTTTACAAACTTCCGCAGACGGTACAAACTATAATAATATCAAGGGAATAGGTAATTTAAATATTGGGTTTGGAAATACGGTATACAATGATTCTACGGCAACAATATCTCAAAGCACTATAACAGTTGCAGGAGTATTAATAAATAATAACAATACGGCGGATGCAATAAAAGCAACAAACGGATTTGTCGTGCAATCTAATGCGACATTGCAAAGCAATGCATCGGCATTGGCAGGAAATATTACAAATAACGGCGGATGGGTAGTTTTTACAGGCGGGACAAACGACAATGACGTTACCGGCACCGGATGGCTGAGAGCAACAAACACAATGACAAATAACGGTGATATCAGCCAGGCAAGAGTTTATATAGACAGCGGAACAGTTACAAATAACGGCGTAATCACGGCAGATGACATATATGTAGATTCGGATGCGATATTATTAACAAATAATTTGCTTGACACAACTGCCGGCAGCGGAGGGATACATAATAACGGTACGCTGCAGGTAAATGTTGACAGTACTACAACAATAAACAGCGCAAATATTATAGACGGCGGAGGCGGTTTGGAAATATTGGGAAACACCGTTTTCAACCAACAGGCCGACAAAACAATTACTCAAGGTTCGATATTGATTTCTTCTAATGCCTCATTGACTGCAAATGCCGACGATTTGATTGTGTCGGATAAAATATATAATGAGGGAAGTTTGACTTTTCAAGGTTCATCCGTCAATAATAATAATGAAGTAACCGGAACGGGAGACTTATTTATAAACGGATCAATACGCAATTTTAAAAATATCAGCCAATCCAATCTGACATTATATAATTCTACGAGTTTATTAAATGTTGAAGGTTCAACTGTAACACTTACAGATAATCTTTCAATCGGCTCATCTGCAGGTTTGCAAAATAACGGTATATTAAATGTAGTAGACGGCGTAAACAACGGTTCAATAACCTATGGTTCAACATCACAAGGTATTATCAACATATCCGGAAATTTCATCAATAACGGCAATATGGCACAGGAAGAATTATACATATCCAGCGGCGCTTCAGTAATAACAAATGCTTCCAATTCAAATATACACAAAATCATATCAAACAACGGCGACTTTATATTTACAGGCGGAGTAAGTGATGATAATATAACAGGAACCGGAACTTTGACATACAACGGAGCAGAAAGCAATTTAACAAATTATGCCGATATAACTCAATCTGCCGTTAATATAACAAGCGGAACTTTCTCCAACCATACAGGCGTAATAACCGCAACTGCCATAGATATAGCAAGCAACGGCACTTTACAGACAGATATTGATGACATAGATACTTACACAAACGGCGGCGCAGTAACCAATGCGGGATTATTACAGATAAATGCCGACGGCACAAACCTAAACAGCATACAAGGTACCGGAAATATTGAGATTGCATCCGGTTATAATGTAACAAACAGTTCTTCAATAGCACAAAATATATTCTCAAACAACGGAAACTTTACAAATGATGCCTCAGGTACAGTACAGGTAAGTTCTTTCACAAACAGCGGAACAGTATTAAATCAGAATATTATAAATGCAGAATACTTTGCAAACAGACCCGCATCAACTATTCTTAATAACGGGGAAATTAATATTAACGGCGGTATAAACGAAGGCACAATAGACAGAACAGGCGGAGTAGGCGTCGGAACAATGACCGTTACTGCAGGCACATTTTATAATACAGGATACATTGAACAATACTCTTTAATAATTAAAGACGGCGGTCATTTAGTCACAAATGCAGGCGTGCTTCTTCTTGACACAGGATACATTATAAACGATTCTTTATTGACATTCACAGGCGGAATTCTAGGCCAAAATGTTTACGGTTCCGGAACTCTAGCCGTCGAAGGAGATGTTTCCAACAATAGTCTTATACAACAAAGCGCGTTAAATGTTGTCAGCGGTACAAGCGGAGATTTCAACATATTAACCAACAGTTCATCAACAATCGTTAATGATGTTTTTGTAGGACGGTATGCCGGCATAAATAACGGCAACGAACTCATTACAGGATCACTGACAAACGAAGGCGCCATAGTAAATACATCCACATCAAGTTTTACTGTAGGCAACGGTTTAAATACAGGTTCAATATCAGGAACAGGAAACATCAATATATCCGGAGGATTTGACAATACCAACGGAACATTGGCACAAACAAACATTAACATATCTACCACATCGGCTTCTTTGGTAAGCAACGCAAGCGGGTTAAACGGAAACATCAATAATGCCGGGACATTAACCTTAACAGGCGGAACAAACAGTAATGTAATAACAGCTTACAACGGAACTTTTGGAAATTTAATAATAGACAGTTCTACAGTAACAAACACAGCGTCTGTAGAGCAAGAAAATATTACTGTAACTGACAGCGGCACTTTTGCAAATCAAGAAGATATTACGGTTAGAAATTTACTTAAAAACAGCGGAACTGTCACGAATAACAGCTTAATAACAGCCGATCAACTTACAAATGACCTGAACGTAACAATAACAAATGACGGAACATTGACATTAAATAACGGCGGTTCAAATCAGGGCGTTATAAACGGGTCAGCAGGTATTTTAAATACATACGGAAGTTTTACAAACAACGGAGATATCAGCCAAAGCTCGGTTACCGTTCATACAGGAACATTTAATAACGCATCAGGAAGCTCGATAACGGCAGCATACTTGGGAACGGCTTCGGGAACAATCTTGACAACCGATATAGACGACATATCCGCAACTATAGGAAATGACGGATTGCTGCAAATTAATGCCGACGGGACCAACAACAACAATATATTGGGCGGCGGAAGATTAGAAATACTTGAAAACAATAATGTAACAAATTCCGCAATAATAACTCAAAGCACCGTAACGGTAAGAGGAGCTCTTACAAACGAAAATTTTATAACTGCAGCCAACGGGTTCACTGTTGCCGAAACAGGAACTATGTCAACAAATGCTTCAAATATCTCAGGGAATATTGAAAATACAGGATTTATAAATTTTACAGGCGGAACTAATAACAGTACAGTAACAGGCAACGGAATACTAAACACAACAGGAACTTTTGTAAACAATGCCGGAATAACACAAAACTTAGTAAACGTTACAAGCGGTTCATTTATAAACAATTCGGGACAGCTCATAACAGCAAACGTTCTTAATATCAGTTCAAACGCAGCAATGACGACTGACATTGATAATATTAAAGCAAATACCGCAAACGACGGTTCATTAACAATAAATGCCGAAGGGACAAATTCAAACAATATAAGCGGAAACGGAACTCTGTCCGTGGCAACAGGATCACACGGCTATGTATATAACAGCGCAAGTTCTTCCATAAGCCAAAACAGAATAATTCTAAGCAGCAGCGCATTAGTAAACAACAACAAGAATACAGATTCTATAAACGCTTCCGGAGGTTTTCTTGTCGATTCGCAAAGCCTTTTACAGGCTGACGCCTCATCATTGGCTGGAGATATAGAAAGTTACGGTCTTATTGGTTTTACGGGAGGAATAAATGATAATATTATAACCGGAACCGGAATTTTATACATTTTAGGCAATACAGAAAACACCTCTTCAATTACGCAGGCGGATATATATATAAACAACGGAACAAATTTTAAAACCGACGCTTCAAACTTAGCAATTTCGAATTATATAAACAATTACGGAACTTTGCTTTTAACGGATGCAGCCGACACTGTTCTTGAAGAATCCGTAACAGGAATAGGAAACATAATAAAAACCGGAACCGGAACTATTGTTATGACAGGCAATAATTCTTATGACGGAACAACAACAATAACCGAAGGCGCTTTGCAAATAGGCGCAGCAGGCAATATAGGAACAAATAATATTATGTTCGACGGCGGAAAACTTATAACGAGTACAAATACGGTTATTGCTCTTAACAACAGGTTTATAGGAACAGAAAGCAATGATGTCTCTATTGACGTTTTGGCAGGAGAGCTTCAACTTTCAACAACCGCAGTAATAACTCAGGCTTCTACGGGAAATACAAGCTTAATAAAAAGCGGAGCCGGAACTTTGACTCTTCAGATGGATTCAAATTATTATAACGGCGACACATATGTGTCAAGCGGCACATTGGCAGGAACAACCGCTAATATTAACGGAACTCTTTACGGAACAGGCGCCTCCAACCTAGACACTTTTGATTTTACCGACACACAAACAAGCACAACAGCGGCACATGTCGTACTTAACGAAATAGACGATACAAATTATATCGGAACTTTCAATAAAACCGGTTCGGCTTTAATGGATGTAACTAATTACTTCCGCTCATATCAGGCAAATATCAGCAGCGGATCACTCTATGTGAACAATATTGCGTCAGGAACAAATTTTATAGTTGACAGCACTATGACTTTCACAAACAGTCTGTTTGGAGGCAATTCAAACATAACGGCAGATGAAGTTGTAATAGGAACCGGAGCAACAGCAGCCCCTGGAAATTCAATAGGGACAACAAATATAACCGGTGATGAAACTTTTGCCGCAGGTTCAACATATCAAGTTGAATTTGAACAGACAAGCATGCAAAACGGCGGAGCAAACAACGATACTACAAATGTTTCGGGAACTGTAACAATAGACAATACCGACACTTCTTTAGATTTAATAAATCTGAACGGAAAATTTTATGTTCATGAAGTCTTGGACATCATAACAGCCGGAACATTGAACGGAGAATTCACAACACCTACTCTAACGGGATATGATGTAGATACGGCAGATTTAAGACTCGGCAGCAGAATAGATTATACAGTATATAACGACGGTAATACTATGAAACTTGCAGTAAACAGAATTGCTTCGGATTACGCAAATTCTCCGGAACTCACCGACATGTCTCATAATGAAAAAGAAGTTGCAAAATCCATAGATGCGATTTCAACCGGATACGGAGGAGATATTACGAATGCTCTTGATGCTTTGGAAAAATACTATTATTATACAAGCACATACGATTTAAACGCATTAAAAGCAGGATTTAACGATATAGCGGGCGTAATATATGCAAATTCAACATTGATGTCATACTTTAATGCAAAAACGGAACATGTTTATGACAGAATCCAACAAAGATGTGCAGATTTGTATCCTTGCAATAAATTCCACGACAAATTGTGGACAGAGTACTATTATAATAATTACCAGGTTGATGAAAACAGCAATTCGCCGAAATATACGACTGACGTAAACGGATTTTTGGTAGGATTTGATATGATATCTGCAAAATCATGGACTATGGGAATTATGGCAGGCTACGGAACATCCACTTTAAAACAAAATCAGGATCAGACTTCAATGAAAGACATAAACCTCGGATTTTACAGCGGATATGAAAATGAAAAATGGCAGTTAAAAGGAATGTTGTTCGGCGGATATGAAAATTACAATACGGACAGAACAATAGCATTTATGAACAGAACGGCAACCAGCGAACATAACGGCTACAGCGCATCCTTAGATTTGGAAGCCGCATATAAAATACCTCTTAACAAAAATTCTGAAGCAAAGCATAAACTTTTGTTAAAACCTTTTGCAGGAATCACAACCTCATACATAATGCAGGATTCATTCAAAGAAAAGGGAGCCGACGATCTTAATCTCAGCATTAAATCAAACGACACTCTTTTAGCGCAGGCAAAAGCGGGGATCGGAATAAACGGCAAAATAAAAAAATTCGGCTGGTATGCAAATGTAGGGGCCAGACAAATGATCACTGACGATTATGCCGAAACAGAAACATCTCTTACAAGATTTCCGGGACTTACGGATATGAAAATTAAAGGTGCGGAACTTACTCCTTTCTCATTGTCGGGCGGACTCGGAGCAGATTATATTTTATCCGAAGATTGGACAGTTTTCGCCAACGGTCAAACAAATTATGCAAATTCTTCCAAAGAATACTACGGGAACATAGGTTTTACTTATAGATTCGGATGCGTTAACAACAAAGAAACCGTAGAAAAAAATGAAGAACATGAAAAACAGATTATAGAAAAAATGCAAAAAGAGATTGATGAAGCGGCTAAAAGAGAACAGGCTCTGCAGGACAGAATAAAAAAATATGAAGCTACAGTAGTCAACGAAGAGACAGCTCAGGAACTGAGAGAGAAAAAAATAACCGAAGTGGTATTGGTAAATAAACCTCAGTTTAAGTTCAACAGCATTGAACTTACCGACAGCGGGAAAGCAAGTCTTCAGCAAGTTGTAGAAGAGTTAAAACAATATCCTAACGCAGAGTTATTGATAGAAGGACACAGCGATAACATGGGTACTGACGAATACAACCAAATATTGTCAGAAAAAAGAGCAAATATGATTGCCGTCGTTTTAAAAAAGAATTACGATGTAAAAAATTATATTTCAATAATCGGAAAAGGTTCTACAGATAATTTAGTTCCTAACGATTCCGATTCACACCGCGCTCAAAACCGCAGAGTTGAGATAATAATCACAGGCTCGCAAGAAACAACCGAATCTGTTGAAAAATAACTTTAATACTGAAATAAAAACTCCCTGAATAAAATTATTCAGGGAGTTTTTTAATTGCTTTTAAAAACACAAAATTACACAGGCGTCTTTATTATTCTCCGGCATGCTTAATGCCGAGTATTTCCAATTCTTTTTTATTTAATCCTACGCCTCTTAGCATCAATCTGTTGCCTCTTAAACTGTCTATTGCGTTAATACCCATTCCGCCCAGCATTTCTTTTATTTCATGGTCCCATGCGTTAAGAAGATTTACAAGCCTTTGGTAAGCTATATCAGGATTAAGCCTTTTTACCAAATCAGGGTCCTGAGTCGCTATTCCCCAGTTGCATTTTCCGGTAGAACACGAATGGCACATATGGCATCCGATAGCTATTAAAGCTGCGCTTGCTATATAAACGGCATCGGCGCCTAAAGCTATGGCTTTTACTATATCCGCGCTGTTTCTTATCGAACCTGCACAGATGATTGATATTGAATTTCTTATTCCCTCGTCTCTTAATCTCTGATCAACGGAAGCCAAAGCAAGTTCTATAGGAATTCCGACATTGTCTCTTACTCTTGTTGGAGCTGCACCTGTTCCGCCTCTGAAACCGTCTATAACTATTGCATCAGCTCCGGCTCTTGCTATACCCGAAGCGATTGCTGAAACGTTGTGAACGGCAGCTATTTTTACAAATACAGGCTTCTGGTAATTTGTTGCTTCTTTTAATGAGAATATAAGCTGTCTTAAATCTTCTATTGAATAAATATCGTGGTGAGGAGCAGGAGAAATAGCATCCGATCCGACAGGAATCATTCTTGTAGCAGAAACATCTTCTCCGACTTTTATTCCCGGCAAATGTCCGCCGATACCGGGTTTTGCTCCCTGCCCTATTTTAATTTCTACGGCAACTCCGGCATTTAAATATCCGACATGCACGCCGAATCTTCCCGAGGCTACCTGTACTATCGTATTTTTACCGTATTTATAAAAATCTTTATGAAGGCCGCCTTCTCCAGTGTTGTACAATATGCCAAGATTTTCTGCGGCTCTTGCAAGAGATTCATGAGCGTTTTTAGAAATAGATCCGTAACTCATTGCCGAAAACATTATAGGCATATTTAATTCTATTTGCGGAGGCATTTCCGTAACAAGTTTGCCGTCTTTATCATATTCAAGTTTTTCAGGTTTTCTTCCGATCATCACTTTTGTTTCCATCGGTTCTCTTAAAGGATCGATTGAAGGATTCGTAACCTGGCTTGCATTCAAAAGCATTTTATCCCAGTATATAGGAAAATTCTTAGGATTCCCCATACTTGATAAAAGCATTCCGCCTGTTTCCGCCTGTCTGTAAATTTCGTCTATCGCCTGTCCGCTCCAGTTGGCGTTTTCTCTGAATTCCAAAGAATTCTTTCTTATCTTAAGCGCTTTTGTAGGGCACAAGACAACGCATCTGTGACAGTTAACGCATTTTGCGTCATTTGCTCTTACGACATTATCTTCTTCATCATAAGAATGAACTTCGTTTGCGCATTGCTTTACGCATACTTTGCACTGTATGCATTTATTTTCATCTCTTAAAACTTCAAATTGTGGAGAGATTAAACTTGAACTCATTTTTTTACCTCCAGCTTAACGATGACAGGTTCTCCGCCTTTAGGATGACGAATATTTTCCGGATCTTTGCAAATCACTCTGATAGCGCTCTCTTCGCTGGCAAAATATACTTTGCTGCCTTTTTCGGCGGTTACCATAGATCTCAATTTTATTCTGTCGTTAAGTGCAATCAACCCGTCTTCATAACCTATTAAAATAGAGAAAGGTCCGTTTATTAAAGCGCTTGAATATACCGTTCTTAAAGCTTTCAATTCCGCCGCTTTTTTAGGGTTTTCTCTTTCTATGTCTTTCCAGAAAGGAGCAACAAGCACCTGTATTGCTTTTTCTATAGGAAGCTTATGTTTCCTTACAAGCAAATCCAGAAGATACGTAATTACTTCAGTATCTGTCTGAAGAGAACAATTATATCCGTACATTTCAACAAATCTTCTGTTTGCGTCATAAGAAGAAATTTCGCCGTTGTGAACTATAGACCAGTCAAGCATTGTGAAAGGATGAGCTCCGCCCCACCACCCCGGAGTGTTCGTAGGAAATCTTCCGTGAGCTGTCCATATATATCCTTCATAGTTTTCCAGCATGAAAAATTCGCCGATATCTTCAGGATATCCTACGCCTTTAAAAGCTCCCATATTTTTACCGCTTGAAAAAACGTAAGCTCCGTCAAATTCTTTATTGACTCTTATAACGCATCTTGCCGTAAATTCTTCCTCGTCCATATTAAGGTCTCTGACCTTATATATTCTAGGCTGTACAAAATATCTCCAGATTAGAGGTTTATCTTTAATGCTTGCAACTTTTCTTGTAGGAATATTGCCTGCGCTTTCAATTTCAAAATGTTCGTTAAGAAATTCTTCTGTTTTGGCTTTTACAGTATTATTTTCATAAAAAATATGCAGTGCGAAAAAATCTTTATATTGAGGATAAATACCGTATCCGGCAAAACCTCCGCCCAATCCGTTAGACCTCTCATGCATAAGAGCGATCGATTTAACGATATCTTCACCGTTAAATCTGTTGCCTTTTTTATCTATAATACCGCTTATGGCGCATCCTGCCGGTATTTTTATTTCGCCTTCTTTTTTAAGCATTTTGCCTCCTGCAAAGTCAAAAAATATATTAAAAAAAATACTCAAAAGATTTGTGATAAATCCTTTGAGCACCATTGCTCAATTTTCGTTGTCGGTTTGTTTATGCTAGCAGTTTTTATAGTTTTTGTCAATATATATACACAAGCGAATTTAACAAATATTTGACAAAAAAGTATTCTTTCTGATATAATCTGCAGATGTTAGCCATGGGGATGTGGTGTAGCCTGGTTTAACACACTGCCCTGTCAAGGCAGAGACCGCGGGTTCGAATCCCGTCATCCCCGCCAAAAAAATTATACAAGTCCTTTCTTAAAAACAAGAACGGACTTATTTTTTTGAGAAAATCATGAAATTTAATAAATTCACAAATACCGCAATAGAAAGCGCTTATGCAGGCTCTGAAATACTGCTTAAATATTTCAATAAAATAAAAGAAATCGAATATAAAGGAATAGTCGATCCGGTAACCGTTGCAGATAAACAATCCCAAAAAGCCGTTATTGAAAAAATTCAGTCTGTTTTTCCTCTTCATAATATAATTGCCGAAGAAAAAGACAATTTTTTAAAACAAGACAATGATTACTGCTGGATAATAGATCCCTTGGACGGGACCGTAAATTACGTTCACGGAGTTCCTGCTTTCTGCATCTCAATAGGTCTTTTATACAAAAAACAAATAATATCCGGCGTAGTTTATGCCCCGGCGCTGAAAGAAATGTTTGTTGCCGAAAAAGACAAAGGCAGTTTTTTAAACGGTAAAAAAATTAAAGTATCATCCGTAAAAGAAATGATCAAAGCCCTGCCGGTCACCGGATTTCCTTATTATGTAAGAGAAAAACACGAAAGCGTTCTCAATAAATTTAAAAATGTAATGCTTGAAACGCAGGCTATGAGAAGGTTCGGCTCTGCCGCAATAGACCTTGCTTATGTAGCATGCGGAAGATTCGACTTTTTTTGGGAAGAAGGGTTAAAACCTTGGGATGTAGCCGCAGGCATACTTCTTGTAGAAGAAGCCGGAGGCAAAGTGTCTGATTATAAAAATAAAAACGATTTCTTATACGGACAGACGATAGTGGCCTCTAATAAACTTCTCCACTCAAAAGCTCTTAAAATTTTAAATGAAAAATAATAAAAATATAGATCAAATAATAGCCGTATTGAACAAAGAATATAAAGGAATAGATATTGCACTGAATTTCAGCAATGTTTTTGAACTTTTGGTCGCTACAATTTTATCGGCGCAGTGTACTGACAAAAGAGTAAATATTGTAACATCATCCCTGTTCAAAAAATATAAAACTATTGAAGATTATGCAAATGCCGACATCACCTGTTTTGAAGAAGACATAAAATCAACAGGATTTTTCAGAAATAAAGCGAAAAACATTATTGCAACCGCAAATATTATCCTTAAACAATATAACGGCATTGTTCCGAAAACGATGGAAGAATTAATAACTCTTAAAGGCGTCGCCAGAAAAACGGCAAATATAGTTTTAGGCAGCGGATACGGCATATCTGAAGGCATTGCGGTTGATACGCACGTAATAAGACTTTCAAATTTAATAGGACTGTCAAAATCTTCAGACCCTAAAAAAATTGAGAAAGATTTGATGAAAATCGTTCCGAAAAAATACTGGATAAAAGTTTCATTCCTTATACAAACTTTAGGGAGAAGAGTCTGCAAAGCCAGAAAACCTGACCACGATATCTGTCCAGTAAAGCATTTATGCAAATATTATCTCACAAATGTTAAATAACTTTTACGGCAATAAAAAAAGCGCCCGTAATTAAACGGACGCTTTTTTATTTTTATATATTCGCGGATTATATTAATCCGTGTGCCATCATTGCCGTAGCAACTTTTTTGAATCCTGCAATGTTTGCACCGTTTACCAAATTACCGGGAGTTCCGTATTCTTCAGCCGCATTTTTTGCAGAATTATAGATATTAATCATAATCTGATGCAGTTTATTGTCAACTTCGTCAAAAGTCCACGAAAATCTTTGTGAATTCTGAGACATTTCAAGACCTGAAGTGGCAACACCGCCGGCATTTGAAGCTTTGCCCGGAGCATAACTTATATTGGAAGAAATAAAGACTTCAACAGCTTCAGGCGTTGAAGGCATATTTGCTCCCTCTGCTACAAACTGACAACCGTTTTTAACAAGCGTTTTTGCGGCTTCACCGTCAAGCTCATTTTGTGTCGCGCAAGGCAACGCTATATCGCATTTGATTGTCCAAATATCTTTACAGCCTTCTTTGTATACGGCTGATTTTTTCTCTTTCACATACTCTGAAATTCTCTTTCTTTCAACTTCTTTCAGTCTCTTTACCAAGTCTAAATCAACTCCGTCCTTATCATAGATGTATCCGTTAGAATCAGACAAGGCAACAACTTTTGCGCCTAAAGACTTTGCCTTTTCGGTCGCATAAATTGCAACATTTCCAGAACCGGATATAACTACGGTTTTTCCGTCAAATGAAGTCTTTTTATTCTTCAACATTTCCTGACAGAAATAAACAACCCCGTATCCGGTAGCTTCGGTTCTCGCAAGAGATCCTCCGTAAGTCAACCCTTTTCCGGTTAAAACCCCGTGGAAAGTATTTCTTATTCTTTTATACTGCCCGAACATGTATCCTATTTCTCTGCCGCCTACGCCGATATCTCCCGCAGGAACATCCGTGTCGGCATCGATATGTCTGCAAAGTTCTGTCATAAAACTTTGGCAGAATCTCATAACTTCAGAATCAGATTTCCCTTTAGGATCAAAATCGGATCCGCCCTTGCCGCCGCCCATCATAAGACCTGTTAACGAATTTTTAAATATCTGCTCAAAACCCAAAAATTTGATTGTGTCGAGATTAACCGACGGATGGAATCTTAAACCGCCCTTGTACGGGCCTATCGCTGAATTGAACTGTACTCTCATTCCTCTGTTGACGTGAACTTTTCCTTTGTCATCCTGCCAAGGAACTCTGAAAATAATTTGCCTTTCAGGTTCCACAATTCTTTCAAGAATTCCTTTATCTTGAAATTCTTTGTGTTTTTCAACTACCGGAGCAATTGACTCCAAAACTTCTTCCACAGCCTGCAAAAACAACGGTTCGTTCTGCGATCTTCGTTTCACTCCGTCTAAAACTGTACCAATGTAAGAATTCATTTCTTACCTCCAAAAAAAATTTACATCTTTATTGTACGGCTTTTATTTTTTTTCTTGAACGGCAGGTTCTTCTTTCTTGTCATCATCCTTAACATTATCGCCTTTAGCGGCTTCATCGGCATAATTTATTTGCAGATTAGAAATCGTATCCGTCAAAAATTTTTCTTCCGTCACGGTCAAATTTCCTTTCATTTTGTCCCTGAGCATAAGAAGCATATCTATTGTTACCTGAGCGCTTTTCAAATCTTTTGTTATTTTACCGTCAATTTGATTAGGGATTTTGCCTATCTGCTGCCAACAGGCTGACGCAAACATTGAAACTAAGCTGAACAAATGCTGGTTTAATTCTTTAGGATCCATATCCGCACCTCTTATTTAAAATATTTATCTACGGCGGTTTTAATTCTCTTCAAAACTTCATCTTTACCCATAACTTCCATCATATGAAACAGGCTGGGGCCTTGTGTTCTTCCGGAAACGGCAACTCTTATCGGATGAAAAACCTGTCCTGTCTTAATTCCTTTTTCAGCGGCAATATTTCTTGCAAACAGTTCCAAAGAATCTGCCGTAAACGACTGTTCTGCCGGAAGACGGTTCAAAGATTCGTTAAGAACAAGTTTTGCGCTGTCTTTTGCTTTTTCAGACAAAAAGACTTTTGCCGTCGCGGCTTCATCAAAAACAACGTCTTTAAAGAAAAAATCAACCAAAGAAGGAATATCCTTTATCAACTTAATTTTTTCGTGCTCGAGAGAGATAGCTTTTTTAAGCAAAACTTTATCCCATTTTTCAACAATATTTTCCTGTTTTGTATAGTAAATCCAATCCATGAACAAATCGTAAATTTCATCCGCTGATTTTTTTCTTATATACTCTCCGTTCATCCACAACAACTTTGCGGAGTCAAAAGTCGCCGGACTGCTGTTGCATCTGTCCAATGAAAATTTTTCTATAAGCTCGTCATGTTCAAACAACTGCTGGCTGTCGGATGTGGACCAGCCTAGTAAAGCGAGATAATTAATTAAAGCTTCTCTTAAATAACCTTCCCTTCTGTATTCCAAAACAGAAGTATGCCCGTGCCTTTTTGATAATCTTGCTCCGTCCGGGCCGAGTATCATTGACAAATGCGCAAATTTAGGCATTTCCCATCCGAGCGCTTTAAAAATATGCAGCTGTCTGGGAGTATTAGAAATATGATCGTCTCCTCTGATAACATGAGTCATTTTCATCAGATAATCGTCAACGACGCAGGCAAAATTATATGTAGGAACTCCGTTAGCTTTCATTAATACAAAATCGTCAAGCAAAGCATTTTCAAAGCTTACGTGTCCTCTTACGATATCATCAAATTCAATGCTGCCCTCTTTAGGCATTTTAAATCTTATAACCGCGGTTCTGCCTTCGGCTTCTTTGTTTTTTCTTTCTTCTTCGGTTAAATTAGCGCAATGTCCGTTATATTTAGGAGGAAGCTTTGCAAGAAGCGCCCGCTGTCTCATCTTCTCAACTTCATCGGGAGTACAGTAACATTTATATGCAAAACCTTTTTCTATAAGAATATCGATGTACTTCTGATATATTCCTATTTCTTTTCTTTTCATCTGGTAATAAGGCGCATATTCAGGCAATTCGTTGCCCGGACCTTCCTGCCAGTTAAGCTGCAGCCAGTTTAACGCATCTATAATGATGCCTGTCGACTGATCTGTAGATCTTGCTTCATCAGTATCTTCTATTCTTAAAACAAACGTCCCTTTTTCTTTTTTAGCATACAGCCAATTAAACAACGCCGTCCTTACTCCGCCTATATGCAAATCACCCGTTGGAGACGGAGCAAATCTTACTCTGATGTTTCCTGACATAAACACTTCCTTTTCAGCAGTTATTGTATTATTGAATAATCGCAAGCTCCCTTTTCCGGGAGACTTGCAATTAAAATTTTAAATATAAAAAAACGTTTAATAAATAATTTTATTTAAAGGATATTCTATTATTCCTTCAGCGCCGGCTCTTTTTAAAGCAGGTATTATTTTCTTAACAACTTTTTCTTCTATTATAACTTCTAAAGCAACCCAGTTGCCGTCACTCAAATTTGATATTGTAGGTTTTCTTAAAGCCGGCAAGATTTTCTCTACCTGCGGAAGTGTTTTGAAAGGTATGTTCATTTTCAAACCCACCATACCTTCGGCATTAAGGGCTCCTTTCAATAAAATGGCGAGATTTTCTATCTTTTCTTTTTTCCAGCTGTCTTTCCATGCGGCTTCGTTTGCTATAAACCTCGTAGTAGAAACCAGCAGTTCTTCAACAATTCTCAAATTGTTTGCCCTTAAGGAAGAACCTGTTTCCGTAAGCTCAACTATTGCATCGACAAGTTTTCCCGCCTTTGCTTCCGTTGCGCCCCATGAAAATTCCACGTTTGCTTTCACTTTATTTTTTGAAAAATATTTTTTTGTGTAATTCAAAAGCTCGGTGGCGACTCTTTTTCCCTGGAGATCCTGAATTTTTTTAATTTTTGAATCGTTAGGAACTGCCAAAACCCATCTGACAGGCCTAAACCCTGATTTTGCATACTGAAGTTCGCAGACCTCTTTTACCGATGCTCCGCTCTCGCATATCCAGTCAAAGCCAGTAAGCCCTGCGTCAAAAACTCCGTCCTGAACATATTTAGCCATTTCCTGCGAACGGACAAGCATAACTTCTATCTCTTCGTCATCGCAGCTTGGGAAATAAGATCTGGAAGATGCATTTATTCTTATGCCGGCTTTTTTGAATAATTCAATTGTTGATTCCTGTAAGCTTCCTTTAGGAAACCCGAGTTTTAATTTCTTCATCGTTACTCCTTTATCATTAATATATAATTTTTGCCTTCTTGTATTTTTTCACTTACTTCCAAATTCGGAGTATATCTGCTGAACGAAGGGAAAAATCTCGAAGATATTTTTGATATTTCCGAACTTGCTTTCGTGTTTACCGGTTTTGAAGACTGTTCTTTTAAACCCGGTATAATAACATTTGCAGACAATATAAACCAAAGAACAACGGCAAAACAAGCTCCCATGGCTTTATCAAATATCGACAAATATAAAAATTTAACTATTTTAACAACCAGCAGTCCGATAAGAAAAACGGCAATTGCCGACGCAATAAAAATCAGATAATAATTTATGCCTATCTGGTACGGATAGTTTTCAGCCAAAAGGATTGAAAAAAATCCTGCGGACACGGCAAAAAAACTTTTTATTATACCGGTACTGAATCCGATATATAAAAAAATCAGCAAAGCTATTATTAAAATAAAATCTATAAAAATTCCTAACATACAGTATGAATAATTATTCCGCTGGCAAGTTTAGGGAAAAAATATGTCGATTTCTGCGGCATAGTTTCATTTTGCAGCGCAATTTCTTTTATGGCTTCAACAGGCGTTGCAGGAACTAAAATCGCAATTTTTTTCGTTTTCTTTGCCAAAGAGACGGCTTCTTTATCGCTTTTTACATAAATATACTTATCCGCGGCAATTTCAGGTATTAATATCGAATGCAGTATGCTTACGCCTAAATTTCTGTAAGCCTGGCATTTATCAGGCATGGCTTTTTTAAGCAGCGCAGGATTTTTGACCTGTAAAGTTCTGTATTTGCCTTCTTTAAAAATTATAAGAGGCTGAACTTTTTCTTTAAGAAGTTTTTCAAAACTTGTCAAAGGAAGAACATTAAAATACTTTTCTATGTTTTCTTCGATATTCGCCGGAGCTTCTATAACTCTGTGGGTAGGCCAAATTGAAATTCCGGAATCTTCCATCGGGCACAAATATGCCAAAACATAACCGTATTCGTTTTTATCAGAAAATTTCTTATCTTTGCTTTTTATATACTGCAAATAATTCCATGCGGTTTCATATCTGTGGTGTCCGTCAGCTATAAAAATTTTCTTGCTCGCAAGCGATTTTGAAATATCGTCAATAAGCTTCTCATCGGAAACAACCCATAATTTATGAAGTGTTCCTTCTTTATCCTTTGCCGTTGCGGCAGGTTTCTTTTTGGATATGTTTTTACATATTGTTACGACTTTTTTCTTATCGTCGTTAAATAAACCGAAAATAGGGCTTAAATTTGCCTTGACGGCTTTTAACAGACTGAGCCTGTCGGCTTTAGGCTTTGCAAGAGTTTTTTCATGAGGTTTTACTGCTCCGCCGTGCGGATTTTCAAGTTTCAACGCCGTAAAAAATCCTCTTCTCGTCATTTTTTTGCCGTGATCGTTAAAAATCTGTTCGTAGAAATACAAAGAAGGCTTTTCATCCTCGGACAAAACGCCTTCGCTTATCCATTTTTTAAATAAAAAACTTGCCTGGGCATATTTATTTCTTGTTCCTGCGGCATCTGAAAGTTCAAGCTGCACCATATTATGTTTTGATTTCTTTTTTAACTGAGCTTTTTCTTCCGGACTTATTACGTCATAAGGCGGACAAATTTCATTTGTAATGTTTTCCTTAGAATATCTGATCCCGTTAAATGCTTTTACTATTGCCATTTTCTAAACTCCCCAAATTTTAAAATATGATTGATTTTACATAATATTTTATATTGTTGTCAAAACATAAAATTTCAGCCGTTTTTCACGGCGCGTTTTATAAGTTCCGACGCGACTCTTGCCGCTTCTATCGCGTCTCTTGAATAACCTTCCGCTCCGATGCTTTTTGCAAAAGCTCTTGTAACCGGAGCTCCGCCGACCATAATCTTAATATCCATATTAAGTGATTTTTTCAGTTCTATGACTTTTTCCATTTCAACCATTGTGGTTGTCATAAGAGCTGACAGTCCTATAATATCAGCATCGCATTCTTTTGCTTTTTGAATTATTATTTCTTTATCAACATTTTTCCCTACATCGTAAACTTCAAACCCGAAACTTTCAAGTACTGCGCAAACTATGTTTTTACCTATATCGTGTACATCTCCCTTAACCGTTGCCATAACTACTTTGCCGTAAACGGCTCCTTTTTCTTTTTTCAGCATAGGCTTTATATGGGCAAAAGCCGCCTGCGACGCTTCGGCCGCCATTATCACCTGGGGAAGAAAAAATTCTTTTGAATTAAATTTTTCGCCCACAACATTAAGCGCTTTTAAAATGAGCTCGTTTGATATAAACAACGGATTGTTATCTTCTTTTAAAATTTCGTCTATCAATTCTATTATATATTCTTTATCCCCGTTTATAATCGCATTGAACAATTTATCTTTCGGAGATATTGCGATTTCTTCTTTAACCGCGGAAATTTTTGCGGTATTTGAAAAACGGGCGACATATTTTTTTGCATTCGGATCTTTATTTGTCAGCAAATCTCTTGCATAGACATCGTCAATTGTCCAGTCTACCGACGGGTTGCATATGGCAATATCAAGACCGGCCTTTAAAGCCATCTGCAAAAATGTTGAATTTATAGTCTGTCTTGACGGAAGTCCAAATGATATGTTTGAAACTCCTAGAAGAGTTTTACATTCAGGAAATCTTATTTTTGACTGTCTTAACGCTTCAAGCGTTTCTCCGGCCTGCTCGGGAGAAGAGCTTGCCGACAAAGTAAGATAATCGAAAATTACCTCGTTTCTTTCAATTTTATATTTATCAGCAGACTGCAATATTTTTTCAGCTATCTCTATTCTTTTCTGCCATGTTTCCGGAATTCCGTCTTCGTCAACCGTTAAAGCTATAAGACTTGCTCCGTATCTTTTTGCTATAGGCATTATTAAATCCAGCTTTTCCGTTTCGCCGTTAACTGAATTAATTAACGGTTTGCCTGCGCAATGTTTGCAGGCTTGGTTTAAAGCCTCCGGGAAACTTGAATCCAAAGATAACGGAACGTTTACGATTTCCTGCACTTCGTTAACCGCCTGAATAATCAGAGAAACTTCATCTGCTCCCGGAAGGCCCATATTTATGTCAAGAATATTTGCGCCGTTATTAACCTGTTGTCTAGCTTCCGATTTAACAAGCCCGAATATGTTTTTTGATAATTCCTGCTGAAATTTTTTCCTGCCCGTAGGATTTATTCTTTCTCCTATTTTTACAGGTCTTTGAAGCAGATTCAAATCAACGGCTTTTGTTCTGCTTGAGAGTAAATGATGTTTTACAAAAGCTCTTTTTACAGGCTTTTTATTTTTTAAATTTTCTGATAAAAGCTTTATGTATTCCGGAGTAGTTCCGCAGCATCCGCCGAAAAAATTTATTCCGCTTTCATAAGCTTTTAAAGAAACTGCCAAAAATTCTTCCGGCGTTCCCGGAAAAACAGTTTCTCTGTTTATAAACTCAGGCATTCCTGCATTAGGCTTAAACGATACCGGCAGATTCGTATTTTTTGCGGCAAACTGCGCCAGTTTTAAAAGTTCTTCCGGACCTACCGAACAATTCATCCCCAAAGCGTCAACCCTCAGACTTTCAGCCAAAGCAATAAAACTTAATACATCGGTTCCCGTAACCGTCGAACCGTCCTTCGTAAAAGTCATCTGCGTAATTATCGGACCGTCAAAGACATCCCTTACAGCAAGAACGGCAGCTTTGAGTTCTTTTATTTCCGTCATTGTTTCTATGATTATAAGGTCGGCTCCCGCGTCTCTAAGCATAGCGGCCTGTTCTTTGAAAACGTCGTAAGCCTCATCAAAAGATACCGAACCCAGAGGATAAAGATACGAGCCTATCGAAGAAATGTCTCCCGCGACAAAAGAGCCGGTCTTTTTTGCCTCTTCTTTTGCTATAGACACTCCCGCATTTATTATTTCAGCCATTTTCCCGATAAGATTGTATTGTTTAAACTTTAACCTGTTAGCTCCGAAAGTATTTGTAAGTATTATATCGGATCCGCTCGAAATGTAAGATGAATAGATTTGTCTTATCCTTTCCGGATATTTTATGTTTAATTCCTCCGGAGTGGACACGTCTTTTAAAAAATCAAATTTCTGCAGCTGCGTACCGGTCGCTCCGTCCATAATTAAAACTTTTTCTTTAAGCAGTTCTTTAAATTCCGTTTTATTCATAATAATTACCTTTCCATTCCGAAAATCGCCGATACCGATTTTCTCGGAAACATCTGACAGCTTTCGGATAAAGATATTCCTATTTTGTCAGCGCCGAGCCATTTTAAAAAATCTTTCTGATTTTCTATCGGCCAGTCTCCGTATCCGGGAGAAAATCTTCTGGTATATGAGATATTTTCCTTTGATTTATTTAATTTTACGTCATTACAGATATTATCCACCAGTTCTTCTATCGCAACCGAACCTATCGCATCATATATATAAGACAATGCCAGCTTTTTTTCTTCCAAAAGCAAATCTATTTTGTCGTCAAGAGAACTTCCTATCGTTGCGGCAATTCCGCAGACAGAATACGATTTCTCCAAAAGTTTCAAAATATCCGTGCTTTCTATAATAAAACCGTCTAAAAATATTTTATTCTCCGCCGAACGTTTGTCCGCAAAAGAAACGGCATATTTAGGTTTTAAAAGCTTTTTTGCAAATTCTATCGATTCAATAATCGAATTTTTTATATTGTCTTCGATTTTTGTCTTGTGCTTATTTGCTCCCATTCTCATTATAACAGAATCATAATTTATCTTTAAATTCAAAATTTCTTTAGACATCAGTGCACCCGTTATTTTTATATACCGGACAAAAAAGACATGCCACACCGCTGTTTTGTACGGTTTTGTTCAATAAAAAATCTCTTATGTTTCTCATTTTTACGCCGTTCCATACTTCGTCTAAAGGCTGTTCGAAAATATTTCCGACGGGGAATTTAACGATTTCCTCCGCACAGCACGGATATACTTCGCCGAATACGTTTATATTTAAGCTTTCAAAAGGTTCCCCACAGCATATTTCTCGGTTTATTTTTGTATCAGCGCAGCGGAAATTTAACGGCATCCAGTCTTCAAAACCTTTATAAAAATCCGTTCTTCTGAAAAAGACTTCAACTCCAAGCTCATTAAAAAATGCTTCCGCTTCACGCATTAAATTTTCATTGTGTCTGAAAACCACAAAAACCACAGACAGTTTCGGATATTCCGAATTAATTTTCTTTTTATAATGCTGTATTAATTTTATATTATCGATTACAACGTCAAAATTTCCGCCGATTCTGTATTTTTCGTATGTCTCCTGATCTATGCCGTCAGCTCCTATTAATACGCTCTTTACTTTTGATTCCAATAAATCTGATACGGAACCGAGCAGATTAAGATTTGTCAATATTGTCGTCTGAAGCCCTTCGCGTTTGCCGTTTAAATATTTTATCATTTGAAAAATTGATTTATTTATTAAAGGCTCATGTTTGCTTCCGAAAGTAATCTGTTCGGGAAAAACTTTTATTGCATCGACGAACTTTTTAAATTCTTCAAAAGACATTAATCTCGGAGCCTGCTGTCTTCCGGTTCTTCTTGCAGTATCAGGACATAAAGGGCATGAAAGATTGCAGACATTCGTTACGTCTATCTTTATTTCCCTGCATATTAAATTATTTAAATCATTCATTTTAAAATCTTATGCGCCGTTTTAACGGAATCTTCTTTGTCTCTGCATGCTCTGCGAGCTGCTTTTATTTTCCTGACTTGTACTTTTATACTCATTTGAACTGTAATTAGCGCTTACATTTACGTTGCTTTTGTACTGCTGCACATTTTGCGAAGGAGGATTGCCTTTATAATTGATAAAAGAATTTACAATTACAAAAGTTTTTTTGTTTTCCTGTATAGTTGCCGATATCTTTTTTGAACTTACGACATTTGAGTAATTATCCAGATAATTTATATTTATCTCGTGAGTTCCTGGACGTAAACGGACTCTTGACATATTGATATTTGCAGGTAAAGTTCTCCATGACCTTGTGTCTGCTTTTTCCATATAACTCGTCGCAATATTTAACAAGCTTTTTGTCAAAATGCCCAAAGAATCATTTTCAGATTGTTTTTTAACGCTGTCAGCTACTGTTTTTGTTAAAATATATCTTCCGACGGCTCTTGCTATAGTCCTTGCATATATTAAAGCAATCTTGTTATCAAGATATTTTTCCAAAAGAGAAGCTATATCTGCGGCGTTATAACCTTTTATTTCTGAAGTAGTAACGCTGTTGCTGCTTACGGAAACGGTTTCTTCCAAAGAAAAAGAAGTTATTAAATTATTGTACCTGTAATATTTGGGAAATGAAACTTTTATATAATCATCCGAAATTCCAGCCTGAACGGCGGCTCTTACTTCCTGGGCTTTAGCCTGATCGTCATTTGTTATCTGCACGCTGTTGAAAAACGGCAGAGCTTTATAAAGGGATATTTCCAGAATATTCTCAATTTTTTTTGGAGAAAGCCCGTTGTAGTCTATGACAATCAGTTCTCCAGTACCGGGAGCATCCGTTCTTGAAGCGTAAGAATATATGGTTTTTAAATCCGCCGCTTCCTGATTCATTCCGAATTTACAATATAATGTGTATAAATTATTTACCAAATCTGCAGGAACCGGAACAACATACAGATTTGAATTCCCGTAAGCTTTCAATGCCATTTTATAGGAGATCAGCGCATCGTTTGAATATCCGGCATTTTCATAAACTATCCCCATAAAATATCTTATAAATCCGTCATCCGAATAAAAAGCTTTGCCGTTTGAATCAGCCTGAATTTTCTTGAAAAGATTGTCCGTCTGCCTTGCCTCAACCACAGACTCGTTATTCATTCCCTGCATGATATAATTTAACGCGCAGAAAATATTTGCGTAAGCCATTTCATAAGGTTCGCCGTAATAAGGCACCATATTATCGTTTGAAAACAAAGAAAAAAGGCCTGCGGAAATACTTTTTGTGTAATTAATATCGTATATTCTTTTTGCTTCTTCAAAAGCGGAATTGCTTTCTTTATACTTTTGGGAAAAATGGTTCAGCATTCCTACGTCTAAATAATATAACAACTCGTTTTTTGCGCCGTAAGCTTCTTTTGAAGCCGTCGCAAGAGTTTCTGCGGAAGTGCGGTCGTCCTGCAACATAAAAGATTCAAGCTGATTGTAGTATTTCTGCACGCTTGCACACGATGCCGCAAACAGAAACACCACAACCAGATATTTGAATTTATTCATATATCTTATGCTTTATATTTTTTCTTTCCAACAACTTTTTTTATTTTTTTCTGGCCTATCCATACTTTTTCGTTTGTCTGTATATCGACAAGTTCCAATTCAATCTGGTAATATTTTAAAGTTTCGTTTTTGATTGCATCGGTAATTGTGTTTATCTGTCCTTTAAGCATAAAATCAGCCCCTATTTCTTTACCGAATTTTTTGACTGTTGCAGGGTCTGAAAAATCTGCCTGGTCCATTCTCTCGTCTCTTATTTCGTCTCTTTCCGCTTTTGAAGCTACAAATGTCGCTTTGCCGGTATTAATCAAAGATCTTTCGAGATCTTTTACAAAAGTTTCAGTATTAATGTGCTCGTCGCTTTTATTTAAAACGGTTCCTACTATTATTCTCGGTTTTGTCTGGTTAGCTTTTATAAAATTATCCATCCAAGGCCTTGCAACAGAATCCGCCATCATTTCATCTGCAACAAGTTTTGAATCCGTATCATTCCAATTACCGCTTAAATCAATGGCCTCATCGGCATTGACTCTTGTTATTTTCGGCGCTGAAGAACAGGAAAATAACGCTGCTGAAAAACATAATACCGCCAACATCAGAGCAATTTTCTTCATTTTTATCCTCTCTTAACAATTTTTTTAAATTTTCTTTTGCCCGCCTGGACAATCATTCCGTTTTCAATTTCTATTTCACAATCCTCTGAAACTTTATTTGAATTAATCTTTACTCCGCCCTGATCTATTAGTCTTCTGGCTTCGTTTTTGCTCGCAGCCATCTGCGAAACAAACAGCAGTTCGGATAATTTTATTTTTTGTTCTTCAAAGTAATATTCTTCTATATCAGTAGGCATATCTTTTTTTGCAAATATTTTTTCAAATTCATTCTTTGCATTTTCAGCTTCCTGAATGTTCCAATATCTTTCAACGATAATCATTGCAAGCTTTACTTTTGCCTCTTTAGGATGCATTTGTCTGACATGCTCAAGGTTTTCCTGCGTAAGAAGTTCATAATATTTGTACATCAACTCATCCGACACCGACATAACTTTTCCGAACATATCCTGAGGCTTATCGTTTAACGATATATAATTGTTATAAGACTTTGACATTTTCCTTACGCCGTCAGTTCCTTCAAGAAGTGGCATTGTGATTACAACCTGAGGTTCCTGCCCGTTATCGCGCTGCATATCTCTTGCAAGAAGAAGATTAAACTTTTGATCGCTGCCGCCCAGCTCTACATCGGACTGCAACGCCACAGAATCGTAAGCCTGCAAAAGAGGATATATAAATTCAACTATGCTTATCGGAACATCGGCCTTATATCTTTTTTCAAAATCATCTCTTACAAGCATTTGGGCAACCGTATGTTTTGAAGCAAGTTTCAATAAACCTTCTATGCCGAGTTCGGATAACCATTTGCTGTTAAAAACAACTTCTGTTTTATCTTTATCAAGAATTTTAAAAACCTGCTCCTGATAAGTTTTTACATTGTTTAAAATCTGCTCCTGGGTCATCATAGGTCTTGTGGCGGATCTTCCTGAAGGATCCCCGATCTTCGCGGTAAAATCGCCTATTAAAAATATAACCTGATGTCCCAAATCCTGAAAAACTTTTAATTTGTTTATTATTACGCTGTGCCCCAGATGCAAATCCGGAGCAGTAGGGTCAACACCGAGTTTTACCTTTAATTTTTTTCCGGAAGATAATTTCTTTTTCAGTTCTTCTTCCGAAATAATCTCATTAGTTCCTCTTCTGATTTGTGAAAGCGCGTCTGTCATCTGTTGTATTTCCTTTATTTTCGTTTATATGGATAATCTTTTTAATACTTCGTAAGCGGTCTTGTTAAAATCCTTTTCTTTCTTAATCGCAGTCGGTATATCGGTAGTGGATAAACGTCCTTCAATAAGACCTACCAGTAAATTTGATTTCCCCTCGGCAAGAAGTTTAACTGCATAAGCGCCGAACTGTGATGCCAAAATTCTGGTCCTTGCAGTAGGCGTACCGCCTCTCTGAATATACCCGAGATTGCTTACACGCACGTCAAGTCCCGTATTTTTGGCTATTTTTGCCGCAAAATCCATTGAACTTCCGCAGCCTTCGGCAAAAGCTATAATCTCAGAAGTTTTTCCTCTGACGTTGCCTTTCTTCAGCTGGGAATATAAATCTTCCATTTTTATTTTCATCTCCGGAACTATAATAAACTCAACGCCTGCGGCAATTCCTACGTCGAGAGTTAAAAAACCGTGTTCTCTTCCCATAATTTCAACAACGAATATTCTGTCATGGCTTGTCGCAGTATCTCTGATTTTATCTATTGCAGAAACAGCCGTATTGAGAGCGGTATCATAACCTATGGTCTCGTCAGTGCCGTACACATCGTTATCAATTGATGCCGGTATATTTACAACTTTTATTCCTTTTTTGCATAATGCGTTTCCCGCGGCAAGAGATCCGTCGCCGCCGATAACAATCATTCCGTAAATATCAAGTTCTTTTATTATATTAACCGCTTTATTTAAACCTACGGACGTCTTCATTTCAGGACATCTTCCTGTATGAAGCATTGTCCCGCCGAGATTTATAATACCGCTTACCGATCTCACATTAAGATTTATATATTCGCCGTCGAGAAGTCCTTTAAAGCCTCTTCTGAAACCGATAACGTCAAAACCGGAATATATGCCGGCTCTTGTTACCGCTCTTATAGCTGCATTCATTCCCGGAGCATCTCCGCCGGAAGTAATAATACCGATTTTTTTATTAGACATTTCTACCCCCAATTTTTCTTAATGATTTTTATATTTTACATATTTAGAATTTATAGGGCAATAGAAAAACGCCGCTAAACTGTAAGTTTAGCGGCGTCTATTATATTAAAAACAGGCAGCGTTAATCGCTTACTCCTGTCGCCGTAAGAACTGATTGTTGTTTTATATCCGGACTGTTTAAAGTTACTCCTATACCGGTTGCCCCTCCTATGCCTGTTGTTTCGGCAGTAAAAGATGCTCCGCTAACGGTAACCTGAAAAGAAGTAAAATATTTATTTGCTCTTGCGTCTATATCAAGAGCCGTACTGAAAGAAGTTGCGGACACCGGAAGATAATTGGCAAATTCAACGTAATAGATTTTTTCCTGTTTTTCTATGGCGCTTATCAGGCTTTTACCTTCTGTCAGCATTGATTTTCTTGTATAACCCCTGTAAATAGGAACAGCAACTATCGAAAGGATTCCGACAATGACTATTACTATGACTAATTCGACAAGAGTAAAACCTTTATTTCCCATAATCTCTCCATTTTTATAAAAAACATTCTCTTCTTTAACAGCTTTAATGAAGTTCAATTTTATATTAATTATGTATATTTTTCAACAAGAAAATAAAACTTGGGACGTCAGCTTCTCATGCTCAATTTACATCCGCAGTATTTTTGGCTGTACAAGCCCATTTTTTTTACGCTGTTTACACCCTGATAGAACTCTTTTCTCGGATCGACATAAATGAAATTTAAACCGTTTTTTTCAGCCGTATCACGGGCAATGTCCTTAATTTCTTCATGTTTTTGATAAGGACTTGCAAGCAAAGTAGTTGAAAAATTCATTATGCCGAGTTCCTTTGCTCTTGCCGCCGTTTCTTCAAGCCTCTTTTTATAACAAAAAAAACATCTTCCTTGTTTGCAGGCAACGGCTTCATTAAGCCATAACTGTTCATAAAGTTCGCTACTGCCGAGCCACGCGGCGTTTTTTTCCGCAGTTTCTATTTTCATCAACTTCATATATTCGCGCCATGTTTCTTTTCTTAATTCGTACTCATGAAGAGGGTAAATGTTAGGATTATACCAAAAGCTTACAATATCAAACTGTTCTTTCAGCAAAGATATTGTTGATGATGAACACGGAGCACAACATGTATGTAATAATATTTTCTGCATTATAACAGTTCTTTTTGTTTTTTATTTTTAGGCAGTTCCATCCCTAAATGCTTGTATGCCAATTCCGTCGCTATCCTGCCTCGCGGCGTTCTTGCAATAAAACCTGATTGTATTAAAAAAGGTTCATATACGTCAGATACCGTTTCGGAATCTTCCGATATGGCAACCGCTATCGTTTCTATCCCTACCGGTCCGCCTCCGAATTTTTCTATAACAGTCCTTAAAAAGAGTCTGTCCATTTTATCAAGACCTTTCTCGTCAACTCCCAAAGCGCAAAGAGCTTCCTGCGCAATTTGTTTATTTATAATTCCGTCCGTCTTAATTTCCGCAAAATCCCTTACTCTTCTCAAAAGCCTGTTGACTATTCTAGGAGTTCCTCTTGACCGTTTGGCTATTTCGAAAGTGCCTTCATCGTCTATTGCTACTTTTATAATGCCGCTGGATCTTTTAACGATCTTGAAAAGTTCATTGTCGTCATAAAAATTTAAATGTTCAATTATGCCGAATCTGTCTCTCAAAGGGCCTGAAAGCATTCCCGCTCTTGTCGTGGCGCCGACAAGAGTAAATCTTGGAACCGGCAGTTTTATCGTTTTTGCTGAAGGTCCCTGTCCGATAATAATATCAAGTTCAAAATCTTCCATAACCGGATACAGAGATTCTTCAACCAAATGATTCATTCTGTGAATTTCATCTATAAAAAAAACGTCTCCCTCGGAAAGATTTGTTAAAATTGCCGCCAAATCCCCGACTCTTTCCAACACAGGTCCCGAAGTAGTCCTCAAATTGCCGCCCATTTCTTTGGCGATAATATGGGCAAGCGTTGTTTTGCCGAGTCCCGGAGGAGCATAAAAAAGACAGTGATCCAAAGCTTCCTGCCTTTTTTTTGAAGCTTCAATAAAAACTTTTAAATTATCTTTGAGTTTTTGCTGTCCTACAAAATCATCAAGACACTGCGGTCTCAAAGAATTTTCCAGTTTTTCTTCCGGAGTCAATTCTCCTGCGTCTATAATTCTGTTAATATCTTCATTCATTTTTATTCCGGCTTTCTTTTATTTATCTTTTTTAATGCTATAAACTTTTTAATGACTCTTTAATTATATCTTCAACCGGCATTTTATCGTTGCCGTTTGTAATTTTAGAAACGGCAGCCCTTGCCTGAAAATCTTTATATCCCAATGCAACCAGCCCTGCAACCGCTTCGGATATATTCGTACTGCCGGCAATACCTGCCCATTTTTGAGAATCGTTGACAGTTATTGCCGTAATTTTATCTTTTAAAGCCGCCGTTATTTTTTCGGCGGTTTTTTTCGTAAAGCCGAACATACTGCATATCATTGAGACATCTCTGGCTGCAACCGCGCTTTTAAAATCTGCAAATGATTTTGAAATTTTATCAAGATACTCCATGGCTTTTTTTGCGCCGGTAGAAGGGACTTCGTCCTTTATTAAAAGAAACATCTCTCTTTCGTCTTTTGACAAAAATCCGTAATGAGAAACAACTCCTCCGTACATACCTGTTGATTCGACAATATACAGTTTAATTTCCTGTCCTTCTTTAGGGAGCTTATCGCACGCGGCGGACGTAATGTTTACTTCATATCCTATGCCTGACACTTCCACAACGGCGCTGTTTTGTTTTTTTGAAGATAAGATTCCGTTAAAATAGTCTATCATTTATCCTCTTGTAAAATATCGCCCAAAGTGACTCTGTCATTGTCGGCGGCAAATTGTTTTATCAATTCTCTTTCCATTGATTTTTCAAATTTTTTGACGGAAGCTTCAAGCTTTCTTTCTTTCGTATCGGCTTTTATAATCTTTGCCTCTATTTCGTCGCCTTCTTTAGGAAATTCCTGCATTTTGTTTTCCATTGAAAATTCTGTTTTCTTTATAAGAACGGTTATGCCTTCTTCTATTTCAACAAAAACTCCGAATTCGGCGACCCTTATTACTTTTCCCTTTACAGTTTCTCCGACTTTATATTTCTTATAAGGATCCTGTATTAAATGCTTGATCGAAAGAGCAATTTTTTCATTCTGCGGATTTACAGACAAAACTACTGCTTCTATTTCGTCGCCTTTCTTTACGGTTTCTTCCGGATGTTTTATGTTTTTTATCCATGAAAAATCGCTTATATGAATAAGTCCTTCTATTCCTTCAGGCAGTTTTACAAACGCGCCGAAAGGAGTGACATTTTTAACAATACCTTTTACTTTGGCTCCGGGAATATAATGTCTTGCGGCGTCTTCCCAAGGATTACGGCTCATTTTTTTAACCGAAAGAGCAATTTTTTTTGTTTCTTTATCACAGTTTACAACTTTAACTTCTATTTCTTTTCCTGCCGTTACTTCTTGTTTGAAAAGATGTTCGCTGTCATTCCACGCATATTCGCTTACCGCCAATAATCCTTCAACGCCTTTTTCAAGTTCTACAAATGCGCCGTAAGGCATTATTGAAGTAACTTTCCCTTTAATAATTAAACCCTCTATATATTTTTCGCTTGCGCTGTCCCAAGGATTTGTTACAAGCTGTTTCATGCTTAAAGAAATTCTTTCCTGTTCTTTATCGACTTTTGCAATCTGAACTCTTATTATCTGTCCGACTTTCAATATGTCCTCAACCTGTTTGACTTTATACCAGGCAAGCTCGCCGATATGAAGAAAACCGTCAATTCCTCCGAGATTAATAAAAGCGCCGGATTTTATTATTCTGGCAACCGTTCCGTCTATTATTTGTCCTTCGGACAATGTCTCAAGCATTGACGCCTTCTTTGCAAGCTTCTCGTCTTCAAGCAGTTTTTTTCTGGACAATGAAATTTTCTTTTCGTTTCTGTCGAATTCAATTATTGCAAACTCATAATTTTTGCCTATATATTTTGCGCCGTCTTTAATAAAAACGGTATCTGTCTGCGAAATATGAAGAAATGCTTTTATTCCGACATCAACTAAAAAACCGCCTTTTACCGTTTTTGTTATCGTACCTTTAACCGTTTTTTTGTTTTTAAAAGATTCTTCCAAAAAATCCCATGCTGATTTTTCAAGAACTTCTCTGTACGAAAGAAGCATTTTGCCTCTGACATTTTTAACAAAAACTTTAACCGTTGCCCCGACTTTTATTTCTTTCGGGATAACGCCGTTTTCAAATTCTGATTTCAAAATCATGCCTTCCGACTTCATTCCCAAATCAACCATAAAACCCTCATCGGTTTCGGCGACTATGGAAACGTCTATAATTTGACCCGGATCTATTTTTGTCTCAGGTCCGAGCAAATCTTCCATACTAATGTTTTCATCATCTTCAAACTTCGTCAAATTATCTAAATTGTTATTTTTCTTGTTCACTTCGCTTTCTCCTTATTTTTCTTATTTGTTATTGCAAGAACTTCTTCCATCCTCCTTTTGACGTTGGTAATTATCCAGCTCGGAGTTGACGCCCCGGCCGTAATTCCGAATATTTGTTTATTTTTAAACCAGCCGTCTTTTATTTCGTTAACATTTTCTATATGATGCGTTTTTGTTATTTTTGAACATATCTGGTAAAGTCTTCTCGTATTGCCTGAATTTTTACCGCCTATAACAATCATTAAGTCAACTTTATTTGCAAGCTTCTCAGCTGCGCTTTGCCTGTCAAAAGTCGCTTTGCATATAGTATTATATATTTTTACTTTTGAAATTTTTGAAATTTTATTAACTATCTCTTTAAACTTCTTCGGACTCTGCGTAGTCTGGCTCACTATATATATTATATCTGTTTTTTTTACGTTTTTGATGTCTTTTACATCTTCCACCACTATACATTTGCCTTTTCCGTAAGAAACCAGAGCTACTACTTCCGGATGCGTTTTTTCACCTATTATGACAATCTGCTCGCTTTCATCGCTTAATTTTTTTACTATGTCCTGGGCTCTCTTTACAAACGGGCACGTGGCGTCCAATATTTTTATATTTTTCTTTTTAGACAGTTTTTCATAAATATCAAGAGGTATGCCGTGAGTCCTTAAAACAAGAACCCCGTTTTTTATTTTGGAATAATCTTCTATAACTTTAATCTTTTCCTGTTCAAGACGGCTTACTTCCTGCGGATTATGAATAAGCGGGCCGAAAGTATAAACTGTTTTATCATTTTCTCCGGCTATTTGTTCGGCAAGGCCTATTGCTCTTTTTACACCGAAACAAAAACCTGAACTCTTTGCAATTTTAATTTGTTTTTTCATAAACATCCCGTATTATACGCCGTTATTTATTTTATTATATAAAATCCTGGCAATTTCTTCATTAGCTTTCGGAGCAGGATGTCCGTCATTTTTTATAGTATATCCGTTTTCTTCGCAGTATACCGGCAGTAAAATAAATTGCAATCCTGCATCTTTCATCTTTTTTTCCAAAATTGAAGAGTCAGAACGCCATTTGATAATAATAAGCCTTGATTTATACTTTTCTCTTATTATTTTGTCCATTTGCTTCAGACTGCCGACAAGATATTCCTCATAAAACGGTTTATTATGTCTTTCTATAATCTTTAAAAATACATTTCTGAACAAACAACTTCTTTTAAAAAAATGTTTAACTAATCTGAACGGGCTATCGGCTTCAAAACAGCGACCGCCTGAATAAAGCCAAATATCGCCAGGTTCGCTCATTCTGAAATTTCTGTACAAATGATCGTCAATTAAAGAATAAATAAAATATTCAACCCGGGATTTTTTTAAGCAGCCTTCGACAAAACCGCCGTTTAAAATATTGAGCGCCGTATTTGTAGCATGCCCGCGTATTCCGCAGTTAATAACGTTATTGTCAAAATTCATAAGTTTTGAAAAGTAATAAGGCAGTGTTTCTTCATCGTTTAATCCCTCTCCGAAAACCATTGAGCAGCCCAAGAATATATACGTTTTTTGCGAGTCAGGATTACATTTTGTATATCTCAGTCCGTTTGAATAACAATTATACAGCGCATTATATATATATTCGCCGTTTTTATCATAATTATCAATGTTTTCCGGCCCGAGTTCAATCTTTTGTTTTGCTCCTGAGGAATTAAAAAAACATATTGCCCTGCAAGAGCGCAGTCTTGTTTCATTTATGTCTTTTATTCTGTATTCATACGGCGGAAAATATTTTACGCATGTAAGCGAACAGATAAATTCCGCGGCGCCTAAAGATACAAATAAAGAAAATAAAACAATAAAAAACGTTTTTAAAAATTTATTTTTAAAAATTAACGCCGGAATAATAAATATCAAAGAACAAAATAAAAAAATATACAAAAAAATATTATCCGTCAAATATGCCGTCATAAACTTTCTATTTCACGCAGTACTTTTTCGGATAATTTTAAATAATCTTCTCTTGTATACTGCTGCGGAGGCATAACAGGTTTACCGTATTTTATTTTAATCTGTCTGAATTTTCTCATATTATCGGTATTGGTTATTTTTACAGGAACTACCGGCACCCCGGCATTACACGCAACCATTCCTAAGCCTGCTCTCGCTTTCCCGAGTCTGCCGTCTTTTGACCTTGTTCCTTCAGGGAACATTAAAAGCGCTTTTTTATTTTCAAGCAGAGCAAAAGCATTTCTGAAAGCCGACATATCCTGCATTCCTCTTTTTACCGGAAAAGCATTCGTTCTTTTTATTAAAAAGCCCAATACCGGAACGGAAAACAATTCCTGTTTTGCCATAAAAAATAAATCTTTTTTCATGAAACAACCTGTAAGAGGAGGATCAAAAAAACTCATATGGTTTGGAGCGATAATAACACCGCTGTTTTCGGGTATATTTTCCTGCCCTTCAGATTTGCATCTGTACAGTACTATAAACATAACTTTAAAAAGGAATCTGCCGAAATAATAAAGAAAACCGCTTTTTATATTTATCCGCATAGTTATGATCCTTTGCCGTTTATATGGTTATATAATATCTCTGCTATTTCCTTATTTGCTTTTGCAGACGGATGACCGTCATATTTAATTCTATAATCCAAATCATCAGAAAGAAAGTAGTTCGGTATAACAACAACATCAAGCCCGGAATTAAGAATTTTATAAATGTAAGGTCCGAACACAGGCCATATTACTATTGTCAATTTTGAATTATATTTTTCCCTGACAACCGCATCCATCTTTTTCAAATCTTCTATCAAATAATCTTCATAAAACAACCGAGAGTGCTTATCTATTAACGGCAGAATGAATTTTTTAAAAACATAACTTTTTGCAAAAATAAGTTTTATTTTACCGTAAGGCTGCTTGTTTCTTATCCAATGTCCGTCTAAATATTGGCAGCTGTCTATACAGGCGGCATTTGATTCTATTTCAAAATTTCTAATGATATGATCATCAACAAAATAATAAAAAAAATGGCTGTATGCAGAATCTTTTTTGACAAACTTGCGGACAATATCATTATTTAAAATATTTAAAGCCGTCGTAGTTCCCTGACCTGCAACTCCGCAGTTTAAAACATTGCTCTTAAAACTCATAAGCTTTGAAAAATTATAAGGCAGAGTTTCAGTATCCTTAAGCCCTACGCCGAAAACAAAAGAACAGCCAAGAAAAATATAATTATTGTCCGAATCAGATTTGCATTGAGTGTATCTGAAATAATTCGGATATACCGTATATTTCACGTCATATACCAAAGATAACCGCGGTTTCGTCTGCAGATAATTATCGTATTCGTCTTTTAGATAATAATACTCTTCTATCCGGTCATTATCGGATTTATCAACAAATCTTTTATGCTTTAAAATAAAAATCTTATCTTTATCCGCATCTTTTAAATAATCTTTATGAAAATCAGTTATCGGATAAGGCAAATAGAAAGATAACAAAAATTCAAAAAGAGCAACCATAAAAAAAACTGAAAACAAAATAAGCGAAGTTAATTTTATTCCTTTACAGCGTATAAAAACTGCCGGAATTAAAAAAGCCAATGAACTGATTAAAAAAATATAAGCGAATTCATGATTTAAAAAAGCTGTTTTAAATATTTGACATATCGGCTGCATAGCGTGAATCCCGCATAAATTTTAGAGTGACCGTAAACAAGTCCCGTACAAACTTAACTGCAGACCTGTTTTAAAATATCATAAAAATTAGAAAAAGATATGTTTACGCAGCTGCTGTCAGTTATTTCCGTAGTTCCTTCAGCAATTAACCCTGCTACCGAAAGCATCATAGCTATTCTGTGATCTTTAAAACTGTCCACTCTGCATCCCGTTAATTTTGTCTTGCCGCGTATTATCAGTCCGTCTTCAGTTTCTTTAATATCCGCACCCATTTTTTGAAGCTGGGTCGCTATTGCGGAAAGCCTGTCGCTTTCTTTTACCCTCAGCTCTTTTGCTCCGGAAATAACCGTGGTCCCTTCAGCCTGAGTTGCGCATAAGGCAATAACAGGTATTTCGTCGACAAGTCTCGGCATTATTTTACCGTCAATATTAACGCCGCATAAATCAGAAGAACTAATCTCTATATCGGCGACTTCTTCTCCTGAAACATTTCTTATATTTTCAAATTTAATATTTGCGCCCATATTTTTCATTATTTCTATTATACCGTCTCTTGTAGGGTTCACGTTTACTCCCAAAATTTTTATGCGCGAATTTTTTAGTATAAGCCCCGCGGCTATAAAAAAAGCGGATGAAGAAATATCGGAAGGAACGTTTACTTCCTGCGCAAAAAGTCTGTCGCATTTTTTTATACTTACTTTCAAATTATCCTCAACAATATCCGCGCCGAAAGCCTTCAGCATTCTTTCCGAATGGTCTCTTGATTTCTCCGGCTCGGTTACGCTTGTAATTCCGTCGGCATATAACCCGGCAAGCAGAATGCAGGACTTTACCTGCGCGCTTGCAACTTTACTTATATAATCAATCGCTTTCAATCCATGAGTTTCTTTTATCGTCATAGGGAGAAAATTATCTTTATCGGCCGTAATATCGGCATTCATTAATCTCAAAGGCTCTATTACACGCTTCATAGGCCTTTTTGACAAACTCTCATCCCCGTTAATAACGGTTGTAAATTTTTGACCGGCTAAAATTCCTGAAATAAGGCGCGTGGTTGTTCCCGAATTACCGGCATATATACTGTACGGACTTTTTTTCAAGCCGTTTAAGCCTGCGCCTTTTATTGTCAGTCTGCCGCTTGTCTGAACAATGTCAACGCCCATCGCTTTAAAAGCGTTCATTGTCATAAGACAATCGTCAGAATGCAGATAGTTGTTAACAGCCGACGTGCCGTTTGCGAGACAAGACAGCATTATTGCTCTGTGCGTAATTGATTTATCGGCCGGAACTTTTATTTCGGCAATTATTTTTGAAATTTTATTTATTTTCATTTTTTATACTTTTTCTTAATATTTTTTCCAAAGATTTTTTATTGTCAATTTGTTTTACAAACAATTTTAACAGGCTGCAGAACTCTTCCGTAAGAGTTATAAGATTTTTCTTGTTGTTAAGAAAAATCGGCATCCAGATATCAGGCGAAGATTTGGCAACTCTCGTTATGCTTTCAAAAGATCCTGCTTTAACTTTATCAACATTGCCGTTTTTCTTATGTTTCGTTAAAAACATATTATAAAAACTGAAAGCAATAATGTGAGGCAGATGGCTGGTAAAAGCGACTATTTCATCATGTTCTTTTGCCGTCATATAGACGATTTCGCAACCAACGTCCTTCCACATACCCGCGACTGCCTTTGTACTTTTGCCGTTTCTTCCGGTAATAATTACACGGGCATTATCATAAAGGTTTTTTTTTGCAGATTTTATACCGCTTTGTTCAGTGCCGGCCATCGGATGACAGCCTACAAAATCAGGATAACTTTTATTTTTTTTAAATTCGTTTATTTTAGTTTCAATATTGAATTTGACGCTTCCTATATCTGTGACGACAGCTTCTTTTGATAAATATTTTGCCGCCTCTTTATATGCGCCGGCCACCATATCGACAGGCAGACAGATAACCGCAATATCCGAGCCGGCAATATCTTTAATATCGGAAGAATATCTGTCAACCGCTCCTTTTGCTTTTGCAAGCCGCAGAGACTCGATATTTCTTCCGATACCTAATATTTCATATTTTCTGAGGGAATTCTTTTTTATATTCCTGAGAGCCATTCCCAAAGAGCCGCCCATAAGGCCTACGCCGACGATTGCGACTTTTTTCATTAAATTTCTCTGTCCAAAGCTTTTGCCAAAACTTTAAGTTCCGCCATAAGCTTATTGTATTGATCCGGCAGCAAACTCTGAGGTCCGTCAGACAACGCTTCCTCAGGTCTAGGATGTATTTCCAAAGCAATAGCATCAGCTCCGGCGGCAAGACATGCTTTTGCCATAGTAGGCACATGTTCTCTTATTCCTATACCGTGTGAAGGATCCAAAACAACAGGCAGATGCGTCATTTTTTTAATTACGGGAACGGCATTTAAATCAAGAGTAAATCTTGTGGCCGTTTCAAATGTTCTGATGCCTCTTTCGCACAGCATAACGTTATAGTTGCCCTGTGACAATATATATTCCGCGGAAAGCAGCCATTCTTTTATCGTAGTAGCCATTCCTCTTTTAAGAAGCACTGGCTTTTTTTGTTTGCCGCAGGCTTTCAATAAATCATAATTTTGAATATTTCTTGCGCCTATCTGTATAATATCGCAATACTCGCTTAACAAAGGAACCTGTTCAACGGACATTGCTTCGCTGACGGTAGGCATCTCAAGTTTTTTGCCTGCATACGCCATGTATTTCAAACCTTTTTCGCCTAATCCCTGAAAAGTATACGGCGAAGATCTCGGTTTAAAAGCTCCGCCTCTGAGAATTGTTCCTCCGGCATCTTTCACGATTTTTCCTATTTCAAGCAAAACAGCTTTGCTTTCAATGGCGCACGGGCCTGCAATAACAGGAACTTTATTTCCGCCGACTTCTATACCGTACGGAAGTTTTACGACCGTATTTTCTTTTTTAAATTCTCTTGAAGCCAGTTTATAAGGCTTTTCTATTTCGCTTATATGGTCTACTTCTTCCATTGATTCAAAAACATCTTTATACTTTTCTGCAAATTCACCTATCATTCCTATGATAGTTATATCAACGCCTCTTGATATATGAGGGACATAGCCGAGTTTTTTTATTTTCTCGATAACTTTTGCTTCTTCCTGCTTGCTTGATTTTCTCTTCAATGTGATAATCATTTTATTTTATCCTCTAAGTCTTTTTATTTATAAATTTTCAAAACGGCAAATTTTAAGTATTCTGTTTCCGGCATTGACACAAGAACAGGATGATCTTTTGCCTGCGAAGCTATTTCCAGAAATACGGCTCTTTTTTTAGCTCTTGCGCACGCTTCCTGTATCATTTTTTTAAAATCGCTTACAGACAAATGATGAGAGCACGAGCTTGTCGAAAATATTCCGCCGTCTTTCAGCAGACTTACCGCCTGCTCATTAATTTTCACATAATGTTTATATCCGGGATGAAAATCTTTCTTGCTTTTTATAAGTCCCGGCGGATCTATATTCACTACTTCAAATTTTTCTCCCGCAGCTTCCGAAGAGCAAAGATATTCAGATGCGTCTGCGACTATAGCGTTAAAATTTTTGAAGCCGTTTAATTCATAATTTTTTGAAGCCATTTCAAGAGCAGGTTTGGAAGAATCGACAAAAATAACCTCATTTGCTCCGCCTTTTAAAGCATTCAATCCGAAAGACCCCGTATGGGTAAAACAATCCAAAACTTTTTTCCCTTTGCAATACTTTTGGAGTATTTTTCTGTTATCTCTCTGATCAAAGAAAAATCCTGTTTTTTGTCCCGACTTTATGTTTACATAATATTTTACGTCATTTTCAGATATTATAATATCATCCGGGATTTCTCCGGAATATACTTCCGATTCGCCTGAAAGATTTTCCAGTTTGCGGAGATAAGAATCATTTCTTATCATTATGCCTTTAGGCTTCAAAACATTGTTTACGGCATCGAGAATATCGTGCTTGTTCGCTTCCGCTCCGGCAGAAACAAACTGAGCCGAACAATAATCTTCGTATTTATCCAGTATGAATCCTCCGATATCGTCAGATTCTCCGTAAACGACTCTGAAAGAATTACTGTCAGGGTACAATTCTTTTCTGAACGACAAGGCCCTTGATATCCTGTCTTCCCAAAATTTAATATCGACGATTTCATTCTTTTTCGACAACAGTCTGAAAGCTATCAAAGAATGTGGATTGTAAAATCCTATGCCTATAAAGTTATTCATACTGTCATAGCATTCGACAATCTCACCTGTCTGCGGTTTATCGCAAATTTCTTTTATTTCATTGGAAAAAACCCATTGATGCCCTGTTTTTATTCTTTTTTCTTCTTTTTGTTTTAAAATAATTTTTTTCATTTTTATCCTAAACTGCATTTTTCCGCATATACATATTCTACGGTTAATATACCGGGAACTGTTTGCACAAAGCGGTTACTTCTTTCTTAACATCGTTTATAACGGTTTCATTTTGAATATTTTTCAAAACTTTTATAATCCACCCGGCAATTTTTTTCATTTCCTCTTCTTTCATTTTTCTCGTAGTTACGGCCGGCGTTCCTATTCTTATGCCTGAAGATATCATAGGTTTTTCAGGATCATAAGGAATTGTATTTTTATTTGCCGTAATTCCCGCTTTTTCCAAAGTTATCTGGGCATCTTTACCGTTGACTCCCAAAGGTCTTAAATCAACAAGGAACATATGGCAGTCAGTTCCGCCTGAAACTATTCTTAAACCGCCTTCGGACATAGCCTGCGCAAATACTTTTGCATTTTTTGCAACCTGCTTCTGATAATCGGTGAAAGAAGGATCCAATGCTTCTTTGAAAGCCACGGCTTTTGCGGCGATAACATGCATCAACGGACCGCCTTGAATTCCAGGGAAAACAGCGGAATTAACAGCTTTGGCATATTTTTCCTGACACATAATCATACCGCCTCTCGGACCTCTGAGGGTTTTATGAGTTGTAGTAGTTACTATATCGGCATATTTAACAGGTGAAGGATATATTCCGGCGGCAATGAGCCCCGCATAATGAGCAACATCCGCCATATGGAAAGCCCCTACGGAATCTGCAATTTCTCTTATTTTTTTCCAATCCCAAATTCTTGAATATGCGCTGGCTCCGGTAACAATAAGTTTAGGTTTGTGTTCTTTAGCCAATTTTTCAAGCTTATCATAATCAACAAGTTCCGTTTCTTTATCAACCGTATAAGGAATGATATTAAAATACTTGCCGGAAAAATTATAAGGACTTCCGTGCGATAAATGTCCGCCGTGAGCAAGATCCATCCCCATAACAGTATCGCCGGGCTTAATCAAAGCCATAAAAGAAGCCATGTTTGCCTGTGCGCCTGAATGAGGCTGCACGTTTGCATGCTCGCATCCGAATAGTTGTTTTGCTCTTTCTATAGCTATATTTTCAATTTTATCCACAAATTCGCAGCCGCCGTAATATCGTTTCCCCGGATAACCTTCCGCATATTTATTTGTAAGCACGGATCCCTGTGCCTGGATCACGGCCTTTGAAGTATGGTTTTCTGAAGCGATAAGCTCAATGGTGTTCTCTTGTCTTGAGTGTTCTTCTTCAATAATTCCTGCAACTTCCGCATCTACTCTTTCTAACTCTTGCATGTTCTGACTCCTAATTTTTATTTGCGACTATATGATTATATAAAATTTCTGCCGTTTCTTCATTCATTTTCGGATTCGGATGATTATAATAACCGTTTTCATACTTTCTGAATTCTTCAGGCAAAAATATCAAATCAAGATTTGTTTCTCTTATTTTTCTTATAAATCTACCTCCGAACTCGGGCCATATTATAACCGTAAGCTTAGAATTATATTTATCTTTTATAACTCTGTCCATCTCAACCAGACTGTCTATTAAATAATATGCGTAAAAATCAACATATTTGCTCTCAAAAGGCTCAAGAAATATTTTTCTGAATATGTAACTTCTTGCAAATATCAGTTTTATCATTCCCAAAGGCTGCGGGACTCTTGACCATTTTTCGTTTTTATACAACCAGTTATCGCCTGAAGAATCGCCTTCCGTAAGTCTGAAATTTCTTCTTATTCCGTCTCCTATCAAAGAAAAAATAAAATGTTCCGCTTTTGTATTACTGCCGATTTTATTTATAATGCCGCTGTTTAAAATGCTTAACGACCTGTTTGTTCCTTTCCCGCGTACGCCCAAATTTAAAACGTTCGCTTCAAAATTCATTAATTTTGAAAAGTTATACGGAAGAGTCTCATCATCGTTTACGAACTCTCCAAAAGTAAAAGAACATCCCAAAAAAATATAAGTTTTCAGCCCTTTAGTATCGCATCGGGTCTGCCTGAATCCGTTTGTAAACAAAGTGTACTCTGCAATGCCGAGCAGTTTATTGCCGGCGTTTTTAAGCTCGTAATCTATATTTTCATTGAAACAGAAAAAATCTTTTTTATTTTTATCCACGAATCTGGCGCATTTTACAATTTCTTTTTTATTATCAGGTTCAAAATTGATATTTTTTACGGACTCCGTAAAAACAGGTCTCATTGAATAATATAAAGAAAATTCAGCAATACTTAAAGCAATGAATACGGAAAACAAAACTATACATGCGGTTTTAAACAGTATTTCTTTTATAAATAAGGCAGCCGTTAAACAAAAAAAACCGCACAATAAAAACAAATACGCAAATTCATGTACGGCTATATGCTCTAGTATGTTTACCACAAATAAAAATCCGCCCGTTTAAATATATTCCAGCAATTTATTACAATCTAAACAGCCTTTACGAATTACCACATAGGGAAATTTTACCATATCTATAACTGTAGATTCAAAAGAAAATTTACAAATGCCGTCATCTATTATGGCATCTATTTTTTTATTAAAATACTCTGCCGCTATATCTGCGCTCACTGCGCTTTTTTTGCCGGATACGTTTGCGGAAGTACTCATAAGAGGAACTTTGTATTCCGACATAATATCAAGCAGAATCTTACAATTAGGTATTCTTACTCCTAAATTATCCCTTCCGCCGGTTAATAGTTTCCCCAGTTCGGTAGTCGGCAGAATAAGAGTAAGCTGTCCGGGCCAAAAATCTTTTACAATCTTGCTTATTTTCTTGGGAAAAATTACAAATTGTTCCAAAGTGGTAATTTTATCCGACAGCATTATCAGAGGCTTCCTGTCATTTCTGTTTTTTAATTTGTAAATATGCTTCTGTCCTGACCGGTTAAAAACGCTTGTCATAATACCGTAAACGGTATCGGTAGGCAGTACGAGAATACCGCCTGATTCTAAAATACTTATTGTTTCTTTTATAATTGTTTCTTTCTTTTCTTTCTTAGTGTTGAAAATTTTACTTTCCATTTTCTGTTGCTTCCTTTATTGATAAAACGATTTTATCGGCTGTTTTTTTTACAATTTCAGAGATGCCGATACCGAACTCCAAAGTCTGCGGCTGAATACCTATTATCAATACACGGCATTCAAAATCACGGAAGAGATAGTCCAAAAAAACGTTTATAGGCATCATATGGGTTGAAAAAGATGCACCGGTTATGTCGCTCGCGTCAATAATGTCAATTCCGCCGGGTTCTTTGCCGGTATCGGCCGCATCAATAACAATCATATCGGAAGGTTTATATTTTTTTATCTCACCCGTAAAATTTTCAGGAGCAGTTGCCCCTTTTATAACGCATAATTTTGCATTGTCAGGATTATATTTTAACAATTCGTCGGCTATATACATACCGACAGCATCATCGCTTCTTAATTCGGAACCTATCGCTAAAACAAGCAGTTTGTCAGACTGTCTTAAAAAATCTTTAATTTGTTTTTCCGGCATCGTCTTTTCCCTGTAAATTTCTTCCCGGCATGTTATTGTATTCCGCCAGTTCGGCAATTATTGATCCGACCGGAATTTTAGTTTTCATTTTAACAGGCATTTTTTTATGGTCGTTGGTTACCCACACCTGCAGTCTTCCTTTAGCCTGAAAAATTCCTGCATTATCCCTTATTGCCGGTTCCAAAATCAAACAATCGAATTTTCCGGCTTTCGTCTCAACCGTTTCTTTTCCCGTAACTTTTGTTTTCAGCGGCCAGGACTTGTCTCCAGAATGAGCGTCAAATATATATTCTTTGCCGACTTCCAAATCAAGAGTTCTGAAAAAATAAAGAGCCGATATAACATCCTGAACCCATAAAACGGTATCTCCTTCCCTGACGGAACCGTTATCGTTTAAAACAAATTTTTTATTTGCATGGTCAAAATCAACCTGCTCTCTTTTTTTCCAGCCGCCTTCAGAGATATCCGCGCTGTACCTTAAAGAACACAAACTTTCCGCATCAAGCCATGACTGGTTTATATCTCTTACTTTAAAAAAATTATCAAAAAAAACAGACGACTTTGCCTGTGAGTATAAATGATATGCTATTCTGTTATTCACATTTTCAAAACCTCTTATTTCAAGAGTTCCCTGCCCTACCTTTATAAACTGCCAGTAAACATCAAAAATAAGATTTTCTTCCGAAGGCAGATGCCCGCTCAGATTTCTCCATTTAAAAGTGCTTGTTGAAATTTCGGCATCGTTTTCAACAGGCGTTTTCTTAACGGCATTCTGAGCATAAACAGGAACACACATCAACGCAAGCAAAAAAACAATTTTAATTTTTTTTATAATCATTTATTATCACCTTTTTTAATTTATAATAAAAAAAGTTATTTTGTAATTTTTTTAACTTTAAAGCGGGTTTTTCAATTAAATAATATGATATTATGCCGCAAAATAAAGATGCAATAAAACTTAATACAATATATTCATATATATTGTATTTATTAGGGAATAAATATATCAATGTTTGCTGTATTGGGAAAGCCCAAAGATATATTCCATAAGAGAAATCCCCATATTTACCAAATTTATTTATATATGGAATTTTACTATACGCTATAAAAATAACAATATATGGTAATGTAAAAAATTGGACATATTCAAAAAAAGCAGTATTTACGCTTATCAACCAAAAGATAATTGCTGTTACAAATAACGGTATAGACAATATTATTTTTTGATTGTTTATATAGAAAAAAGAACTAATGAAAAATATTATTAACAGTCTTAATAGTTTGATATATCTATAATCAACAATATTGTTAGTAGTAAACAAAAAAAACAATACTATAGACATTATAATAAATATCGGATAAAACCATTTTTTATACAATAATCTAGCTATTCCAAATACAGCCACCAAAATATACATAAAAAATTCTAATGGCAATGTCCAAAGAGATGCATTGACAGATCCTGTATATGGAGTTTCTTGAAAAACTCCTGGCAATGTATGATATATTTCGTAAAGAAAAATATTCTTAAAATAATCGAAAAACATTGAATTTGTAAAATATTTATCTAAAGAAACAGTTGTAACGGCAGGTCCCAAAAGTAATGCAACAAAACAAACAACGATTATCAATGCTGGGAAAATTCTTAAAATTCTTTTTTTTAAAAACGATAATATTTCTGGATTATCAACCCAACTTTTTGTAATTAAGAATCCGCTTATTACAAAAAATATAGGGACCCCGCCAGGGATATATGTAAAAAAATCTGGTCCTTTATTTTCAAAACAAATAAAAGAATGCCATAATAAGACTATAAATGCTGCTACAAATCTTAAAAAATCAAAGTTATTATTTCTTGTATTCACTAATAACATTTAGCAATCATCCATAAAGTAATTATTTTTTTCTATTTTTATAATCAGCCATTATAACATTTGCAGCCTGATATAAATTTTTTACTACGGCTAAAGGTTTCTGTTTTTCTTTTTCCGTTTTCAAAGATTGTTTTTTCCCGTGACCCGTTAAAACCAGCACCCCTTTGCCTCCGAAATTATAACCTAAAAGATAATCTCTTACGCTGTCGCCTATCGTATATGATTTTTGCAAATCTATGTTTAAATCTTTGGCTGCCTGAAGAGCCATTCCGGTTTTAGGTTTTCTGCAGTCGCAGATATCGTCCGGACCGTGCGGGCAGTAATAAATACCGTCTATTTTGATTCCCTGCTCTTTCAACAAAGCAATCAATTTGTTATGTATTTTTTTTAATTTACCTTCCGAAAAAAAACCTCTGGCTATGCCCGACTGATTTGTGACAATAACAATTTTAAATCCCGCCTGCTGAAGTTTCAAAATTGATTTTTTTGCAAAACTGTAAATTTTTAAGTCTTTTTCATCGCTTAAATAATGTTTATCATGGTTTATAGTGCCGTCTCTGTCCAAAAATACCGCAGGGGATGGAACATTATTTTTGTTCTTCATTATTTTTCTCTTCTTTTTTATTTTTTGCCAAAGTTCCGCCCAAGACAAGTCCCGTCATCCAAAAATACTCCATAGCTACTCTAGGCCCCCTTAGAATAGTGTCAAAATTATCTCCAATTAAAATAGATATCCAGCAAAAAATTAATGCAAGTGCAAGCAATGATTTTTTATTTTTATAAACATAAAAAAGTCTTTTAAAAATATAAAAAATTAATCCGCTAAACAGAATCATCCCAATCAATCCAAAATCTGATAATATATTAAAATACATTGAGTGCATGTGTCTTGCTTTACCAGAATTATCTTGCGTATTTTCAATATATTCTTTTTGTATTACACTTTGTCTTGGACCAACACCAAAAATTGGTTTTTTCTTAAAAATTATCATGGCAGTTTTATAAGAAATTATTCTTGTAGTGAGACTGTTTTCATGATATATACTGGTATTTTTTATTCTTTGTTGCATATATGGATTAGTAAAATAAAGTATTGTAATAAACACAACTGCAGATAAAATTATTATAGCAGGTACTATTATTTTTTTCGTTTTAATAAAATACAATCCAAATATTGATAAATATGTAATAAAACCTGCAATATAATACCCTCTCGATCCTGTTAAAAATAATGAAACTATAAATAAAATTATAAAAGAAATTAACACCATTCTTTTCTTATTATTTAAATCCTGTTTAAATAATAAGAAAATTAAACAAGAACTAGATATTGCAACACACATAGCTCCAAGAGATATATGCCATAAAAATGCTTTTAAAACAACACCTTTATATGAAAAAAAACTACCCAGAATCTGTTCATAAAATAATCCATAATAAGATAAAATAGAAAGACATACAATGATTGAGAAAACAACAAGATTCATCATTATAATTTTATATTTTTGTGTTATATTTACTATATAATAGCCTAAAACAAAAGTAGGCAACCAACTTGACGTATAAGTAAACATTTCTTCAAAAGCATTTTGTTTGTTAGTACTGAAAACAGCCAAAATAAATCCGTAAACCAAAAAAGCACAAATAAGCTGAAAGATTTTCTCTCTTTTTAAATCATCCCAATTTTTATAAATAAAGAAAAGAGAAATTATAGAAAAGGCATATCCGAATATGTGCGAAAAAACAACGCCGGCGGCAAATAAATAATTCAATAATAATTCCATTATGCTCCCCTGCTCAATATTTTATCTACGGCTTGCTCCATAAATTCTCTTCCTTCCTGAAAACAGACGGATATATTTAAAACGTATATTTTCTTTTTCAAATAATCATCCGCAACGTCTGAAAGTTTCACTGCGTCTTTGTGAGTGGTAAATACAACCGTATTTTCATTTACTGCTTCTGATGCAATATTTGCGGCATCTTTTAAACTATATTTATGATGATCTTTGAACACAATTTCACGCTTTAAACTGAAGCCTAAATTAGCAAGCATATTTTTAAAATTATCCGGAGAACCTACAGCGCAAACCATGACAACATCTTTATTTTTAAAAAAATCCGCGCTGATTTTATTATTCCCGTACATATCGGTTATATCCGAATTACAGACAAAAGACAGCAAAGGTTTTTTGCCCGTAATGCTTATTATTTTTTTCTTTATACTTTCGAGTTTTTCATCCGCGCAAAGATTTGAGTTTGTTAAAACCACAATGCCGGCTCTTGCAAGAGATGTTGTTTTTTCCCTTAAAATACCGGCAGGAATAACCATGTTGTTGCCGAACGGATTAAGAGCGTTAACACAAACGATATCCAAATCTCTTTCCAGTTTCCAATGCTGAAAACCGTCATCTAAAATAAAAACGTCCGGATTGAATTCTTGCGCCAGACGAGCGCTTTCCGTTCTGTCTTTGCCGACAATAACAGGGCATTGTACTCTTTGAGCCATCATATAAGGTTCATCTCCGGCTTCATATATCCGCGATAATATTTTCTCTCTGTCTCTTACTATTATATTTTTGCGCGCATTGTCTTTTCTTGCATATCCTCTTGATAAAATGACAGGCATTTTCCCTTTTGACAAAACATATTCGGCTATCGCCAAAACAACAGGAGTTTTACCGCTGCCGCCCCAGGTAACATTGCCTACGCTTATAACAGGAACGTTCAGCCGGCTCCGTTTCGTCAACATTCTGTTCAACGTTGAAATGAAACCGTAAATAACCGATAAAGGATATAATAATTTTTTCATGTTAAATATTTTTATAAACTTCCGTTAAATTTTGAACCATTTTTTCTATTGAAAAAGTTTCTTTGACGAATTTTTGTCCGTTAAGACCTATTTGTTCGGCATAATTTTTATCATCCAAGAGTTTTTTAACTGCTTCAGTCAGCTGTTCAACATTTCTCGGCTCTATTATAAAACCGGTTTTCTTGTCGATTACGGTTTCCGGATTGCCTCCGACTCTTGTAGTTATTACCGGAATCGCCAGCGACTGCGCTTCAAGGTTCACATTCCCGAAGCCTTCCGTTCCGCATGACAAAAGACAAAAAATATTCATCACTTTCAAATATTTCGCAACGTCCGATTGGTAACCTGCAAAAAAGACAATATCATCCGCTTTTAATTTTTTCGCATATTCTTCCTGCTCATTTTTCCCGGCTCCGTCGCCGACTAAAATACATCTTAAATGCGGATATTCCGCTCTTAATTTCGAAACGGCCTCCATAAGATAAATCTGTCCTTTGCCTTCCAAAGAAACCATTGCGGCTATCGTTCCTATAACCGTTTTATTTTGCAGTCCGTATTTTTCAATCACGTCATTACAGTAAATTTCTTTTGCAAATTTGTCGAAATCAAACCCGTTATATAAAACCTTGACTTTTCCCGAAGGCGCTTTTTCATATTTGATTAAATTATCGCGTACAGCCCTGGAAACGGTAAGAGTCATATCGGCTATTCCGTAATGCCACTTCGCATAAAATTTATGACGGGTATCCTGTCTCCTGTGTAAAACGACTTTTATATTTTTAAAAAAAAGCTTCATTAAAAGCGCAGTCCAAAAAAGTTTGCCCTGGTGTACGTGAAGTATATTTATTTTTTCTTTCTTAATAATTTTGGCCAATCTTAAAACGCCGGAAGGAGTGAACGACCCTCTGCACTTAAAATCACACACTTTCACATTGTTTTCTTTTGCCTGTGCATATAAAAAACTGCCGGCCGGAGCAGCAACTAAAGGCTCTATCTCCCCGCTTAACTTATGCAGGCTTACAGCGGTAAGAAGCGTCATTTTTTCGGCGCCTCCTATTGTAAAAGAAGAAAACATATGAAGAACTTTTATTTTATCCATTATTACAATACCTTCTTTGCAAAAGAAACATATTCCTGTATGCTTGCTCTAAAAAAAGCTTCACAGTGGGTAGTATTTTTCCCTTTTACGACAGCCCAGTATTGCGCAAGCGAAGAAGCCATTTTTACGTAATCTCTTGTCGCCGTCTGCGTTTTGTAGCAGCCGATGGCCTTTTCTTTTTCATCCCATACGTCAGAAATATCAACGATTACATTAGGAATTAATGTCGTCCAAACAGAATAAGCATATATCATGGAATCTATCTTGCGCTGTTTATACGATTTCAAAAGCGCCTTTGATATCGCTATATGGTCCTGATGATTATCTATAAGGAAAGGAACAAAAATTACGTCAGGGCTGACTCTGTCAAATAGTTCAGTAAACTGTTTTGCCAATTCGCCGTTTGAAGAAGACAATGTTCTTATCTGAAACTGCAAAAAATGATTTATTTTGGAACCTAGTATTTTCGAGGCTGCTTTTGTTTCATTCATTCTTTCGCTGCCGTCAGACGTACAAAAAGCTATTTCCAAATGTCCGCCGTTCTGTGTATGTTTTATCAGCGTTCCGCCGCATCCTATAGATTCGTCATCCTGATGAGGAGCTATAACCAGCACTTTCCCGGCCGGCAGTTTTTCCTCCATAGGCATAGAATATTTCAAAAAAGGCTGAATATATTCGTACATTTTAAAAACGCTTCTATAATTTGCATACTTCATGATTACTCCTCATTTGTTCAAAAGTATTTATTATTTCGTCGGCAGTTATATTTTTTATATTTTCTTTTTTTATTATCGTATGGTTTTCCAGCGGCTGCGGGCCTATCTGCACAGGATCAGTTTTTCCGTACAAAGCAAGGCATTTCACGCCTAAACTTGCAGAAAGGTGCATCGTGCCGGAATCAATACCGATAAAAAACCCGGCTTTGCTTATTAAAGCGGCCAGTTCCAAAAGACCTCCGTCCGGACAAAAGAGAAACGGTTTTTTACGGCATCTATTTACTATTTTTTCTATATTGCATTTTTCCCATTTTGCTCCGACGACAACAATGCTGACATTTTTATCATGCAGCTTATCTATTGTTTCTACCCAGACGTTTTCATCAAGGCATTTTTCCTGTCTTCTTGCGCTTGCTCCGGTTGAAACAACCGTAAATTTTTTTTCGCATATGGAGTTTTGTTTCAGCCATTCAGATACTGAATCTGAGAAAATGCGGTCAATTTTTATTAAACCCGTATAGTCTTTTTTTACCGAAAACAGTCCTGCTGTTTTTGCAAGCGTAATATTGTTTGACAAAGACGGCACGCCTGTTTTAACGGCTTTATCAGTAAGTAAAATTTTTAAACCGGCAGTACAAAAACCGACTCTTTTCTCTATCCCGGATAAAAAAACAGTAATTAAAGTTTCAGGCGATTCAGAAAATAAAACGGCGGTTTTAATATTTTCTTTTCTTATTTCTTTAATAAGTCTGAATCTTTCCGCCAAAGATTTTTCTTTAATAAAAATTTTATCAGCCAAGCCTGTTGAATTTAAAAGTCCGGCAAGATTTTTTCTGACGACAGAATAAATTTTTATATCAGGATTCTGTCTTTTTGCGGCTTCAAGAACAGGCAATGAAAACAATAAATCGCCGAGCTGGTTCATATGAAAAAAAATTATTTTATCCATTCTTCAACTCTTTCCAATACGGTTTCGGGAGTTATCTGTTCAAGACATTTTTCCGTATCATATTTGCATTTGCCTCTGCACGGACTGCACGGCAAATTTGCGCTTATAACCTTTGCCTTGCCGCCGTAAGGAGATGTTTCATTTATATCGGAACCGCCGAAAATAAAAGCGCATTTGACGTTTGAGGCATTCGCAAGATGCATCGGCCCTGTATCTGAACCTATCGCACATTTACATTTCTGCAAAACGGCCGGCAACATAGCGATATCAGTTTTACCGCATAAATCAATTATATTTTCAGAATTTATTTTCCCGTAATCGTCCGAAGAACCCAATATAAGAATTTTTGTTTCGGGGCTGTTTTTTCTTATCATTGCGGCAAGTTTTACATAGTTGTCTTTATTCCAGCTTTTTGTTTTCCCTCTTGCAAAAGGCATAAACGCTATTATGTTGTTTGTATTTTCTATTCCGGAACGCATAAGCAATTCATTTGCCGAACATAAAATATTTTCTTTTATTCCTATTTTAAAATCTACGCCGTATTCTCTGCCTGTAATGTAAGTAAGGGATTTTAAATTTCTTAAAACTGCATTTAATTTAGGATCTCTTTTATAAGGTTCTTTGAGCAGCAGCCAGCTGAATTCTTTCATTCCGCTTACGCCGATTTTAATCTTTGCATTCAGCAGTTTTGTAAAAAAAGCAGTTCTTAAAAGACCCTGCAAATCAATCGCAATGTCGTAATTTTCTTTGTTGCACTCGTTTAAAACTTCAAAAAAAGCTTTTATTCCGCCTTTTCTGTCCCAGCATTTTATGCTTTCGACATTAGGAAACAACTCTACCACCTGCTTCCACTGTTTGAAAACAAGCCAGTCTATACGGGCATCTTTCCATTCGGCCTTTGCAGCCTGAACGACAGGATTTGCCTGAACAATATCGCCGAAAGAGCTCGGCTTAATAATTAATATTTTCATAAACTTCCGTTTTTGTACTTTTACGTTTATATATAACTCTTTTATTTTATCAAATTATATACCAAAATATACATTAAACTCTTTTGATTTTTAAGATAAGTTTTGCAGGATTGCGCGTTAAAACAATTTCTTTTTTACCGCTTCAAATACTTCTTCGACAGAAATGAGTTTCATGCAGTCAACTTTGGTGCAGGTTCTGTTTCTGCAAGGTTGGCATTCGACTTTTTTTTGAATTATTACAGTATTGCCTTTAAACGGCCCTGTTCTGCGGGCATTTGTCGGGCCTAAGACAGCAACTGCGTTTACGCCTAAAGCTGTTGCAATATGCATCGGACCGGCTTCATTTGCAACAAAAACCGAACACACTTTAAAAAAAGCCATTAATTCGGTCAAATTAAATTTTCCAGTTAAATCAGTTATTTTTTTTGTTCTGCTTTTCAGTATTATTTCTTCGTTTAATCCTTTTTCGCTTGCGCCGCCTTCTTTCCCGCCGATTAAAACGACGTTTATCTCAAACTGTTCGTTTAACAGATCTATCAATTCGGCAAATTTTTCTGTCTGCCATCTTCTGGATATCCATCCGCCTCCGGGATGAACAGCCACAATTTTCTTGTTCAAATCAATATTTTCTTTTTTCAAAAGATTTTTCATTTTTTCTATTTCTTCATTTTTAACCGTTATACTGTAATTTAATACATCTTCCGGGCATCCTAAGTATTTTGCGACCGCAAAATGTCTTTCGATACAATGAGAATCCTGCTTTTCAGGCTTTATTTCTTTTGAAAAAAGCCATGAAAGCTCCCTCATGCCGTTTGTGGAAGAAGACGCCAGTTTAAATTTTGCGCCTGCCAGTTTAACTATAAAAGCAGATTTAAATAACCCGTGGAAATCAATACTTAAATCATAATTGTTTGCTCTTAATTTTTTATAAAACTTAAGAATATACGGGATCGAAACTTTTGTTCTGTCAAAAACTATTAAATCATCTATTAAATTGTTATCTTTAAGTATGCCTGCGCATCTTTCATCTGCTATCCAGCTTATGTGAGCATGAGGATACTGCTTCTTTATGGCAGCAACTGCCGGAAGCGCAAATATAATATCGCCCATTCTGCTCGGCTGGACTATAAGTATTTTAGGCTGAGGATGATACTGTAAATATTCTTTGATATCCTTAGACCAGGCATATTTGCCTGCAAATTCAGACAATTTATTCAATTCCTGTTCTACTAATACCGCTTTTTCTTCAAGATTATCCGAAGGTTCTATTTTTATAGGTTTGCCGTATATTATTAAGGCTTTTGAAAAAGGAACCGGTATCTTATATTTATCCCACGCTTTTTCAAGAATTTTCACATTTTTGGCGATTCCGCACAAAGGAACCAAAGGAATTCCAAGCCTTTGCGATATAAAAAGTATTCCCGGTTTAACTTTATGCAAAGGACCTTTCGGACCGTCAACGGCAAAAGCTACTTTATATCCTTTTTTTGCATATCTTAAAGTTTCAACCAAAGCTTTTTCCGCGCCTTTTGAAGAAGAACCTCTTACGGCTATATAACCGAATTTTTCAAGTATTCCCGACTGGATTTCTCCGTCCTTTGACATGCTCGACATTATAACTACATTCATATTTCTGTTTACATAAAACGGGACAAACTGTTCTCCGTGCCAAAAAGAATAAACATACTGATCATTGATATAATCGACAAAATTAATTACCCTTATTCTGAGCGTTCTGCCTACAACGCTCATAAGGAACCAGCCTATTGAAGAAATTATTTTCAGTTTATTCATTTATTAAACTCTTGTTAATAATTTTTATGTTAGCTTCTATTGCGCCTTTCTGCATTTTAACTACGTTCAATGCTTTCTGACCTGTCTGTTCTCTTAAATTTTTATCTCTTAACAGTTTTATTACCGTATCTTTTAAATCCTTCGGACCGGAAATTTCAAAAGCGCCGCCGTTTTCCTTCAATAATTTTGATTCGTTTTCAAAATTAAACATATATTTCCCGAATATTATCGGTTTTGAATACGCCGAAGGTTCTATAGGATTTTGTCCGCCGCTTTTCACGATTGACCCACCTATAAAAACTATGTCTGAAATCGAATAAATGGTTTGCAGTTTGCCGAAAGTATCTATCAATAAAACGTCTTTTTCTCCGCCGTTTAATTCCGTAAACAACATCGTTTTCAGCTGCTGTTTCCGCAATAACCCGGAAATTTCGCCGATTCTTGAAATATGTCTAGGCGCAATTATTAATTTCAAATTAGGAAATTCCTTTTTCACTTCTTGAAAAACTTCTATAATAATTCTTTCTTCGTTTTCCCTTGTGCTGCCGGCTGTCAAAACGATATCTTCTTCTTTATAGAACAAACTTTCTTTGGAAATTTTCTCTTTCGTAAAATCTCTGTCGTATTTTATATTACCCGTTACAGTGATATTATCTTTGTTTTTAAGAATTTCGGCAAATCTTTCGTAATCCTGTTCATTTCTTACCGATATGTAATTTATAAGGCTTAGAAAAGTTCTCCAGAATAATGAGGTGGCTTTATAATATCCGAAAGCTCCTTTTGATATTCTGCCGTTTACGGTAATTATTTTTGTGCCTATGCTGTTTGCACAGTATATCATACCCGGCCAGAATTCCGTTTCAATAAGTATCAAAACGTCCGGTTTTATCCTGTTCATCATCTTTGAAATAAAAGGATATATGTCCACCGGAACCAGAGAGTAATACGTTATACCGTCTATTTTTGATATGTATTCTCTTGCGGATTTTGTTATTGCCGTTACTATGACATTATACTGGCGCAAATGAGGAATCATCGGCTCGACAGCTTTTGCTTCGCCTAAAGACGCGCAGTGTATCCATACTTTTTTCTTACTTTTATCAAATTCCGGAATTTTCCCCAGCGAAAGCCTTTCTTTTATACAGTAAAAAAAATCTTGTCTGTTTTTCTTGCCTGACAAAATAATGGCAAGCAAAATAGGCGCCAGAAAGGACAACAGTAAACAATTATACAGCACAAGCAATATTTTTGTCATTTTACCTATATCTCTGTACTGCTTTTAAATTTTTTAGGATTTTTAGATTATATCTAAATCGCCGTACAAAAACAACATATTGAAGTATGCTTTGATTTTATATATAATTTCATAATCAAAACACGTACGGGTTGGCCAATGATTTCTTTTTTACATTCTGCGGCAGTACAGGGAATAAACGCATGTCTTATTGATGTTGAAGTCGATATATCTTCCGGTCTTCCGATTTTTTCAATCGTAGGTCTGCCTGATACGGCTGTTAAAGAATCCAGAGACCGTGTAGTATCCGCAATTAAAAATTCAGGCTTTGATTTTCCTACAAAAAAGATTACCGTAAATCTTGCGCCGGCCGATATTAAAAAAGAAGGCGGCTTATTTGACCTGCCTATCGCTTTGGGAATAATTGCTTCAAGCGGAACTATCGCGGCAAAATCACTAAATAAAATATGCGCAATAGGAGAGTTGTCTCTTGACGGCAAAATAAGACCGGTTAAAGGAATTCTCCCCATAGTATTGAGTTTGGAAAAATTCGGCATAAGAAAAATCATAGTGCCTGAAAAAAACAAATATGAAGCGGCAGTCGCAAAAAACATAGAAGTTTATCCTTTCGGAGAACTGCAGGAAGTTGTAAAATTTTTAAAAAACGAAATACAGAAGGTACCTTTTGCTAACGGGAATATTGCAACGCATCCCGAAGAATTTTCAACAACCGCAGATTTTGCGGATATAAAAGGACAATTTTTTGCCAGAAGAGCCGCCGAAGTAGCATCGGCAGGCGGACATAACATGATCATGATTGGTCCTCCCGGTTCAGGTAAAACTATGATAGCAAAAAGAATCCCGACCATTCTGCCTCCGATGAGTTTTGAAGAATCAGTTGAAACCACAAAAATATGGTCCGTATCAGGACTGATGCAGGCTGGAGAAAGCCTTGTTTATCAAAGACCGTTCAGAAGTCCTCATCATACTACTTCTTCAATAGCTTTGGTCGGCGGAGGTTCTTATCCTAAACCCGGCGAAGTCAGTCTTGCCCACAACGGCGTTTTGTTCCTTGATGAACTTACAGAATTTAAAAGAGATGTTTTAGAAGTCTTAAGGCAGCCTTTGGAAGATAAAATTGTTACTGTTTCCAGAGCAAAAAATACACTGACTTTCCCTGCTTCTTTTATGTTAATCGCATCCATGAATCCATGTCAGTGCGGTAATTACGGAAGCGGGGCTAAAGAGTGTACATGCAATCCTTACCAGGTAATGAAATACCGCTCAAAAATATCAGGTCCGCTGATGGACAGGATAGATATACAGGTAGAAGTTCCCGCATTAAAAATAGAAGAAATTACATCAGAAAAAAATACCGATGCGGAAAATTCATACAATATAAAGAAAAGGGTCGTTAAAGCGCGGCATATACAACTTGAAAGGTTTAAAGGGAAAAACATGTACTGCAATGCTCAAATGGGTCCTAAAGAAATCAAAAAATATTGTCTTTTGGATGATAAAGCTTGCATTCTCCTGAAAAACGCCATAGAAAAACTCGGTTTTTCGGCAAGAGCTTACGACAGGATTTTAAAAGTCGCCAGAACGATAGCAGATCTTGCAGCTTCAGACATCATATCAGCGGCACACATAGCCGAAGCCATAAAATACAGGAGTTTGGATAAATAAATTTTGCCGTTTAAAATAATTATGATGTTTTCATTAAAAATGGTAAAATAAATCACAAATTTTTTCAGCAGTCTAAAGAAGAAAAACAAATGTCCTGGAATAATGACGACAAATCTACATATAATTTATTTATTGATAAATATAAAAATATAGTCTTTCTGTTTTTAATCCTGTTTTTATTTTTATCATTGCAGCTTTTTTATCTGCAGGTTATCAGAGGCGCTTTTTACAGAAACGTTTCTGAACATCAAAGATTAAATACCACTCATGAAAGAGCTTCCCGCGGGGTTATTTATGATTCCACAGGTAAAATCATTGTCGGAAACGAATCAAATTATGTGGCTTTGTTTTATCCGTTTGAACAGCAGTATATGCCGAGCGAAGACACCATAGAACAGCTGAACAAAATCTTAAAAAGAGATATAAAACCGTCTATAGACAAAGGCTGGCGTTACGGAAGAGTCGTTAAAATAGCAGACAATTTAACTCTTGACGAAGTCTTCAGAATACAGGAAAAGAAACTGTTTCTCCCGGGCATTACCGTAGTTAAAGAACCGAAAAGAACATATTTTAATTCTATAGAAAATGCGCCTATCACAGGATATGTAGGCGAGGTAAGAGCGGACGAACTTGAAACTTTGGAAACGGACGGATACAAAGCCGGAGATTTTATAGGAAGAGGCGGAATAGAGCAGTCTTACGATAAATATTTAAGAGGCATAGACGGAGGACTTGATCTTGAAGTAAACGCCAAAGGACAACACCAGAAAGCTTTCAGCTACCGCGCTCCTCAAATAGGAAACAGCGTTTATCTGACAATAGACGACGACCTGCAGAAAGTCGCTTATGACGCTTTAACAAAAACAACAACCGGAAAAGGCGCCGCAGTAGTAATAGACGTAAGAAACGGAGCCGTAAAAGCTTTGGTGTCATGTCCGAGTTATGATACCAATAAAGTATTTACCGGAGAATACAGAAAATATCTGAAAGATAAAAAACTCCCGTTGTTCAACAGGGCCATTCAGGCTTTATACCCGCCGGGGTCAATATTTAAAATAATAACTTTTATAGCCGCTATGGAACATCTGCATCTTAATCCGAACCACACCGAAGAATGCAAAGGTAAATTTGAACTCGGAGACAGAGTTTTCGCCTGTTCCTCAAAAGCAGGACACGGAAGAATTAATTTAATAAGAGCCATGACGGTTTCATGCAACATATATTTTTATCAGCTCGGACTAGACCTCGGAGTAAGAGTACTTGAAGAATATGCGAAACTTTTTCATTTGGGAGAACCCACCGGTATAGATATTCCTTCCGAAAAAAAAGGATTTGTTCCTACTCCAGAATGGAAAAAAGCAAAAATGAAAATGATATGGCTTAAAGGAGACACTGTTATATTTGCGATCGGACAGGGAGCATTATGGGTTACCCCTTTACAAATGGCGACAACAATGGCTGCGGTTGCAAACAGAGGAATATATTACAAGCCTTATCTTGTTGAAAAAGTTGTAGATGCCGAAAATAACAATACCCTCTACACCCACTCGCCTGAAACTAAAGAAGCAATTAATGTAAGCAGCAATACGTGGGAACAGTTGAACAAAGCTCTTACAAATGTTGTTGAAGAAGGAACTGCGGTAAGAACCAAATTAAAAGATATAAAAATAGCGGCAAAAACAGGAACGGCACAAAATCCGCACGGAGAAGACCATGCGTGGGTAGTCGCCTATGCTCCTGCGGACAATCCCGAAATCGCTCTTGCCGTTATAGTTGAAAACGGAGGAAGCGGAGGCGTTATTTCGGTTCCTGTAGCAAGAGAAATATTTAAAAAATATTTTAACATTAACGAACCCGGCACAGATTTTAACATACCGGCAGAGGCCGCGCAGGAAACCGTCGAACCTCAGCCGGCCGATCAAGTTACGGATGAAGGAAATGATAATGTTCAAGACTAAAACTGTTTTTTCAAGAATTATTGAAAATATAGACTGGCTGTTTTGGGTTTCATTGATTTTTTTGGTATCGATAGGATGCCTGGCAATTTATTCGGCAAGCTTAAATTATGACAACCCTATGAAATTTATAATCACTCAGTTTGCCGCATTAACAATAGGCATGGTCGGAATAATTTTTCTGGCAAGTTTCAATTACCAATATTATAAACATTTCAATTCTCTTATTTACGCATTTTCATGTTTTCTGTTGATATCCGTTCTCGTGTTCGGCACGACCGTAAGAGCCACAAAGGGATGGTTTAATTTCGGATTTTTCTCATTTCAACCGGTCGAAATTACAAAAATAATGCTGATTCTTGTTTTATCGGCATTTTTGGACAATCATTGGAAAGAAATTCAAAAATTATCGGTTTTATGTAAAGCTCTGTGCATAACCGGCGGACATTTGTTTTTAATAATGCTGCAGCCGGATTTTTCATCAACATTATCTTACTTTCCCGTAACGCTGATATTGTTGTATATAACCGGTGCAAAACTCAGACATCTGCTGAGTATTATTTTATACGGTTCGCTCGCTATGGGCATTCCTCTTTTGGTTACTTTCTTTAAATTGCAGCCTGAACTTTTGCAATCGAGCAAAGTAATCAGCTTTTTTGTAAATGCCACTACAGATTTTAAGAGCGCCGTACTAATTTTAGGTTCTATATCGCTGATTGTTTTTCTGATAAGATGGTTTCTAATCAAATTAAGAATACATGTCGCCATAATATATCCGATAATATTCTTGTCTATAATCACAGCCGGTTGTTTTTCGTCGGTAGTTGTTGACAAATCTCTTAAAGAATACCAGAGGAAAAGACTTATCGTTTTCTTAAACCCGCAAATCGACTCTAGAGGAGCAGGATATAACATAATACAGTCAAAGATAGCAATAGGTTCAGGAAGAATAATAGGAAAAGGTTTTTTCAAAGGAACTCAGACGCAATTAGGGTTTCTGCCTGAGCAGAGAACAGATTTCATATTTTCTGTAATAGGAGAAGAAGGCGGTTATCTTTTTTCACAGTTAACAATATTATTTTATTTTTTCTTTGTATGGCGGGCGCTTCTTATAGCACAGCATGCCAGAGACAGATACGGTTCTCTTGTAGCAACCGGAATCGCTACGATGTTTGCTTTCTACGGAATAATTAATATAGGTATGGTTATGGGGCTTATGCCTGTTACAGGGCTGCCTCTTCTGCTGTTGTCATACGGCGGTTCAAGCATGCTTTCTTCAATGATTGCGGTCGGAATACTTATGTCGATACACTTGAGAAGATTTAACGAATATTAAAAACGGTTTGTTCTGTTTAAAACCATTTCTTTCTTTTCATATAAAAAATGATGCCTAAAGTTGATATAAGAATCATAAATATTGCCATAAACCACGTGCCTGATTCTCCCAAAAATGAATATTCCGGAAATTTCACGTTCATGCCGTAATAACTTGCAAATATAAGAATAGGCATAAAAATAGTGGCTATTATTGTTAAAAATTTCATAATTTCGTTCAATTTTAACGTTACCGACGACATATATATGGTTATTAAAGAGCCTATCATTTGAGAGTTGTAATTTATTGTTTTATTCAGTCTGTCAAGCTCATAAGAAATATCCCTGAAATAAGCAGAATATGCCGGTCTTACATATTCATTGTTTTCTCTTGAGAAGAAAGAATATACGTTTTTCTGAGGATCGGCAATTTTTCTCATTGACAGCAACACTTTTTTCAAATCAAGAATTTCTTCAAGCATATGAGGTTTTGCGTCTTCAAGAATTCTGTCTTCAAGCAAATCTATCTTGTTTGTAATTTTTTCCATTGTAAGTTCCAGATTTGTAACAACTTTTGAAAGTATGTTGTAAAGCAGATTTTCAAGGCTTTTTAATTCAATCTGAGGTTTGAGTCTTGCTTTCTGCATCAGCGTTTCCAAAAATTCAAGTTCATCGGTGTGCGCCGTTACCAAAAGATTTTTGCCTAGAAATATATCAAGTTCGTACATAGATTCGTCAAATTCAGCAAGATCCATAACCTTCAGTCTTATGCCGTGCGTGTTTACAAAAAGATAATTGTCAAACTCCTCAACCTTCGGGTTATACAAAGGAAACAGACAATCCTCAACAGACAGTTCGTGGAATTTAAAAGTATCGGTAAGCAAAGCGATTTCATCTGCAGACAAATCACCTTTTTCCAATGTCAAATCAACCCATAAAATTGTGGGATTTTCATTGTATATTGCATTAATTTTATCTATGTTTAATTCATAGCTGCAAATGCCGTCTTTAATATAAACCGCTTTTATCACCGTTAAACTCCGTTTATACTTAAGTCTTACTGAACTGAATTCTACAAAATAAAATTTTTTTAGTAAAGAAAAAAGATTTATCTTTTATATTTGCAAAAAATATTCAAAAAATATATACTTTTGATAATCTTTGCTCCGCAGGGGGCTGAGCTGTTGCTCAATGCAGCAGAAATCCAAAAAGGGGGTGTGTAAAATGAGTTACGAATGTACTTTCATTTGTTCACCGGAATTAGATTCAGCAAAAATTGAAGAGCTTACATCAAAAGCATCTAAAATTATTGAAAATGCCGGCGGAACTGTCAAAAATCTGCAACAATTAGGTAAAAAGAAATTAGCTTACAATGTTAAGAAATTCCGTGAAGGCATTTATGTCTATATGGAACTTAGCGGCAGCGGAAGCATGGTTTCTTCTTTAGAAACATTTTTTAAAGTTAACGATTCTATTATAAGATTCTTAACAATAAAAGTTGAACCTAAGAAAAAAATCGTCGCTAAAAAATCAGCAGAGAAAAAAGTTGAAGAAGTAAAAACGGAGATATCCAATGAATCAGCCGAATTACCAACTGCCACAGCAGAATAATGTTATTTTGGTAGGAAGATTAACCAGAGATCCCGAACTTAAAAAAACTTCAAGCTCGAAATCAGTATGCAGATTTGATATAGCAATAAGCAGAAGATTTAAAGATGCAGTCACAGGAGAATGGAAAGATTCTGACCCTACTTACGTACCTATAATAGTTTGGGGAGATCAGGCTGACAGATGCGCAGACAAGCTTAAAAAAGGCATGCCTGTACACGTTGAAGGAAGACTTCAGACAAGCAGCTGGCAAGCAGCCGACGGAACAAAAAAATCAAGGCTTGAAGTCGTCGCTTCAAGAGTCCAGTTTCTTGTAAGAATAGAACAGCAGCAGACATCCAGAGCTGCAGTTAATAACGAAGTTGAAAACGAATATGTTTCAGATAACGACACGGTTACAGATGATGAAGAAGTTCCGTTTTAAAAATTTGGAGGAATAAATAAAATGTCAATAGAGAAGAAAACTGCCCGTCCTGCCGGTTCAAAACCTGCCGGAAAATTTAAAAAGGGCGGACCAATGAGAAGAAAAGTCTGTCGTTTCTGCACAGACAAAATTGAAATAGACTATAAGAATGTCAGCCTTTTAAGAGCATTTGTTACGGAAAGTGGAAAAATACTTTCAGGAAATGTTACAGGCACTTGTGCAAAACACCAGAGAGAACTTTGCCAAGCAGTTAAAAGAGCAAGAATGTTAGCATTGTTGCCGTTTTCAGTAAATTAACGGAGGAATTGTCAGAATGAAAGTTATTTTAAGATCAGATATAACAAATGTCGGAAGACAAGGTGAAATAAAAGATGTCGCCGCCGGTTTTGCAAGAAATTTCCTTCTTCCAAAAAAACTCGGCATGGAAGCAACTTCTCAAAATTTAAAAATTTGGGAAAGAGAAAAATCAAGACTTGAAAAAGAAAGAGAAGAAATAATAAGCAATGCTAAAGTTGTTGCAGAAAAAATAGAAAAAGCGGAATTTTCAATCACTGTTAAAGTCGGTGAAAACGGAAAAATTTTCGGTTCTATAACGACAACTCATTTGTCAAAGCTTCTTTCCGAACAAGGATTTACCGTAAACAAACATGACATTTTGCTGCCTGCTCCTATAAAAGAAGTAGGAAAACAAACGCTCAGCATCAGACTGCATCCTGAAGTAATAGCAAAAATAGAAGTCAATATTGTTGAAGAAAAACATAAAGCTTAAACATAAAAAAACCCTGAAATTGCATTTATCATCTTAGATTTTTTCAATTTTGGGGTTTTTACTTTTTTTTATATTTTATATAATTGCTCGTACAGGTCAATTGCTTTTTAGTTAATTTTTCACTATAATTCTCATACTTATAATAAAATTAAGGGTAAAATGTCTAAAGATTTAGAAAAGAAAACTCCTCCGCAGGCAATAGATGCCGAAATGGCGCTGATAGGCGCAATGCTTATAGAAAAAGACGCCATTATCAAAGCTCTTGAACTGGTCAAAGTGGAAGATTTTTATAAAGAAGTCCATAAGCAGATTTTCGGGGCTATCGTAGAATTAAACGATACTCAGTCCGTCGATGTTGTAACTGTAAACAACCGTTTAAAAAACAATCCCATGTATACCGAAGCAGGCGGAAGCAAGTATCTTGTGAGTCTGATTGACAATGCCCAGACAGCCGCCAATGTCGAATATTATGCAGGGATAGTCAAAGACAAAGCCATTCTCAGACAAATCTTAAATGCCGGCTCTAATATGGTAACCGATGCTTTTTCGGAAAATAAAACTTCCGAAGAAATCCTCGATAAAGCGCAGGCAACGCTGTTCAATATTTCAAAACAACATTCGGGAAACGATTTTTCAATGCCTGAAGAACTTGTCGCTTCAACTTTAAAAAAACTTGAAGCCCTTCATCAAGATAAAAGAGACGTTCCGGGTTTAAGAACCGGATTTGATGAATTGGACAAGCTTACGGCGGGTCTTCAAAGATCGGAACTCCTTATAGTAGCGGGAAGACCGGGTATGGGAAAAACCACTTTTGCGCTGAATATAGCGGAATTTGTAGCCATATCGTCGAAAAAATCGGTTGCGATTTTTTCGCTGGAAATGGCTAAAGAAGCGCTGATGATGAGATTTTTAGCTTCATGCGCAAGAATCAACGGACAAGATTTAAGAAGAGGTTTTTTTAAAGCTTCGGACTGGCCTAAACTTACGGATGCAGTGGCAAAAATAGGAAAATCTCCGATTTATATATCTGATTCAACCGAAATGAACGCTGTAGAGTTAAGATCTGCGGCAAGAAAACTTGCAATGAAACTTGAAAAAAGAGGGAATCCTTTAGAGCTGATAATCGTAGATTATCTTCAGCTGCTGAAAGATTCCGGAACAGGAAAAAGATTCGAATCAAAACAAATAGAAACAGCTGAAATTTCAAGATCGTTAAAAGCTCTGGCAAGAGATTTAAACATCCCTGTGATCGCTTTATCCCAGCTTTCAAGACAAACTGAACAAAGAGGGCAGGATAAAAGGCCTATGTTGTCAGACTTAAGGGATTCGGGAGCAATCGAGCAGGACGCAGACGTTGTCATGTTCGTGCACAGAGAAGGATATTACAATAAAGAAGACCCTGATAAAAAAAATCAGGCTGAAGTTATAATAAGCAAACAAAGAAACGGTCCTACCGGAACAGTACCTCTGTTCTACGAAGGAGAATTTACAAAATTTACCACTTTAGATAAATCCAAGGAGGATTATCAATGAAGGAACAACCGCCATCTGCCAAAAATAAAAGCATGCAAAATTTTTACCGCCCTACATGGGTTGAAGTCGACAAAAGCGATTTTCTGTTTAACCTGAAAAAAATCAAAGAGTATCTGAAAAAAGACACAAAAGTGTTGGCGATAATAAAAGCCAACGGCTATGGTCACGGGGGAATAGAACTCGCAAAAGAAGCGGTAAAAGCAGGCATTTACGGCATAGGAGTTTCATCGATTGAAGAAGGCATACAATTCAGAAAAGCAGGCATCAAAGCAACTATTCTTGTTCTTGGAAGCGGATATCCTCTTGAACATTTATCAATAGCATCTTTCTGGGATTTAACCCCGACTATTTCAAGTATGCAGGGCTTGCACGCCTTATCGGCTTTATCAAAAAAATTCGGCAAAAAACTGGAATTTCATTTGAAAGTCGATACCGGAATGGGAAGAGTAGGAGTGGTGGCAAAAGACAATGCTATGCTTATATTAAAAAAAATAGCTAATATGCCCGACATAAAAATGGTGGGAATGTATACTCATTTTGCAGTTGCGGACACCAACGCCCTTTATACCCAGAGCCAGCTTGATTCGTTTAACGAAGTTGTAAAGTATGCAAGGAATCTCGGTTTTCAGTTTTTGGCGCACGCAGCAAATACGGCGGGATTAATCAGCAATAAAAAAACTCATCTTGATATGGTCCGTCCGGGCATTGCGCTTTACGGTTTAAGCCCGTTTGAACATACGAAATACAATTTAAAATTGAAACCAGTTTTGTCATGGAAAACAAAAATTATATATTTGAAAAAAGTTCCGGCCGGTTTCTGCGTAAGCTACGGAAGAACTTTTGTAACAAACAGAGCATCGGTAATAGCCACTCTGCCTGTAGGATATGCTGACGGATACAGCAGAATTTTATCAAATAAAGCGGACGTATTGGTAAGAGGGAAAAGATGCCCTATCGCAGGAAGAATAACCATGGATATGATGATGGTTGACGTCACCGGCATTAAGGGCGTTTCAATAGGCGACGAAGTCGTTTTGATAGGACGACAAGGAAAGGAAACAATAAAAATCGAAGAGCTTGCAAAACTTCAAAATACAATAAGTTACGAAGTATCGTGTTCAATATCGACAAGAGTACCGAGGGTTATTGTTTAATGATAAACAAAACTAAAATTATTATCAAAAAAAACGCCTCTAAACCGTTTTCAATGATCGGATTTACCATCAAAGATTATGTTAAAGGAGTCGGACATGCCGCACAGCTTACCGGCGAAACGTTTTGGTATATATTTAAGGGACAAATAAATATTAAAAACACAATTCTTCAAATGGTTGAAGTCGGATACAGATCTTTTCCCATAATTGCGCTGACTTCATTTTTTACAGGAATGGTACTGGCTTTACAGGTAGGTTCCGCCACTTCGGGATTATTTAATGAACCTGTATATATCGGCATGATAACCGGTTTTGCCCTTGTAAAAGAACTCGGTCCGGTTCTTACAGCTATCGTGGTTATCGGAAGAGTGGGAGCCGCTATTACGGCAGAAATAGGAACAATGAAAGTAACCGAACAGATAGACGCTTTATACACCCTCGGGACAAATCCGGTTAAATACCTTGCCGTGCCGAGATTTGCAGCCTGTATTTTGATGCTTCCTTTATTAACGGCTATTGCAAATATTATAGGAATTTACGGCGGTTTGGTCGTTACCACAATGACATGGAATGTCCCTTCGACAATATATATGGGTGACATTCTGGACGTTATGGATGTTACCACATTTTGGCATGGTTTTATAAAATCTTTTTTCTTTGCGGCAATTTTGGTTATTGTGGCATGCCATAAAGGGTTTAAATGTTCGGGCGGAGCCGAAGGCGTGGGAAAAGCAACGACTAGCTCTGTAATGGTTTCAATGATTTTAATTTTAATATCTGATTATTTTCTGACCGACTTGCTGGTATCTTTAAAAATTTCATAACAACTTGTACATTGTCTAAGGACGGACTGCAGAAGATTTACATGTCTGTTTTGCTACAGTATTACATAAACCCAAAAAATAATTGCCAACAGTAAAGCCGTAAGCTTTATTTTCCAGTGCCGCATAATCTTTCGTCTATATCGTTCCGCCAATATATTTAACCTGAGCATATTTAATCCTTTTTTAAATAATATTTTGATATAGTTTTTAACAAATCATTTTGCGGAATTATCTCTATTTCTCCGTCAACAGCAACGGATATATTCCCTGTCTCCTCCGAAACTATCACAATAACGGCATCCGTAATAGAACTTAATCCTATACCTGCTCTGTGTCTTGTTCCGAGATGTTTTACTTCTATTTCCGTACTTATCGGCAGAACGCATCCGGCCGAATGAAGCCTTTCATCGTGAATTATTATAGCGCCGTCATGTATAGGAGATTTCGTCTGAAATATTGACAGAATCAGTTCCTGAGAAATTTTTGCGTCAACGTAAATTCCTGTATCAGTATAATTTTTAAGGCCCATATCTTTTTCCAAAACAATTAAAGCTCCCGTTCTGGATTTGCTCATTTCTATTGCGGCATCAACTATTTCTTCAAGAAAACTTGTCTGCACAGTAGCATTATGGTTGCCGTAATAAGACAATTTGCTGCCGAGTTTTGCCAGACCGTAACGAATTTCGCTTTGAAAAACGACAGCCAGAATTATCACTGCCGTAACCCAAAATTTTTCTAAAAGCCAGGATAAAGTTCTAAGATGGACAATATCCTTTGCAAAGATTGTCACAAACAAAAGAATTACAAGCCCGAAAACAACCTGCGTTGCTTTTGTGCCTCTGATTATTAAAAGTATTCTGTAAAAAATATAAGAAACTATGAGTATATCCAAAATATTTACGACGTATTGCGACCAAATCTGAGAAACAAACTCCATTTATATTCTCCTCAAAGCGTCAACGACTTTTAAAGACAAAACCGTTTCCTTGACGTTATGCACCCTGATAATATCGGCACCGTTCACAGCGGCAAAGGCTGACGCCGTTATGCTTGGAATGATTCTTTCCGGCAATTCCGAAACACCGGCTACTTTCGCCAAAAAACTTTTATTTGAAATTCCTATAAGCAAAGGATAATTCAGCGATTTAAATTCCGCAAGCTTTTTTATTATCAATAAATTATCTTCAACGGTTTTTCCGAATCCGATTCCAGGATCAAGAATTATTGATTCTTTTTTTATGCCGTTTTGTAAGGCAAAATCGGCTCTTTCGTGCAAAAAATTAAATATATCTGAAATAACATCTTTGTATTTTATGTTTTTCTGCATAGTAGACGGAGTTCCCTTCATATGCATTAGTATTACGCCGGCATTATACTTTGCCGCAACTTCAGCCATCTTTGACCTGTCGTATTGCAAAGCGTATATATCGTTTATGATATGAGCGCCTTCTTCCATTGCAGCTTTTGCGACTTCAGGTTTATAAGTATCCACCGATACCGGCAGTCCTGTTTTTTTTAAAAAAACTTTTAAAAACTTTGTTATACGGGAAATTTCTTCTTTGACAGGTACGGGTTCTGATCCTGGTCTTGTCGATTCTGCTCCGACATCTATTATATCAGCGCCGTTTTCTTCCATATCCTGCGCAGCTTTAACTGCGGCGCCCGTCTCTTTTATTCCGTTGCCGAAAAAAGAATCGGGAGAAAGGTTTATAATCCCCATTACCGGCGTTTTCCCGTGAAGTTTTATCTTTTTGTTACGGCACAGAATAATTCTTTTGTCTTGCTCTTTATTAATTTCTTTAATTTTAAAAGATAACTCTTTAAGTCCGAAAGGCTGTTCTTTCAGCTTAAAAGCCAGTTTTTTTGCCTGGCTCAAAGTTGCGCAAATAACCGCGCGCGATTTCCCGGCTTCAAATTTTGAAACTCCGGAACTTATAACCGCATCGGCTCCGCAGGATAACGCATCCTGTTTTAAAATGTTTGCGGCTCTGTTGTCTATATCGTCGACAACAATAACGCTCTCAAGCATCTTTTCTGCCAGCTTGTTATATACGTACGCGTCGCATCCCGTTGTTTTGATAATTTTTAAAGCGTCCCGACTGCTTTCCGGTTTTATTTTTCTGACAATCATTTTTTTACCTGAATAAAGAAAGCGCTTCCGCTCTTGTTCTGGCGTCTTTTAGGAAGATGCCTCTTATTGCGGAAGTAACCATTTTTGACCCCGGTTTCTTAACGCCTCTCATAGTCATACACAAGTGCTCGGCTTCTATTACAACCATCGCTCCGTTAGGCTTTGCCGTTTCCATTATGGTGTCTACTATCTGCTTTGACAATCTTTCCTGCAGCTGCAGTCTGTGTGAAAAAGCTTCAACAACTCTTACAAGTTTTGACACGCCCACTATTCTGTCTTTTTTAGGCAGGTAAGCAATGTGAACTTTACCGTAAAACGGCAGCAAATGATGTTCACACATTGAATAAAGAGGTATATCTTTTACTATTACAATTTCTTCGTGCTCTTCCGTTTCATAATGGACAGGAATAAGCTTTTTTACGTCTACATTGTTACCGGATAACATTTCCTCATAGAACTCGGCCACTCTTTCGGGAGTCCTTTTTATGCCTTCTCTGGAGATGTCTTCTCCGAAAGCCTCCAACATCATTTTAACTGCCTGCTGGACTTTTTTTCTGTCGTACTGTTTATTTGTTTTCTTCATTTTTATCTTCTTTTCCTATCTTTTCAAACAATTCGTTTTGTTTAACTTCTTCGCGGCTGCTTTTAGGATAAACCGTTTTTTTGAATTTTCCGGTCATCACTTTCTTTTCTTCTGACAAATCTTTTTGTTCTTGTTCTTCCTGCACAGACTGCTCCGCCTGTTTATCTGTTTCAGTTTTTTCAACAACAGGTTCTTGTTCGCCTGCGGAAGCTTTAACCTCTTCCTTTGCTTCTTCTTTCTTTTCGGTAATTATTTCTTTAGGCTGCAGTTTCTCGCCTTTCATCACAGCGTTAATTTCTTCACCGTTAAGATTTTCTCTTTCTATAAGCATTTCTACAAGATATTTCAATTTGTCTTCGTTATCCTGTAAAATTTTTCTGGCTTTTTCTTTCGCTCTCGTTATAATGTTTTTAATTTCTTCATCTACCAGTTCCGAAGTTTTATCGGAATGTTTTTGGCTTCTTGAAATATCCCGTCCCAGAAAAACTTCTTCGTTTTCTTTGCCGAGAGCAATTGTGCCTATTTTGTCGCTCATACCGAATTCCATAACCATTCTTGTAGCTATTTCGGTAGCTCTTGCAATGTCATTCTGAGCGCCTGTCGTTATTTCGTTAAAAACAAGTTCTTCGGCTACTCTGCCGCCAAGCAAAATAGCAAGTCTTCCTTCTATTTCTGTTTTTGAAGTTAAAAATTTATCTTCAAGAGGAAGCTGCAAAGTATATCCGAGAGCAGGGCCTCTAGGCACTATCGATACTTTATGAACAGGATCCATATTCGGAATAATTTTTGCGACTATGGTGTGTCCCGCTTCATGATATGCGATTATGCTTTTTTCTTTATCCGATATAAGTCTGGATTTTCTCTGAGGGCCTGCAATAATCCTGTCTATTGCCTCTTCAAAATTTTTCATTCCTACAGACTCAAGATTTTTTCTCGCAGCAAGAAGAGCAGCTTCATTGGCAAGATTTGCCAAATCAGCTCCGACAAAGCCCGGAGTCCTTCTGGCTATAACGTTTAAATCGACGTCTTTTGCTATCTTAATGTTTCTGACGTGAACATTTAAAATTTCTTCTCTGTCTTTAAGATCCGGACTAGGAACTACGACTTGTCTGTCAAATCTGCCCGGTCTCAACAAGGCAGGATCCAGCACGTCAGGTCTGTTTGTTGCGGCAATTATAATAACGCCTTCTTTAGTATCAAAACCGTCCATCTCAACCAAAAGTTGATTTAACGTCTGTTCTCTTTCATCATGCCCGCCGCCGATACCGGCCCCTCTGTGTCTTCCTACGGCATCTATTTCGTCAACAAACAACAGGCAAGGAGCATTGCTTTTGCCCTGTTCGAACAAATCTCTTACTCTTGATGCTCCGACTCCGACAAACATTTCTACAAATTCGGAACCGCTTGAAGAGAAAAAAGGAACCCCGGCTTCTCCGGCTACAGCCTTTGCAAGCAAAGTTTTTCCGGTACCTGGAGAACCGAACAGCAAAACTCCTTTCGGTATTTTTCCGCCGAGTTTCTGAAATTTTGCCGGATTTTTAAGAAATTCAATAATTTCCTGCAATTCTTCTTTAGCTTCTCCGCAGCCGGCAACATCTTTAAAAGTGACTTTCGTCTTATCGTCGCCTGCAAGTTTTGCCTTACTCTTGCCGAAAGCCATCGCCTGCCTTCCGCCGCCCTGCATGCCTTTTATCATCCACAGCCAGAAAACTATCAACAGTATTATAGGACCCCAGCTCATTAAAAGCGGGCCTATCCAGCCGTTTTGGCTTTTACCGGCAAACTGCTGGACTTTGTTATTTTCCATATCTTCAACAAGTTTAGGATCATCTAGAGGAATGGTTTTAAATTTTTTGACTTTTCCGTCAGAAGCAGTATATTCTCCTTCAATCATCGTCGGAGAAACTACAACATTTATAATTTTACCTTCTTTAACGCTTTGCTTAAAAGTCGAGTAAGGAATATCTTCCTGATTTCCTTTCTTTCTTGAAGCCTGCATAAAAGACAATAATATAACAAACAGGGCTATCCAAAAAATAAAACCCCATGAGTTCTTCTGTTTCATAAACATATCCCCTTATCTCTTATAGAACACCTATATATGGCAATCCTCTGTATTTGCCGTTATAATCAAGACCGTATCCTACAATAAATTCATCTTCTATATTAAAACCCACATAATCTATGCCGGTTTCTTCTTGTTTTGTTGTTTTTTTGTTAACAAGAACGCAAGTTTTGAGACTTTTTACTTTTTTCTTAAGCAGCATGTTTTTTATATAAGAAAGAGTTTTGCCCGTATCGTAGATATCTTCAATAATAAGAACGTCTTTGCCTCTCACATCGGTTCTGACGGAAGATATCAGTTCTATGTTGTTCGTCGATTTTTTATCTTTATATGATGCGACTCTTATAAAATCCAGAGAGAAATCTGTTTTAAGCTGTCTTATAATATCGCTGCAAAACACTATGCTTCCCGACAAAACTGAAATAACCAATAAGTTTTTCTGTTTGTAGTCTCTGTTTATTTGTTTTGCGAGTTTGCAAACTTGTCTTTTTATTTCTTCTTCGGATATCAAAACTTTTATTTTCTGCTTTTCTGTTTTTTTCATTATTTTTTCAATATATTTTAGGTTTTATTATAACGAAAAACGACATATAAATCAAGAATTTTTTTAATAAGCAGAATTAAACATATATGTTTCCTGCTTAAAAAATGATAAAATTAATAATTATGAAAAAAAATACTAATTATTCAGAACATTTCAGAATGGAAGTTTTAGAAGAAATATGCCGGATGTTTTTTAACGGCGTTTTGGACAAAGACGTCAATCATCTGCCGTTTAACATAATACCTAGAGGAAGCGATAATCATTTCCGCTGCTGCGTTTATAAAGAAAGAGCCATTTTAAAACTGAGAACTCTGGCGGCATTCGGCTATTCGGTAAACGAAATAGACGAAGCTCTGCCTTTAACCGATTTTTTGCTGCCTGAAATAGAAAAAAAATATAAAACCAACAAAAAACTGCTGACGGTTCTTGAATCCGCATGTTCGGCATGCGTCAAAAGCAGATTTATGGTAAGCGAAATCTGCCAGGGATGTCTTTCGAGAAAATGCGAAAGTTCATGCCCTTTCGGCGCCATTACGATTTCAAATCATAAAGCCCATATTGATCAGGACAAATGCAAAAACTGCGGTAAATGTCTTGAATCATGCCCTTATAACGCCATATTGAAAATAGTCGTTCCGTGCGAAGACGTTTGTCCCGTAAACGCAATAAAAAAAGATGACAAAGGAAGAGCAAATATAGACCACAGCCTGTGTATAAGCTGCGGGAAGTGCATTTCCATTTGCCCTTTCGGTGCTATAATGGAAAGAAGACAAATTTTGGACGTATTAAGGCTTTTAAAAAGCAAAAAACTCGCCGCATTGGTTGCGCCTTCAATAACCGGACAATTCGGAGTTCCGATTGAAAACATTGCGACAGCCCTGAAAGATATCGGCTTTGAATATGTTTACGAAGTTGCGCTCGGAGCAGACGTAACCGCGCAAAAAGAAGCCGACGAATTCAAAGAAAAAGTAATTGATGAAAAGCAGGAATTTATGACGACATCTTGCTGCCATGCGTATGTCCGTTTAATAAAAAAACATATTCCGAAACTGAAACAGTTTATGTCAGAAACCCTAACCCCTATGCATTATACGGCCGAAACGGCGAAACAAGAGCATCCCGACTGCTTAACTGTATTTATCGGTCCGTGTCTTTCTAAAAGAAAAGAAGCCCAGGAAGACGATTTGGTAAATTATGTTTTAACTTTTCAGGAACTTAAAGCCATGATATCGGCTAAAGAAATAGATCTTTCGTCATGTGCAAAAACAGCTTTGTCAAAAGCGCCTACAAAATACGCCCGCAGGTTTGCGGTAAGAGGAGGAGTTGCCGAAGCCGTTAAAAGTTACAGCTCCGCTGAACCCGGTTCAATAAAAACTGAATTGATAACCGATTTGGATAAAAAGAACGTTTTGCTTTTATCCGCTTACGCAAACGGACACTGTCAGGCAAATTTAATTGAAGTGATGGCATGCAAAGGCGGATGTATCGGCGGATGCAATACCGTAGCGCCTGTTAAACAGGCAAACGAAGACGTAGTAAAATTTTCTTAAAATGCCTGCGGCAGAGCATGTGAAAGATTTGTAAAATTACGACAAATCGTTGATGAGTCTCTAACGATATATTATACTAACGGAATACATGAAAAAAAGTATAGTTGTAATATTATCATTTATTTTGTTTCTACCTGCCTTGAATTTACAATCACTTACCGGACATCAGTCCGAAGAGAGCTTTTTTTCCGGCATTTCAACCGTATTTGAAGTACAGTATAATCTGTACAAACAGACTAAAAAGATAACAATAAATATGCCGGATGTTATCGCCAAAAGCATAAGTTCAATAAGCGCTTTATGCAGCGAAAAAACAAAACTGTTTTTTACCGGCGGATATTTATTTCTTAAAACAGAGGAAAGCCGAGGTTTTTCTAACGTTAAACTGCCTCTTATCCAAAGAGATAAAGAAATTTTATATTATTCTTGTTTTGGCGGCATCATACTGGCGCTTTTTTTGTTTATTTTTACGTTTTTATTAAAATACCTTGGTCTGTTGCGTGTTTTTTGGCTTATATTTTTAAATTATATATATAAAATAAAACAAAGCGTACAATATAAATTTGTATGCTTTATTTTATTATAAGGGGAATCAAGATGAATATCAAAAAAATTATTTCCGTTTTTACGGGGCTGTGTTTTATCTTTTCAGTAACTTGCGTCAATTTAACGGCAGCCGCTTCTCTTCAACAAAACGATAATCCTGCACCTTTTGCTGGATACGGAAAAATAACGGAAATACATAATGCCGGCAGCGGGCTGCTTGTAATAAACATTCAGGATCTTCATTCAAACAAATCCGTTCAGTCGAACATAAACAACATTCTTAAACAAATTGATTTGCGCTACGGGATTAAAAATATTTTTGTTGAAGGCGGATACGGCAGCATCGATACATCATGGCTTAACAGCATAGAAGACAAAAATTTGAGAGACAGGGTTGCCGACGAACTTATTTCTATGGGAAGACTTACCGGAGCAGAATATTTTGCATATAAAGAAAACAGACTGGATATTCTAAAAGGTTTGGATGATGAAAAAATTCATAAGGAAAATCTTGCAAGATTATCTGAAATTTTAGACAAACAGGATTTTTTTAATGCGGAATTAAAAAAGATTAAATCCGATATAAATTATATAAGCGGGAAATACTCATCCGAAGAAAATTTAAAGTTAACCAAACTTGTCGACAGATATGCGTCAGGGAAAACCGATACAAAGAAATTTTATAAGCTGCTTTTTAAAACGGCGGCTAAAATCAATGACGATCCGCAGAAATACAACAGCCTTTTTCCTATAAACACCGGAAGCTTAACAAATATAAACAAATATTTGAATTTAAGCACTGAAAGTATAAACAACAAAAAATTGTCTTCGGAAATTAACAGTTTTCTGCTTTTCATCAAAGGGAAAAATTCTTTTGAAGAATATAATAATTTAGTAAACGAAACAAACAATTTTTCCGATATAAATAAATTAATAAGCCGCATAAACGTCTTAAGTTCAGAATACAAAATTGACATGCCTGCCTCTTATCCGGAACTGACAAAATTTTTAAAAAGCAACGCGCTGGCAAATACAATCAACCCTTTGGAACTTCTTAAAGAAGAAAGAATTCTCTTAAATAGTCTGCGGCAGGCTTTTTCTGCAAACGAAACGGAATACGAAATATCTTTTCTTACCGATTTTTATTCCGTTTTTAAAGATTTTATGACAAACAAATTAACTGCGGCAAATTATGAATATTTTTCGTCAAAAGAACGCCAATTCATCAATATATATTCAAAATACAGCCCGGTTGACAGAATGAAATTTTTATCGCAAGACATAGAGAAGCTAGACCGTTATTATTCTGCAAACAACCAAAGAAATGAAATATTTTTAAGCAATATTTTAAACGGAACTGTTCTCGGACAAAGTGAAAACGGCGGCGGAGATATTTTTAAACAGGCAAGAGAAATAAAGGTTGTCATAAGCGGAGGATACCATACAAAGGGATTAACCGAACTTTTGACGGACAGAAAAATCAGCTGTGTGACAATCACTCCGGAAGTAAACTCAGACATAAACCAATCCGAAAAAGAATATTCAAACATCATAAAAGAGCAGCTTGCAATCAATACCAATGCTTTGAGTTTTACGATAGCTTCCTGCACTAACGATGTAACGCAGTTTAACAATCTTATAAACGCAGGTATTAACCTTCTCGGCGGAACATACTCACAGGAATTAATCAACAAAGTCGTGGCGGAAATGAAAGCAATCGTAAAAGAACCGATGTCCGTAATTTATTCCGGCAAGCGTACCGTCATTTCAATAAACGACAAAAAAATAATTCTTGAAAATGTTGACGGTAAAATTGAAAATATTACCGGAGCGGAGGAAACAGCAAAACCGTCTCCTTTAAAAAGCAATTCTTTCATAAACGAGTTTTTTGAAAAAAATCCGTCACTGAGTTTTACCAACGGACTGAGTTATAAACTGAGAAACATAGAAAAATTCAAAGTTGAAGAGATTGACGGCATAGATCTTGCCGTAATAGCAAGGCTCCCTTCTTTTATACAGGATTTCTTTTATACGCGTCTTCCGGAAGAAGTGCAAAAACAGCTTGAAGACGAAGAAGAAATAAACCGCAAAACTATTTTAAAAGAAAACGACAAACTTCCCAAGCTCTATGAAGAACTTAAAGATATGCTTACGGAACAAATTGCGGCAACAAAAGATTTTGAAAAATTTGATTCCGAACTTCTGCCGGAATTCGTCAAAATAATAAATTCAAGATTAAAAGACTCGGACGAATTTATTATCCCTCTTGAGAAAAGCCTGCAGAATCTGCTTAAAACAAATATTACCGAAATTCAAGCAGCTTACACTGTTTCGCTGCTGAAATATATATACGCTTCTACAGGTAAAACGTTCGATGCCGCGCATGTTTCGGATATTGCACAGATTGACGGAGAATCGGCGGAAGCTTTTACAAAAAAAATTAAACAAATTAATCAACAGGGGCCTCATCTTCTTACAGTAAGCACGCCGCTTCTTGATAAAATAACCGGCATCAAAAACGATACAGTAAGAGATTATCTTCTTCTTGCCTATCATATAGTAATAGCTCCTTTTGTAGAAGCTCCGATGATAAATAAAATTTTCGACAATACGGCAAAAGTCAATATACCGATGGAATCATCTCTGCTTCCCGAACTGTTTTTACGGCAGCATATAGAATTCCGGTATGAAGACGAAGAATCAAAACAGGAACAGGAGAGTTTAAGACAAGGCTTATATTCCGTAATAGATTCTATGTCTCGGATATACAACAAATTTTATTCAAAAACAAACAGCCGCCGTATAGCTTCGCTTGCTGCAAAAATTACAAACATAATTTCACATTCAAAATGGAACAAAGAACAAATTTATTCGCTTGAAGAAGAAGAACTGCCTGCAAACGTTATTCCGTTTGCAAAAAAAGGAAAATCGAAAATCCAAAAAACAATAATAACAGGCGCAGCCGTCATTATTATTTTAACCGCAGGCATTTACGGATACAATACATTTCAGACTATACATCAAAGCAATATTGAAATTACGCAAATGCAGCAGGATTTAAGAATAAGCCAAGCTGAAAGTTTTGATAATATAATAAAAACATGGCTTACAAGCGGCAAACTGACAGAGCAAGACATTACAAAAACAAACAACTTGCAGAAATACATACAGCACACCATAAAAACAGACACCGAAGAATCATTCTATATGAGTCTGTTTCAAATAAGAAAAGATATCACATCTTCAAGCGGAACTTTAATGGCGTCTATGGATGACTCTCATTACGTTGACGTTTACAGATACGTGTTAAATAAAATAGACGATATTGTCAGTACAAATCTCAATACTATAAACGAAAACAAAAGTTTAAAAAAAGAATTTAATTCCGTTTACGGAGAACAAGAAAAAAAATTCCTTGAAATTGCATCAAATCAATACGACAGCGGCAGTCTGATTGAAACAGTCAACAGTAACTCTGATATGAAATATCGTTTCTACGCTTATATGCTTTTATCTGCTAAAGACGATTACCAATATAATAAAAACGACTTTTCTTCTTTGTTAAAAAAAGACGACATTATAAAATATTTAAAAGATAATTATTTTATCTATACAAAAGACGCTAACGGCAAAACAAAAGACATCTCCTTTGCCGACGTGGAAAACAGATACGAATGGCAGGTTATGTGCGGAATGTCTGATTTTCTTATAAACGGCGACTCTGATATCGGTCTGGTTAAAGAAAATTTTAAATACATATTTGAAAATGCCGAAATAGTAAAAGCAAGCGCCGTTAAAGTTTCAAATGCCGGTTTATTGTACGCTTTTCAAAGCGGTACAAACATGACGGCCCCGATATTTGTCGCCGCTCATGAAATGTCACACATACAATATCTCAATATTTTAGGATGGTCGCTTGAAACCATAGCTTCAAAAACTGCGGAATTATACGCTTATCTCGGCGAAGAAAACATCGTAAACGATTTCGGCTTATCATCGCATATAAAAACAAATGTAAGCCTCGGAGAAATAAATAATGCTACAGACGAGTATGATATTGCATTTGTAGTAATGATGAAAACAAAGGAAGTCTGCGGCATAGATTCATTAAATCTTTTGCAGGAGTCAATTCTCGAATATTTATCGGCTAACCGCGAATCTTCAGACATACAAACTACTTTAAAAGATATTCTGACGGCTTTTGCCGGCAAACAGGCGGATAAAGAAATTTCTGAAGGCGTTTTAAACCGGGAAAATAAAGAGACAAGAATCCAAGAAATAATAAATAATTTTTTCAAAGAAGCGCAGCAAGACGGCGGAGCTTCCGTACTCGGTTCAGATTTTCAGCAGGCGGCTCACTTATGGGAATGGATTTACAATCTGCCTTTTTCAGCGGCAATATCATCGGTTATTAAAAGAACCGGAATAAAAAGCCTTGCAAAGAAAACAGGAACCGATCCTTTTGAACTGAAAAAACTTTTTAATAAACAAATCGGGGAAGGGAAGCATCCTGTAATTACAGTCTTGGCTGACTCCTTATTTTCAATCGCGTCAATAGGCATAATATCTTACGGATTATTTTCCGGAATTTTTCCGCTGGTAATATTAACATCTGTTGTTTATTCATCAGTTAAAGGTTTTTTATTTGCAGGAGCTCATTCTTCGGCAAATAAAGCTTTAAAGAAGAAATTGTTCGGTTCGGGGACTTTGTTTACAGCCGCATCGATATTTCCGGCAGTAACGGCTTTAATATTTTTTTCAGCGCTGTCAGCCGCTCCGTTAATTCCGGCGCTCACGGTTTTAGGTCTGTTCATATCAGGGCAGATTGCCGCCGCAAAAATACACAGACTGTATAATGCATCGGGCAAAATAAATGATGCCAACTTATCATACGCTGAACAACTCTTTAAAAAAGAGCACAAATACAGTTTTAAAAAATTTCAACGCATAATGTTTATAAAAAGCGATAAGGGCTTGTTTGCATCTTATAAGCGAGGCTTATTTAAAAAAACCGAAACTGTGTTTATACCAGCTGTCAGTTCAAAAGAAGAAGCTTATGTAAGAATCAAAGGGCTTGTTACGGATTATATAAAAACCGATCTTAAACAAAACGTCCATTACTATACAAAATTCTTTAAAAAAGACGTGCGCAGAAAAATTTTAAATCCTTTGTTCGAATATTCAAAAGGAGCAGACGGCTCTCCTCAATACGGATTTGTTCTGGAAATGCTTAAAACAAAAATAAAAAATAATGACAGGACTTTCAGGTTCTGGTCATGCGGCTCTTCAACCGGAGAAGAATTAAGAACGTTTATCTGGCTGGTAAGAAAAGCTCTTGAAAGCATGGGAGAAAATTTATCGGAATGGCAATTTGATTTCGTAGGAACCGATAATAACAAACTGACGGCAAAAATAGCGTCTGAATTTACAGGGCAAGACACCATTGACGGAACTGGGGAAAAAGTCAGGGTAAATACCGAAGGATTTAATATTGAATATGTTATTCTCAATCATGTTGATGATGTTGATCTGGACAATTGGATTGCATGGCAGAAAGAAAAAGGCGGTTTTGACCTTGTCTGCCAGCTAAACAATCCCACTCCTCAGTGGGAACAGGAAGCCGTGGCAAAAAACCTTTTGAAAAAAACCGGCATATATGTTCACAGCGACAGAATTTATGACCCGGATAACAAAGAAATTAAAACGGCTCCCGTTATTTCTCCTGATGACGTAAACGCCGGAATACAAATTATAAAATCTGCAAATATCATAAATAATTCCATGAAAGCGGAAAACTTTTACAACTCGGTTTTATCGTTTTTTAAATCAATAACAGGTATTTTCTCAAAACAAACAGACGGAGTCTTCAGAAAAGTGGGAATAATTTACAGAGCCGTTTCGCTTAATGAAATAAATAATACAGCCGTTTTGTTTGGAAACATTCAACAGACAACGTCAGGAAATGCCGTTTTATACGAGAATATCTGCATTATAAAAGACAATCTTGATGCCGCGACTGCGGAAAAACTTAATTTACAGCCTCTCGGTTTAAGAATAAACGGCAATGAAACATATATAAGTGTTTTCAGCAATATCATTTATCTGTACGCAGAAAATACAAGCTTTGACGACATTATAAATGCGGCAAATAACAACGCGGATATACGCCTCAAAGTTATTGAACACATTAATGCGCTGAATAAAACCGCCTTATCTGCTGATAAAACGGATTTTGTTCCTGTAAAAATAGTTCAAAGCGACAATAATTCAGTCTCGCAGAACGGCAATATCGTAACCATATACACAAACTCCGATATTTACAGCCAGCAGTCTGTTATTCTTGATTATAATGACGTTACAACAAGATACGGATTTGCCGTAAGAGAAAGTATCTTCAGGTATATGGATGATTTTGCAATAAAAACCAAAGATAAAACAGAAAGAATGAAAGATTTTAAAAATATGATCGACCAACAGAAAAATATCAGCTGCCAATTGATTTTAGATTATGACGCCTATGCCCAATTAAGCGAAGATTTCGGGCAGGAACAGTTTAAATCCATTTTGGAACAGACAAAACAAAAAAACATATCTATACATATTTTTATTACAAACGCAGCCCAGAAAGAATTTATATCCGGAAATAAATTGATTGCAGGATTTGTCGAAATGACGGATGAAACAAACTGTCTTGTGACAGATTCACTTACCGGCGAAAACACTGAAGCAAAACTTGAATTAAACTGCGATACGGTAACAAAAATTATTTCGGCAATCAACGGCAACATATCAAAACAGCCGATAATATTCAAAAACAGTCTTTTAACAAAAGCCGTCAATGCGGAGCAGGACACCACTTTGTCGGGAAGATTAAAAGATATTTTTGCATTCGGCAAAATTTCGAATATTATATCTGAAGTTAAAGAAAAACGTTTTATGCAAAAAATAACGGAAACTTACAGTATTGAAAGTCTCTCAAAAAGCTTTACCGAAAAAGATGTCCGAGAGATTTTGGCAATTTATCAAAAATGGAGTTTGGATAAACAGCAGACCGGCTATGAACAAATTGCGGGCATATTGTCGAAAAACGATAAACTTAAACAATTTTTTAATTTTAACAAATACGCTTTCGACAATTATGAAAAAACTGCGGAAAACAACGCCGATTTTATGGAACAAATTACATACAGAATCGCAGCCGCTCTTGAACTGATGAAGCACGGGAAAGAAATAGGATTAAAAAACAAAGAGTATGAATCGGTTTTGGCAAAAGCAATAAAAGTAAAATTTATTGCTGATTCGGATAACAAACTGCAGAATTACGATAAAAAGGCCGCAGATATTTTATACGGCAGCTATGATGAACTCACTAAAGAAAAAATGCTTCAAAAATATCTTGATTCAAATATAATAAATTTATCGCAGAGGGCTTTCCAAAAAAATCAGGATGCGGATATTGCCGCCGTTAATACTTTGATTATGCTGATTCCTTATGCGGAAGCTGCCGATATACAAATAGACGTAATGGATATCTCTTTCACGCAGTATGATTTAAGATTGACTAAACAGGTACTGTCAGCCGCTTAAAAATTAATACTGTTGTATTAATAAAAAAGATTTTGTATTTTTATTATAGAGTTATTTTACAAACGGGAGTATAAAAATGTTAAAGTTCAAAAATTTTCTTTTGACGTTTCTGTTTGCGCTGCAGTTCATTTATGCCGCAAATACATTTGCCGAGACAGGCAAAGAAACTGTTTTATCAGATACGACAACCGCAGTTTCAACAAATTTGCCGGAAATCTCATCGGCAACCGCAAAGAGTATCGTTTCTTCCGATACGGTAAAAATCGAACCGAAAATATCTTCACATTCCGCGACAGTAACAGTTTCTTCGCAGACGCATGTTAAAAATGTCAGCAGCGATACGCTAAAAAATACGGTTTCCGTCTCGTCCGATACGGCCGTAGTCTCATCAAGCGTTACCGTTTCACAGAACATTGCCGTAAGTTCTGTTACGACTTCTTCACAGACTGCTGTTTTTTCAATAGAAAATGTTACCGTTACTCCACAGCCTGACTATTCCAAACAGGAAAGATGGGCGCTCCTTCCTGATAAACACGACGCAAAAGTCGATGTCTTTTATATATATCCGACAATTTTTACAGGAAACGGGCCTGAATATATGGATGTAACTAACGCCGAGCTTAAAGAAAGAGCGAAAAATCAGGCTTCTTTTGATACCGGTATATTTAAAGACCAGGCAAATATATACGCCCCTTTATACAGACAGGCCTCAATTGCTCTTTTGCAGTCATCAAAAGATGCGACAATAACAAGTTTTGAGGATGTGAAAAGAGCTTTTGATTACTATATGAAAAATTATAATAAAGGGAAACCGTTCTTTTTAGCCGGATTCAGCCAGGGATCAATGGCAATATTGGATCTTTTAAAAAGCAAATTTCATGATAAAGATTTACGGGATAAACTCATAGCGGCATACATAATAGGTTATTCCGTAACGGATGAAGATCTGGCAAAATATCCTTATCTTAAAATGGCTCAAAGCGCAGATGATACCGGGGTTATTATTTCCTACAATACACAAATTCCAAACAACGGATACTCATCAGTTTTAAAGAAGAATTCAAAAGCAATTAACCCTGTAAGCTGGAAAACGAACAATAAACCGTCAAAGGAAAAGCAATACAGAGGCGCCGTTATATTTGATTTAAGAAGCAACAAAATAATATCTCTGTCAAAACCTTTGAAAACCGCTTGTCTTGAAAAAGATACAAATGCGCTTGTAGTCGAAGTTGATACAGCAAAATATAATGCAAGCCAGATAATTTTTCCTGCCGGAGTTCTGCATATGTATGATTATATGTTCTTCTATAATAATTTACAGGAAAACGTATCGGAAAGAATAAACAGCTATTTTAAAAAGCATAAATAAAGCAACATTCCATAAAAAAAGCAGGATGCGGATTTATAATAACGCATCCTGCTTTTTTGCATCACAAACATTAAGAATAAATATAGAAAAAATCAGATAAGAACTGACTTATATGCTTATCCGCATAGAAAGCCGCATACTTATTTTTCCAAACAGGATTAAATTTGTTTTTGAATTCTATCAAAGCATTCATGTCATATTTAAAATGTTCCGCAAAAACAAAAATTTTCGCTTTCTTTACAAAATCATCATCAAGTATAATTTTATCGTTAGGCGTTAATCCTAAATTAAACCATTTATATTTGTTGTTTTTTGCCCATGAAACAGCTTTAAATAAAATAAATTCTACTATTTTACGGCTGCAGTCGCTTGTATATCTGATATTTGAAACAAACGATTCATATCTGCTGTCTGAAAGCAGAATATATGCATACGCCGATATAAAATTATCTTTTTTGACGATTATAAACTTATTTGCGCCTGATGCCGAAACATCAAACATTTTATTCTTCATGCCTGCAAAATCCTGTTCCCATTGGTAATCAACAAATCCCGTATATTTTTTCACCTTTAAAAAATCATCTTTTTCGACAACTTCAAAAGAATATCCTTCCCGTTCCATTTTTTCCGCCGTTTCTTTTATCTCGTTTAGAGACGGTTCATTGACAGAAAATTTCTCCAGCGGAATATTTGCGTCGGCTCCGAAAGAAACAATATCAAGACCTATATCGTCGTATACTTTTAAATTTGTATATCCCAGATATATAAAAGTAGGTTTTGTATTTTTTATATCTGTCATTTCCTTAAAATTCCAGATAAGCTCTCTGCTGGACTTGGCGTCGCCTACCGGATCTCCGAAGACTATCGTGCTGTTGTTCATCTGAGAATACATAATAAAAGAATTTGTATTCATGTCAAAAATATTTTTATTTTCAAAAGCATAATTGCCGTAAACATATTTCGATGCATCGGCGATTTTCTTAACATTTACAGCGTTGACTTTCGTTTTACGGTATCTGTACCTTTTGAATGCTTCAGCCGTTAAAACCATAACCATAATTACAGCCATCCCCATACAGATTCTTAAAAATCTGCTGGCGTCGGTATTGCTGAAAAGACTTCCGAGAAAATTCGTAAACGAATAAATATCCTGCTTATAAACAAAAAATCCCAGCCACGCCGAAGTCACAAAAACTATGCTTATTGCTGAAAACCACAATATGTTCAGTCTCAAAGTCATTAAGCTCAATTCTCTGTAAAAATATTTTTTTGCAGGCATTAAAAGAGACAATATAATTATCAAGGCGATTATTTTTTCATATCCGTACCCGTTAACAAGCGCCAACGGGAAAAGAAGAGCCAGCAAAACTACCGCTATCGAATAAGCTTTTTTTATTCTTAAAATCAATCCTCTTGAGACAAATAAAAGAAGGATACCGGTAATGCTTATCAAAAAATGCAGCAAATCCAAAATAATGGACGGGATATACTCAACAAGCTGTTTTATTATCGATGAAGAGACGGTTGTCACGCCAGAAAACAAAATTATAGTTCCGCCGAAAAAAATGCTTACCGACAAAGCCTGCGGGATAATAGACGCCATTCTTCCGCCGTAAAATCTGGCAAGAACCTTAAATCTTTTTTTTGCTCTGAAAAACTCATGGCTGGCAAGCAGCGTTAAAGCTATCCCTAGAGGGAAAAAATAAAAAATAGCCCTGTAAGCTAAAAGAGCTCCCATAACATAAGAACTGTCAGTAGCCGACGGGAGCATCATAACTATCGCCGTTTCAAAAACGCCCATTCCGCCCGGAACCTGGCTCAAAATACCAAGCATCTGAGCAATCAAAAATATCTGAAGAAGCGTAATATATTCAATTTTCCCCTGCGGAAGAAGAACATACAGAGTGCATGATGCCAAAACCCAGTCTGCAGTAGCCAAAAGCATCTGCCATAACGTAATTTTAATGCTCGGGAAAGTAACTGTCCATTTGAAAACTTTTATCGGTTTTGATTTTAAAATGCTCAAAGCCACATATGTCAAAACTATTGCCAAAAAGAATATTCCCAGCGGAAGCGATGAAGTAAAGAAAAACTGGTTATTCGGAAACTGAACCGGGAAAAAAGTAAAGACGCAGCCTCCTATTATAAGAAGCCCGAACCAGATTGTAGCCGATGAAAAAAACAAAACTTTTGTAACATTCATCATCGAAACATTATAAAGAGAATACAGCCTGTATCTTATTGAACCGCCGAAAAGCATAGAATATCCGGTATTGTTGCCTAAAGCATTGCTCACAAAACAGGTAAAAAGAACATTTTTAAATTTAAGAGGAACGTTTATATATTTGAACGCTATAACATCATATCCGCCCAGTATAAGATAATAAGACAACGCCATCGTCAGAGCCACTATAATTTTAAACGACGGAATGGCTTTCAGCGTATCCAATATCTGCTGATAACTGTAATTTTTCATTTCATGGCTTAGAAGACTGATAGCCGCGATAAATATCAAAATGCCCAGAGGCGCTATGATAATTTTTAATATTTTGCTCATATTATTAAATATCCTTCTTTATTATTAATTAACTCGACTTTTATGTTAAAAAGAGAAGACAGATTTTCGGAATTCAAAACTTCACGGACTTTGCCGTCCTGAAAAATCTGGCCTTCTTTAAACATTATAATTCTTGAAATTTCCGGAATTATGTCAAAAACCTGATGCGTTATACATATTACGTTTGTCTTATGCGCAATGATTTTGCGCAAAATATCTTTAAATTTTTTGGAAGCGGCTATATCCAAATTATTTGTCGGCTCATCCAATACAAGAATTTTAGGCTCGCTGACAAGAGCTCTCGCAATTAAGAATTTTTTATTTTCACCGGCGGACATTATGTTCATATATTTATGCTGCAAATGAGAAATTTCCATAAAGTCCATCATTTCTTTTGCTTTTTTTTCCATAACAGCCGTTACTTTATGATTTGTAAAAAGTCCGACGCTGCCGAAAAAACCCGACAAAACGGTTTCATATCCTGTGATGTCAAAATTAAAGTCATACTGGATGTCGTTTGAGACTATTCCCATTAAATGCCTTAATTCAGATATATCCCATACCGTCCGGTCGCAGACTCTGCAGACGGTCGAGTCATCCGTATAAGACGGATAAATCTGTCTTGTAAGCAATTTTAAAAAAGTTGACTTTCCTGAACCGTTAGGACCGAGAATAACAATATTTTCGCCGGTATTTATATCAACGCTTATGTCTTTCAATATTTTTTTGTCGCTTCTGATAACAGAAACGTTTGAGAAATTTATTATATTGTGAATCATGATTTATTTTCTTTAATATTTAATTTTATCTTCTTTTAAATTCCATACTTTAAACGGATTTAAATAATTCTTATCTTTTATGTTTATCATTTTGACGGAAGTTATTTTCGTTTTTAGTTCTTTATATATTTTTTCATCTCTGAATCCGTATTCGGCTGCATTTTCTTTTGAAGCCGCATAGTAAATTTTCTTTATATTTGCCCAATATACAGCCGAAAAACACATCGGACAAGGCTGGCAGGACGCATATATAACACAACCGCGCAGATCAAACGTTTCCAATTTTTTAGCCGCTTTTCTTATCGCGTCAATTTCAGCATGCAGAGTCGGGTCGTTTTTTGACGTAACTCCGTTATATCCGCAGGAAATAATTCTGCCGTTTTTCACTATGGCTGCGGCAAAAGGACCGCCTATGCCTTTTTTAACATTTTTTTCGGCAAGCGCTACGACATAATCAATAAATTTTTTATGGTTTTGCATTGCGTGAATATTATAGCAAAAGAATAGGCTGTTTCCTAAGGGAATGACAAAGATTATGCACTGCACAAAACGGCATTGATATTCATTATGTTAATCTTATAATTTTGCACGCCTAAATCAAGAATTTTCTGACATTCGTATATGCCTGTTAAATAACCTTTCAACTGCGTCAATATTATTTTTTGTTTGTCGTCTTGAGCATATGCATAGTTGCTTTTCAGTTTATTGATATACTGCCATATATATTTATAATCGGCTGAATTAATCTTTGCATCCTGCAGCACTTTGTATGCGTATTCAAAAAGCTGTCTTTCGCTTACGTTGTTAATTTCGGATATGTTTATTGTTTCTATAATGCCGTTTGCCGTATCGTTTGACAATTGTCTGCCGTATTTGCCTGCGGCTTTTGAAGCGCGCTGCAAATAATATTCAACCGTCTTACTGTTTTCTTTTAACAGTTTTGAAATCAAAAAGATATTGCCGATAACGTCGGCATTGTCAAAGACATCGCTTATGTCCGTAAACAGCAGAACATTTTTATGTCTTTCCGACAAACCGCGTATGGCGGATGAAATATAAGCAGTATCGGCATTATGCAAATCAAATTTTATTAATTCTTCAGGAATTGCGGAAGAATCACGGTTTTGATTTTGTCTGTCAGATACGATATAAGTATTAGTATTGTGATTTAACGCTGCGTATTTTATGTTATCAAAAATTAATATAGTGTCATTTTTTATATTAGCGCGCAGCATATTAATTGTTTCTTCCTGATTTTTATAAACGCCTAAATTATCAATGTAAAAACCGTCGGCATCATATAAGTTTTTTAAATTTGTTAATTCTCTGATGAACGATTCAATGCTTCCTTTTGACTTTGCCGCGTTATAAGACGCTATAACGCGCATTCTTTTTGAAAGTAAAAAGTTTTTCATATCGTTATACTGCAGATATGCCGCATACTGCATATACTCGTTCAGAGCGTAATAAAAATTCCATTTTTCGGAATTTTGACTTTTTAAAATTTCAACGTCCCGTTCCGAAATATTCTGCAGATGTCTGTTTATCTGCGAAGCAGTCAGATATTCCAATTCTTTGCGGAAAGTTTCCGGACGACTGTTGATAAACCGGCGGAACTTAATATATTCTTGTTCATTTGATTTTATATAATTCAGCAAATTGTTTATGACAAATATTTCGTTTGTATTCATTTCTCCTTTAATTTGTCCGCCTGTGTTCAGCAATTCTTTTAGTTTCATAAATTCCGGATTGTTCAGTCTGTCTATTTCTGCGCCTATGTCTATTAAATTAAAATTCAGCAAAGTATCCGCATTCACCGCGTTTTTGTCAAGAAAAATATTATTTAAAATAATTTTGTCCGGCATTGCCCCGGCAATTAAGCCGGCGTATTTCCGCATGTCCGAAAAATTTTTTAACGTAATTGACGGAAGCATTGCCACATTATTCAAGGTTTCATAAATACCGTCGGGACTTACTCCGTCAGACATCATTTCCATCACCTCATGAGCATATTGCTCCGGAGAATTTAAAAGAGAAGGGATATCAAGTTCGCCGAATGATAAATTATAATTTGAAACCAGAGACGTTAAAACCTGCAGATTTATAACGTCTCCGTCAATGACATTGTATTCGTTTACGGTGCGCGATAAACGTATCCGTCCGGCAAATGCAGCGGAGACAGTTGCCGGAACATTGTCAGATACGTTAATATTAAGATGCTTTATAGTCTGCAGATCGGAATCTTTTACAAAACCGTCCGATATAACTTCCGGAACCGCAAAAACTCCAAAGCCGTCAAAAGATATTATAACGGAAGGTTTTATTTTCTGCATCACAAAAGAAGAGCCGCTTTCCACCAGCAGTTTTCCTTTGTTTATCTGCAGTTCTTTTATTAAAGCAAGAGCCGCTCTTCCGGTAAAAAGCTTTTTTCTGATTTCTGCGGATTCAGTCCGGCTGTCCGATAAAAGACTGTTGATTATTTCGATTTCGCGCTCAGAGCTGTACATATCCGCATCATCAAACAAAACAGGCATAAATGCCGTTATTACATGCTTCTTCCCGTTCTCGTCGGCAAATATGTCATACATAACTCTGGCGGGAATAACCGTATCTTCCACGGGAACATTTACGATTATGCCGCTGTCTTTTCTGTTACCGGATAACTGGTCGGCATACGTAATCGTAAAATTATTCGTTTCGTCATTATCAAAGGAGGTTATATGCCGCTTTACAAGCTCTGTTATTTCCGGCGCCATAAAAACAGCCGTTTTTTTCTGCGGCAGAATAAAATTTGAAATTTCTTTCTTTACGGACACAGCCTGCCGTTTAAAATTAAACTGTTTTAAAAGACTGAGTATTGTCACAAAATTTTTATAAAATTTACTGCCGGAAGAATCTGTTTTTGTCATTAAGGAATCATGAGAAGCGACAACATTTATATACGGATTCTCTGCCTGTTCGGTTGCGGCGAAATTTTCGTTAAGACTGCGGAATAATCCCCAAAAAAATTTGTCGTATTCTTCTTTATCGTCTGCATTTACCGAATATTTTAAATTTTCCAGATAAACAAAGATATCCTCATTGTTAAGCAGCCTGGTAAGAGGCACCAAAAGGTGCGCCATTGAATCAATCTGAAATTTTTTTCCTTTATATCCGCTCTCATACCGTTTAACCGTATTAATAAACCGCATAATATCATTAAATTTTTTCTTATCCGAAAAACTCATTGCGATAATTCCCGAAAAGGACGGCATCTGCCTGATAGACAAATTCTCTATATCATAAATCTTATACAGCATATATTTAACCATTATATTTACTATTGACGCATTATTGAATTTGTTGTATATTTTTTTCAGCCTGCTTCCGCCGGACGACGACGATTCGGCCGGATTTGAAATGAATAGCGGCAGTTGCTGGCTTTCCATTTGCTCATAAGAAATATCTGAACTTAAAAGCGTTATATTATCCGCCTGTTCAAGACTTCCCAAATACATATAAGACGGATCAACTATTACAATATTTCCGTTTTCTTTTTTGTTATTTTGCATAAGACTTATGCCGTTAAGAATTGCCAGTTCCACCGGCGTTGTCCTGTGCGAAACAATTTCTATATCCAAAGGGGTTGTAACCAGCGGCGAAGGCGTTCCGTCAATATTGACGGCTAAAATTTTAAGCTCCGACAAATCTTTGCCTGCAAACTGCGGATATTTTCTTTTAAATTCTTCTGATTGTAAAAAACTAAAAATATCTATCAGACTGTTGCCGCTTCCGCCGACGTTATCAAACAAAAGCGTTTCTATATTTAAATTTTTTAAATTACCGTAAGTTTTTATTTTTTCAGTGCTTTTTTCAAGCATCTCAGGCGTATATTCCGAATTATTTCCGGCGATTATTACCAAATCGGGAATATCTCCATAGGGAGTTTCGGCAAGCCTGCTTATCTGTTTTTGCAGCAACAGCTGTTTGTTTATTTCTACGGCATTATTTGCGTTTTTGTTTTCGGCGGAAATAAATTTTGTTTGTTTTATCGTTTTTGTTTTAAAAAAGCCGCTGAGTATCGGCAGCCAGTGCAAAATTACCGATAAGCCGACACCGGTAAAGAAAGATGCAACCACACCGCTTAACGAAAAAGAATTTGCCAAAACGCTTAATATGACCGACCTTCCGAAAAACAGCAGCGGCAGCAGCCTTGCCAGCATTTTTCTTACTTTCCAGCTTTCGTTTATGCCGATATAAAAATATGCGGGTTTTGCTTTTTCTGTAAAAAATTCGTTTACGCTTTGTTCAATTTTATCATCGTATAATCCCGGTATCAGTTCATTGCCGAGATTTTTAACATTCATAATTTCTCTTTTAAAGTTCTTCTTTGATAAATATATTCCCGTTTGTATTCCGTATACTTTTCTTACTATATTCATTATCCCCGACAGTTCAAGAAAATACATTTTGCTGCCTTTTGAAATTCTGTATCCGTATAAAATTTCGGCGCTGACAAGATAATTTAACGATTTATAATACATAGCGGCATATTGCCCGGTTTTCTCGAGCATTTCCATTTCCGGACGAAGGGTTTCCTGTTCACTTTGCGGCATCTGTTTTAATAATTCCGCAGTTTTGTCATAAAACGATATAAAATCCTGCAGTTGTGATATTAAAGTATCCTTGTTTGTTCCCTTTAGCGTCTGTGAAGAAAAAGAAGTCAGCTTGATAATTTGGACAGCATTTCTTATAACGGCATCTATTGAATTTTTGTCTATCTTATTTGTTTTAATGATTGCCAGCCAGTTAGACAAACATTGTCCTGTTTCCAGCTTAACAAGTTCGCTGTCCGATATAAATCCGTGTCCGATACCGTCATATTTGTCAGGATCATTTATTCTTATCTTCTCAAGGTATCTGATAAATATGTTTAAATAAGATTTTTCGCCTTTATTAAAAACCAACGGCTCAATCCGTATGCAGTTTGCATAAACTGCATTTATAATTTGCAAATCGTACTGCTTATTATATTCTTTAAGCAGGTTTAAATTATTATGTATAAGCATTACGGTTTCTTCGTTAAGCGACTTATCTTTTAATAATTCTTCGAAAAAATTTTTCAGACCGGCAAACAATAGTTCATTATTGGAAAAAATTTCTATCGATTCTTTAACGCTTTTTTGGTCTGAAAGTTCCGATTCTATTTCTTTTTTCTTTCTGTTGTAAAATTTGTTCCGCCATCCTATCCAAATCGCGCTTCTGTGCAGAAGAACCGACAGTCCGATTCCCGTTGCAAGAGAAAGCACGGCAGTTCCTGCCGCTCCGGAGCTGAAAAAGTTAGCCGAAGAAAGATTGGTAATAACGGTCGTAGTAAAAGACTGAAGGCCTATTGTGAGCGATAAAAATCTCTGAATAGCTCTTCTGCTTCCCCATTCCCGCTGCATACCGACCGATGTTTTTTGTTTAGGATTATCAAATTCTTCAATAAATGATTCCATATCCTGCTTTAATAAAGGAAACGAATACAGAGATTCTATCAGAAAATTTCCTGACGAATAAACCGTCGTAAGCTGTCTGCGTATATCCTGTTTGGCTTTTTTTATTCCTCTTGCAAATCCGAAAACAAATCTGTTAAACGGCATTACTTTGTATTTTTCAAACCATGAATCTTTAGGATAGACATACCCGCCTAAAATCGCAAGATTTGACGTGTAATCAAGAAGTCTTATATACTCCAGCACATAATTTTGCAGAGATAAAAACGTTATTTTCAAGTTCTCCAGATAAACACGGTCTATTTTACTTTTATCCGACTGCATTTCATTGTTAATATCCGCTATTATATCGCTTATTAAATCTGAAACAGACATGTATAATTTCGCCGTATTGACATTATCCGTCGTATACAGTTCTCTTTGTAATGCCGTTATTCTGACAATTTCAATCAGCGTTTCGTACGCCTGTTCATAATCGACAAGAGAATTGATTTGTTTGCCGTTTATTTTGGACAAAAGAAAATATGCTTTTGAAAGAGCCGAATCTTCTTTGAATTTATTATCCGTACCTATACGCCGGCGCGGCAAAAATTTTGCCGGAGCAGCTTTTTTCGCATAAGAGAAATTTTCCTGTTTTGCTTTAACTATAGCCGACAGTTTATCAAACGTCGGCTGCGAAAAATCTTTGCTGTAAAAAGATTTCGACTGACGATATACCCCGAATTTGACCTTATTTATAATATCCCTTGTTTTTACGTTGAACAATTCGGCAAAACCGGAAAAGAATCTGCGCTCTTCTTCCGTTTCATTTTTCGGCCTTGTTTTGGCAAAATAAGACTGAACTTTGGAGTTATGGTTTGCCCTTATAAAAGGAACAAATATATGCTGTACTATATTTATCTGCGGTTTTGCTTTTTCCGCATAACTGCGGATATCGGATATAAAATTAAAAAATTTAAGATAATTTTCTTCCGCGGCAAAGTTTATCAAGATATTGCCCGTAACGACTTCAAACTGCTTTATTTCTTGATTGTCAAAATTATAATAATTTTTATACTCTATGCCTTTTCTTTCAACAATATCGGCAATTTTATCGGGGTTAAACCCGTAATATATCTGTTCGAGTTTGTCCGGGTGTTCTTTCATTATAAGAGATACCTGATGTTCTTGTATTTCGTTAAATCCCGCCTCTGAAGAAATAAAAGTAATATCGCCTGTCGGAACCATATTCCCTATATAAATGCTTCCCGGGTCGATTACGGCGATTCCGCCGGATTGCTGAAACTTATGGCAGCTTCTGATTCCGTTTAAAACAGCAAGTTCCAAAGGAGAAATATTTCTTCCGTTAAATTGTAAAGGCAGCACCGGTTTGCCTATAATATCTCTGTTTCCGGCATTAACATCTATAAAAACAGCTTTTATTTGCTGTTTTTGTTTGACCGAGCCGTTCTTTTCAAACCTGTTGCCGTCATCCGCCATATAACCGGCAGCCTGTAAAAAACCTGTTCCCGAACCTGCGCCGTCTTTTATTATATACTTAACGGTCGTCTCGGAAAATCCGGTATGCCTGCTAATATCAGCCAAAACGCTTTCGCATAATTTTACATCATCTATGCTGTCTGCTGTTATAACCAGCAAGTCCGGCATTTCTCCGTTCAAACTGTCCAACGTTCTTTTGTATTCATTCTGTATAATACGTTCATCCAGCAGTTTCCTTGATAAATATTCGGATGAAATTGCGGCGGCGTCTTTTGCAAAAACCGTCTTTGAAAAAACGCCGGCAACTTTATTTTTTGCGGTTATAAAAAGAGCTTTTATGTTAAGCAGATATGAATAATACCGGTATTTTATATTGTTTAAAGTCCACAGAAAATTTAAAGTTTTCAGATAAATTTTTGAATACGCTTTCCGCACAAACAAAGCGGCTTTTGTTTTATGCGGATTTTTATCGGACGATTTTTCTATTATTTTTATTTCAGTCTGCGTGTTACCGTCGACAAATTCCGTAACTGCATTTTCCTGCTTCTGCCCGACGTTTTCCCCGTTATCTGAAACGGCTTCGCCGCGCCTTTCGGTCACAGGCTGTCCCGTTATTTCTGTTTCTGAATTTGATAAAACTTCTAAAGAAATGTTGTTTAATGACGGGCTGCCTGCAGAATTAAAATTAAAATTTAATTTTATATTGTTTTTATCAAGCCATTCCTGAACAAGCGTTTTTTGTTCCGCAGAACTGATTCCCGTTTTATTTAAAGCTTCAAGCCAGCCGTTTATCAACACTGCAATTGTGCGGATATCAGCCTGCATGCAGACTGCCGGCGGAGCAAGAGCATTATTGCGATAAACAATATTGTTGTGCCTGACGATGCCGGAATCTGTTAAAGCAACCGCTTCTGCGTTTGGGACAATCGAAAGAACTGAAACTTCGCTGTCTTTAAGCATGTCTACCAGCCGGCTGTGGAATCCGCCGACAACTATTACGTTTACGGATTTATTTACTTTTAAATCGTTTAAAATTAATTCTGTATCTTCATTCTTACTATGCGCCAATTCATCGGTTTTGCGCTGCAGCTTCATTATATTGCTTATGTTGCCGTAAAAAATATCGTTTCTTTCAATGTTTACGCAATAAAAGCCGGATAATTTTTCATCCCTTAAAATATTGGCTATTATTTTCATTGAATCCGTATTTAAATATTTAAAAGATATCTGGTACAAACGCTCCTGGTTTGCTTTAAGATATGTATATTGTTCGTATGTAAGAGACAACTTTGTATATTCCGACAACAAATATATAAATTTGTCTATTTCGCACAAATCTTTTTCGCCGAAAACGGCATAATTTTCTAATATTAAATTTTCCGCGGCATCGAGCTGCCTCAGCAAAAGATAAGATCTTACGGAAATTTTAATTTCTATGTGCTTAAAATAAGCGGCAAGATTTCCGTATTTGACAAGCAGCTGCGGAGTGTATAATTTTGCAATTTCAAACAACAAAGCCAGACTTGTCGCCATATTGTCTGATTTTTTTAAAAGTCCGGCAATATAAGAATAAACGTTATACGGAAGTTCTTTTTTAAGGTCATTTATAAAAGCGTTAAATTCTTTCTCGACGCCCGCTGTATTAGGGTATGTCTGCATATAAATAAAATTATCCAGGTCAGGATAAACGCTTAAATCTATTTTATGTTCTTTGCAGAATTTTCCTATTCTTATAATACGTTCATCCAAAGAACCGTCATGCGACAGCACCTGAAAAACTTTCCCTTTAGGGAATGCGGTTCTTTGCTTTACAAAGGATTGTCCGAGAAAAAGAATATCGCCGGCATATTTATCTTTCAAATCTTCCGCTCTGCGGAGATTTTCTCTGTAAATATCCCAGTCTTCCAATCCGAAAATAGAAGAGAAGTCATTTTTGACTGCAAAACTTTCAGCTCCTGACAGCAGTCCTTTCGCAAGAAGTTTATCAACGGCATATATTCTTTGTTCAGCAGGGATTGACGAAAACAGAGAGGTTGTAATCCGCCTGCCTGGAGCGCCTTCAATTATTATTTTATCTAAATCCGAATTTTGTTTTAAAAAATTGATTATGTGTTCTATGTTTGACTGTACGACGGGATTATTATGAAAGTCATTGATGACGACCGCAACAGGGGCGCCCGGTTTATAAACCGCTTCTTCTATCTGTCCGTATTTGACGGAAAGATTATTCTTATTTACGATCGTCTCAAGATCAAAAGACTCATTATATGTTAAAGAAGAATACGTTATATCGCCATAGATTACGCCTGCAACATTTGTAATGAGAAAACATACCAATGTAATAAACGATATTAATTTTATTTTCATCTCTGTCCCGTAAAATACAATATATTACATATATAATATAGCAACTGATTGTTAATTATTTGTTAAAAGTTTGCAAAATGTTGTTTTACATAAAAAAAGAGAAGATAACCCTTTTATAAGTTATCTTCTCTTTTATGTTTAAAATATGTCTGATTTATTCTTCAACAGGCTCCTGAGGAAGCGCTTCCTGAACTGCGGAATCGTCTTCTTCTCCTTTAATAACATGGGCGATTGCCGCAACCTTATCGCCTTCTTCAAGCCTTACAAGACGCACGCCCTGAACATTTCTGCCTATGACGGATATATTATCTACTTTACATCTTATAGTTATGCCGTGTTCGGTTATTATCATAATCTGTCCGTCATTTGCTTTCTTTATATTGACTACCACGCCGTTTCTTTCGGTCGTCTGCATATTTATCACGCCCTTGCCGCCCCTCTTTTGTAAACGGTATTTGCCGACTTCCGTTCTCTTGCCGTATCCGTTTTCGGATACCGACAGGAATACGTCCGACGGAGACAAGACTTCCATGCCTATAACATCGTCGCCTTTTTCAAGAGTTATTCCTTTGACGCCCATACCCGCTCTTCCGATAGCTCTTACATCCTGTTCTTTAAATCTGATCGCTATACCTTGTTTTGTGGCTATTATAACTTCCGGATTATTTTCAATTCTCTTGACTCCTATCAAAATATCTCCGTCATCAAGTTTAATCGCAATAATACCGCCTTTTCTAGGATTTGAAAATTCAGATAACGCAATTTTTTTGATTGTTCCGTTTCTTGTACACATCAACAAATGTTCGTCTTTGATGTCTTTAGGATCAAAAGAATTTATAGGAATTGCCGCCGTAATTTTCTCTTCGGAGCTTGAAAGCTGCAAAAGATTTACTATGGCTTTTCCTTTAGACGTTCTGTTCCCTTCAGGAATTTCATAAACTCTTGTCCAGTATAATCTTCCTCTTGTGGTAAAGAACAGCATATATGCGTGGGAAGACGTAACGAAAAGCTGTTCTACAAAATCTTCGTCTTTTGTAGTCATTCCGGCAACGCCCCTGCCGCCGCGTCCCTGTATTTTATACGTATCTACAGGTATTCTTTTGATATAGCCGGTATGAGACATTGTGACGGCTACTTCTTCTTCCTGAATCAAATCTTCAATATTGAAATCAGCTTCAGCCGCAGTGATTTTCGTTCTTCTTGCATCGCCGTATTTCTCTCTCAAAACAACCAATTCTTCTTTAATAATGTTTAAAATCTTTTTCGGATCAGCGAGAATAGATTTATATTTTTCAATCGTCTTGATAAGCTCTATGTACTCATCGTCTATCTTTTGCCTTTCAAGTCCGGTCAACTGCTGCAGCTTCATATCCAAAATCGCCTGAGCCTGAATTTTTGACAGCCTGAATTTTTCCATCAGGGTTAATCTTGCAGCATCGGTGTCAGGAGACTGTTTTATTGTTTTTACTATTGCATCCAAATTGTCTATTGCAATTTTTAAGCCTTCAAGTATATGGGCTCTTGCTTCCGCTTTTGCCAAATCATATTTTGTTCTTCTTATTACCACTACTTTTCTGTGCTCTACAAAATGAAAAAGCATTTCTTTTATATTTAATACTTTCGGCTTATTGTTTACCAAAGCAAGCATTATAACGCCGAACGATGACTGCAGCTGCGTATGTTTATAAAGCTGGTTTAAAACAACCTGCGCATTGGCGTCTCTTTTGATTTCTATGACTATTCTGATACCGTCTCTGTCAGATTCGTCTCTTAAATCGGAAATGCCTTCTATTTTTTTCTCTTTAACGAGATCAGCTATTGCCAAAATAAGGTTTGCTTTATTTACCTGATAAGGAAGTTCGTTAACAATAATAGCTTCTCTGTTATTCTTTAATTCTTCTATTTCCGTTTTGGCTCTTATTTTGATGGAGCCTCTTCCGGTTTCCAAATACTGTTTGATTCCCGCTTTCCCCAAAATGATGCCTCCTGTAGGGAAATCCGGACCTTTTATAATTTTGTTCAATTCGCTGAATTCTATTTCAGGATCGTCAATAAATGCAATCGTTCCGTCTATAATTTCCGTAATATTGTGCGTAGGCATATTTGTAGCCATACCGACGGCAATACCGGAAGATCCGTTTATAAGAAGACCCGGCAGCTTTGACGGCAGAATAACAGGCTCTTCGAGAGAACCGTCATAGTTTGGAGTAAAATCAACCGTATTTTTATCTATATCGGCAAGCATTTCATCGGCTATTGAAGCCATTCTGGCTTCCGTATATCTCATTGCAGCCGCAGAATCTCCGTCTATGCTTCCGAAATTTCCCTGTCCGTCCACCAAAGGATATCGCAAAGAAAATTCCTGCACCATTCTTACCATGGAATCATAAACGGCGGTATCTCCGTGAGGATGATACTTACCGAGCACATCTCCGACGACTCTGGCAGATTTTTTATATGCCGTATTATGTCTTAAACCCATTTCTTTCATAGCATAAAGAATTCTTCTGTGGACAGGCTTAAGCCCGTCTCTGACATCCGGCAGAGCTCTTCCGACTATAACGCTCATGGCATAGTCGATATAAGACGTTTTCATTTCGTCTTCGATATTGCGCGAAAGAATATTAGGATTTCCCATTACTTCCGGAGTTATAACCGGTTTATTTTTGTCTTCTTCCATGTTAACCTCTTCATAATATTTTTTAATCAGCTTCTTTTATCTTGCTTAAACATTCTTCTTTTTTCTGTCTGTAAACTTCATCAGGACAAAACTGCAGCGCCTTATCAAAATCCTTTAAGGCTGCTTTGTATCGTCCGGTATTCATTTCCGCTATCGCTCTGTCTCCGTATATCCAGCTTTCATTTTCTGTAATATGAACTTTGTTAAAATATTTTACCGCTCTGCCGAAATTGCCTTTATCAAATTCTTCTTTTGCTTTTCTCTTGTAATTCTCGTCTTTCTTGTGTCGTTTTTCTTTTAAACCTTTATAAAAATTAACTGCTTTATCAAAATATCTCAACGGTTCTGCGGATAAAAACAAAGCTTCTTTGAAATCTTTATATGTTTTGTAAACGCGCCATCTCATGGATAAATAACGGAATTTTTCCGTTATTGAAGCCTTTTTAAAAAGCGCATCTTCCAACTGTCCGTATAATTTCGTGTTCTTTATCGGCGTAAGCCACGATAACGAAATCATATCAGCTTTGCATTTTTTTAAACATGTTACGGTTTCGCCGTAAGTTTTTTTTGTTTCAAAAGGAAAACAATACATAACATGTATTAAAATTTTAATCTTACGTTCTTTAAGCATTTCACAAAAACGTATTACCTGTTCATTTGTATAATACGGTCTTTGAAATTTCTTTCTTATTTCAAAAGAACCTGATTCCAAACCGAAATGTATCCAGTTTATATTTGCCTGTTTTATTAATTCCACAAGCTGTCCGTCTTTCAGCAAATTCGGCGTAAAATTAAGTTTCAAAGAAAAATTTAATTTTATGTCGGATTTGTCGTTAAAATCAGCCAAAGCCAGACAAAATTTACGGAAATATTCTATATCCGATAAAGCGTTTTCAGCATCAAAATATACAGATTTCACGGCAGAGTACGATTTTTTTATATGCTCTATTTCATCTATAACGCCTTTTATGCTTCTGTATCTGACGTATCTCCCCTGAGCCGTTTGTGAAAGAGCGTGGTTGGCGCAGTATGTGCACCGGTATACGCATCCTCTTTCCAAAGATATTTTATGCTGTTCCGAATAAACAACCCACCGGTCCCAGCCGGCTCTGTCAGGGTATGCAAGATTATCCAGATCTTCCGTAAATACGCTTTTGCAGCATTTAATTACTGAAGAGTCCGTTCTTATCCATAAGTTATCCGTTGCAACAAACTTTCCGGATTCAAGCTGCCGCATATAATCAACTGCCGCTTTTTCGCCGTCGCCTACGCACAAAACGTCTATTCTTTTATCTTCAAAGACCAATTCGGGAACCAAGGTAGGATACGAGCCTCCGACAAATATTTTAGCATCCGGAAAATGTTTTTTTATTAAAGTAAAAATATTTCCCGCAAGCTCAAAATCGTTTTCGGATACTACCGATACAGCAAAGACGTCGGGCGTTTTTGTAATGAAGCGTAAAATTCCTTCATTGCAGTTCCCGGGTACGCAGAATAACATTTCTGTCGTATGCCCTGCCTGTTTCAAAGAAGCCGATATATACGATATTCCCAAAGGCATTATGTCATATCTTAAATCGTAATGAGCAAACTCCGACGAACTGTGTATACTGTTTCTTATATAAACGCAGCATATGTGCATTATATAATCCTCTGGTTAATCATATCGCAGCATTCTTTTTTCAATTTCTCATACACTTCTTTTTTTTCTATTGCCTGCATTCTGTCAAAATCCTGAACCGCGCCTTCATAATCTTTTATTCTCATTTTCGCTATCGCTCTGTCCGCGTATATCCAGGAGTTATGTCTGCCTATTTTTATCTTATTAAAATATTTTATTGCGGTTTTATAATTTTGTTCATCAAACGCCTGTTTTGCCTTTGCCTGATACTTTTCTGCTGCTGCCAATTTATGCCTGTCAATTTTATTCCATAAACTGACCAACGGATAAACATATTTATTGTCTGACCGTAAAAATAATATTTCTTTTAAAGTTTTATATTTTCTGTAAACGCGCCATTGCGTCGTAAGATAAAGCAGTTTATCAAACAAATTCGGAAGACCGAAATTCATTTCCTTTTTTAACCTTTCCAGTTCTGTTTTGCTGATTACTCCCATGACGGCAGTATCTATGCGTTCCGGTTTGCAAAGCTGTAACAGCTTTATAGTTTCATTATATGTTTTCAGTGTTTCAAACGGATAACAATACATAACCGCTATGGTCGTTTTGATGCCGTATAAATGCAGTTTCCCGCAAAACTCTATTATCTGTTCGTTCGTAACATACGGTCTTTTCAGCTTATTTCTTATTTCCAAAGAACCTGACTCGATTGAAAAACTTATTGCTACAACGTTTGCCTGCTTCATCATATCTATAATGTAAGCATTGTTTTTCATTAACAACGGCGTAAATGCAAGCGTTAGAGAATATTTTATTTTCTTATCGTGTTTTTTATTTTCATCCGCTAAAGCCCTGCACAAAGAATAAAAATTTTCAGCGTCAAAAAATCCGTTTTCAACTTCCAAAATAATAAAATCGAGATTTTCGTATTTTTTGCGCAAATATTCTATTTCTCCGACAATGCCGGCGGCGCTTCTTACTCTGAAATATTTTCCCTGTGAACTTTTTTCAAAAACCTGGCTTATGCAATATATGCAACGGTTGCAGCATCCGCGCCCCATCTGCACCTTAATCTGCAAATCGTCAAAATTTTCACATTTATCAAACCAGCAGTCCATATCCGGATACGGCAGGCTGTCGAGATCTTCAACGAACAAACTTGTTTCGCATTTAAGCCATTGCCCGTCTTTATCTTTTATCCAGAGATTGTTTGTTTTGCGGTAATTATTTTTTTCCGTCTGCTCCGCATATTCAACAACCGCTTTTTCGCCGTCGCCTATACATACAGCATCGGCTCCGGTATTTTTCAAATCGTTTTCAGCGCAGTCTGTCTGCGATAATAATGTTATATATGTCCCGCACAATAAAACCTTTGAGTCAGGATATTTGCTTTTTATCAATTTTATCAGCGACGGAACTCCTGCATAACCGTCATGCGACGTAACGCAGTCTTTGTCCATCACCGACAACACAAACAATGACGGATTTTTTTGAATGCCGCGCAAAAACTCTACGGCCTGCGTGTCGGGAGTATAAACCGACATTTCCGTCGAATGTCCCGCTTTTTTCAAAGAACTTGATATATAAGAAATTCCTAAAGGAATCTGTTCGTATGTCAAAACTTTTGCATGATGAAACCTGCTGAAAAATTTGCCGGTCCCATGAATATATACACAAGAAACGTGCATTTTACATCCTATGCGTTAAATGTCCAAATTCGTTACATCCAGAGAATGAGCCTGTATAAACAATCTTCTCGGTTCAACCTTATCTCCCATCAATGTCGTAAATATTCTGTCGGTTTCAACTGCGTCTTCCATTTTTACCTGCAGCAGCACTCTCTTCTCCGGGTCCATTGTGGTTTCCCAAAGCTGCTCGGGATTCATTTCTCCCAAACCTTTATATCTCTGTATTGTTGCGCCTTTTTTGCCAAGCTCTCTGATTTTTTCAACCAGCTGAGAGGTAGAACTTAAATCATGAACGTCACTTTCGTTTTTTAGTCTGTAAACAGGTTTTACGTGTATCGTTCCGTAATGCTGCAAATGCAACCCTTCGCTTTCTATTTTTTTTGCCAGCGTATCTATTCTAGGAAGTTCCCAAAGTTCTTTATATTCCGGCAGAACTTCTTCCGTCAAGCCGTCGACAGGCAAGTCGCCCTGTTCCTGCTGCATTTGTCTTTTTCTCTCCGCAAGTTCCGCTTTAAATTCTTTCCATTCCTTATCCGAGAAAATATATCTGACGCTGCCCTGGTCGACTACTCTGAACAGAGGGAGTCTTCCTTCTTCTTTAAATTTCAAATATTCAGGCCAGCTTATTCCTTTTTTGTTCATCTTTTTAACTAAAACGTCGAGTTCGGCTATCGAATCTACAATTTTTTTCAATTCTTTTTGGGGAATCTCTTCGCCGAACTGCTGTCCGTCTTTTAAAAACACCATTGTTTGTCCGTCTAAACCCTGGCTGAATAAAAACTGGTCTAACTCTTCTTCGGTATGAAGATACATTTCTTTTTTGCCTTTCTTTACTTTGTACAGAGGAGGCTGCGCAATATAAACATATCCTTTTTCTATCAGCTGAGGCATTTGTCTGTAAAAGAATGTCAGCATCAACGTTCTGATATGGGCGCCGTCCACATCGGCATCGGTCATGATAACAATTTTATGGTATCTGACTTTATCTATGTTAAAATCCTGATCGTCCTTTCCGATTCCCGCGCCGAAAGCGGTTATCATGGTTCTTATTTCGTCATTTGTTAAAATTTTTGTAAGCCTTGATTTTTCAACGTTTAAAATTTTACCTTTCAACGGAAGAATCGCCTGAAAAGCTCTGTTTCTGCCCTGTTTTGCAGAACCTCCTGCGGAGTCTCCCTCAACGATAAATATTTCCGTTTTTGAAGGATCTTTTTCGGAACAATCGGCAAGTTTTCCCGGCAACGCCGCTGAATCCAAAACACCTTTTCTTCTAGTAAGCTCTCTTGCTTTTCTTGCGGCTTCTCTTGCTTCGGCGGCATTGATGGCTTTTTCAAGAATCTGTCCGGCTATTCCCGGATTTTCTTCAAGGAAAGTACCCAAAGCATCGCCTACCAGCGATTTTACGATTCCTTCCACTTCTGAATTTCCTAATTTCGTTTTTGTCTGTCCTTCAAACTGAGGATTAGGAACTTTTATTGAGATAACGGCCGTCAAACCTTCTCTGACGTCGTCTCCGGAAAGAGCCAAATCTTTATTTTTTGACAATTCGTTTTTCTTGATATAATCGTTTACGACTCTCGTCAAAGCCGAACGGAATCCGGATAAATGAGTTCCGCCCTCGATGGTATTGATGTTATTGACGAAAGTAAAAATTTGTTCGTTGTAGGAATCGTTATACTGCATTGCAACTTCAACGTTAACGCCGTCTTTATCTTTTGAAAAATATATGGCTTCTTTGTTTATAACCTGTTTATTTGTGTTAAGATAAGAAACAAACGTTTTAATGCCGCCTTCATAATGGAACGTATGTTCTTTATCCTGACGCTCGTCAATAATCGTTATATTTGCGCCGGCATTTAAAAAAGCAAGCTCTCTAAGTCTGTTTGCAAGCGTATCAAAAGAAAAAGTAGTTACGGAAAAAATTTCAGGATCCGGAAGAAACGTAACTTTTGTGCCTCTGTCTTCGCTCTTGCCTGTTATCTGCAAAGGTCCCTGAGGTTTGCCTTTTGAATATTCCTGGCAATAAATATTACCGTTTCTGAAAACTTCCACTTTCATTTTTATTGATAATGCGTTAACGCAGGATACTCCGACTCCGTGAAGACCTCCGGAAACTTTATATGAATTTTTATCAAATTTTCCGCCGGCATGAAGAACTGTCATTACGACTTCAAGAGCCGATTTGTCTTTATATTTAGGATGAGGATCAACCGGTATACCTCTTCCGTCGTCAAGTACTGTTATCGAATTATCCGGATGTATCGTTACGTCTATATTCTTACAGTATCCTGCCAAAACTTCGTCTATGGAATTGTCAACCGTTTCATAAACCAAATGGTGCAGCCCCTGGGCCGATGTTGATCCGATATACATAGCCGGTCTTTTTCTGACGGCTTCCAATCCTTCCAAAACCTGAATTTTCGAAGCATCATAGTCAGATGCCGATTTCTTTATTTCTTCATTTGTCATTGACTTCCTCCAAATATTTGCACGCTACTTAATTACGCATTTAATGTTTTTTACGACTTTTTTCCCGAGATACTGATTCAGCCTGTTTATAATCTGTCTTTTTCTCAGATTCAAATCGTTTAAATACACCGCAGACTTTGTAAAAGCAAAAACAGTACCGTCTTTAAAACCGTTAAGTTCAATGCCGCCGTTGCCTATTTCCTGCTCCCAAACGGACATAATGACATAATAATTGTCATCAAGCCCCAATTCTTTTGTGATTTTTTCCAATATAGGGGAAACTTCCACTAACTCCATGGTTTTACGATCTCATAGGCATAACTACACAAATGTAGTTATTGTCTTTTTCCGGTGTTAAAATTATCGGATTCTGAGATGTAGTATAAGCGAATACGGCGTTTTCATCATCCATATTCTGTAAAATATCTTTTATGTAATTCGGATTAAAATTAATATCAAATAATTCATTTGAATAGTCTATATCAACTTCGGCTTCTCCGGAACCGAGACCAACCGTATTTGCAGAAATAATCATTTTGTTTTTTTCAAAACTGAACTTAACCGAAGAAGATCTATCGGCAGATAATCTGTCACCCGTCAAAAGAGCCATTTGTTTTACAGCTGACATAGTATTTGCGACATTCAGCTTAATTTTTGATATTGTTTTTTTAGGTATAACCTGTTCATAATTAGGGAAAACGCCTTCTATAAGTTTTGACTGAAAGCTGATGTCTCCTATTTCTACCGATATCAAATTATCGGTCAGACCTATTTTTACTTTTTCAACTTTTTCATCCGAAGCTATAAGCCTTAAAATATCGTTGACTGCTTTTGTAGGTATTATCGCTTTGTTTACAACTTTGTTTTCAATTCCTTCAACACAAATATAAGCAAGTCTTCTTCCGTCGGTAGAAACTGCTTTTACCGAACCTTCGTCGGCTATAAAATAAACTCCGTTCAAAACGTATCTCTGAGTATCTTTTGAAACCGCAAATATTGTTTTTTTAAACATTGAATTTAAAACTTCTCTTTTAAGAAAGAAAATATTTTCATTAGGAAAATCAGGCAAAGCCGGATATTCTTTTTTTTCTATTCCCATAAGAATAAATTTTGATTTCTGGGCTTTAATATTCACCTGGTTTGTTTCGTCGGCTTTTATCTCTATGTCTCCGTTAGGAAGTTCTTTTATAATATCCGCAAATCTTTTCGCCGGGATTGTTATTCCGCCTTCTTTTTGTATCTCGCCTTTTATATAACATGTAACGCCTATTTCCAAATCAGTCGCGGAAAGTTTTATTCTTTGTCCGTCAGTTTCAAATAAAAAATTAGAAAGTACAGGAAGTGTTATTTTTGATGCTATCACTGGCTGTATGATTTGCATACCTCTCAACAATTCATCTTTTGCACATATTACTCTCATTTATTACTTCCTCCTTTTTCTATTTAAAACTAATAATAATAATAATAACCGTATGTATAACTTTAATAATTTTTTAAAAAGTAAAAAAGTTATACGTATCAAGTGTTTTTTCGTTTATATTAATGCTAATAAGTATGTTGATAACCTGTTTGAGTTATCAGACTTATTAAACATTTTTTATTTTATACATAAAAACTTAAATCAAATAACAAATTACCAACAATTAAATATCGTCCGTTTTTATCAACTTTACAATCTTGTTTACAAGCGCCGCAAAATAAGGATCAGATTCAAGTTTTTCTTTAATTTTATTGCAAGCGTGCATTACCGTAGTATGATCTCTGCCGCCGAAAGAGTCTCCTATTTCAGTGGTTGAAATATCCGTCATTGTACGCGCAAGATACATCGCTATTTGTCTTGGCAAAGCAAATTGTGCGGTTCTTTTTTTTGCTTTTAAATCTTTAATTGTAAGATTATGCTGTTCTGCGACAATCTGTTGTATTTTTTCTATTGTTATCTGAATATCTTCTTCAGGAACAACAACGTCTTTTAAAACCGTTTTAACGGCATCTAAAGTAAACGGAGTATTTGTAAATTTAATAAAAGAAGTGATTCGCAGCAAATTACCTTCAAGTTCTCTGATATTGGATTTAATTTGTTTCGCTATAAAAATAATAACGTCGTCGGGAACAAAAAAATCTTCTTCTTCGGCTTTTTTTCTGAGAATGGCTATTCTTGTTTCAAGATCAGGCTGCTGTATGTCTACGGTATTACCCCATTTAAATCTGGAAATAAGTCTTTCTTCTATTTGGTCGAGTTTGTTTTGAGGTCTGTCGGAAGCAATGACAATTTGCTTTCCGCCGTCTTTTAAAGTGTTAAAAATATTAAAAAATTCTTCCTGAGAACTGTCTTTTCCCATAAGGAACTGAATATCGTCGATAAATAAGCAGTCAAGATTTCTGTATTTGTTTTTAAAAGCCGAAATTTTATCCGAAGAACCGGATTTTATATTTTCTATAAATTCCGATACGAATTTTTCGCATGTTACATAAAGTATTCTGAAATTAGGGAACTGCTGTTTTAAAGAATTCCCTATGGCGTGCAGCAAATGCGTTTTTCCGAGACCGACGCCTCCGTATATAAAAAGAGGATTAAACTGTTTTCCGGGATTTTTTGCGACGGCTTCTGCGCACCCGTGGGCAAATCTGTTGGAATTTCCTACAACAAATCTGTCGAAAGTAAGTTTAGGATTTATCTGGTCCTTAACAATTGACGGCATAGGGCTGTCGGTGTGAACCGGCGTATTTTCAACAGTTTTAATAATGGGGGAAATATCTTTCTGCACTTTGTATTCAAGCTTGACCTGAGCGGAACATAAACCCGATAAAATTTGTTCGATGTTATATTGCTGGTTTTTTTCTATCCATTGTGAAAAAAAGATATTAGGTACGGACAATGTCAGCACATTTTCAGCAAGAGAAAGAGGTTTTAGCGGTTTAATCCATAAATTTACCGAATCATTGCCGATGGATAAAGTTAAGTTATCCACAACTTTTTCCCATATATCTATAGCTGTCTTATCCATCTTATCCCCAAGTTATCCACAAGTGTGGATAAGTAAAAAATCATTAAATTCCGAAAGTTTTCAAAATATTAAAAAATATTAATGTTGTCGTCAATAAAGTATATAAAATTGACATATAATAGTCAAGCTTAAACTTAGTTTAAAATTACGTATTTTTTGCCGGAAAAATTGCCGGATTTAAATCTCCTGCAATTGTTTTAAAAAAGCGTCTTTTTCGCTTAAAAACTTTTCTCTGTCTTGACCGGATAAAGTGATTGAAGGCGGCGTTTTCATTTTAAGAAAGTTAGTAAAACCGCCGGGCGTTTTCATTCTGAAATCTAAATGAGGACCTGTAGAAAGACCTGTAGAGCCGACATAAGCTATAACCTGTCCTTGTTTTACTCTTGCGCCTTTTTTTACGCCTTTGCCGTATTTTGACAAATGTCCGTAATAACTTTCATATCCGTTGGAATGTTTGATAATTATTAAATTGCCGAATCCTCCGCTGTATTGCGCTTTTTTAACTATACCGTCGCCTATGGCTGATACCGGCGTGCCTAAAGGAGCCGCGTAATCAATTCCTTCATGTGCTCTGTAATATCTTAAAATAGGATGGAATCGTTTCTTCGTAAAGAAAGAGGAAATTCTTGTAAACTGCAAAGGAGCTTTTAAAAACGCTCTTTTGCCCGACTTGCCGTTTTCGTCAAAATATCCGTCAATACCTTTGCCGTTTGAAAACCTGACCGCCGTAAAGGATGAAGAATGTGTTATATACTGTCCTGCGAGAATTTTTGAGTTAATGACGGTATTCTTTTTATCAAGCATTTCCGTTTCGTATATTAATTTGAAGACGTCTCCTTTTCTCGGGTCGGTTAAAAAGTCTATCTGCCATGCGAACATATCCGCATAGGCAAGAATTACTTCCGGTCTTATGTTTGCCGCTGTCATAGATTCCCATAATGAGTTTTCAAGAGTTCCGGAAACGGTATAAACTTTTTTTGTAGTGTTAAATTCCAATTTTTGTCCGGATATAATATTATCGGTTGATTTTGTTATTGAATAAAAATATTTTCCGGAAGGGAAATATTTAAAATCTGTCCACGTGTCAGACTGCGTTGAATAAGTGATTTCATAAAAATCATTCGGCTTGCATTTATTTATATTCATTATTTTGCCGAGTTCCTGCATTATTGCAAACGCTTCCTGTGAAGGGAGTTTTGTTTTTTCGAAAGTTTTTGCCAAAATGTCGCCGCTTTGCAGCACTACGGTGTCTATTTGAGGCGCGTCGCTGAGGTCTATAGTGAGTTCTTCGTTGCTGCATCCGGCTGAAAATAAAGAATATATTATAAGAATAAAAGTAAAGAAAAGAAGTTTTCGCATTCTAATATCATAATATAAAATCTTATAAATTTCAAGATTCTGCCTTCACAGTCCGGACAAATTTTTTGACATATTCTGTAAAGGATTTCAATGAATAATATTTGCTGACCGTATTAAAATTTTTCGTTGACAAACGCGACCAGAGCCGCTTATTTTTATAAATTTTAATCAGCTGTTCGGTAAATTTTGGGCTGTTGATTTTTAATGACCGGCTCTGCATATTTTTAATTCCTTCAAAGCCGAAAGAAGTTGAAACGACCGGCGTTTTTGCCGCCATGGAATCAAGGACTTTTTTCTTTAAACCCGCTCCGTATCTTAAAGGGCATACAAAAACTTTATATTTTGACAGTTCAGCGGAAATGTTTTTTATATTTTCTTTGGTTATGACATTATCATACAAATTATTGAAGACTGAAGATCCGTTGCCGAGAACATGAAATTTAACGGCAGGAAGCTCTTTTTGAATTTTCGGGAAAATATTTTCGGAAAAATATCTTACGGCGTCTATATTGGGATGATGTTTAAAAAAACCGAAATAACAAATGTCTTTTCTTTGTTCAAAAGTTTTAAATTTTAAGTTTGCGGCATCTGTGCAGGTGGGGATAACGACAATGTTTTTATCCGGAAAATATTTGTGCAGTTCTTTTTCTTCTTCTTCGCTGATTGCTATAAGCAGATCGGCGTCTTTGTAAAAAAGCAGCTCTTTTGCTTTATATATTGAAGCGTGTGTAATAAGTTGTATCCGTGACTGAGCAGCAGTTTTTAAAAAGCCGATTTCATGAATATCAATTATCGAAAAAGGGGAAACTTCTATGAACCGGCGGATATCAAAAGTCATGCTCCAGTATTTTTCAAAAAGGCATACGGAGATGTTAAAATTTTTGAGAGTCTTTTTAAAAAGAGAAACGGATTTAACCGGTTTTATTATCTGTGCTGTTTTGCCGTTAAATTTTTCGGCGTATTTTAAATCTGCCGTTTTATAATTGAGAGGCATAAAAAAAATATTAAAATATCCGCTCAGCTCTTTTGTCATTATCCAAACGCGGTAATCTCCGGCGTTTGTGTCACTGCGCGGAACGGTGGGAGAAATTATTAAAAGATTTTTTTTGCATGTTACCATAGCGTTTCTAAATCTTTTTTTGTATATTTTTTATTCGTATCTTTGAAACAGGTATCGTCTCTTTTATTGAAAAAATCAGAAACATCTTTCTTGTTGAATAATCTGAAAATAAACGCAATCGGCGTTAAACAGAAATAATAGGAGATTCCTATAAGTATTTTAGTGTTAATTTTGCCTAAAATGTGAGCGAAAGACATCCATGATTTTGCAATAAAAACAGACGGTTTGCCGCCTACAAGCGCCAAAAGCAGCAACAGCATGCAGCCGATTGCAAGCACTTTAATTTTAAATATAAAAAACGCGGCTAAAAATGCCAGAGACAATACGACCATTACTTTCAGTTCCTGTTCTTTATTCATATATAGTCCTTTGTTTCAATCAAGAATAAAATCTTGTTTGGCGGTTTCTTTTAATATTGTGCTGCCGTTCTGTTTTTCTTTTTCAAAGAAAAAATTGCCGATAACAAGGCAGTCCATCTCCGTATTCATAAAACATCTGTACGCGTCTTCTGGAGAAGACACAATAGGTTCTCCTCTTACGTTAAAGCTGGTATTAATAAGTACCGGACAGCCTGTAATACGGCTGAATTTTTTAATTAATCCGTAAAACCGCGGATTTGTTTTTCCTGAGACGGTCTGTACTCTTGCCGAAAAATCTATATGCGTTACGGCCGGAATAGCCGAACGTTTAAAATATAATTTGTCTTTAACCGCAAAATTGTTATAGCCGTCGGGCAGATTGTAACAAATGTCTTTTTTTACGTCTGCCGTCAAAAGCATGTACGGAGATTCGGTTGCGATGTCAAAATAATTCCGGGCGTCTTCATCGGTAACTGACGGGGCAAACGGCCTGAAACTTTCTCTGTGTTTTATTTTCAGATTCATTTTCATCTGCATTTGCTCGTTTCTGGGATCTGCAATAATCGATCTGTTTCCGAGAGCTCTCGGTCCGAATTCAGCTTTCCCCTGAAACCAGCCTATAACTTTACCGTCTGCGGCGGCTTGTGCCGTTTTTTCCAGCAGCATTTCTTCGTCGTCTATATATTCTGCGCAGGCTTTAAATGTTTTAATCATTTTATTGATTTCGCATTTGCAAAAATCCGGGCCAAGATACGAACCTTTCATAATGTCCGTTTGCCCGCCGGCAGTTCTTTCGGAACCGAAATAAATATATTCCGCTGCAAGAGCTGCTCCTAATGCTCCGCCGGCATCTCCCGATGCGGGTTGAATCCAGATGTTTTTAAATATTCCGGTCTGCATAATTTTTGAATTTGCCACACAATTTAATGCTACGCCGCCGGCTAAACATAAATTTTCAGATTTTGTCAGATTCTTTGCGGTTTGGGCCATTTTTATTACGCTTTCTTCGGTAATCTGCTGGCATGCAAGCGCAAAATCGCAGTGCTGCTGCGTTAAGTCCTGTTCCGGCTCTCTTTTTTTTATGCCGAACAATTTTTGCCACTTGTCATTTTTAGTCATTTTCATGCCGGTAGAATAATCAAAAAAATCCTGGTTAAGACAGCATGACCCGTCGTTTTTTATATCAATAATATGCTCTTTCAATTTTTGTTTATACTGTTCCGTCTGCTCCGATCCGGAGTTCCCGTAAGGGGCGAGGCCCATCACTTTGTATTCTCCCGAATTGACTCTGAAGCCGAGATAATACGTTACTGCGGAATAAAATAATCCGAGAGAATGGGGAAAAGAAAGTTCTTTAAGCGAAGTAATTTCTTTCCCTTCGCCGAAAGCTATCGATGCCGTTGCCCATTCTCCTACGCCGTCAACTGTAAGGATTGCCGAAGAAGCAAAAGGGCTTGCATAAAAAGCGCTTGCCGCATGAGATAAATGATGAGACGGAAAAAGCAATTTGAATTTAGAGAAATCGTATTGTTCTATAGAAGTAAGTTCTTCTTCAATAATTTTTTTCAGGAACATTTTTTCTTTTGTCCAGACGGGAACGGCTTCTACAAAAGATTTAAATCCTTTCGGCGCATACATATAATATGTCATCATCAGTCTTTCAAATTTTAGCCACGGTTTATCATAAAATGCCACGGCGTCAAGATCGTCGATGTTAAGCCCCGACTGCTTTAAGCAGAATTTTACGGCGTTTACAGGAAAGGAAGGGTCATGTTTTTTTCTTGTAAATCTTTCTTCCTGTGCGGCGGCGGAAATTTTTCCGTCAATTGTTACGGCTGCCGCGGAATCGTGATAAAAAGCTGATATTCCTAAAATTTTCATAATATTCTCTTTTAACTGTAATTATACTTTATTAAGCCGGATTTTTTTATCTTTTAAATGCTGCAGAGCCGGCAGATCGTTAATAACTATTCTGTCAGTGTTTTTATTGCTTAAAGCTTTCGATAACATTTCCGGCGAAGCTTTATAAAAAATCGCGTTGCCTTTTATTATATAAGTATATTTTAATTTATCTTTTCCTATTTCAAGCGTCCGGTTTCGGCAGATAAAATTGCATTTGTTTGCGTATGACAAATTTATTGCTCCGCAGTACCTGGTTGTAGAAATGTTAACAAACGGATAATAGACGCTTTGTTTAATTTTTTTATTTATATTCAGTTTACTGCCCCAAGGCAGCAAATCAAGCTCGAAGCGGTTTATGTTGTTTGAAATCATAAAATCTGTTACATGCGCGATATCCAAAAAACTTTTTTGGAAATATGTTTTAAGAGACAACGGCACTTTTTTTGTTTCAACCATAAGCTTTTTACGGGTTCCTGTTATTATTTTCATTTTATTCTGTTTGTTTAGGATAATATCTTCCGCAACGGGATCTTTTCTTTGTTTTGCAAGCAGCCTTCCCAGAACAGGCGATAAGTTTTTGTAAGCGGCAATCATTAAGAAAGTTCCCCAATCGTTAAAAACAACTTCAATTTTTGTTTCCAGCCCGTTTAAATATTCTAAAACACGGTCAACTGCCTTAATTTTTTCATTTGTTATATATGGCAGCACGAATGTAAATTTTATTTTGCGCGCCGTTGCCAGCTCGTATGCTGTCTGCAAGGTTTTTGTATCGGGAATTCTATTTTGGCAAAATTCATCGCCGAAATATAAAATGTCCGCGTTGCGGCATTTTTTTGCGGTATTAAGATTGTCGGTTATAAAAGCTATTTCCATTTTATTTGCCGTATAAACATATTTTTGAATTACATTTGATATTTTTGCATTGTTTTAAAATTTGTTTTGCTTTTTTTATATATTCATTATTATTTTTTGAAGTTCCTGCAGCATTCAAAAGACGGCTTAACATTTCCAGATTCGTTACTCCTGAGCCGTTGGCGCCCCTGTTGTCTATTTTTAAGGTAATGTTGCCAATATCTTTTAATTTGTATAGCATACATATATTACAGCTGAATCCAAGGGTTTTTGATAAATTAAAAAAATTTTCGGTTTCGGTATTTGCGGAACAATCCGTTAAACTGAATCGGTTCGAATTCAAACAATTCAATACTTCGCAGCAGCCGGCTCCGGGAGTTGACGTATCATATTTTTGTCCTTTGCTTATGCCGGCAAATACGGTTTCATTCTTTAATTGTTCAAAACAATGGAACAGAGAACAGTATCCGTCTATAAAAAGACAGCCTCCCGCAGAAAGAACAAAGATTTCAAAATCGGTATCGGGATGCGCTGCGGTTATGTCAAGAATTTCTTTCGGAGTCATCTGTCTGTCCAACACTATTCTTTTTGCTCCGAATTTTTTATAAAAATTTACGGCATTGCTGTTAAAAGCCGTTGCCAGCGTGGATATGGTAATGTCTTTTTTGAAATTCATTTCTTTTAAAAGAAGCAGTAACCCTAAATCATTTGTTATTATTCCTGTTATGCCGGGTTCGTCTTTGATATGTTTTACAGCTTTTTTGAGCCATCCGTATTGTTCTTTTATGTAATAGTGGCTGTTAAGGGTAACATAAACGGAGATATTTTCTTTGTGCGCTTCTTTTGCAAACCGCGCCAGCTTTTCCCATCCGTAAAAATTAACTCCTTCACCCCTGCGGTTTATACAGCCGAAAGCAACAGGCCATTTTTTTTCAGATTCGTCGTCATAATAGCCGCAGTATACGCGCGATATTGCGTTTTTTTTCAAATTCTTTATAGAATCGGAAGGAGTAAATCCCGTGATGATTTTAAATTTATTTTTTGTTTTCATTTAGTTGTGTGCACAATTTTCCGCAATCTTTTTTCAATTTACATTTTATGCATAAAGCGGGCGTAATATTTATTTTAAATTTTTTCTTTATGTCATTTTTAAGTTTTTTTAAGTCTGTATAGTTTAACAAATACAGCTTGCTTTGTCTGTTCGCAAATTTCATACAGGGGACAACTTGTCCTCCCGGCAAGATATCAATCGGATAATTTACCGAACAGTCGTTATAATTAAAATTTTCAATATGTTCTTTTAAATATTTTTCCTGTTGTTTGTCAAACATACATTTAACAAAATGTCCGCAGTATGACGTTCTTACCGTAAAACTTAACTCTGTAAGGTATTTAATGAATTCGTAAACCTGCCGTCCGTCAGTTATAAACTCTTTATGTCTGGTTGCATCAAGGGCTATTCTGATATTTTGAATGTCATATTTTTTCAGTATTTTTATGATGCCGGCAAAATCTTGTTTTTTAAATTTATGGTGAAGAGTAATTGAGGCGATAATATTTCGGCCGAAATCTTTTTTTATTATTGATAAATTTTTTAAAATGAGACTCTTATTTTTTGCAGCAGCCTGAATGTACGAACCGACATTCCATACAAGAACCATATTTTTTGCGCCCAGCATATATTCTATGTTTTTCCTTTCGGTTATAAGGTTTGAATAAAGACGTATGCCGCCTTTATATGTTTTTGAATGGGCTATTATCAGCGCAAAATCTTTTGCAAGCGTAGGCTCTCCTCCGAGAAGGCCTACAGGCGGTTTGTTCTTTTTATATATTTTGTTGATTCTGTCGAGATAATCTTTAAATTCGGCAAAAGACATTTCGTTCCGTTTATTTTTCAATTGTCCCGGAACGAAACAAAATTTGCATTTTGACAAACATTGTGTAGTCAGAAGTAAATTCATTTCTTTGTGTTTTGTAAGACAAATAATTCTTTATCTGTTAATTGTATATTTTTTTGTCCGATCTCTAAACTTTTTTGTATCTTATGAAAATATTGTACAAAATCTTTAAGGTTCATATCTTGCGGAAGAAACATATAATTATCAGGATTATGCTTTTTGTATTTTTCTATGAAGCTTCCGTACAAATAAAACTGCGCCGTATTAAAAACATCCTGCCGGAGATTTAATTCGGTTCTGTTTATTTGTATGAGCTGTTTCTTGTATTCCTTTATTATTTTTAAACCCGGATAAGGAGTGAGAATCCAAAGCTGTACTTTAGCCCCCAGTTTTTTAAGGCGTTTTGCAAACGAAGCTGTTTTGGAAATATCTTTTTTAGTTTCAAAAGGAATTCCCGTCATGAAAGAACAGATGACTTCAAAACCGGCAGAAATCTCTTTCTTTACGGTCTCATAAATAAATTGATTTGTGTTAAATTGAATTTTTTTATCCATCATTTTTCTTACGGCGCCGCTGCCGGATTCAATTCCGTGGTAAATCTGGCGGCATCCTGAATTTTTCGCAGCCTGCAGAATTTCATCATCGATACTGTCTATTCTGGCAAGACATCCCCAATCCATTTTCAAAGGTTTTATTTTTTTGCATAAATTTAAAAGCCATTCTTTGTTAAGGGTAAGGCAGTCGTCGCCGAAAATAAAATTTTTAATTTTATATTGCGTTTTAAGAATTTTTATCTGCCGGTAAATATTATCAGGATTCTTTCTTCTCTGATAATGCCATAAAGCGTTTCCGGAACAAAATTTACATTTATATGCGCAGCCTCTGCTTGCCGTAAGCCAGACCAGTTTATTGCGCTTAAGATTATCAGCTATAAGTTCAAAAGCCGGCACCGGCAGTTCTTCCATATCAAGCAGCTGCCTCGGCCGGTTATGCGTTATTCTTCCCGAGTTATTTTTGTAAGAAATTCCATCAATGTTTTTGACGCCGGAATTATTTTTGATTGCCTTCAGAAGTTCAAGCAGAGTTTTTTCGCCTTCGCCTCTTATGACATAATCCGCTTTTGAACTGCGTAATAATCCGGACGGGGTTAAACCTGCCGACACTCCGCCTATTATTAACGGCAGCTTCGGATTTTTATTTTTTAAAACTTTTGATAATTCACATACAAAAGGAAACTGTACGGCATTGCATGTTACGGCTGCCGCTGCCGGATTCAACCTTAAAATTTTTTCCGCGCAGAGTTCGATAATCTTTTCGGTATGAAATTTGTTTTTTATTTCAAAATTCAAATCAAGTATTTTTGTGTTTTTAAAACCTTTTACAATAAGATAAGAAGCCAGTTCGGTAAGATTTACCGGAGGATAATTTTGAAAACTCCATAACGGATTTACAAGCACAATTTTCAAGTTTGAGCCCTCTTAATGTTTTTTCTGCCGGTATGTGTTTTTGCCAATAAATATTTTATGCTTTTTTGCAGTTCTATCATATTTTTAATCTGAAGTATTTCTTTAGTCGCCGGTTGTTTTTTAATAACCGATTCGGCTTCTTTAAAATGACCTCTGATTAAAAACTGTACGGCGCTTAAATTCCTCAGTCTGTACAATAATTTCTGCAGATTCTTTTTTTGTTTGCCGCTGTCTGATTCCAGTGTTAAGCGGGTAATAGTGTCTTCATAAAAAGTACAATCAAGATTTTTAAACCCGTATCCGCCGATTACGTTGACGGGCGTATTTGTGTAATATATGCATCCTGCTGTGTTTGAATAAACAAGATCGTATTTCCATGAAATTCTGATCCAAAGATCCAAATCGTCGACTATTGTAATTCCGCTGTGGTATTTAGGAGAACGCGAAAAGAAATACCCAGTTTTGTCAAAGACAGTTTTTTTAACGACAACCGCTGATATGTGTATAAAGAATTTTCCCGTTTTTGCCACTTGCGTAATAAAATCTTTTACTATATAAATATTTTTTGTCCCGTATTTTGTTTCCGTTTCGGAATTATCTTTGTATACTCTTTTGAATGCGGTGGCAAAAAATTCGTATTTGCCGTATCGTCTTATCATCTCATAAACGGTTTGAAGAAATTGCGGCGTATATGCGTCGTCGGAATCGAGAAAAGCTATATATTTGCCTTTGGATTTTTTTATGCCGGCGTTTCTGGCGTTGTTTACTCCGAGATTTTTTTGATTAAAAATTCTGATTCGAGGATCTGTTATTTCTTTTGCGGCTGCAAGGCTGCCGTCCGTTGAACCGTCGTTAATTACGATAATTTCAAAATCCTGAAAGGTCTGGTTTAATGCCGAAAATATTGCCCTGGCTATATAATGTTCTTTATTGTATAAGGGTATAATAATTGAAAAAAACGGTTTATTTTTCATTGTTATAAAAGTTTATATTTCGGATCAGTCAGATAATTTATCCTTTCACGCATTTCAAAAAGTTTTTCAATTTTCCCGTCAACGATAACATCTGTTTTTTTTACGGGTCTTGCAAGACTTATTCCTTCTATGGCTTTGCACCTGCTTAAAGCGACATACAGCTGTCCGGGAGCAAAAGCGCCGTAACAGCCTAAATCTATCATAACATTGTCAAAAGTTTTTCCCTGGCTTTTATGTATCGTAACAGCCCATGCGAGCTTCATGGGATATTGGGAAAAATATCCTGCGCTTTCAGTTTCTATTTGTTTAAGTTCCTCGTTCCATTGATACTTAAATAATTCCCATTTGTAAGGCTCAACCGCTTCAATATTGCCGTTTTGCAGCTTTACATAAATTATGTATTTGTCAACGGACAAATCTTTCTTGATTGATTGTATAGTTCCCAAAGAGCCGTTTACCCATCTGTTTCTGTTATCGTTGTTTAACATCATTACCTGTGCGCCGACTTTTAATTTTAGCTGTTCGTTTGCCGGGAAATTTGATAATGACGTTATGTCTTCGGTTTCTGCTGCGAATAAACGTTCTTCGTCATTGATTTGCTGCAAAAATTTTTCGTTGTACATTTCGGCGGCTTTATTTGTTGTTGTCAAAAGCACCGATAACTTCCCTTTCGAAAAATTTTTGTTTACTCTGCTGTTTAATATAGAAATAGTTTTTTCTTCGATAGTATTGTTTCGTATGGAGTTGAGAATATTTATGAATTCGGAATCAACCTGTCTGTAAACTTTTTTAAATTCAATAATATGACAGAAACATTCTTTCATGCTTTTAGCGCTGAAAAAATAAGGACTGTCGTAATATCCCTGAAATAAGTACTGTTCGTCTTTCATAACTACCGGAGGAAGCTGGTGGAGATCTCCTACAAAAACTATCTGCACCCCTCCGAAAGGCAGTTTTGAAATTTTTCCGTTAAGCCGTAAAAATTTATCTATGCAGTCGAGCAGGTCGCATCTGAGCATGGAAACTTCGTCAATTATTATAGTGTCAATGTTTTTGTATATTGAGTTTTTATTTAATTTTTTTTTGACGATTTTTCCGAGAGTCACGTCGGTTTTAAATTTAAAAAACGAATGAATAGTCTCGCCGCCGGCATTAAGGGCCGCAACTCCGGTAGGAGCAAGAATAACGAATTTTTTACGGCAATGGTTAACATAATATTTTAAAAACGTAGTTTTACCGGTACCGGCTTTTCCGGTTATAAATACGTTATCGCCGGTATTGGACAATATATGGACCGCTTTTTGAAAGTCTTCGTTTATTTCTATTTTATCAGGCACAATGTTTTTCCTGTCTTAAATAATTTTTTTACTGGCATAACAGCCGTATCCGTCGCATTCGTATTGAAATATATTTTTAAAAAGCCGCAGTCTGTCAGCCGATATTCTGTCCAAATTAAAAATTTGTTCCAAGAAAGGATACATCGTCTCAAATTCATTTATAAAATGAGAACCCCTTGCAGCTATTTTATATGTCAGGTTGTTTGAAAATTCGGATAATTTTTGAGGAGCGCAAAGATTGCAGCCGGTAAATAAATTTTTTATATTTTCATCAAAACCGATATTGTATTTTTTATTTGATTTTGCAATAATCTCAAACGAATTGTTTCTTTGGGCTTTGTGAATAAATCCGCAATGCGTTTGCAGTTCGGAAGGAGAGTAACAGCAGGATGTTTTGTCTTCTTCATTTTCCAAACAATGCAGAAACGAGCAAAATCCGTCGATAAACAGGCAGTTGCCGAACATTAAGAAAATTTCAAAATCCATATCGGGATGGTTACCTATTATTTCGGTCATTTCGTTAATGTCAAGCTGTCTGTCAAGCACTATTCTTTTGACATTAAATTGTTTATAAAAAGAAACGGCTGACGAATTAAAAGTAGTCCCGCCGGTTGAAATTACTATTTCTTTGCCGTAATTCATTTTATGCAGTCTTAACAACAATCCCATATCGCTTATAATTATGCCTTTTACCGCATCGTAAGAACTTACCGTATTTATTGCTTCCAAAAGCCATTCGTATTGTTCCGGCGTATATACGACGTTAAATGTTACGTATACGGCAATTCCGTATTTTTCGCTTTCATATGCAAACTTTTTGAATTGTTCCGCACCTATAATGCTTGCATTGTATCCGCGTCTGTTTAATGTGCAGAATTCTTCCGGCCATTTTTTTCTGCCCTCATCGTCTATATAACCGCAAAAAACTTTTTTTATTCCGATACTTCCGAGCTTTTGCAGTTTATCAATATGGTCTATTCCTATATTCAGGTCAATACTCATTTAATTTCTCCGAAATTATGAAAAGCTTCCAAATCGTTGAAAACAATTCTGTCAATGCATCTGTATTGTCCGAGCTTTGCCATATCCTTAACCTTATAGTAAACGGTATTTCCAACCGCATAATACGGGAAAAGCATATCTTCGCCGTCATATTTAATTATTATTTCATTACACATTTTATTACATGCGGAGTAAGTCATATTCAGCAAACCGCAGTTTCTAGTCGTTGTAATATGAGCATACGGATAATAAACTGAAGCTTTTACGGCGTCAGGAAGGCGCAAATCCATATCCCAGGCCAAATATTCTATTTCAACTCTGTTTATATTATTTTCAATTAGAAAATCTTGGAAAATATTGTCGTTGATAACGGAACTTTGAAAATGCTTGTAGAGAGTTTCGGGAACTTTTTTTATTGTAACGCCGTTTTCATGACTTGTTTTTTGAGAATTTGTAATAATAGCGTACGAATTCGGATCAGTTCTTTGTTTTGTTAAAAGCCTTCCCAATATTTGCTTAATTTTTGGAAATCTTTTTTTTACTTCATAAAATACGCCCCAATCATTAAAAACAACTTCAAAGGTTTCTTCATATTTATAAATAAGTTCAATATTCTCAAGCAGATGTTTGATTCCGGCATCCGTAACATAAGGCGTATTTAATGTAAATTGGATTTCGTTGTCTTTTGCTGTTTTATATGTTTTTTCCAGCTCTTTTTTATCGGGTATAAGATATTGGCAAAAAGCATCCGCAAAATAAATACGGTTAACTTTTTCTTTAAACAAAGAATTATTGTATTTTTTGATTTCTACAGCAACGTCCATGTTACTTCTCCCGTAAATTTTCAATACCCTTAAAATAAGCCTGAATAATTATCTGATTTTGTTGTGTTTGCGGCATTAAAACGGAATTCTTTGTGTTTCATAAAATTTCTTATATTTTTCAAGCATTTTTTCCATTTTTTGAAACTTATCCACAGCTTAATAACATTAAAGTTCATTTTTTTATAAGTTTTTTATCAAAAGTAAAAAACGATTTATTTTTCAATCATTTATTTATAATAATCGTCTGGTATAACTTAACATATCTTGTCAAAAAATCTGTTTTTATCAACAATTATTTCTTAAAAATATTTGAAATTCTTTCCAAATCGGATAAATTGCTGTAATTGAAGATTATTTTTCCCTTTTTACCGTTTCCAGTTATTTCAACTTTTGTGCCGAAAGTTCTTTGCAATTCTTCAATCAAATTAGATATTTCGATGTCTTTAGGTTTTTCAATTTTATTTGGTTTACTGTTGCTTTTTGATACAGCTACTATATTTTCTATATCTCTTACGGTTAGACCTTGTTCAATAATTTGTTTGACCAATTCCTGCAGTTTATTTTCATCGGTTATACTTGCAAGCATTCTTCCGTGTCCTGAAGATATAGTTCCGTTTATTATCATATTTTGAATATTATTAGGTAAATTTAGCAATCTCATCGTATTTGCTATAACGGATCTGTTTTTATTGACAATATGGGATATCTGTTCCTGCGTATATTTATAATCTTCGGCATATTTCTTATAAGCCATAGCTTCTTCAATAGGATTTAAATCTTCTCTTTGAATATTTTCTATCAATGCAATATCTAATTTGTCTTTATCTGAAGCAGATGTCTTAACAATAGCTTTAATTTCTTTGAGTCCGGCAAGTTTAGATGCTCTTAATCTTCTTTCGCCGGCAATCAATTCATATTCGCCCGGAGCAATTGACTGGATAACCAACACAGGTTCAAGAAGCCCGTTTTGCTTAATTGAATCTGCCAGCTCCTGTAATTTTTCTTCATTGAAATTAAGTCTTGGCTGATGTCTGTTAGGTTTAATTTTATCTATTGCAATTTTAATAACGTGTTCTGAAGCCGGTGTTGACTGTTTATTTGCCGTAAGCGGCGATAATATTGCTTCTAACCCTCTGCCTAATTTTTGTTTTGACATTATAATATTCTCCTGTTATTTTGAAATTGTTTGTTTTGAAAGAAATTCTGATGCGAATTCTAAGTAAGCTTCTGAACCTTTGCAGCTTTTATCATAAAGTATTATAGGTTTTCCGAAACTAGGAGCTTCGGCCAGTTTAACAGTTCTTGGTATTTTTGTATTATAAACCTTATCTCCAAAAAATTTTACAACTTCTTCAACTACTTGTTGGGAAAGATTTGTCCTGCTGTCAAACATCGTAAAAAGAACGCCTTCAAGATCTAAATTATATGTTTGCATGAGAGTAAAAATTGTTTTTGAAAGTTGTCCGAGCCCCTGTAATGCAAAAAATTCACACTGCATAGGTATTAAAACCGTATCTGCGGCAACTAAAGAATTAATAGTAAGCAATCCTAAAGAAGGCGGACAATCGATTACAATATATTTATAAACTTTTTGAAATTTTTCTAAAGCTAATTTTAATCTTTCTTCTCTTTGCGGGATATTAACAAGTTCAATTTCGGCTCCGCTTAAATCCATGCTTGCAGGAGCAACATCTAGCCAATCCATTGAAGTTGTTCTCAAAGTATCTTCCAAAGCTACTTCATCAATTAAAACATTATAGATAGTTTTAGTTATACCTGCCTGGTCTATTCCCAGTCCGCTGGTTGTATTTGCCTGAGGGTCCATATCTATCAAGAGACATTCTTGTCCTAAATGCGCCAAACTTGCCGTAAGATTTATTGCCGTAGTTGTTTTTCCTACTCCGCCTTTCTGATTTGCTATTGCTATGACTTTGCTCATAATGATTACTCCTATTTAATAAATCCCATATATTTTGCTAATTCTTTTAATTGTTTTTTATTGCTGCTTTTTAATATATGTATATTTTCAGTAATGGTGTTTAAATCCCAATCCCACCATTTTATTTTCAAAAGGATATTAATAGTTTCATCATCAAAACGTTTTTTTATTATTTTAGCAGGATTACCGCCCATGATAGTGTATGGAGGAACGTCTTTTGTTACTATAGAATAAGCTCCGATAATTGCGCCGTCTCCTATATGTATTCCCGGTAGAATCACGCAGTCTTTTCCGAGCCATACATCGTTGCCTATTACAGTATCCCCTCTAAATTTGCAGTCATCCCCGTTCCATTCTTCTTTTCCCCATCTGCCCGACAGATGAAGGAAAGGATATGTGCTGAAGCAGTTTGTATTATTATGGTGGAATGCTCCCATAAAAAATTTAACATTTTCCGCCAGACAACAAAATTTTCCGATAATAAGTTTATCGTTTAAAAGATGGAATAAAACATTTTTTTTAAATTCTTTTTTACTTGAAAAACCGATTGTATAATCGCCGACAATGATTTTATCGGATGTTACTATGTTTTTTATAAAAACAGCAGCCTTATTTGTTTTTATAGGATAAATTGCGTCTGGAGATGGAATTTGTTCTTTTTTATAATTCATAAATTTGTTTTAATGCAATTGTTTCATGTGAAACATTATAACTTATTATTTAAATCTTTAGCAAGTTTTTTTATGTCTAATATTTTATCATATTCTTTTGACTGTGATATAAAATATGTATTGTTCTGGCATAAAGGTTCTTCTGTATATGTATTATTAATATTATCCCAGTTTTTTGTATGAGGTATCGGAGTATATTCCGACAGAGATATTTTTGCTCCCAGATCATTTACAAAATGGATAGAGTCTTTTATTGCGCTTATATTTTGACCGGGAATACCTATTAAAAGATATGCAGTGTATTCTCCTTGCTTATATCCGGCTGCATTAAGATATTTCATGCTTTTTGCAAATTCTGTATTTGAAATTTTGCTGTCACTATTTTTTTGTTCTTTGTAATCTGAAGACTCAAGACTGAATCTAGGGTTAATAAATTTTGCATTAAACATTAACTCTGCCAGCTCAAGGTCTAAAAATTTAGCATGAAGTCCGTTAGGAGTATGGAAGTGAAAGAAATTATGATCTCGTATAAATTGTTTCAATAAAGGTTTTATCCCTGTATCAGGCTTGTACAGCAACGCATCATCATAAAATGCTATATTTTTTATGTTGCCATTGCCTGTCAGATTATAAATTTCATCAGCAATAATATCAGAAGTCTTTGAGGTATAAAATTTATTATTTAAATATTTCTGTGCACAGTATGTGCAGTTGAAAGGACATCCTAAACTCATTCGAATTGCAATGTATTCTAATTTGTTATAAAAGGAGTAATCAGGAGCCGGAAAATAGTTAAATTCATTATTAATGCTTGCCGGTATATTATATTTTGCAAATATTTTATTTAAAGAGGATAAACTGCCTGATGCGATATCTGTAATGTCTTCAAGAGATTTTGCGTGTTCTTCGCAAAGAGTTGCGTATATCCCGCCTAATATTCTTGGAGTATTTGGAAAAATAGATTTTAAAATTGCCGCTATTTCTTTAATGCCCGGATACCAATAAGTCATAATTGAATTTATAATTATAATATCAGGCGTATCGATTTGTCTGAAAGCTTTTTCTGCAATATCGGAAGGAATGCCAAAACGGTAAAATTTTCTTTTAATATTTTTTATAACTTCCGGCTTTTGAATTTCTTCTCTTATATAATGCCCGCAGCCGTATTTATTTGATTTTTCTTCTCTGGATAATAACGGGGAGTGTCTATCGGTATAATCAAAAAACATGACATTAATATTTTGTTGCTTTAATAATGAAGACAGGTATAATAATCCCAAAGGCTTTGCCCATAAATCATAAGCTGCAAAATCATAAACAGGAGGGTTAACTAATAAAATTTTTTTCATAATATTGCTGTTTCACATGAAACAATATGGTTTTTAAGCAATATGAAAGAAACGTATCAAATCCTTTAATATATTCATTTAACTGCAATATCAGTGAATATATAGGTATTTTAAATATTTTTATAATACATTAGTATGTTTATTAAAAATTTCGCCGAGCGTATTATATGTTTCATCAGCTTGCTCTAAGTATTGTTTCGGTAAACCGGTAGCAACTGCGATACAATACATATTTGCCGCTTTAGCCGCACGGATTCCGTAAGGGGCATTTTCTATAACCATACATTGCGAAGGCAAAAGCTGCAATTTTTCTGCAGCCATCAAGTATGGTTCAGGAAAAGGTTTTCCCTGTTTCAGCATATCTGCCGAAATAATTATATCGAAAATTTCAGATATACTGGCAGGAAGAATGGAGATAACTTTATTTCTGCTTGAACCTGTGACTATGGCTAATAAAATGCCTTTTTTCTTTAAGTCTTTAAGAATATTTTCTATGTTCGGAAATAAACGAAGTTTAAAATATTTTTGAAAAATATCGTTTCTCAGCGACAGAACTTTTTTAATTATTGTATCGTTTATTGCGACATTGTTTTTTTCGAAAAAATATTTTATACAAATATCGCTTTTCTCGCCTTCTTTTTCGTATATGTCTAAAGGAGTTACGCTTACTCCGTATTGTTGAAGAGCTTCAAACCACGATATAAAATGATACGGCATCGAATCTACGATTACTCCGTCCATATCAAATAATACGGCTTTAAAATTTTTAGTAATATCCGCCACGGTAATTATAAACCCAAAGCCGTTTTTTTATCGACGACGCTGATATTGTTCTTCTGCAGCACTTCAATTGCTTTGTCGGTATTTACAAATTTAAAAACCATCAGCGCTTTATCGGTAGCTTTTTCTACAAATCCGTACATATATTCAACGTCAATATTGTTTTGAGCCAAGATTTGCAGCGCTTTTGCGAGTCCTCCCGGAGTGTCAGAAACTTCTACGGCTACAATTTCTGTGCTTATGGCAATAAATCCGTGTTCTTTAAGAATTTCTTTTGCTTCCTGAGGCTTATCCAGCACAACTCTTAAAATTCCGAATTCCGGGCTTTCGGCAATAGTTAAGGCTCTGATGTTAATTCCTTTGTCGCCGAGCAAATTACAAACTTCGGCAAGTCTTCCTTTTGTGTTTTCGATAAAAATAGATATTTGGTTAATTTTCATAATATATCCTTGTTTAAAGAATTTTTAACGTGCAGTTTATATAAGCTTGCCATACAAATAATATCAATAAGGTATATGAAATAATCGATGTGTTCAACGTAAATTGAGAGAAAATTCAAAGACAACAAAAACAGTATTAACAATATAAACGTGAAAAGATTTTTTTTAATGATAACGAAAGAGTATTTTCCCGCTTTTATGATGTTTTCGTTTGCGTCAAAAATCCTGAAAGGGATAAATATAAACACCAGAGATAAAAAAGTTCCGAGTTCTATCGAAGTTTTTATAAGAGTGGAAGCTCCGAGTTCGGACGGAAGAATATCATTTGAAAATATTAAGAATATTGTGCTAGGCGTTACAAATAATACAACAAACAGTATTATGAAAATAAAAAACAGCATAAAGTTAAGAATTTTTCCTTTTCCCGGTTTAAAGTCAGCGGTTTTTGAGAGTGTGAACATCAAAAATACCAATAAAAAAACAGATGCAAAAGGTATTACTATAAATTCCAGCAGTACCGATAAGACAATGAAAGCAACAATAGTCACATAATTACTTTTTACCAGAGCAGTCAACTCTTTAAAATATGCAAGCGTTTTGTTTTTTAAAATCATAGGTATCCCCGATTGTTACAGACTTCTTCTGTCTATAACTCTTTTTGATTTGCCTTCGCTTCTTGCTATTGTCTTAGGTTCAACGAGTTTAATTGTCGTTCCTATGCCCAAAGTTGTTTCTATGACTCTCTTGATTTTGTTTTTTAATTCCGACATTACGTTCATTTCGTCGGAAAATATTTTTTCGTCTACTTCGACCCATATTTCAACCGTATCCATCGTCCCGTTCTGTCTGTCCACAATGATTAAGTAATTAGGTAAAGTCCCGTCTATCTGCAGCAGCGCGTGTTCCACCTGCGTAGGAAATACATTAATGCCTCTCACAACAATCATGTCGTCGGTTCTTCCTCTGATTTTGCTTATTCTCGGCATTGTTCTTCCGCATTTGCAAGTTTCATATGTTAAAGAAGCTATGTCTCTCGTTCTGTATCTTAAAAGAGGAATGGCTTCTTTTGTAAGCGTTGTTATGACAAGTTCTCCCTGCTGTCCTTCAGGTACGGGAAGGTTTGTGTCCGGATCTATAATCTCAGGATAAAAAACGTCGGACCAAATATGGAGTCCTTCTTTATATGTGCATTCCTGGGCAACTCCGGGACCGATAATTTCAGATAATCCGTAAATATCGGTTGCGCTGATATTTAATGAGTTTTCAATATTTTTTCTGATTGACTCGCTCCAAGGTTCGGCTCCGAAAATTCCTATTTCCCACTTGCTTGTTTTCGGATCAAGATTCATTTCTCTCATTTCTTCGGCAAGATATAACCCGTAACTCGGAGTACATGCCAAGATTCTCGGTTTGAAATCCTGCATAAGCTTTATTTGTCTTTTTGACTGTCCCGATGACATCGGAAGAACCGTTAATCCCAAATGAAGAGCTCCGTAATGCAGACCGAGACCTCCCGTAAATAATCCGTATCCGTATGCTACCTGAATCATGTCTCCTTTATTTGCTCCTGCGCAGGCAATGCATCTAGCCGAAACTTCAGACCATAAATCCAGGTCTTTTTTAGTATATCCTACAACTGTCGGATTGCCGGTTGTTCCGCTGGAAACATGGATTTCGGCGACATTTTTTATATCCGCTGAAAATAATCCGAACGGATAGTAATCTCTCAAATCCTCTTTAGGAGTAAAAGGAAGTTTTATGATGTCGTCTATGCTTTTTATCGATTCAGGATTGATTCCCAAAGCGTCTATTTTCTGTTTGTAAATTGGAGAATGTTTATAAACGTATTTAACAAGTTTTGCCAATCTTTCAGACTGGATATTCTTTAAATTTTCTTTACCGGCGCACTCAACCGCTTCATTAAAAATCATTTTACGTCTCCGTTAGCCATATTAAAGACTTCAAAGTTTTTTTCTATAAATTTTGTTTTAAAAACATCTTTCATCGCTTTTTGCCAGCTTTCTTTAGATAAGCCCAAGTGTTTTGATAAAATTCCCAGCATATAAGTATTTAAAAATTTTTTATCAGTAATTTTTTTATCGGCTTCGACGAATTCCGGAAATAAATCAATGCCGTCTTTTTTCAAAAGATTTACCATTCTGTCGTGTTCGCCTTTGTCAAAAGCCAGTATAAAATCAACTTCTCCGCCGGCAATAATCGGCGAAAAAACTTCTTTCCCGAAGCGCAGATGCGATTCTACCGAACCGCCTCTTTGCGCCATGCCGTGGACTTCTGATTTTTTAACATGATATCCGTCGTACATTGCCGCCAAACCTGCGATTTCCGCAGCGGTCAAAATACCCTGCCCGCCGGTTCCGCAAAATAAAATGTTTACAGTTTTCATAATATGCACCACTTTTGTTATTTATTTTTTTCCAGTCCGCCGAACTTGCACATCTCGACGCAGACATTACATCCGGCACATAAATTGTAATTCAATTTTACATTGCCGAGTTCGTCTTTTGTTATTGCCGGGCAATCAACGCTTATGCACATATAACATTTTTTGCATTTGTCGGCGTGAAACAAAGGAACCGTTTGTTTGGTTCTGTCAATCATTTTGCATAAAGCATATCTTACAATAAGTACTGATAATTTGTTTTGGGCTGTATATTCCTTGATTTTTTCTTCAATTGATTTGCAGGATGAATCTATTACTTCAACATTGTCCGCTCCGCATGTTCTGCAGAGAGCTTCCAAATCAAGTCTTTTTGTTTGTTCGTTTTTGGCTGTTACGCCTGTTGAAGGATTAGGCTGCGCTCCGGTCATTGCGGTTGTGCCGTTATCAAGAATTATTACCAATCCTTTTGCTTTGTTGTAAGCCGCATTTATAAGCCCGGTCACTCCGGAATGCACAAAAGTTGAATCTCCGATTACGGCGACAACTTTATCATTGCCGAGCACTTTTGACAAACTGTCAAATATTGTTACGCTTGCCCCCATACATATTGTAGTATGAAGCGCCGCTAAAGGAGGCAAAGAGCCTAATGTATAACAGCCTATGTCTCCGCTTACAATAACTTTTGTTTTTCTAAGCGCGACAAACACGGCTCTGTGCGGACAGCCCGGACATAAAACAGGTCTTCTTGACCCGCCCGGATACTGAGTCTTAGGTTTGTTTTCAACTATATCTTTTATGCTTTCAGGTCTTAGCTCGCCTACTCTGTAAGTATAGTGTTTCCCTGTGCAGCGTATTCCCATTTGCAATAAATGTTCTTCAATAAAAGGTTCGTTTTCTTCAGCCGCCACTATTTTTTTTACCTGTGATGCGAATTCTTTTATTTTTTTATCAGGAAACGGGAAAGTCATTCCAAGTTTTAAAACGGAAGCTTCCGGATAGGTTTCTTTTACATACAGATAAGTAACGCTGTCTGTGATAAACCCTAATTCTTTATCGTTTATTTCTATTTTATTTAATTCGGTTTTTTCGGAATACTCCTGAAGTTTTATCAGTTTTTCTTCCAGCAGAATATGCTTTTTGTAAGCATTTGCCGGGACCATAACGTATTTTTGAGGATTTTTTTCAAAAGGTTTGTTTTCAATTTCCTGTCTCTGTCCGATTTCCACATTCTCTTTAGTATGCGCAACACGCGTTGTCATTCTGAATAAAACAGGCGTGTCAAACTGCTCGCTGATTTCAAAAGCAAGTTTGATAAATTTTTTTGCTTCAGAAGGAGATGACGGTTCAAGCAAAGGAATTTTTGCAAACTTTGCAATAAGACGGTTGTCCTGTTCGTTTTGAGAAGAATGCAGTCCCGGATCGTCTGCGGTTACAATTACAAACCCTGCGTTGATGCCGGAATAAGCCGCAGTCATCAAAGGGTCCATCGCCACGTTTATCCCTACATGTTTTGACGAGTAAAGGGATCTTACGCCGGCAAAAGATGCTCCGAGAGCGACTTCAAATGCTACTTTTTCGTTGACAGACCATTGTGCATCCACTTCTTTAAATTGCGTTAGATATTCCAGAATTTCCGTAGCCGGGGTTCCGGGATAGGAACCTGCAAATTTTAAACCTGCTTCAAAAGCTCCCTGAGCCAATGCTTCGTTGCCTGACAATAATTTAAAGTGTTTTGTATTCATAATAAAGTAATTTTATATAATTCAAATTTGTTGTGCAAGAAAAAAGGAAATAAATCTTTCAAAGCGTCTTTTTTTTAATAAGATTTTTTATTCTTGCCGTTAATATAATCTGCGCAAAATTATTTTGTATGCACTTTTTTGCGTTAGCTGTTAATCCGCTGAAATTTATGTTTTTTAAAATGCTTAATTCTTTTTTTAGAGTCCGGCTGACGCGATTTGATAAAATTGCCGAAGTTGAAAAATCATTGTCATCATGGCAGCGGTAGGAGTAAAGAACTTTGTCAATGTATTTGAATTTAAAATATTTTGAAAGCTGAAGCATAAGATAGTAATCGTATGCGGGGGCGTCTTTTGCAAACCCGCCTATTTTTTTGATAGCTTCGGTTCTTACAAGAAAGCCGTTTAAAATATAGTTTTCTTTTACCAAGGAAGAATAGCTGCCGAAATTTTCAGAATAAAGGTCGATGTCTGTTCTTATATTTTGCAGCGATCGGTTTCTTGTTTTATAAACGGCTTTTTCTATATCGTAGGTGTGCCTGCGGTGTTTGTCAAGATAAAATTTTTTTGAATTGCCGTCTATGTATTCATTGTCGCCGACAGCCAAAGCGTAACCGCGGTGTCCGGATAAAAACTTATGCAGTAAATAAACAGCGTCCGGTTTTATAGTGTCATCCGAATCTATAAAAAAACAATATTTCCCCGTTGCAAGTTTTAACAGATTAATTGCGCTTAATCCTATGCCGACATTTTTTTGTTTTCTCAGTAGTATGTCCGTAAAACGTCCGGCATACTCTTTTTTAAATTTTAGTAATTCCTGCCAAGTATTATCTGTCGAACCGTCATCCACTATAACAAGTTCTATATATTTGTAGGTTTGGCTGACTACGGAAAGCAGCGTCTCTTTTAAATATCTTTCGCGGTTATATGTTGCTAATAATACAGAAATGATATCGTTTTTATACATTTTTATAATAAGTCGTACACATATATATAATATATGTATAATACAATGTTTCGCCTAAAATGGCAAATTGCCGTTGCGTCCGTAAAAGCTGATTTGTTTTATTTTTAATTTTTGCTAAGATAAAAACATGTAAACGTAAAACAGATAAATGCCCGGTTTAAAAAACTGTTCGGGTATTGACAAACAGACAACTAACAAATATAATCTAAACTTATCTATGCTCTATGCTATGGAAAAGTTTTTATTAAGTTTTGATGATTTTAAAAAGCGCAGTAAGCTGTCTGTTAAAGATGCAGCTGTCAGTTTAGATATTGATAAAGATGTAGTAAAGTCATCGCTTATAAAAGTTTCTTTTAAAGCGGACAGATACGATGATATTATCAATGTTGTCGGTAATATCAAAGGTGTTTTGTCGCTTGAATGTTCCAGATGTCTGTCTTTGTTTGACCAAAACATAGACTTGAATTTTGATTGTTCTTTCGGGATTGAAGAATATACGTTCGATTTGTTAAATGAAATAAGGGAGAATATTATTTTAAATATTCCCATGAAACCGTTGTGCAGACAAGACTGCCGCGGCATATGCCAGTTCTGCGGCTGTGATAAAAATGAAACGCAATGTTTATGCGAAGAAAAAAACATAAACGAATTTGTAGCTGAAAAGTGGTCAAAAATAAAAAACTTAAATATAACTGGGGGAAAAAATGCCAAATCCAAAAAGAAAACATACTCCGCATCGTAGAGATTGCAGAAGATCCGCAAACTCAAAAATAGAAGCTGAAAATTCAAATAAGTGTTCTAACTGCGGGGCGCCTAAGATGCCTCACAAAGTTTGTCCGTCATGTGGTTTTTACAATGGAACGTTAGTTGTTCCTAAAAAAGTAAAAAAAGCTAAAACACAAGAGCAACCACAAGAGGAAGCAAAATAAAATGATCCTTGCTCTCGACGCAATGGGCGGAGATAGGGCGCCGGATATTAACGTTGAAGGTGCCATATTGGCTGCAAAAGAATTGGACCACGAAATCATACTTGTCGGTAAGCAGGATATTATTTACTCACAGCTTGATAAATGGTCAAAAAAATACGATATACCGGCATCAAAGATAAAAGTCGTTAATGCAACCGAAGTTATAGAAATGGGCGAATCGCCGGCTATAGCTGCAAGGCAGAAAAAAGATTCTTCGATGGCGGTATGTTCAAAGTTAGTTGCCTCAAAACAGGCGGACGCTTTTATTTCAATGGGCAATTCCGGAGCCGCGATGGCGACGGCATTGCTTTATTTAAAAAGAGTTCCCGGCGTTTTGAGACCCGCAATATCGACTACTTTCCCTACAATTGCAGGGTTGTGTACCATTTTGGACGTCGGCGCAAATGTCGACTGCAAACCGGAACATTTGCTGCAGTTTGCAATTATGGGCAGTATATATTCAAAAGAAGTTTTGGGCAATAAAAATCCAAGAGTCGCCGTTTTGTCGATAGGAGAAGAAGAGACAAAAGGCAACGAATTGATTTTTGCCACAACGGAACTTATTAAAAAATCATCATTAAATTTTATAGGAAACATAGAAGGCGGAGAACTTCCTAAAGCAAAAGCGGATGTAATTGTTTGCGACGGTTTTGTAGGGAATATCGTTTTGAAGTTCGGAGAAGGTATTGCCGAAATGATAATAAAACTTATAAAGCAGGGAATGAAAGGCAATCCTTTGTGCTGGGGAGCAGCTCCTTTTTTAAAGCTTGGAATGAAAGGCGTCAAGAAAAAATTAGATTATACGGAAGCAGGCGGAGCGCCTTTGCTAGGCGTAAACGGCGCTTGCTTGATAGGTCACGGAAAGTCAAACGCCAAAGCCGTAAAAAATGCTTTGGTTTCAGCTGCGCGGTTTGCGGAAAATAATGTAAACAAAAAAATAGCGGAAGAAATAACCAAGTTTGAACAGGTTATTGCTAAAAATTAAGTGGTAGAGAAATGAATAATAAAATCGGCGTGAAAATTTTAGGTACCGGTTCGTATGTTCCGGAAAAAGTTTTAACAAATTTCGATCTTGAAAAAATGGTTGAAACTTCTGACGAATGGATTACTACAAGAACAGGCATCAGAGAAAGAAGAATTATAAGTGAAGGTCAGACATCTTCGGATTTGGCTTATAACGCATCGTTAAAAGCAATAGAAAATGCAAAAATTTCTGTTAATGATATAGACTTGATACTTGTCGCTACTGTTACTCCTGATATGCCTCTGCCTGCTACCGCCTGTTTTTTGCAGCAGAAGCTCCAGGCTTTTAATTCTGCGGCATTTGATATTTCTGCCGCCTGTACAGGTTTTATATACGGGGTTGCCACGGCAAAAGCTTTTATAGAATCATGTATATATAAGACGGTTCTTGTTGTAGGCGTAGAAGCCCTTTCAAGAGTTACCGACTGGACAGACAGAAACACCTGTGTGTTGTTCGGAGACGGCGCAGGCGCTATGGTTTTTCAGGCTTCCGAGACTGATAACGATATTTTATCGGTTTATCTTGGAGCCGACGGCAACCATACATCTCTTCTTGATATTCCTGCCGGCGGAACTGCAAATCCTGCTTCTCATGAAACTGTTGATCAGAAACTGCATACAATAAAAATGGCAGGTAAGGATGTTTTTAAAGTGGCAGTTACAAAAATGGCGGAATCTGCTGAAAAGGCCATGAAAATAGCCGGTAAAACAGATAAAGATATAGAGTTATATATACCGCATCAGGCGAATTTAAGAATTATAGATGCTGTTGCAAAAAAAGCAGGAATAAATAAAGATAAAGTTTATATAAACGTTCATAAATACGGCAATATGTCTGCGGCAACAACTATAGTTGCGTTAGATGAAGCAAGACAGGAAGGCAGAATTTCTAAAGGCGGATTGGTAGAGCTCGTAGCTTTCGGCGGCGGGCTTACATGGGGCGGCTGCATATTGAGAATCGGACTTTAATTTAGTCCTCCGCATAAATATTTTATAACAGTTGAGAGTTTTGCTAATTTTCAACAGGCTGTATTTGTGTGTTTTAAAAAATTATGTTTAAGGAATGAAAGGATTTATAATGAAAAAAATATTGTTAATGTTTCCCGGACAAGGTTCTCAATATATAGGTATGGGAAAAGATTTATATGAAAAATTTCCGGAAGCAAAAAATATTATTGACCAAGCCGGAGAAGAAATAAAAAATATAATATTTAACGGTCCGGAAGAATCTTTAAAAAATACGAAATATGCCCAGCCTGCAATATTTGCGGTAAGCATTGCCGTTTTTGAAGTTTTAAAAAGCAGCATAGATTTAGATAAGTTTGAAATTATGACAGCCGGACATTCTTTGGGGGAATATTCTGCTTTATGCGCTTCCGGTTTTTTTAGTTTTTCAGACGGACTTTCAATGGTTAAAGCAAGAGGCGAATTTATACAGCAGGCTTCACAGGAAAATCCTGGATGCATGGCTGCAATTTTAGGTATGGAAAAAGAAGCCGTTATTAATATATGTAAGGAAGCTTCGCAAATAGGCGTATGTGAACCGGTCAATTTTAATTCACCGGGGCAGATTGTAATTTCAGGCGTAACAGACGCTTTGACAAAAGCGGTTGAATTGGCGCAGGCGCAGGGAGCGACAAAAGCTGTTATGCTTAATGTTTCCGGCCCTTTCCATTCCTCTTTAATGAAAAAAGCGGCCGATATGATGGCGCAGGAGCTTGAGAAATATACTTTTACAAATCCTAAGTATCCGGTAATAACAAACTGTGATGCCGAGATTACAAAAGACTCTTCTTTAGTAAAAGAAAAGCTTGTCAAACAGATATATAATTCTGTACAATGGGACAGTTCAGTTACAAATGCCGCAAAAAGCGGAGTTGAATTATTTTTGGAAATAGGGCCTCAAAGAGTTTTAACCGGCCTTATGAGAAGAATAGACAGAACTAAGAAAGCTTTAAACATAGAAGATGCGGCAAGTTTAGAAAAAGCAATAGGAGAAATAAGCAAATGAGATTAAAAGGACAGGTAGCAATTATAACCGGTTGCGCACAGGGCATAGGCAAATCCATAGCGGAAACTTTTGCCGGAGAAGGCGCAAATATTGTCGTATCCGATATCAATGCGGAGCTGGCTCAGAAAACGGCGGACGAATTGAAAGCTAAGTATAATGTTGAAACTATCGCTGTTGCCGGCAACGTATCAAAGCCTGCAGACTGTGAAGATTTAGTAACAAAAGTACTTGACAAATTTCAAAAAATAGATATATTAGTAAACAATGCTGGCATAACGAAAGACAATTTGGTTTTAAGAATGACCGAGATGGAATGGGATGCCGTTATATCCGTTAATTTGAAAGGCGTATTTAATTGTATAAAAGCCGTTACAAAGCCGATGTTTAAGCAAAGAAGCGGCAGAATTATAAACATAGCTTCGGTTGTCGGACTTATGGGAAATGCAGGGCAGGCTAATTATTCCGCGTCAAAAGGCGGAGTTATCGCTTTGACAAAAACATGCGCAAGAGAATTTTCATCAAGAAATGTTTTGGTAAACGCAATTGCTCCGGGATTTATCAGAACGGCAATGACAGACGTTTTGAGCGATGACGTTAAACAGAAACTTGCCGACCAGATTCCTTTAAAGAGATTAGGCGAAGCAAAAGACATTGCAAATTCAGCATTGTTTTTGGCAAGCGAAGAATCGTCATACATAACAGGGCATGTAATATCCGTTAACGGCGGAATGTATATGTAATGATGTTTGGAAAAATAAATAATAAAGAGTTAGTTAGTTAACTCAAAAAGGGAGGAAGTATCATGGCAGACATAGAAACAAGAGTAAAAGAAATTATTGTTGAACAATTAGGCGTGGATCCATCAGAAGTTGTAACAGGCGCATCTTTCATTAACGATTTAGGTGCAGATTCTTTAGATACTGTAGAATTAGTTATGGCATTTGAAGAAGAATTCGGGATTGAAATTCCTGATGAAGAAGCAGAAAAAATTCAATCAGTCGGACAGGCTGTAGATTATATAACAGCCCATCAGGCTAAATAAAACAAGTTGAGTATTTTATGAATAAAAGAAGAATAGTCATTACGGGGATAGGCGTACTGTCCCCTATAGGCATAGGGCAGGAAGAATTTACTAAGGCTTTAAGAGAGGGTAAATCCGGCGCTAATCTTATAGACTCTTTTGATACCGCCGATTATGCTTGCAAGATCGGCGCAAATGTCAAAAATTTTCAACCTGAAGATTTCATAGACAGAAAAAAAGCTAGAAGAATGGCAAGGTTTACACAGCTTGGCATATCTGCGGCAAAAATGGCAATAGAAGATTCCGGTCTTGACTTTTCCAAAGAAGACTTGTCAAGAATAGGTTCTGTTACCGGCACCGGTATCGGCGGCATGGATATAATAGAACAGGAGCATACGACGTTAATAACAAAAGGGCCGAGAAGGGTAAGTCCTTTTTTGATCCCTATGATTATTACGAATATGCTTCCGGGAGAAATTGCTATAGAGTATGGTTTTACAGGCCCTAATTACGCTGTAACCAGCGCATGCGCATCGGCAAACCACGCTATGGGAGACGCTTTAAGGCTTCTCAGATACGGGGATGCGGATGTTATAATTACTGGCGGATCTGAAGGCGCTGTGACTCCTATTGCTGTAGCAGGTTTTTGCAGTTTGAAAGCTCTTACAACAAGGAACGACGATCCTTTAAAAGCTTCGAGACCTTTTGATAAGAACAGAGACGGGTTTTTGATCGGTGAGGGAGCCGCCGTTTTGGTTCTCGAAACATTGGAACACGCTCTTAACAGGGGCGCAAAGATATACGCAGAATTTGCGGGATACGGCGCTTCTGATGATGCATATCATATGACAGCTCCTAGCCCTGAAGCAAAAAGTGCGGTACAGGCTATGGAAATGGCAATAAAAGATGCCGGTATTTCCAAAGATGATATCGATTATATCAATGCGCACGGAACATCCACTGATATGAACGACAGAATAGAAACTTTGGCAATAAAGAAAGTTTTTGGAGAGAAAGCATACAAAATCCCTGTTTCATCGACAAAATCGATGACGGGACATTTGTTGGGTGCTGCCGGAGCAGTTGAAGCTGTTGCAACGGTTTTGTGTATGAAGAATGGTTTTATTCATCCGACAATAAATTATGAAACACCGGACCCTGACTGTGATCTTGACTATGTTCCTAACACGGCAAGACAGCAGCAGATAACCTGCGCTTTGTCAAATTCGCTAGGTTTCGGCGGACATAATGCAACTGTAATATTAAAAAAATATGTTGGGTAATTTAAAAATACTTGAAGATAATCTCGGTTATGTTTTTAAAAACCGAGATTATCTCAAATTAGCTTTGACTCACAGATCATATTCTTCCGAATACGGTTTAAAAGACTGCAATGAACGGATGGAATTTCTGGGAGACAGCGTTCTTTCGTCTATTGTAGCGGATTTTTTATACAGCAAATATGTTAATGACGACGAGGGAAAACTTTCTCGTCTCAAATCGCAGATAGTGTCTGCGAAAAATTTAAGCAAATGGGCAAAAAATATAAGTTTGGATAAATTTATATTGATAAGCAAAAGCGAAGAATTGAACAGCGCAAGAAACAGAGATACTTTGTTGTGCGATTCTTTCGAAGCCGTTATAGGCGCGGTTTATTTAGACAGCGATTTTTTGACAACGTCGAATTTTATAAAGAAATTTTTAAATTCGCAAAAAAAATTCGGTATTACCGATTACAAAAGTACATTACAAGAGAAAGTTCAGTCTGAATTTCAGACTTTGCCGCAATATAAGGTCATTAAGGAATACGGTCCCGACCACGATAAGAAATTTGAAGTAGGTGTTTATATAAATGACAGTCTTTTTGGAATAGGCGTAGGAATTTCAAAAAAAGAAGCAGAGCAGATGTCTGCAAGAGAAGCGGGTAAAAAATTAAAAAATAAAAAGAAAGATACGGAGGCTGTGCAATGAATTATTTCTTCAATGAAGAAGAACAAATGATGATTGACGTGGCAAGAAAAATCGCTCAAGAAAAAATAAAACCTGTCAGAGAAAAATATGACGAAGAAGAAACTTTCCCGTGGGATATCGTAAAGGAATTGGCGCAGGCTGATTTATGCGGAGTTTATATTCCTGAAGAATACGGAGGATTCGGTAAAGGTATTATGGGTCTTGTTCTTGTTACCGAAGAACTTTGCAAAGTTGACGGCGGTATAGCTTTGGCTTTGGCTGCAACTGCATTGGGAACTCTTCCTATTCTTGTAGCAGGAAATGAAGCCCAGAAACAGAAATATTTGCCTGATATAGCATCCGGTAAAAAATTGGCTGCTTTCGGTTTAACCGAACCTTCAGCCGGTTCCGATGCAACTTCAATGAAAACAACGGCGGTTAAAGACGGAGATTATTATATACTTAACGGAACAAAGTGCTTTATTACAAATGCCGGCGATGCTGAAACATATACGGTATTTGCAAAGACAAATCCTTCAAGAGGAGCAAGAGGAATTTCCTGCTTCATTTTGGAAAAAGGAATGGAAGGTTTTACTTTCGGTAAAAAAGAAAACAAAATGGGTATCAGAGCTTCTTCAACAAGAGAATTGATATTCAATAACTGCAGAGTTCATAAAGATAATTTGTTGGGCAAAGAAGGACACGGCTTAATGATTGCCCAGGCTACTTTAGACGGATCAAGACCTGGCGTTGCTTCTCAGGCTTTGGGTATAGCCGCAGGAGCTTTGGAAGAAGCTGTAAAATATGCAAGAACAAGAGTTCAGTTCGGACAGCCTATTTCTTCTTTCCAGGGAATACAGCATATGCTTGCCGATATGGCGACTAAAGTTGAAGCCGCAAGAAGTTTGGTTTATAATGTAGCAAGAACAATCGATGAAAATAATAAGAGAGAAGAAAAAGATAAAGTAAGAACAAGCAAAGAATCTGCAATGGCAAAACTTTTTGCTTCGGAAGTTGCAATGGAAGTTACGACTCATGCCGTTCAGATATTCGGCGGATACGGATACTGCAAAGAATATCCTGTAGAAAAAATGATGAGAGATGCAAAAATTACGACATTGTACGAAGGCACAAGCCAGATACAGAAAAACGAAATTGCATTGAATTTGATAAAAGAATACGCAACAGGGAAATAACAGCTTAACCGGAGTCTGCGTAAATTTATTTATTGCAGACTCCGGTCGTCTTAAAACGGCAGTAAAGAAAATTGACAATAAAAATGGATATTTAGTAATATCTTAATGATATAAATAAGATAATTATTTATTTATATCTTTTTTTGTTTTTAGCAGGGCAATATTAATTAGGAGGAAGTAATAGCATGCATATATTGGTTTGCATCAAACAAGTGCCGGGAACAACGAACGTTCAGATAGATCCTGAGAAAGGTACTTTGAAAAGAGAAGGCGTAGAAGCCGTTATAAATCCTTTTGACGAATATGCAATAGAAGAAGCTGTCAGACTAAAAGAAAGAATCGGCGGGACGGTTACCGTTATAACAATGGGTCCTCCTCAGGCTGAATCTGCTCTCAGAGAAGCAATCTCAAGAGGAGCCGATAACGCAATATTAGTCGGAGACAGAGCTTTTGCAGGAGCCGACACATGGGCAACGTCATACGCGTTGTCGTCAGCTATAAAAACAATAAAAGATTTCGGAGTTATAATTTGCGGCAAGCAGGCTACCGACGGAGATACTGCACAGGTAGGCCCGTCAGTCGCTGAAATGCTGGATATTCCTCATATCGCTTATGTTAAAAAAATTGAAGAGATATCGGAAACTTCAATGAAAGTTGAAAGAATGATGGAAGACGGGTACGATTTAATAGAAACTCCTGTTCCGTGTTTGATAACCGTTGTTAAAGAAATCAACACTCCGAGAGTTCCGTCTCTCAGAGGGAAAATGGCAGCAAAAAAAGCCGTTATAACTCAGTTGAACGCGCAGACAATAAATGCCGATACGACAAAGACAGGTCTTGCCGGCTCTCCGACGCAGGTAAAAAAAATATTTACCCCTCCTCAAAGACAGGGCGGAGAAAAATTTACCGGAGAACCTCAGGATATTGCGGCGGAACTGGTAAAAAAATTGTTGAGCAGCGGTATTATTAACTAGGATTTAAACGGGAGATAGAAATGGCAAATAAAATAAATGTATTAGCTGATAAATGTGTGGGATGCGGACTTTGCGCAAATAATTGTCCTTTCGGTGCAATCAGTATGCAGGAAAGACCTGATCATCCGAGAAAATTTAAAATTGCTGTTATAGACGCAAACAAATGTACTTTCTGCGGAGCCTGTATTGAATCCTGCAAAACTTTTAAAGCTATTGAAATGCATAAAGAAGAAGTAAAATCAGGAGTGGATAAATCTTTGTACAGAGGCGTATGGGTTTATGCCGAACAGAGACACGGAGAAATTTCTTCTGTAGTTTATGAACTTTTAAACCAGGGGTCTGTTCTTGCAAAAGCATTACAGGTTCCTTTAAGCGCAGTTTTGATAGGTTCGAATATAACCGCCAAAGCACAGGATTTAATCGACAGAGGCGCAGATAAAGTTTACGTTTACGATGATCCTGTTTTTATAGAATTTCAGGATGATCCGTACAGCTGTATATTAACGAGTTTAATAGAAAAAGAAAAGCCTGAAATTATTCTTATGGGCGCAACAAATATCGGAAGGTCTTTTGCTTCAAGAGTCGCCGCGAAAATTTATACGGGATTAACGGCCGATTGTACGGCTTTAGATATAGATTTGGAAACAAGAAACCTTTTGCAGACAAGACCTGCTTTCGGCGGAAACATTATGGCCACAATTTTAACTCCTAGACACAGACCTCAGATGGCTACGGTAAGACATAAAGTTTTCAAAGAAGCAAAAGTTGAAAAAGGCAGAAAAGGCGAAGTCATAGTTAATACTGTTGATGCTTCAAAAATAATCAGCAGAACAAAGTTTTTAGGTTTTATTAAGGATGCCAGCGCTTCCGTTAATATTTCGGATGCCGATATTATTGTTTCAGGCGGAAGAGGTTTGGGAAATCCTGAAGGGTTTAAACTCATAGCCGAATTAGCCGAACTTTTGGGCGGCGCGGTAGGAGCGTCAAGAGCGGCTGTAGATTCAAACTGGATACCTTATTCTCATCAGGTAGGACAGACCGGAAGAACTGTAGCGCCTAAAGTTTATATAGCCTGCGGTATTTCAGGACAAATACAGCATATGGTCGGTATGAGTTCGTCGGATACTATTATTGCAATCAATAAAGATAAAGAATGTCCGATGATGCAGATGGCGACATATTCAATGGAAGGCGATTTGTACGAGATAATTCCTGCGATAATAAAAGAAATTAAAAAGTCCAGGTGCGCTATATAAATTATAAATAAATAGCTTTTGTTAAAATGTCACAAATATTTAAGCGGATTATAAATATTTGTGGCATTTCGCATAAAAGAAAAAAGATATTTGCGGCAGTTGTTTAAAAAAATTTTTTTTAGTAGTATATTACATATCATTGGTTAACTTACCGGTGATGTATTTAAAAAGGAGAAGTGGGAAAAAAATGAAGAAAGTTTTGTTCATGTTGTTGTGTTGTACGGTTTTTGTAATCGGTTGTAAAAAAGCTCCGCAGGATCAGGTCGTAACTACTGAACAGGTAGAAGCCACAACTGCAGCTCCAACGGATGTGTTAGTATCTTCTAACAGCGTCGATGTCTCTTCCGCCACGCAGTCTCAAGGAGAAGTAAAATAATGAAAAAAGTTTTGTTTATGTTGTTGTGTTGTACAGTTTTTGTAATCGGCTGTAAAAAAGCTCCGCAGGATCAGGTCGTAACTACTGAACAGGTAGAAGCTACGGCTGTAAACTCAAACGATGTTTTAGTATCGTCAAACGGCGTTACAAATAATGAGATATCTTCAAGCACGGAAACGGTTTCTCAGGGAGAAATGAAATAATGAAAAAAGTATTATTTTTAATATTGTGTTGTGCAGTATTTGCAGTAGGATGCAGCAAAGCAGTAGAAGAACAGCCTGCAGCAACAGAAAATATGGATCAGACGGCAGCAGTATCAAATGATGTAACAACATCAACAGATACAGTAGCAACGTCAACAGTTACACTTTAATTTAAAAAAACGGAGAATATAAAATGAAAAAAGTATTATTTTTAATGTTGTGTTGTGCAATATTTGCAGTAGGATGCAGCAAAGCAGTAGAAGAACAGCCTGTAGCAGCAGAAAATATGGATCAGACGGCAGCAGTATCAAATGATGTAACAACATCAACAGATACAGTAGTAACGTCAACAGTTACACTTTAATTTAAAAAAACGGAGAATATAAAATGAAAAAAGTATTATTTTTAATATTGTGTTGTGCAGTATTTGCAGTAGGATGCAGCAAAGCAGTAGAAGAACAGCCTGCAGCAGCAGAAAATATGGATCAGACGGCAGCAGTATCAAATGATGTAACAACATCAACAGATACAGTAGCAACGTCAACAGTTACACTTTAATTTAAAAAAACGGAGAATATAAAATGAAAAAAGTATTATTTTTAATGTTGTGTTGTGCAATATTTGCAGTAGGATGCAGCAAAGCAGTAGAAGAACAGCCTGTAGCAGCAGAAAATATGGATCAGACGGCAGCAGTATCAAATGATGTAACAACATCAACAGATACAGTAGCAGTAAGCACAGAAGCAGTTCAGGGCGAAGTAAAGTAATTAAAAATATAAAATTCGTTACACAGGATGCAGTACGGGTGTAAAGCCTGCTACTGCTCCTGAGACGAAAAAGCCGCAAACTTCAATAATATATCTGCTTATCGGCAGCTCAAATATAACGAAAAAGTGCAAATTTAATTTAATATCTCGAGGGGTATGCAATGAAAAAAACTTTATTCTTGTTATTATGTTGTACAGTTTTTGTTATCGGTTGCGGTAAAAAACAAAGTGAAAATGCCCAAGATGAGAATTTTTCTACGACAGCTAAACAAGAAGCATCAGCTGATAAGCCTGCAGATGCAGTAGTTGACCATTCTGTTGCTATAGCTAATATAGACAACATGACCGAAGAAACAGTTCAAAAAGACATTGATGTTGATTTAAAAACCTTTCCTCCAAAAGAAAGGGAAGTCTTTGTTATGGGCTATAAAGCCGATAAGAAAGCCGATCAACAATTATATAAAGAAGCAATAGACGATTATACAAAGATATTGGCTATTCAGGAAAATGCCTGGACATACGGAAGAAGAGGTGCTGCAAAAAAAGCATCCGGAGACTTTGAAGGTGCGATGGCAGATTTTAACAAAGCAGTATCGTTTGGCAACCCTGTATCTTGGATTTATGCCGAAAGAGCCGATTTAAAAGTAAGATTAGGCGATAAACAAGGCGCAATTGCTGATTATGAATCGTCGTTGAAAGATGAAGAAGCTTGGAAATATGAAAAAATAGCCGAACTCAAAAGAGAGCTCGGAGATAGTGCCGGAGCTGATGCGGCTCTTAAGAAAGCAAAAGGGCTTAGTAAATAAGAAGCAGGTTAATTCTTATTTAAGTATGATTTTATTTACAGGAGATTAAAATGAAGAAACTTTTGTTTTTGTTGTTGTGCTGTACTGTTTTTGTAATAGGCTGCAATAAAGGTAATGCAAACAAAACGGAAGACGCAGACCAGATGGAAATGTCTGAACCTTCAGCCGGCGGAGATGCCTCAAGCTCAGTTGCTGACCAGAGTTCTGCTGAAGGAAAGAAAGCTTTGGATACGGACAAAGATTACGCAAAAGCCGTTGAAGCTTTTACAAAATCTTTGGAAGCAAAAGAAGCTGCATGGGTATATGCCGACAGAGGAAGAGCAAAAGTTTTGTTAGGCGATAAAGACGGCGCATTGGCAGATTTTACAAAAGCCATAGATTTAGAAAAGAGAGATGTTTATTACCAGTGGAGAAGCGAGCTCTATACCGAAATGGGGAATGCCGCAGCTGCACAGGCAGACCAGGCAGAATTTGAAAGATTGCAAAAAGAAGCAGGAACAACAAAGTAATACAGACAGAATACTAATTAATAATTTATCGAAAGCTCCGCAATCAAATATTGCGGAGCTTTTTTATTTTCTCAAAAAAGTTTTAAATTATGTATAATATCAAGACGGTAAATTATTATATAAGGATACTAAAATCATATGGAATTTTTCGGGACGGACGGCATCAGGGGCAAATCAAACGAATTCCCGTTTGACAACAGGACGGTCTCTTTAATCGGCTATGTTTTGGCAAAGAATACCTCGGGAAACGGCAACGGAATTTTAATAGGAAGAGATACCAGAGAATCGGGCGTAAGAATTTTTAAAGCATTACGAAAAGGCATTAATGCGGCAGGCGTTAAAGTTGTCGATTTAGGCGTTATTCCTACGGCGGCAGTGGCATATTTATTAAAACACAACTCGTATCATGCAGGAATAGTTATTTCGGCATCGCATAATCCTTATACTGACAACGGCATCAAATTCTTTAATACAAAAGGAATGAAACTGGCTGATAACGTTGAGGCGAAACTTGAAAAAGAATTAACGCGGTATATAAACGAAAAGAAAGAATTAGCAGCAGCAAAAAAAATAAAAAATATTTCCGGGAAATCTCTGATAAAACAATACAGTAATTTTTTGCTTTCTCTTCTGCCCGCAAATTCTTTAAAAAATAAAAAAATAGTTGTTGACTGCGCAAACGGAGCTTCTTATAAAGTTGCGCCGGAAGTCCTCAAAAAATTAAAAGCCGAAGTTGTTGTTATAAACGACAAACCGACCGGTAAAAATATAAATTTAAACTGCGGCGCGCTTCATCCGGAAATTGTCGCCGAAGCCGTTAAAAAAGAAAATGCTTTCTGCGGATTTGCTTTTGACGGCGACGCGGACAGGGTTATTTCAGTTGACCACAAAGGCATTGTCAGGGACGGCGATTATTTTCTTGCAGTAACCGCCAGACATTTGAAACAAACAAACAAATTGAAAAACAATACTTTAGTCGTAACGGTAATGGCAAATCTCGGTTTGATAAAAGCAATGAAAGAGGCGGAAATAAATACGGTTGTAAGCAAAGTCGGCGACAGATATGTTTATGAAAATTTAAAAAAGCATAAGGCAGTGCTCGGCGGAGAGCAGTCGGGACATATAATATTTAAGAATCTTCTGGATACGGGCGACGGGATGATCAGCGCGGTGCAGCTTTTAAAAATTTTAGTTTCTTCCGGCAGCAGTTTGTCGGAGTTATGTTCCTCGGTAAAAAAATATCCCCAGATTTTGATTAACGAAAAAGTTTCAAAAAAAATTCCTGTGGAACAACTGCCTGAAACATTGAAGCTCATAAAAACCGCCGAATCTGATTTGGGAGACAACGGCAGAGTTTTGGTAAGATATTCCGGCACGGAAAATCTTTTAAGAGTTATGATTGAAGGACAGAATAAAGCGGAAATAAAAAAAATGGCGCAAGATATCGCCGAATCGGCAAAACAGGAAATAAGCAGGCTTTAAGAGTTTGCTTTAACGGAAACAAATTAAAACAGAAGGGAAAAGAATGATAAAACTCGGAGTAAATATCGATCACGTCGCAACGTTAAGACAGGCAAGAAGGGAAGATTTCCCAAGTCCGCTTAAAGCGGCTTCAGTCTGCGAAAAAGCCGGAGCAGATTCAATTACCGCGCATTTAAGAGAAGACAGAAGACATATTCAGGATAAAGATATTTTTGATTTAAAGGAGTCTTTAAGAACAAGACTTAATTTTGAAATGGCTGCTTGCGATGAAATTGTGCAGATAGCCGTAAAAGTTCAGCCTCATTCGGTTTGTATAGTTCCTGAAAAAAGACAGGAGGTTACAACCGAAGGCGGATTAGACGTCGCCTCTCAAAAAAAATCTTTGTCGGAAACGGTTAAAAAATTAAAAGATGCCGGGATAGTCGTCAGTATGTTTGTTGATCCCGAAATAAAACAAATAGAAGCCTGCGCTGATATTAAAGCCGACGAGATAGAAATACACACCGGGAAATATGCCCGTTTGTTCAAAACAAATTTTCAAGAATTAAATGAAGAACTTGAAAAAATTAAGCAGGCGGCTGTTTTTGCTTCGCAGCATAATCTTATTTTCAATGCGGGTCACGGTCTTGATTACCAAAACGTTTCACAAATCTGCGAAATAAAAAATCTTAACGAATTGAATATCGGGTTTTCAATTATGGCTAAAGCATTGTTTGACGGAATGGAAAATGCCGTCAAAGAAATGAAAGATATTTTATCAAAATACTGATTTTGTATAATTCCTAAAACATACTAAAAAGATATGGCGGCTCAGCATATATTCTGTTTATATGAAGTTTTTTAAAATTCTAAAAAGATTAAAATTTTTTTCTTTTAAAATTTTAACAGTTATCTGTATGATTTCAGTTTTTTTATAATGATGTCTCTTGATAAAATGCCGGCTATCTGTCCAGTTCTGTTTGTTACGGTAATGGTTTTTATTCCGTTCATGTGCAGAAGAAATAAAGCTTTGTATAAATCGTCTTCCTGCATTATAAAAAGAGGTTCCGGATTCATTACGGCTTCTATATCAGCATTAGTGCTGTTTCCCCGCAAAACATAATCTTCAAGCTCGTCTTTTGTAATTATCCCGGTAAGTTTATTTTTGTTGTCTGCAATTGGCAGAATATCATAAGCGCTGTTATTGAACATTTCAAGAGCTTCGTTTATTGTGTTTTTTAAATGAATTTTTTTTATGTTTTTATCCATAGCGTCAACGGCCTGTATTTTTGTTAAAATGTTTTTTTCTTTTGAAGGAGTATCCTGTTTTAAAATCAATGAAGAGTATATCGGCGCATGATGAAGTTTTTCAGCGACCAAATCAGCTATTGCAACGCTGAACATTACCGGAAGAATATTATGGTAATCTCCTGTCATTTCAAAGACCATAACCACTGCGGTTATCGGTGTTCTTGCAACAGCGGCAAGAAATGCCCCCATTCCTACTATTGAAATTGTAACCATATCTATATGCAGTCCGGAATAATTTGATATTATGCCAAGCCCGTATCCGAGAAAAGAACCGAGCATAAGCATCGGAAGGAAAATTCCTCCGGCAGCTCCCGATGAAAAGCAAAACGGAGTTATGAAAAATTTACCGGCAAAAATTAAAATAATCATCCAAATGCTGAATTTGTTCAGCAGCAGCTGGTCTATGGCAGTATTGCCGCCGCCTAAAATATAAGGAAGAAACAATCCCGTTATTCCTACGGCAAATCCCGCAACGGCCGGCTTAAACCAGTTTGGAATTTTATGCATTTTATCGTAAAGCTTCAGATTGAAAAATATTGTTTTTGCAAACAAAACGCCAAGTACGCCCGCAATAATTCCGAGAGAAATGAAAATAATAAAACTTTCGGGAGATACGTAAGTAACGGTACCTGATGATGGAATTAAAAATGACGGATTTTCTCCGAGAAAATGTCTTGAAACGCTTACGGCGCTTACAGTTGCGACTAAAACGGAAAACAGAGTCGCCGCAGAAAATTTCTGCGTTAATTCTTCCAAAGCGAATATTGTGGCTGAAATAGGAGCGTTAAAAGTTGCTCCCAAAGCCGAAGCGGCTCCGCTGGCTATAAGATTATGCTGGCTTGTTCCCTTCATTTTAAACAGTTTTGCGACTAATGCTCCGACGCCGGCGCCCATCTGTACGCTCGGACCTTCTCTTCCCATTGACAGCCCGGCTCCTATGCCCGTGATGCCGGCCGTAAATTTAACTATAATGCTTCTCACTCTTATTTTTTTGCCAAGTCTTGCAAGAGCAAGTTTTACATAAGGAATTCCGCTCCCTTTTGTTTCTGGGGCGAGTTTAAATACAAGCAGTCCGGATATAAGACCTGCGCAGGTTGTTATGGCAGGAAAAAGAATAATTCTTTCCCAAATAGTGAATCGGGATATAAATCCCTGTGTAACCGTAAAAATTTTGGTTATTGCCAAATTGAACAAAACGACTATAACGGCTGCAATTATACCCACAAGTATTGCCTGAAGGATTATTTCGCTTCTTGATATATCCTGAAAAAATATTTTTGTTTTGTTTATAATGCCGGTTTTCATGTATATATTATATAATTTTTTCTTTGAGTACGCGTTTATATGCTCCGCCGTACCATAAAAGAACAAATAATGTATAATTAATATAACAAATTTAATTATTATTTATATTATGAAAAAAATTAAAAAAATATTAATCTGGACGGCGTTGGTTTTTATTGTCTTTTCAGCTTCGGTGTTTGTTGCCTTAAAAATATTTTTTACGCCTGATAAAATCAAAGCATATATTATAGATTACGCTCATAATGAGCTGCACCGAGAGGTAAGTTTTGACAAACTTTCTTTTAATATGCTGGGTTTTGACCTTGAAAATTTTGCAATGTCCGAGAAATCGACTTTTGCGAACGGCACTTTTATCAAGTCAAAACGCCTTACCGTCAAAGTCAACATAATTCCTTTGCTGCGGAAAGAAATAACCATTGATACTTTGGGGATTGACGGTATGTATATTAATATCAATAGAGACGAGAACGGAATTTTTAATTTTGACGATATTACACAGTCTCATAAACAGAGCGAAGAAACAGATAAGAAGCAGGATTCCGGAAGTCTTCTTCTGAACATAGATAATTTATATGTTAAAAATTCAGCCGTAAAGTTCAATGACAAAACAACGAAATTAAATACTGAGGTAAGCGATTTTAACATAAAACTTAAAGGGTTTTCTTTCAACGGTTTGTTTTTGTGCGACAGTTCGTTTAAAATTAAGTATAAACAGGGCGGTACGGATATAAGCCTGCCTGTAAAAATAAAATTTGAAACAAATTTGAATGATTTTGACCAAAATAAATTATTTTTAAACATATTGTCTCTCAAAACAAAATATAACGGTTCCGATATTTTCATAAACGGAACAGCAGAAAATCTGAATGCTCCCGAAATAGCTTTTAACATATCCGTTAAAAATGTCAGAGAGACTACATTCGGAGATTTTTTAAAAACAAACATTAAATATAGTATAAAATCGCTGGATTTAAAAACTAATGCGGTTATAAACATTTCAAGCAAAACGGCTGTAATAAACGACCTCAGTCTTGTCGCCCCGCAGTCTTCGGCTTCTCTTTCAGGCACGGTAAACTGGGGCGGGCGGGATTTGGCTTACGGTATACGGTCAAAAATAGATTTTTTGCTGGACAGTTTGTCTGAAGTAGTACCGCAGTATAATTTAAAAGGCAGGTTTAAGACCGAATTTGCGGCTTCGCAGAATTCATTTGACGGGAATATCGTTTTAGAAAATGTTTTTTCATCAAATCCTTCTTTCGGCAGCATAGAAAATCTCAGCGCAAAAACTCATATAAAAGCCGAGAGTAAAAAAATGCTGTTGAAATCTTTTAAACCGTTTGATATTGATAAATTAAATATAAAAATTAATTCTCTAAATGCAAAATATAATGCTGCGGATATAGCGCTGAACGGCAGCTGGGTACAGGATAAAACATCTAAAATAAATCTTAATTTACGGGCAAAAAATCTTTCGGACAAAACGATAAACGCTTTTTATAACTGCAAAACTGATTTTTTGCTGCCTTCGTTTAGCTTAGCCGCCGAAACAATATTTGATTTTAAGAATAAATCTGCCGATATTTCTCAATTAAATATCAAATTTCCGGAATCGTCGGCGCTTTTATCAGGCAGCATAGACTGGGGTAAAAATAAATTTTTATATAAACTTAATTATGACATAGACCTTCTGCTTGATCAAATGTCCGGACATATAGGAAATTATAATTTAAAAGGAAGAATTAAATCGTCTGCAAAAATATCATCAGAAGGTAATCTTGCCGGCGTTTTAGAGTGCTTGAACGTATCTTTTAGTTATCCGCCGTTGATAGATGTTTCCGGTTTAAATTTAAAAGCTTCTGCCAAATCTAAAAACGACATTTCGGTTGAGCAGATGAGAGGGATGTTTAATACGGGTCATTTTACCGCCTCGGCTTCATATAAAGGCAATAATCTGAATGTAAAATTAAGAATGGATAAACTTTTTATAAAAGACAGTCCGCGGAATAATTCAAAAAATAAATCCGCCGGCAGACAAAAGGAGAAAAATAAGAACGCCGGTTCCGGGACCAATATCAACGCCGACATAATAATTAATGAAATAAACGTGCCGTATCTTATAAGCGAGCAGGCTGTTTTGAATGCCGCCGTAAATTCTGTATCCGAAAAAATGGATAAAGCCGACGGGACTTTAAATTTGTCTGTTACAAACGGTAAAATTACAAATGTTGACAGGCTCTCGGCCAATAAATTCGCTAAAGTTTTTCTTATGATATTTAACGTACTCAATAACAATATAACCGTCAGCGATAAAGTTAATAGCAAAGAAAAAGGAATAATTTACGATAACATGAAATGCATTTTGATATTTACTGACGGTCTTATGAAAGCAAAACAGGTTTCAATAAAAATGCCTCTTACGACAATAAGTACGTCCGGAACCGTAAATTTTAAATCAGGTGAAGTGAATATGCGGGTCAATACAGGACTTTATGCCGCCATGAAGGTTTCCGGCACTTTGGAAAATACTAAAACTTCATTTGATTTGGTAGGCACTGCGGCGGATATAATAGCCGGTTCAAAGGGGACAATTGAAAATGTCGGGAAAAAGCTTGGCAAATCTTTGCAAAACATATTTAAACAGCAGTAATTATACAAATGTGTAACATTTTTACAGGGAGCATTGTCTAATTGAAAATTATGAAAAGAAAAAATTTTGTTTTTATAGCTATGATGTTTGCCTCAAATTTGCTTTTTGCACAGGATGCAAAAGTTTTGACATGGCAGCAGTGTATGGATACAGCCAATAAATATAACCAAGATCTTGTGATTGCAAAGAAAGATTTGGCGATAGCCGAATATGATTATTATATTTCATGGAATAATTATTACCCTGCGGTTAATTTAAAATACGCTTTTAACAGAAATGAAAACGATACGAGGGAAGACCAATGGAATTTAAGCGTAAACGCTTCCCAGACTTTATATAATTTTAAAAATATAAGCGAGCTTAAAAGCAAAAAAGCCTCTGTAGATAAAACCATAGCGAAACTTACCCAGTCGTATGCATCGGTTTATTATTCTATAAAAGAAGCGTTTTTAAAAATGTGTTATGCCCAGGAAAACATAACTCTTTTGGAGAATATTTATTCTCTCAGAACGCAGAGCGCGGATATTGTCAGGCTTCAGTATGAAGGCGGCAAAGAAAGCAAAGGAAATATGATGAGGGCGCAGGCGCAGAAACATTCTGCATATACCGATGTTTTAAATGCAAAAAGAGATTTAAATACAGCCAGACGGACTTTGGCGCAAACGCTCGGCGTGGATTTAAGCGGCGATTTTACGGTCAGCGGCGAATTAACGCTGAAAGAAGATAAAACGGAATTTGACGTTGATGCAAAAGCGTCGCAGATTCCTGACGTAATTATTTCTTCGGCGGATGTAAAGATAGCCGAATATAAAGCAGCTTATTCAAAAGGCGATTTATATCCTAATCTTTCGGCTACCGCCTCGGCAGGCTTGACGGATGCCATGGGACCGCTTCCTCCTTCTGACAGCAAATCGTGGAGCGTCGGGGTTGCTTTGAATTATCCTTTATTTTCGAGCGGCTTGACGGGAGTTAAAAATGCTGTAGCTTCCGCAAATGCGGCTCTTGAACAAAGCCGTCAGGAATATATGAAAACGCTGCTTGCCGCCAAAACAAGTCTGCAGGATGCGCAGATGTCGGCGGAAAGAACTAAAGATAATGTTACTACATATCAAATGTTTTTAGAGGCGTCGGTTCAGAGACAAAAAGAAGCAAATATAAAATATCTTGCGGGCGCTATGGAATTTCAGACATGGCAGGACATAGAACAGGAACTTGTCAACAATCAGATATCTCATTTGTCCGCTTTGTACAATTATAACATCGCTTTAGCTAAAAGAGATAAAATTCTTGGCAACACAAACGGAGAAATAAGATGAGAAATAAAATAATAGCGGCTGCGGTAATAATCATAATATGTATTGCCGGATATAAGCTTTTTGTCAAAAAAGAAAAAACGGTGCAGAGCTCATATATTCCTGTGGTTGCCTCAGTATCAAACGTTCAGGAAATAATAGATACTACCGGAGAAGTTTCGGCATTGAACAGAGTTGAAATTAAACCGAGCGTAGCCGGAAGAGTGGACAAACTGCTTGTTAACGAAGGGGATAAAGTTTCAAAAGGACAGATACTTGCTTATTTAAGTTCTTCCGACAGAGTAGCTATTTTAGATGCAGTAAGGGCAAATGAAAGAAACAATATTGCCGAATGGGAAGATACTTACAAACCTACGCCGGTAATATCTCCTATGAACGGAAAAATCATTTTAAGAAATGTCGTTGAAGGACAGACAATATCCACAAGCGACGTATTATTTGCTTTGGCTGACGAACTGATAGTAAAGGCAAGCGTTGACGAAGCCGATATAGGCAAAGCAAAAATCGGGCAGAAAGCGGTAATAACGCTTGATGCGTATAAAGATATTTCCGTTACAGGAAAAGTTTTTCAGATTTTGGAAGAAGGGCAGAATGTCAGCAATGTTATAACTTATTATGTGAAAATAAGACCGGATACAACTCCGTCTTTTTTTAAATCGCTCATGACAGCAAATATTTCTATAACCGTAAAAGAAAAAAAGAATGTTGTCGTAATACCGTGGAACAGCGTTAATGAAACGCAAACAGGAAAATCTTTTGTTCTCACCGGAGATAATGCGGCGCAACACAAAAAAGAAATAGTCACGGGAATAGTTGACGGAGATAATGTGGAAGTTGTTTCCGGTTTAAAAGCGGGCGATACGGTATTGGTTAAAGCGGAAAAATATAAACCGGGAAACAGCGGCGACAGCGATACAAAAGGTTTTTTACAAATGACTCCGCAGAAGAGAAAAAGCAACAGTGAAATTCTTGCTGATTCCGAAACTGCAAAAAATAAAACAAAGAATACCGGTAAATAAATGTCAAAAGAACACAAACCGTTAATATCAATTAAGAATATAACAAAAGTTTATGAAGTCAGCGATAATAAGCTGGAAATTTTAAAAGGAATAAATCTTACGATAGAAGAAGGCGAGTTTGTCGCAATCATGGGGCCTTCAGGTTCCGGCAAAAGTACTCTGATGCACATACTCGGACTTTTGGATAAACCTACCGACGGCATATATGAAATATACGGGCAGAACGTTTTAAAATTTGACGACAGCCAGACGGCTTTTTTAAGGTCAAAAATAATAGGGTTTGTTTTTCAACAGTATAATCTGCTTAATAAAATGACGGCCTGCGACAACGTAGCGCTGCCTATGATTTATTCCGGCGGAACAAACCGCGCGGAAAAAGCGAAAAAGCTTTTATCCGATGTAGGTCTTGAAAACAGAACCGACCACAAACCTAACCAGCTTTCAGGCGGACAGCAGCAGAGAGTGGCTATCGCAAGATCTCTTATAAACGATCCTAAAATTATTTTTGCCGATGAGCCTACAGGCAATCTTGCTTCGGCGCAGTCAAATGAAATAATGCAGATACTGACCGATTTAAACAATAAGGGCATCAGCGTTATTTTAGTAACGCATGAACCCGATATAGCCCAGTGGGCTAAAAGAGTAATAACCATAAAAGACGGACAGATTATATCCGATACAAAAAAAGAAGAACCACAAAAAATTTCAACGCAGCCTTTAAAAATAAAAAAAGATTCTTCGCGTTTAAGCATGGCTGAATTTGCCGAAAACTTTTTTTCGGCGGTCAGGGCGATTCTTGCAAACAAAACGCGTTCGATTTTGACGATGCTCGGAATTATAATAGGAGTAGCTTCGATTATATCAATGCTTGCTTTGGGCAACGGCGCTCAAAAATCGCTTGAAAAACAGATTACTTCGATGGGGACAAATCTTCTTTATCTTATGCCAGGCAGAATTTCTTTGGGCGGCGTTGCCGGTAATTCTGTAAGAAGGATAACTTTAGACGACGTCAAAGCTCTTGCGTCAAATAAAGAACTTATAAAAAATATAGATCCGAACGTAAGCGGTTCATCCCAGGTTGTTTACGGCAATAAAAACACAAATACTACCGTTATGGGAGTTACCCCTGTATATCAATATATGCAAACTTCGGTTCCTGAGTACGGGAGATTTTTTACAAAAAGCGAAAATGATTCTGCGGCAAAAGTCTGCGTAATAGGCGCAACCGTAATAAAAAATCTTTTCGGTAACGAAGACCCCGTAGGCAAATATATAAAAATCGACAGAAAGCAGTTCAGAGTTGTCGGAATTCTTCCGGTAAAAGGCGCGCAGGGCCCGAGAGACGGAGACGATAAAATAGTTGTTCCTTTAAATACAGCTATGAAAAGGCTTTTAGGCACCCAGTATGTTTCGTCCGTATCCGTTGAAGTTTATGACGGGAAAATAGACGAAACCGAAGCGTATTTGCTGTCTACGATGCTTGCAAGAAACAGGCTCGGTCCGGATCAGGCGGATTCTTTCAGAATAAGAAATATGTCAGATATGATACAAATGCTTTCTTCAACCACAAAAACAATGACGATGCTTCTGGGCGCGGTTGCCGGGATTTCACTTATTGTAGGCGGAATCGGCATTATGAATATAATGCTTGTAAGCGTTACTGAAAGAACGAGGGAAATAGGGCTGAGAAAAGCCATAGGAGCTACAAAAACAGCTGTTCTGCTGCAGTTTTTAATAGAGTCTTCGGTATTATCTTTGGCAGGAGGAATACTAGGCGTAAGTCTCGGTGTTCTTATTTCTCTGGCTGTTTCAAAATTTGCCGGCTGGGCTGCTTATGTATCAAGTTTTTCCATAATCTTATCGGTTACGTTTTCTGCCGGCGTCGGAATATTATTCGGGTTGTGGCCTGCAAAAAAAGCTTCCGAACTTTCGCCTATAGAAGCTCTGCGTTCGGAATAAACATAATAACCTTTATTGTACGTATTTGAACATTTGAAGCTGCATCGGTATAGTGTTGAGAATTTTTATTTTATTTCTTTCAATTTCAAGAAAATCAGTAATTTCCCCGTTTTTTGCGGTTACTACCTGGTAGGACCAGTTATAAGCGCTTCCTTTTAAGATGTTTGACGGTATTACGATATTTGTCGAACGGTTATTACCTATAGTTTTAATAAGAGTGACTGTGTCGGCGGCAAACCTGTAAATTTTTATTTCCGAAGGCGAAATTCTTACGGCGTATTCCCAGCAGTTTTCAGGCACGAAAAAGCCTTCAATTCCCTTCAGCATATTTTGGCTGCCGGTATAAGCGATTCCGTTCATGTCTATATAAATATCAATAAAATCGGACAATGAAAAATCTGTATCTACCGAAAAGAAAATATTATTTTCATCTTTATTTATAGTGAAAGCTTTTATAATCCCTTCATTGTGTATCGTATATTTATCGCCGTCTCTTATGAAAGAACATATTTCAAATCCGCCGGGCTGTTGGTCCGCCGGTTCAAGCTTCATTAATTCTTCTGCGGACGGGACTTCTTTGCCTGAAAGTTTAAAAATATTTGAAAAAGAAATATCGAATATTTTTCCCGCATACGGGTCATTGTTTAAAAGTTTTGTTATAATGTCAAAACTGTACATTGTAGTCAATTCGTCGTGCAGAGTTGAATATAAATCCTGCCTTGCGCGATTGGCGTTAACTTCGTTTGAAGCGCTTACAAGTTTTAAAAAAGCAATTTGCGGCAACTCTCCGAAACTTTTAAATTTAATGTTGTCGCCGTTATTATATCTTGTGTAATCCTTTTCAATTGTACGAGAAACTTCTTCAGGCAGTTCCGAACCGAAAGTTTTGTTTTTGTTTAAAAAATTTATTGTATAGAGCATAAGGTCGCTGTTTTTCAGATGTTCTTTTGTCAGAATTACCGGAATAATTTTTTCTTTTTTATCTGAAAACCATTTTTGTATTTCGCCGGCGTTTTTAGGAAAATCGGTATAAGGCATAAAAACAGTCACTTTGTTTTTTGTAAAAACTCCTTTATGTTCCGCATCTCCGGATTCCGCCGTGGTCCATAAAATATCGTTTTTATGAAAAACATTTAAAGTGTTTTCGTTTATAACGGCATTTTTTAAGAATAGCCCTCTTGCCGGTTTTTCAAATAAAAAAGAAAACTTCTTTTTATATGTTTTTAAAATATTTTCCAAATCTTCGGTTCTGTTAAAGGAAACGGAAGACACGGTTATTTCGGATGAAATAAGAGGAATGTAAGGGTCCTGATTTATTTTAAGAACGGGTTCCATTTTGTTTGCGGCGATTAAATCGCGTAAATTGTTTGAAACGGCGTCTCCTGTTATTAATGCGCAGAAACGAAAGTTATCGGATGAATGTATTTTCTGCATTACTTTCGGAGAAACGCTTTCTATTGATTCACAGAAAAACACGACGGCTTTTTCTTTTGCAAAAACGTTTGAAGACAATAAAAACAGGGTTGACAAAACAAAGCAAGTTTTAAAATTCATTTTATTTCTCTAAAAACTTTTACCAGTCAAAAACATAACCTACGGAAAAAGTGTATTTTAAATATTCTATCTCTATATCTGCGTTTGTTGACTGTATTCTGGCTTTGCCGTTGTTTGTAGAGGACAATAATTCAAAAACGACATTGTTGTATACTACGCCTACTCCCAGCGCGTAATAAACTCCTCCGCAGACGTTGTCTGTATATTTATCGTACTGCGAATCAGGCATGAAAAAATTGTATCCAACCTGACCTGTCATATATCCGTATTTGTAAGGATCTGTAGGATTAGATCTTATCTTAATCCCTAAATATACGGGAAGAAAATAAAAGCTTCCCGGAGTATTGCCTATATCTCTTGAATTCTGGACGGTTGTTCCTGCGCCTATGCCGAATATGTTTTGGATATAACGGTAATATTCCGCGCTGAAGTTTATACCTTTAGGGGAATCTTCCGAACTTGTACTTCCTTTATGTCTGTATTGTCCGTAGAAATCAAAACCGGCTTTTAAAATGAATTCCCTTTTGTTTTTTATGACAGGCCCGCCGGTATCAATATCTAATAAGTTTGAATTGCTCCGGAGGTCTTCGTCTTTTTTTATTTCCTGTATATCGGAAACCGGTACTTTAATAAGATTTTCATTTTGGATTACGTAAACAACCTGTTCGTCCTGATGAGGGATATTGCCTTTATAAACGGTTCCGTCTTTTAAAATAACTGTTTCCGCAAAAGCGGCAAGCGAACATGACCATAACGCGATAAAACAAAATAAAAGTTTTTTCATAAACACTCCGGTTATTTATAATAACTGTAAATTGTCCATGCGCCTATCAAAACAAAAACAAAACCGCTTATAAGTTTCAGCGGAATCTGGCTTAAGTAAGTTTTTGCAAAAGTGCCTGCCAAAACGGCTATGGCTGAAGAGAGCAGCAAAGCTCCTCCGGCAGCAAGAAAAACCATAAAAGGCGATAACTTTGAATCTGTGGCAAACATCAGTGTGGCTATCTGTGTTTTGTCCCCGAGTTCCGCCAAGAAAACTGATAAAAATATGGCAAAAAATGCTCCGATCATAAACAACTCCGAAATGTAATAAAATATTTTTTAAGAAAAAATCAGAAGACGTTAATTAATCTTCAATTCTGATTTTAACCGTTTTTGCTTTTGTTATGGAAAGCTTGTCAATTTCTTTTAAAGCGTTTTCAATATGTTCGCTGAGCGCTCTGTGAGTGGTTATTATTATAGAAACTTTTTTATCCTGGTTTCTGTCATTCTGGTATAAGCTTGCGATTGATACGCCGTAGCTTCCCAAAATGCCTGATATTTTTGAAAGCACGCCCGGTTTGTCGACAACCGTAAATCTTAAATAATAATCGCTCTTGCTTTCGCCGTGCGATAAAAATTTAATGTTTTTATTTTTTGAATATATAACGTTCTGCACAAGCCCGGCCGTTCCGTTAGAAACATATTTCGATAAATCTATAATATCTGAAACTACCGCGGCGGCGGCAGGAAGCTGTCCGGCTCCTTTTCCGTAGAAAACTACGTCGTCGCATGCATCTCCGGTAATCATAATCGCATTATACTCATTGTGTACGTTTGCAAAAAAATGATGATGGTCTACAAGACAAGGCTCAACCCACAGATCAAGACCTTTATCCGTTTTAATTGCCGATCCTATAAGTTTAAATACGTATCCGAAATCGCTTGTTATTTTAACGTCTTCAACGTCAAGCTGGTCGATGCCTTTTACTCTTATATCGTTTACTTTTATCCAGCTTCCCCATGCGATGGAAGACAGGATTGCAAGTTTGTTTGCGGTGTCAAAACCTTTAACGTCTGACGTCGGGTTTGCTTCTGCAAATCCCGCTTTTTGGGCGTTTGCCAGCGCATCGGCATACGACATGCTTTCATTTGTCATTTTACTCAAAATAAAATTTGTCGTACCGTTAAGAATTCCTTTAATTTTTTTTATTTCATTGCCGGCAAGACCTTCGTTTAATCCCTGTATTACAGGAATTACGCCGCCTACTGAAGCTTCAAAATAAACCATTCTTTTTTTTGCCTGGGCAAGCGAAAAAATTTCGTCCCAGTATTTTGCAAGAACCGCTTTATTTGCCGTAACGACGTTTTTGCCGTTTTTTAAAGCTTCGGTTATAACAGTTCTGGCAGGTTCATATCCGCCTATTAATTCGACAATAATGTCAATCGACGGGTCTTTTATTACATCCATGTAATTTTTTACGTATAATTCGGCTCTGTCTATAGGGTTTAAATCGCATATGGATTTGACTTTAATTGATACGCCTGATTTTCTAAATGCTATTGATTTGTTTTTTTCAAGAATTTTTACTACGCCTTTTCCGACAGTCCCGTAACCTATTAGTCCGACATTTAAATCACTATTCATAAAAAGTTTATCCGTTTTTTGTAAAATTTTTTAATCTCAGCAGCGCGTCATGAAATCTTTTATCATGAGTTACAAGAGATATTCTTACATATCCTTCTCCGTTTTGTCCGAATCCGACGCCCGGAGAAACAACAACCCCCGTTTCTTTAAGCAGTCTTTCGGCAACCGATAAAGATCCTTCTTTTTTTAATTTTTCCGGAAGACTCGCCCAAACATACATTGTGCCTAAAGTATAATTTGTTTTCCAGCCGATTTTGTTTAATCCGTCTACCATTTTTCTCATTCTCTTTTCATAAACGGCGGCCTGTTCTTTTACGCACTGCTGCGAACCGTTTAAAGCGGCGACCGCGGCAAGTTGTATAAAAGTAGGAACTCCGTAATCGAGAAACGATTTAAATTTTTCCAATGGATAGAGAAGCTGTTTTGCTCCGCAGACCCATCCGACTCTCCAGCCGGCCATATTAAATGTTTTTGAGAAAGAATGAAATTCCAAAGCAACGTCTTTTGCTCCGGGGAATTCAAAAATGGAATGACATACCGTATCCCCGAAAGTTATTTCCGAATAGGCATTGTCTGAAATCAGCAGAATATTATATTTTTTGCAGAATCTGATGGCTTCTTTCCAAAAATTCGGGTCTAAAGCGAAAGCAGCCGTAGGATTATTAGGATAATTCAACAGCATTATTTTTGCTTTTTTTGCCGTCTTTTCCGGTATCTTTGTAAAATCAGGTAAAAAATTATTTTCTTCAAGCAGCGGCATAGAATGAACTTTCCCGCCTGCAAGAATAACTCCGTTGAAATGTACAGGATATGCAGGATCGCATACCAAAACATAATCTCCGGGGTTAAGATATGACATGCACAAATGTGCAATGCCTTCTTTTGAGCCTATAAGAGTGAGAATTTCTGAATTGTAGTCAAGATCAACTCCGAATCTTCTTCCCATCCATTCGGCTACGGCTTTTCTGAACTTCGGCATGCCTTTTGCCTGAGGATATCTGTGCGTTTTTGTATGGTGTTTCACGGTCTCGCACAAACAGTCTACTATATGGGAAGGCGTAGGGAGATCAGGATTCCCCATACTTAAATCAATAACGTCGAGTTTTTTTGCGTAAGCTTCAAGTTTTAACTGATTGATCCTTGTAAATAAATACGGCGGTAAAGAATCCAACTTGACTGACGGTTTTAATTTTATCATTTTTATTGTATCAGCTTTCTTAAGGTAGTCGTTGGCTTAAAAGAAACTTTTTTGCCTGCAGGAACAGGAACAATCGTCCCTGTCTTGGGATTTCTTCCTTGTCTTGCTTTTCTGTTTTTCGTTCTAAAAGAACCAAGCCCCGAAAGAGAAACTATTTCACCCTTTTTAAGATTATCTTGTATAACTTTTACAAGAGCTTTTATCGCTACATTTGCATTTGTCTGTGTAAGTCCCGAACAATCGGCAACCTGTTTAACTACATCAGGTTTTTTCATGCGATCCCCCAAAATCAAAACTGCTTATAGGACAATCAATTATCAAAAATATATTAAAAATCAATAAAAAAGTCAATCAAAACAACCCCGTTGAAATACTGCGCTATTCTTCAACGGCTTCATTTGCTTCATTTCTGGAAAATCTTTTTCTTTCAAGATAATTCAAAATTTTCTTTCTGAGTCTTATTGAAACAGGAGTAATTTCAACAAGCTCGTCGGGAGCAATGTATTCTACCGCCTGTTCAAGACTCATTGTTTTATAAGGGGTAAGAGTCAGCGCTTCGTCGGAACTCTTGCTTCTCATGTTGCTGAGTTTTTTAGGTTTGCACGGATTAACGACCAAATCTTTTTCCCTTGAATTTTGTCCGACTATCATTCCTTCGTAAACTTCGGTTCCTGCTCCGACAAACATTTGTCCGCTTATCTGCAGGTTATGCAAAGCGTAAGCCGTCGTTTTCCCGAAAGCCATTGCAATAAATACGCCGTTCTGTCTTAATGCGGAAATATCGACTTTAGGGAAATACCCGTAAAAACTGTGATGCATAATTCCTTTGCCTCTGGTTGAGGTTAAAAATTCGTTTTTAAAACCTATCAGAGCTCTTGACGGGACAACATATTCGAGCCTTAGATTGTCTTCGCCTTCGCTTACCATGTTTTCGAGCCTTGCGCTTCTTTTCCCGATTAATTCGAAAATTTCGCCCTGGCATTCGGAACTTATGTCCAGTATAAGATATTCCATAGGTTCGAGAATCTGGCCGTTTTCTTCTTTAAAAATAACTTCAGGAGACGATACCGCCAATTCGAATCCTTCTCTTCTCATTGTCTCAATAAGAATCGTAAGATGGAGTTCTCCTCTTCCGGAAACTTTAAATTTTCCTTCGCCTTCAAGCTGTTCGACTTTCAAACCGACGTTTGTCTGGGCTTCTTTCTCAAGTCTTGCTTTTAAATGTCTGCTTGTTAAAAATTTGCCCTCTTTACCGGCAAAAGGAGAATCATTCACAAAAAAATCCATGGATATTGTAGGTTCGTCTATCGCAAGAGGAGGCAGAGGCAATGGGTTGTCAGTCTGGCATATCGTGTCGCCGACTTTCAAACCTTCCAAGCCTGCTATTGATATGATGTCTCCGGCAGTAGCTTCTTCAACTTCAACTTTTGACAAGCCTAAAAATTTTTCTATTTTGACTGCTTTTGAATTTCTGGTTTCGTGCTGGTTTACGAGCAGAACGGGCTGCCCTTTTTTTATTGTCCCGTTAAGTATTCTGCCGATTCCTACATGTCCTAAAAAATTGTTGTAATCTATCATTGTAATCTGCATTTGCAGAGGTTTTGCGGAATCTGCGGCAGGCGCCGGAACATACTTTATAATTCCGTCTAATAAAGGAGAAATATCTCCTCCTCTTTTGTCTATCTTGGTGCTGGCCCAGCCTTCTCTTCCTGAAGCGTACATTATCGGGAAATCAAGCTGTTCGTCGCTTGCGCCGAGTTTCATAAACAGTTCGAAAACATTGTCTATGACGGTATTCGGGTCGGCGTGCGCTCTGTCCATTTTATTTATTACGACTATCGGTTTTAACCCGAGAGAAAGTGCTTTTCGTAAAACGAATCTTGTCTGAGGCATAGGTCCGTCAACGGCGTCAACCATCAAAATTGCTCCGTCAACCATTTTTAGAACTCTTTCCACTTCGCTTCCGAAGTCCGCATGGCCGGGAGTATCTACAATGTTTATCGTACAGCCTTTGTATAATATTGAAGTGCATTTTGCCAGAATGGTTATTCCTCTTTCACGTTCGAGCGGATTTGAATCAAGCACCATGTCCTGCACTTCGTTTTGTTTAACAGTAAATTGTCCGCCGAGCTTTAACATGGAATCTATGATTGTCGTTTTTCCGTGGTCTACGTGGGCGATAATAGCTACATTCCTGACATCGTTTCTTTTTGTCATATTATGAAAATCCTTTGTAAAATAAAAATCCCTGACCGGTAAATACCAATCCGGGACAAACTAAATATATCTTGTGCGGTAAATTAGTTTATTTTGATTATTATATAATAATAAGTCTTCCTGTGCAAACGTTTTAACGGGTTTGTTTGACAAAAAATAATGTTTTATATATAATAAATGGGATTTTTTATGAGATACATATACGGTTGTGATCATTTCCAATACGGTTTACAAAAATCCTTAGAGTTTCGATGGTGCGCTTTAGTGCCTTCGGCATTTTATCGCAGCATTTTTGAAAAAGAATAAACTCTTAAGGAGAGTCATTATGTCTAAGTATAGCAAGAAAATCATTTTAAGCGAACAGGATATACCAAAGCAGTGGTATAACATCCAAGCGGATTTGCCGGAGCCGCTGGAGCCTGCTTTTAATACAAGAACCGGAAAGATTGCGACAAAAGAAGATTTGTGCGTTATTTTCCCGGAGGAAATAGTTGAACAGGAAGTAAGCCGTGAAAGATGGATTGATATTCCGGAAGAAGTAAGGGATATTTATAAGATTTGGAGGCCTTCTCCTCTAATCAGGGCAAGAAATCTTGAAAAGTTTCTAGATACTCCTGCTAAAATATATTTTAAAAATGAAGGCGTCAGCCCTTCAGGAAGTCATAAATCAAATTCTGCTATTGCGCAGGCGTATTATAACAAGAAAGCCGGTACTACAAGAATTGCAACCGAAACAGGCGCAGGACAATGGGGTTCTGCTTTGGCTATGGCTTGCCAAATGTTCGGTATAGAATGCGTTATATATATGGTAAAGGTTTCTTTTGAACAGAAACCGTACAGAAAATCCCTGATGCATGTTTACGGGGCGAACGTTTTTGCAAGTCCTTCCACTCAAACGGAAGTCGGAAGAAAAGTGCTTGCAAGCGACCCTGACTGTAAAGGCTCTCTGGGAATAGCTATTTCTGAGGCTATAGAAGACGTATTAAACCATAACAATGCAAAATATTCGCTGGGAAGCGTTTTAAACCATGTTGCGCTGCATCAGACAATTATAGGTCTTGAAGCAAAGAAACAGATGGAAATGGTTGACGAATATCCTGACATAGTTATTGCATGTTTGGGCGGAGGTTCAAATTTCTCCGGGATGTCGTTCCCTTTTATTATGGATAAAATACAGGGCAGTCGTCCTAATCTCAGAGCGATAGCGGTTGAACCTTCTGCATGCCCTAAGCTGTCTAAAGGCGTTTTCGCATATGATTACGGTGATAATTCGGGATTTACACCGGCATTTAAAATGTATACTTTAGGACATACGTTTATGCCTAGCGGAATACATGCGGGCGGCTTAAGATACCACGGAGCGTCGCCTTTGGTTTCGTCGATTGTAAAACATAAGCTCGCGGAATCCGTAGTTGTTGGTCAGAAAGAAGTTTTTGAAGCGGCCGTAACATTTACAAAATGTGAAGGTATTTTGCCTGCTCCTGAATCTGCTCATGCGATCAGAACGGCGATAAACGAAGCTCTTAAAGCGAAAGAAGAGGGAATTTCAAAAACGATATTATTTAATTTATCCGGTCACGGTCATTTTGATTTATCTGCTTACGAACAATATCTCTCCGGACAAATACAGGATTGTAATTATTCGCAGAAAGAAGTAGAAAAAGCTTTAGAAGATTTACCTAAAGTAAATATTTAATTAGGAGTTGTGTTTTGGCTAAAACAGGAATTATTTGTACGATGGGACCTTCAACAAGGTCGGAAAAGATTATCAAGAGTCTTTCTGATAGCGGAATGACAGTAGCAAGACTTAATTTTTCTCACGGAACATTTGAACAATATGAACAAGATATTGCTTTAATAAGAAACGTAAATAAAAAATATAAAAGAAATATTAAGATACTTGGCGATTTGGAAGGACACAGAATCAGAATAGGCAAGTTAAAAGACGGAAAGCCTATAGAATTAAAAAAGGACCAGAAACTGGTTCTTACAAACAAAAAAATTATAGGCGACAATAAAACTGTTTCAATAGATTATTCCGGGCCTATATCGGATTTGAAAAAAGGTCTTTCGATTTTTATTGATGACGGGAACCTGAAGCTTGTTGTCGTATCAGTCGCTAAAGATTCGGTTGTTACAACCGTAGGCATGGACTATCTTTTGAAGGAACATAAGGGTGTTAATATCCCTGATGCAAAACTGCATTTCCCTGAGATAGAAGATCATGATAAGGCTCATATTGAATTTGCCATAAAAAACAAGCTGGAATATATAGCGAATTCTTTTGTCAGGAATAAATCCGATATGAAGTTTTTGAAAAAAGCTGTTTCTTTGGAACATCCTTCATGCAAACTTGTTGCAAAAATCGAAGACAGAGAAGGCATAGATAATATTGCCTCAATCCTTGATGTTTGCGACGGCATAATGGTTGCCAGAGGAGATATGGGCATTTCAATTCCTCTCTGGACAGTTCCTGTCGTTCAGAAATATATCATAAAAAAATGCCGCGTAAGAAATAAATTCGTTATAACGGCTACGCAGATGCTTGAAAGCATGGTTGAATCTCCGATTCCTACCAGAGCCGAAGTAAGCGACGTTGCAAACGCTATAATAGACGGAAGCGATTTTGTTATGCTTTCCGCAGAAACTGCGGTCGGCAAGTTCCCTGAAAAGGCGGTTGCTATGATGGGAAACATTATTAAATTTACTGAAAAGAATATTTATCGTTTGCCGTTGGTATAATTTTAAAACAAAAACTGTTCATTATATAATTATGTAATTTCTAAATATATAACGGGCAGTTTTTTTTATTTTTGCAGTTGCGGGAAGGGAAAATATGCAGGAAATTTTATATTCTTTGCTGGCGATGCTTTCGGCTTTAATCGGGACTTTTTTAGTCTTAAAATTTACCGATTGGTCAAGAAAAAATTCAATACTTCTGATAGGTTTTGCCGCCGGCGTAATGTTGTCGATAGCTTTTTTTCATTTAATACCGGAAGCCGTTGAAAGTAATTCGGATGCGCTGTTTTATATATTTTACGGTTTTCTTTTTATGTATGCCGTTCAGCAGTTTCTGTTTTTTCACCCGTGTCATGACGAGCACTGCCATACGCATACTCATTTGGGTGCATTATCGACTTTCGGTTTGTCGATGCATTCTTTTTTTGACGGAATCATAATCAGCATAGGTTTCGGCGTCAGCGGAACCATAGGCGTTCTTACAACTTTTGCGATAATACTGCATAAAATTCCGGACGGAATTACTATTACGGGTATTTTATTGCATGAAAAAACGGAAATAAAAAAGATAATCTCATTTTCCGCGCTTGTTGCGCTGTTTACTCCTGTCGGAACAATTCTCGGATTAACGTTTTTTAATTATATTTCCAGAGAAATAATGGGAATATTTTTAGCTTTTACGGCGGGAACGTTCATATATTTGTCGGCTTCCGACCTTATTCCTGAAACTCATAAAGCGTCAAGCAAAAAAGCCGGCTGCTGTCTTTTTATCGGAGTTGTTTTAGTGGCGTTTGTCGGACATTTGCTGCATTGATTTAGAAAAATATTGAAAAAAATATACCAAAGTGATAATATTTTTATATGTCTGTATTGACAAGTTGTGAAATTACATGCGATTGCGGCGAAACATTCGAAGCTGAGCTTTGGAAAGCGGTTAATGTTTCCGATAATCCTGAAGTAAAAGACCTTATTACGCTCGGGGGATTCAATTTGGTTTCCTGCCCAAGCTGTAAACAGGTTTTTTATTGGGAACATTTCTTTGTCTACCAAGACATAAAAAACGAACTTATAGCATACGTTTATCCGAAAAATTTTGAAGGACAGGCCGCCGAATACAGAAGCCGTATGATAAAAGAATTCGGCGATGTTATAAAATCGATGGAAAAAACCATAAAAATAGATTTCGAGCCGGTTTTATATTTCGGCATAGAAGATCTTGTCGCTACGTTAAAAAATGAAGAATATATAAAAGATGAAATTCAAATCCTTGATTTTATTTCAAAAAGAATGGAATTGGATTTAATATTGCTTAAACCTTCCGCCGCAAGGAATCTGTGCGTTGTTAATACTATACCTAAAATTAAGAAATCCAGCGGCGACATTAGAAAAGATATCGTTTCGGGCCTTGAGATGCTTTTGAAATATAATCCAAATTTATCCGAATATGAAAAGCTCCTTGCAAGAATTAAAAAAAATCTCAAATGTTTGGATGAAATACTTGCTCACAGAAAAATATAATGACGTTTGAAATTATTGCAGGCATAGTTCTTCTTATTATAAACATTCCGTTCGGATGGTTCGGGATGCTCTGGCTTGGTTATTACGGCAAAAAAACCGGTAAAAAAATATATTATTTTTTATCGGCTGCGGTATATGTTCTTTCATGGGTTATGATGGCTGCCGGCTTTTATTTATGCGGGAAAGAATATGCCGGCGTAATTATGCAGTATATTAAACATTATATTTATCCCGCGGTAATATTGATTACGGCAGTTTTTGCAATAATACTTATTATGCGGAAAAGAAATAAAAACAATAAAGAAGAAATAAAATAATCAAGAAGACGTTTTGTTTTATTAAAAATGATTGATTTTTATTGACAAAATGCAAAATTTCTTATATACTTCTTTATTATAATTCAGAAGCTTGACAAGGATTCTTTGTGAAGATAAATCAAATATCTTGTTTTATGCTGTTTTGTATGTTTTTTTTATCGGTTCCTGCTTCTGCGGCTATGGACAATTTTCTTGACGAATGTTTAAAGCTTGCGCAGGCAAGAGACATGAAAATAACCGTTGCGGCGGAACAAATTGAACTTGCCCAGATAAGAGTAACAAATGCAATCCGTTCGTTTTTTCCTCAAATAACTCTGCAAAGAGAATCTTCTAAAGGGAAAACGGCCTTAATAAGCGATATCAGCACAAAAGAAGAGTATAATTCCGAACAGATAGGCGTAAGAGCCGTTCAGGGGCTTTATGAAGGCGGCGGAATAAGAGCCACGCTGATGTATAACGAGCTTATGATGGACGCCGCAAAACTCAATTACACAAAAGCAAAAGAAGATTTATACGCAAAAGTAAAACTTGCGTATTTTGAATATCTCACTTTAAAAGTAGAATATCTTGCTTTAAGCAAAGCTTTTGATAAAATCGAAACATTGTTTGAAAAAACAAGAGTGGAATATAAAGCAAAAGCAATATCCGAGCTTGATTTGGCCGAATCGCAGAATTTCAGGGACAAAGTAGAAAATCTTTTAAATTCTTCCAGAATTAATCTTGAATTCTCGACAAAAAAATTGATAGAGGCTGTCGGAGTAAATACTCTTGAAGAAATTCCGGCAACTGTTTCCGATGAGCTGCCTACGGATGTTCCGGAAATGTCTTTTACTCTTCAGGACTGCATAGGTTTTATACAGACAAACAATTTGGACGTGCAGATAGCAAAACTGCAGATGAATATGTCTGATGCGAAAATAAAGATAAACAGAGCAAAAATTCATCCGAAACTTTATCTTGACGGTTTTTACGGCAAAAGCGGAGAAGCTTTTGTTACCGATCCTTTGGAATTAACGACATCCTGGAGCATTGCCGCGAAACTTTCATGGAGTTTGTGGGGCAATTCTCTTTCTGCGTCTTACAGCACTGACAGAACCGACCCTACGGAAATTGTCGATGCCAGCAAGAGAGTTGAGACGACAACAATGGATATCCAGCTTTCAATTTTAGATGATTTACAGTATTTTATCGATGCAAAAGAAAGCAAAGTCGCGTTAAAGCAGGTTAATGCCGAATTGATAGACCTTTTAAGAGATACCAGATTATCAGTTGAAAAAGCGTATAACGAATATTTAGTTTCTTTGAACGAAGCTAAAACTCTCAGGAAAGAAATAGACCTGAAAGAAAGAAAATTAGCTTTCATGAAAAGAAGAAACGATTTATATGAAATACAAACGGTTGAATTGATGGAAGAATCGTGGAAATATGCCGAAACAATAGCCTCATATACAAGAGCCGCTTATACAAACCACGCTTCAGTGGTTGAGTTGGAAAAACTTACATTAATGAGTTTAAGATAAATACTTTTTAAAATTGGGGGACACATTGAATTTCAAACATTTATATTATAAATTCCTAGAAGCTGCAATGTACAAGTACAACCAGATGTCTTTAAGATATCCGAGTTTGAAAAAATATCTTGTAATCGCGGCTCTTTCAATATGTGTATTAATTATAGGGGTTATCGTTTATTTTGTTCATTTTGCAAAAGAAAAAGTCGTTGAAGAAAAGCAGGAAATGATAACCGTTAAAGTTAAAAAGGCCGTCAAACAGGATTATACCGATACTTACACCGTAATGGGTACGATAAAAGGCGCGGTTGAAAATGAAATGCGTTTTGAACTTGACGGACAGCTTGCTTCTTATAATTTTAAAGAAGGCTCAAAGGTAAAACAGGGAAATATTATTTGTTCTCTTGACCCTAAAGACGCTTTGACTAAAGCCGATTATGCAAAAAGCAAATATAAAAGCGAATTATCAGCTTATAACTCCGCAAGAGAAAGATATAAGGTTTATGAAGAGTTGTATAATATGAAAGCTCTTTCGGAAAGCAAACTGTATGAAGCAAAATATGAAATTGAATCTGCGCAGTCAAAAGTTAAAGCCGCTTTGTCGGAAGTCGAATTATCACAGTCTAATCTGGCAAAAACGAACCTTGCTGCTCCTAGCGACGGTATTCTTGCCGAAATAATAATAAAGCCCGGAGACTATATTACTCCTCAGGATGTTGTCGCAAAATTTATCAGCGACCAGGGTACAAATTTTGAAGTTGATATACCTGAAAAAGACGTTCATAAGCTTGTTATCGGACAGCCTGTTACAATTAACTGCGATTCTTATCAAGGCAGAACTTTTGCCGGCAAGCTTACAGAAATAGCTCCTACGGTTAAAGAAAGAACCAGAACGTCAACAATAAAAGTCAGTGTTGAAAACAATGAAGGTCTTTTAAGATCCGGAATGTTCGGCAGAGGCGTGATTTTATTGAAGGAACTTAAAGATGTTTTGCTTGTTCCTTCGGACAGTATAGTTTCTCTTAACGATAATGCATTTTTGGTTCCTGTCGTAACTCCGGATTATAAAACGCCTGGAGAAGGCGTCATTATGATGAGACCTTGCCAGTTGGGCGAAAAGCTTACTGATAAGACTGTTATAGACAACGGACTTCAGATAGGAGAGCTTATTGTTACTGAAACACAGGGACAGCTTTCTGACGGAATGAAAGTCAAATTTTTGGAAGCTATAGAAGATAAAGTAGCCGATACTTCTGCAGGCGTCCAGAAATAAGAAATATAAACATCCCGCTTATATTGTCATAATATAAGGAATATTTTTATATGATAGAATTCGGAATAAAAAAACCAATAACAACGCTGATGATTGTTATTGCAATATTGATGTTTTCCGTTATAACTACTTTGAGAATTCCGGTCGAATTAAATCCGAGTTCAGAATCAGGGCTGGTAAGCGTTATTACAAGGCTCAGAGGCGGCGTTGCCGCAAGCGAAGTGGAAAAATATGTTACAAGACCTCTGGAAGAAGTTTTCTCGGAATTAAACGGCTTAAAAGAAATCATTTCATCTTCAAAAGAATCAGAATCAAACATTATGATGACGTTCCATCATAATGTGGATGTTGATTTTATTGTTATTGACATAAGAGAAAAACTTGCAATGGTAAAACATCTGCTTCCTAAAGAAACGGAAAAGCCTATTATTGCAAAATTTGAACAGTCAGACAGTCCTATTATTATCTTGTCGTTAAGCTCGACAGAAAAAACTCCTGAACAGTTAAGAGAAATCGCCGAAGACCAAATTAAAGAAAAAATACTGAGAGTATCAGGCGTGGCTAATTTGGAATTCGGAGGCGGCCGTGAAAGAAAGTTCCTTATTGAGATGGATAACGCAAAACTTCTGGGATACAAACTTTCCATTCTTGAAGTCGTCCAGAAAATAAATTTGGCTAACTTGTCAATTTCGGCGGGAGAAGTCAACCAGTATAACCAGAATTTTGTAATAAGAGCCACCGGCGAATATAACAGCATTGCCGAAATAGAAAATACGGCGATAGCCATAACTCCGTCAGGTTCTATAGTAAGAATAGGAGACATCGCCACAATAAGAGATTCTTTCTATGAAGCAACGTCTTTTGCGAGATTAAATGTGCAGCCGGTAGTTTCCGTATATATTCAGAAAGAGTCGAGCGCAAACACTATTAAAGTCGCAAATGAGGCTTTAAAAATAATTGATAAGCTCAAAACTACCGTTGATCCGGACATAGTTATCACAGTTGTTAAAAACGACGCTGAATTTATATCAAAGGCAATCGGTTCTTTAATAGAAGCTTTGGTTGTCGGAGGAATTCTTCTGGCAAGCATTCTGTTTCTTTTTATGAAAAACATAAGAAGCGTATTTATAGTGGCAACTACGATGCCGCTGAGCCTTTTCATATCAATTTTACTTATGTATTTTACAAACCAGACTTTTAACATCATGACCTTAAGCGGTCTTGCTATGGGTATGGCGAACGTTATGGATAACTCTATCGTTGTTATTGAAAATATTTCTTTTCACCACCACAGAAAAACTTATAAGGACAAGCTTCAGCTTGTCGTGGAGGGAACAAAAGAGTTATGGCAGCCTATTTTTGCCTCGACGGTAACTACGGTTATTGTTTTTCTTCCTCTTGTTTTTCTTGAACCTGAAGTAAGACAGATGTATGTTCCTTTTGCGCTGACGATTACGTTTGCTCTCGTTGCGTCTTTGGTCTCCACAATGATTTTTATTCCGCCGCAGATTTATAAATGGCAGAATAAATTTGAGCTTGATTTCCAAAGATGGTATATAAAGATAAGACATTATTACGGAAGAATGCTGAAGTTTTGTTTTAGAAGACAAACATGGGTATGGATAGCTACTCTTCTGATTTTTCTTTTGGCAATCAGGGTTCTTTCAACGAGAGATTCAGAATTTATGGATGCCGGCAGCGTAAATACGTTTCGTATAGGAATACAGTTTCCCCCTGCGACAAGAATAGAAGTTTCTGACGAAGTGGTTAAAAAAATGGAAACTGCTTTGATGGGATACAGGGATAAAGTCGAAAGAGTTTCTTCGAAAGTCGAAAAACTGCATACTTTCATAGAAGTTACCGTTTTCGAAAAACCTGAAGAATTTAAGGAAGAATTCAGAAAACGTTTCGGAGAATTTTCGCCGGCATTTGTTTATTTTCAGGATTCGCAAAGCGCGGCGTCGAAAGAAATATACGTTGATTTTTACGGGCAAAACTACGATACGTTAAAGCAGCTCGCTTTTTCCGCCTCCGGGAAATTACAGCAGATAAAAGGGCTGACTGACGTTAAAATCAGAATGAGAGAGGATGAACCGGAAGTAATTCTTACGGTTGATTACAACAGGCTGGCAATTTTCGGGTTAACTACGTATTATTTCAGCAATACGCTGCATTGCCAGATAAGAGGTCTTATAGCAACGCAGTATAGAACGGAAGGAAAACAAATAGAAACAATTTGCAGACTTTATCCTGACAGTATTAAAAATGTTGAAGAACTGCCTTTCCTCGGTATTGTTAATCCAAGGCATGATATCGTCTATGTCGGTCAGGTTACTGATATGAGCAGGGTAAAAGCAAATCAGGAAATTTGGCATAAAAACAAGAAAAGATTTATACAAATAAGCGCAAACAGATCAAAGCTCGGACTTACGACTGCCGCGGAAAAAATAAAAACGGCGTTAAAGGGTGTTCCGTTCCCTCAGGATTATTCGTTTAATATTTCCGGAGATTATGAGAAAACGCTTAAAAACAAAAGTCAGTTTATGCTGGCGATAGCTCTTACCGTTATTCTTATATTTTTTGTTTTGGCGTCTATATTTGAATCTTATATGCAGCCGGCTCTTATAATGTTTGCGCTGCCTTTGAGCATAATAGGAGTTTCTTTTTCTTTATGGGCTTTTAAAAAACCGATAAGCCTCGGCGTGTGGATAGGTATGATGATTCTTTTCGGCTCCATTGTTTACAGTTCGATTATTATCGTTGACAAGATAAATATAAGAAGAGTCGGCAGAAAAAATATGCTGAGAGTAGTTTTTGAATCATGTAAAGAGAGGCTGAGACCTGAGCTTATAACGCTTTTGATGAAAACGCTCGGACTTTTACCTATGGTCCTCAGCAGAGACGAGTCGGCTTCAATGTGGAGATCTCTCGGGCTGACCGTTTTGTTCGGGACAATTTCGGGAACTATGCTCACGATGTTAATTATACCCACAGCGTATTATGTGCTCGAAAAACCTAAACAGAGTATTCATGCATTTTTTAAAAATCTGAAAATAGCGTTTCTTTTTAAGTTTGCAAATAAACTTTACGGCAAGATTTATGCCAGGTTTAAAACGAAAAATTTTGATAATATAAATAATATATGAGAGAAAAATTATGAGTTTATTAAGACTTCCCGTAGACAGACCGGTCACGACTATAATGATATTTCTTGCGGTAATACTGATGGGTATTATTTCATGGACAAGAATCCCGCAGGAACTGTTTCCGTCAATGGAATATCCTCAGATTACCATTGTCACTAAATACGAAGGCGCAGGTCCGGAAGAAGCGGAAAAATTAATAAGCAAAATCATAGAAGAAACGGCAGGCACGGTAAAAAGGATAAAAAGAGTTTCTTCTGTTTCAAAAGAAGGCGTTTCAATAGTTTCCTGCGAGTTTGTCTGGGGAACAAACATGGATTTTGCTTCCATGGATATCAGAGAAAAAATAGATTTGATAAAAGAATCGCTGCCTAAAGATTCCCTTGACCCTATAGTTTTGAAATATAATCCTATGCAGGTAGAAGCGATGATTTTGTCCGCAAATTATAAAGACACGGATGATTCGTCTCCGGAAAAGATGGCCGCTTTGAGAACGTTTGTAAAGAAAAATATTAAAGACGAGCTTGAAAGACTCGAAGGCGTTGCAAAAGTCGCAATCAGAGGCGGAGAACAAAAAGAAATACTTGTCGAGATAGATAAAGGAAGACTTCTCGCCAATCAGGTTTCAATAACGGACGTCATAACTTCTCTTCAGACGGCAAACATAACTTATCCTGCCGGAACGATAAAAGAAGAAAAGCACGAATATATAGTAAAAACGGTCGGAGAATTCCAAAATTTAAACGATATATCGTCTTTGTCTTTCGGCAAACAAACGCAGGATCAGCAGCAGCAGAGATACAGAAAAGACAGAACGTATCAGGGAGAAACAGGCGATAAAATAGTTTATATGAGAGACGTTGCAGACGTTCAGGAATCGTTGAAAGACAGAAAGGGTTTCTCAAGATATAATTCCAGAGAGAACGTTTCCATAAGCATATATCCGCAGTCTGGCGCAAATCTTATCAATATGTCTAAGCTTGTGAAAGCAAAATTGAAAGAGCTGGACGAAAAAATACCTAAAGACGTTGAAATAGAAATAACTTATGACCAGTCGATTTTTATTAAGCAGTCTCTTGATAATATTTATCAGTCCGGCATTCAGGGAGCTTTGCTGTCTCTTATACTGCTGTATTTCTTTATGAAAAGCTTTGTAGGTTCGACAATTATCAATACGGCAATTCCGATAAGCTTATGCGTAACGCTGAGCATTATGTATTTTCAGGGCATAACCATTAACTCAATGTCTCTCGGGGGTCTTACAATAGGTATCGGCATGGTCGTCGATAACGGGAATATGGTCCTTGAAAATATTTTAATGGCCATGCATAAGCATAAACATCTGCCGAGGAAAGAAGCCATTTATCAGGCGACGTCCAGCCTTCTTCCTCCTATAGTGAGCTCCACGCTTACTACGGTCGCTATTTTTATACCGTTTGTTTTTGTTGCGGGCATGATAGGACAGCTTTTTAAACAGCTTGCGCTGACTATAACATATTCTATGCTTGCTTCTATTTTCGCTGCAATGTTTCTTGTTCCAAGACTTTGTCTGCATGCAAATCTTTCAAAAATTTCTGTTACGGCCGGTTTAAAAACAATAGACACTTATTTTACTCCTCTTTTAAAATCTGTCTTGAATTTTAAAGTCAGCAAAATATTTTTCTTTACGGCTATTTATGCTCTTGTGGGCGTTGCCACAGTATTTTTAATGCCTAAAGAATTCATGCCTAAAACGGATGAAAGAAAATTTGTTTTAAGCGTTTCTCTCCATCCCGATACTCCTCTTGAAATAACCAACGGAGTTATAAAAAGAATAGAAAAAGCCATATCCAAATATGATGAAGTTAAAGATATATCGACAAGCGTCGGTTCAACCGGAGAAGAAATAGGGTCAGGCTCAATAGAGACGCTGGGCGTTTACCAGGCAAGAATCATTACCAATCTTACGCCTAAAGGCAGATCTACAAACGAAATAGTTACGGAATTAAGCGATGAAATAAAAAAATGGAATATAAAAGATTTGGAAATAGAATTTGCCACGCAGCAGGGACTTTTCGGTTCAGGCGTCGGTTCGTCTTCAGGAGTAACTGTTGAGCTGAAAGGGAAAGACCTTCAGAAATTGAGAGAATATGCCGACAGACTCAAGTCTAATATGGAATCAATGCCTGAATTTTACGGTATTAAAGTAGATCCGTCTGACGAAGTTCCTGAATTGAGGTTAACGATAGACAGAGAGAGAGCTTCCTTATTCGGGCTTTCAACTCAGGATATTGCCGCCATGACTCTTGCCGGCATTAAAGGTTTTGTAGCGACAAAATTAAAACTTCCGGACGACGAAATGGATATAAGAGTCAGAATGAAGCCTGAGGACAGGGATTCTTTAGATAAAGTTATGGAAATGACGGCATATTCGTCCTGGGGCATGACAATACAGTTAAAACAGATAGCGCAGGCAAGTTTTGTAAAAAGCCTCCCGGCAATTAAAAGAGTAGAGGGAGAAAGAACTTATCTTGTTACGGCAAACGTAAAAGGAAACTTTACAAAAGCCGTCGGCGAGCTTCAAACTCTGCTTGACGATGTTTATAATAACGCGGACATAAGCGCTGTTGTTACCGGCGAAATGCTTGCCATGAAAGAAGCCTTATCGCAAGTTTCTTTTGCGATGATTCTCGGTATTATAATAATTTTCATGATTCTTGCTTCTGAGTTTGAATCTTTATTCCAGCCTATCATCGTTATGACTGCGGTTCCGCTTGGAATAGTAGGCGCATTATTTACATTGTTTATAACAGGACAGTCAATCAATTCTATATCGATGCTCGGTATAATAATGTTAGTCGGAAACGTTGTCAATATTTCCATTATGTTGGTGGACAGATACAATCTGTATTATTTTCAGGATCCTGACAAATACAGAGACATAGTCGCTTTTAAGCAGATGATAGTTCTTACGACTGTTGATCATATAAGACCTATAGCAATGACAACGTTAACAACTATTGTCGGACTTATACCTCTTGCTATGGGACTTGGCGAGGGCGCAACGACAAACCAGCCTATGGCTATAGCTGTGTGCGGCGGTTTGACTTTTGCATTGGCTCTTGCTTTGTTGTTTGTTCCTTTTGTATATCTCTATTCCAAAGGGATGAGAAATAAGAGCGAAGATGAAATGATTCGGTAAGATAAATAACGGAATATAATAAAAAAGCCTCTCTTAAATAAGAGAGGCTTTTTTTATAATCATGATGTTTATTTTTTCTTTGCAGTTTTTTTAGCAGCAACTTTTTTGACAACTTTCTTTGCAGCTTTTTTTACAACTTTTTTCGCTGGCTTTGCTTTGCATCCACAAGGCATGTGTACGCTCCTTTTGTCTCAGTAAAGAGACATTTTTTTAAAGCAACTCCGGTTTGTCGGAGAAAAAGTTTTTCAAATATCACGCTAATATAATAAATCAATTTTAAAAAAAATGCAAGTAATTTTTTAAATTACCGTCACAACTTTTTTGCCGCTGCCGCTTTCTTCTTCTTTTTCTTTAAATAATTTACATAATCTGTGAAAGTCATTATGGTTCTTTGTTTACCGCTGACCCATACAAACGCGCTGTAATTTTTTGACAGTTCTATTTTTTCAGGTTTTCCGGTCGCTTTATTGTCGGCCCACGCCGAGGCGATAATATTGTTTTTCGCTCCCTGTTTTTTTGACATAATAAGCAGTTCTTTTCTTAAAGTTTTTTTCACTTCGTCTAAAACCGGGATATCGCCTTTGTAAATTATGTATGCCGCCACGGGATATTGGCTGTCATATTGTTTTATCTGCACGGTGTAATTTTTTCTTTCTATTATTTCGTTTGCAAAAATATTTAATGTAAAACAGAAAACAAATAAAAAACCTGCTAATAATTTTAAAGATTTCATTTTTTATATTCCAAGCACTTCTTTTATATTGGTATCCGACAGTATTTTATCCCGTACCTGCTCAGGAGTCAGCCCTTCCGTATCAACTGCCAAATCGCAGTTGTCGTATGCGGCTTTTCTTTGCATAAGCAGCTTTTTTATTTCGTCAAACGGATGCAGCATTTTTTTTATAATCGGTCTGTTGTCGTCTTCGCCTATTCTGTTTAAAATATGCTGCGCCGAAGCGTAAAGATTTATTATAATCCCGTTCTGTCTCAAACGGTCAATATTGTGTTTATTCAAAACGACTCCGCCGCCGCACGAAATTACGGCATTGTCGGCGTTTGACAATACGGAAACGACATTCGTTTCATATTCCCTGAAAGTTTTTTCTCCGACTTTTTTAAATATTTCGGAAATTGTAGTTTTCATCTGCTGCTCAATCATTTCGTCAGTATCAAAAAAATGACGGTTTAAAGTTTTTGCAAGCAGTTTGCCTACGGTCGTTTTCCCGGTTCCCATAAAACCGGTTAATACGATATTTTTCATTAAAGCACCTGGATTCTTGAAATATATGATTTGTAACTGCTTTTCATATCGTCCATGCAGTCTCCGCCGAATTTTTCTTTCATTGCCTTTGCAATTTCAAAAGCTACGGCGGCTTCGGCTACGATTCCGGCAGCAGGAACTGCGCAGACATCGCTTCTTATAGCCTCGGCTTTTTCAATTTTTTTCGTATGAACGTTAACGGATTTCAGGGGTTTTGAAAGAGAAGGTATAGGTTTCATCGTACAGCTGACCTCAATGTTTTCTCCGTTGCTTATGCCGCCTTCCGTTCCGCCCGCTCTGTTTGTATTTCTGTAAAAACCTCTTTTTGCCGAATAATAAATTTCGTCATGGGCATCTGAACCTGAAACTTGTGCAAATTTTGTTCCGAGACCGAATTCAACCGCTTTGATAGCCTGTATCGATATAAGACTTTGCGCTATTCTTCCGTCTAATTTTGTATCCCACTGCGTATGGCTTCCAAGCCCTACCGGGAGATTTTCTACGATTACCCTGAATTTTCCTCCCAAGGTATCTCCCTGTGAAGAGGCTTTTTTAATAGTCTGTATCATTCTTTTTGTCGCAACAGGATCGGGACATCTTACAAAAGACATTTCGGCTTTATGTTGCAATTCGTTGTTTGGAATTGACGGAATTTTTGCCGATACTTCCCCTATTTCTTCAACGTAAGAATAAATGTTTATCCCGAATTCTTTGAGCAGTTCCCTGCATACTGCTCCGACGGCGACTCTTGCCGCGGTTTCTCTTGCCGACGCTCTTTCCAAAATGTCTCTGAAATCATGTACTCCGTATTTCATAAGTCCCGCCAGATCTGCATGTCCAGGTCTTGGTTTATGAAGATGTTTGCCGTCAAAATCTACGCCTGTCGGCGACATTAAAGCTTTCCAGTTTTGCCAGTCTCTGTTATTTATATAAAGAGTTATAGGAGAGCCGAGCGTTCTTGCGAATCTTACTCCTGATAAAATAGTTACCTGATCGGTTTCTATTTTCATTCTTTGCCCTCTGCCGTAACCTTTTTGTCTTCTTGCCAAATCAACGTCGATATCTTCCGAATTTATATTCAGCCCCGCAGGAATTCCTTCGAGAATCGCAATAATTCCCTGACCGTGCGATTCACCGGCTGTTGAAAATCTAATCATGTCTTTCTCCTTAACGTAATTTAATATTTGAATTTTTATTTAATTTATTAATGATATTTTCGTATCTGTCTATTCTGTAATTTTCCAAAGAAGCCGCATCAGCTAAAATTACGCTGTCAACCGTACCGCTCTTATTGTACAAAATTTGTACGATAATTGATTGCTCAAAAAGCGAATTTTCGTCAATTTTTGTTAAAAATTTATACTTTTCAGGCAAATAAGCCGTAAAGTCCTGAACTTTTACTGTCCCTGAAACAGTTTTTAAATAATCCGCCATGATTTTAAAATATGTATTAATTTTTGCGCTGAATAAAAAACTGTTGGCAGTGAAAACGATTAATAACAAAAAAATAACAGCTTTAAATTTTTTAAAATTGATTTTTATTGTTGAAGATTTCAAATATACGAGAAATAAAGCAGAAAAAAGAGGAACAAGCAAATTTAATATTCTCATATTATTTGCATAAATTACAATCAAATTACTCTTGACGACAAAAGAAAACATAACGTACGCAAACAAACAGAAAACTGTAATTTCGGCATAGATTTCTTTTTTCATCATAGTCAATATAAACAGCCAAAAGAAAAGCGTGAAATGCATTGATGATAAAGCATTAAAACTGTTTGTGTATTCGCTCAGTTTGTATTGTGTAGGATTGGCCGTATAGTAAAAACCGAATATAAAAGATGCCGCCAGCAGCGCAAAGCTTAACAACAATAAAAAACTTGTATTTGAAGAAAGGTCTTTTTTTGCTTTGAAAAATTTTATTGTTCCTGTCGTAAGCAGAAGCGGAACAAAAAACAGCGTTGACTGGTAAGTTCTTATAAAAATAAAACATGCCGTTAAGAGAATTGTCAAATCCGTATTTGACAGTTTTGTAAAATCCGCAAAAAAGTAGATTGAAAAAATAATCCAGAAAAGGCCGGCTGCCAAATGAGAATCGTTGAAAATATAGTAAGAAGAAAAAATCATGCATATCAGATAGGATAATAAAGGGAAAACAAACCATTCTTTTTTTTCTGAAGGCAAAACTTTGTATGCCGCAGCAAGGCATATAACATTACTAAGGTAAGCCCAGAAACCGTGTAAAAAAACCAGCATATTTAAATTTGTTACAGACAGCGATTTAAGGAGAAAATCCGGCATATGCAGAATGATATGAGTGAAAAGTCTTCCGTGGTCAAGATGTATGTTTTTATCAAAAAACTCGCATAACCAGTAAACTCCGTCAGACCATATGCCTGCGAGAGATGCGGCGTTAAACAATGAAATGCATGACAATGCCGCAAAACATATAAAGTAAAATTTTTTATCAAAAATGCTTATAAATTTCTTCATTTATTTGAATTTTTTTATTGTCTTATTGAACTTATTGCAGAACTGACGTTGTCGACTCCGGCGACTTCAAGTTTGCCTTTGTAATCCAGACTTCTCATATTCGCTTTAGGAATAATTGCTTTGCGGAATCCGAGTTTTTCAGATTCTGCAAGCCTTTCTTTTATTTGTCCTACGGCTCTGACTTCTCCGGTAAGTCCGACTTCGCCGAAAACTATTGTTTTAGGCGGGCAGATAAAATTGCCGTTTGCCGATGCTACGGCGCAGGCTATCGCCAAATCTGCGGCGGTTTCCTTTATCTTGATTCCTCCTGCGACGTTTACAAAAACGTCCTGGTTTTCAAGAGGGATGCCTATTCTTTTTTCAAGAACGGCGATTATTATGGTAATTCTGTTTAAGTCGTAACCTGAAACCATTCTTCTCGGAAAACCGAAATTTGTTCTTGATACAAGAGACTGGATTTCCAAAAGAAGAGGTCTTGTTCCTTCCATTGACGAAGTAATGATATTGCCGGCAACGTTGTTTGAGCGTTCTCCTATAAATATAAGAGACGGATTTTCCACTTCGCTTAAACCGTCGCCTTTCATTTCAAATATTCCTATTTCGCTTGTAGGACCGAACCTGTTTTTATATGCTCTTAATATTCTGTAAACCTGCTGTTTTTCATTTTCAAAATACAGAACCGTATCTACTATATGTTCAAGAATTCTCGGGCCTGCAAGATCGCCGTCTTTTGTAACATGTCCAAGTAAAAAAACCGTTATATGTTTTGATTTCGCTATTCTTAACAGTTCAGCGGAGCATTCTCTTATTTGTCCGACCGATCCGGGCGCGCTTGTAAATTCAGGGTGGTATGTCGTCTGAATGGAATCAATGACCAAAAATGCCGGCTCGGTTTTATTTATGGCGTCTATAATATTTTCAAGGTTTGTTTCCGATGCAAGAAAAATATTTCCTTTGGATACTTTTAATCTTTCGGCTCTGGATTTTACCTGCGACAGAGATTCTTCGCCGGATATGTATAAAACCGTACCGTTTTTCGAAAGCGCGCTTGAAACCTGAAGCATGAGAGTGGATTTTCCTATTCCCGGAGCTCCGCCCAAAAGAATAAGCGAACCGGGAACAATCCCGCCTCCGATCATGTTGTCAAATTCTGAAATTCCTGTTTTTACTCTTTCAAAACTTTTTACGGAAACATCGTTTAAGGCAAAAGTTCCCGAAGAAAAGCCTGTCAGCTGTCTGAAATTCTGGGAATCGGACAAATTGCTTTCGATTTGTTTTTCTTCTACAAAAGTATTCCAGTTTGAACAGCCCGGACATCTGCCGAGCCATTTTGCCGATTCGTATCCGCAGCTTTGGCAGACAAAAACAGTTTTTATTTTTTTAGCTTTCATATTATTTTGAACCTGTTGCAGCAATAGTCGCGACTCCGAACATCGAAGCAAGATCCTGATCTGTGATTTTGATTTTTATATAAGGCATAAAACTTGCTTTTGTCAGAGTGTCTTCAACCTGTACTCCGGCGTAGCACCAATGGAAGATGCCGAGTCTAGCCCCTACTATAATATTAGGGGTATCGGCATTTTTGTCGTCGCGCGTCGGAGTTTCAGTACGGAAGAGGGCATCTACGTTAAAATACAGTTTTCTGTAGCTTGAATAAATTTTCTCAAAAGGAGAATAACCTATTCCGACTCCGCCTTTGCTTCTCATAATACCGCCGTAAGCTTCGAGGTTTTCGGATCTGAAACCTATAAGAGCGTCAAGTTTATTGAGGTTATCTCTTTCAAACTGGTCTTTTTCATTGTTTGAATTACCTATATTTGAAACGCCGAGATAATAGAATTTATGATTATTAGGTCTGAATCTGATTCCGAAATCGTTGCGGAATCTGTCTGCTCTCGTATCGAATCTGCCCATATATTCCCAGTCAATTTCCAGTTTGCTTGCTTTGCCTGTAACGGACTGTATCTGCTGGACAGTGGTTTTGATTTCCGTGACGGTTTGTTTTAATTCTTTTGCCATTTCTTCATCGTTTATAAGAGTTCCGAGAGTTCCTTTGCCGTCATTTATCTTTGTTACTATTTCGTCGACTTTGAATGATATTTTCTTTAATTCAAGAACTAACGTTCTGATATCTTCCTTATTTTGTCTTGTCATTTCGGATAAATCTGAAGAGAAATTTTCAAAGTTATCAATTACTGCCGATATTGATTTTTCTTTATCTGCTATTGTTTTGCTTACTTTTTTAAGGTTTGCGACTGTTTCTGCAAGATTTTTAAAGAAATCTTCGTTTATTCCCGTTGAAATATTGTTGAAAACTGTTCCTACCTGTTTTGCTACGGACGAAAGCATTTCTTCAAGCGAGTCAGTTTCGATTCCGGAGATGTTGTCGCCGTCAAGCAGCAGCCTGTTAGAAGGAGTGCCCGGTTTAATGTCTATATATTTTGTTCCGATTATTCCCATAGATACTATTTTGATCTGAGCATCTGAATAAATTTTGATTTTATTGTCTATAAGCAAAATTATTTTTGCTTTGTCATTTTCCAAAACGATGTTTTTTATGCTTCCGACATCAACGCCTGAAATTTTGACTTTTGCTTTTTTAGGAAGCCCTGAAGCGTCCGCAAAGTAAACGTTTATTTTATATTTTGATTTAAAGCTGAAGTTGCCGAGCAGCGTTATCGTTGTAAGAACAGCTAAAATTCCCAAAGCCACAAAAAAACCTAATTTTAATTCATTAGACACAAAATTTCTCCGTAATTACATAGTAAAAGTAGTTTCGACAGGTATAGGTCCTTCTCTTAAGCCTTCGACAAATTGCTTTACGTATGCGTTGTTTGTCTTCTTTATTTCATCCGCTGTTCCGTTGAAGATTACTTCCCCCTGATACAGCATAATAATTCTGTCGGCTATTTTATAAGCGGACTGCATGTCATGCGTAACGACTATAGATGTTATGGACAATTCTTTTTTCAAATACATAATCAGCGAACCTATAACATCTGACATTATAGGATCAAGGCCCGTCGTAGGTTCGTCGTAAAATACGTATTTCGGCCTGTAGGCTATAGCTCTTGCAAGTCCGACTCTTTTTTTCATTCCTCCGCTTAAAGCGGAAGGCTTCAAATGTTCTATATCGCTTAAACCGACCATATTCAAACATTGGGAAACTCTCGTTTTTGTTTCCTCTTTGGTCAAATTTGTAAGATTTTTTATTCCGAAAGCTATATTTTCTTCAATTGTCAAAGAATCGAAAAGGGCCGCTTCCTGAAACAAAAAACCTATTTTTTTCTGTACTTCGTAAATATGTTCTTTATCAACTTTTGTTATATCGATGCCGTCTATAAAAACGCTGCCTTTGTCAGGTTTTATAAGTCCGACTATATTTTTTAGCAAAATACTTTTCCCTGTGCCTGACCCGCCTATGATGACAAGCGTTTCACCGTCTTTGACTTCTAAATTTACGCCGCAGAGCACTTTTTTTTGCCCGAATGATTTACAAAGATTTTCCACTTTTATCATTTTAATATTCTATAATATTTTATAATGTTTTTACTAGCATATCAATTTTTGTATAATAAAAACACGAAGTTTGAATTCAAAAATATTTTGTGCTATTATCTTACAATGAAAATTCTTAAAAATTTGTTTTGCGTTATCGGTCTGCTGTGTTTTTCTTTTTCGTGTATTTTTGCAGGTATTACCGCCAAAAATCTTATGAAAGTCGGAATTTTGCTTGACGTAAATGAAGTCGTCATTGCGTCCGATAAGCAATATACTCTTGAAAGCCCTGATAAAAAGTACTATTTGTCGGCCGGTAAAATAAATATAAGCGTTTCCGGCAAACAGGCCGTTATCCGCAAAAAGAGTTACAGTCTGCCGTTAAAAATTTCAGGCAAATCGCCAGTAATAGCCGTAAACAAAAAATTTTACCGCAGCGAAATAATAATAAGTTTATCTTCAAAAAATAAGCTTAACGTAATCAACGAACTGTCGGTTGAAGATTATTTAAAAGGAGTTCTTCCTAAAGAGGCTGACGGCGGGTCTAATCTTGAAACGCTGAAAGTTCAGGCTGTTATAAGCAGAAGCTATGTTCTTAAAAATCTCGGACGTCATTATAAAGACGGCTTTGATGTATGTTCAACCGTTCATTGTCAGGTTTACGGCGGCGCAAGCTGCGAAAATGCCGTATGCAACCGGGCTGTTATCGAAACGGAAGGGGAAGTTGTAACATATGAAAATGATATAGCCCAGACTTTATTTCATGCAAACTGCGGCGGTTTTACAGAGGACCCTAAATATGTATGGTCATGGAAATCGGAAACTCCGGAATATCTTAAAGGGAAAAAAGATAAATATTGTAAAACCGGGCCTCATTCCGTGTGGACTACAACTATTTCAGAAAAAACAATAAGAGAGAAATTAATAAAAGCCGGTTACGATATAGGGGAAATAAATCATATTAAAGTTTCAGGGACAACCGAGAGCAAAGGCGCAAAAGAAATTATAATTAAACATAAAAACGGCAAATTCTCCATGAATCCTTATAAATTCAGAACAACCGTCGACCCTTGGCTGATAAAAAGCACAATGATTGACGATATAAGTAAAAAAGACGGTAATTTTGTTTTTGAAGGGAAGGGTTGGGGTCACAGAGTCGGTTTGTGCCAGTGGGGAGCAAAAGTAATGGCCGAACAGGAAGGTTTTTCTTATAAGGAAATACTTGAGTTTTATTATCCGGGAACAAAGGTAGAAAAGATAGAATATGATAAATAACGATGATTTATTATACAATTATGCTTACGATATACCTCCGGAGTTAATAGCCCAGGTTCCTGCAGTACAGAGAAGCGGATCAAGGCTTATAGTCTTAGACAGAAAAGACCAAACTGTACAACATAAGAATTTTACCGATGTTACCGATATGTTGGGTGAAAATGACTGTCTGGTTATAAATACTACAAAAGTAGTGCCTGCAAGGCTTTACGGGCGCAAAGCTACCGGCGGCAAAGCGGAGCTGCTGTTTCTGGAGCCTACAAAACAAAGCAGGAAACATGCCGTTTTAATAAAACCTTATATTAAATCAGGACAAACAGTGTATTTTGACGAAGGGTACGAATGTGTTGTCTGTGATCCGGATGAAAGAGGAAACAGAATAGTTGAATTCAATAAAGACAATATAGAAAATCTGCTCGAAAAACACGGTTTTATGCCTTTGCCTCCGTATATAAAAAGAAAGGACGAGTCTGCCGAGGCGATGTCTCCGCTTGACAGGCAGAGATACCAAACCGTTTACGCGGCGGCAAAAGGGGCGATCGCCGCTCCTACGGCCGGTCTTCATTTTACAAATGAAATAATAGAAAAGCTTATAAATAAAAAAGTACAGATTGTAAAACTTGTTTTGCATGTAGGATGGGGGACGTTTAAACCTATCGTAAGCGATAATATAAAAGAACATAAGATGCTTCCGGAAGCTTATATCCTTGATGAGGAAAACGCGGCAAAAATAAACAATGCTCTTGCCGGTAAAAAAAGAATAATAGCCGTAGGAACTACAACGGTCCGCAGCCTTGAGACAATTGCCGGAATTAATGGTCATTATGATGCAAACGGCAGATTAATCTCCGTTGAAAGCTGCCGCGGACTGACTGATATTTTTATTTATCCCGGATATAATTTTAAGATAGTGCAGTCTATGTTTACAAATCTACATCTGCCGCATTCGACTCCGCTTATGATGGTCAGCGCTTTTGCCGGAAGAGAATTTGTTTTAAGAGCGTACAAAGAAGCCGTATCTCAAAAATACAGATTTTTTTCATACGGCGATTCAATGTTTATAAAGTAAAATTATTCTGATTTCTTCTTCTTTTTCTTCTGTTTCTTTTCCAAATCCTGCTGGTATTGCAGGTATTGTTCCTGTGTTAACAGATATCTTGTTTTTCTTTTCTTTTCGAATTTTACCTGTTCAAGATCGTTGTTGAGATATTTTATATCGTTAAGCAGATTGTTTATGTTGTATTCGCTGACGTCTTGTTTTGAAAATTCTTCGTCAAGAAGTCTTTGACGTACTGCGAGTTCGTTTTCAATGGCGCTGATTTTGCTTTCTTCTTCCATTTCCAAATATTCTATTTTTGCTTTCTGTGTTGATGTAAGGTAGCCTGTTTTAGCGGCGCCGATATTCTTGCCGGTTATAACGTATGTTCTGCCTGAAGGTTTTAGATCGCTTTCCAAAATTCCGTTGATTTTATAGGTTTGCGATTCAATATCCGCCGTGTTTTTGCGTTTTGTAAAGAATTTTCCGGTTACAAGAAAAGTTTTACCTCCGCTGTTTGAATCTGCCGGAAACACTCCGTTTATATTATAAACATTATCCTGTTCCGCACCGGTTTTTCTGCTGTTTTGTTTAGGAAAGACATTAACCGTTAAAGTTAATAAAAATGCTGCAAATATAAGGCTTATAAATATTTTTTTATTCATTATGTTATTTAAAAACAATATAAAATAGTCTAGCCAAAATTATAAATAAAATAATGTATTAAATCAATAAGAATATTTTTTAATGCCGTTTTAGTTAAACTTATAAGACTAAATATTGTTTGACATTGGATTTTAAAAAGTGATAATATAGTGAAAATAACGTTGAGGAAGGTATTATTTTGATTAAAAAAATAGTTTTTGGTTTTCTTGCGGTTTTATCGGTCAGTACGTATTCTTTTGCAAATCAGTCAAATATTACATATTTAATAGACACTCCTACATATTCCGTATTGGATTACGGCAGTTATGATTTGCAGTTCAGGGTTTTTTCAAACGGAGGAGTTCTTTCAAAGTTGAATTTCGGAATTTTTAAAACGCTTAACCTTGGCGTTGCATGGGAACTTTCCAATATTATAGGCACGGGCAACGTTGTTGTAGCCGTTCCTACTCTGCAGTTGAAGTTCAATATATACGAAGGCAGCGAAAAGATTCCGGGTTTTGCAATAGGTTATGACGGTCAGGGTTTCTTTTACGATGAACAGGAAGCGGAATTCCGCCAAAAAGGGAAAGGCGTTTATTTTGTATTCGGCAAAGAAATATTGCTGCCTACTCTTAATTTAAACATCGGTGTCAACGTAAACGATTTTAAAGATGCCAGACTTATAGGTTTTGTCGGTTCATCCATTACGATAATAGAACATTCCCTTACCGGAATGATTGAATGCGACAATATCGGCAAAGGCGCATATACAAGACTTAATGCAGGTTTGAGGCTGTGGATAACCGAAAACTTCGACATTGATTTTATGGTAAGAAATTTAACGTCTGACGATGAAGAAAGATACGGCTGTGAAAGAATATTAAAATTAAGCTACCAGAGCAGATTTTAAGAGGTAACAATGGCAGATTTTATATTAGATTTTGAAAAACCTGTTGTGGAACTTGAAAAGAAAATTTTAAGTTTAAAAGTTTCCGGCGAACACAGTAAAATTGATTTTTCCAGTGAAATTGCCGATTTGGAAGTAAAGAAAGAGAAGTTAAAGAAAGAAATTTACGATAATTTGACGCCTTGGCAAAAAGTTTTGCTTGCAAGACATCCCAACAGACCGTATACGTTGGATTATGTTAAAATAATCTGCGAAAATTTTGTCGAACTTCACGGCGACAGAGCTTACGGAGACGATTCCGCTTTAGTTTGCGGACTGGCGACGATTGACGGAAAACCTGTCGTTGTCATAGGACACCAAAAAGGCAGATCTATACAGGAAAACATGGACAGAAATTTTGCCATGGCTCATCCTGAAGGATACAGAAAAGCTCTCAGAATAATGAGAATGGCCGAGAAATTTGACAGGCCTATTATTACATTTATAGATACATCAGGGGCTTATCCCGGTATTGCTGCCGAAGAAAGAGGACAGGCCGAAGCAATTGCGAGAAATTTAAGAGATATGTCTGTTTTGGAAGTTCCTGTAATAAGCATAGTTATCGGCGAAGGCGGTTCCGGAGGAGCGTTGGGAATCGGAATCGGCAATAAAGTTGCAATGCTTGAAAATTCATATTATTCGGTAATTTCTCCGGAAGGTTGCGCGGCAATTCTTTTCAGAGACGCTTCAAAAGCGCAGGAAGCTACCGAAGCTTTAAAAATTACGGCTAAAGATTTGTTCAAAAGCAAAGTAATTGACGAAATAATAAATGAACCTTTGGGCGGCGCCCACATGGACCCGGTTGAAACGGCTATGAATATTAAGCAAACCATAAGCAAATACTTGGTTTTGTATTCAAAAATGACAAAGCAGCAGATAGTTGAAGACAGATATAAAAAAATAAGAGCCATGGGTATATTTGAAGAAACGGTTGTAAAGCAGGCTCAAAAAAATAAAGCGACAAAAGAAGCAAAAAATAAAAAGAAGTAAGAAATTTAGGAGGAAGGAAAATGGCATTAGTTCCAATGAAGCAGATTTTGGAAGAAGCAAGAAAGAAAGGGTATGGCGTAGGCGCATACAATGTAAATAATATGGAGCAGGTTCAGGCAATTATGGCAGCCGCTAAAGAGACGCAGTCTCCTGTTATTATCCAGGCAAGCAGAGGCGCTTTGAAATATTCAAATTTCACGTATCTTAAACACATAATGTTTGCTGCTGTTGAAGAAAATCCTGAAATTCCTGTAGCAGTTCATTTGGACCACGGAAATTCTTTGAAGACCGCACAGGAAGCAATATCTCTCGGTTTTTCATCCGTTATGATAGACGGTTCGTTAATGGAAGACGGCAAAACTCCTTCAGACTATGCATATAACGTAGCAGTAACGAAATCAGTTGTAGAATATGCCCACAAATACGGAGTTACGGTTGAAGCCGAAATCGGAAGACTCGGCGGAATCGAAGACGGAGTAGGTTCAGGATCAATACATTTGACCGATCCTAAAGAAGCAAAAAAATTCGTTGATGAAACCGGTGTTGACGCTTTGGCAATAGCAATAGGAACTTCACACGGCGCATATAAATTCAAAGGTTCAAAAGAACTTGCTTTTGACGTTTTGAAAGAAGTAAGAGCTCTTATTGACATTCCTATAGTTCTTCACGGAGCATCATCTGTTCCTCAGGAACTTATTGACGCAGTCAATAAATACGGCGGAAAAATGCCTGGCGCAACTGGAGTTCCTATGGAAAGTCTTAAAAAAGCAATTCAGCTCGGCGTATCAAAAATCAATGTTGATACTGACGGAAGACTTGCAATAACCGCAGCAATAAGAAAAGTTTTTGCTGAAACTCCTGAAAAATTTGACCCTAGAGATTATTTAGGCCCTGCAAGAGAAGCATTGAAAGGCGTTATTGCCGGAAAAATGAGAGATTTCGGAACAAACGGACACGTAGGTGATTATGCTCCGATTTCTTTGGAAGAAATGAAAAAGTTTTATAAATAGCTGTTGACAATAAAACTAATGTCTGTTATAATTTGTACAATATTTAGATAAGATAGAAGTTTACTTAATTTTTGAAGTAAAATAACAAAGGGGGATTTAGTATTATGGCAAATTATGAATTAAAGGGCGTATGCGTAGTTTCTTTGTTTAAGAACTTCCCAATAGTATTTGCATTGTTGGGAGCAATTATCGGAATATTTACATTTTTCATTTTCCCAACCGAATTGGCAGGAAATCTTGGCTTCGGCGCAAGAATTCTCTCTTGGTTGATTTTTATCGTTCTATACACTGCGATTATGTCAGTAGGTATAGTAGCTGTTGCATGGATTTACAATTTTGTAGTTGCAAAAATCGGCAAAGGCGCAGTTGTAAAATTAGAACAGACTGTAGAATAATTTTAAACACCGGTTTATTGGGGTTTTTAACATCTCAATAAACCGGTATTTCTTTTCTCGAAGGGTATTTAATGAATCTGAGATTTAAGCTTACCCTATATATTTCATTTCTTTTATTACTTGTTATTATTGGCGTTTCATATAACATTTTTATAGCCCAAAAAAAATTTTTAACGCAGCAGCTTTCGGAAAACAGAGAAAAAACTTTTAAAAGTTTTGTTTTTATGTGCAATGAAGCTGCAAAAGTTAAAGATGAACTTCAGGTTTACAATGCCGTATCTTTGGTTGTAAGCATACACAAACCTTCTGTGGCTTATGCGGGTTATGTTAATTCCAATAACATATCGTCGTATGTTTCAAGAGACAATAACAAAAATATCGATTCGGAATTTAAAAGAAGAATAAAACAATCTTCCATAGATTTTTCCGAAAAATACACTTCTTTAAGCGGAGAAAAAATTTGTGAGACGGTTGCCCCGTTGTTTGTTAACGGCGTCAATGAAGGTACTTTTATAGTCGGATTTTCGCAGGATGAAATGCAAAATCAGATTAATAAGGGTATTTCCACAATGACCCACCAGATAAAAGTCGTTGCCACAGTGGCAATGCTGCTCGGAATTCTTCTTGCAAATTTTCTCGGCTATACTTTTGCAAAACCTCTGAAATTACTGACGGATGCATCTGAACAGATAGCAAACGGGAATTTGGATATAGAAGTTAAACTTGTAAAAAGAAAAGATGAAATAGGCAAGCTTTCAATGACTTTCAGCAATATGGCAAAACAGATTAAGGAACTTGATTCGATGAAGGACAGCTTTGTTTCCAGCGTGTCTCACGAATTAAGATCTCCCCTTTCGGCGATTGACGGATACTGCGATCTTCTTATAGACGGAGTCCAGAAAAATTTTTCAAAAGAGCAGCAGTTGAAAGGACTTCAGATAATTAAGCAGGCAACGATAAGACTGACAAATTTCATTAACAACATTCTTGATTTGGCTAAAATAAAAGCAAATAAGCTTGAAATTAAAAAAACAAAAACGGATATGCAGTCTCTGGTTATCGAAATAGTTTCTCTGTTTCAACCTCTGGCAATACAACAGCATAAAACGATAGATTATGTGCTGACGGATAAAATTCCTTTGATAGAAGTTGATGCCGAGAAAATAAAACAAGTCATAACAAATCTCGTAAGCAATGCCATGAAATTCACAAAAGAAAACGGAAGGATAACGGTTAAAATTATGCCGACTTCTCCCGGGTACGGAGACGGATATATCGAAGTTTTTGTACAGGATGACGGCATAGGCATACCTAAACATCAGGTTGACTTGGTTTTTGAAAAATTTTATCAGGTGCAGGACGGTGAATTTAAAAGACCTAAAGGAACGGGTCTGGGATTGACGATAGTTTTTGAAATGATAAAACTTCATAAAGGTTATGTCTGGGCGGAAAGCGATTTGGGTAAAGGAACGACGTTTAAATTTGTTTTACCGAAATAAGGAACTAAACGAATGGTTTTTAAAATACTTGTGATTGACGACGAACCTCTCCTGAGAGAAATGCTGCGCGATATCTTTACAATTGCCGGGTATAACGTTGTAACGGCTGAAAACGGAAAAGAAGGCTTGGAAAAAGTGTATTCCGAACTTCCGGATTTCGTTATATTGGACGGTTCAATGCCTGTTATGGACGGGTTTGAGGTGTTAACGATATTAAGGAAAGATCCTAAGTTTTTAAACCTGCCTGTAATGATGTTTTCTGCTTTGTCCGGCGAAACGGAACAAATAAAAGGTCTGAGTCTCGGAGCCGACGATTATATAACAAAGCCTTTTAAAACCTCTGTTCTTTTAACGAAGGTAAGAAATATTCTTGAAAGAAAAAAACAAAGCCTCGACGTAAATCCGCTGACGGCTTTGCCTGGTAATTTGTCGATACAGCATGATGTTGAAAAAAGAATCGCCGACAAATTATTTTTTTCCCTGATGTATATAGATTTGTCTAATTTTAAAAGTTTTAACGATAAATACGGTTTTTACAGAGGAGACGAAGTAATAAAATTTACCGCCGATCTGCTTCAGGAATCAATAAAAAAATTCGGCGTAACTTCGGATTTCCTCGGTCATATAGGCGGCGATGATTTCGTAATAATATCGGATATGGACAACAGCATAAGCATAGCTGAAAACGTCATAAAAATGTTTGATGAGGGAATAAGAAAATTTTATGACAAAGAAGATTTTGAAAAAGGATATATAGTTTCGATTGACAGAGACGACAATGTAAAACAATTCCCGATAATAACCGTTTCGATAAGCATTATTACGACTAACATCGCTCATATATCCCATTTTGCGGAAATATCAAAAAGAGCTTCCGAATTAAAAAAACTTGCTAAAAAGAATCCCCGCAGTTCTTATGTTTTTGAGAGAAGAAAATACAGCAGATAAATCTGCTTATTAAGAGGAGATAATGATTGAGAATAAAATAATAATCGTTGATGACGAGGAAAATATAAGAGAATTGGTGGCTGATTTGCTTGAAGCCGAAAAATTCAGAGTCATCAAATGTTCAAATACCGACGAAGGGTATAAAAGAATTTTAAAATCAAAACCTGATTTGGCTATTTTGGATGTCAAAATGCCGCAAATAGGAGGAATAGAACTGTGCAGATTATTAAGGGAAAATCCTGAAACAAAAAATATTCCCGTAATAATGCTGACGGTAGAATCTACGGAAACGGATAAAGTGATTGGTCTTGGAGTCGGTGCGGATGACTATATGACAAAGCCTTTCAGCAATAAAGAACTTGTTGCAAGAGTAAGAGCTTTGCTCAGAAGAGTAAGCAGAACGGAAACGAACAACAACGTTATTGAAGCTGACGGTCTTGAAATGAATCTTGAAGCAAGAACGGTTTCTATAAATTCGGAAGAAATAAAGCTGAGACCCAAAGAATTTGACCTGCTTCATATGTTTTTGCTTAAGCAGAATGTCGTTCTTACAAGAGATTTTATACTTGAAAACGTTTTTGAATATAATGTTGCCGTTACTACAAGGACGATAGATACCCATATTAAAAATTTGAGAAAAGCTCTCGGCTCATGGGGAGACAAAATAGTAACGATTTTTGGAAGAGGTTTTAAATTTGTGCCTGACATAAAGAAAAAAAAGTAAAAGTTTTGTATAATCTTGTTGAATATAAAAAAAGGATATCAAAATGCCGTTGAGAAAAATATTAATAGCCGTTCTGCTTTTGAACGTTGTTTGTTATTCAAAGACATATGCAACCGGTAAAATCTATTCTTTAAATCCGGATCCTGTTTCTTCGGCCATGGCTGATTCCGGAGTTGCATTGCCTTCAAATTTTATAACTGGAGCAATTGTCAATCCGGCTTCTACGGTAGGCATATACAGAACAGTTGCGTCTTTAAGCACATCAAACATAACAGGCGACATTCAATATAATTACGGCGGTATCGGCTTTTTAACTTCAATAGGTGTTTTCGGCGCTTCCGTGATGTATGTCGATTACAATATAGATCAATACTATGATAACGAAGGGAATATAGAAAATTTAGGGCAGACTTACGACGTTGCGGCAGTTTTAACTTATGCCCTGCCTATAAAAAAGTATCTTCCGGTTTTTATGGATTACGGAGGATTCGGAGCAAACTTAAAAATAATGAGAAGTTCTCTTGCGGATTATATAGCCGAGTCTATTGCGGTTGATTTCGGAGGAGTTCTTTCCATTCCTAAAGTTAAAAACGTCAGTTTCGGTTTTGCTTTCAAAAACATAGGCTCTTCCGAGAAATTTGTTAAAAGAAGTTCCGAGCTTCCGCAGACGGTAGCCGTGGGTCTTGGATATTCAAACGATAATTTTTATAAGTTAAAAATTGCTGTTGATTTTAACGACCAAAAGAATTATGAAGATTATACTTCCGTAGGTATATCAATAAGTCCGGTATATTTTTTAGCTTTGAGAGCAGGTCTTAAAATGGGCGGAGAATCGCTGCTTAACAATGCAAGAATGGGCGTAGGTTTGGAGTTTCAGGGAGTAAATTTTGATTACTCCTTTATTCCTACTTCGGATTTAAACGCTACCCATAATTTTAATTTGAGTTTTGCTTTCGGACAGTTTTCGGACCAAAAGAAAGCTTATGAGTATTATTTGGAAAACCATTTCAGAGAAGCGGAAGCAAATTTTTACGCAAAAGATTTTATAAAGGCAAGAGAACAGTTTGACGATATCTTGTCAGTTTATCCCGATCATAAACCTTCCCAGGAATATCTTAAGAAAACAGTCGAAGAACTTGAAAAAATTGATGAGTATCATTTGGATATTGTAAATAAATATATGGCAAAAGCAGCGAAATCTTTGGAAAAAAATGATGTCGTTTCTGCCGACAGATATTATAGAAAAGTTTTGGAACTTGATCCTACAAACAGAGTTGCCAAGCTCGGCATAGAGCAGTCTGAAGCTGTTACAAACAGCGTGAAAGTTCAGCAGAGCAGGGCGGAAAACAGCAAAAGGATAGAATATTTGTGGAAAAGATATGAAAAGTTCTATAAGAAAGGAGATCTTGTAAGAGCCAGAGATTCCCTGAAATATTTGCTTGATATTGATTCCGAGAACCAGCTCGCAAACGAAAAAATCATAAATGTTGATAATCAGCTGGCAAAGATTGCTTCCGATAAAGCCAATGAAATATACGAACAGGCGATGAAGTATTATAATTCCGGCAAATATGAAGAAGCCATAAAATATTTTGAAGCGGTTATAGTTGCGGCTCCGCACAGACTTGATGTGCAGAATTTAATAGAAAAATCTGAAAAAAATATACAGCGTATTGCAGAAGACCAAAGATTGTCTGCTCTTGAAGCGGAACAAAATAAAGTCAGAAATCAGCTTATAGATACATTTAACGACGGTTTGAAAAATTATGAAAAAGGAAAACTTGAATCGGCTGTCGTTTATTTCCAGAAAGCAAAAGAAATAGCTGAAAAATATGAATTTACGGAATATTATAAAAATGCCCAGAACTACATATCTAAAATCAGTTATAATTTGTCTGAAAATTATTACAAGAAAGGTTTTGAGGCTTACAGAAACAACGATTTTGAACTCGCCGCCCAATCATATAAAAAATCTTTGGAATATAATCCCGGGAATACTTCCGCTTCTTTTGAACTTGAAAGGGTTGTCGATAAAGTTTCACAGAGTTTTTATGAAAGAGGAATGGCCGCTTACAGTAAAAATGAAATGGATAAGGCGAGAGAATATCTGAGGATGTCGTTGTACTACAAACCCGGCAAGATTGAAGCGCAGCGCGCATTGGAAAGGATAAGATGATAAAAAAAATATTTTGTATTTATATCTTTTTTATTTGCTGTGCCGCCGTTGTAAAAGCAGATATTAAAGTTTATCCTAATCCGTGGATTCCTGAATCGGGAGTGTCGCAGAGTTCCACAGGCGATACTAAAAAACACGGCAGTCTCTATGCAGACGGATGGATAAAATTTAAAGGCGTTCAGACTGAAACAGGAACGTTGAAAATTTATGATGTTTCGGGAAATTTAATCAAAAGCATCAGCTGGAAAGTTCCTGAAAATATTCCTTTGCCTAGTACGACTACCGAAACAGGAGATATAGTTCACTGGGACGGAAGGGATAATAATTATAATTATGTTCCGAGCGGCGTATACATATGGATTATAAGAGAAGATAACGGTAAAAAATATAACGGCAAGGTAGTAGTTATAAGATAAAACAAGAGTCTTGAATTTGACTATATTGTGTGTTTTAAGCTATAATTAACAGATTATTTTGCATTAGTAAAGAGGAAATTAAAATGGTAAAAAGAACGTTTCAGCCAAACAAAGAAAGAAGAAAAAAGAAAATCGGCTTTATGGCAAGAATGGCAACAGCCGGCGGAAGAAAAGTGCTTAGCGCGAGAAGAAAGAAAGGAAGAGCTACTCTTTCGGCATAAAATGCTTAACAGTAGCAGTGGTTTTTCATTTTGTTATCAGGAAAAGTTGCATCTTGAACGCGATTATAAGAAAGTTTTAAAAAACGGCAAAAAGATAGTGACTGATTTTGTAAATATTTTTGTGTTAAACAGAAAAGACAATAACGAAATAAGAAGACTTGGTTTGATAACGTCAAAGAAAGTTGGAAACGCCACGGAAAGAAATAGAGCTAAAAGAAGATTAAGAGAAATTTTTAGAACAAATAAACATAAGCTGACACCGGGTTTAGATATAATTTTTATATTAAAACCAGAGATTAAATTGACAGGGTACGGCAAGATTAAAGAAACTGTTCTGGATTGTCTGAAGAGTGCAAAATTTTATAATGATATATAATTTAGTATGAAGCAGTTTGCCCTTTTTCTTATTAGAATTTACAGAAGTTTTTCATCTGTTACCCCTCCAAGATGCAGATTTTATCCTACGTGTTCGGCTTATGCTTATGAGGCAATCGAAAGATTCGGCTTTTTTAAAGGTTCGTTTTTATCTTTAAAGAGATTGCTAAAATGTCATCCTTTTCATAAAGGCGGCATAGATTTGGTCCCCGAAAAAATAAAAAGTGAGTAATTTATGCAAAAAAATACAGTGATGTTTGTTGTCTTTTCAACCTTATTTTTAATGCTTTGGTATGTCTTTTTTCAACCTAAGCCGTCACAGCAGCAGTTAATGCAGCAAATAAACAAACAGGAAAACCAAAGCGTTACGGCAGTGAAGCCGGACGGAAAAAAAGAAGAAACAACAGCAGTCTCTTCTCCTGTTTCTGCGCAGGTAAAAGAAATTAAAGAGCAGGAAATAACCGTAGAAAAAGAGAATTATAAGATTGTTTTTTCAAATAAAGGCGCAAGTATAAAAAATTGGTTTATAAGGGAAAAAAACGGAAGCTTTGTGGATTTGGTACTTCCTGAAGCTGCGCCTGTTTTAGGCAATTTCCCTGGTTCTGTTTATGAAATTACGGAACAGACAAAAGATAAACTAACTTTTTCTTATACTTCGAGAGAAAATTGGAAAATAACAAAAACATACAATTTGTCTGATAATTACTTGCATAAACTTGACGTGCAGCTTGAAAAATTAAAAGACGATGCAAAGCTTCCTGACGTTGAATTTAACTGGGGTCCAGGTCTTGGAACGGATAATAAAGAGTTGAAAGAAAATGTTTCCGTTACAAGAGTATTGGGATATACGTCTTCGATGCCTGCAAAACTTGAAAAGATTAAAACGGAGAATAATCCGGCGCAGCTTTATAAATGGGCCGCAATAGACAACAGATATTTTCTTGCGGCTTTTATTCCTTCCAATGCTTTGAATTTTTCTAATGTAGGAATGGCCAGACAAAGCAAGAAGACTCCTCCGATGATGCTGTTATCGGCAAATGTTAAACAGGACAAAAATTTACAAAATTTTTCATTGCAGTTTTATATAGGGCCGAAATCATATTCTCATTTAAAAACTTTTAATATGGGACTTGAAAAAACTGTTGATTTCGGATTTTTCGGATGGCTCGGCAAAATAGCGATGACAGTCTTATTCTTCCTTTTCGGCATTACGGGAAATTACGGATGGTCTATTATTATTATGACCGTAATAATTCAAATACTTGTTCTGCCTTTGACTTTAAAGAGTTTCAGGGCTACCGCAGCAATGAAAAAAATTCAGCCTATAATAAAAGATTTGCAGACAAAGTATAAAAATGACCCGAAAAGACTTCAGGTTGAAATGATAAACTTGTACAGAACCCAAAAAGTAAATCCTTTGGGCGGCTGTCTTCCTCTTTTATTGCAGCTCCCTATTTTTTGGGCTTTGTTTACTACATTGAGAAACGCTTACGAATTAAGGCATGCCGGGTGGCTTTTATGGGTTAATGATTTGTCGGCAAGCGACAGCTTGATGCATATAGGAGGAATATCTCTGAATCTGCTTCCTTTGATTATGGGTATCGGAATGTTCTTCCAGCAGAAAATGACCGCGGCAACATCAGATCCTATGCAAAAGAGAATGATGTATATAATGCCTGTAGTTTTTACGTTTATGTTTTGGGGATTTCCTTCGGGATTAGTTCTTTACTGGCTTACAAACAGCGTTGTTTCCATGATAGTTCAATATTTTGTTTTAAAACAAGACGAGAAAAAGATTTAGGGGGATAATAAAAATGCAAGAAATTGAAATTTCGGGCAAAAATATAGAAGATGCAATTGCCAACGGCATAAAAAAACTTAACTGTGCAAAAGAAGATGTGGAAATAAAAATTCTTGACGAGGGAACTTCCGGATTATTCGGTCTTATGGGCGCAAAACCCGCAAAAGTTTTGCTTACTTTAAAAAATAACATAACCCCAAGCAGGAAAAACGCCGTAAGAGAAACGGCTGATGTAGATTCTGATCTTGCCTGTAAAAATGTAGAAAAATACATTAAAGATATCATATCCATGATGAATATAGAATTAAAAGATTTAAAAGTTTATTATAAAGACGGAATAGTTGAAGCGGAAGTCAGCACTGATAACGGCAGTCTCCTGATAGGCAAGGGAGGACAAACTCTTGACTCTTTGGAATATATCGTGCAGCTTATGCTTAACACGAATTCCGACACCAGAGTAAAAGTTAATTTGGATACGGAAAATTACAGATTAAAACAGCAGGAAAGATTAAAAGTGCTTGCGGAAAAAGCAATTGAATATGTAAAAAGAACAAAGAAAATATACAGATTTGACCCGATGTCTGCAAAAGAAAGAAAATTTATTCACATGTATTTGGAGAATGCAGGCGGATTTGATACTTTCTCTGAAGGTGAAGGAGCGATGAGAAAGGTCGGAGTAAAACTTTTAGCAGATAAAAAATGAATTTATTTAAACAGGAAGACACTATAGTCGCTCTTGCAACAGGGCAAGGCAAATCAGCTTTAGCTACGATAAGAATCAGCGGAAAGTCTGCCATGAATATAGTGTCTTCTGTTTTTTTTGACGGTAAACACAACCCTGTAGATATCAAAAACAAGACAGTTCATCACGGATTTATTTATTCAGACAGTAAAAAATTAGACGAAGTAATTCTCGTTTATATGAAAGCTCCCCATACCTATACCGGCGAAGATACAATCGAAATTTCCACTCACGGCAATATGTTGATAGTTCAGTCGGTCATAGAATTACTTCTTGCAAAACAAGACGTCCGTCTTGCCGATAAAGGCGAATTTACGTACAGAGCTTTTATAAATAATAAAATGGATTTGTCAGAAGCCGAAGCTGTGTGCGATTTGATAAACAGCGGAAGCAGTAAGGCCGTTGAGCTTGCTTTAAATTCTTTGCAGGGTTCGTTTTCTTCAAAAATTAAAGAAGTTAAAGAAGATTTAACGCTGCTGTTTGCATATCTTGAAGTATCTCTCGATTATCCTGAGGAAGATATTGATTTCTTGTCAAGAGAGCAAAAAAAAGAGAGAATGCAAAAAATTATAGATAAAGTAGAGGGAATAATATCTTCATACTCTCTCAGTAAAACAGCCGCAGACGGAGTAAAGATAGCAGTAGCCGGTAAGCCTAATGCGGGAAAATCGTCGATTTTAAATTGTATTTTAGGGTACCAGAGGTCCATAGTAACGGATATTGCCGGTACTACAACCGATACTATAGAAGAAAAAATTGAATATAAAAATATACCTTTTACTATAATAGACACTGCGGGTATCAGGCGCCACAGTTCAAATACTATAGAAAAAATCGGACAGGAAAGAACAAAAGAATCGATAAATGCCGCGGATATCGTTTTATGGGTTATAGATTCCAATACAATATTGGACAGCGATGATTTGAGAATTTGCGAATTGCTTAAAAATAAACAGGATAAAATAATTCTCGTTTTAAATAAATCAGACTTAGAGCAGAAAACTTCATTAGACGACATATTAAAAATATATCCTGTAAAAGAGTTTGCATCTTTTTCAAGCGTAAAAGAAATTAATATAGAGAATGTTTTGGAAAAAATATTCTCTGTTTTAGACCTTGAACAGGCTGCGGAAAAATCAGAGTTTTTGCTAAATGCAAGACAATATGATTTGATATGTAAAGTTAAAACGGCGTTAAAAACCGTATCTGATTTGATTGACAAAGGCGACAGCGACGAAATAGTGTCTTTTGAAGCGCAAAATGCTTTGCTCTTATTGAATGAAATTTTAGGATATGACGTTAATCAGGATATTCTGCGCACTGTATTTTCAAAATTTTGCGTAGGAAAATAACAAATAGATGACAATAATCAAAAAAATATTGCTGGTTTTTTTAGGAATTATAATAGCTTTATGTATTTTAGAAATATCACTGCAGACAATAGCTCTGTCAATAAAAATAATAAAAAATTATGAAATCAATAAAGAATTAAAGAAAAAAGCAGAAATCACAATATTGTGTTTGGGGGAATCTACAACTGACGGTCAGTGGCCAAAATTTCTTGAGGAAGAATTAAAGAAAAAAGGGTTAAAAAAAGAAGTAAAAATAATAGATGAAGGGCATGAAGCCTCCAGAACCAATTATTTAGTGACAGAAATCGTTTATAAAAAAATAGATTTGTACAAACCTGATATAATAGTAAGTATGATGGGTATTAATGACCATGATTTTTTAATAACAGATATTAATAAACCAAAATTCAAAATATTAAAATTATTTTACCTTGTAAAAAAACATATAATGTCCGGCGAAAATTTATTATATGCAGAAGAAAAGGAATTAATTAAAAACAAGTATATCCCGGGTTTTGATATTCTTTTCGCAAAGGCAATAGAATATTTTCATAAAAAGCAATATGATGAAGCGATAGAAATATACCGCGATTTGAATAAATATTATCCTGATAGAAAAAAGGATTTTATCATTGATGAAATTTTAGCATACAAATTCGCAAAAAATCAGGGAGAAAATGCAGATAAAATAATTTCAGAGTATATGAAAACAGACAAATATTTTGCAGTTCATGAAATTTTGGAAATGCTTTGCAGGACAAAAAATGTCGATAAAATAAATGAATTGTTTTTAAATGGAGATATAATTAAAAAATACATTACTGTTTTTATTAGATTTAAAAAAGATTTATTTAATGTCGGGGCATTAGATGTTGTAAAAAAAATAGATGAACAAATATTAATTATATTAAAAGAACCTCATAAATTTAATAATATGAATATTATTAATATTTGTGGTTTTGAGGCTGTAGAGAAATTATTGCAACGAGATTATAAAGAAGCTGATAAATATTTTGAATTGCAGACAGAATATTCTATGATGTACGAAACGCCTACAACACAAAAAAACTATAAGATATTAGCTGCTATTTGCAAAGATAAAAAAATAAAATTAATAGCTATGCAATATCCGATTAGAAGCATACAGCCATTGAAAAAAATGTTGGAAAATTTTAATGAAGTTGTTTTTGTCAGTAATGAAATAAGATTTAAAGAAGCTTTAAAAGAAAAAGGGTATGAAAAAATATTTAGAGATAGATTTGCCGGTGATTTTGGACATTGTACAGATTATGGCAATAGGTTGATAGCTGAAAATGTAGCAGAAACAATAGTAAAAATAATACAATAACAAAGTGTCTATTGTAATAAGGAGTTAAAATGGATATTTTATTCGACAGAAAAAGCTGCAGAAATTATAAATCAGACGATATTCCGCAGGACGATTTGGATTATATTTTGCATGCAGGCATGAGCAGCCCGTCGGCATACAATACGAGACATTGGTCTTTTATAGTCATAAAAAATAAAGAAATTCATAAAAAAATTATGCAGATACATTCTGCGTCGCAGATGCTTGCAAATGCGCCTTTGGCGATTGTCGTTTGCGCCGATTTGGAAAAACAATATAAAAATTATTGGCAGCAGGATTGTGCCGCTTCAACCGAAAATATTTTACTTGCCGCGACTGCCAAAGGATACGGTTCAGTATGGTGCGGAGTTGCGCCTATAGAAGACAGAGTAAAAGGTTTCAGGGAACTGTTAAATATTCCGGAAAATATAATGCCGTTTTCTTTAATCGTGATAGGCAGATCTGCCGAAGATAAACCGGCAAAACAAAGATGGGAGCCGTCTAAGATTAAGTATGAAATTTGGCGCTAAATTAAAAACGAAACAAATATAAAAAACATACAAGGAAGTATAAATGTTAAAATTCAATCTTGAACAGCAGTTAAAAGCGATAATCGGCGAGTTTGCCTTTTCAAAAGGATTAAAAGAAGAAATTGTTTTCAGCGTTGAAATTCCGCCTAAAAATATTAATGCGGACCTTGCGTTGAATGCGGCTATGGTGATAGCGAAAAAAATAAAAACAAATCCGAGAATTATCGCGCAGGAACTATCGGATATAATAATTTCTAAATTACAGTCATCTGTCAAATCTGCGGAAATAGCGGGAGCGGGTTTTATCAATTTATACTTTACCGATTCTTTTTTACAGGAAGAGCTGAAAAAAATACTTGAGAAAAAAGAAAATTACGCAAGGCAGGAAAGTTTAGGGAAAGAAAAAGTAATGGTTGAATTTGTTTCTGCAAATCCTACCGGGCCTCTGCATATAGGGCACGGAAGAGGGGCTGCCATAGGAGACAGTCTGGCAAGAATTTTAAAACATCTCGGATATAATGCGGTAAAAGAATATTATTTAAATGATGTCGGAAACCAAATGAATGTTTTGGGAGAATCGACAAAAATAAGATACAGACAGTTAAAAGGAGAAGATATACCTTTTCTTGAAGACGGATATAAAGGCGATTATATAAAAGATATTGCGCAGGATTTAATAAATGAAGGCAAAAAACAAGATGAAATTGATTTCAGAGAAGAATCTCATAAAAGAATTTTGGAAACAATAAAGCAGGATTTGGAAATTTTCAGAGTCGGGTTTGATAATTGGTTTTCTGAATCTAAAATTGCATTTGAAAAAGACGGTTCAGGAAAAACTGAAGTAGACAAAGTCTGCGATTATTTGAAAAGTAAAAATTATGCTTATGAAAAAGATGACGCTTTATGGCTGGCTTCAACAAATTACGGAGATGACAAAGACAGAGTTTTAAGAAGGTCCGACGGGAGATATACTTATTTGGCTTCTGATGTAGCTTATCATAAGAATAAATACGAAAGAGGTTTTTTAAAGGTTATTAATCTGTGGGGTGCGGACCACCACGGTTATGTTGCCAGAATTAATGCCGCAATACAGATGCTCGGTCAAAACAAAGAAGCTTTGAAAGTTATTTTATACCAGCTTGTTTCTTTGGTAAGAAACGGCGAGCCTGTCGCGATGTCTACAAGAAGCGGAGAATTTATAACTCTTAAAGACGTTTTAAATGAAGTCGGAACAGACGCATGCAGATTTTTCTTTTTGCTGAGGGCTCCCGACTCTCAGCTTGAATTTGATCTTGAACTTGCAAAAAAACAGACAAGCGAAAATCCTGTTTTTTATGTACAGTATGTAAACGCAAGATGTCATTCTATTTTCAAAGAATATAAAGACAGCGGCGCTGTGTCTGATTTTAGTTTATTATCCTCCAAAGAAGAAAGAGATTTGATAAAAAAATTGATTTCTTTTGAAGACGTTCTTCTTATCTGTGATAAAACAAAAAGTCCTCATCATTTGACCACATTTTTGATAGAGACGGCAGACATATACCACAGATTTTATGAAAAGTGCAGAGTCTTGGGAAATGAAGAACAGCTTACGAAAACAAGAATAGAACTGTTGAAAGCCGTTTCAGTCATAATTACAAAAGGATTGGATCTGCTGGGCGTTTCCGCTCCGGAAAAAATGTAATTTCCGTCAGGTAAATATGATTGCCGGTTTTAATTTTTGAAATCTGTTATATCATATATCGCCGATACGGTTATTTTAGGCAGTTTGTTTCGTATCTCTTTTTGGTTCGAATAAAATTTATCTATTTTTTTTATGCCTGAAGAAAGAAGATATCTGTTTAATCCCTGAAAATAGTAGTTGTCTTTTTTGATTTCGTTAAAAACTATAATATTTCCTTCTCTTTTATTTTTTATATGAATTGTTGTGTTTTTTTCGCTTTTAAAAGTTCTATAGAATGATTGTTTTTCAAAAGGAATAAAAATCATTAAAACAAATGCGACAGCCAAACCGTATAATATTTGCTTATTTTTTCTGAATTCTATCATCGTTATAAGAGCAAAGTAATAAAAAAATATTTCAATTATTGACGGTACTTTAACGTCAACCATTGAAAAATTTAAATTTGCAAAAAAACGGATTATTCCGAGAACTGCTGAAAGTATTAATGAAAGGACTGCCGATATGCCTAAAGCAAGATGTGAAGATATAAAAGTCGCAATATAAAACACAAAAGATAAGCCTACTATAAATCCGATGACAGGTACTATAAGTATGTTTGCGAGAAAGGAAATAGCAGAAAGCTGCCCGAAATAAAAAATTAAAAGCGGAAGCAAAGCTGTTTGAGCCGCCAAAGTAACGCTTGCGATTTCCCAAAAAAATCTGAATATTTTGTTTTTTATCCCGCTAAAGATGTTGTTTATCTTCGGATACAAATAAACTATTCCCAATGTTGCCATAAACGAAAGCTGAAAACTTGCCGTGAAAAGCGTCTGCGGATTAAATATAAAAATAATAAGGGCTGATAAAGCGATTGCATTATATATTAAAGGTTCTCTGTTTGAAATTAAAGATAAAAGGATGCATGAAGCCATTATTGCTGCTCTGACTGCCGGCGGATTTGCCCCGGTCATAACCGTGTAGAAGAATACAACAGGTATTGTTAACGCATAAATGTATTTTAACGGCAGAGAAAGTAATTTTAATATGAATATAATAATTACTACGCAAAAACCTATATGCCATCCGCTTACCACAAGAATATGAATAAGTCCTGTATTTATAAAATCTGTTTTTGTTTCTTTGTCCGAAAAATAGCTGCTGCCGATAAACATTGACTTTAAAACCGAAGAAGAAGGTTCTTTAAAGTAAGAAGAAATTTTTTCTTCAATATTTTTATTTGCTTTTAATGCCAAAGCTTTTATCTTGTCGGGTTTTTTGCCTGTCAGTTCAAAAGTATAAAGATAAAATTTTGTATAAATATTTTGTCTCTGCAGATACAGATTATAATTGAAAGTATAAGGAAAAACCGGTTTTTCGATTTTTGAAAGTTTTCCCGATATGCATACTAAATCACCGTATTCTATTTTGTAGGCCTGCGGGGCATAAATAAGGACTTTTTCTTTTATTCTGATGCCGTTAATACCGTCTGCCGCAAGAATAAATTCCTGCCCGTTTGTTTTTATCGACGGTGTATCAATAACTTTCCCGGTGATGACGACTCTCTTTTGCCCGGTATTGTAAATTAAAAAGCTGTGCTTGTCCGGAGAGAAAAATCCTGCGTAATCAAAAATAATAATAGCGGAAACATAGATAAATAAAACAGTTATTACGGGACGTTTAAACAGCATTCTGTCTGTTTTTTAACATTGTTTTTATTTGTTCGAGTTTTTCCGATACGTCAGAATCGTAAGGGTTTATTTTGAAAGCTTCTTTTGTATAGAAGTAAGCTTTTTTTATATTGTTTTTTTTAAGATAAATTTCTCCGAGAGTACTCATGCTTCCGAATTTGAGAAACGGTTTATTTCTCGAGTCTGATAAAATATTTAAACATATTTTTTCGGCTTCGTCGGTATTGCCTTCATGTATAAGTATCGACGTTATATCAAAGATATATCTGTCGCCGTAGCTTAATCTGTAAGCTTCGTAAATAAAATTTTTATACTGTTCGTAATCGCCTGCGGATAAATAAACTTTTGCAAGCCCGTTGAGGACCAAATGATAATCGGGTGCATCAATATAAGCCGTCGACCAGTATACGTCTGCTTTTTTGTATTTGTCCGTTTGAATATAAGACAGGTATAAAAACATTGAAAAAAACATTAAGTACAAAGCAATCAAATATTTTTTTGATACCGGATAACGCGTTATAACATAATGAACAAGAGACGTTATAATAACTGCAACGCCCAAAGACGCAAGTATTAATCTGTGCGGCAGGAAAATATATTCTTTTTGTAAAAAAGTCGGCAAAAGCAAAAGGATAAACCACGCGGCCGCAAACAGAATATTTTTTTTGTCGGTAATTTTCTTTACATACATAAAAACAAGAAGAAATAAAACTGCGGCATTCATTATAACGATGCCTATACCGATTTTAATATTATGAAGCATCAGCGGAATGTAGTCGGGCATTATAAATTTGTCTATATATGTCATAGTCCCTGATATAGTGTTGAAAGCGTATTTTTTATAGTTTAAAAAATATTCTTTTGAATCTATGGGAGCTACGGCTGAATTTCTGAAAATGAAATAAATTATTATAACAGGAATTAAAATCATAAGGTTTTTGAGTATCTGCTGTTTTGATATTTTATAATTGAAACAGCAGATAAGAAAAATATATATCGGCACAAGCATAAACATTGTTTCTTTTGTGAATAAAGCCAGCGTGAAGAACAAACAATGCAAAAGCAGATATTTGGTTTTATTTTGCTCGATAAAACTTAGAAAATTTATAAATGCTAAACAGATAAATGCCGTAAGAAGAGTATCGTTTCTTCCGGGAATCCACGCAATGCATGAAACGAATATCGGATGCGCGGCCATAAGCAAAAATATAAATTTTAAAATGTTTTTATCAAATTTTAATTTTACAAGCAGCAGATAGCTTGAATACAGCGCAAGAATAAAAAATATTATATTTGTAAAATGATAAATTTTAGGACTTGAACCGAAAAAAATCGTTTCTGCCGCAAAAGACAGGTTGAGTACAGGCCTGTAATAAAAACTGTTGTTTGAAAGATAGCAGGAAGTAAAAAAAAGATGCGGGATGTTTTTTGCTTCTGACAGAAATTTCGTATTATTGATAATCAATATGTCGTCATCGTGATATGTAAAATCAAAGTTAATGCTTTTGCCGTATAACAGAAATACCGTTATTGAAAGCAGCAGTAAAAATCCGGCGTTTGTCGTAATAAAATTTTTTATTTTAGATAAAAACATAAAGACTCTTTTTCAGTAAACAGTATTTGTTTATTGCAATGATGACAGAGAAACAAAAGAATTAAATCTGTCAGTTATAAAATTTATTAAAGATATTCTGTTAAGCTTAAGATTTTCGTCTTCGCACATAACCATTACTTTTTCAAAAAACAAATCCAAAAACGGTTTTATATCGTTTAATTTGCTGATGGCTTCCGAATAATTTTTTGTTTCGATAAGAGAAATAAGCTCTTGGTCTGTAAGAGAATACTTTTCATATAACTTTTTCTCGGCTTCTTCCTGCAATAACGAAACATTCACTTTTTCGGGAATCTGCAGCTTTTGTTTTTTTGCCTGGTTCAGAATATTGGTCGCTCTTTTAAAAATGGTTGTAATCGATTCAAAAGAAGCTTCTTTTCTTAAGCTTTGCAAAGCTTCCAGCTTTATTTTTATATCTCCGATATTCTTTATGCCGTTTTTTTGGCACGGAATAATTACGCATTTTACTTCGTCGGGTTTAAAACCTTCGTTTTCGTATATGTTTTCTATTCTGTTCCATAAAAATTTTTCGAACCTTTCTTTTGCCGTTTTGAAAGTGTCCATATTTTTTATCTTTTCAGGCATATTGTACAAAGCGGTATCGATCATTTTTTCGATATCAGCTTCAGGTATAAAATCTCTTATCATTCTTATCATGCCGATTGACATTCTTCTGAGTCCGTAAGGATCCGCAGAACCTGAAGGCTCCAGACCTATTGCGAAATCGGCTGTCAAAGTATCGAGTTTATCGGCAAGAGAAACGACCGCCGCGAGCTTGCTTTGCGGAAGCGCGCCGGAAGCGCTTAGAGGATAATAATGCTGCTCGACTGCCTGTGAAATATCAAAAGGCTCTCCTGCGGCATCTGAGTATATCCTTCCCATAATGCCCTGAAGTTCCGGATATTCAAAAACCATTTCGCTGACCAAATCCGTTTTTGATAAATCAATGACTTTATTAATCTTTTGAGGATCGCATGATAAATGACTCTCTTCGTTTATAAAATTCGCAAGAGCTTTTATCCGGAGAAGTTTTTCATATACGGTTCCGATTTCCTTTTGGAATATTAATCCTTTAAGCCTTTCAAGAGAAGATTCCGTGGTTTTTTTTATGTCATTTTCATAGAAAAATTCCGAATCTGAAAGTCTTGCTGCGACGACTTTTTCATAACCTTCTCTTACGATATGCTGGTTTTCGGATTTTCCGTTCCTTATACCGATGAAATAATTTGTAAGTTTTCCGTTAGCGTCTTTTATTGCGAAACATTTTTGCTTTTTCTTCAAACATGTAATTAAAACTTCAGGAGGAAGCTTTAAATATTTTTCTTCAAATTTGCATAATACTGCGGTAGGAAATTCTACAAGCTGGTTGACTTCATCAACAAGTTCGTCATCCAAAACGGCTTTTGATGAAATTGTATCTGCCGCTTCGTTGATTGAAAAAATAATTTTTTTTCTTCTTTCTTCCTGATCAACCAAAACACAGTTGTTTTGTAAAATATTTTTATAATCGTCAGCGCGGGTTATAATGACAGGCTTTGAGGTTAATGTATGGAGTCCTGTTGTTTTATTGGAAGATTTTATTGAGCCGCCGGCAAGAGAAAATTTAATTACTTTATCGCCGAACATCGCAACTATTGTTCTTACCGGTCTTGCAAATTTAAGGCAGGAGCTTTCCCAAACCATTGTTTTCGGAAAATAAATTTTTTGTATCAGGCACGGCAGTATTTCCGATAAAAGAGTTTCGGTTTTTACTCCTTTTATTTGTTTTACATAATGGAAATATTGTCCTTTTTCCGTTTCTTTGATTAAAAGCTGTTCAGGTTTTATATTAAGTTTTGAGGAAAAACCTATGACTGCCTGAGTCCAGTTTCCGTTGGCGTCTTTACCGGCTTTAACGGAAGGCCCGTTAAATTCCTGAGTTTTGTCTTCGCTTTTTTCCGCAACGTCATTTATTATTAAAACAAGTCTTCTTGGAGTGGAATATGTCTTTATGCCTGAAAAGTTCAAACCGGCGTTATTAAGCATATCTGTCGCAAACTTCTGCATCTGTTCAAGAGCAGGGGCGATATATGATGACGGAATTTCTTCAGTTCCTATTTCAAGTAAAACATTTTTTGCCATTTTTTTATCCTTTATCAAATTATATATTTATTTATCTTTGGAATCTAACAGTTTTATATATCCTTCGGCAACCATTTTTGCAAGTGTTCTTACCCTTAAAACATAGCTCACTCTTTCGGATACGGAAATAGCGCTTCTTGCGTCTAACATGTTAAACAAGTGCGAACATTTCATTACGGCATCGTAAGCCGGCAGAACCAAATTTGCTTCAACAAGTTTTTTTGCTTCAGTTTCCCAGTCAGTAAAATGTTTCAGCAGCATTTCAGTATTTGCTATTTCAAAGTTGTATTTTGACCATTGCTTTTCATCTTCAAGATGGACGTCTCCGTAAGTTACTTCGTCAGTCCACATTAAATCGTAGACATTGTTTTTCTTTTGGGAATACATGGCAAGCCTTTCAAGTCCGTATGTTATTTCCACGGAAATAGGATTGAGTTCTATTCCTCCGACCTGCTGGAAATATGTAAATTGGGTTGCTTCCATTCCGTCAATCCATACTTCCCAGCCGAGTCCCCATGCGCCAAGCGTAGGCGATTCCCAGTCGTCTTCAACAAATCTTATATCGTGTTCGGTAGGATCAAGTCCTATTGCTTTTAAACTTTCCAGATACATTTGCTGTATGTTTGCAGGCGCAGGTTTCATGATTACCTGAAATTGGTAATAGTGCTGCAGTCTGTTAGGATTTTCTCCGTATCTGCCGTCCGTAGGTCTTCTTGAAGGTTCAACGTAAGCAACATTCCACGGTTTATTTCCCAGACATCTTAAAAATGTAGCCGGATTAAAAGTTCCCGCTCCTTTTTCCAAATCGTAAGGCTGCCATATCAGACATCCTTTTTTTGCCCAAAACGTATGGAGCTTCATAATAATTTCTTGAAAATTCATTTTGTCCTCTGTATTTTAATTTATATATTTAATTTTTTTAAGAAAAATGCCGACAGACGGCTGGGGAATGTATGTCTTGATATAACTTTCAACATAGTTCCACATAATTTTATCTTTCTTATCCTCAAAACCTTCAATATTTTCAAGATCGTCGCCGCAGCAGTTAGATACTCTTTTCAGATATAAAAAATCTTCTTTCTTTATATGTGAAGAATATTCTCTTACAAGGTATTCCATCATGTTGTATCCTGAAAGCTTTAATAATCTTAAAGCAAAAGCCGTTAAAACACGCAAAGGAGTTTTTGAAGTGCCCAGCAGATTCCACGTTCTTGATATTAACTCGTATTTCTTTGTGTTTTCCATATGTATCGGGGCGAATTTATCGCTTATTTCGCTTACGTATAAAGCAAGTATATGCCTGTCAAAATCCTGTTTAACTTCAGTATTGTTGTTTAATATTCTTGCTCCTGTAACCGTAGGCTTTGCATAAATTGAAGTCTGGTAAATCATAAGCTCGCTTTCAGTAACAGGCTCTGTGGCGCATGCCAGTTTTGCAACTATTTTTTTTGCTCCCGGCACAACGGCGTTAATTTTTCCCCATTTGCATGTATAAACCGTAATCATTTTATCGGATTCCGATAAAACTTTACTGTTTAATATCAAACCTCTAACATTATAATACATTTTGTTTAATTCTTAAAATAATCCTTTTAATTTTTTTAATATCAACGCTTTCAATTTCAATCTCAAAATTTTCCCATGAAACTTTTTCGCACACTTTCGGAATATATCCGAAACATTCAAGAACCCAGCCGTTTATGGTTGAAAAATGGTCTTCCGGAATATTGATTTTTAATTCGTCGTTTACGTTTGCTATGGATTCGGAAGCGTTTATAAGGTATTCACTTTCTTCGAGTTTTATGACATTTTTTTCTTTAACGTCATATTCATCCCATACTTCTCCTATAATTTCTTCAAGCAAATCTTCTATTGTCACAAGTCCTATCGTTGAGCCGAACTCGTCCACCACTATTGCCATATGATGTCTTCCTGTTTTAAAATTTACAAGAAGCTGTTTCGTGTATGCAGTCTCAGGAACATAATATACTGGGCGTAAAATATCTTCAATGGTAAACAAATTTTCGTTTCTCCAAGTGGCTGCAATATCTTTAACGTTCAGAATACCTATAATGTTATTCATTGTTCCTTTGTATACGGGAACTCTTGAATACTGCGTAGCTATAATCTGCTCTATTATTTTATCTTTAGGCTGGTCCAAATTAACCGCAAAAATTTCAGATCTTGCCACCATAACCTGCGTAATTTTTGTTTTTCTGAATTCTATTATTCTGTTTATGATTTTTCTCGAGCCGAGAGACAGCGGAGAAACATTTTCGTTTGACAGTAAAAAATCTACTTCATCGGCGCCCATAGACTGCGGTTCAGATGTTTTTCTGCCGAAAAAATTAAGAAGACCGTTAGATATCGATACAAGAAAAGAGTTTAGATGTGTTGTTATCGAAGTCAAATTTACTATTACAGGCAGAGCTTTTACGGCATATTGTTCGGCTTTATAACGGCATATAGTTTTTGGAAGAATATTGGCAAAAATCAGAGTTATTATTATTGACAAGACTGATAAAATTGTCAGCCAAACGGCTTTATCAAGATTATAAGAGGCTATAATATCTAACGTAATGGAAGCCGCCATAACTCCCACTGCCACAACAGACATGTTCATCCATACAAGCAAAGTGGTTATAACGTCATCCGGATTTTTTTCCCAATATGATATGTATTTGTATATTTTATTATATTTTTCTTTAGCTCTTCTTATATGAGAATTTGTCAGGCTGGTTATAGCTGTTTCAGCGCCTGAAAAAAACGCATTTAAAGCCAGAAAGAAAAGAAAGATAAATAATTTAATAATTAAAACGGTCATAATATCCTTTTAAAGTTCATACTCGTCGAGTATTTCTCCTACAATTTCTTCAACAATATCTTCAAGAGTTACCATTCCCAAAATAACGTCTTTTTTATCTTTTATAAACGCAATGTGAGTTCTTCCGGACTGCAGTTCTTTTAAAAGTTCGCTTATTTTTTTGTCCGGATCTATAAAGAATGCCGGCTTTATGCATGTTCTTGAAAATTTACCGCCGTTTTCTTTCCATATCCAGAAGATGTCGTTGATATGTATATATCCGATAATATTCGTTTTCTTGCCTTCATATACAGGCACTCTGCTTCTTGAAGTTTCAATTACCATATCAATGAATTTTTCTTCATTTTCGGCAATATTGACCGATTCTATATCAGCAAACGGAGTCATAACTTTTACGGCAGGCGTTTCTGAAAACCAGACTGAACGTTCAAGCATTCCGCTTATGTCTTTGTCAAAGACTCCTTCTTTATCGGCTTCCGATATAAGAGACTTGACTTCATCTTTGCTTAGAGTAGGATATACGGCGGAAGTTTCGTTTTTGTTATAAAAAATATCAAGAATTTTTAATACCGGAAAAAGAAACGGTTTTGCGATGAATTCTATTTTGGCCAGTATAGGGACGGCAAACAGGGCGACTCTCTGCGAATTGGCCCTGCTGTATATTTTCGGAGTAATTTCACCGATTACAAGCACTACGAAAGTTGTTGCTATCCATGTGAAAAATTCGAGAATATGTCTGTTAACCATACTGAATATGGACTCAGATAACGAAGTCGACAAAAAGCTTATTACCATGTCAGAAACGACGTTCCCCGTTAAAATCACGGTAAGCAGGTAGTAAGGGCTGTCAAGCCATCGTAAGAGAGGCGTTGCAATTGATTTTTTTAGAACGATAAGTTTCTTTACTCTGTATTTTGAAAGGCTGTTTAATGCTATCTCCGAAGCCGACCAAAAAGCAGATAACATAAAAAAAATAATAAGAAATATTAACCCTAAGAAAATAAACATTTAAATATTTTATCCTGTCTGGAGAACATTAATGATTTATTTTCGGCATCATAATCCGTGTATCCTTCAAGATGCAGAATTCCGTGGATTATTAAATAACATAATTCCTGTTCATGCGTAAAACCGTATTTCTTTGCGTTTTTTTTAGGTCTGTTTGAAGATATGTATATGTCTCCCATAAACAGCTCTTCGGAAACCAAAAAAGATATCACGTCGGTAATTCTGTTTACTTTTCTGTATTTTCTGTTCATCTTTTTAATTTCATCGTCTGAAATCATTGTAAAACTTATCTGGCATTTTTTTATTTTTTCATGTTTCAAAGCCGTATCGGCCGCTCTTTGAAGAAGCGGAAGCATTTTTTTATTAAAACCTTTAAAGATTACTTCTGTTTCCCGTGAGTTATTTTCTTTCCGATGTTTTGTATTCAATTCTTGCATGATATATCCCGCATAATGTAATGGTCATACTTTCGGCTATTTTAACCAAGTCTGCCAGAGTTATCGGACAGTCTGAAAATTGTCCGTCGGTAAATTTGTTGTTAATGACTTTTTCAACTACTTCTTTAAGTTTTCCTGCGCTTGTGTCCTGCATTGTTCTTGAAATTGCTTCTATTGAATCGGCTATCATCAGAATAGCCGAAATTTTTGTCGTAGGTTTTTGACCGGGATAACGGAAATCCTGTTCGTTAACGTCTTTGCTTTGTTCAAGTGCCCTGTGATAAAAATACTGAATCAGCGATGTCCCGTGATGCTGGTTTATGGCATCAATGATAACCTGGTCTATTTTGTATTTTCTCGCAAGAGCCACTCCGTCTTTAACGTGCGATACGAGAACGAGTCCTGACATTGAAGGAGACAGATTATCGTGCGGATTTTCATTGTTGTTTTGGTTTTCTATAAAGTATTCAGGATTTTTAAGTTTTCCTATATCATGGTAATATGCGCATGTTCTTGCAAGAAGGGAGTTTATTCCTATTGCGCCGGCGGCTTGTTCTGCAAGAGAAGCCGTCATAAGGCTGTGGTGGTATGTTCCGGGGGCTTCAACCATCAGCCTTTTTAAAAGCGGATTATTGAAGTCTGCAAGCTCTATGAGTTTAATATTTGTCGTTCTTGAAAACAGATTCTCTAAAATAGGAAGAAGCGCGAGTATAATAAGCACCGATGAAAATCCGTTCAGCACCGCAAACCATATATCAAGCTCAGCCTGTTCGAGAGACGTTTCTCCGAAAAGGAAAAATGATATGATGATAGCCGTCATTGCGGCCGAAACTTTTATTCCGACTTTCGTGAACTGCGTTCTGCTTCTGATTTTTCTTATGTTTATTATTGAGACAAAACTGCCTGCAATCTGTATTATCGGCACAGCTGCTGAAAAATCGTTTATTATCGCCATAAAGACAGCCATTGCGAAGGTGTAAGTGAGCCCTACTCTTACGGATATCAAAAGAGAAAGCAGCACTGTAAAAGCTGTCATTGGGAAAGCTATCTGCGAAAGAGTATGCGAAAAAATCTGAAACAGCAAAAATGAAAAAACGAAAATAAAACAAATTAACATTACTTTATTGCTGTCAAGAAGCGATTTTTTAAACTGCGTTATAAAATAAAAAAGGACAAAACTGAATACCAAAAGCAGCAGTATAAATATTCCTATCATTGTCTGTACAGTTGCTCCGACCTGCATAACAAGCATAAAATACAGGCATATAAAAGAAACAGCCGCCGTTATTGCGGGATGAATTTTAATGTCTTTTTTTAATATATTGCCTGAAGATAAACGTATTATCGGAGTATTAGGGACGTCTTCGTCCATCTTTCTTATAAGAAACAATAAGAATTTTTTTATTTTAGCTTTTAACCAATCGTTTAAATTTTTCACAATTTTTTCCGTTTAGTCTTGCTTTGCGTTTACTTTCTGGACTGTTCTTATACCCAGTTCCTTTAATTGTTTTTCACTTACAGGTGACGGAGCATTTGACAAAGGACATATCGCTTTCTGCGTTTTAGGGAAAGCAATCACTTCTCTTATAGATTCTTCGCCTACAAGCAGTGCGCATAATCTGTCAAATCCTAAAGCGACGCCGCCGTGAGGAGGAGCTCCGTAAGACAATGCGTCAAGCAGGAAGCCGAATTTTTCTCTTGCCGATTCCTGCGAAATATTTAATAATCCGAATATTTTTGACTGCATATCCGATTTGTGTATTCTTATTGAACCGCCGCCGAGTTCTACGCCGTTTAAAACAACGTCGTAAGCTCTTGCTTTTGCTTTTCCCGCATCTTCAAAAGTTAATTTGTCGGCGTCGCTTTCTTTAACGGCAGTGAACATATGGTGTATTGCGTCCCATCTTTTTTCTTCGCTGTTCCAGCCGAACAGAGGAAAATCGGTTACCCATAAGAAATTAAATTTATTTTTATCTATAAGTCCGAGCTGTTTCCCCATTTTTATTCTTAAAGCTCCCAGCCCCTGCGCCGCTACTTCGGCATTATCCGCCAGAAATACGACCAAATCTCCTTCTTTTGCTTCAAATTTGGTTATGATGGCGTTTATTTCTTCCGGCGTAAAGAATTTAACAATGTTTGATTCTGCTCCGCCTGCGGTTATTTTCATCCATGCAAGTCCCTTTGCCCCGTATTCGGAAACAAATTTTGTCAGACCGTCTATTTCTGATCTTGAAAATTTTGCTCCGCCGTTGATGCAGAGACCTCTTACTACGCCGCCTTTTTCGATTACGCTTTTGAAAACGCCGAAGCCGCAATTAGCAAATTCCGATGAAAAATCTTTTATTTCCATGGCAAATCTCGTATCGGGTTTGTCTGAACCGAATCGCAGCATCGCCTGATCATAAGGCATTCTTTCAAAAGGAGTCTCGATATCTCTGTCCAAAGCTGTTTTGAATATTTTTACAAGCATTTTTTCTATTACGTTCATAACGTCGTTTTCATCTACAAAAGACATTTCCATATCTATCTGGGTAAATTCAAGCTGTCTGTCGGCTCTTAAATCTTCATCCCTGAAGCATCTTGCGACCTGGTAATATTTGTCAAAACCTGCAACCATAAGAATCTGCTTGAATATCTGCGGAGACTGCGGAAGAGCATAAAAGCTTCCGTGGGCCATTCTTGCAGGCACCAAAAAATCTCTGGCTCCTTCAGGCGTCGATTTGTTTAAAAACGGCGTTTCTATTTCCAAAAAACCTTCTTCGTTAAGAAAATTTCTGACTTCCTGCAAAACTTTATGTCTTATTATAAAATTCTTCTGAAAAGACGGTCTTCTTAAATCAAGATATCTGTATTTAAGCCTTATTTCTTCGGAAGTTTCTTTGTAGTCGTCTATTTCCAAAGGCAGAGCAGGGCATGGATTTACAATTTCCAGAACATTGGCGACTATTTCAATTTTTCCCGTAAACATATTCGGGTTCACCGTTCCTTCCGGTCTGTTGCGCACTTCTCCTTTAACCGAAAGGACATATTCGCTTCTTAAATGTTCCGCCTGTTCAAAAATTTCTTTCTTTTCAGGCTGAAATACTATTTGAACAAGGCCTTCTCTGTCTCTGAGATCAATAAAAATAACTCCGCCGTGGTCTCTTCTTGAGTGCACCCATCCGTTTACTACAACTTCTTTGCCAATAAAACTTTCGTCAACTTTACCGCAATAACAGCTTCTTTTCATTATAGTCCTCATATATTAAGTATTAATTTGCTATCACGTTATTTTATCAAAAAAATGCCTCTAATAACAAGGAAGATAAAGGAAAATATTGTGAAAAAACTTCAAAAAAATTTAAAAATAAATATTTAAGAGACGATTATAAAATTAAGATGAAAAAAAAATAAATTTTTATTATAATATCTTAATGAATATATTTGATGAAAAAAGATCAAATCAAAGAAAACTCACATCTCTTTATACAAACATTCTTTCCGTAGGCAGCCAGGATGTTATAGGGGAGTGCCTTATGACCGATGTGTGTGAATATGGATTTGCCATAGAAACCGAGCAGAAATTTTCAATTAAACAGAAAATCCTTTTAAAAATTTCACTGCTGAACGAAGTTGTTTTTCTGGCGGGAGAAATTGTCAGGTTTGACAAAGGTTATCTCTATCCTCTTTACGGAGTAAAAATCTGCGAAGAAGACAGCAAAAATCTTAATATTTTCAGAGAGTATATAAATTATCACTTGTAAAGGATATTTATGCAAATCATTAACGGAAAAGAAATTTCAAAAAAAATAAGAGAAGAACTGAGGGAAAGAGTAAGCGGTATCAGCGGCAAAAACAAAGGCGTACCGGCGCTTGCGACTATACTTGTCGGGGAAAATCCCGCAAGCAAAGTTTACATAGCTTCCAAAATAAAAGCCTGCGGTGAAGTCGGAATAAAATCAGTTCATCATAATCTTCCGGCAACGGTTTCTCAGGAAGAAATAATAGCATTAATACAAAAATTAAATGCGGATAAAGAAATAAGCGGCATTCTGCTTCAGCTGCCTCTGCCTGAAGGACAGAATGCGGAAAAATGCATAGACGCCATTTCACCTGACAAAGATGTTGACGGTTTGCACCCTTATAACGCAGGTATGCTGACTCTTGTCAAATCGTGGCAGGAAATATTAAACCAGAAACTTTTAGTTTCATGTACTCCTATGGGAGTAATATATCTTTTAAAGTACTCGAATATAGATATCAAAGGAAAAAATGTCGTTGTAATAGGCAGATCTAACCTTGTCGGCAAACCTGTTTCGATGCTTATGCTAGCAAACAACGCAACCGTGACAATGGCTCATTCCGCTACGGTGAATTTGCGGGAAATAACAAAAAATGCAGATATTGTGGTTGCCGCTATAGGAAAAGCAGGTTTCGTCAATAAAGATTTTATTAAGGAAGGCGCGGTCGTAATAGATGTAGGCATTAACAGATGCGGAGATAAATTGTGCGGAGACGTTGATTTTGAATCCGTAAAAGATATGAATATACATATTACTCCGGTTCCGGGCGGAGTCGGACCGATGACTATAACAATGCTGCTTCACAATACGATTTTAGCTTTTGAAAGACAATGAAAACTATCAATTTAACTCCTGTTAAATCTTCCGTAAAAGTATTTAATATGCTTGAGAAAAAAGGGTTAATAAGAACTTTTAAGCCTACCGAAAAAGCATTGTCTGCAAAGACCAAAACAGGCACGGTTGATATATTGTACACTTCAAAAAAAGAATTTGCCGCGCACAGGCTTATGTGCATAGGAAAAAGGACCCGCAATATTCAGTTTTGTTATCATCAGGATAATGAGGATTTTATATTTTTAAATCCTTTAAATATTGATTTTGAAAAATTATTCCTTGTTTTTGCTCTTGATAAAATTGATGTTTTTTCAAAAAAATTATCAAAAGATTCTTTAAAAAGCGGCGATTTTCTTGCTCTCGAGGTGGTTTACAATGATCCTTCTTTAAGTTTTTTTACAATGCTTAAAAAGACGGTGCACTGCGAAGTCGCCTTAAATGAAAATAAGCAGCATCCTGTTTTTTTTGTAACCGAATCTTCCGAATTGAAAAACAATAAAATAGCGCATAAAAACATACAATTTGTAATAAACGGAGAAAAATAATGTTGTTTGAAATTTTTGTTAATCTTTGTGTTCCTGTCATAACCGGTCTTGTCTATTTTATTATGGCTTATGAAATCACAAGAGTAAGCAAAATAAGAAAAATAATGTTCGGAGAAATAGGCTATAAAAAATTATATGCGGCGTTTATTTTGTTCGGCATATATTTTATAACCAGACCTTTGCAAAATCTGATGGGTCCGCATCCTTGGCCGATGATTATTAATTCGGCAAGACAGTTTTTTATAATGGCTGTAATAGCACCTTCTATATTTGTCGGTATTCTTCATTGGGTGCCGGGGGAAGGAGGAGCTCCGAAGTCTTCAGTTGTCGCTTCATATACCATAGGAATATTAATGGGAATTATATTTGTGCTTACAAATTCGATGGCGGTTGACGGTTCAAAAATAATATTGTCGACAGGTAATTTTACTCTTTATGACGCAACTTGGTTTTCGTCCGGAGACAGAAAGATTCAGCTTGTCTTAATACACTTGATTTCCCAGCTTGTTTCTCCTGTAGGACTTATTATTTTGGCGGGAGCTTTTGTAAGGCACAGAAGACATAATTATATGCTCGGAAACATATATACGCAGATGAAAACGAAATGGAGATACCTTGAAACCGGGCTTATAATAATGTCATGGTCAATTATCTTGGCCGGCATAGCAGTAATGTTCGGGAGATATTATACGTATCTTTGGGTAATATATTTTGTCGGCGCAATTATTGCGGGATTTTTTGTTTTGTACAGCATTAAACTTGCTCCAAGAGAAAAGCCGGCTGATTTGAAGCATTTATAAGAGGTAACAAAAATGTCTTATCTCGTTTTGGCAAGAAAATTCAGGCCTTCCACTTTTGACGAAGTTATAGGGCAGGAACACATATCGCAGACGTTAAAAAACGCAATCAACGAAAATAAAGTCGCTCATGCGTATTTATTCAGCGGCCCCAGAGGGACCGGTAAAACTACAATGGCGAGAATTTTTGCAAAAGCCCTTAACTGTAAAGAAGGGCCTACCGCCGAACCGTGCGGCAAATGCCAGAATTGTCTGGAAATAAGCAAAAACCAAAGCATAGACGTTTTTGAAATAGACGGCGCTTCAAACACAGGCGTTGATAATATAAGGGAGCTTAGAGAGAACGTAAAATTCGGCACCACTTCTTCAAAATATAAAATTTATATTATAGATGAAGTCCACCAGATTTCAACGGCCGGTTTTAACGCTCTGCTTAAAACTCTTGAAGAGCCGCCGTCTCATGTTATATTTATTCTTGCCACTACCGAACAGCACAAAGTTCCTATTACGATATTGTCAAGGTGCCAAAAATACAGATTCAGATTATTATCAACAAAAGAAATTGCGGGAGCAATTAAAAATATAGCCCGCAAGGACAATTTTGAAATAGATGATGAAGCGCTGGAGATAGTTATTAACTCTTCTGGCGGTTCTATGAGAGACGCTCTCAGCCTTCTTGATCAGGCGATATCTTCTTCAACCGGTAAAATAACGGCTGAATATATGAGAAATTTGATAGGACTTCTTCCTAAAGAGCTTATAGCCAAAACAACGGAAGACATTGCAAACAATAATATAGACGCTCTGCTTAAAACATGCAAAGAAGTTTATGAAGAAGGTTATAATATTTTACAGTTTGCAAGAGATTTGAGAGACCATTTGAGACAGTTAATGATATTTTCCGTTAATCCTAAAATAGCCGAAATTTCAACCGAAGATACTAAATTGTACGATAAACAAAAAAATCTTTTCCCTGTTTCCAGATTTATACGCATGGGAAATCTAATATCAAAAGCTTTGGAAGAAATGAAATGGCATGACCAGCCTAGGATACTGCTGGAACTTTATCTTTTAAAAATGGCCGAACCTTATTATAATGTAAGGGAACTGGTTTCAAAAATAGACGAACTCGGTAAAAAGTCCGTCGTTTCTGTTTCCGCGCAGAATTTCAGCGAAGAAAGCAGCGCGTATTCCGGAGAGCAGATTCATAGCGGCAGTGTTGTTCATGAAGATGTCGCCGTTATGGCGGAAGCAACCGGATACGATATAATAGATTTGTGGAAACAGTCAGTTTGCGAAATAAGGAAAAAACATCCTATGACTTCGCAGCCGCTGGAAACAAAGAATATCAAAGAATTAAGCCCGGATGTTTTGCAGATATCGCTTCCGGATTCATTATCTTATAATATGGTTAAAGAATATACTGAAGTTCTGCAGAAACTCATAACAAGAAAAGCCGGCAGAGAAATTACGGTAAAGATGATAGTTGATACTGAAATGGAAGCTGCCGATGCGGTGATAAAAGAAGATATTATCGTTAAAGAAGAAATTGAAAGTAACCACAGTGAAATTTATGAGGTCGGAGAAGATTTGAAAGAAACTGCAAAAACGGCCGTTCCTTCGCGTATTGAAAGCATAGCTAAAAAATTTGGCGGCAGGGCAATAAAACGGCAGTCTGTTTCGGCTGAGAAAAGCCAGGATGAAAACAAAACTGATGCTGTTCAAGAGATTGAAGAATGAACAGACCTCAGTCAGTTGAAAGAATGATAGAAGTCTTTAAAAAGCTGCCGGGTGTCGGTCCTAAAATGGCGGAAAGGCTGTGCTATCATATATTAAAACTGCCTTCTCATGAAATTGACAGACTTATAGATTCGATACAGAAAGCCAGACAAAAAATAAGAATTTGTTCCGTTTGCTATAACATGACGGAAACTGATCCGTGCCCTATATGCGCGGACAGCTCAAAAAACAGGGAAATTCTCTGCGTTGTTGAAACCCCTCAGGATTTAATCGCGGTAAGCAAAGTAAAAGATTATAATGGATTGTACTTTATATTAGGAGGCGCTTTATCTCCTTTGGACGGGATAGGGCCAAACGATATAAGAATCGAAAAGTTGATAAAAAGATTAAAAAGTGATAAAATCAACGAAGTTATACTTGCCACAGATATGGATTCAAAGGGAGAAACTACGGCAATTTACTTAGCGCAGCTGATAAAACCTCTTGGAATAAAAGTTTCAAGGTTGGGTTACGGTATTCCTGTCGGCGGCGATATTGAATATGCGGATGAAGTTACAATATCAAGAGCCATAGCCGGCAGAAGAGAAATGTAATCCGCATTAATAATCTTATATAATTATGAACTCTCATTTCTACGTTTACAATAAAAGATTTAGTTAAGTAAAAAATATATTCAAAGGAGTAAATAATGTCAGCAAAGATGATTGAAGTTCGTTGGCATGGACGCGGTGGGCAAGGTGCCAAAACTGCGGCATTGCTTTTTGCACAAGCTGTATTGACGACCGGAAAATACATTCAGGCGTTTCCTGAATACGGTCCTGAAAGAATGGGTGCGCCTGTTCAGTCTTTTAACAGAGTCAGCGATTCCCCTATCACGATTCACTGCTCTATTACAGAACCGCAATTTGTAGTTATCTTGGACCCTACTCTTCTTGACGCGGTAGATGTTACGGAAGGCGTCGGAACGCAAGGGAAAGTTATTGTAAACACTTCTTTTTCTGCAGAAGAGATGGCTAAAAAACTCGGCATAGCAAAAGAACAGGTTTATGTTGTAAACGCAAGCAAAATCGCCGAAGAAACAATAGGCAAAAATATCCCTAACACGCCTATGCTCGGAGCATTGGTAAAAGTTATAGGCAATTTGGATATTAACGGCGTTCTTAATGATACAAAGGCAAAGCTTGAAGTAAAGTTCCGCAGCAAACCGGAAGTTATTGAAGGAAATATCGCTTCAATAAAAAGAGCATACGACGAAGTTAAAAATTCATAATAAAGTTTGTCGAATATATATGGAGGACAAAAGTGAAAAAAGAAGATAAAAAATTAACAGCCGCAGAACTTCCTGCAGGCGGGTTGTTAGAAGGCGGAACGGCAGAAAATTTTAAAACGGGTCCTTGGAGATCACAGAGACCTGTATGGAATAAAGATAAATGTATCAGTTGTCTTACATGCTGGATTTATTGTCCTGATTCAGCAATAAAAATAGCTCCTGACGAAAAGAAAACCACGGTAGTTACCGGGATCGATTATGATCATTGCAAAGGCTGCGGAATTTGCGCAAGAGAATGTCCGCCTAAAGTTGCGGCAATAACGATGGAAGAAGAAAAGAAATAATATAAGAAAATTTAAAGAGGTAAACAATAATGGTAAAAACAATGTTTTCTAAGGGGAAAATAGTTGCTAAGACGGGTAATGAAATCATGGCTGAAGCCATGAGACAAATTGCTCCTGACGTCGTTGCGGCTTACCCTATAACTCCTGCAACCGAAATTGTGCAGATATTTTCTCAATTTGTTGCGGACGGAAAAGTCCCTACGGAATTTGTAGCCGTAGAAAGCGAACATTCCGCAATGTCGGCAACAATATCGGCATCAGTTGCCGGTGCAAGGGCGATGACAGGTACGTCTTCGCAGGGTTTCGCTTTGATGTGGGAAATGTTATATATAGCCGCAGGTTTGAGACTTCCTATAGTAATGGCTGAAGTAAACAGAGCTCTTTCTGCCCCTATTAATATTCACGGCGACCAGTCTGATACGATGGGAGCAAGAGACGCCGGATGGATTCAGATTTATTCTGAAAATTCCCAGGAAGCTTATGACAATATGATTCAGTCTGTAAGAATTGCCGAAGCCGCAAAGCTGCCTGCAATGGTTACGACTGACGGATTTATTATATCACATTGTATGGAAGTTGCCGAAGTTTATCCTGATGCTGATGTAAAAGAATTCGTAGGCGAATATAAGCCTGAAAGAGCATTGCTTGATTATAAGAGACCTTTTACTCTCGGCGCTATTGATTTACAGGATTATTATTTTGAACACAGATACCAACTTGCCCAGGCTATGAGAGATTCAAAGAAAATAATTTTGGAAGTTGCCGATGAATTCAAAAAGAAATTCGGCAGAGAATACGGTTTTTATGAAAAATATGAAATGGATGATGCTGAAATTGCAATAGTTACAATAGGTTCAGCGGCAGGTACGACAAAAGCAGTCGTAGATAATTTAAGAGCAAAAGGAATAAAGGCCGGTCTTATTAAGATAAGAGTTTACAGACCTTTCCCTGCTGAAGAAATAGCAAAAGATTTGTCAAAAGTCAAAGCAATCGCAGTTTTGGACAGAGCTGATTCCTGCTCGGCAACTTTTGCGCCTGTTTATCTTGACGTTGTCGCCGCTTTGTATGCAAACTGCGGAGATAAAGCTCCGAAAGCCGAAAACTATATTTACGGCCTCGGCGGAAGAGAAATTTCATTGGAACACATTGAAGAAGTCTATATGAAGCTTGACGCCGTAGCAAAAGGAACTAAAAAAGCGTCAACACAGGTAGAATATATAAACGTAAGAATAAAATAAGAAGATTTTTTAGGAGATATAAAATGGCAAATCTAAAAGAATTAAGTAAACATGCCGAACGCCTCACAGGCGGACACCGTCTTTGTGCCGGTTGCGGAGCGGGTGCTGTTGCAAGACAAACGCTTATAGCTGCAGGAGATACTCCGGTTGTTGTCGTAAGCGCTACGGGTTGTTTGGAAGTTTCAACTTCAGTATTCCCTTATACATCATGGAAAACGCCTTTCTTTCACAGCGCTTTTGAAAACTCTGCGGCAACATGCAGCGGAGTGGAAGCGGCATATAAAAGTTTAAAGAAACAGGGAAAAATTAAGGATGAAGAAATCAGATTCATAGCATTCGGCGGAGACGGCGGAACATATGATATCGGTCTTCAGTCTCTTTCAGGCGCAATGGAAAGAGGGCACAGAATGCTTTATGTCTGTTACAATAATGAAGCATATATGAATACAGGCATACAGAGAAGCAGCGCAACGCCTAAAGGCGCAAGCGCATCTACTTCTCCTGTAGGTAAAGTGATACAGGGAAAAGAACAGCCTAAAAAAGACTTGACCGCAATAATGGTTGCACACAATATTCCTTATGTAGCCCAGTCTACAATAGGAAACTGGAACGATTATGTGACAAAAGTCCAAAAAGCTTTAAATACCGACGGTCCTACATTTATTAACGTAATGACTCCTTGCAGACTCGGATGGGGATGCAAACCGGAAGATTCAATGGAAATGGTAAGGCTTGCGGTTGATACATGTATATGGCCTGTTTATGAAGTTGTTGACGGCGTTTATAAGATGACGATGAAGCCTAGAGGCGGAGAAAAGAAACCGGTTACGGAATTCTTTAAGCACCAGACAAGATTCAAACATTTATTGAAACCTGAAAATGCCGAACTTTTGGCATCAATACAGGCCGATGTAGATGCAAAATGGAATAAGATTCTTGCGCTTTGCGGTGAAAAGTAATCTATAAAGCAAATTAATATTTAAAAACTTCCGCCTGAAAAAGGCGGAAGTTTTTTTACGTTGACAATGAAAAAAAATTTTTTTATAATTTTAGAAGCTGTTAGGATTTGTTAAGAAAATGTTAAGCAATTGCATGCAGTTCAAATTAAAAAAAGGAGAAGACATGAAAAAGATTTTAGGTTTAGTGTTGGTTCTTGCTTTGTTTGTTCCGGCAGTAGCTCAGGCAAAAATTAATTTGTACGGACAGTTTGATGTTTCAGGCTATTCTTTTGACGGTACAGGGCTTTCAGGTGTTGAAGCTCCAAGCAATACGTACATGAGAGCTATTTTGGGCGCAAATTTTGGTTTGGCCGAAAACATTGATGCAAACGTAGCATTGTTGTACGGCAGATTTTGGGGAGAATACAGCAAAACTGACGGGAACAATCCCGGAGAATCTACGCAGTCAGTTTTAGATACGACAAAAATAGCGGAAGCAAACGTAGTTTTTAAGAATTTATTTGAAAACGACAAAATGTCGTTAAAAATCGGTAAATTCTTCTACGGAGACAAAGGGAACAGCGTATTTTATATCGGTCCGAAAGATTTAAATACTTATAATTTTAGTCAATTGGCCGGTAGCGGTGCAGGTGCTTTAGTCACTTTAAATGAAAGCGGAATGGACGGCGCTTTGTTAACTTATAATGATACAAAAGAAAATTTGAAAATAGACGTAGGTTATTCAAAGCTTTCAAGCGATAATTATTCAAACCTCTCAATATTTTTCTCACCTTCAAATGATAAAGCAAATGTAGTTTTTGCAGATGCAAGGTATAAATATAACGATATGTTGGGATTACAGGCATATGTTTACGATTTTGAAGCTTATGATTCAAGCTCAAGCGACAGAGACAGATATGATTATGTAGGAGTTAAACCTTCTGTTGAAATTGACAAATTAAAAGCATCGTTAGAAGTAATACAAAGCTTTTACAGCGATAAAGGCAGAATCGCAGATGACGGATATGACAGATATTTCGCAAAAATAGATGCCTCTTATCAGTTAACCGATTGTCTTACTCCGAGAGCCATGTATTTTAAAGCAGGCGACAATTATATTGCTCCTTTAAATGATATTTATTTAGGGTTAGCTCTCACTTCATTGATGTATTATAACAACGGTTTGAACGGCATTGACTGTTTAAATGCCGGTATAGATTATAAAATCGGCAAATTTAAAATATTGGCTGATTATTTCAGACTTGTTCCAAATGGACAATATTCACCTGGATATGAAGCAGATTTAAGAGCTGAATATTATTATACCGAAAAGATAGTTTTTAAAGGCGGTATCGGCTATTATTCTGCAGAACAGATCGGAGACAGAAGCCTTACAGTTTATAATTTAGGCTTGGGCTGGAAGTTTTAATTAACAAAAGTTATAAAAATATAAAAACAGGCAGAGTTTTTTCTCTGCCTGTTTTTATTATGTATTAAAAAATATAAGTTTTTATAAACGACTTCTTTAAAAAAAATATTTTAAAGACTTGCTAATATTTTGCAGGGTCCCAGTTCCAAAGTTCTTCCTGATATGTAAAATATACAGTTCTCAATACTCTTTTAAAAGGACTGTTTCTGCCGTTGCCCTGACTGCATATTCCCAGCCATTCGTCATTGAAAAGTCCGTCAATGGTAGGACCGGCCCATGCTCCGAGGGTGGTATCATGCAGTTTAGGAGAACCGACAAGCCACCATCTGTCAAGCCAGCAGTAAACTACTCCTCCTATTGAATTACCTGCTCCTCTGTCGTCCCAATAGCTGTTTTTTTCTATATCCTGCCAGGCGTTTTTATGATACTTTGCCTGATAAGCTTCATCCGTCATGCTTTTTTTACTGTTATAGGCGTCGCAGCCGAATTCGGTTATAAGGACAGGTCTGTCAAAGTCCTGTTTTACTCTTTGCCACAGAGTTCCAAAGCCGTAAGGACCGGAATATTGATTGAAACCTAAAATATCTATGCTTGGAGAATATTCCGCATAAACTTTGATAAATTTTGTGGTGGCGTTGCATACTCCGACAGGATGATTCTTGTCTATGCTTTTAATCATCTGGCATATTTCTTCAACGAATTGGGCATATGCTTTCGGATTTTTCGGGGCGTTTGTTTTTGTTACGGTAGAATTTCCGTCCATACCTACGGAATCGTTTTCGTTCCCGAGCATCCACATAAGTATATAAGGCTCATCTTTAAATTCTTCAACCATTTTCCGGACGCTGTCTTTCATGTTTTGGCGATGTGTTTTATCGGAGTAATCCGTTCCGCTTTGCCAGTCGGCGTTACTTCCTTTCGTATAGGCGCCGAGGAAATTACCCATAATGACTCTTATGCCGAATCTGCTGTATAAGTCCATAAGGACGTCTTTTTTTATATTTTCGCAATGATATATTCTGATAGTGTTGCAGCCCATTGCTTTCATAAGAGCAAAGTCGCCTACGGCGTTTTCGTCAATATCCTGAAAGTCGTTTCTGTTTAAATCAACCCAGGAATCATACGGCCCGTCGGCTTTTTCATTGCCGTTTATGTCAGAAGACATCCAGTCGTTTGTAGGAGGATTGCTTATTCCTACCTGATCGGCCGAATATCCCATCCCTTTGATAAAATAGTTCGTTCCGTTTACGACTAAACGCCATACGCCGTTTTCATCCTTTACGGTGCGTACTTCTGCAAAAAGATTGTCTGAAAAAACAAAAATCTGTATAGTTGTCAATAAAACAGGGAGTAAAAATATTCGTTTAAGCATTTATTTGTTATTTCTGTATTTTTCCCATAGTTTTTTATAAGTGAAATATGATTTTCTAAGCTGTCTTTTAAACGGAGAATCTTTTCCGTCTCCTATTGAACACAAGCCGAACCATTCTTCATATGCCCAGCCGTCAATAAAAGGTCCCATCCATTGTCCAGTTTTATCCTGTACCGAAGGATTAAATTCAGGAGGAGGTCCTGCTTTCCACCATTCATCCGTAAATTCGAATATTATGCCGCCCAAAGCATTTCCGGAACCGTATCCTGCAAAATTTTCTTCCATGCTTTTCCAGCTTCCTTCATGGTAGAGGGCCTGCTCTTCTTCGTTTCTTTCCATGTCGTACATTTTACTGTAAGCCGAACAGCCGTATTCCGTTATTACTACTGGACGTTCATATATTTTAGAAACATCTTTCCATAAAGTTCCGAAACCTTCTTTTCCTCTGTAAGCGTTTGCTCCGTATATATCAAGTTCAGGGGCATTTTGTGCGCATATGTCCATAAACAGCAAATCTCCGTTGCATATTGCAACAGGTCTCTGCTGAGGATCAAGTTCTTTAATTCTTTTTGCGCATTCATTTACAAATTTATAATAAGCTGCGATATCTTTTCTTACGTTGCATCCCGTTCCTGCCGAAATTCCTACTACTCCGACAGATCCGTAATTGTTTTCATTTCCTAAAACCCACATCAAGACATAAGGCTCGTCTTTGTATTCTTCTACCATTTTTTCTACGCTTGCAAGCATTTTTTTGCATTGTTCAGGGTTTGTGTAATCAGTACCTTCAAACCATTCCGCTCCGGAATCTGTACAATACATACCTATAAAATTGCCGATCATATACATAAATCCGTATTTTTCGTAACCTTCTTTAAGGAGCTGTTTGTTGAAATTAGGATAATGATACAATCTTAAAGTGTTGACTCCCATATCTTTCATAAGCTGGAAATCTCCGACAGGTTTTTCTTTTTTATCCTGTTTTTCATTTCTGTTTGCGTCAACCCATGATTCGTAAGGACCGTCTATTATTTTATTGTTGTTATAATCTGCGAACATCCAGTCTCTCGATACGTTTAATGTTCCGTTATCAGGGGAAGTTCCGACAGGATTCGGAGAATAACATATGCCTCTGACAAAATAAGGCTTGTCATCTACAAACAACTGGTAATGTTTGTTATTGTATTCGATTAATTTTACTTTCCCTTTTCCTGTAACTTTTTTGATTCCTATTGCGTCAAGATCTGCTTTTTTCAAAATCCAGTCTTGCGCGGTCGCAGGAACTATTTTGCCCGGGTTAATAACGTAATCGTCGTTATTTTTTTCATCGTCATATTTGTTGAGAATATCTATATCGGCATCGACAAGCTTTATCCCGAGTTCAGGATGTTCTCTGGTTAAATATTTTATTTTTTCAACGGCAACAGGAGCTATGTACCAATGAGTTTTCCAGAAAGTTACACCGGTGGCTTTAGGAAAGAATACCGCTATTGAATGGTAAGCTTTAATGGCTCTTTTATAGTTTCCGGCCTGTTCAAGAGCAAGGGCTATATAATATTGTCTTACGCCGGGATCTTCCTGCGCCGTAGCCCATTTAAAGTAATTAGCCTGAGGATCTGTCGTATTGACAAAACTCCACTTGTCTCCTTCAAGTTTTTTTTCGGCTTTCATTTTTTTATATTCAGGATTTTTATAAATGTCTGCAACGTTAGGGTAAATGCCTTCGCCCGATGCGGCTTTTAATCCGGCAAAGTCGCTAGGCACATATTTGTATTTATTTGTTCCTAAATTTTGGAATTCTCCGTATTTTTCGTAATCTATGATTTCATCTGTTCCAGGGGTATAAATGTTAAAAGGTTTAACCGTCGGCATGCTTTTTGGCTTTTTGCCTGATGCTAAAGCAAAAGAAACAGAGCCTATCAGCAGCAGAAACGTTAAAAGCGATAAGATTGATTTTTTTGTCATAGAAATACCTCTTTTGTGTATTTTTTATAAGTTTTTTCTTTGTCTGGAGGGAAAATCTTAAAATGGGCAGTGCAGGGATTGAACCTGCGACCTCCTCCTTGTAAGGGAGATGCTCTCCCTAGCTGAGCTAACTGCCCGTTTTCAAGATTGCATTAGTCTACAATATTTCTGGTTTATCTGTCAAATAGTTATATAATCTTCTTAAGTCTTAAGTAAAGTTTATGTTTAAGCCGGCTGGTTTTGACGGGATTACAGAAAAATTCAGTTGTTTTTTGTATCAAGTTTAATTATAATGATAAAAATAAATAGATTATTATTATTATTATTTGATATAATAACAGCGTTAAGGAGCATATAATGAAACATACGATATCCGTTTTAGTGGAAAACAAATTCGGCGTGCTTGCAAGAATATCGACTCTTTTTGCGGCAAGAGGTTTTAATATTGATTCTTTGTCTGTAGGCGAAACTGAAAATTCGAATATTTCCAGAATGACGATAGTCGTTAACGGAGACGACTCTGTTTTGGAACAGGTCGAAAAACAGCTTAACAAGCTTATTGATGTTATAAAAGTGTCAAATTTCTCGGAAACTGAATTTATTCAGCGCGATCTTGCTTTAATAAAGGTTGCAATTAATAAAAACACAAGAACCGAAGTCATACAGATCATAAATATCTTCAGGGCAAAAATAGTTGATGTTTCCGCAGATTCGGTTATAGCCGAAATTACGGGAGACGAAGAAAAAATAGAGGCTTTTCTCACGTTGCTGAAGCCTTTCTCTATAAAAGAAATGTGCAGAACCGGCGTAATAGCGATGGCAAGAGGCTTAAAGTAAGAAAAATCAATTAAAAATAACAAGGAGATTCACATGTCACAAGAACAAGAAGTAAAGATGTATTATGAAGCGGATGCGGATTTAAGTTTTTTAAAAGGTAAAAAAATAGCAATTTTGGGTTACGGCAGCCAGGGACATGCACATTCCCAGAATCTGAGAGATTCAGGCCTTGACGTAATTGTCGCACAGAGAGAAGGTTCTGACAATTATAAAAAAGCCGTTGAAGACGGATGGAAGCCTGTAAGTATTGCAGAAGCCGTAAAACAGGCTGACTGGATTCATATTCTTTTGCCTGATGAAGTTCAGAGAAAATTGTGGGAAACAGAAATAAAACCTAATTTAAAAAAAGGCGCTGTAATCGGTTTTGCGCACGGTTTTAATATAAGATTTAAGCAAATAGTTCCTCCTGCCGAAAATGATGTAGTTATGATTGCTCCTAAAGGCCCGGGACATTTGGTAAGAAGACAGTATACAGAAGGCAAAGGCGTACCTTGCCTGATAGCAATAGAACAAAATGCAAGCGGTAAAGCAAAAGAATTGGCTCTCGCTTATGCCAAAGGTATCGGCGGAACAAGAGGCGGCGTTTTGGAAACTACATTTACCGAAGAAACAGAAACAGATCTTTTCGGTGAACAGGCTGTTCTCTGCGGCGGTCTAGTTGAATTGGTAACAGCTGGTTTCGAAACGTTGGTAAAAGCAGGGTATAAACCTGAAATAGCTTATTTTGAATGTTTCCACGAAGTAAAACTTATAGTTGATTTGATGTTTGAAGGCGGTATCGGAAAAATGAATTATTCAGTTTCAGATACGGCTGAATACGGCGAATATGTTTCGGGAAAGAGAGTTATTACCGACGCCGCAAAAGAAGGAATGAAAAAAGTTTTGGCAGACATACAGTCGGGAAAATTCGCAAATGACTGGCTGAAAGAAAATGCCGAAGGAAGACCAAACTTTAAGAAATGCAGAGAAGAAATTGCTTCAAGACAAATAGAAAAAGTCGGCGCAAAATTAAGATCTATGATGTCATGGGTAAAAAATAAATAATGAAAATGAATAAATTATCGCTGGTTTTGTTAAAAATCGGTTTGATTTTAACGATAATATTAGTTGCTTTATACTATTCATTTAATACCGTTATGTCTGCTTTCGTACAGGAGAAAGCAGACGTTTTGGTTCCTGATTTACAAGGCAGAACTTTGATTGAGAGTCTTGAAATACTGTCTCAGTCAAAGTTAGCCTTGATAAAAGAAGGGTCCGAATTCAGCCAGGATTTGCCAGCAGGAGTAGTTATCAGACAAATCCCGCCGGCCGGCATGAACGTAAAAGAAGGCAAAGTAGTCAGAATAACTGTAAGCCGCGGAGGAGAAAGCGTATATGTTCCCGATTTAGTCGGACAGACTATAAGATCTACAAACATATCTTTAAGGTCTGCCGGTCTTATTCTTGGAGAGCTTTCCAAGAAAGCGTCGGTTAAATATGAAGAAGGAATAGTTATGTCGCAGGATCCTCTTGCAGGAACTACAGTGGAAAAAGATACTGCAGTTAACGTTGTAGTTTCAAACGGACCTATGACTGACGGAACCGTACTGATGGTTGACTGGATAGGAAAAGACGCAGCGGAAGCAAAGAAATGGGCTGAAGATGCGAAATATGAAGTTGATATTATATCCCAGCAGACAGCATCCGCCAATCCCGGGCAGGTTTTTGACCAATACCCTAAACCTGACGAACAAATAGACAAAAATGCAAAAGTTATTTTTTATGTTGCAGACGATAACAGTTCCCAGTCTTTGGATGAAAAGCAGTTTAATTATACAATTCCTAACAAAGGCGACAGTAAAAGAGTCAGACTTATTCTGTCTGATGACAACGGCGAAAAAGATATTTTCAACGGAGTAAAAAAGCCGGGATCAAAGATATCTGTTCCTGTTAAAATAAAAGGGAAAGCGTCCGTAAAAGTATTTTTCAACAACGTTTCTATAGAAGAAATACAGTTAAAATAAAATGAAAAAAGTTTTAATAGCTCCATCAATTTTATCTGCCGATTTTTCGAATTTGGACAGAGATATAGCAATGATAGAACAAGCCGGAGCAGATTGGCTGCATATAGACGTTATGGACGGACATTTTGTCCCTAACATTACCATAGGTCCTCTTGTCGTAAAGTCAATAAGAAAATGCTCAAAATTGTTTTTTGACGTTCATCTTATGATTACGAATCCGGAAAAATATTGGAAAAATTTCCATTCTGCCGGAGCAGATGCGATAGTTTTTCATGAAGAAGCGGTAACCGATAAAATAAAACTCGTTAATGAAATTAAAAATTCAGGGCTCAAAGCCGGAGTTTCCATAAAGCCTAAAACGCCTGTAAGCAGTATTGAAAAAATGTTGCCGCTTTTGGATATTGTTTTGGTGATGACTGTAGAGCCTGGTTTCGGAGGACAGTCATTCATGGAAGATATGCTGCCTAAAATTTCTCAGTTAAGAAAGATTATAGACGAAAATAAATATAATTGTCTGATTGAGGTTGACGGCGGCATTAACATTGACACCGCTAAGCAGTGTTTTTCTGCCGGAGCAGACGTCTTGGTAAGCGGTAATTCTATTTTTGCGGCAAAAGATCCGCAGCAGTCTTTAAAAGATTTAAAATCTGTCAGAGTATGATTTTTTTATTAAAACTCAAATTTAAAACGATATGTCTTGTTTTTTTTGTTATGCTTTTTGTCTGCATGGCAAAAACAAGTTTCTGCGGACAGTTAAAAAGCCAGCTTATTCCTTCGAATGAGAAACCTGAAATTCCCGCAATAGCAAAAAAAGATATAGACATAATAACAAAGCAAAATATAGTTGAAGCCGATGAATATTTTAATAAGGCTTCGGAAGCTTCCTCGCAGGGCGATCATGCCGCTGTGGCAGAAAATTATCATAAATTTTTAGAAAAACTTAATTCTGTTGACGTGGACCCTTCCATGTCCGAGTATCTTCTTACGGACTGCGAAAATATTCTTGCTAAAATCAAAAATATACATAACATAGATGCGAACAGAACGCATTTAAACAGAGATGAAACTTACGAAATATCAATGGATTATGACAAAGACATTCTTGATAAATGGATGAGAATATATACTACCGGCAGGGGAAAGAAAAGCGTTCAGCTTGCTTTGGAAAGAAGCGGCAGGTACAGGGATATGATTTTGTCTGTTCTCAAAGAATATAAACTGCCGGAAGAACTGGTTTATCTTCCTATAGTTGAAAGTTTATTTTACAACAATACCGTTTCCAGGGCAAAGGCTGTCGGATTGTGGCAGATAATGGCAAACAGAGGGAAAGCTTTGGGACTGCAGATAAATTACTGGGTTGACGAAAGAAGGGATCCCGTAAAAGCGACGAGAGCCGCTGCGAAATATCTGAAAGAATTGTTTATACTGCTTAACGACTGGAATCTAGCATTGTCCGCATATAACAGAGGAGAGTACGGACTTATCAGAGATATGAAATTTTCAAACGCTTCTTCTGTTTTTGAAATGAAGGAGAGGAACGCCGTTCCGAAAGAAACCCAAAATTACGTTCCGCAGTTTATAGTGGCGGCAAAAATAGCTTCTGACCCTGAAAAATACGGTTTTACGGATTTGCAGTATCAACAGCCGCTTCAATACGATACGGTTCTGATAGAAAAAGTTATGGATTTAAAAGTCGTTGCCAAGTGCGCAAATACTACAGTTGAAGAAATAAAAGAATTGAATCCTTCCATAATGGCATGGTGTACTCCGCACGGATATAAAAATTTTGAGCTGAACCTTCCTTACGGTTCAAAAGAAACATTTTTGGAAAATATAGCAAAAGAAAAAGAGTTAAATCCAAGCCCTGGTTGCGTAAAACACAAAGTAAAAAACGGGGAATGGACAGAACAGATAGCTTCAAGATATAAAACAACGGTTGCTGCCATAAAAGAAGATAATCCTAAGATAAAAAAACAGAAACATTTAAAACCCGGGCAGGTTTTGATAATAAGACCGGGCAGACAATATTATAAATAATTTATTCGGGGGTTTATGAGAATAGTAATTAAAATAGGAACGAGCACTCTGACGGATAAAAAGGGTAAATTAAATATTTCCTACATAACATATTTTGCCAAAGAAATTGCCGCATTAAAAAAAGAAAAAAATATCGATATCATTTTGGTCAGTTCAGGCGCAATCGGAGCGGGGATCGGTTATTTAAATTTATCGAAAAGGCCTAAACTGCTGAGAGAAAAACAGGCGCTTGCTTCAATAGGGCAGCCGTTGATAATGGAAGCTTACCGGCAGGCTTTTGAACCTTTAAATTTATCTGTCGCGCAGATTCTCCTCACAAGATATGATTTTGACGACAGACAGAGGTATATAAATATAAGAAATTCGATAAATGAGCTTTTGCTCAAAAAAAATATAATTCCGATAATAAATGAAAATGATTCGATAGCAGTGGATGAAATTAATTTCGGAGATAACGATACGTTAAGCGCTTTGGTTGCGGTTTCAAACCAGGCGGATTTGCTTTTTATACTGACAGATGTCGACGGATTATATGAGGGAGTGCCCTGCAAATCTGAGATTATTAAACAGATTAAAAAAATTACCGACGATTTGTTAAAAGTCGCAACGCCGGATTCAAGCAGCGGGAAAGGGACCGGCGGCATGAAAACAAAATTGATTGCCGCAAAGATAGCGGCAAGTTCCGGAGTAAAAACTTTTATAATGAACGGAACAAAGCTGAATTTAATATGCGAAGCCGTGAGAGGAAAATCTGTCGGCACCGAAATTCTTCCGGATAAAAAGTTACAATCGCGGAAATCATGGATAGCTTTCGGTAAAAAAACGAAAGGCTGCGTAATAATAGACGAAAATGCTTCCGTGGCAATAAAAAAGAAAGGGAAAAGTCTGCTGGCGTCAGGCATTGTCGATATTAAGGGAAACTTTAACAGAGGCGATACCGTAGGAATTTATTCTGCAGGTCATGCTGAAAAAAATAAACAAGAAATAGCCAGAGGACTGTCAAATTATAATTCTAACGATTTGTTCAAAATAATAGGGCTGTCTTCGTACGAAATAAAACAAAACCATCCTGATATCGCATGTGAAGAGGTTGTTCACAAAGATAACTTGGTTTTAATAGAATAAAAGGCGGAATATAATGAAGTTTACGGAAAAAGCGTATAAAAAAGAAAAGGTTTATTTAGGCAAAGCTGTTGATTTTTGCAATGATGTAGTTATCCTGCCTAATAAAGAAAAAGCTACAAGAGAATATCTTGATCATCCGGGAGCTGTTGCCGTTGTGCCGTTTTTAAATAAAACCGACATAATTTTTGTTAAGCAGTTCAGGTATCCTGTAAATCAGGTGACTTATGAAATACCTGCCGGCAAACTTGATAAAAAAGAGCCGCTGATCAAGTGCGTGAGAAGAGAATTGAAAGAAGAAACCGGATACAGCGCAAAAACGATTAAAAAATTATTGTCCTTTTGGCCTACTCCAGCTTTTTCAAATGAAGTTTTGCACATATATACGGCAAGCGGCTTGTCTGAGGGCAATAATTGTCCCGACGAAGATGAGTTTGTCGAGACGGCGGTTCTTTCGTATAAAGAAGCTTTGGAAATGATTAAAAAAGGCAGAATAAAAGATTCAAAAACAATTATAGCGTTGACCTATTTGGGTACGTATGATAAATAATGCCGGCTCTTATCAGGAAACCTCCGCAGGAGCAGTAGTTTATAAAATTGAAAACGGCGTGACGTTTTTTCTGCTTGTATATTCGGCGAGAAATAAAGAATGGGGTTTTCCCAAAGGGCATATTGAAGAAGGGGAAACCGATAAAGAAACGGCTCGAAGAGAAATATTCGAAGAAACAGGAATACAAGATTTAACTTTTATTGACGGTTTTAAAAGTACCGATTCCTATATGATAAAAGGCGTTCTCCCTCATACGAAAGGTAGTATTATAAAGAAAAATGTTATATACTATCTTTGTTATACGGAGAGTGATTTTAAAAATCCGGATGACGCTGAAATCGGCCAGTGCCGTTGGCTGTCATATGATGAAGCTCTTGAAAAACTGGCACATGAACAGCAAAAAAATGTATTAAATTCGGCAAAAAAATATTTGGAGGTAACCAAAAAATGAATCCGGCTTTAGGTAACAAGACATTTACTCACGCAGGTTTTGCGGAACAAACAATGACGGTAAACGGAGTTATAAACAAAAGCTTCTTTTTGTGGCTTATTTTGGCGGTCGGAGCATATCTCGGCTGGTCTTATCCGGCAATTACGGCTCCTCTTATGATTCCTATTATTATAGGAACTTTAATTCTTTCCATAGTAACTATTTTTAAGAAAAACATTTCTCCTTTTACTTCTCCCGTTTATGCTTTTTTTGAAGGTTTGCTGTTGGGCGTTTTGACTTTGATTTTTGAAAAGCAGTATCCGGGTATAGCGGTTAACGCGATTTTTTTAACAATCAGCGTTTTGTTTTGCATGCTTGCGGCTTTTAAAGCAGGAATTATCAAAGCAACAAATAAATTTTATACGGTTGTTGCAATTTCAACAATGGCTATATTTTTGTTATATATAGTAAATCTTGTAATGTCTTTATTCGGAAGTAACGGGATTGCTTTTATAAACGGCTCAAGCACTTTCGGGATACTATTTAGTATTTTTGTGGTGATAATAGCTTCTTTGAATCTTATAATAGATTTCGACATTATACAAAAAGGCGTTGAAGCCAATGCTCCGAAATACATGGAATGGTACGGCGCTTTCGCTTTGATGATAACTATAATCTGGCTGTATATAGAAATACTCAGACTCTTAAGCAAGTTGAGAAAATAAGTGGCGGTAAATCTTTCAAATTCAGTATTTTTTATATCGTCCGTACAACCGGATTTAATGCCGGAAAGCATCTCTGAAGTCGCTTTTGTCGGAAGGTCAAACGTTGGCAAAAGTTCTGTGATTAATGCTTTATGCAAAAAGAAAAATCTTGCGAGGACTTCAAAAACTCCCGGAAGAACAAGGGCTATCAATGTATTTACTCCTTCAAAAGGCAGGTGGCTTGTTGATTTGCCGGGATACGGTTTTGCAAGGGTTTCGGAAGATGAAAAAGAAAACTGGAAAAAAATGATCGAAAGTTATATGTCTTCGAGAAAGAATCTTAGAATGGTGTATATACTTATAGATTCTTTTGTCGGTCCCGGCGAACTTGATTTCGTTATGATGAAGTGGCTTTATGATTTATCCGTACCGTTTAAAATTGTAGCCAATAAAACTGATAAAATACCTAATTTGAATTTAGATAAACTGAAAGAGGAACTCTCCTCTTGTTTTAAAATACCGCAAAAAGACATTTATTGCATAAGTTCAAAAACTCAAGCAGGAATAGGAAGCTTGATTAATGATATCGGTAACTTGTTAGTTTAATAAAGAGGGGGTGAAAAAAGAATGAAGAAATTTTTATTATTGGGATTACTTTTGACAACAACTGTTTTGTTCTCAAGTTGTGCAAGCGTAAAATCTCCTTTAATGGGCGTGCTTTATACTGATGTTAAGGCTCCGGAAGCTATTACCGCAAATGCAGGAAAATCAAAAGTCGGTACAGCTGTAGCAAAGTCTATTTTGGGCTTGGTAGCTACCGGTGACGCAAGTATTGAAACTGCCGCAAAAAGCGCAGGAATTACAAGAATACACCATGTAGATTACTATTCAAAATCAATACTTGGAATTTATTCAGAATTCACCGTAACGGTTTACGGAGAATAATTTTTGTTTCTGGATTAATCATGACGAGGCGGAAACAGCCGCAAACTGTTCCCGCCTCGTCTGTATTTTTTAAATTTGCATTTAAAACAATTAAAATATAAACTATTTACAGTTCGTGGAATATTAAAAATGCGGAGGGTTAAATGAAGAAATTGTTTTTTTGTTTGATTGCCGTAACTGTTTTGTTGGGCGGAGCCGTCAGCTCATCGCAGGCACAGGTTTTTAAGTTGTCTTTATGGGGAGATATTTGCGTACCTAAAGATTCAAAAACAAGCGGACTCGAATTAGCGATAGGAACGCAGACAGGCGAAGTTGAAGGTGTTCAGCTTGCATTTTTATATGCTCAGGCTGACAAGATGCAGGGTGTGCAGTGGGCTTTAGTTTCAAAAACATCTGACGGCAAAGGCGTACAGTGGAGCTTTGTAAATTTGGCTGACAAATTTCAGGGAGCCCAGTTCAGCGCGGTTAACTGGTCAAAAGATGTTGAAGGCGTACAGTTTGGTTGGGTTAATAACATCGATTCTATGAACGGTCTTCAGCTTGGTTTTGTAAATATAACAGGGCAAATGAAGGGACTTCAGCTGGGACTTGTGAACATTATAAAAAATAATCCTGAATTTTTGCCGGTATTTCCGTTCTTCAACTTTTGTTTTTAAATGAAAAATTTATGGATGACCGTAATTGTCGGTTTTATTGCCGGTCTTGTAATATCAGGCGTTTTATTTGACGCATTTGTCTATATCGGAAAATCTTTCAACAGAATCTCTGTGGCTTGGACTGTTTCCAAAGCCGAAAAGAGTTTTTCAGCCGGAAGATTTTCCGATGCTGTTTTGCTGTATGAAAAAGTTTTGCCTAAAATCAATATTGAAAACAAAAGACTTTATGCAAAAACAAAGAATAATCTTGCTTTAAGCATTTTTAGAAATGCCGAACTTTCCAACAATATCAATGACGTTAGCAAATCGATAGATATTTTCCTCGAAGCCGAACAGATTTATCTTGCAATGAACGATAAAGAACTGTCGGAGCAAACTGCAAAAAATATTCAGGCTGCGCAGAAAGCAAAAGAGAGCATGAATTAAAACCGTTTTATTATTTGTATCGTAAAATGGTAAAATGTCTTTCATGAACAAATCAATTGAACTGCTTGCTCCCGCCGGAAATAAAGAGTCTTTTTTATCTGCTGTGGAAGCAGGATGTGATGCTGTCTATATAGGACTAAAAAATTTCAGCGCAAGAGCAAAAGCCAAGAATTTCTCTTATCCGCAGCTTTACAGACTGTGCGATTATGCCAAAGAAAGAAATGTTAAAGTTTTTGTCGCATTTAATACTTTGATTAAACAGAATGAAATATCTGAAGCTTTGCGCTCTCTTGAACAGATAAATTCCTCCGGAGCCGATGCGGTAATAATTCAGGATTTGGCATTGGCAAATTTAGCCGGTAAATATTTCCCGCGGCTTGGACTTCATGCGAGCACACAAATGGCCATACATAATTCTTTCGGGGCAAAACAAGCCGAACAAATCGGCTTTACAAGAGCGGTACTGTCAAGAGAACTGTCTCTTGACCAAATAAAATCGATAAAACGAAACAGCAGTATTGAATTGGAAGTTTTCTGCCACGGAGCATTATGCTTTTCTGTGTCGGGATTATGCTTGTTTTCAAGTTATATAGGCGGTTACAGCGGGAACAGGGGCAAATGCACGCAGCCGTGCAGAAGACTGTGGAATATTGAAAATAAAGAGGGCTTTTTTTTATCTCCTAAAGATTTGGAGCTGGCCTGTTATATAAATCTGCTGAAAGAGGCCGGGATAACATCGGTTAAAATTGAAGGCAGAATGAAAAGCCCTGATTATGTTTATAAAACTGTAAAGGCTTACAGACTTTTGTTAGATGCCGGTAAAGACGGTTTTAACGATGCATTAAAACAGGCTCGGCAAATATTGTCTTTTGATTATGCCAGAAAAAAGACAAGTTTTAATTTTATGCAGAAAAACAGCAAGATTTTTGAACCTGAAAAAACTAAAAATATCGGTTTGTATTTAGGGGTTGCCGAAAATAAGAAAGATAAAGAGTTTTCTTTAAAAACCGTTTATGATATTAAATCCGGCGACAGTTTGAGAATCGTTGACGTAAATAAAGACAGAAACAGTATTTTAATCGTAAAGGACATTGTAAATAACGCCGGATTGTTTACGATATGTTGCGGCGATCTTTATGTGGAAAACGGCTTTGAGATATATAAAATCGCAGATAAGCAGGAAAAAGAATACGAAGATATATTCGGTAATTTAGATGAAACCAGGCAAATCAAACCTGTTAATGTACACCAGCCTGTTTTGAAACAAAAAACGCCGCTGCCTGAATTATTTTTAAGGATAGATAATTTTAAATGGATTTCTTTTGTTAAAAATATACCTGCCGCTGTAGTAATCAGACTTTCAAAGCATAATCTGCAAAATATAAAAACTCTTTCAGGAATAGATAATTATTATATTGAACTGCCTGCATATATTGAAGAACAGGATTTGCAGCCGTATTTGCATAATATTGAATATCTTACGGCAAAAGGCTGTAAGAATTTTTTTATAAATAATATTTCCCATTTTTATTTTTTTCAAAAAGCAAAAGTAAATATTTATGCCGGACAATTTTTGTATTCGTTAAACTCTTACAGCTGCGAAATTTTGTCAAAGCTTGGAATTGCCGCTTTTGCTTCTTCATGGGAAGATGATTTAACAAATATAGCGCTTCTGTCAAAATTTTTAAACGGCAGAATGATTGTGTATCTTTCAGGATTTCCTGAAATTGCCGTTTCAAAAATGGGTCTTCCTGAAAATACGGGAAATAAAAATATAAAATCAAATAAAGATGAATTTAAAATAATTACGGACGGCGGAGACAGCATCTTAATACCGAGATTTCCCGTTTCTCTTTTTAATTTGAAAAGCAATTTTATAAAACTTAAAATAAATTCTTTCGGGATAGATTTATCATATACTGCCCCGAATAAGAATTATCTTGTGCAGATTCTAAAAGCGTTTAACGGACAGGCTTATATAAGTTCTGATTATAAATTTAATATTGAAAGACAGCTCAAATGATAAAATTTATAAACAAGACGGTTTTTGTAATATCGGCGCTTATTTTTTTATGCGCTGTATGCACGGAAGCTTCCGGTGTAAAATATATTTTTGTTTTTATCGGCGACGGCATGTCTGCTGCAAGCGAATCGGCGGCAAGCAGATTTTTATACGGGCAGGATAATAAACTTGTTTGGCATTCTTTCCCGGTAAGAACATTTGTAACCACTTGGAGCTTGTCTTCATATAAAGGGGAATATAAAAAAGATAATTTTGATGCGGATAAAGGATACGACATATCGGCAGCCGGAGATAAACCTTATCCTTATTTGTTTTCTCCGCAGGCGGAAAAATATTTTGAAAAATCGGAAGCAACGGATTCTGCGGCAGCCGGATCCGCAATTTCTACCGGGCAAAAATTTTTTAACGGCAGTGTCTGTCTGAATAACAATAATCCGGTTAAAAATATAATTGACATTATTAAAGAAAACGGCGGTTTTAATACGGCGCTGGTAACTACGACATTGTTTTACCATGCCACTCCTGCGTCTTTTTCAAGTCATAATAAATCAAGAGACAACTACAGGCAAATTGCCGAAGAAATTCTTTCAAAAACAAAACCTGAACTTATTTTCGGCAGCAATGATTTTTTTTATTTAAGAGAATTCTCTCAAGACAACGGCTATTATTTGGCTGATTCTTCCGATATCGGCAAACCTCGTGTTTTTGATGATACTGCTGATAAAAAGATATTTATCAATTTAAATAATTACTCAGTCCCTGCGGTTCGCAATGAATGGAATGAACCTGACTTTATTTATGAAGAAAATAATATTAAATTCAAAGATATGATTCTTCTGTCTGCAGGACTGCTTTTGGATAAAAAGAAAAAGTTTTTTATTATGGCGGAACAGTCTCAGATAGATTCTGCAAACCACGAAAACAATTATGTAAAAATGCTTGCATCCGTTTTTGAATTAAACGAAGGAGTAAAAGCTTTGGTTACTTTGATAAATTCAGGTAAAACAGATATGAACTGGAATAATACTCTGGTAATTGTTACCGCGGATCATGCAACCGGTTTTTTAAGGTTTGATAAAATTTTAGGAAGAGGTCAACTGCCGAAAAAAAATATCATTTTAGGGAAAAATATTTTAAAGCGCAACGAAAGCATAAGCTATAAAACTACAAAGCATACAAATGAGCTTGTCGGATGTTATGCCGCCGGCGCGGACTCAGAACTGTTTTATAAGTATATCGGAAAACTTTATAAAAATAAAAATATAATAAACAATACGGATATTTTTAATGTGTTAAGAGAAACCGTATCAAACAAATAAAACAGCCGTGCTTTTTTCGGCTAGGCTGTTTGTATATGCGTAGATTTTATCAAATCACAAATCAGAAGATATATCCTACAGTTAAAGCGCATGATGCGCTTGCCGGCACTTTTGTTCCGTCTATGGTTGTTATCTGGCTGCTCATTGCGCCCGCAAGTTCTATTGAAAATCCGAAAGTATGAAATCCGAAGCCGGCGGTATATGCCGTATGTGAGTTTACATTAGCTATATTTTTGTTGATTCCTAATCTTACAGGCATGCAAAAAGCTCTTTTGTTTATGATCGGGTATTCCAAGCCTAAAGCCAAATCCTGCGAATCAAAGTTTTTAACCATGGTTTCGTTTGCCATCACGTCGATATCGCATGCAATAATCAAATCAGATACGGGGTTTAAAGAAAGACCGGCTCTTACCTGTCTGCCCATATCGTATTTTTCCGTATTCCATTGCAAATCCGTATATGCCGAATCCGTAGGCTTATCAGGTCTGTCAAATTGAGGACTGTTTATATTTCTTGCTGTAATACCTGCTTTTGGATTTAATATGATATCATGGCTGAAGAATCTTTCAAAGTCTATAAGAACGCCTAAATCAACTCCGAATTGCGTTGTTTTTTTTGTATCTTTCAAAGCTTTCTCTATCGCGTTTCCGATATTTTGTTTATCATCTAAAATCATTATTCCCGTCTCAGCCATTTGTCCCTGAATAGCTTTAACATTTGCGCCGAGCTGTAATCCTTTCATAACTTCGTATCCGTAACCGATGCTTAATTCAGTAAACATTCCGGCATCAATTAAGACTTGTGTTTTGTTGTCTTCATAGCTCCCGGACCCTGCCATCTTTATAAGAGATTCAGCTTTCGGCATTTCGGTTTTTATTGTTTCCGCCATTTGAGCTATCTGGTCTCCGGTTGCTCCTGTATTTACAGCCATATTAACCAGAGAGTTTCCTATTTGCGTTGCGGTTGTTCCTGAAGGAAGTCCGAGAAGCGCTCCTAAAGATTGCGTGACTCCGGCGCTTTCAATAGCTTCCGCTATAATGTTTGCCGAGCTTTGGCATTCAGGAGAAGACGGAGCTGATGTGTCTCCGAGTTTTATTCCAAGTCCCGGATTTGACGAATCCGAACCAAGTCCAAGCCCTATGTTTTCACTGTCTATAATAGGCGTGACTCCGGCATTGACAAAAGTTCTGACCGAAACCGCAAGTTTTTTGATTTTTGCTCCTATGCCTGCATTTGCAGCTACTATCGCTCCTATATTCTGAAAGTTTAAATCCGAAATAGCCGATAATCCCTCAAATATTGTTGACACGTCTTGAGTCGTCGCTTCTGTTCCGCTGTTTATTTTATCCGTTAAAGATTTATATTTATCGACCATATCAGATAATTTATCCACAACCGTCAAAACTTTTTCCGTGGCTTCAATATCAACTCCGACGCTTAAAAGAAGATCGTTTGAGTGTTCTTTTGTATCGGCAAGAGTCGCCGGATTCCAATATTGTCCGTCGCTTCCGTAAGCTGCGGCCACTCCTGCTCCTCCCATCCCCATGGCTCTTGTTCCGACGATTTGCCATTTATCCGCATAAGAAGATGCCGGTGCTGTAAGACAAATAAACATAATAAAAAATAAAAATTTTTTCATTTTCCGCCTCTTTTAACTTAACGTTAAGTTATATAAAACATATCGTTAAACACATATATTACGGCATTACTGAGTTTTCAATTTGTTTTTAAACACTTCCATTTTGAGGTTTTTAATTGATCTGATTTTTGCTTTGTCGTCAAATTCAAGATGTATTTCATATCCTTCCATTTCTTCGCTGCCGAAAACCGTAATTCCCTGTTTTTTTTCATTTATCTGATAAGTCGAGAAAACGGAAAAGTAAGGATTGTTTCTTGCGTCTAACGGCAATTCTTCAACATAAGAGACTTTATCTAAAGACATAAATTTTTTGTTTTCTGAATAATATGCCATCTGGGCGTTCATTATCTGATTACATAAAATTTTACCGTCGGTCAGCATAGTGTCTTTTAGATATTTGTTATAAGTGAAATGAAGAGCTAAAATAATCATAATGATTATTGCGAGAAACAATAATACGGTTTTAAGATTGTCGAATAGTTTTATATTCATTGCGATTATTATATCAAATTTTATTTTTTTAATTACACAATCTTTTTGCGCAAATTGCCGTAATGTAAATAAATTTGTAAAATACCGAAATGAGCATAAATATTAAGCGGCACATTTATTTTATAAATGCGTGTCTTATACTGTTTGTTTCTTTTTCTTACGGCGCTTTTCTTTCAAAAGAAAATGCAGGCACAACGAGCGCGCAGTTTTTAAAGTTGGGAGTCGGAGCAAAAAGCGCCGGTCTCGGAAATGCCGTTACGAGCGTTTTTACCGGAACCGAATCGATTTATTGGAATCCTGCAAATTTGGCGCGGGCTGACAGAAAAGAAATATCTTTCTCGCATACTGCCTGGTTTGAAGATATAAATTACGAATGGCTTGCTTTTGTTCTTCCGGTAAAACAATGCGGAGTTTTTGCCGCAGCCGTGCAGTATGTTTCTTACGGCAAATTGGACAGAATAGACAATACCGGCGTTAATGACGGTTCTTTTTCTCCTTTCGATATGGCGGCATATTTGTCTTATGCAAAAAACTGCGGGAATTTAAAATTCGGCGGAAACCTAAAATATATTTATTCAAAAATTGAGAATTCAGCTTCCGCCTTTGCGGCTGATTTCGGAACAGGTTATGATTTTAGTGACAAAACGGCGGTTGCCGCCGCAGTTTCAAATTTAGGCACTGATATAAAATATAATAATGAAGCCGAACCCCTGCCGCTTCTTTTCAAACTGGGCGTTTCTCATTTTATAACGAATGCCTGGCTTGCGTCTTTGGATTTGAATTTTCCGAGAGATAATGAAATTTATTTTAATTTCGGGACGGAATATATTGTTGCCGCAGGTGAGAAAACTGATTTTGCAATCAGAGCCGGTTATGACGGGAGAAACAAGGATATTCCTGGGTTTAACTGGATTAATTTGGGTTTCGGAATAAAATATTCCGATTATGTTTTTGATTATGCTTTTGTTCCTTACGGAGATATAGGAATGACCCACAGAATTTCTTTGGGAATAAAATTCGGCAGAAAAACAGAGGGGAAATAAAGTGATAATAGGGTTAACGGGTTCTTATTGCTCAGGAAAAGATACGGTTGCGGATTATATAGTGGGAAAAAGCGGTTTTCTGCATTTTTCTTTATCTGATGAGATAAGGCTGATAATGAAAGAGCAAAACATAGAGCCTACAAGAGAAAATTTAATAGTTTTCGGAACTAAGCTCAGACAGGAACAGGGTAATGACGTATTGGCAAAATCAGTGATAAGCAAATTTGAGTACGGCAAAAATTACTGCATTACTTCAATAAGACACACGCAGGAAGTTCAAAAATTAAAAACGGTTCAGAATTTTGTTTTGGTTAATGTTGATGCGCCGCAGTCGGTAAGATTCGCAAGAATGCAGCGCAGAAAAAGACATGGCGATCCGCAGACTCTCGAAAAATTTATAGAACTTGAAAATAAAGAGGCGCAGTCTTCAGGCTCGGGACAGCAAGTCGCATTATGTTCGAAAATGGCCGATATAACTTTTATAAACGATACAAACGACATAAAAGAATTGTATAAAAAAATAGACGGTCTCCTTAAAGATCTGCAAGAAAAATACCATGAATAAAACAGACGTTATTGTTATCGGCGCCGGAGCTTCCGGCCTTATGGCTGCCGGTAAAGCGGCAGAGTACGGGCTTGATGTTCTTTTGCTTGAAAAAAAATCAAGACCCGGGATAAAACTTTCTATAACAGGCAAAGGCAGATGTAATATTACAAACAGCGCAGAACTGAAAGATTTTGTCTCGGAGTTTGGGGACAACGGCAAATTCTTGTTCGGCGCATTCAGTAAGTTTTTTAACAATGATTTGATTGATTTTTTTAAAAAGCTCGGTGTTGACAGCCGTTTGGAAAGAGGCGGAAGATATTTTCCTGAAAGCGACGACGCTCATCAGATAGTCAATGCTCTTATAAAGTATGCCAAACAAAATAACGTTAAAATAAGAACGGCGTCTCCGGTTGAAAAAATCGTAAGAGAAAATAATAAGATAAAAGAAATAATTTTAAGCGGCGGAGAAGTTTTGCAGGCTGATAATTATATTTTAGCCGCAGGCGGCAAGTCGTATCCTTTAACAGGTTCTTCAGGAGACGGCTATATGTTTGCAAAATCATTGGGACATACAATCTCTGATCCTTCTCCGGCTTTGGTGCCGCTTGTATTAAACACTCCTTATTTAAAACAGCTTAACGGCTTAAAATTAAAAAATATTGAATTAACTCTTTATGCCGATGATAAAAAAGTAAATAAACTGTTCGGGGAAATAGAATTTACGATTTTCGGTTTGACGGGGCCTCTTATTTTAACAATCAGCGCTCAGGTCTATAAATTTATAAAACAAAATAAAAAAGTTGCGGTATCGGTTAATTTCAAACCTGCTTTGGAAGAAAAACAATTGGATGAAAGACTGGTAAGAGAACTTAATAATTTCGGAGGTCTTCCGGTACGAAATATGTTAAAAACTCTGCTTCCTTTACAGATGGTTGAAGTTTTTATGAAAGAAAATAATATAAAGCATACGGAAAAATGTTCTTCAGTTAATAAAGAAGCCAGAAAAAAAATATTGCAAGGTCTTACCGATATGAAGTTTAATGTAGTTTCGACAAGACCGATAGATGAAGCGATAATAACGAGCGGCGGCATTTGTCTTGATGAAGTTGAACAAAATACAATGAAATCAAAAATAATAGATAATTTATATTTCTGCGGAGAGATTCTTGATATTGACGGTCCGACCGGCGGGTTTAATCTGCAGGCGGCTTTTTCAACCGGATATCTTGCGGGGACAAGCATCGGAGAAAACAAATGAGCATTTATGAAATAATTATGTTGTTGTGCTTTGCAAGCGCATGGCCGTTTTCTATACGTAAATCTTATGCTTCAAAACAAAATACAGGTAAAAGCATAATGTTTTTATATATAGTTCTTATAGGTTATATAGCAGGAATGATGCATAAAGCCGTATATAATATGGACGGAGTGTTTTATCTTTATCTTTTCAATTTCTGCCTGGTTTCAATTGACATGATAATATATTACAGAAATGAGCGGATTGCAAGAAAAGTAAGACAGGAAAAATTTAACGTTTAAAATTAAAAACTTTAGGTTTTTACTCTCCTATAATTTTAATTAAAACTCTTTTTCTTCTCATTCCGTCAAATTCGCCGTAAAAAATTTGTTCCCACGGACCGAAATCAAGCAGTCCGTTTGTTACTGCGACGGTTGCTTCTCTGCCCATAATCTGTCTTTTTAAATGCGAATCTGCATTGTCTTCGCCTGTATCGTTGTGTCTGTATGAATTAACGGGAGCGTGCGGAGCAAGTTTTTCAAGCCATTTCTCAAAATCGCTGTGCAGCCCGTGTTCGTGGTCATTAATAAAAACGCTTGCCGTTATATGCATTGCGTTTATAAGGCAGAAACCTTCTTTGATTTTGCTTTCGGTAATTGCGTCTTGAACGTCTGCAGTTATGTTGATAAACTCTATTCTTTTTGAAGTATTAAAAACTAATTCTTTTCTGTAAGTTTTCATTGTTTAATCCTCCGTGCTTTAGTTTTATATATTACAGCTTTTTAAAACGAAGCATTCTTAAAAAGAATGCATTTTTTACTTTAGCCGCTTTTAAATTAATAAAACCGAATAAGATAGAGATGTGGCAGTTAAATACGTCAAAAAATATAAAAATGAAATTATTGATCATTTTTTTGTTGTCTTCTCAGTGTTTTGTTATTTGTTTTTTTTCTTTGATTTTTTCAAATCTTTTAATAAAGGAACTTCTCCGCAGTCAGGGAAAAGATGGCAGTTAATACATTCGCTCCATATTTTCTGTGGCAGAATTTCTTTTGATATTACTTCATAACCGACCTTTTGGAAAAAGCCCGGTTTAAAACTTAATGCAAATGTTTTCGAAACGTCAAGTTTCAAAGCATTTTTCTCAAGTACGGAAACAATCTTTCTTCCTATGCCTTTTCCTGCGTAATCTTTTGCTATAGCCAAAGCTTTAATTTCGGCAAGATTATCCCAGGAAACATGTAAAGCTCCGCAGCCTATAATAACGCCGTTTTCTTCGGCAACCATATATTCCTGGATATTTTCATATATTGCGTTAAGAGATCTGTGAAGCATTTCTTTGTTGTTTGCATAAAATTCAACAAGTTTATGTATTTGTTTTACGTCGCTGACTTTTGCGTGCCTTATTTTCATATTTCTACCTATTTATAGTTATATCCGGCATTTACGGCTTTTATGTTTAAATCTATCAAAGCCGGTTTTTTTGAGAAAGCCGTTTTAACGGCTTTGGTTACGTTCTCCAAATCAGGCACATTGGTAAGTTTTATCAACGCTCCGACGGCAACCATATTGGCGGCTTTGATGTTTCCGATTTCTTTATCGGCAATTTCGGATATAGGGATAAATTTTATTCTTTTATCTGATTTAAACTCATCTGCGTTTATCATGGATGAATTTGCAATAATTACTGAATTTTCTGACATTCTCGGCAAAAATTTGTTAAGAGACAGCGTATTTAACGCTATAAGTCCGGAAGGAGCAAAAGCTATAGGAGAACCTATTTCTTCATCTGAAATTATCACTGTCGAATTTGCCGTTCCGCCTCTCATTTCAGCTCCGTACGAAGGAAACCATGTTGTTTTTAAATTTTGTTCCAAAGCCGACTGCGCAAGAATCGTTCCTGCCAGCAAAACGCCCTGACCGCCGAGACCGGCAATAATTATTTCATTGTAAATTTTCATTTATTTTGTCGTATCCTTTATAACGCCTAACGGAAAAGTTTTTAAGAAAACTTCTTCTACCCACTTTACGGCTTCCAACGGGGTTTTTCCCCAGTCTACCGGACAATGGGAAATAACTTCAATGAAAGAATATCCTTTTCCTTCAACTTGGTTTTGAAAAGCTTTTTTTATTGCTTTTTTAGCCTGAATTACATGAGGCGCATCAAAAACAGTAACTCTTTCTATGTATTTCGTACCTTCTAAATTTGCCAAAAGTTCGGACACTTTAACAGGGTATCCTTCTCTTAAAGGATCTCTTCCGAAAGGAGTTGTTTCCGTTACCTGTCCTATTAAAGTTGTAGGCGCCATCTGTCCGCCGGTCATGCCGTAATTTGCGTTATTTACAAAAATAACCGTTATATTTTCTCCTCTGTTTGCGCAGTGGATTGTTTCGGCAGTTCCTATTGCGGCTAAATCTCCGTCTCCCTGGTACGTAAAAACTATTTTATCGGGATTTGTTCTTTTTATTCCGGTCGCCACCGCAGGAGGTCTTCCGTGAGGAGCTTCCGTAGTGTCAAAATTAAAATAATCATAAGCAAAAACAGCGCATCCTACAGGAGCGACGGCAATAGTTTTTTCTCTTATTCCAAGTTCGTCTATTGTTTCGGCAATCAATCTGTGGATGATTCCGTGTCCGCATCCGGGACAATAAGACAAAGGATTATCTTTTAACGATTCCGGTTTTGAAAGTATTTTATTCATTATTTTTTTAATTCCATAATTTTATTTAAAACATCTTTGTCCGATACGATTCCGCCGCCTGCTCTTCCGAGAAAATCAACGGAAGAAACACCGTTTACGGCAAGTCTTACGTCTTCAACCATCTGTCCCAGACAAAGTTCAACGCTTAAAAACTTAACTGCAGGTTTTGCATATTTTTTTATTGCTTCTGTCGGGAAAGGACATAATGTTACAGGTCTGATCATACCTGCTTTTATGCCATTGGCTCTTGCCGCTTTTATTGCATTTTTTGATATTCTTGAAGATATTCCGTAAGAAACTATAATTATTTCGGCATCTTCAACCTGATATAATTCGGCTCTTGCTTCATTTTTTCTTATAAGCTCATATTTTTTCTGCAGATCAAGATTATGCTGTTCCAAAACGCCGTCTGCCATAAGCAGGGATTTTATTGATCTCGGTTCTCTTCCTTTACAGCCGTCCAAACACCATTCTTTTTTAGCAAATGAAGTTTTCTGCTCTTTGTTGAAATCTACAGGTTCCATCATTTGTCCTACTATGCCGTCGCAAAGAAGCATTACCGGATTTCTGTATTTTTCAGCTATATCAAAAGACTCATAAGTAATTTCATACATTTCCTGGGCGCAGTTCGGAGCAAAAACTATCAAATGATAATCTCCGTGCCCTCCGCCTTTAACTGCCTGAAAATAATCTGCCTGTGAACCGGCTATGTTGCCGAGTCCCGGTCCGCCTCTCTGCACGTTGACTATAACGCCCGGTATCTCCATGCCTGCCATATAAGACAGAGCTTCCTGCTTTAAAGATATTCCTGGAGATGAAGAGGAAGTCATTGCTCTTTTACCTGTTGCGCATGCTCCCAAAACCATATTTGCAGCGGCAAGTTCTGATTCCGCCTGAACAAAAGCTTTCCCCAAAGAGACCATTTTATTGGACATATATGCAGGAACTTCGTTCTGAGGAGTAATCGGATACCCGAAATATGCATCAAGACCGGCAGCTAAAGCACCTTCACACAAGGCAATATTGCCTTTAACTAATTTCTTTGCCATAATTGTTTACCTAAACACTTCTATACAGACATCAGGGCACATCTGGTAACAAAAGCCGCACCCTATGCAGTCTTTTTCATTTTTTAAAACGGCATAATGATATCCTATTTTATTTATTTCATCTGAAAAAGAAATACATTTTTTAGGGCAGGCATTTATACAAAGTCCGCAACCCTTGCATCTATTGTTATTAACGGTTATTTTTGCCATAATTAATCTTATATTTTTTTAGACGTCAAAGTCAAGATGCGTTTGAGAGGGAATTTTTTAAAACGCATTGATTTTTTAGTATAATATATAGTAAAAATATATGTGAAATGCTGGCGGAGGTATTTTATGAATTCTTTTAAAACCTTTATTTTGCTGTTTACGATTACGGTTTTATTTTTGTTGATAGGCAATATGATAGGCGGAACCCGGGGAATGATAATAGCGTTTATGTTTGCCGTGCTTACCAATTTTATTTCATATTGGTTTTCCGATAAGATAGTTCTTTCTATGTACGGTGCAAAAGAGGTTACAAAAGAGTCCGAACCGAAACTTTATCAAATGGTTTCGGAGCTTGCCGAATCGGCAAAAATTCCCGTTCCTAAAATTTATTATATAAGAAGCAGCATGCCGAATGCTTTTGCAACCGGCAGAAATCCTGAACATGCCGTTGTTGCCGTAACGGACGGTATTTTACAGCTGCTTAACGAAAGGGAATTAAGAGGCGTAATATCGCACGAAATTTCACATATAAAAAACAGAGATATTTTAATAAGCTGCGTTGCGGCCGCTCTTGCAGGAGCGATTATGATTCTTGCCAGATTTGCTTTTTTCTTCGGCGGAAGCAGAGACGACAACGGCGGTTCAAATCCTGTCGCAATGCTTCTGATGTTTATTCTGGCGCCGGTGGCGGCAATGCTTATTCAGATGGCTATTTCACGCTCAAGAGAATATATCGCCGATTCTTCAGGAGCAGCAATTTCAAAAGACCCTGCGGCTTTGGCTTCAGCATTAAGAAAGTTGACTTTGGGGAACGAAAAACTTAATAATAACGTAAGTCCGCAGACAGCCCATATGTTCATAGTAACGCCGTTTTCTTCAAGATCGGCGATGCACCTTTTTTCAACGCATCCGCCTATAGAAGAAAGAATAAAAAAACTGGAAAAAATGGCTGAGACAGCCGAAAATGAAAAATATAAAACACCTAAGGTGATATATTAGGATAATTATGAAAACAATAAAAAAACCGTTTATTTTGGATGTTGAGCCGAAACAGTTGTCTTCAGTATTGAAACCGCTTGTAAAAGAGGAATACAGAATAAATCAAATTAAAGAATGGCTTTATTCAAAAAAAGCGGCTTCTTTCGAACAATTCACAAATATTCCGAAAGACATAAGAGGCAATTTGGAATCGTCTTTTATACTGAGAAGTTTCTCGAACATAAAAAAGGCCGAATCAGTATTGGACGGGACTATACGTTATACTTTTAAAACATGCGACTCTCATTATATTTATGCGGTTTACTTGCCTAGCAACGAAAAAAAAACAGTTTGTATTTCCACTCAGATAGGCTGTCCGGTATCTTGCAAATTTTGTTTGTCAGGAAAAACAAAATTTGTCAGAAATTTATCCAGAGGCGAAATTTTGGAACAGATTATGCACATTGAAAATGATACCGGCGGAAGAATTTCGGGAGTATTGTTTATGGGTATGGGCGAACCGATGCTGAATTATCAAAATGTAGTGTCGGCAATCAATACAATTATTTCAAAAAAAGAAATGAATATCGGCAAAAGGCATATAACCGTTTCGTCAATGGGCGTAATACCGGCAATAAAAAGTTTTGCGAACGAAATGCAGGGCGTCAGATTTGCGTTGTCTCTGCATGCTACGGATGACAAACAAAGAAAAAAAATAATTCCTAATAATTTCGATACAAAAATACAGGATTTGCTGCAGGCTTGCAAATATTATTTGAAAAAGACAAATTCAAAATTGACAATAGAGTATGTTTTATTGAAAGATTTTAACGATACTTCGTCAGATGCCCACAGGCTGGCAAGACTTTTAAAATCAGCTGATTTAATCCAGCCTAATGTTCAGGTTAATTTGATTCCTTATAATGAAACAAACAATACGGAATATAAAACGACCGCGCAGATTTCTGTTTTAACATTTAAGAAAATACTAAAATTAAACGGGATTACCGTTAATGTAAGAGAGCCTAAAGGTTTGGATATAGGTGCGGCTTGCGGACAGCTTGGAATAAAATAAATTTGAGGAAAATAAAATTATGAAAAGAGCAATAGCGTTGGGCGGCGGCGGAGCAAGAGGACTGGCTCATATAGGAGTCTTAAAAGTACTTGAAGAAGACGGAATAAAATTTGATTGTATTGCGGGGACGTCAATGGGCGCTATTATCGGCGCTTTATATGCAATTGACCAAAATGCCGCAAAGCTTGAAAAAACTTTAAAAGAATATTTTTTTAATGTTATGTTTTCAAAACTTAATATGCAGAAAATGCAGGATGAAACGCAGGTTTCGTCTGCCAGAAGCCTTATAAGAAAGGCAAGAGAATTTGTTAAGTACGGATCGCCTGACAGCGGCAACTCTTTTTTATCGCATTCAATGCTTGAAGAAATGGTGAATTCTCTGCTTCCGGATATAGACATTACAGATACAAAAATTCCTTTTATCTGTGTGGCGACCGATATTACCAACGGCAAAGAAAAGTCTTTTTCTAAAGGTCCTTTGAGAAAAATTGTTTTGGCTTCGGCATCAATCCCGGGCGTTTTTCCTCCTGTTAATATAGACGATATCTGGTATACTGACGGAGCTCATGTAAATGTTACGCCTGTATCTGCCGCTAAGTTGCTGGGAGCTGATTTTATAATAGCTTCCGATGTAAAAAGCAAACTTAAAACTTTGGATGCTCTGCCTGCAAATTCAAAAGATATAATGAACAGATGTAATTTTATTGCAAATTATCTTTTCTATGAAGTTCTAATTAAAGAGGCTAATATCGTTATAGAACCTAATATAAAACAGATTTCATGGTCTGAATTTAATAAATTCAATCTGATGGTTTCCGAAGGCGAAAAAGCCGCAAGAGCCCAGCTGCTGAACATACGAAAAGAAATAAATAAATTTAACGCTCCTGTCGCGAAATGCAAAAGATTTTTAAAACATTTTCTAAAGATTAACTGCTTAAAAGCCGCAATATATTAAACGAGTTAACATAAAAAAGAACACTTGCTAAAGACTTTAGGAGAGATAGCAAGTGTTCCCACATTTTACGGTTAAATAAAATGTGTTTTTTATTCTTTAGGCTGAGGCATTTTTTCCATTTGCTTTGCCATTTTTTCTTTCATTTTCTGATGCATTTTTATTCTGTCTTCTTCAAGCTGTTTAAATTGGTCGTAAGTAAGAATATTTCTCATCTTTATTTTGCCGTCAATCTGTATTTGGATAATATCGCCTGAAAGCTGTCTTATCTCTTTTGTTAAAGAGTCAACGGCAGTTTTGTCATACTCCGCTTTTAAGAGTTCATTGTCCAAAGCCTGTCTCTTTTCCTGAATTTGTTTCCTTAAGGCGGATCTCTTTATTTTGTCAGATTTCATCAGTTCGTCCATTTTTGCTTTTTGTTCGTCAGTTATTTTAAGTTTTTTAAGCATTTTTTCGAACTTTTCTTTCATTTTAGAGTCCATTTTACAGCTTTTTTCCTGCATCTTTTTTTCAAATTTAGGATGTTTGTCGGATTCGTTATTTTTCATGTCCGGTCCGCATTCAGGAGGGCAAGGGGCTTCCATACATTGATTGTCTTCATCTTCCGGAGACATAGGGGGCATTGAAAAAGCCGGTACCGAAAAAGCTAAAAACATGGCAAATCCGAACAATGTCTTGGAAAATGCCGGTATTGAATTTCTTTTCATTATTTTCTCCTTTTTTATAATTTGCAATTAAGACAACTTTAAACGGCGAAAAGTTACACAAAATGAAATATTTATGTAAAAATGCTAAAATCACGATAATATGTAAGTATGGAGAATTTTGAATATGCTTATAGAAAGCGTGCATAATAATATTGTTAAACAGGTCGTCTCTTTGCAGGATAAACAAAACAGGGACAATAACGGATTATTTGTTGTCGAAGGTTATAAGCAGGTTTCAGATATACCTGAAACCTGGGATATCGAATACGTGATTTGTACGGAAAAATATAAAGATATTAACTTTAAGGCAAAAACTTATTCCGCTTCTGAAGCTGTTTTCAAAAAGATGTCAGAGACAAAAACTCCGCAGGGTATTTTAGCCGTAGTAAAAAAACAAAAAAGAGACTTGGAAAATATTTTAAAAGAAAAAGGAATTTTTGTAGTAATTGACAGCTTGCAGGATCCCGGTAATTTAGGCAGTATCATAAGAACAGCTGCGGCATATAATTGCAAAGGTATATTTCTTTCGAAAAATACCGTTGATTGTTTCAGCGGTAAAGCCGTAAGGTCTTCAATGGGGGCTGTTTTTAACGTGCCGCTGTTTCAGGAATGCGATTTAATCGTGTTAATGACAGCATTTAAAAAACATAATATAAAAACTTATGCGTTGGCTTTGCAAACGGATAATTTACTGGCAAATACAGCTTTCGCAGACAGTACGGCAGTAATTGTGGGGAATGAAGCTGACGGTGTAGGGGAAAATATTTTGAAAAATGCCGATAAGCTTGTAAAAATAGAAATGCCTGGGAAAGCACAGTCATTAAATGCCGCTATCGCATGTTCAATAGCCGTATATGAAATTTTCAGACAAATAAATATAAAATAATATCAGACATAAGGAAACGTTGCCGGGTCATTTAATTAAAAATAATTTTTTAAAGTGCAGAAATTGATAAAAACGATATATAAATTAATTAATATAACAAGAAAAATCTCTGTTTCGGCGGTAATATTTTTTTTCTTTGTCTCCTCTTCACATTCGGCGGATGTAAAAAATATAATATTTGCAGTGCCTTTCTACACTCCTGAAACAAGCGCAGGTCTTGTTTTAAACGATATAATAATTTTTAAGGAAAAAGAACAAAAATATAATTCAAATATAAACACGTTTTTTATGTATACGGCTAAGAAGCAGACTGTTGCCGGAATCATGCCGAAATTGTATTTTGACGCCGGCAATTATCTTTTCGAATCCAGACTTATATATTCTAACTTTAAACGTAAATTTTACGGCATAGGAAACAATTCTTCGGAAGAGTCGGAAGAAGATTATGTTAAAAGATCTCACGGAATTTATTTGGGGTTGTCTAAAAAAATATTTAAAGACATATCTTTTGGACTGCAGTATGATTTTTCAGACACTACAATGCAGGATTTAGACGGAAACGGACAATTGCGTTTTTATAATAACGACGGCCTTTTATCAGGTGTAGGAGCGACGCTTTCCTTTGATACAAGAGACAGCAATATATATCCTGAAGCAGGGTGTCTGCTGGATTTTTCATATCTTTTATACAATAAAAATATAGGAAGTGATTTTAATTATTCGTCTGTTAATGTCGATTTTAGAAACTACATCGGTTTATACGGGCATGAAATCCTTTTTTCTTATCAGATTTTTGCGGGGTTTATTAACGGAAATGCTCCTGTGCAGTCATTGTGTGCAGTAGGCGGGCAGAACTTTTTGAGAGGTTTTTATTCAGGCAGATACATTGACAATATAGTTGCGGCGGTACAGCCTGAAATAAAATTTAAAATTTCAAAAAAAATAGATATTGCCGTTTTTACGGGTATAGGGAATGTTTACAAAAATTTGGAATCTATATATTTAGACAAGCTTAAAATCGCATCAGGCGCAGGAATCAGAATCAGAACAAAAGACAGTCCCAGAATAAATTTCAGGATAGATTATGCGTTATCTAATGAATCTAAAGAAATATATTTTACTCTGATGGAGGCTTTTTAGCAGTTTTGTTTAAAAAAATGTATAATCGTTGATATGTTAATATCTTCTTTAAAAAATTACCGCAATATTTTAAAAATATTTCCTTCTCTTGCATGCGTATTTGATTTCATTAAAGAAAACATTCATTCTGATACGGTTGAAGGCAGATATGATATGTCAGACGGTATATACGCCGTCGTACAGAAATGCGTGCCTAAAGATGAAAATGAAAGGTTTCTTGAAACGCATAAAAAATACATAGATCTGCAGTATGTAATTTCAGGAAAAGAAAAAATAGGCTGGAAGTTTGTTGATAAAACTTTTCAAGTTCATAAAAGATATAATTCGAAAAACGATATTTCTTTTTTTTCAAATAAGCCGGATACTTACATAGAACTGAAAAAAAACGAATTTGTGCTGTTGTTCCCTGAAGATGCTCACGCTCCGCTGAGCGGCAGCGGAATCGTCAAAAAATGTATTGTCAAAATTCCGAAAGACTTTCTTTGCCCGAATATTATCTAGACAAATATGCGTGTATATTCTTTGCCGCCTGCTTTCCCATACCCATAGCCTGAATGACGGTGCTGCCTCCTGCTATGTCTCCGCCGGCAAAAACGCCGTCAAGCGTGGTCATGAATTTGTCGTCTATTATTAAATATCCTTTAGCATTCGTTTCAAGTCCTTTTGTGAGAGACGGAAGAATAGGATTAGGATGAAGCCCGAGCGCCAATATTACTAAATCCGTTTCTATAATAAAGTTGGATCCTTCTATTGCCACAGGTTTCTTTCTGCCTGAAGCATCCGGTTCAGTAAGCCTCATTTTTATGCATTCGACGGCTTTTACAAAACCTTTTTCGTCTGCAATAAATTTTACTGGAGCGGTTAATTCTATAAATTCAATTCCTTCTTCAAGAGCATGGTGTCTTTCTTCAAGCCTTGCAGGCATTTCTTCTGCCGTTCTTCTGTATACAAGTTTTACGGATTCGGCTCCTATTCTTTTTGCCGTTCTTACGGAATCCATAGCCGTATTTCCGCCGCCTATTACTACAACATTTCTGCCTTTGTATATAGGAGTGTCGAAATCCGGGAATTTGAAAGCGGACATTAAATTTATTCTTACTAAAAATTCGTTTGCAGAATAAATATTGTTAAAATTTTCGCCTTCTACTCCGGGAAATGTCGGAAGTCCCGCGCCTGCACCTATGAATACTGCTTCAAAACCGTCTTCAAATAAATCTTGTATAGTTTTTGTTCTGCCTATTAAATAGTTGAAAATAAATTTAATGCCCAGAGCTTTAAGAGAATCAATTTCTCTGTCCAAAACTTTAGCGGGAAGCCTGAATTCTGGAATCCCGTATCTTAAAACTCCTCCGCTGTCATGAAGTGATTCGAAAACGGTCACGTCATAACCCATTTTTGCCAAATCGCCTGCACATGTAAGTCCGGCCGGTCCGGAACCTATAACGGCAACTTTTTTCCCGTTAAGGACTGCTTCTTTTTGAGATGTTTGCGTAGCTTTGGCAGCTTTGTCTGCCGCATACCTTTCTAAATTCCCGATTGCTACAGGTTCTTGTTTTATGCCGAGGATACAGTGCTTTTCACATTGGTTTTCCTGAGGGCAGACTCTTCCGCATACGGCCGGAAGATTGTTTTTTTCTTTTAAGACTTTAATTGCGCCTGCAGGGTCGTTTGCGGCTATATGTTTTATAAATCCGGGAATATTGATTTCGACAGGACACCCTGTAACGCAAAGAGGTTTTTTGCATTGAAGGCATCTTTTTGCTTCGGCTGCTGCTTGTTCGTCTGTATAACCTAAGTTAACTTGTTCAAAATCTTTGTTTCTTATCTCAGGCGCTCTTTCGGACATCTTTATTCTTTGTGACATTTGCACTCCGGGTTATGTTTGAAATTTTCGAAAGACGCGCTTTCGAATTTTTTGAAGAGTGACAGCCTTGAAATTAATTCGTCCCAGTTGACCTGATGCGCATTAAATTCAGGACCGTCTACGCAGGCAAACTTAATTTTATCGCCGACGCTTACTCTGCATGCTCCGCACATGCCTGTTCCGTCAACCATTATCGGATTTAACGAAACCAAAGTTTTTATGTTTAAAGGTTTTGTCATATTTGCTACCGCTTTCATCATAGGCACAGGACCGATTGCATATACTATGTCAACTTTTTCTTTTGAAACGACGTCTGATAAAACCGTTGTTACAAAACCTTTAATGCCGTAAGAACCGTCATCCGTAGCTATTAGAAGCCGGGAAGAATTTTCTTTTAACTCGTCTTCAAGAATCAATAAATCTTTATTTCTGGAACCTACTATTGTAATGACTTTGTTTCCCGCTTTCAGCAGATCTTTTATTACAGGCAGAACTTCAGCCGTACCGACTCCGCCTGCAACAGCTACTACCGTTCCGAATTTTTCTATTTCCGTAGGATGCCCCAATGGACCGACAATGTCTCTTATGCTGTCGCCTTCATTAAGCATTCCGAGTTCTGTCGTTGTTTTCCCGGCTTCCTGGAAAATAATATTTATTGTGCCTTTTATCGTATCTTTTCCCGCAATTGTAAGCGGAATTCTTTCGCCTTTTTCATGCAGTCTTAAGATTACAAACTGTCCTGCTTTTGCATTTTTTGCGATATCACCGGCTTCAATTTCATACCGTTTGATGTTTGATGATAAGGATTTTTTGGATATAATTTTAAACATGGAGTCCCCGTGAAAAATTATTTTTTCTATTATATATTTTTTATGAAATTTATTCAATTATTGCTTAATTACAGCGTCGATGTTTTTGAATATTTTTTCGGCTACTATTTTGTATCCGTCAGAATTAGGGTGCAAAGTGTCTGAAAACAGCGCTCTGTTATCCCATATATCGTTTAACATTCCGTCAATGAATTTTGTCTTTTTGTTTTTAGCTATTTCTTTAACGGTATTGTAAAGTTCAGGCAGCTGTGTGTCTTCCGTAGAAATTAAAACGACAACAGCTCCGGTTTCCTGAAGTTTGTCTACTATTGTTTCAAGCGCCTGTTTAGTATCTTTCATAGGAACTTTTTTAAAGAAATCGTTGGCTCCGAATTCCACCAAAACCAAAAATGCTTTTTGTTTTATAACATCGTCTATTCTTGCCAGCCCTTGAACGGAAGTGTTGCCGCTTACTCCGAGGTTTATAACCTGGATATTTGTCATTTTGTTCAGAAAATCCGGATAAGTCTCTCCCGGATTTGCTCCTTTCCCTTCAGTAAGACTGTCTCCAAAACAGACTATTTTTCTTTCCAAATTTGGATTAGGCACGCTGTTTTTTGCGCATGAAACAAAAGCAAACATTAAAAACAAAGGCATAATAAGACATAATTTTTTAAACATTTCGGTTCCTTGTTAAATATTGAGAAATTTTGTTATATTCGAATGCAGTATTTTTTTTAAATTGTCTTTTTCTATATCCAAAGATTTTAAAAATTCTATTTCGTATTTTTGATTTCCTACAGGGAAGTCGCTTCCGAAGAAAATCTTGTTTATGTCATGTTTTTTGAAAAATCTGTATATTTGTTCTTTTTTCATAAAACTTATGCTGGAGGAAGTGTCAATATATATATCTTTCCCTATGAGTTCGTTTTCTATTTCATCCCACATTTTAAAGCCGCCCATATGGGCTCCTATAAATTTGATTGACGGAAAAGCTTTTAAAACTTTTAATATTTGGTCCGGGCCCGCATGCACAAGTCCCGTTAAACTAAGCTCATATCCGCAGTGAACAAGCATAGGGATGCCTAATTTCTCCATTTTTTCATATATAGGGAATATTTTTTCGTCATCAATATAAAAATCCTGAAATTCAGGCTGGAATTTTATTCCGAAAGAATTATCTTTTATTCTGTCCAGCTCGTTTGACCAGTCTTTATAAAACGGATGCAGCGAAGCAAACGGCAGAAATCTGTCTGATTTTAATGAAAAGAGCCAGTTGTTTATTGATTTAACCTGATCAGGTCTTGAAGCAACGGAAGCTATAATGCTTTTTGATATTTCGTTTTCATCCATTGTTTTAAGCAGTCCGTCTACTGTCGGCAGAGCCGTCATCGGTCTGCGGAAAACTTTTTCAAGATAATCTTTTGCTTTTTGCGCTACTTTATCAGGCCATACATGTGTATGCGAATCTATTATTTTCATGATGTGCTCTATTATATAACTATATTATTTTATTGTAAAGCAGAACGGGGAAATGATGTTGTAAATTGACAAAGAAGAAATGTTTTAATAAAATGAAGAGTGTTCGGTAAAAATATTTGGTTTTCTTAAAAACAGTAATACAAATACAGACCGTTTAAACCGAGTTTTAAGGTTTGACGGTTATTTTATGGAAGGTAACAAATGTCAACTTTAGTAGTTTTAGGCACGCAGTGGGGAGATGAAGGTAAAGGCAAGGTTGTTCATTATCTTGCTACAAAATCCGATTATATTGTAAGGTATCAGGGCGGCAACAATGCCGGTCATACATTAATATATGAAAATAAACCTTTTGTTTTGCATCTTATTCCTTCGGGAATTTTATTTCCTAAGAAAATCTGTATTATAACAAACGGAGTTGTTGTTGACCCTAAGGCTTTAAAAGAAGAAGTAGATCTTCTGAAAAAGAAAAATATTCCGATTGACGGAAGATTTTTTGTCAGCGAACTTGCTCATGTTATATTGCCGTATCATAAGTATATAGACGGTATCTTGGAAGACGATACGGAAAAGGTCAAAATAGGCACTACAAAAAAAGGCATAGGTCCTTGTTATGCCGATAAAGTCAGAAGAGTAGGCATAAGAATAGCTGATTATTTGGACAAGGAAGTTTTTCTTGAATTGCTCGAACAAAATTTAAAAGAAAAAGAATTGATGCTCGGGAAAGTAATCTCCATAGATAAAGTAAGAAAAGAAATATTGGAAGATTATCCTGTTTTGTCAAAGTTTTTGAAAAAATATGTTGCAGATACGTCTTTGCTTTTGGCGGATGCAATGAAGAAAAAGAAGAAAATTTTATTTGAAAGCGCACAGGGAACTTTGTTAGACCTTGATTACGGAACATACCCTTTTGTAACTTCTTCAAATCCTACCGCCGGCGGAGCAAGCGTAGGCGCAGGAATCGGTCCTTCAAAAATAGAAAAAGTTTTGGGAGTTGTTAAAGCATATACAACGAGAGTCGGAGAAGGCCCTTTCCCTACTGAATTATTTGATGAAGTCGGCAGCTTTTTAAGAGAAAAAGGACAGGAATACGGAGCAACTACAGGCAGACCTAGAAGATGCGGATGGTTTGATGCCGTTCTTCTCAGACACAGCGTAAGAGTCAGCGGGATAGAACATCTTATTCTTACAAAACTCGATTGTCTTGAAGGTTTGGAAAAAATAAAGATATGCGTAGCTTATAAATATAAAGGCAAAATTATAAAAGAATTTCCTGCTTCAAGAATACTGCAGAGAGACTGTAAGCCTGTATATGAAGAAATGCCCGGTTTAGACGGAAAAGTAAGAGGCGTAAGAAGTTTCGATAAACTTCCTAAGAACGCCCAGAAATATATAAGAAGACTTGAAGAACTTGTAGGCGCAAAGATAGATTTAATCTCTTTGGGAAGAAAAAGAGAAGAGACTATAGCCGTAAGCAAAAATATAAAGTGGTTCTGATAAACACATATAATAATTTCTATCCGCAGGGACAAAATCCCTGCGGATATTTTATTTATAATGCTTGTCAAGAATGTCTATCTTTACTATAATTTATCAGCAAACATCATTGATAAAAGAGGAAATTCAATTGATAGTAAAACTTTTAAGATTCACAAATGAGCCTGAAAAAACCTGTGCGATAGCCGGAAGATTATGTTATTCGGCGGTTGGAATCGAAGAACTTAACGAAAAATTAACTCAAGCTAAAATCGAAGATATCTTAAAAAGAATAATTAAGTCCGGACATTTGTCTGTTTTGGAACATGCTTCTTTTACTTTCGGAATAGAAGGCGTTTCAAGGGCGCTTCTCGCACAGCTTACAAGACACAGAATAGCCTCTTTTTCAGTTCAGAGCCAAAGATACGTGAATTTTAAAAAAGGCGTTGATTCAGTTATACCTCCTTCAATAGAAAAAGATGCGAAACTCCTTAAAGAATATAAAGAATTTTTAAAAATATCACAGGAATACTATACAAAATTTTTAGATGCAGGCATTTTGGCTGAAGATGCCAGATATGTTTTGCCTAATGCTTCGGCTACGAAGATAGTTCTTACCATGAATGCCAGAGAATTAAGACATTTCTTTGCTTTGAGATGCTGCAACAGAGCCCAATGGGAAATCAGAGATATGGCTTGCAGGATGTTAAAACTTGCAAAACAAGCCGCTCCTGTTTTGTTTGATAATGCCGGACCTGACTGCGTTTCGACAGGATGTACGGAGATGAGTCCGTGCGGAACTCCTTGGAAAAAATCTGCTTCTAAATAACGATTTTAATTATAAGTTTTTAAAAAATTGACAAATTTTATGGGTGTAGATAAATTTATTTCTTTTCATATTCATCTAAACTTTGTCCATTTTTTAGTTTCCATTCACTGCGGCCGTTCGCTGATCTGTTTTTTACAATTGCCGCTGCCGCTGAACATGATTTAAAAGGGATATCTTCATTCAATTGATATAGCCCTTTTATATCTGATATCTTGAAATAGTTTTCTTTCTCAAGTTTTTCTCTTATTTTATAATACGAATGTTTTTTGAAGCTGGGACGAGTTTCGGATTCTATATAGGATCCTTTTAGCAAAATATAACCTGTATCTGTAATGATCATTTTTGCTGTAGCAATTTTTCCTTCAGCATCTTTTCTATCTTGAGTTAATGTTAAATAAAAAATTTTAGTTGTATCTTTTGAATTGTATCCGTTTTGAATATCTGTTTGTATGAAATTTATTAATCCTAAATTATTTAATATAAAAATGATATTGTCTTGGAACTCTTGCATATAAGAAATATCATAATCTGCCAAATTTGACCCTGTTGGGCTTGAGTTGTTTTTTAATTTTATAGTTGTTAAATTTTTATTTGCTAGTTCGTATAATGATTTTTCTAAATATCTAACATGAGCCTTTGTTAAATCCATATCTTTACTTACAAAAACAATAAAATCTTCAAACCAGTCTTTGGTTTTATCTGCGGCATGTTGTTTAATCCTACGAGCAACGTCATCAGCTTCTCCAATATATAAATATGTTTCATCCAATTCTAAATTTTTACCTAACAATAGATATAAACCGGTTGATTTTGCGAGAGAGTTTATATCTTGAATTAACTCAATATGTTTTCTGTTCCCAATAAAAACTTTACCAACCCAATTTGCTAAATCAACAGTTTTAAGATTTTTCATTGATTCAATTATAAATAATTTGATAAGCCTGTCACGCATAATAAAGATTACCTCTGTGGAAGTAATATGAGAAAAAATGTAAAGCTTCTATATTATATAGAAATTATAAAGGTTTTTGAAAATCAATAAAAAATTATACATATTATCTCTTTATTTCTCAATAGTATATTAAATGTTAAAAAAATCTTTCATTTCTTCTTATATCTGGCTTTTTCAATCAGTTCAATGATTTTCTGGTCGCCGCTTTCCGTTGCAAGCATAAAAGGCGTAACTCTGTTATAATTTATTGCATTAGGATCTGCTCCGTGATCAAGCAGCATTTTGATAATCGGTATGTTTTTGTTTTGTATTGCAAAGAACAAAGCGCTGCCGCCCGGATTTCTTCTGTGCAGAGTAATCATTATGTTTACGTCGGCATCATAATCTAAGAATAATTCCACAAGATCTGCATTGTTGTTTTTTACGGCAGTTATAAGAGGAGTTCCGCCTGAAACCAAATCCGTTTTTACGTTAACGGTTGCTTTATGGTCAAGCAGCATTTTTGCAAGTTTCAGATTGTTCGTTTTTGCCGCAATCATCAAAGGAATATCTCTTGAAAAGCCTGATTCGTTCGTATCTGCGTTTCGGTCAAGCAGCATTTTAATAATTTCAGCATTGTTGTTGCGTATTGCAATCAGCAGAGGAGTTCCGCCTTCAATAATTCCTGTTTTTACATTTACCGCGGCGTCTTTATTAAGCAAAAATTTTACAAGCTTAACATTATTGTCTTTCACCGCAATTATTAAAGGATTTTCAATTGCCGTCTGACCGGCGGCAATATTAATATCGGCGCCTTTGTTCAAAAGCATTTTTATTATTTCGAGATTATTTTTCTTTGCCGCAATCATCAAAGGCGTATAATTGTTTTTACAGACGTTGTTTGGATCTGCTCCGTTATCCAAAAGCATTTTTATAAGTTCTGTGTTCCCGCTCAGCACTGCAAAAGATAAAGCTGTCCAGCCGCTCCTGTCTTTTGCATTAATATCGGCGCCTTTGTCAATTAAAAATTTTACGGCTTCTGAATTGTTTTTTGCGGCCATAACCAATAAGGGGGTTCTGTAGAGAGAATCCCTTGCGTGCAATTCTGCGCCCTTCTCCAAAAGAATCTCGGCATTTTTTATATTATTATGAATTAAGGCAAAAACAATAGGCGTCCAGCCGTTTACGGCTTTCGCGTTTACGTCTGCGCCTTTATCAATAAGAATTTTTACGATTTCAAAATTATCTCCTTCCGCAGCCAGCATTAACGGCGTTCTGTCAAATAAATCGACGGCTTCAATGTCCGATCCTTTCTCAATGAGCAGATTTAAGATATCCATATTTTTATATGTTTCCGTAGAAATTTTATCATTCATTGATTTTACATATTTAACTGATCCTAAAATTGTCATCAAAGGAGTCATATCCAAATAATTTCTTGCATTTACCTCAGCGCCTTTATCCAAAAGAAGTTTTACGTTTTCGATATTTTCACTTTTTACTGCATACAGCAGGGGAGTTCCTTCTATTTGTTCCGGTTTTAAAAAGACATCGTTTTGCAATGCTTCTTTAGTTTCCGGAGATTCTTCATCCTGAACAATTTTTTTAGTCGGAGTCGATGCGTTTACCTCAGCGCCTTTTGAAATGAGGAAAGCGGCAAGTTCGGTATTATTTGCTTCCAGGGCAATCATTAAAGGAGTTTTTCCTAATTCGTTTTTTGAATTAACGCCTGCGCCTTCTTTCAAAGCTTGTTTTACTGCGTCGACAGAACCTGATTCTACAGTTGTAAAAAAATCTTCTCCGAAAGAAGCGTTTTTAAAAATCAATAAAGAAACAAACGTAACAACTAAAATTTTTAAAACCGTAAGTTTGTTCATTATTTGTAATAGTCTCCGCTATATTTTCATAAATTTATTTTAAAGTTTTGATTAATTAAACGATGAATAACCGTCCATAGCCTGAAGAGCTTCAATTCTCTTTTCCACAGGAGGATGAGTCGAGAGAAGTCCCGATAAAGAATCAAAAAGAGAATTGGTCTCTTTTAAAGGATTTTCTATGCACATGGGAGCCATTATATTATTCCCGTTAAGAGAAGCTACCGACGGATTTGAACTTATTTTTCTGAGTGCTGAAATTAAACTTTGCGGATTTCTTGTTATAAGAGCGGCTGTGGCATCGGCTTGGTATTCTCTTCTTCTTGATACGGCAAGCCTTATTAAAGGAGCTATTATTGTTCCGTACAGATACAATATTAACCCTATTAAAATAAGCACTACTGCGCCCTTGTTATTTCTGCCTCTGAATCTCATTCTCAAAAGAAATCCTCCGGCAAAAGTAAAAAATCCTATAACTAAAATTATAATCATCATAAGTCTGGTATCTCTGTTGCCGATATGAGCCATTTCATGAGCGATTACCGTTTCCAGTTCGGGTTTATCAAGTTTTTTTATAATCCCTGTTGTTAAGGCGATATAGGCGTGTTCGGGATTTCTTCCCGTAGCAAAGGCGTTTAATGATTCGTCGTTAATAATATATATTTTAGGCATTGGAAGACCGGCTGTTATTGCCACATTTTCTGCAAGTCTTATAACTTCTTTATGCAGTTCCGGGTCAGCCTGCGAAGAATTTGCAGCCGATAATAAAAAATCATGTCCGGAAAAAAAAGAAATTAACGTCCATAACGCCGACAATATTATTACAACCGCTAATACGCCGGGATAAATTCCGTTTATTTCCAATAATGCCGAAGCAACCGTCATAGTTTCTCCGGATGATGTGTAGCCTTTTGACAGAAATAGAAAAGCAAACAAAGATAAGTAGGTTATTATTGCAAGAGTAACCGGAAATAATAAAATCAAAAGAATGGTTTTTATTCGGTTTTCATCTATAAAATCATAAGTTGTTTTCATAGTTTACATTTAAAATGATACTTTTACAGGGTTTTTTGCTTCCTGTTCGTTTTCTCCGAGTTCAAAAAACTTTTGTTTTTCAAAATTAAAAATATTCGCTATCAGGTTGCTCGGGAAAAGTTCTATTTTTGTATTAAATGCCAAAACGTTAGAGTTATAAAATCTTCTTGATGCCTGAATTTTATTTTCGGTATCAACAAGTTCTCTCTGCAGTTCAAGGAAATTTACGTTTGCTTTAAGGTCAGGATAATTTTCGCTTAAAGCAAATAATGATTTTAATGTTCCGCTCAGTATATTTTCGGATTTAGCCTGTTCTTCTATTGAAGAATTGCCTGCCGCCATTGCCATGTTCCTGGCTTTTATGACCGCTTCCAAAGTGTTTTTTTCATGCGCGGCATAACCTTTAACCGTTTCAACAATGTTAGGAATTAAGTCATATCTTCTTTTTAACAATACTTCTATGTCGCTCCAGGCTTCTTTGACTCTGTTTCTTAAAACGATAAATCTGTTGTATGTGCTTAAAAAATACATTGCCGTAAGAAAAATTACGAAACACAATAATGCCAAAATAACCAATAAAGTTGTACCCATTTGATTCCTCCGAACACAAAATTAATGCTGATTAATTGTATAAACTTTACAGGTTACAGTCAAATAACTTCTCTGCATAAATTTAATTGTGCGGCTGTAAAAATATGTCCGTTTTATTTATAAGTTAAACGGCAATATCGTTTATCATTAAATCTGAGATTGCATTTATATGTATCTGCGTAGTATTTATTACCGGAACGCTGAGATTGTTTTCTTTTATCATAAGAGGTATTTCCGTACAGCCGAGAATTACGGCGTTAATTTTATATTTTGAAATGTAGGTTTCAGATATAGAAATCATCTTTTGTTTTTCTTCAGGTATTATTATTCCGTTTTCAAGATTGGGGAAAATGATACTATGCAGAATTTTTATATCTTCGAGCGACGGGATAACGGCATCTATTTGATATTTCTGCAAGGCGGTTTCATACATGCCGCTTTTCATTGTGAACGAAGTTCCCAGTACAAGAACTTTTTTATATCCGGCTGAAAAAGTAAATTTACAGGTTTCGTCGATAATGCTTACAAGCGGGAGCGGCGAGATCTTTTTTATTTTATCGAAAATAATATGCGGAGTGTTTGAGGCGATAGCCGCATAAGAGGCTTTTGCATTTTTAAGATTTTGTAAGGCGGAAACGATGAGCCTGCAAATTCCGTCATAATCTGAATGTGTAAAAAAATCCAGCATTGCATTCATATCAACGCTTTCTATTACAAGCTCAGGATATTTATTTGTTTTAGCGGTGTACAGTCCGATAATTCCGTTGTAATAATCAATAGTTGAGGCAGGACCTATTCCGCCGACAATTCCGAATTTCATATTATTTTGCCGTCCTTTATTAGTGAGTGTATCACAGTAAAAGAAGTTTTTCAAATTGCTGATATTAAAAAATACGCTGTCACAGTTAACAATGACAGCGTATTTTCTGTAAATTATTCAAATTATTGTTTTTTTGTTTTTGGCGTTTTTTCTGTTTTATCAGCTTCTTTGTTCTTTTCTTTTTCTTGAGCATTTTCTTTTTTAGCGGAATGTTTACCTCTGATAATCTGTTCTATTTCAGAAGCGATATTCGGATTTTCAGTTAAAAAGACCTTTACGTTGTCTCTGCCCTGACCTAGTTTGTCGCCTTTATATGAGAAGAAAGAACCTGCTTTTTCAATTATGTTTTCAGCAACGCCGATATCCACCAAATAACCGAGTCTGTCTATTCCCAATCCGAACATTATGTCGAACTCAGCCTGTTTAAACGGGGCGGCTACTTTATTCTTCACAACTTTAACCCTGACTCTGTTTCCGAGAACTTCGTCAGCTTTTTTAATGCTTTCTATTTTTCTGATATCTAGTCTTACCGAAGAGTAGAATTTTAATGCAAGACCTCCGGGCGTAGTTTCGGGATTGCCCCACATGACTCCTATTTTTTGTCTTAATTGATTTATAAAAATTATGGATGATTTTGATTTTGATATTGTTGATGTAAGCTTTCTTAAAGCCTGGCTCATTAATCTTGCCTGAAGGCCTACGAAAGAATCTCCCATTTCGCCTTCAATTTCGGCTTTTGGCACAAGTGCCGCTACGGAATCGACGATTATTAAATCGACTGCTCCAGAACGGACTAGCTTATCTGAAATTTCAAGCCCCTGTTCTCCGGAATCAGGCTGTGAAATAAGCATATTGTCTATGTCTACGCCGAGTTTTGAGGCGTATTCAGGGTCCATTGCGTGTTCTGCATCTATATAAGCTACGATTCCGCCTTGTTTTTGCGCTTCTGCGGCAATACACAACGCCAAAGTTGATTTCCCTGAGGATTCAGGACCGAAAATTTCAATTATTCTTCCTCTCGGAATTCCTCCGATTCCTATTGCTACGTCCAAAGGTAAAACTCCCGTAGGTATAACATCAACGTCAACTTGTGCGTTTTTTTCTCCGAGACGCATAATTGCTTCTTTGCCGAAATCTTTTTCAATTTGTGTTAATGCCAGGTTAAGCGCTTTTAGTCTTTCATCTTTAATCATTATTTACCCCCGGTAATATCTTCTTAATTTTTGAATATTATACTTACATTTGTATGTTTTGTCAAATTCTAATATTTTTCCTGGCAAATTTCTCTGAAATTGCAATATTTGCAGAAAAAGCCGTTGTCGGTTTTTTTGAATTCTTCTTTATTTTTCGGTATGTTGTTTTCTATATCGGTTAAAAATTCGTACATTTGTTTTGTTTCTTCAGCAACCTGTTCTTTAAATTTTTCCAATATGTCATCGGTTAATTCTATACTGTATTCTGAATATGAAGGAGCAAGATAAACTATGGTCGGAGCAATGTCTTTGGAAGACGCCGCAAAATGATAGCTTGCCCACAGAGAATATCCTGTTAATTGTTTGGAATGTTTGGAAATATCCTGCTTACCTGTTTTCCAGTCAAGAATATATATTTTATCGTTTACGGGTATGAGAAAATCCACTTTGCAATATGCTTTATAATCGTTAATTCTTGTTTCTCCGAAACCGTCCGGCTCTATTACCCAGTTTTCGTTTGCCGCGACTGCAGTTTCAAATATCCATTTTAGTCTGGGACTTTGCAGAAAGTTTTCGAGTATTTTGCTTACGGACGGAAACAAATCGGAAGCCGTTACAGACTGTTTCTGTCCGTAATAAACTTCAGTAAAAGTTTTTTTTGCGCAGTAATCTTCAGTCATTTTAAGCGCATACTGCATGAATTGTTTTTTTGCTATCGGTTTTGCTGTTTTTTGAAGTCTGAAGAGTAAATCTCTTATTACGTCGTGCGCTATATTTCCTACTTCAAGCGCAAAAGAGGTCAGTGATTTCAGCTGCGTTATTTTTTCAAGAGAATTTTCTTTGTCAAATTTAGGGTAATATGAGTAGAAATATTGCCTTTTACAATTATTAAAAACGTCATAACGCGATACCGACCAGCCGAGAATATTCGTATAAGGAAATTTTTTTATTTTAGGAAGTTTCATAACTTTTTAATTTTACCATTTTAATGATAAATCATCAAACATTTTTAAGACAAGCATAAAAACGGGAAGATTTTAAAGTATTATTGTATAATATTCGTATGAAAAATTATTTTAACATAACATCAGGTTTTAACAATGTTGAATATATTTCAAAAATAAAATCAGCCGGCGCAACGGAACTTTACACGGGTTTTTTCGATCAGGATACAAATAAAAAATGGCCGATAGCTTTTAATATTTTAAACAGAAGAGGCGAAGATGCAAACTTCAGCGATTGGAAAAAATTCGCCGGAGCAGTCAAAGAAGCCGAAAAATTTAATCTTCCTGTATATGTTACTTTTAACGGTCTTTATACCGAGCAGCAGCATAAAATAATTTTGGACACAGTAAATAAAGTAAGCAGGCTTGACGGGGTAAGGGGGATAATTGTAAATGATATCGCTCTTTTGCTGATTTTACGGGAAAAAAAATATTCTAAAGACATAGTCATATCTACAGGCGGAACAACGTTTAATGCCGATACTGTCAGATTTTATAAATCTCTCGGAGCAAAAAGAATAATTTTAGACAGACAATTGTCTGTACGGGACATTATTAAAATAATAAGCGCGGATAACACTCTTCAGTATGAAGTTTTCGCTTTCGGAGGAAGCTGCTTTTTTATTGACGGTTTCTGCTCTTTTTTTCATTGTTCAGAAAATCTTGATTACGGCAAAAAAATAGTGCATACGCATAATGTAAACCAATTCAGCACGGGATGTCACCTTATAGAAAGCAACATAAAAAAATACTGCGCCGAATATAATTCAAAATATAAAAAATTCGGAGCCGACGGACGGAATTTTCTTGATAATATGAGGCACAGCTGTAATCTGTGCAGTCTGTATGATTTGAGAAAATTTAAAAATATATCGTTGAAAATCGTTAACAGAAAAAATTCCACGGTCTCTTTCGTGGAAGCGGTTAAATTAGCCGCGGATAAACTTGAAACGGCAAAAAATAAAAACGAATATGTAAAATACTGCAAGAAAATGCTGGCGGAACGTAAAATTTTAACATGTAAAGAAACGCAGTGTTATTATAAATGATATGAATATAGAAAAAGCAAAAATCATAAACAGTGCGGCAGACTTTTCAAAATGCAAAGGTTATGACAGAATTTATTTCGGGGATGAATTCTGTCAGCTAAAAATTCCGCAAATAAAAGATTTGAAACGCATTGCATCAAAATCGGCTGGCGTCAAAATCAGCCTGGTGCTGCCTTATTTGACGGCGGAATATTTTGACACGGCAAAAAAACTTGCGGATTTTGCGGCAGAGAATCCTTCTGTATTTGACGAAGTTGTTTTTAACGACTGGGGATTTTTTTATTTTATAAGAGAAAATCATCCGGGATTAAAACTTGTTTTGGGAAGACTTTTAACAAAACAAAAAACCGATCCTTTTGCAAATGAAATTATTAAAAATAAACAAAAAATAACGGCTTCTTTACATAATATATTCGTCCCAAAAAAAATATCCGGCGAGACTGTTGAATATTTCGGCGAAACATTTATAAATTCTAAAATTTTTCAAAAGTTTATGCTTCAAAACAATATCGCAAGAGTCGAAATAGATAATGTTAATTGGAATATGAATATTAAACTTCCGTGTAATATTAAAGCCTCAATATATTATCCGTATGTGAAAATTTCGACAACGAGATTTTGCGGATATTTGAATATGCTTGGGGAAAATTGTTCAAAACAATGCGCTAAATTCAGCATAGAATTAAAGAAATACAGATCGCAGTACAAATATATAATCAACGGGAATGCAGTAATGTTTAGAAACGACAAACTGCCTGAAATAAAACTGATGCGGGATAACTGCATAGACAGGATTGTTTTTAATGAATGAGAATAAAGTTTCGATAATAATTCCGTGTTTCAACGCCGTCAAGTATACCAAACAGTGCGTGAAAAGCGTTTTAAAACATTCTGCGTATAATTATGAACTTATATTGATAAATAACGGTTCAAGCGACGGTACAAAAGAGTATTTTAAAACTTTAAAGTTAAAAAATAAAAAAACATTTAAAAATATTTTTGTGATAGAGCTTGATAAAAATATCGGAGTTGCCGGCGCGTTAAATCTCGGCATATCAAAATCTTGCGGCAAATATATCTGTTATTTAAACAATGACGTTATCGTGACAAAAAATTGGCTTGAGGGGCTTGTCAAAGCATGTGAGCAAAATCCTAAGAATGCGGTTGTCGGTACGCTTTTTAACGCTTTTGAAAACAAGAGGTTTGTGGAAAATGCCGAAAAGGATAAAAAAGAAATAGACAGAATAGCGGAAACCGTATTTTTGATGAATAAGGGTAAAGTGAAGAAAGCAAAAACCATACACGGCTTGTGTATGCTGATTAAAAAAGATGTTTTTTCTAAAGTCGGATTTTTTAACGAAAGCTTTTATCCTTGTTTCGGGGAAGACATCGAATTTTGCAAAAGAGTGAAAAAAGAAGGTTATAATCTTGTGGATGCTTTAAGCGTTTTTATTTTCCATTACTGGAATAAGTCGGTCAGATCTAAGGAATTTAATAAACAAAACAAAAGCATTGAAAAAGTTATGCAGAATCATTACAAGAAATTTTCCATACCAAGAAAACATAAAATATAGAATTAATCAACAAATTCTCGGATATTGTTCCAAATCGCTGCTTACTATTTTTCTGTAACTTCCCAAAGGCGTTTTTATCCAAACACCTGGTTTTCCTTTGACTATTTTTCCGATGACTTTTGCATTTTTGCCTAGAGGATTTTTTTTCAAGGCATCCAATACTTTTTCCGTATATTTATGTGGTTGTATTGATATTAGTTTGCCTTCGTTTGCCATATGCAGAGGGTCAAGTCCCAAAACTCTGCAAAATGATTTTACCGCGTTTGATACGGGTATATTTTTTTCTTCTATAAATATTGAGACTTTTGAACTTTGCGATATCTCGTTGAGAACTGCCGAGACGCCTCCTCTTGTAGGATCTCTTAAGACGTGTATTTGTCTGCAGGTTTTAAGAATATCTGATACAAGTCCGCTGAGAATGTTGCAGTCGCTTTTAATTTTTGTTTTAAAGTTAAAATTATTACGGTGCATCATAACGGCCGAAGCGTGTTCTCCGATGTTTCCGCTTACTATGATGTCGTCGCCTTCGCATGCGTTTGACGCCGATATATCGATATCGTCTTCAACAACGCCTATAGCCGAAGTATTTATAAAAATTTTATCGGCTTTTCCGCTGTTTACTACTTTAGTGTCTCCTGTTATTATTTTCACGCATGCTTTTTTTGCGGTTTGGGCTATAGATGATGAAATTTTAAGCAAAGCGCTTTGGCTGAAACCTTCCTCTATTATCATTGCCAAAGACATAACAAGAGGTTTTGCACCCATCATTGAAATATCGTTTACCGTACCGCATACGGAAAGTTTTCCTATGTCTCCGCCGTTAAAAAATATCGGGTCAATCACAAAAGAATCCGTTGAAAAAACAAGTTTTTTGTCTGCGAACATAAACAAGCCGGCATCGTCCATTTTGTTAAGAATTTCGTTATTAAAATTTTTTTTAATTTCTTTTATAAGTAAATTTGATTTTTCTCCGCCGGCGCCGTAGGATAGATCTATCGTTTTATTTATCATTTTGTTCTCCGTATTTGTAATAACTTGCGCATACCCCTTCGGAAGATACCATGCACGGACCTACAGGCGTGACGGGAGTGCATTTCGTCGCGAAATTCCGGCAGTCGGAAGGCTTATATTTCCCGGTAAAAAGCTTGCCGCATATGCACGAATTTCCTGCGGGTTGTTTTTTATCGGTTTTTTTAAAAATATTTAATATGTTAAACCGTTCATACTGCTTATTTAGTTTTAATCCGCTTTCTTTTATATTCCCGAGCCCTCTCCAGACGGCGTCGTCTTTAACGAATACTTTATTCACTATATTTTGAGCTGTCGTATTCCCGTACTCGCTTACAACCGAATCGTAACAATTTATAAGTTTAGAAGTTTTATGAATATACATCTCATATAATTTATCAATCGCCGTTTTTAAATCGGAAGGGTTAAAACCCGCTGTCACGCAGGCAATATTATATTTTTTTACTATAAATTCAAAAGGCTTATAACCTGTTACGGAACATACGTGTCCCGGCAGTATAAAACCGTCAACATTTATTTTTTTTGCCTGCAATAAAGAATCTATTGCGGGTATTATTGTTTTTAGCGCCGTAAAAATAAAAAAATTTTCAATATTCTTTTCTTTTGCTTCAGCGATGATACTTGCAATTAAAGGAGAAGTCGTTTCAAAACCTACGGCGATAAATATCACGTTTTTTGACGGGTTGCTAAGTGCGGCGTTTAATGCTTCCGCTACTGAGTAAATTATTTTTATGTTGTCCTGAGGCAGTTTTTCCAAAGACATTTTTAAGTCGCCTGAAGGAACTCTTATCATATCTCCGAAAGAAACGATAATATTGCTTTTGTTTTTTGCCAGTTCGATTATGTAATCAATGTCTTGCTGAGAGGTAACGCATACCGGACAGCCGGGTCCCGATAAAAAATTTATAGTTTTGGAATATATGCTTTTAATGCCAAACTTTGCTATTGCAAAAGTATGTGTCCCGCAAACTTCCATAAATTTTGCTTCTTTCTTTTTTATCATTTATTTTAAAATTTCGGCACATGCCCGCCGCAGGTATAATTTTTTAATCTGGTTATTATTTGTTTGTAATCCGGTTCAACTATCAAATTGTCCAGATGGCTTTGATTCATGAAACCTTCGGAAACAGTTTTGCTAAGAAAGTTTATAAAATCGTCAAAAAAGCCGTTGATGTTCAGTAATGCGCACGGTTTTTGGTGAAGAAAAAGCTGTCTCCATGTTAATATTTCCGTTATTTCTTCGATTGTTCCTATGCCGCCCGGCAATGCTACGAAATAATCGGAAATTTTATACATTGTCGCTTTTCTTGTATGCATATCGCAGACGATTTTTAATTCGGTTACGTTTGTGTTTCCTAATTTCTTTTCCGACAGAAATTCAGGAATTACTCCTGTAACTTTTCCGCCTGAATTGATAACCGTGTCGGAGATAATACCCATTAAACCGCGGTTGCCTCCGCCGTATATCAGCGTTAAATCGTTTTTGGCGATTTCTTTTGCAAACTGTTCAGCCGCATTTTTGTATATGTCGTTTAAGCCTGTGCTCGAACCGCAGAATACGCAGATAGATTTATTCATTTTACAGTAATGTTTCCTTGATGTCTTTTATCATTTTTAAAGCGTCTTTTTTTTCTACTTTTTGAAGAGCGAATCCGGCATGTACAAGAAGAAAATCATTCACAGAGATTTTTTGCAGAAGTCTGGTGTCAACAATATCTTCCAAACCTGAAAAATCTGCAAGGGCTTTATTGCCGCCGAGAATTTTTTTAACTTTACAAATATTTGCTATACACATTTAGTTTCTCTAAAAAATTAAAGACTATCCGTAAAATATGCAGATAGTCTTTAAATGAAATAATTTAAAATTTTATTACTTTTGCTGAATTTTTTGTAAAGCATTTTCTGAATATTTTCTTACTTCTTTGTTTGAATCCTGTAATAATTTTTTAAGAGATTCGACTGCGGAATTTGCTTTTGGTCCTATAGCCGCCAGCTCCGAAATCGCTCTTAATCGTATTTCCGTATTCTGTTCATTCAATAATTTTATTAAAGCAGGAACCGATTTTTCAGACGCTCCGCCTATTTTCATCAAAGTTTCTCTTGCTATCTGGGCGATTTTATGGTCTTTATCCTTCAATAAGAGAAGGATATCAGGCATAAAATCGTTTGCTTCAGGACCCATCTGGGAGAATATTGACAGTACAAGGGATCTTACGGCAAAAGATTTGTCCGCATTCAGATAACTTACCAACTGTGCGGCCTGATCTCTTGAAGGCAGCCCTATCTTTCTTATTGCCGTATAAGCCGGACCTTTAAACATTTCCTGCTGGTCCGTCAACTCTATCAATTGAGGAAGAGCTTCCATTGAATATCTTCCCATATCGCCTAAACATTCAATGGCGTTGACTTTAACAAGTTCGTTATCCTGTTTTAAAAAAGCTTTTATTTTTTCCAAAGCTCCCGCCTGTATGACAAGCGAGGCCATAGGAGGCAGAACCGAAAGAGTTTTTTGTTGTATTATCGGATTTTGGTCATCAAGCAATACGAGAATGTTGTTTAATATAGGTTCGCAAAGAGTTCCGAATTTTGCTACTACTTCAAGAGCGTCTATTTTTTCATGTTGTTTTTGTGATTTTAACATTGTGGCGATCGTCGCCATAATTTTTTCTTTCGCCGCCGGATTTTTTACTTTAAACAACATTTCAATCGCTATTGAACGCACGTCTTTGTCGTTATATGAAATAAATTTAATGATTTGGTCTAAAGCAAGGTTTGGATCTTTTTCTATGGAACGCTTATAGCAGTTGAAAGCTTTTTGAAAATCGCCTTTGGTAAAAAATATATCTCCGCTGTTTTTTTCGCATAAAGCAACATCTTTCCCCGCTTCAATGGATTTTTTGTAAAAAACAAGAGCTTTTACATATTCTCCGTCAGCCTGGTATTCAACGGCTTGTTTCAAATTTGAATTTCCGCATGAACACAGAAAACAAACCGAAAACAGCGAAAAACATAAACATAAAGAAATAAAATTATTTTTCATTCGATATATCCATTATAAATTACATCTATTTTACAAATTTCTTACCTATTTTACAATATATATATAATAAAGATGGAAAATAAGTTTGGAATATGATATAATACTCTAAACTTAAGATAAGTATTGATATGGATTAGTCGGTTGCGGCAGACTAATTACGTGTGATACTTGACTTATGTAATAAAAATATATAAAATCTGATATTCATATATTAAAGAAGGCGGTTTTGGGAAAATGAAAAATAGTAAGACTTATCTTCCTAAAGTGGAAGAAATAAAGAGAAAATGGCATTTTATTGATGCCGACGGTGAAGTTTTAGGCAGATTGGCGGTAAGAGTAGCGGCTTTGTTAAGAGGTAAAAGAAAAGCAATTTATACTTCTCATATAGACTGCGGTGATTTTGTCGTTTTGACAAATGTTTCCAAAGTTGTTCTTACAGGTAAAAAATTGGAACAGAAAACGGCATTTTCTTATTCCGGCTATCCTGGCGGATCAAAGTTAGTTCCTTATTCAAAATTAATGGCTGAAAGTCCTGATAAAGCTGTTCGTTTGGCTGTTAAAGGCATGTTGCCTAAAAATAAACTTGCCGATAAGCAAATGACAAGATTGAAGCTTTTTAAAGATGCCGAACATACCCATCAGGCACAACTTATTAGTGAAAAATAGTAGAATATTTAGGAGAAATAACAGATGAATAATGCAGGATATTTAAGTACTGGAAGAAGAAAAAATGCAATCGCAAGAGTAAGAACTTCAGAAGGTAACGGTAAAATTGTTATAAACGATAAGACTGTTGACGATTATTTTGCAGGTTTGGAAAGACATAAAAAAACAGCTTTGAAGCCTTTTGAGTTTTGGCCTGGAATGAAGAAATATGATTATTATATAAATGTTGTAGGCGGCGGTATTACCGGTCAGGCCGGCGCAGTGAGCCACAGCATAGCAAGAGCTTTATTGGTTTTGGATCCTTCATTGAAAGACGCGTTGAAAAAAGAAGGTTTGTTAACCAGAGATTCAAGAATGGTTGAAAGAAAGAAACCTGGAAGACCAAAAGCAAGAAAGAGATTCCAGTTCTCAAAGAGATAATACCATATACATATATAAAAACACTCTTTACATTATGTAAAGAGTGTTTTTTTTATTAACAACAAAAATAAATTTTCTTATCTGTAGTTTGTAAATTGTAAAGGCAATGAAAAATTAGCTGATTTTAAATATGTTATAACTGCCTGAAGTTCATCTTTCTTAGGGGAAGAAACTTTTATTTTGCCGCCTTCAATCTGCGTGTTGACTTTGAAATTCGAACTTTTAATTAACTTTGACAATTCTTTTGCTTTTTCTGAAGGCAGTCCGCTGACAAGCTCTATTGTCTGTCTTACGGTTCCTTCAAAAGACTGTTCTTTTGCTTTGTATTCCAAAGATTTAAGAGAAACTCCTCTTTTTGCGAATTTTCCTTCTACAATGTCTGTCAAAGCTTTAAGTTTAAACTCGTCATCTCCGATTAGAATTATTTTTTTGTCAGTTTTATTGTAGTCTATCGAAGATTTTGAATTTTTAAAATCAAATCTTTGTGAAAGTTCTTTTTGAGCCTGATTAATCGCATTGTCAACTTCCATGAAATTTACTTCCGATACGATATCAAATGAAAAATTAGATGCCATAATATAATATCCTCCTGAGCTTAAATGACTAAATATTATTATACATTTTACTGTAGAAAATGTACAAGATTTATATTTTTTCCAGACTTATTCTTGCCAAATCCTGATCAATTTTTAATACTTTAACTTTTATAGTATCTCCTACGGAGACAACTTCGTGAGGGCTTGAAATGAATTTGTCGCTTAACTTTGAAATATGGACAAGCCCGTCCTGGTGCACTCCTATATCTACAAAAGCTCCGAAATTAGTGACGTTTGTCACGGTCCCGTCCAAAACCATATTTTCTTTTAAATCGTCTATTGAATTTATATCGGCGCTGAATTCTGTAGATGAAAAATCTTTTCTCGGATCAACACCCGGTTTCTTTAACTCGGCTATAATGTCATTTAAAGTTAATAATCCTGCCGTGTCAGAAATATAATTTTTTAAATTTATTTTCGATATGGCTGACGTATTGCCTATTAAGCTTTCAGGGGTTATTGATAAATCAGATGCCATTTTTTCGATTATTGGATAACTTTCAGGATGTATCGCCGAGTTGTCTAAAGGATTTTCGCCGTCAGGAATTCTCAAAAAACCTGCGCATTGTGTAAACGTTTTCGGACCGAACATGCTTACGTTCAATAATTCGTTTTTATTTGTAAAAGAACCGTTTTTTGTTCTGTACTGAACAATATTTTTTGCGGCAAGTTTTCCTATTCCAGCCACATAGCTTAAGAGTTCGCAGGAAGCGGAATTTAAGTTTACGCCTACAAAATTTACGCATGATTCTACGGTGTCATCAAGATTTTTCTTCAGCTGCGTCTGGTTAACGTCGTGCTGGTATTGCCCTACTCCTATTGATTTCGGGTCGATTTTCACAAGCTCGGCCAAAGGGTCCTGCAGTCTTCTTGCTATGCTTATTGCTCCTCTGACCGTGACGTCTAAATCAGGGAATTCGCTTACTGCAAGAGGAGATGCCGAATACACCGAAGCTCCGGCTTCGCTTACTACTATCGCTTTTGCTTTAAGCTCATTCTTTTTTAATACAAAATTTATAAAGGTAACGGTTTCTTTTGACGCCGTTCCGTTGCCTATTGCTATAAGTTCGACATTGTATTTTTTTATAAAATCAACAATAATTTTTTGTGCTTCTTCCAGTCTGCACATAGGTTCGTGCGGGAATATAGGTTTATATTCTTTAAAATTGCCGTTTTTGTCTATTATTGCGACTTTGCATCCCGTTCTAAATCCCGGATCAACCCCCATAATGACTTTATGACCTGCAGGTGAAGCAAGCAGAAGGTTCTTTGCGTTTTTTGCAAATACGTTAATTGCTTCTTTATCTGCTTCTTCCATTTTTAAAAGGAATATCTCAACCTGAAGAGACGGATAAAGATGTCTGTCAAAAGCCGTCTTCATAGATGTATAAAGCTCGGGATAAAACAGGCACATGTTGCTTTTTACAGTTTTCTTGGCTATTATGTCTATGGCTTGTTCGGAATCGACATCTATTTTCCATGTCAGCACGTTTTCTTTTGCGCCTCTTCTTATTGCAAGTATTCTGTGAGAAACTATTGCTTTAACCGGTTCTGAGTAATCATAGTACATTTCAAACTTTGTTTTTTGGTCTTCAAAACCTTTTCTTACTTTAGATTTTAAAACGCCGGTATTTAATATGAAACTTCTTATTAACCCTCTGAATACGGCGTTGTCAGATATTTGTTCGGCAAGAATGTCTATTGCTCCCGATAATGCCTGCTGTACCGTTTCGATGCCTTTTTCTTTATTCAAATACTTTGATACAATTTCATCTTTATTTGCTTTTCCGACCATTATTTTTTGTTCAAGTATTTCATTTGCCAAAGGTTCCAGACCTTTTTCTTTCGCTACAGTTGCTTTTGTCGTTTTTTTAGGTTTAAAAGGAAGATAAATATCTTCGAGTTTCTGTTTTTCTTTACATTCCTGTATTTGTTTTTGTAATTCCGGGGTAAGTTTCTTTTGTTCTTCTATGCTTTTTAATACTGTTTCTTTTCTTGTTTCTATTTCAATATAATACTGGAGCTTATCCGCAACGTTTCTGACTTCAGTTTCGGTTAAATTTCCTGTTTTTTCCTTTCTGTATCTTGAAATAAACGGAACAGTATCTCCCTGTCCAAGCATGCTTACTGTGCTTGAAACGGAAGCTGTATTTATATTAAGGTCTTCGGATATCCACTGAATGATTTTTTGAGCGCTCATGTTGTTAGTTCCTTTTGAACATAAAAAAGGAGTTAATCATAGAAAAGGGCATTTTTCAGGATTAACTCCGTATTTTATTATTTTTTTCCGACAATTTTGAAGACTTTTGTTCCGCAATCAGGGCAAACTCCCTTGATTGCCTTCATTCCGTTCTTCATAATGACATCTTCAGGATTTTTAACTTCTACTTGTTTTTTACATTTCATGCATCTTGCTTCTGCCATTTTCGGGCCTCCGTTACTAAACTATTGAGTGTCAATACTCTACTTTTTTTTATTTGATTTGTAAAGAGGCAAGTATGCGTGATTTTAAAAGGCGCGGCCGGTTTTTATATATGCAAAATAAAAAAACCCGATTGTTTTATCGGGCTTTTTTATTTTATTTTTTAAACAATATTATTTCTTTTTTGCTTTCTTAACTGCTTTTTTAACAACTTTCTTAGCAGCTTTTTTTACAGCTTTTTTTGCAACTTTCTTAACAGCTTTCTTAGCGGCTTTTTTCTTCTTTGTTCCGCCTCTGCTCATCTTTGCTCTTGAAATGTCGCCGTTTTTGTCTAAGAAATAAAGATATCCTTTTTCTTTCTTTACGCCTGCTTTAGCAACTTTGCTGGCTTTTCCGCCTTTTTTTCCGCCTCTTGCCATTGCTGCTCTTGAAACGTCACCGTCTTTATCGATGAAGTAAAGATATCCGTCTTCCCTTTTTACACCAACTTTAGCAACTTTTTCTGCCATTGTTTTGCCCCTCCTTAATAAAATTACTACTATTAATAATAAGCCTGCTAAACTGCATTAACTGTTAGTTTTTGAGCCGGACGAACATTCTTTTTTAGTAATTATTTTATCTTTTAACCAGCTGTCTACAACGTCTTTTGAAAACCTGTATTGTTTGCCGATTTTGGAAGCAGGAATTTTTTTTTGTCTGATCAAGTTGTATATCGTAGATTTTCCTATACCTAAGTATTCGGATAATTCTTTGATATCCATAACTTGTTTATTATCAGTTTTGTTTTCCATTTGTTATCACTCATTATCTTTATTTTGTTTTTACAGCTGTAATTTTATTTTATTTATTTAATTTTGTCAATAGGTATTGTTTATTATTTAATTTTGTAATTTATTTTTGTTTGTTTCTTTAATTTAGTAAACAGTATTATTTAGTTCTATTTAAAACTTTTTAAATAGAATTAATATTAATTAAAGTTATTATTTTCTGTTTGTTGTGATTTGTTGTAAAAATAGAAATGTTTTTTAGTTTGGTTAATTTTACAGAGTTTTTTATTTAGGATAAGTCAGCTGTTGTTCAAAATAAGAAGGTTCCAAAGAGTCAATGCCTTTTCTGTATAAGTTATTGAAAAGATATTTTGATATTGACTGCATTGTCAAAACGTCTGCCATTGCTCTGTGCTGTTCTTTTACTTCAATTTCCAAAATTTCGGCAATATTGCCGAGTTTGTTTGAAGCAAAAGAAAAGTATTGTCTTGATATTGTCAGAGTATCTATAAAATACATCTCCGGAGGTTTAACATAATTTTCCATAATTTCTTTTGAAACAAAATTTAAATCGAAAGAAGCGTTATGGCAGACTAAAACAAAGCCGTCTATAAACTTGGCGACTTCATCAGCAACTTCCGAGAATTTAGGCGAATCTTTTACCATATCGTCGGTAATACCGTGTATTTTTGAACACGCTTCCGGTATAAGCTGGTTTGGGTTTATTAATTTGTTAAAAGTCGTTTCTGCTCCGTCGCATATTTTAAGCATTGCAATTTCGCAGATTTTAGCGCCCTGACTTATTGACAAACCTGTTGTTTCTATGTCCAAATAAACAAGATTATTCGGATTGTTTGTTCTCATTAATGGAGGTATCATATATTTCCTTAAAAGTCTATTTATTCATTATAACATTTTTTTGTGCAAAAAATAAAAATATTTGTCCGGATATTGTATAAGTAAAAAAATATATTGTAGAATATATAAAATATATCACATAAAAAGGAAACGGGTAAAATGGATACAAAAAAAACAGAATCAAAATATTTGATGCAAACATATAGCAGGTATGACTTGGTTGTAAAAAGAGCAAAAGGACAATTTGTCTGGGATGAAAAAAATAAAAAATATCTTGATTTCTTTTCAGGCATAAGCGTATGCAATCTTGGACATTGCAACCCTGTTGTCAATGCCGCAATAAAAAAACAAGTTGACAGCTTTGTTCATGTTTCAAACCGTTACTATGCTAAAGTTCAGGCGGAGCTTGCCGAATCTTTAATGAAAAAATCTTTTCCTGACGGTAAAGTTTTCTTGTCAAATTCCGGCGCGGAAGCAAATGAATGCGCCATTAAAATAGCAAAAAAATGGGGTATAGACAATCCTTCAAAAGAAGGTGAAAAAAAGATTGAAATAATAAGTTTTGAAAATTCTTTCCACGGAAGGACTCTTGCAACCCTTTCGGCTACCGGACAGAAAAAATTTCATGAAAGTTTCAGGCCTTTGCCTGAAAAATTTGTTTTTGCGAAATTTAACGATATCGATTCCGTAAAAAAATTAATAAATTCAAAAACGGCCGCTATCCTTGTTGAAATTGTGCAGGGAGAAGGCGGAATACAAATCGCAGATAAAAATTTCATAAAAGGATTAAGAGAGCTTTGCGACAAACACAACCTTCTTTTGATATTTGATGAAATACAATGCGGTATGGGCAGAACCGGAAAACTTTTTGCATGGCAGAATTTAGGAGTAAAGCCTGACGTTTTTACTTTGGCAAAAGCTCTTGCAAACGGACTGCCTATAGGAGCTACGGTAGCAAATAAAAAAACTTCCGAAGTTCTTTTGTCGGGAGACCACGGTTCAACGTTCGGAGGAAATCCTGTCTCTTGCGCTGCGGCGGTATCCGTGCTGAAATTGATGACGCCGAAACTTTTAAAAGACGTTTCGGAAAAAGCGAAATATTTTGTTAAAGGTCTCAATGTCCTGAAGAAAGAATATAAAATGATAAAGTCCGTCAGAAATATGGGATTGCTTATCGGTGTTGAACTTGATTTGCCCGGTAAAGATATAGTAGAATTTTGCATGAATAAAGGCCTTCTTATAAACTGTACGCAGGGAAACGTTTTAAGATTTCTGCCTTCATTTGTAATCACAAAAAAAGATATTGATTTTACAATTAAAATACTGGGGGAAGCATTCAAATGGCAAATGTTAAAAAAGTAGTCGTAGCTTATTCCGGAGGTCTTGACACTTCAATTATTATTTCATGGATAAAAGAAAAATATAATGCTGAAGTCGTAGCTTGCTGCGTAAACGTCGGTCAGGGGAAAGAACTTACAGGTCTTAAAGAAAAAGCGATAAAAACAGGAGCGTCAAAAGCTTATATAATTGATGCGCAGAAAGAATTTGTTACGGAATATATATATCCTGCGATAAAAGCAAACGCTCTTTACGAAAACAGATATCTTCTCGGAACTTCTCTGGCAAGACCTGTTATCGCAAAAAAAATTATTGAAATTGCGAAGAAAGAAAAAGCCGATGCAATCTGCCACGGCGCAACAGGAAAAGGAAACGATCAGGTAAGGTTTGAACTTGCTTTTAAAGCATTGATGCCTGAAGCAAAAATTATCGCTCCTTGGAGAGAATGGGATATAAAATCGAGAAACGACGCAATAGATTATGCAAAGAAAAGAGACATTCCGGTTCCTGTTACTAAAGCAAAACCTTATTCTTCAGACGCCAATTTGTGGCACATATCTTATGAAGGCGGAATATTGGAAGATACCGAAAACGAATATGATGAAGATATGTTTCAGATGACGGTGTCTCCTAAAGATGCTCCTAATAAGGAAACTTATGTAAAAATAGATTTTGTAAAAGGTATTCCTGTGGCAATCAACGGGAAAACTTTCGAGCCTGTTTCACTTATAAAGAAACTTAATGAAGTCGCAGGGGCAAACGGAGTCGGAAGAATAGATATAATTGAAAACCGTTTGGTCGGTATGAAATCAAGAGGAGTTTATGAAGCTCCTGCAGCGACGGTTTTGTATTTTGCGCATAACGAGCTGGAATCTATGACGATGGACAGAGATACGGCGCATTATAAAGAAATATTGTCGCATAAATATGCAGAACTCGCTTATAACGGAGTATGGTTCTCTCCTTTGAGAGAAGCTTTAGACGCTTTCATAAACAGCACTCAAAAATACGTAACCGGTTCTATAACTCTTAAGTTATATAAAGGTAATATTTTTGTAGTCGCAAGAAAAGCGAAAAGCCCTTTGTATTGGGAAGAACTTGCAACGTTTGACAAGGATGAAATTTATAACCAAAAAGACGCAGAAGGTTTTATAAACCTTTTCGGCTTACCTACAAAAGTTAACGCAATTTTAAGAAAAGGCAGATAAATGGAAAATTTCGAACAATTTATAGGATCTTTTTCTTTTGACAACAGGCTTGCGCATGCCGATATTATCGGTTCAATAGCCCACACGCAAATGCTTGTCAAAACAAAAATTATTTCTGCGGCGGAAGGCAAAAAAATAACAGCCGGATTAAACGCCATACTGAGAGATTTGAACAAAGGATGGAGTTTGCCTCAGGAAGAGGATATTCATTTTGCAGTTGAAAAAGAACTTATAAGAAGAATCGGCGCAGTAGGCGGGAAGATGCATACTGCAAGAAGCAGAAACGACCAGGTTGCCACAGATTTGAGATTGTATGTAAGACAAGAAATTAATGAAATTATTGAAATGATAACGTGTTTTCAGTCTGTTCTTGTAAAAAAAGCGGAGGAAAGCATAGACGTAATAATGCCCGGCTATACTCATTTGCAGCCTGCCCAGCCTGTAATCGGTTCGCATCATCTGCTTGCATATGCCTGGATGGCGGAAAGAGACAAACAGAGATTTATTGACTGTTTAAAAAGAACGAATGTTATGCCTTTGGGGAGCGCGGCTCTTGCCGGAACGTCTTTTAAAATAGACAGAAAATATACAGCTGAACTTTTGGGTTTTGATGCTGTCAGCGATAACTCTCTTGACGCTGTGAGCGACAGAGATTTTGCCGGAGAATATATTTTTGATCTTTCAATGACGGCAATGCATTTGTCAAAGCTCAGCGAAGAAATAATTATTTGGTCCTCGGTTGAATTTAACTTTATAAAAATAGACGATAAATTTACTTCAGGCTCTTCAATTATGCCTCAAAAAAGAAACCCTGACTGCGCGGAAATAATAAGAGGCAAAACGGGAAGGGTTTTCGGCGATTTGATTGCAATGCTTACAATTATGAAAGCTTTGCCTATAGCTTATAACAGAGATTTGCAGGAAGACAAACCTCCTGTTTTTGACGCTACCGATACGGTAAAATTATGTTTGGGCGTAATTACCGATTTAATGAAAACTTTTTCATTTAAAAAAGAAAATACTTTAAAAAGTACGGAAAAAGGTTTTTTACAGGCTACGGAAATAGCCGATTATCTTGCAAGAAAAAACATCCCTTTCAGAACGGCCCACGGAATAGTAAAGGACATTGTTCATTACTGTATAAAAAATGAAAAGACTTTAGAATCTTTGTCTGTCGCCGAATATAAAACCTTTTCTGAAGTTATAAACAAAGATATATATTCGTTTATAGCCGTAAAAAATATAGTTGATGCAAAAACTTCTTCAGGCGGTACGTCTAAAAAGTCGGTGCTGAAACAAATTTCGGATTTAAAAAAACTTATAAAAACAAAAAGGTGACAATGGTTAAAATCAAAATAGTATTGTTGGTTGTTTTGTTTGCCGCCGTTCCTCTGTTTTCCGAACAGACGGAAAGAGTATTGACAGAAGAAGCTTGTATAAACCTCGCGTTAAATATAAATCATGACATTTTGATATACAGCCAGAATATATTATTTGCAGAAGAAAGAGTTAAAGAAGCAAAAACTTTATATCTGCCTATAATGGACTTAAATTTAAACGCTTCAAAATTCAGTAACGACGCTCCTACCATTATAAATTCGACTTCGCTTCCTGCATCTTTTTATCTTCCGGCAGGCAACAGGGATTCTTTGTATTCCGCAAGGATTGCTTTATGGCAGAATATTTATAACGGCGGCAAAACGTCTGCCATAAACAGATTGGCAAAAATAAACCTTTCACAGATTAAAAATAATTCAAAAATTAAAAGAAACGAAGTAATTACAAAAGTAAAAATAGATTTTTACAAAAATATAGCGTTAAAAGAAAAAATGAATGTTTACAAACGCGAAATAGAAAGATTGTCGGCGTATAAAAGTCAAAAATATGCCGACCAAATAGAAGATTTAAAAAACAGCCTTGATATGGTTGCCCACCAGTATGAAATCCAGATGCTTGATTTTATAAGTCTGCTAGGATTAAGCCTTGACACAACAGTTGAGCTTATAGGAAGCATGGAAACGGTCAAAATAGACCTTACCCTGCAGCAGTGCGTTTTATGGTCTTATCAGTTCAGACCTGAAATGAAAGGAACTCAGTATCAGGAATCGATAGACGGTATAGCCGTAAATCTTTTGACTATGGAAAAATATCCTACCGTTATGCTCGGAGCTTCTTATGACTGGATGGGTAATGAAGTTGACGGCACCGAAAAAGACTGGTATTTTACCTTGAATATTAATTATCCTATATTTGACGGCGGAGCAATATTCACAAAGGTAAAACAAAAACAGATTAAGGCAAGACAGGCTACTCTTGAGAGATCAAAAGCCGAAGAAAAGATAAAGCTTGAAGTAAGAAAGGCTTTTAACGAATACAGCTTTTGGTACAACAAAGCGCTTACGGCCAAAAATACAAAAAATGATGAAAATAACGTTGAAAAAGCCATATCGCAGATTGATATTAAATACAATTATCTGAAAAGTTTATTTGAGCTGGAATTGGCTATAGGTAAACAGATTTCAGATTCAAATCTTAAAACATTAGAATAAATCTTATGAAAAATAAAAAATTTTTTTCAATAATATTAACAACGGTAATATTATTTTTTTATACTTCTGCGTTTTGTTTTGACCAGGAAGTTTTCTTGCAGGATTTCCTTTGGGATAAAGTGTCGAATCTTTCGGTTTCACAAAGACCTAAAATTATTTTGGTGCTCGGCGGCGGCGGTGCCAGAGGTTTTGCTCATATAGGCGTTCTTAAAGCTCTTAGAGAAGCAAACATCCATATAGATATGGTTGTCGGAACAAGTATGGGAGCGCTTGTAGGCGCTTTGTACTGCGCCGGAGTCCCTGTCGAAAAAATAGAAGATATAAGCGAGAAAACGAAATGGGAAGATATAACGAATATGGGTTATATTTCTCTGTTTAAAATGCTTGTCGCCGAAAAATTACTGTCAACTGAAAGACTTGAAACATATGTAAGAAAAAATATCGGAGACTTACAGTTCTCACAGCTTGACATTCCTTTTGTATGCGTTGCCACCGATATTACTACCGGAGAAAAAATAATTTTGAAAGAAGGCAACGTTGCCGTGGCCGCAAGGGCAAGCGCTACGATTCCGGGCGTTTTTGCCCCGGTTGAATATTCCCAAAGATACCTTGTAGACGGCGGGCTTGTGGAGAATATTCCTGTTTCTGTCGCAAAATTGTTTGATCCCGACGTGGTAATAACAGTTGCCGTCAGCGCAGATATAACAAAAAACCAGTTTAATAATGTTTTTTCAACGCTGTTCCAGGCTATTTATATACAGGGGCAGAAGAGCGATGAAATGAATTTGAGCATGTCTGACGTGGTGATAAAACCAAGAGTCGGAGATATAAGCGCAGTTAATTTAAACAGGGCAAAAGACTGTATAGATGCCGGTTTTATTGCTGGCAAAGAAAGTATCAGTAAAATAAAAGAAGTAATAATTAAAAAGACATATGAAAAAAATATACAATAAAATTATAATTTTGATAATTTTGTTTGTTTCTGTTTTTGTTTTTGCTGCGGAAACGTTTTACAATGAGCAGACGCTTGTTGATGAAGCGTCAAAAGCAAAAACAAATAAACAGCAGGTTTCTTCGAACAGGAATTTGCTGTCTTATTATATGAACCAAAAAAATTATGAAAAAGCTTTTCCTGTATGCGAAAAACTTTTAAAATTGAATTTGTCAAAAAAACAAAAATATTATCTTTATATGGATGCGGCCGTAACTTGCCAAAATCTCGGTCATGTTGAAGATTCGATAGAGTATTTTAAAGAAGCGGAATATATATATCCTAAAAAAATTGATCCGAAAATAATGCTCGGAAAAATATATTTTGAAAACGATTTATACGAGCTTGCAAAAAACAAATTTTACGAAGCTCTTCAAATAGATATTAAATCAGTTACGGCAAGCATATGGCTTGGGGATATATACAGATTGCAGAGTAATTTTAAAGCGGCTCTTGAGTATTATGAATATGCGCAAAAATTAAGAGACAATCTGGATATATCAGTATATCTGCATACCGCCGAAGCAGCGAAAGAGCTCGGATTGACGGATAAAGCGATAAATATATTGGAAAAAATATATAAATCCGATCACAGAAAAGACGTCAGTCTTATGCTTTCTTCATTATATAAAGAGCAGGGAAGATACAAAGACGCCGAGGAAAAACTTTCTTATTTGATAAATAACACAAACGTTAAAGACATTGAGTTATATGCAAATCTTGCGGCGTTGTGCATCACGTCAAAAGAATATGAAAGAGCAAAAAAACTTCTGCTTGATTTTAAAAGCTCAAATAAAACAAAAGAGAACAGGGAAGTTATAGATTTGCTTTTGGCGGATGTGTATTTCAGCTTGTCGGAAAAAGAAACTGCAAGGCAGCTGCTGAAAGAAGTTGATAAGTATACGGACTCTGATTATATAAAACTTCATACTGAACATTTTTTAAAAATTTATAAATAAATATGTCTTTTTGAGAATATGAATTAATTGACACATTTGTTAGTAATTGTTAAAATCTTCAAAGCTGTTAAGATATTTTGAACATCAAAAAATGGAACAAAAGGAGTTTTTACATGGCTAAGTTTGTGTATTTTTTCGGTGGCGGAAAAGCAGACGGTAACGGCAGTATGAGAAACCTTTTAGGCGGAAAAGGTGCAAACCTTGCTGAAATGGCAGGACACAAAGCACTTAAACTTCCGGTACCTCCAGGATTCACAATTACGACGGAAGTTTGTACATATTATTACGATCACAACAAATCTTACCCAAAAGAACTTACAAAACAAGTAGATGCGGCTTTAAAAAATGTTGAAAAAATTATGGGCAAAAAATTCGGAGACGAAAAAGATCCTCTTTTAGTGTCCGTAAGATCCGGCGCAAGATCCTCAATGCCGGGCATGATGGAAACGGTTTTAAACGTAGGTCTTACCACAAAAACAATCCCTGCCTTAATAGCAAAAACAAAAAATGAAAGATTTGTATATGATGCATACAGAAGACTTATAATGATGTATTCCGACGTTGTTATGGAAAAAGCCGCCGGAATAGAACCTGCCGACGACATGGGAATCAGAAAACAGCTTGAAAGAATAATGGAAGAAGCAAAAAAAGTAAAGAAAGTTTCGTTAGATACGGAACTTGATACCGAAGATTTAAAAAAACTCTGCGATCTCTTTAAGAAAAAAGTCAAAGAAGTTTTAGGCTCGGCATTTCCTGACGATCCTATGAAACAGCTTTGGGGCGGAATATCGGCCGTATTTGCTTCATGGAACGGAAAAAGAGCAATTGCTTACAGAAAAATAGAAGGCATTCCTGACGAATGGGGTACTGCTGTCAACGTTCAGTCGATGGTATTCGGTAATATGGGCGAAAATTCCGCAACAGGAGTTGCTTTTACAAGAAATCCAGGCAACGGTGATTCGAGATTTTACGGAGAATATCTTGTTAACGCCCAAGGCGAAGACGTTGTAGCGGGTATAAGAACGCCTGCTCCGATAAATGAAGCTTCAACGAGTATTCAAAATAAGACTGAAAAAACTCTTGAAAAACTTATGCCTAAAGTATACAAAGAGCTTTTTACAATACAGAAAAAATTGGAAAAACATTATAAAGATATGCAGGATATAGAGTTTACTGTTCAAGACGGCGTTTTGTGGATGCTGCAGTGCAGAAACGGTAAAAGAAACGGTCCGGCTGCCGTAAAAATGGCTATGGACATGATAAAAGAAAAGCTCATAACGAAAGAAATGGCTATTATGAGAGTTTCTCCTGCACAGCTCGATGAACTTTTACATCCTATAATTAATCCTAAGAGTGAAGCTTCCGCAAAAATTTTGGCAAAAGGTCTTCCTGCAGGTCCCGGCGGAGCTAACGGGATGATAGTTTTTTCAGCTGAAGATGCTGTAGAATGGAATGAAAAAGGCAAAAAAGTCATTCTTGTAAGAGAAGAGACAAACCCTGAAGACGTTGAAGGTATGAGATCTGCTCAGGCCGTTCTTACCGCAAGAGGCGGAATGACCTCTCACGCCGCTCTTGTCGCAAGAGGCTGGGGAAAATGCTGTATCGTAGGATGCAGCGATATCAAAGTCGATTTGGCTAAAAAAACAATGACAATCGGCAATAAAGTTTTTAAAGAAGGCGAATATATTACGCTGAACGGAACGAAAGGTAATGTTTATGAAGGAGCGTTGGAAATGGTTGACGCGACTAATAATACTCTTTTGTTCGATTTCCTTAAGATATGCGATTCTGTAAGAAAATTGAAAATCAGAACAAACGCCGATACGCCGGAAGATGCAAAAAAAGCAAGATTGTTCGGCGCTGAAGGTATAGGCCTTTTCAGAACGGAACATATGTTTTACGGCGAAAATGCCGATAAACCTTTGTTTGCTTTGAGAAAGATGATAGCTTCAACTACAACTGAAGAAAGAAAAAAAGCTTTAAAAGAAATGTTCCCTTTTATGAAAGCAAGCATTAAAGGAACAATGGAAGCTATGGACGGATATGCCGTAACGATAAGACTTTTGGATCCTCCTCTGCATGAGTTTATTCCTAGAGAAAAAGCTCAGCAGGAAGCTATTGCCGCAAGCTTGAAAATCAGCCTTGCCGAATTCCAAAAAAGAGCAGAAATGCTTCATGAAAGCAATCCGATGATGGGACACAGAGGCGTAAGACTCGGCGTTACATATCCGGAAATAACGGAAACGCAGGTCAGAGCTATATTTGAAGTTGCCGCTGAACTGTCAAAGAAAGGAAAGAAAGTCCATCCTGAAATAATGGTTCCTGTTGTATGTTCTGACAACGAATTAAAAATGCAAAAAGAAATAGTCGAGAAAGTTCATAAAGAAGTTTTGGCTGCGATGAAAATAAAAAAACTCGATTACTCTTTCGGAACTATGATAGAAATTCCTAGAGCCGCTCTTTTGGCTGATAAACTTGCCAAGACGGCGGAATTCTTCTCTTTCGGAACAAACGATCTTACACAAATGAGTTTCGGTTTCTCAAGAGATGATATCGGCAGCTTCCTCGGAGATTATCTGAATGCGAAAGTTCTTCCTTCGGATCCTTTCCAGACAATAGACCAGGACGGAGTCGGAGCATTAATTAAGACGGGTCTTACTTTGGGCAGAAAGACAAGAAAAGATATGAAAATCGGTATCTGCGGCGAACACGGCGGCGAACCGAAATCTATAGAGTTCTGTAATTCTATAGGAATGACATATGTTTCTTGTTCTCCTTTCAGAGTTCCTATAGCAAGACTTGCCGCAGCGCAGGCCGTCATTAAGCAAAAAAGTAAAAAATAATAAGTTTAATAATATTATCGGTCCGGCATAATTTATGCCGGACCGATAAAAAATTTACAAGGATTTTTATGAATTTCATAAGCAAAGTTTATGCATTTTTATTTTCGGCGTGTTTTTTGTTTTTCGTTTTGTCTTCGTATTGTTATGCGGCGCAAAAATCCATTTCTTACAACGGAGAAGATATCCTTAAGATCAGCCTTTTGAACACAAGCTTTTCTCCGAACGGAGACGGTATTGCCGACGAGCTTGTTTTTAATTTTAATTTTGTAACAGATAAGGTTAAAATCAAAAACTGGCAGATAGAAATTATTAATTTGCAGACGAATGAAGTCGTAGAAACTTTTTCTTCCGATAACGGAATTCCTAAAATATTAAAATGGGACGGCGTACAAAAAAAGAAAGGAATAGTTGAAGGCGTTTATAAATATGTTTTTACCGCTGTTATAAACGACAGGAATATAGAAATAGAACAAAGCAATATAATTTTGGATGTTACGCCTCCGTATTTATCGTTAAGAACTTCGGCTAATATGGTTGTTTTAAAAGAAAACAAGTTCGCAAAGAATATAATTTTTTCTTTAAGCGTAGGAGATGAATCTTCAATAGATATTAATAAAAGCAAACTGGGGATAGAAAACTCTAAAGGCGAGCTTGTCAAAGAATGGCTTTTTTCTGCGACGCAGTACATTCCTCAGAAAATTGTCTGGAACGGGAAAGACGGCAAAAACAAACAGGTGCCGGCAGGAGTATATAAAGCCGTTTTGTCTGTATATGACATAGTTGATAATAAAGGAACTGTTTCCCAGGATATAACCGTTTTTGACAAAATGCCTTCGGAAGATCTTTCGGAAATAAAGATAGAAAGAGATCCGAGAGGTTTGGTTATAAATTTATACAGCGATGTTTGGTTCGGGATTGACGGCTCAAAATTTAAGAAAAATGTTCAGAAATCTCTGAAAAGAATAGTCAGATTGTTGCAGGAATATCCTGAAACGCATGTCTTAATCGAAGGTTACTCGAATTTTGCCGAAGCAGACGATGAAAACATGGGACTGTCAAGACAAAGAGCGGCAGATGCTTTTTCGTTTTTTGTTAAAGAAGGAATATCGGCAGACAGATTGGAGTTTGTCGGTTACGGAGAAGATACCTCTGACTATGCGGGCATAATTTACCGCGGGAAAAATTTAAACAGAATAATAAGCGTTGTTATGCCTCAGCAGACAAATAAAAAATTTGCGCCGAAACAAAAATAACCGCCATTAAAATAACATTAAAAAACAAGAGGAAAGAAACATAATATTCTTTCCTCTTGTTTTATTGTATAAACAATCCTTTTTTTATAAAATAGTATGATATAATAGAATAAAATATTTTTTGATAAGAGGTAGTATATATGCTAAAACCAAAAGTTTCTATAATCGGGTGCGGTAATGTCGGCATGAGATATGCTTATGCTTTGATGATAAGCGGCACTGCAAGACAAATTACGCTTGTCGATTATAACATTGAAAAGGCCGAAGGAGAAGCCATGGATTTGTCTCATGGTGCTCCTTATACAAACCCTGTTGAAATAGTCGCAGGAACATATAAAGACGTCTCCGGTTCCGATTTGGTTGTCATAACAGCCGGCAAGAAACAAAAACCTGGTCAGACAAGGGTTGATTTGTTAAAAGACAATATAGATTTGTTTCGAACCATAATACCCGAGATAGTAAAATATGCTCCGAACGCAATTCTTCTTATAGCGTCAAATCCGGTGGATATTTTAACCTATGCGGCATATAAAATATCCGGTAAAAAAGCGTCATCAGTTATAGGTTCCGGAACTTTGCTTGATTCGGCAAGATTCAGATACGAGATTGCGAAACACTGCAATATTGACCCTAGAAGCATACATGCCTATATACTTGGCGAGCACGGAGATACGGAATTTCCTGTATGGAGCAAAGCGACTGTCGGCGGAGTCAATATAGATAAATATTGTATGCTGTGCGATAATACAGACGGGTGCAATCATAAAGAAAAATTGGATGAAATATTTAAAAACGTAAAAAATTCAGCATATAACATCATTGAAAAAAAAGGAGAGACTTCATACGGGATAGGGCTTGCTCTGGTAAGAATTACGCAGGCTTTGCTCCAAAATGAAAATGCGGTGCTTCCAGTATCTGTCCTCGTCGAAGATTTCTGCGGGATAAACGACGCCTATTTAAGTTTGCCTGCCGTTATTAATGCGGAAGGTATCAGACAAGTGCAGAAACTTGAGTTTAATGATGCGGAAAAGCAGGCTTTTGTAAGCTCTGCCGAAATATTGAAAAAATTGTTAAAAGAAGTAGGTTTTTAACAAAAAGGAACGTAAAATGGATAAAAAAATCGCCTATGTCATATCATCAGCATTGGTCATATCGTCTGTTGTTTTAGGCATATTTTTCGTAATTGCCAAACAGCCTGAACAGACTATAAGAGTCGTCGGACAGGGAACAAAAAACATAATTTCTGATGTTGCTAAATGGAACATAAATATAAGCAAAAATACAGGCATCGCTAATCAGCAGGAAGGATATTCCCAAGTACGAAGCGAACTCAAAAAAATTAAAAAATTTCTAAACGACAATGCTGTCGAAGATAAAGATATTCTTATAGAGCCGGTAAATTCATATCCTCTCTACGGCAATAACGGCGTTAACGGATACTCTTTTAACCAGAGAGTCGTTGTGAGATCAAGCGACGTCGCAAAAATAGAAAATATGGCTTTGGATTCAGACCGAATGTCTCAGGCCGGCATTTTTCTGCAAAATTCGGCGATAGAATATTTTATTTCAAATCTTGCCGAGATGAAAGCGGAAATGTTGGCTATTGCGACTTCCGACGCTAAGTTGAGAGCGGAAGAAATTGCAAAGAGTACCGGCAATAAAGTCTGCAGTCTTGTTTCTGCGAAATCAGGAGTGTTTCAGATAAGGCAGCCTTTATCCACTGAAGTTTCTGATTACGGTATATATAATACGTCATCTAAAGAAAAAGAAGTAGTCGTAACTGTTTCGGCAGTATTTAACATAAAATAACGGAGAAAGATATAATGTCAAAAATAGACGGAAAATTAAAAACTGAAAGTATTTTGGTGCACGGGGGACAGGAACCTGATCCTAATACCGGGTCAATTGCCGTACCTATTCATCAAACGACTGCTTATCAGTTTGACAGCACTCAGCATGCTGCGGATTTATTTGCTTTAAAACAGTTCGGTAATATTTACGTAAGACTTCAAAATCCTACTACGACGGTTTTTGAGAAAAGAATGGCTTTGCTTGACGGGGGAGTAGGAGCTCTTGCCGCCGCAAGCGGCATGGCCGCTGTATCTCTTGCGGTTTTAAATATTGCTCAGTGCGGCGATGAAATAATTGCGGCAGACAGCCTTTACGGAGGAACTTATACTCTTTTCTCAAATACCTTTAAGAAGTTTGGAATTAAGGTTCATTTTATAAAAACGTCGGATTTGGCCGGCATACAGAAACTTATAAATGAAAAGACAAAAGCGATATATGCCGAAACTTTAGGTAATCCGAAACTTGATATTTCTGATATTGAAGAATTGGCGGAACTTGCGCACAAAAACGGGATTCCTTTAATAGTTGACAATACTTTAACGCCTTATATTTTGAAACCGATAGAGTACGGCGCCGACATAGTAGTTTATTCGGCGACGAAATTTCTTTGCGGGCACGGAACTTCATTAGGCGGAGTTATCGTAGATTCAGGCAAGTTTAACTGGGATAACGGTAAGTTTCCTATTATAAGCGCTCCGGACGAGTCGTATCACGGCTTAAAATTTACGGAAGCTTTTAAACCTTTCGGGAACATTGCTTACATAGTGAAAGCAAGAGTTAATTTGATGAGGGATTTAGGATCGGTAATCTCTCCTTTTAATTCTTTCCTGTTTTTGCAGGGACTTGAAACTTTGCATTTGAGAATGGAAAGACATTGCGAAAACGCGGCAAAAATCGCGGAATTTCTCAGAGGCAACAGTAATGTCGCGTGGATTAATTATCCCGGTTTTGAAGATAATTCGGAGTATAAAAGAGCAAGAAAATATCTTAAAAAATATTCAGGTTCTCTTATCGGTTTCGGTATAAAAGGCGGTATAAACGCAGGTAAGAAATTTATAGAATCTTTGGAATTGATTTCTCATGTGGTTAATTTGGGAGATGCGAGAACTTTGGCTACTCATCCGGCTACAACTACCCATCAGCAGCTTTCGAAAGAAGAGCAGCTGGCTTCCGGTGTAACCGAAGATTTTATAAGATTATCTATAGGAATAGAAAACACTGAAGATATAATCGCCGATCTTGATAATGCTCTTAAAAAATCACAAATTTAGCGAGAGGTACGAATTTTGGTTATAAAAACAAACAGAAGCGTCGGTATAGTTGAAACGAAATATTTTACTTTTAATGATTTAATTCTTGAAAATAAACATAAATTGCCGAACGTTACGGTGGCATATGAAACTTACGGGACGTTAAATGAAAAAAAAGACAATGCTATTTTGATAGCCCATGCTTTTACTGGAGACGCCCATTGCGCCGGATATCATGAAGGCGATGAAAAGCCGGGCTGGTGGGAAGGCATGGTAGGTCATAAAAAAGCTTTTGACACGGATAAATATTTTATTATCTGTTCAAATGTTCTCGGCGGATGTCAGGGAACGACCGGGCCTTCTTCAATAAATCCTGAAACAGGAAAAGAGTACGGAACTGATTTTCCCGTAATTTCAATGGCTGACATAGTAAAAGTACAGAAAAAACTCATAGATTATTTAGGCATAGAAAAGCTGTTTTGTGTTGCAGGCGGATCAATGGGAGGCATGCAGGTTTTACAATGGGCAATGTCTTATCCTGAACAAATACGTTCTGCGATACCTATTGCTTCTACAATGAGGCATACTCCGCAGCAAATCGCTTTTAACGAAGTCGGCAGACAGTCCGTAATGGCTGATGTTACATGGAAAGACGGTCATTATTATCAAACAGGCAATCCTGACAGAGGGCTTGCCGTGGCAAGAATGCTCGGACATATAACTTATATGAGCGATGTGTCAATGCAGAAAAAATTTCCGATAAAAGAAAAAGAAAAAAGCGTTAATTTTAATTTTAATGCTGATTTTGAAGTAGAGGAATATTTAAGATACAGAGGCAGCGCTTTTGTTAAGAGATTTGATGCCAATACTTATTTATATATCTCAAAAGCGATGGATCACTTTGACGTTCAGAAAGAAGAATTTCTCCCTTTAGGGAAAAACATAAAAATAAAGTTTTTGGTTATATCTTTTAAATCTGACTGGCTGTATCCTGCTTATCATTCCGAGAATATTGTTAAATATTTAAAAATGAGAAGGCAGAGCGTAACGTATTGCAATATACATTCTACTTACGGACACGACGCTTTTTTGCTGGAAATAAAAGATGAAACAAATTTAATAAAAAATTTTTTAGGTAATTTATATAACGAGGTTAACGGTGTCAAATAAAAATATTTTGTTGTCTCATTTAAAAATCGCAGATATTGTTGACGCAAATTCCGCTGTTTTGGATTTGGGTTGCGGCAACGGCGATTTGATGGAATATCTTGAAAAAAACAAAAACGTAAATTCACAGGGCGTTGAAATATCCGAAGACGCGATATATAAATGCGTTGAAAAAGGGCTTTGCGTCCTGCATTCAGATATTGACGGAGCTCTTGAAGATTATCCGAGCGGCAGTTTTGATTTTGTCATATTGAGCCAAAGTCTTCAGCAGGTTAAAAGAATAGATAATGTTTTGGAAGAATCTTTAAGAATAGGGAAAAAAGTTATAATAGCTTTTCCTAACTTTGCGCATATTTCTTTAAGAATGATGCTCTTTTTTCAAGGAATGGCGCCTGTTGCCAAAGCACTGCCGGACAGATGGAACGATACTCCTAACATAAGATTTTTAAGCATAAAAGATTTCGAAAATTTTTGTGCGGAAAAGAAATATAAAATAACGGAAAAATACTTCATAAGCAACAGCAGATATACGTATATTCTGCCGAACCTTTTAGCGCAGCAGGCAATATTTGTAATAACAATATAAAAATATAATAAATAACAATTGAGATTTGTTTATGAAAATAATAATAAATAAAATTCTCTTTGTCTTTACTTCATTATTGATTGCGCTGCTGGCTTTTGAAATTATTTTAAGGATTTTGGGTTTTTCCGTATCGGCTTACCAAAATTACGCAAATAATAAGAAATTAAACAAAGCCTCCCAGTGCAGAATAATGTGTTTAGGCGAATCCATGACAGCCGGACAGTATCCTTTGCAGCTGCAGAGGATATTGGATAAAAAATATCCCGGCAAATTCGCTGTTATTGACTGCGGCATAAGAGGAACAGTCCTTGAAGTGATTTACATGCTGCTGGACATGAATATTGAAAAATATAATCCTGACATCGTGATATGTATGATGGGCAACAACAACGGTTTTTTTATGAATCAGGATTATATTAACAAAATAAATCTCGACAACAGTAGAAGCAGAATAAAACTGTATAAGTTATATTTGCTGCTTATCAAAGGGCATATAGATAATTTGAAAGATTTGTATTTCAATAAAAAAACGCTTAATGCAGATTCAAAAAATGAAAGAGCATATTATAAAATAACAGACACTTACAGAAAATATAAAATCTTCAATAAAATAGTCTATGAAAGAGCATTGAAAGCTCTTGATATGAATTTTAGATTTCATAAAATTGATTATTACAGAATAGTTATTGTCAATAATTTAATAAAAGATAATTATAAAAAAGCTGTGTTTTTTATAAACAAACTGCTTGATGATAATGAAGTGATAGAACCTCTCTCGGATTATTATTCGTTAATAGAAATTAATTCAATGGTGCGCCAATTTCTTACTGAAGAGCAAAAAACGAAAATGCTTGATAAAATATCTTCAATAAAAACGGACAGATCTCTGGGCAGCGTTGCAGTAGATTATATAAGACAGAAAAAATTCTCTAAAGCCGAAGAGTTTTTTGATATGACCGACGAATTAAGAATGAATTTTCCTAATCAGGAAACAAACAGAATGTACAGGCTGATTGTAAAAAAGCTTATAGATAACGATATAAAAGTTATCTGTATGCAGTATCCCGTAAGAGATGTCAAAATACTGCAGAATATTTTTAAAGATGAAGATTATTATGATAAAATAACGTTTGTAAGCAATGAGGATAACTTTAAAAAAGTATTAAAAACACGCGGATACGACAGCGTGTTTAAAGACCAGGTGTCCGGGGATATAGGTCATTGCAATAATTACGGAAATACTTTAATAGCGGACAATGCGGCTGCAGCATTGGAAAATTTAATGCGAAGCCGTTGTTTTAAATAATAAATTTTGTTTATTGAACTGTTTCATAAATTAAACGTCAATATGCGTTTTACATTAAAATAAAGTGTTAAAAAAAAGTCTGCTTATCATTATCGGTGTAATACTCTCTCTTGTCATGCTCGAAGTCATTATGCAGACGGCAGGGTTCGTTATTTCATCATACCAAAACTATGAAAACGGCAGAGAATTAAGAAAAAAGAGCCATTATAAAATAATATGTTTGGGCGAATCGACCACTTTCAGAGCTTATCCTGTTTCTCTGCAGAAAATGCTTGATGAAAAATATCCCGGTATGTTTTCTGTAATTGACTGCGGTATTCCGGGTTCAAAAATTCATATATTATTTGACCAACTCGGAGGAATGATATCAAAATACAAACCTGATTTCGCAATATGCATGATTGGCATTAACGACGGTTTTATTGCTTCGGATTACGACGGGCTTTCGAAAAAAAATGAATACGAATCTCTGAAAATATATAAATTGTACGAACTTTTAAAACAGCATTTGTCTGCGGAACGCAATAATATAAACGCTTTCAAATCTGAAAATGAAATTGAAGACGAGATGAAAGATGTTTACCGTTTTTACAATCTCAAAAAATATTCAGAAGCAGCCGATATATGTAAGAAAGTGCTCAGCGCAAATAATGCAAATATACATGCATCCGCTTTTCTTGCAATGCTGTATTCAAATCATTTGGGAAATCCTGACGGCGGTTACAAAATTGCATCGGATGCGCTTGGAAAAATTGACGGCAAAATTCCTGCCCGTATAAAAGATATGCTGTATGAGATTGTAATAGAGTACAGAAAAAAGCGTAACATTCAGCTTCAAGACATAATAGAAAAATTAATTGATGAGGAGCCTGAAGCAGTAAATCCTAAAATATACAGTTTTATAAAAGATTCCGCATATCCCGGACAAAAAGAAAAGATTTTGAAAAAAATGACGGAATTCAAAAATTATTCGGACCAGTATTACGGTTTAATGGCTATAGAAAGCATGGACGGAAAAGATTATAAAACAGCCGAAGAATATTTTAAAACGGCCGAAGAAATAAGAATGAATTATCCAAATAATTATACTTACTATTATTATAAGCTTATCGTAGGGGAATTGCTGAAAAACAATGTTCGCGTAATATGCATGCAATACCCTGTAAGAAGTATAGAACCGTTAAGAAAAATGTTTGAAAAAGAATCTTATTACGGCAGTCTTACTTTTGTGAGCAACGAAAAGAGTTTTAAGAGTATGTTAAAGAAAAATAAATACAGAGACCTTTTTTTCGACCAGTTTGCCGGAGACTTTGGACATTATAATGAAAAATCAGGAACGGTTATTTCAAAAAATATTATTGCGGCTGTTGAAAAAAAACTTAATAAATAAAAAATAACACGGCATAAAACAATATAAAGATATTGAATATATATATAACCTGCGGGGGAGAAATAAGCTTTAATAAGCATAATTTGCTATGAAAATATCCGTTATTTTAGGACATCCGTACGAAAACAGTTTTAATTCTGCCGTTGCAAAAACGATAGTTGATACGTTAACGCAAAAAAAACATAAAGTGATGTTCCATGATTTGTATCGGGAAAATTTTAATCCCGTCATATCTGAAAATGAATTAATAAATGATTTCACGGAAGATGATCTTGTTAAAAATCATCAGCTGGAAATTAAAGAAGCAGACGGAATTATTATCGTGCATCCAAATTGGTGGGGACAGCCGCCGGCAGTTTTAAAAGGATGGATTGACCGCGTATTAAGAGAAAATATAGCCTATGCTTTTCAAAAAGGCGATAAAGGAGGCGGTCTCCCTGCAGGACTTTTAAAAGCAAAAACAGGACTGGTTTTTAATACTTCAAATACACCTGAAAAAAGGGAAAACGAAGTTTTTGGCGACCCGTTGAACCGCTTGTGGAAAGATTGTGTCTTCGGCTTCTGCGGAATAACGACTTTTGACAGAATTGTTTTCAGAGTAATGGCTGACAGCAGCAAAGAAGAAAGAATGAAGTGGCTTAAGCAGACAAGAGATATGGTAAATCATTACTTTATGTAATTTGTTGAAAATTATTATTTACTGTCTCGCGATATTTCATGATGATTTTTACTTGTAAAATCAATAAAAATCACTTACGGCGTAAAGCCTGACAAACTCATCGTTTCGATAATTTTTTACTTTAAAGTTATTAATAATAGAAAAATTTCCCCGAAATATGTAAAATAATATAAATACGCTGAGTAAGAGATATTCAAACGTCAGTAAAAAAACAGAAACAGAGGTAATCAATGACAGAAATGAACAATTGGCACAGTGTTGCAGGTGATGAAATTGTCAAAAAATTCGAAAGCAATATCGAACACGGTTTAAACCAAAAAGACATAGCGGCGTTTCAGGCAAAATACGGTAAAAACATTTTAACCCAAAAGAAAGGCGACGGTCCTTTAAAAAGATTTTTTCTGCAGTTTCACAATTCACTTTTATATATTCTTATAGCATCAGGTTTTATAACTTTGCTGCTTCGCGAATTTGCTGACAGCAGCGTAATTTTCGGTGTTGTTCTTGTTAATGCTATTGTAGGTTTTGTACAGGAATCCAAAGCCATAAAATCTTTGGAAGCTCTTGCTAAATCAATGACTACGCAGGCTGTTGTTATGAGAGACGGAGTCAGAATGCACATAGATTCCTCCGAAGTTGTTCCGGGCGACATATTATTTTTTGTTTCAGGCGATAAAGTTGCCGCAGACGTAAGACTTATCTCTTCAAGAGAACTGCAAATAAACGAATCGGCTTTAACAGGCGAATCTCTTCCGGTAGAAAAAAACATAAAGACGCTTGACGAATCGACTGTGCTTGCCGACAGAAAAAATATGCTGTATGCTTCAACGCTTGTAACTTACGGAAGCGGAAAAGGAATTGTCGTTGCTACAGGCGATAATACTGAAGTCGGTAAAATTTCACAGTTGATTTCTACGGCTGATGTTTTAGATACACCTCTTACTGAAAAAATGGGGAAATTCAGCAAATTTTTATTGTGGCTTATCCTTTCAATGGCTGCGGTAACATTCGGCGTAGGTTTATTCCTCGGACAGGAAGCAAAACTTATGTTTCTTGCCGCTATAGGTCTTGCCGTTGCGGCAATACCTGAAGGCCTTCCGGCCGCAATGACAATTACGCTTGCTATAGGCGTTTCAAGAATGGCCAAAAGAAAAGCAATTATAAGGCATCTTCCTGCTGTTGAAACTTTGGGAAGCACAACCGTAATTTGTTCGGATAAAACGGGAACTCTTACGGAAAATCAGATGACGGTTACGGAAATAGTTGCAGGAAACAAAAAATTTAACGTTTTCGGAACAGGATACAGCACTGACGGACAAATAAAATATAACGATGCTGTTGTGGATATTGAATATTCAAAAGCTTTCAGAATTTGTTTAAAGGCAGGATATCTGTGCAATGATGCAAAAATAATAAATATTGACGGCAGAAACGACGTGCAGGGCGACCCTACCGAAGGGGCTTTGATCGTCTCCGCCGTGAAATCGAATATAGACTCAAACGTCAATGCAAAGTTTCAGAGAATAGATTCAATTCCTTTTGAATCGGAATACCAGTATATGGCGACTTTGCACAAAACCGAAAGCGGCAATATAATTTTTGTTAAAGGAGCAGTTGAAAAAATTGTTTCAATGTGTTCTTTAATGATTGACGAAAATGGCGAAACGGTAGCGTTTGACAAAAAAAACATAATGGCTACGGCTGAAGATATGGCTTCAAGAGGTTTAAGAGTTTTGGCGTTTGCTTATATACAGAAAGAAGAAAATATGATGCAGATACATCATAAAGATATTTCGGAAGGTCTTATTTTTGCCGGGCTGCAGGCTATGATAGACCCTGCAAGGCCTGAAGTTATAGAAGCTGTTAAAAAGTGCCACAGCGCCGGAATAAAAATAAAAATGATTACGGGAGACCATGCTTTGACCGCTTCCGCTATCGCTAAGGCAATAGGAATCATTTACGGCGAACATGCAAACTATAAAGCAATTACGGGCAGCGAACTCGAAAAAATAGACGATGAACAGTTAAAAGATACGGCTGAACAGTATTCTGTCTTTGCCAGAGTAACGCCTGAACAAAAACTAAGGCTTGTAAGAGCTTTGCAGGCAAGAAACAATATATGCGCAATGACGGGAGACGGCGTAAATGACGCTCCGGCCCTGAAACAGTCAAATATAGGCGTCTCTATGGGAATAACGGGAACTGAAGTGGCAAAAGAATCGGCGGATATGGTTTTGACAGACGATAATTTTGCTTCAATCGTTTCCGCAGTTGAAGAAGGAAGATGCGTTTTTGACAATATAAAGAAATTTGTTTTATGGACGCTTCCTACGAATCTTGCGCAGGGTTTTGCAATGATGACGGCTATATTTTTAAACAGGCCGGAACTTCCGATACTTCCTGCACAGATTCTTTGGATAAATATGTCAACGGCATTATTCTTAGGAATGATGCTTTCCTTTGAACCGAAAGAAGAAGGCATAATGGAAAGAAAACCTATAAACCCTAAAATGCCTATAATGGATAAATTAGTTATAGCCAGAACGGTTGTTATAAGCGCTTTGATTATTTACGGAGTATTTTTCTTATTCGATTTGGAAATAGCAAGGGGATCGTCTATTGAACAGGCTAGAGGCGTTGCCGTTTCAGTGTTTATAATGTGCCAGAGCTTTTATCTGCTAAACTGCCGTTCAATGGATAAGTCAATGTTTAAACTCGGTTTATGGTCCAATCCTTATATATGGCTCGGAATTCTTATAATGTTCTCGTCACAGTTTGTGTTTTTATATTTTAAACCTGTAAGCGGCTTTTTCAGCGTTGCAGGATTCGGTTTTGATTCATGGATGAGACTTTTGATTTTGGGCTTTATAATATATTCTTTTATCGGGACGGAAAAGTTTATTACTAAAACTATAAAAAGCAGAAAATAAAAATATTTTGACCGGAGAATAATTGAAATGGAAAAAATTTTTGAGAGGCTGGAAAAAGTAAGAAAAAATTCGCCTTTGGTGCATCATATAACAAATTATGTTACGGCGACTGACTGCGCAGACATAACAAAAAATTTCGGAGCATCTCCGGTAATGGCTGACGCAAAAGAAGAAGTTCAGGAAATGGTTGCTCTTGCCGACGCTTTGGTAATAAATATCGGGACTATCAATACGTTTACTTTCGAATCTATGAAACTTGCCGGCGTTGCCGCAAACAAAAAAGGGATTCCTGTTGTTTTGGATGTCTGCGGAGCAGGTTCTACAACCTTTAGAAATGAAAAATGCAGAGAGTTAATGAAGACGTTTAGAATAGAAGTGATAAAAGGAAATATATCCGAAATAGCGACCATAGCCGGTTTTAATATAAAAACTAAAGGCGTTGACGCAAGCGCGGTTGAAGTTGATAAGTACAACTTGGCAAAAAAGCTTGCGGAAGAATTGAGCGCCGTTGTAGTTATTACGGGAGCTGAAGATGTCGTTTCAAACGGACAGGATATTTACAGTATAAAAAACGGCACAAATATAATGGGAAGAATTGTAGGCACAGGCTGTATGGCGGCTTCTGTTATAGGAACTTTTTGCGCCGTTGATGAAGATTATGCCATGGCCGCCGCATCGGCTCTTGTATGTTATGAAATAGCAGGCGAGAATGCCGAGAAGACGTCAGACGGACCGGGCACGTTTAAAACAGGGCTGCTTGATAAAATATCAAGTCTTAGCGAGATATCTGTTAATAAAATGAAAAAAATAGAAAAAATAGGATAGAGATATGTCAGAAAATTTAATAAAGAAAATTGAAGAGCTCAAAAAACAGCGCAATGCGGTTATACTGGTTCATAATTATCAGAAACAGGAAGTAAGGGATATTGCTGATTTTTCAGGAGATTCTCTTGAACTCAGCAGAAAAGCGTCACAGACAAACGCTGATGTTATAGTGTTTTGCGGCGTTCATTTTATGGCTGAAACGGCGTCCATACTGAGTCCTGATAAAAAAGTGCTTTTGCCTGATATAGAGTCCGGCTGTCCTATGGCCGATATGATAACGAGAGATCAGCTGGTGCAGTTTAAAAAAGAAAATGAAGGCGCAACGGTAGTCACGTATATAAATTCTTCCGCCGCTGTCAAAGCCGAAACTGATATATGCTGCACTTCTTCAAATGCAATAAATGTTGTTCGCAGTATTTCAAACGATAAAATTATTTTTTGTCCGGACAGAAATCTCGGCTCTTATACGCAAAAAAAATTAAATAAAAAACTTATTTTGTGGCAGGGATTCTGCCCTACGCATATGAGAATGCTTCCGGAACATGTAATTGAACAAAAGAAAAAACATCCTGATGCGGAAGTTCTTGTGCATCCTGAATGTATGCCGCAGACTGTTGAACTTGCGGATCAGGTATTATCCACAACGGGTATTTTAAATTATGTTGCTGTGAGCATGCAGAAAGAGTTTATTATAGGAACGGAAAATGAGATTGCGTATGAATTGCAGAGAAAGTATCCTGACAAGAAATTTTATCCGGTAAGCGATTTGGCCGTATGCCCTAATATGAAAAAGAATACTCTTGAAAAAGTTTTATGGGTTTTGCAGGAAATGAAAAATGAAATAAAAGTCCCTGAAGATATAAGAGTCAAAGCTTATCTTCCAATAAAAAGAATGCTGGAGATAAAACCGTAATGCAGGAGCTCGGCAATTTTCCTGTTTTTGCAAGTTTTTTAGCGGGTATATTGACATTTATAAGCCCGTGCGTTTTGCCTTTAATACCGGCATATATAACCTTTATTACGGGGTTTTCTTTGGATAAGTTAAACGAAAACAAAAACTCCGCTCTGATTTTTTTTCATTCTTTGATTTTTGTTTTTGGATTCAGTTTTATTTTTGTTCTGATGGGATTGTCTGCAACTTATATAGGTTCTTTTTTTTCCGATAATATAAATGTTTTAAGATGGATCGGCGGAATTGTAATAATAATTTTCGGAATTCATTTAACCGGTCTTTTTAAAATATCATTTTTATATAAACAGTTGTCATTTACAAACACTGCCGGCAGGAAATTGAATTACGCGGGCGTATTTCTTATAGGATGCGCTTTTGCCGTCGGCTGGACTCCTTGCGTCGGTCCTATATTGTCGTCAATATTAATTTTGGCTTCAACTCAGGGCAAAATGTTTAACGGAGCTGTTTTGCTTGCTTCTTATTCTTTCGGTCTCGGCATCCCTTTTATATTGACTGCGTTGTTTATAAATAAGTTTTTATCTTTTTTTAACGCAATAAAAAAACATTACAATCTTATTGAAATTATAACCGGAATTTTGCTTGTCCTTATCGGAATTCTGATAATAACCGACAGCTTTACAATTATCACCAGATATTTTATGAGCCTTATGTATTAATTATCCTGCTTTAAGCAAATCTTCAATATCTTTCATTTTCGGACGGCTGTTGATTTCTATAACAGAAGGAGACAGTATTCTGTTTTTTAATTCTTGGGCGACATTATCAGGCTTAAAAGCAGAATCAACGGCTATTTTTCCTATATTGTCTTCAATAATTTCAAGGATTTTATTTTGCAGAGCGATACTTCTGTTTATATTGGAAATAGAATCGACCTGCTTTGAAAAACCCGGCAGTGAACTCAGCGATATAAAAGTTCCGTCAAACTGCTGTCCGTTTGTATTTATTACTACCATCTGTTCGTTGCCGCGCTGCTGCTGTAACTGATAGAGAGGATAATCAACTCCGGCGGAGTTAAATTCATCGCCGGTATATATGATATATTCGCTTGGAGTCCCGCGGAGTATTGCATATTCAACGGGTATTATTTTATTAATATCTTTTTTGTATATGGTAATTGTTGTCTGTCCGGCGCTTCTTGTTATTATGCCCGGATACTTCTGTTGTATTTTTCTGTTGTAATAATCGGCGATTTTGATTCTTACCAGCGTAGGCCTTACCGGGCTTACGGCAACTCTCACATTGCTTTGGAATTCTGTGCGTATCTGTTCGTTATTGTCGACTTTTTTAATGTCGATTATAACGCTGTTGCGTTCTTTTACGTCAGCCGGATCTTTTGAAAGATAGAGCCTTGACATTTCCAGAACGGACAAAGTTTCCATAACGTTCAGCATTTGTTCTTCGGAAATATTTATAATCATCATCAGATTGTAAAATTTGTTTATTTCGTTCATAGCCTGGTCTCTGCTTAAAGATCCGTAATAAGCAAGAAACTCTGATTTGTCTTTTACTTCTATTCCCGCTCTGGCCATTAAAAAGTTAAGCGGTTCGGAATGTTTATTTTTTGCCGTTGCCGCTTCAACCATTTCCTTATAAGACAAATCGGTTTTCTTTCTGATTTCTCTTGTATCTGAGGCAAAATCGGTAAAAAGTTTATACCATTCGCTTTTTACTTTTGCCATTGTTGTTTTTATATCGGATATGGTGCTCTCTTCAATGTAAGATTTTGCTATATCGTTGCTGTATTTTGTATTTTCTGTAAAACTGCCGTCTGTACTGTATTTGTATTCCATCGCCGCATTTTCAATGTAAAGTTCAGGCATGATTGAATTTATTACGCTGCCCAAAGGTTTGAGCCTTAAATTTGTTTCGTCAAGCGTATTTCCTGTAATAATAATAGGCTGGGCTATGCCGTATAAGTTCAGCGTTGAATAGATAACAGACATTTCTTCGTTAAGTTCTGATTTCCTAAGGGCAAGATTATCATCCATATCGGCAAAGTTTTTTACTTTTGCCAATACGCCCATTTTTGTCATATATTCATTTGATGCGGCGAATTGTCCGTTTGAGTTTATATAAAAATTGAAGCGTTTGCCGTTTTTGTCTTTAAAATAAATATTCCCGTTTTCAGTGAAAGCCGTAATGTTATTTTTTAAGACGTAAATCATTCCTGCTCTTTTAAGAGGATTTTCCCAAGCGCCCATGCGGTTTAAAAATATCTGAAGTTTAGACAAATCGTTATCCTGAATAAAACGATTCCAGTCAATGTTTGTCTGAAAGTCTTTTATCATTTCGACTGTTCGTTCCAGTCCTAAACTGAGAATGTCCGAGTACATGCGTTCTTTAATCCGTTTGTTAGGTTTATTGAATATTGAAGAGACGCTTCTTCGTATCGTTTGAATAAAAGAGGCTATCTTTGTTCTTAACATGGAGGAATTCATAAGTTTATAGTTTAAAATATATTTGTCCGTTTCATTTTCCAATATATTGTCTTCGACAATTATTCCGTTTTTAAGAAGGTTTTCTATACCGTGGTGGTTTTTGTTTACTGCAGACGAACCGTATGCAAGTTTCTCTATTCCTAAAGTTGCCATCGTTTTTATACATTTATTGCACGGAGTAAGAGTGCAGTATAGAGACGCTGTTCTTAACGGATTATCCATCTGGTCATCTACAAATTTAAGAACGAGATTAGTTTCGTTAAAAACATCGTCGATTGTCCTCTTTTCAGGATACTCTATATTGATTCCGATGTTTTCAAGAATTAACGGCCTGTTCTGAAAAATTTTGTTCCCTATATTTTGCCCGTTTAAAAACGCAAGCTCAAGCAGAGAATAAAGTTGTTTGCCTTTAGTGCTCAGTTCGCCGTCAGGCATAAGTTCTTCCTGCACAATACAATTCTTTAAGAAACTTATAAAAGTAAGAGTTTCGGCATGCAGAACGCTGTTGTCCTGGTTGTAAGCCTGCCCGGTGAATCCGTCGTCATTGACAATAAAAGCTCCTACGGGAGGCTGAAAAAATGTCTTTAGAAATTTTCTTGACTGTTTTGCCAGTTCCGCCTGTTTCAATGCTTCTATCATATACTGTTGTTCCGGCGTCTGATATATTTGAGAAAGTTTTTTCAGCTTTTCATAAGATGTTGTTTGTTTCTGAAAAAATAAAGCTGCAAATTTGTTTATAAATGCTTTAATTTTGTTTTTTATGGCTGAGAAAAAACCTTTGTTTATACTTTGCAATTGCCTGTTGATGGAGTATATTTCTTGAAGTTTATTGTAATTGTTTGTGATAAACTGCTGGAATAAATCTGTGTTTTTATCAAGAGATGAATAAAAATACAGCAAATGCACAACGGTTTCTGTCAAACTTTCGTCCTGAACCGCTAAGGCGTTCAAAAAAGACTTGTTTATTGAAATCTTATTTTCTCCGTTTTCCGATATGACTCTGACCGGCAATAAAACCGACGAATCAAACAGAGAATTGTCGTTGTTGGTCGTAACTGTCGTTTTTTCTCCGAAAAACTGGCTTTTACGCGCAATCCTGGTTATCATTTTCAGCGTTTGTTCAACCTGCTTCTTTGACGGATTGAAATCTTCAGCAGTTTTTTCCGGCTCTAAATGCGCATCGTATGAAAATGTCTTATATTTGTTGGTATCGTTATAAGTTACGTCTATTAAAAAACCTTCTTTAACATCCAGAACTTTTATGTTCATGTCTTTTAATTTAGCAATTTGTCTTGTCCAGTTTGTAAGTTCGTTTTGAAAACTCTCTGCATCTGTAAAAAATATGCCCCATTTTTCAATAACTGAAAAGAAATTGTCTATTATTTGGGCGTCTGTTCCTTCTTGAAACCCGGAAATAAACAATTGATTGAAAGCGTTGTTTGACGATATTTCAGGCGTAATTACAATATAAGATTTGTTTTCTTTTTTCAGGATATCGGTAATTCCGGAATGGAAACCGCCCGCCACAACTATTTTTATTCCGTCTCCTGAATAATTTATATTGTTTACAAATACTGCGTTCCTTTCTAAATTGGTGTCGCAGAAATTAAAGAAAGTGTCATTGTTAAGCAAATTGACCGCAAAATTCTTTATTACCGAAGGCAGATATTTTGCGTAAAGATTTTCGGCGTAATTTTTATTGTTTTTCAATTCAGAGTATTGTGCCGGAGAAATTGTCGAATTTACTAAATTATTCAATAATCCTGAAAAATAATCCAAATCAAAAATTTCTTTTTCTGTTCTGTTTAAATCTTCCGATGCGAGCACCTGCCTTTTTAATAAATCTCTTTCATAAAGCAAACTGACAGGATTTATTTCAAGAAGCGTTTTGTTTGCTTTCAGGAAAAGGAATAAATCTTTTCTTTGAGAGTTAAAATCCGGCATGTTTTTTTGTATATAATCGTAAGCTTTTGCGTATCCGTAGTTTGAATTGCTGCTTATAAATTTAGAAAGTTCGGCATAATTGTCTGAGGAAATATTCTGAGATGAATCGGTTAACAGTTTATTTATCTGTTTATTCAGCTCTGAGTAATCAATTTTATCAAAAATTTTTAAAACGCTTTGCTGTCTTTGCAAATTAGGGAATAAATCTGTTAGAGATATTGTCTTTAAATTTATGTTTTCGGCTGCGAGAATGCTGTTAAGAATATATCTTTTTTTTATTGAATTGACCGAATCGGCTATTTTTGAAACGATATAATTGTTAAACTGCTTTTGGGAATTGATTAGTTCCAGATTTTTTAAATTGTTTTTGTAAGTGTCTTCGTTTTCAAGTCCGTAAATTTTAACATTGTCGTTTACAACGGCGTAATACTCGCTTCCGCTTAAAATGCCTTTAGCTAAAAGGTTTTTTGCTGAAATATTTCTTAATTTTTTATCGGTTATGGCTTTAAAAACAGATGTGTCAAATTCGCCGCGCGCCGCGCCTTCAAGATATATTTCAGCATCAGAATTTTGTGACAATATATTTAAAATGTTGTAAATATTGTTTTGTACCGCAGGGTCGTTATGCAAATCCTGCACCCAGATTACGACAGATTTGCCGCTCCCGCAATAAGAATCCGTTATTTTTCCGTAATTAAAAAGGGTTTCATTGATTTGTCGGCTTTGTATAACCGTCGGACTTACGTTTGATGCGAAGACAATATTTACGCTTAAGACAAAAATAGTAAACAATGAAATAAATTTTTTCATTTTTCCGCCGTTAATGTATAATTTTATATTATCTCATATAGTATAGTACAAAAAAACAAAAAACTAAATAGTTTTAAAGCTGTAAAATTATTTTATTTTTCAATGCGAAGAAGATTTGACATCAAATCAAAAGCATGTTGATAAGAGAAGTGTTCTTTTGCGAAATTCAGAGATAATCCGCTTGCTTTTTCCAAATCAAAGCGGTTATTGTACATTGAGACAATTTTTTCGGCAAAAGATTTTTCGTCGTTTGCGGCGGATATTATCGATTCGATATCAGGTATGCCTTCAATGCCGAAATCTGTCGACACGACAGGAACTCCGAGACTTAACGCTTCAACGACTTTTCCTTTTACTCCTGCTCCAAATCTTAAAGGAGCTAATGAGAGCCTTATTGAAGAGTATAATGAGTTTAGTTCGGAATCAGAGATATTGCCTTTAAATATTATGTTTCCGCAGGAATATTTGCCGATAAACGAATCTTCATAATAACCTACTACAAAAAGTTTAATATCGCTTATTTTTTGCAATATGTGCGGCAGTATTTGTTCGCAGAACCATTGTATTCCGTCTTTATTCGCTAGTTCTCTTTCTCCTCCGACGAATATTAAGTCTTTCCTTGCGTTAAAATCGTATTGCGCATTAGGGAAATCTTTATAAAAAAAACACGGCATTACGTATATGTTTTTATTTTTTGTAAAAGCAGACATTTCCTTTGCTTCTTTTGCGCTTATTGTCAGCAGAATATCCGCTTTATCATATAAAAGAAGCTCTATTTTTTTATAATATTTTGAAGCTTTGAGATTTTTCTTTTGACCGTTAACGGCATAGATGCTGTATTCTCTTATAAAATACATGTCCATTCCGTAGTAGAGAATTTTTGCCTTTGTATATTTTTTGAACAGATCTATATATTTTATGCTTCTCGGCGCATTCAGCATGACGAAGTCAATTTTTTCTGCATTTTTACAAATCCATTCTTCGTAATGTTTTTTGCAGTATTTCCCGTAAATAACTTCTACTCCCATTTGTTCCAAGAGTGAAGTATACGGCTCTCTTTTTGTAAAATCATCGGGAATAAACTTAACCGAAAAACCCATATCTATGTAAAGCTGTATATATTGGAAAAGAGTTCTGTCTCCTGCTATATGGTCGAATTCGGGAATTTGATCGTCTATTACTATTATTGTTTTCTTTTCGTCGAAAAGTTTAAAATATTTTTCTTCGGCATTTGATTTTTTGTTGTGCCGTTTATCTTCAATAATTAAAAACAGGACTTTTAAAAAATCATAAGGGGAAATATAAATGTGCGCAAGAATTTCAAATATTGTATATTTGAGCCTGTAAAATTTTTTCGGTAATATATTCATTAGCTTAATTTGTTGTTATATTTTCCGGAAGCTTTAACGGCAAAGAGTATTGCTTCCGTCATTGAAGAAGAATCCGCTTTGTTTTTTCCGGCGATATCAAAAGCCGTTCCGTGTCCTGGAGATGTCCTTACAAAAGGAAGTCCTGCCGTAACGTTAACGACTTTTCCTGAGTCTATTATTTTTAAAGGTATCATTACCTGATCATGGTACATTCCTACTAACAAATCAAATTCTTCTTTTGCGGTTTTTACCCATGCGGAATCTGCAGGCATAGGTCCGTAAATATGAAAATCTGTTTTCTGTTTTAATTCTTTTACGGCGGGAATAATTGTTTTCTTTTCGTCAGCGCCTAAAATGCCGTTGTCTCCGGCGTGCGGATTTAAGGCGCAGATTACTATTTTTGGTTTATTGTTTGAAGTTTGTTTAATAAAATTTCCGGCAAGTTTTGTTGTCGTTATGATGTCTCTTTTTGTTAAAAGTTCCGATATTTTTGACACCGGCAGATGTCTTGTAACCATAACCGATTTTATTTTGCCGCAGACCATCATCATACAGTATCGTTTTGACTGCGTAAGGTCGGCGAGAAATTCCGTGTGTCCCGAATAAGGCATCCCTGCAAATTTAAAAGATTCTTTTGATACGGGCGCCGTTACCATTGCCGCCGCATTTGCGCTTAAGCAGAGAGTTACAGCCGCTTTTATTGCGTCACAGGCTATTAACCCTGATATTCTTGAAGGTTTTCCCAAATGTATTTTTTCTTTATAATCTGATGTAATTTGAAAAGCGGCTTTTGACGACATTCTTTTAAAATATTTTTCTATTATTCTTTTATCGCCCAAAACTATAGGGCTACAAACTCTTTGTACATCTAAAGAATTTATAGCCCTTAACACTATTTCAGGACCTATGCCTGCAGGATCACCAATCGTTATAGCTACTTTTGGCTTTTCCATTTTAAACTTTAATTACCAGACTTTGTTTATTTTTATGTTTGCTTTAGCTTTTAAACCTGATATCCATTTATCATAAGCTTTTTTGCCGTTCTGCTGGTATAAAACTTCAGCTAAATCTTTTTTTATGTCGTCAAATGTGAAAGAAGAACTTGCTTTTCTTTCTTCAACTCTTATAAAGTGATAACCGGCATCTGTTTTTATCGCTTCTTTTGTATATTGTCCTACATTCATTGTAAAAGCAGGAGTTTCAAGTTCTTTTGTCAAATCTCCTCTTATTACAAGACCCATATCTCCTCTTCTTTGTCTTAAAAGCTGGTCTTCGGAATATTTCTCAGACAAATCTGCAAAACTTGCTCCGTTAGCCAGTTCTTTCTTTACGGAAGCGACTCTTGACAAAGCAGCTTTTACATCTGCAGGATCGGCATTTTTATCGCATTTTATAAATATCTGTCTTACTCTGATTTGTTCAGAAGACATTCTTTTTAAAAGTTTTGCTACGGCATCAACCGTTTCTGCATCTTGTGCCGAGAGATTTACCGGTTCGCCTTTCATTTTTGCTCTAACGTTATTATAAAAAGCCTTAACGTCAGCTTCGGTAGGCTGGTTTATAGTGCTTTTCATTTCTCTTTCGACAAGCTTCATGCTCATAAGCTGTTCTTCAAGTCTTTTTTCAAATTGAACCTGTGATAAACCTTCTTTTTTCAATTCTTTGTTAAAGTCATCTTCGCTAGGGAATCTTTTTTTTACCTGATTGATGGCTTCTTCAATTTCTCTTTTAGGAATTTTTATCTTTGCTTTTTTTGCTTCCTGTATCAAAAGCATCTGTTCTACTTTTTGATCTAAAACTTTATTTTTTAATTCGTTTATTTTAGCTTCAGACTGTTCCGATATAGGCACCATAGTTCTCTGCTGCTCAAGGATAGGCATCAATATCTTATTGAATTCTGAACTCATTAGCGGCTCGCCGTTTACTATTGCCAAAGTATTATCTACTACTTCCGCCGCAAAAGCCGAACCGAACATTAATACGGTAAAACACAAACTTATTAAAAATTTTTTCACCTTTACCTCCAAATATTTGTTTTATAAATTAATTGCTGAATTCTCCCAAAGGCTCTTCCTGCTGGTTGTTTGCAGCCGCTGCTTCCTCATTTCCCGTGTTCTGAAGATTGTCGAGTTTTGAATAGTCGACATGAACGTTGAATTTTTTCTTTGCGTCTTCAAACCATTTTTCGAATTTATTCTTTTCAAGAATTTTTTTGATTTCGGCTTTTGCTTCATCTTTTGATACAGGAGGAAGGTTTTGTTCCGAAACCTTCATAATTATATGCATACCGAAAGGAGTCTCTACAATGTCTGATACTTCTCCTTTCTTTAATTTAAATGCCGCATCTTCAAATTCTTTTACGAGTTCACCTTTTTTAAAAGGACCGATTAAACCGCCTCTTTCGGCAGATATTTTATCGGTTGAAACTTCTTTTGCAACTTTTTCAAAAGACTCTCCGCTCTTTATTCTGTCAAGAGCTTTCTGGGCTTCTTCTTTTGAAGGAACAAGAATATGCCTTGCCGTTACGGCTACAGGTTTTTCAAAATCATTTTTGTTTTCTTCATAATATTTTTCTATTTTGCTGTCGCTTGCGGTAATGGAATTTTTCTGTATTTCTTTTATATACATTTCCATCATTATTCCGTCTTCATATTCTTTAAACTGTTTTTTCTGCTCTTCTTTAAAGTTTGCGACGGCTTTTTTATAATCTTCTCTTTTTGTGACTCCTGCCTGTTTTGCCGATTCCAATATCAATTTTTCTCTGATTAACAAATCTGCGAACTGTTTTCTTCCAGGTTCGGTATTTATATATGCCTGATATGCCGGAGGCGTAGACATTAATCTTTCAGAAAAATTTTCTGTAGTTATTTTTTCACTGCCTACCTGGGCAATGATATCCTCTTTTTGCACGCACCCTGCAAGAAACACAAAACTGAAAATTGAAACCAATACGACGTTAACGAATCTCATTTACATATCTCCTAGAATAAAATTACTTCAAAACTTTTATATATTTGCTGTCCAATAATTCTTTAATTATTGAATTGACGTCTTTTTCGATTACGGAAACATCTTCCTTGTATTCTTTCGCCAGCGTCTCGATAATCTTTTCGGTGTCAAAGCCTTTATCGATTAATTTCCATACGTCGCTGCCGGATTCATTAAGGTATGCAGGATCCTGTTTCGGTGCGACAATGACGATTTCACCGTCTGTTTCCTGCCATAGTACGTTTTTAATTACTGAATACTTCATCTGTAACCTCTGTCGAAATAAACAACTTCCGTTATTATACCAAAAAAAAGTTTTTTTCAATAGCTTTAACCGAGCTAAGCAATATTACTAAATTTTGAAAAGAAATCAAATGATTTTAACCGCAAAAACAACTGTCTGATTATTTGCGGCTGTCAGATGAAAGCAGTTCTATCGCTTTGTTTGCAAGAAGAAGTCCGAAAATCCCTGTAATTACCGGAGAGCTTCCGAGAATTTTAGGTCCTCCGTTTTTACCGAAATTTTTATTTTCTTCTTCGGACAGAGGAATAGGCTTTATCTGCGGAGACTGTTCGGAGAAGACGCATGGTATTCCTTTTGAAATGCCCAGTTTTCTTAAATCTCCTCTTAGTCTTTCGGCAAGCTTGCAGTGGTGTGTGTCGAATAAATCGGCATATTTTACGGCAAAAGGGTCTGTTTTTAATGCCGCGCCCATTGAAGATATTATTTTAATGTTATTTTTGAAACAGTATTCTATAAGCCTTAATTTAGGGTTGTAAGAGTCTATTGCGTCTATAACCATGTCAGGCTTGTTTTGAAATATTTGTTCAAAGGAGTCCGAGTTTGCAAAGACCTCAAAAGTTTCCACTTTGCACTCGGGGTTTATGTCCAAGACTCTTTTTTTTGCCAGTTCTGCTTTTTTCTGTCCTACAGTTGAATGCAGCGCATACAGCTGTCGGTTGAGATTTGTTATCTGGATTTTATCAAAATCGACAAGAGTTAATCTTCCTGTCCCTACTCTGGCAAGAACTTCCGTACAGAAACTTCCTACGGCGCCAAGACCGATAACGGTTACGTTCGCATTAAAAATTTTGTTGATTTTTTCTTTTCCGAAAAGGAGTTCTGTTCTTAAAAATTGCTCCATATATTTTACCCGTTATTAATTTGTTGCTAAAATTTAAGGAAATTCTTTTTGTTAAAGTTCAACAGCCAGACTTTTCAGCCAGACTGTAATTTTATCGTTTAAACTGTCTTCTTTTTCTTTTTTGACTTTTTTAAAATCTTTTCCGTTAATTATGACTGCATTTTTTGCTTTTTTTGCGAAATCTTCAAAAAAAGAACCGTAATTTCCGCCGTGGGTGGCAAAAGGAACAACAGTTTTTCCTTTAAAATTGGCCTGCGATAGAAAAGAAAGCACCGGAGCCGCAGCGGTATACCACCAAACCGGAGAACCTACGAATATTAAATCATATTTTTCAAAATCAGGCATTTTGTCTTGAAGCTGCGGATAATTTTTAGGATTTATTTGTTTTTTAGCTGTTATATAAAGGATCGGCGCAGGAGGATACTTTTCTACTGTTTTTATTTCATAAACATCCGCATTTGTTTTTTCTTTTATTCTCATTGCGATGTTTTTTGTGTTGCCGCTTAAGGAGTAATAAACGACTAAAACTTTTCCAAAACCGTCAGAAGAATCAAGTTGAGCGTTATTCATCCTAGATTCCTGTGCAAAAAGCGCCGGTTTTTGAAAAACAACGGCTGTAGTTAAAAGAAAAGCAGCCGGCAAAGTTAATTTTAATAATAATTTTAACATTGTTGATGTCCTTTAAGCAAAAATAAGCAAAGTGATAAAGTAAACAAACATAGTTAAAAAACCGAAAGGCAAAGCTGCTTTTGCCCATTCCTTGCTTTTTATTTTAAGTTTTGAAGCGCAGATAATGTTTGGGATGTTGCCGGGAATAAGCATGCCTCCGGAAACTATAAGTCCCATTAATAGAAATTTTAACGTTTTAATGCTGATGTCAGGCGTTATTTCTATGGCTGCTAATGTCGCGTTGTCCAAAATTGCGGAAACCATGTTAACCCAGTATAAAACTGCATAATGCAAATGAGCGACCGTCTTGTATGCGAGAGGTCTTAATCCGTCTCCCAGCAAAACCAATGCCATAACGAATAAATATACTTTTGCGGCTCTTAAAAAAACTTCTTTATTGGTGCAGTTTCCTTCAGGTTCCTGCGCTGTTTCTGTTTCATTGCAGTCGTTTTTATGTTTTCCGAATACGGCCCATAAGGCTGAAAACAGGACGCCTGCAAAAATATATACACCGAAATGCTTAATTAAGAAAGAAAAGCTTGCATAATGAGGAGCTCCGCTTAATTTTGATATTACTATCGTTCCCAAAGGTTCTCCTATTGAGGTCAGCACCGCTCCCAGACCTATCGAATAACAGCTTAAAACTACAAATCTTATGCGTTCTCTCCTGCTCATAGGGATTGCCACGGCTACCTGGGATAAAATTAAAGCTGAAATTATCGCCGTTATTATGCTTGAAAATATTCCCAGAATCATTATTGTTAAAAAAATACTCAATTTAAATCCGAAAAGTTTGACGGTTTTTTGCATTATGAACTGAAAATGAGAATGGAATATTTTGAATAAAAATCCTGCAGCCAGTACTGCGGCGGCTATTTTAACCGGAGCCGTAAAAGATTCTTCCAGTAAACGTACGGACCATGTTTGTGAAACTGTAACGGCGAAAATGCCGCATAGAAATAAGAAAAATTCAAGATTTTCTTCGATTTTTTTTACGGTTATGGGTAAAATCAGAACCAGCAGTATTAATCCTGAAAGCAAGAGCGTTTGTAATAAATTTAAATACATTGTTATTTCCTTTTTTTTGAAAGAAACGGTAAATCTAATTCCGTATATTCTACAAAAAAAACAAAAAAACTCATAAAATATGCGTAAATAAAAACCCTGTGTTTCCAAAAAAGAAAATACAGGGTTTTATTATCAGATTTTACAAGTTATTTCTTAACGGTAGCTGCAGGTGCGGCTACAGCTTTTACGGCGACTGCCGCGGTTGACACTGCGACTCCGCTGTCTTTCAAAGCTCCGGCTTTCTTTATGGCGTCATTGACTTTTGCTTCCGAAGATGCTGTTTTGATTTTAACGTTTGTAGAAACTTTTGACGTCTTTGCTTTTACCTTTTCGCTGCCTGTGGCGTTTGCGATTTCATTTGCAGTATCGGCTTTTTTCTGAATTGACGCAGAAGTGTTTTGTGTTTTTGTTTTAATTGTTCCTGCAAGATCAGTTTCTGCCGCATAAACCGCGATAGAACAAAAAAATACTGCCGACAAACTCAATGCCAAACTTTTTTTCATTTTTTTCTCCTTGTTTATATAACGGAGGCTGAATTCACAGGATGCAGAAGTTATATAACCGTTAAATATGGTAATAAATCAATAAATAAAAATCAATCGGCGTTTGAACTGATTTTCCGCTTGAGTATTGAAAAGCATAAAGTTAAAAATTCACAAATTTTTTTGATGACAAAAACAAATATATAGACTAAGCTTTAAATATGACAAAAAAGTTATATTTTTTGAAATTACGCCAAATAATTTCAATAGTGACAGCGTCGTGTTTTCTTGTGACGACGCTGTATAGCGGTTCATATTCGCAAATCGTTCAAAAAACATATAATATCGGCGATGTCTTTGATAAAATGAGCGTTATTGAGTCTGATGTCGGCAAAATAACCGGGATAAACGACATTTCAAGCGATATAACCGTCATAAATATTCAGGATTTGCATTGTCATGAGCAGACACAGCATAATATAAGCGAAATAATAAAGGAAATAAATGATAACTTTCCTCTGGAATCAATTTATGTAGAAGGCGGATACGGAAGCATAGACATAAGCTGGTTAAACAGAATTTCAGATGAAAATTTGAAAAACAGAATAATTGAAGAATTGTTGAAGGAAGGTTATTTGTCGGCAGCTGAATATTTTGCGGTTAAAAATAAAAAAAACAACTTGTTGAGAGGTTTGGAAAGTCCTGCTCTTCATACTGAAAACTTACAGAGACTGTCGGCTATAATCCAAAATCAGCCAAAATACAAAGAGACGCTTGCGGATATGGCAAAAGAACTGAAAATATTAAATTCTCAGTATGTAAACAGTAAAAATAAAAGATTTACAAAATACATATACAAATATTTAAACGGAAATATCGACAGCACAAAATTTTATACCATTCTTTTTAAATATGTAAATAAAATTAATCTGAATCCTTCCGATTACAACAATATTACCTCTGTGAAAACTGAAGATTACCCGAATATTTCAATGTTTTTGTGTTTGTCAAAAGAATATAAAGATTTGGATGTTAACCGCGTTAATGCGGAGCTTGGAAGTTTTATAAGTTCTTTAAAAAATAAATTAACTTACAGCGATTATAAAAGATTGGCCGAAATTACCGGTAATTTTAAAGATACGGAAAGACTTTTTGAGTTTTTAAGCAAAATGCCTCATGAATTCAGTTTAGATATGTCGAAAAATTATGCCTGTCTTGACGTTTTTTTTGAAATAAGAAGGATGAATGCAAGAATTAATCCTGTAGCTCTTGTAAATGAGGAAAGAAAGCTGATAGAACAAATAAGAATGGCTCTGTCAAAAAACAGTACAGAACAGGAAATAGCGTATATAACTGATTTTTCCAAATATTTCAAAGATTATCTTACATATTCTTTAACTGCTTCTGACTGGAAGTATTTTAAACGCGGTTTTGATAAATTCTATGATCTGTATGCTAAATATGCTGTCGTGGACAGAATAAAACCTTTTGAAAAAGACATAAAAGAATTGAACAGGTATTATGAACTAAATGACGGAAGAAATTCGGTCTTTATGTCAAATATAATGAAAGACGAGTCTCCCGAACTTCTTCAATTGAACGGCAAAGTCCGTACAAGCGAAGAAATATTAAAACAGTCAAGAAAAGTAAAAATAGTTATAACGGGCGGTTATCACAGCGAGGAATTGACAAGACTTCTTGAATCTGAAAATATAAATACAATAGTTGTAACGCCAAACGTACAAAGCAAAGTTGAACAGGCAAACGAAAGATACGCCGAGATAATCAGAGAGCAGAATAAAATAAAATCGCAGGCGTTGGCTTTCAGGCTTGCGTCATGTTCCGCAGACACAGAGCAGAAAATACTGCTCGCAAAAGCCGCAATGAATGTGCTCGGCGTTAAAGACATTAATATGGTCAGGCAGAAACTCGAGGAATATGGTATCAAAATGGAAGACGTTGAAATCCCTGTTCAGTCATATGATATGCAGAAATACGGCAATGACGGAAAAGTTAAAAAAATTGAAAGTTTAATGATGAAAATCATAAGCCTTATGCTTACTCCCGATATATTTTTAAATCCGGGAGAAACCATAGATTCGGCGTTAATAGCAATGTTTGAAATTCTTGTAATTCAGGGATTCTATTTCAGCAGGGGATTATCTCCTTTTATAGAGGAAGCGGCTCCTTCCGAAAAGCAGACTCTTTTTAAAAATTTTGACGCTGTTGTTCTTTCAAGGCTTCCTGCATCCGTACAGCATGGAATACTTGATATGTCAGAAGACTTATCGGCGGTCAAGAACAAAGAGTCAAAATTATCGGGAATAGAAAAAATACTCAGGAAGGATTTAAAAGAGCTGGTGTCGGAACTTAAGAAAAAATCAAAGAAAAGCCGCGGTATTGAAAAACCTGCTCTTATGGATAAAATAATATTTAGATTCGCTCCGAGACAATACAAGCTTGAGAGTATCGAATACCAATTAAAACATTTGGACGAAGCTGTGCTTGCGGCAAGAAAAGATATTGAAAATGCAGGGGTAGAACGTCTTGCCCAGCTGACTGATATCAATATGCGCGAAATGGCTGAGCGGAATACGGTTGAGCTTTTGAAAAAATTCAGATCTCAGATGGATTCTGTTAACAGGCTGAAAGTCGCAATAGAGGAAATCAGATTTCAAATGCAGACTATTAAACCTGAAAGATATGAAAGCGCTGTTGATGAACGTTTAAAAATGACAACAGATAAATTTGAAAACGCCGAACAAAATTTTAATGTCGTGCTGAATAAATTTATGAATTTGCTGGCAAACGTATATTCTGACGACAATACTAAAGAACATGCAATGAAGGTTGCCCAGTATACTCAAATAATAGCCAAATACATACCGAAAGAATACAAAAAAAATTATGCTCCTTATTTTGAATATTATTCTGTAATAGCCGCATTGCTTCATGATGTCGGTAAAAATACCGTTCCTGACGGTATTTTAAATAAAAAAGGAACTTTAACCGATGAAGATTTTTACGTAATGAAATCACACGCCGCTGCCGGAGCCCGTATTCTTGAAGAGAGCGGATTCGGGCTGTTCTCGTTCGGCGCACGGTATCATCATGAAAGATTTGACGGGAAAGGGTATCCAGAAAAATTATCAGACGGGCAGATTCCTTTTATAGCGACAATAATATCTTTAGCCGATTCTTATGACGCGATGACTTCAAAAAGAATTTACAAAGATGAATTGCACCGTTATATTGCCATAGGAAGAATTAAACACGATGAAAAAATATATTTCAATCCTGTGGCTGCTTCGGCTTTTATAAAAGCCGTCAACAACGGCGAATTTTCTCCTTTGAAAAAAAGCGAAATAGATTATCTGCTCGAAGCTTCGCTTGAAGATACAGATGTTGAAATTACTCCTGAAACATTTGAAATCCTAAAAGAAAGCATACAGAAAAGGCAGGGAATGTGGGAAGCGGCATTCAGAACGGCTGTAAAAGAGCTGCCGAATGCTTTTTATGAAAAATCCGCTGAAACAAAAGCAGAAACGCAGGATGTTCAAAACGAAGAAATCAAGATTCCTTCGGCTTCGGGAATATCGAAAATATCGGTAAAAATCGTTCAAGTATTAAAAAATATCTTTACGGTGGAAACCGCGGCTGTAAAACATGTAGTTGTAGGCTATAAATATATAAAATCTACAGGAATATCGGAAGCGCTGAAAAAAATCGGCGACGGAATTTGGATGGACAGAGAAGGTAAAATTCATATTCCGCCTGTGCTGATAGTTGAAGATATAGAAAAAATACCTGCAGAAGAAAGAAAAAGTACCGGCTTAAAAGTAAAAGGGAAAACGATTTGGAAAATCGAAACAAAAGGCGTGCTGGCATACGGCGCAAGCGGAATTATGTATGATGATATAGCAAATACTTTAGGCGTTGACGTCATAAAAGAAGAAATCGAAAGAATTTTTAAAAAAAGCGGGCATAATGTAAATTTGTCAGTTGATTTAATAACGGCAAGCGACGTCCAGCAGGAAAAAATATTGTTTAAAAAGGATTTTACGTCTGTCAGAACCGAAGAAATGGCGTCAAGAACTCCGTCACAACAGACTGAATATTTGGGATCCGTGCTGGAAATAAGAAATGCGATTTCTTTGTCCCAGGGCGAAAAGATAATAATTTCACTGGAAAAAATAGAGGACAGAGAACTTTTAATGCAGAAAATAAAAAACGGTAAATCAAGAAAAATCATTACCGAGTCTCAGTATGTCAAATTGAAAGCGAAAGATGAAAATATAGACGATTTTTTTATGAGTTTAAGAAAACAAGGCATAGATTTATATGTAAAGTTTGAAGACGGACAAATCAAACCGGAATACAGCCTGAAAGGATTTTGCGGATATATATCCGGAAATACCGTTACCGATTATTACAGCGGAGACAGCATAAAAATTAAGTTTATAGAAAACGAGAAGTCGGTTACTTTAAAATATCTTGAAGAAATGATGACATCGTCCGGAGAACCTTTGGTTGTAAATATTGATATACTAGAAAAAGTATTTAAACAAAACAGAGATATTTTGGATTCTTACGATATGCTGAATTTTCTTATCGGCAGCATAGAAACGACTTTCAGAATAAGGGATTTGAATTCTTCTTCTGTAAAAGAAATGGCTTATAATATAAACTTTGCGAAGATACCTGATTTGCCAAAAGAAAAAAGAGATGAATTTTCTTCTTTGCCCGACTCGGAACTTACCAATGAAGACAGAATAAATGAATTTTTGCGTCTTAGCGGCAGCGATATAATAAGCGTTACTTTGTCAGATATCGAAGATGAAGAAGTAAAAAAAATATTTATGAAAACAATCCGAGAAAGAATACTGGCGAAATCCGTACTGTCGGAAAAAAATAAAAAGTACGGATTGAAGGATAAAAAGCTTGAAATATTGCTCGGCAGAACTATAGCCGAACAATTTAAAAACAACGACAAAACAACAGTAAAAATTCCGGATGATTTTATAGGGAACGAAGAAAATATGATGAGGTATATAAATAAACTGCAGGGTGATATAGAAATTATAAATGCCGGTTTGTCGCAGGAACGAGATAAAGCGAGAATAGAAATGTTATCCGCTGATAAAGCTGTTGCGCTCAATACGACAATAGAACTTATTGTGGTTTTTGCGGATGATAACAAATTTAATTCGGTAAGAAAAGCAGAAAGAGCAGATGATGCAAAAAATTACAGAGCTATGCTGTCCGCCGCTTAAAGAGCAGACTCCGTTTTTCCATTAGGGCTTTTCGTCGTAATTATTGAAAATTATTATGTTTTAAGAAATCTTCAAAATTTTGACGGTTTCTTTTATTACGCTGAAGAAGGTATTGCAAAATGAATGAAATATGAAAAATAATGACTGCTCATTTTTTGAATTATGAATTTGGTTATATCTTTTTATTATGCAGTTTGATATTTTTAATTTTTTCGTTTTTAATAAAAATCAAAGCATTGAAAAAGACATGCATAATCTTTTTTTCGTTTTTTCTGTCATTAACTTTTGTTGAATTAATTCTGTCTCTTTATATGCAGAAGCCTCAAATGGAGAAAAAAGAAAATTATATCTATAAACTTGAAAATTTTACTACTCATCAGGTAAGAGGAATAAAATTGATTGACGGCAAAGGCAATATGTCTGCTTTTTATAATTCTGACGGCAGTTCTGATTTTGGAGGTTGTCAAAAAATATACGATGTTTGTTATACAATGTTCGGGAACGGCTTCAGGTATACAAAATGTGACTATAAATCTAAAGAGGCGTATGTCTTTTTAGGATGTTCTTTTGTTTTCGGAGCGGGAGTTAACGATAATGAAACGCTTCCTTATTTTTTTTCGGAGGAAACAAGTTTTAAAAGCAACGTATTAAACTGCGGCTGTATCAGCAAAGCCTCTTCTACAAGTATCAATATTCTGCAAAATGATACTGTCGGCGAGTTTCTCAAAGACGTTGAAATAAAACATTTCTTTTATTCTTTTGTCGGCGACCATATTGAAAGAAATTTTAGAATTGAGACAAGTACTTTTTGCATGGATAATTATAAATTTATTAATAACAGATTCTCAAGAATACCTCAGCCTTTCGGTACAATAAAAGTCGCTTTTGCGAGAAGTTATATCTTTAGAAAAGTTTTTTTACGGCAGATAGATAAACATAACAGACGTTTCTATGAAAACTATATGATTGAAAGTCTCAAAGAAATGGATAAAATCATTAAAGAAAAGTATAAATCAAAATTAACGATATTGGTTTGGAAATATTTTTTAGAAAAAGATTTGATAAAAAAAATAAAACAAACAAATCTAGACGTAATTTTTATTGATCAGTCTTTAAATTCAGAAGAGTCAGGCTATTCAATACCTTTTGACGGTCATCCTACGGCAAAAGCAAATAAAGAAATAGCACAATATTTATATAATAAGTACGTTAACGGATATTAAACTGCGGCAGCGGGCGTCTTTTATAAGCAGTTATTCCTGCAGGTGTTAGCTGCGTTCATTTAGCTGTCTTTATTTATTCTTTCCAATATAACTACTTTAAAAAAATATACGTTTGTTATATCTTCAATAATTTGAAAATTTTTGTTCACGTCTTCTTGAATTATTAAAACATTTTCATATAAAAATTTGTCTTCCGGTATATAATTTTCAAGCAAAACATTATGAGGGCTTTTTTTGTATATTGATATTACCATGTCAGGAATCTTACCGCTGAAATAATCAAGATTATAAACGCACGGAATGTCATTTAGACAAAAAAGAGTGTACAGCATTTGGTTGTCGCCGCTGTATCTGTCTAAAAGATAAAAGCTTTTATTAGGATATCGCGTGTTCAAATAATTTGTCAGATGTTTAAACTGTACGCCTAAACTTGGTTTGTATATTATATTTCTGTAAGCTAAATCAAAATATTTTACCGTATGATTTTTATAGGTATATTTTAAATCAAATAGAAAACTGTCTGCAGCGTAAGAAAAATAAAGGTATTGCAGAGAACATATTACTATAAGCAAACTTATAAGTGTTTTTTTTATGTATTTTTGTTTAATTGAAGATAAATATAACGATGCTATTAATACCATCGCCGGAATAAATCCTGCTCCGTATTCGGGTAATTTATAATGCGGCATAAGTATTATTGCCAGCCAAGGGAAGAATATCCACAATAACATCAGATATTTATAGCTGCCTTTATATTTGAAAAGATACCATATCAGTCCGGCTAAAAATATTATAAATATCGGGGGAGATAATAAATTTTCCCATAGTCCCGTTGTCATTGCGCGCATGTTGTCAAAAGAAAAGATTGTTTCCACGGGGTTTTTACAAAAATCAGTTAATACTTTTTGTATTATAGGCTGCCTGAAATAATGGAATCCTGCAGTTAAACAAGCTGAAATTACTGACAGTAAAATATTCGCCGTTTTATTTTTGTTTATATTTTCAAAAAAGCTGCAGAATATTATATAAGCAAAAGGAATAAAAAAATATGCAAGGAATTCATCTTTAATTAACATTCCTAATCCTATTGATATTCCGTATATGAGCGACCATTTACGGTTAGTGAAATGATTTGTTCTTATTAAACAGTAGATGTTAAATGTTATGGCGGTTATAAGATGGTATTCCAGTCCCCCGTATTGCCTGCTCATCCCGTAAATTGCCGGAACCAGCGCAAACAATATTATTGAAATAATGCCTGTCTCTTTGTCTTTTAAGACAACTCCCAATTTGTATATATAATATAAAGCAATAAGAAAAAAAATATAATTTACGAATATAACTATTAAATCAAAGTATTCTTTGCCGAATACGTAAAACATAATTTTTATTATCCATGTTATAAGCGGCGCATTGAAAAAAAGCCATCCGCTTTCAAATATATCGTTAAAATGCAGGGCTGATGAATCATAAGGAAAAACAGGAGTGTTTAACTTCCACCATATAATATTGGCTGCGGCATAAAATATTGAAATAAAAAAGAATATTGTTCTTGAATTGCAGTTTTTTATATTCATTAATGTAAAAATTTAAATCCGGCTAATAATTTTAAGGTTAACAGACAACAGCTGATTTGTTTATTATAGCAAATTAAAAAAAATCAGCTTAAAAACTGATTTTTTGCATCAGCCGTTATGCTTACCGTAAAAATTTTAGACAAAAATGTACTTACAAATACGGTTTTTATTTCTTTTCAAAATAAATCTTTTTAAAATCATTTACAAAGGCTTTTAATTTTTCAATATTAACCGTATCCGTTGATTGCTTGGTTTTCATCGAATAAACTGTTATTTGATGCAAAAGAATAAGTTTGTCTAAATATTTTTTATCTTTTTCATTATCGTTCAGACTTATTCTTTGAGCTAGAAAATATTCTCCGGCAATGCTTATTATGTTGTCGGCATGTTTGTCTTTAGTTGATACCCATCTTATAAGCTGATTATAATTTTTAATGTCCTGTCCTGAAAGCTTTGATATCTCGTTTATTGATTTTTCTATGGTTAAGATATCTTCGTTAATCATTTCAAAACGCATTTCATCGTCGTAAATGCCGCACGGAACCTGGCAATGTGAAAGTCCTGTCTTTACAAATAAAAAAAATACAGTAAATACAATTGCGATACATATTAATATTTTACTCATGTATTCCCTCCTGTTTTTTTAATCGAAATATACAATATCTATGTAAAGAGTAAGATTCCCGTTTATGTTTATTTTTGATTTATCATATGACGGTTTGGATTTTTTATTTCTATTATTTGAAACGCCGAATCCTTCTTTCGGTATTCCTATAAAATTAAAATCCATTTTATAGTTGTCATTTTCATCATGTAAAATGCTTACGGCGTATTCTCCGTATAAAATATTTTCAAATGTTGCTGTGGCATTATTATTTACTATTGGGGCTGATACTGTAGCGTTTGCAAATTTATATTTTTCAGGAAATCCTTTTGATTGGCTGAATAAACTGAAGCGGGCAGTTCCTTTATCGTTTTTAAAATTTGATGCGTTTATTACGATTTTTGCCTTTTGCCCGGTAAAAGTTTGCGATGGTATAAATAAAAATAAAAAAAATATAATTAGTATTTTTGGAATTTCGGATTTTCCTGATTTTAACATTCAGATTTTCCTGTTTTCTTGTATGCAAAAATTAAAAAATACCAATGCAATTTTCAATTGAATTATAAATTATTTTTTTATATTATACAACTGCAGATTATTAAATGCTTACAGGAGATCAACGTGGCGCAAAAGCATATTGCAATAATAGGCGCAGGTCCCGGAGGCCTTTCATCGGCAATAATTTTGGCAAACCGAGGTTTTAAGGTTTCCCTGTATGAAAAAGAATCTGAAGCCGGAGGAAGAAATGCTCCGATAAAAATCGGAGATTATACTTTTGATACCGGACCGACTTTTCTTATGATGCCGTTTGTCCTTGAGGAAATATTTTTACTTGCCGGCAAAAAGCTTGAAGATTATCTTAATATAACAAGACTTGATCCTATGTACAGGCTTGTGTTTGATGACAAAATAATTCTTCCGAGCGATAATAAACAGACTATGAAAAATACTATAAAAAATATTTTTCCGGGCAATGAAAACGGATATGAAAAATTTTTAAAGCGTGAAAGAAATAAATTTGAGAAAATGTATCCGTGTTTAAAAATTGACTATTCGTCTTTTTTTAAGCTTTTTCATCCAAATCTTTTAAAGGCACTTCCTGTTATGGATCTTGGGAAAACGCTTTACAAAAATCTTGCAAGATATTTTTCTGACGAAAAACTTATTTTATCTTTTACTTTCCAGTCCAAATATTTGGGGATGTCTGCATGGGAATGTCCTGCTGCTTTTACAATGATTCCATATGTCGAACATCATTTCGGCGTTTATCATGTTCAAGGAGGTCTTCATAAGATTTCGTCAGCAATGCAAAAAATCCTTGAAGAAAAAGGCGGGCAAATATATTTTAATACAAAAGTTAAGTCTTTGCTTATTGAAGGCAAAAAAGCAAAAGGCATAGAACTTGAAAACGGCGAAAAGATATATGCTGATGAAGTTATAATTAATGCTGATTTTGCACATGCCGCATCAAATCTTTTTCCTGAAGGATTTTTGAAAAAATATTCAAATAAAAATTTAAAAAAGAAAAAATACTCATGTTCTACTTTTATGATGTATCTTGCTGTCGATAAAAAATATAATATTCCTCATCATAACATATTTTTTGCCAAGGATTATAAAACAAACATAGAAAATATATTTAATACTGGCAAACTTACCGATGAAATGTCTTTTTACATACAAAATGCATCGATAACAGATCCTACTTTGGCTCCCGAAGGATGTTCCTCTGTATATATCCTTGTCCCGGTTCCAAATAATTCTTTCGGCATAGACTGGTCTGAAAAGAAAAATATGTATCGTGAAAAAGTACTGAATGAATTGGAAAAAAGAACAGAATTAAAAGATATAAGGCAACACATAAAAGCTGAAAAAATAATAACACCTGCAGACTGGCAGTCGGATTATTCAGTTTATTACGGCGCAACTTTTAATTTAGGTCATAATCTCGGACAAATGCTTTTCTTCAGACCGCATAATAAATTCGAAGAAGTTGCAAATGTGTATTTGACAGGCGGAGGTACCCATCCTGGAAGCGGACTTCCTACTATTTATGAATCCGGCAGAATCGCCTCTAATATGATATCAAAAAAATATGGCGTGAAATATGAAGACGTTGATGTCATAAAAAACTCAGGCATTTAAATTATTTAAGTTTTTTTGACCATACGTTCATGCTTTCAATGCTTCCTGAAATATTTGTATTGTTTATGAGAGTTCCTGAATAAGAGTATCCGTTTCTTGCAAAGGTTATATTCATCGGGACCGATACCGCTCTTGCAATGGTATAAACTGTTATAATATTATTTTTAATCATATTTGTTTCCATAACTTTTAAAAGTTCTAAAGCTATTCCGTTGCCTGCATATTTAGGATCTGTGGCAAAATCAGTCATTTCTGCGCTTTGCGATTTAATATCTGTTTCACATGAAGACAGGGCGATTATTTTTTCGTTTTTTACTGCGGCAAAATATATTATGTTTTCATCCATAGTTTTTTCTATATATTCAGGGTCGTCTATTGCAAAAGGGTACGTCTTAAAAACAGATTTATACAGTTCGCTCATTTGTCTTGAATGCAGTTTCGAACATTTTATGATTTCAAAATTTATAAGCGTTTTCTTTAAATCTGTGTTTTTTTTATTTTTTGCAATTTGAATGACAGATTCTATTTCCGGTTTGTTTTTTAAAACTGCGCGTTTGGCCGATAAATATTTTGTCATAAATAAAGCATCCGATACCCCGTTAAAATAATTTTCTATGCGGGCTTCTTCTTTGTAGCCGTCTTTTAAAAAATCGTCTTTTTGGCTTGCATGTATTTTTGCAAATATTTTGGAGTATTTATTTAGGGCTGCAAGTTCGTTTACGCTTTTTATAAGGGTATCCGTATCTTCTGTATTTATCTTCATTATGTATATCCGGTCGTTGTTTTTGCCGTGTTGTATAAGCGAACCGTTAATGATTTCTATTTTATCTCTTATCATTTTTTTTAATTTTCTTCCTTCTTTTTAATCTTTGGTTAACGCTCGGTATCAGAGAAATAGTTTTATCCGTATCTGATAAAAGTTTCTCTATTCCGATTGTCGAAAATTTATTAGCTTCATCAAGGTTAAGCTGCAGTTTGCAGCTTATGCAGTCTCTGTCGCAAAAAGTCGCTTCATAATAATCAGGTTCTTTATAAGTGGTTATTATTCCTTCATAGTTTCTGAGTATAACTTTATTTGTTCCGTGCGAAATAACATAATTAGGCTCGACAGGAATTTTCCCGCCTCCGCCCGGAGCGTCAATAACATAAGTAGGCCTTGCAAACCCTGAAGTATGACCTATAAGGCTCTCAAGTATTTCAATTCCTTTATTTATAGGAGTTCTGAAATGAGTGAGACCTTCGGATAAATCACATTGGTACAAATAATAAGGACGGACTCTGTTTTGAACTAATTTCTGGCACAATGTTTTTATTATTCGCGGACAGTCGTTTACTCCCGATAACAGTACGGACTGATTTCCCAGCACAATCCCTGAATTCGCAAGCATGGCAAGCGCTTTTTTTGCCGAAGAAGTGAGTTCTCTCGGATGATTAAAATGCGTATTTATGTACAAAGGCTGGTATTTTTTTAAAACTTTTATAAGGCTGTTGGTAATTCTGTAAGGAAGTACTACAGGCATTCTGGTTCCTATTCTTATTACTTCAACGTGCGGTATAAGAGATATCCTGTTAAGAATTTTATCGAGATATTCGTCCGAAAGCATCAAAGGGTCTCCTCCGGAAAGGAGAACGTCTCTGATTTTCTTATTGTTTTCTATATATTTAAAAGCCGCTTCAAGCTCTTCAAAAACTGGTATTGAATCTTTGTCTCCGACTTTTCTTTTTCTTGTGCAGTGTCTGCAGTACATTGAACATAAGTTGCTGACATGCAGTAAAACTCTGTCAGGGTATCTGTGCGTCAGGTAAGGAGCCGGCGAATCTTTATCTTCATGAAGAGGATCCGGCATTTCATGTTTGTAAACGTTCATCTCTTTCGGAGAAGGGAACGACTGCAGATAAACAGGATCTGTTTTGAAATTGTTTAAATCTATTAATGACAAGTAGTAAGGCGTAATGCTGAGAGGGAATTTCTTAATTGTATTTTCAAGGACTTGCTTCTCTTCGTCAGAGAATTTTATCCCTGTGATATTTTCAAATTGCTGAAGTGTTTTTATGGTATGTTTTATTTGCCATCGCCAGTCTTCCCATTTAGTCTTTTTTACTCTTTTTTGTTTCTTTTCCCGGTTTATGGTAAAAATCAAAAAACCTCCCTGATATCTATGAAAGCATAAATATACATTTTTTTATTTTTTACGGCATATATAAAAATCAAAATGTCAGTAATAAATTGTTTTATACAAAAGCAAAATATTTATTATTATAATGATGCCGGAAAGATAATTAATGTTTTATCCTTCGTATTATCCGGCTTTTTTTAGTGACTTACACTTCGCGCCGCAGATTATGTTTTATCTATAAATAATATAAAGCGGCTTAAAAGATTGCAGTCGTTTTTCTTGAGATACGTCAAACAGGAATAACCTTAGATTTGATTCCGGTTCTATTATACCGTTATCATGGTTTTTGTCCCGCCAAAAATAATGTTGCATTTCAAAAACTTCTTTCTTATATTATAAAAAATATCGAATTCTATATCAAGAAAAAAATTAGGTTACATCTGTATTTTTGAAATTTTCCCTGTATTGGAGTCTATTTTGCGCGAAGCAAACCATCTGTCCATGGCTCTTGCTTTTCCGAAAGGCATATGACCGTACAATATTGACAATTGTTTTTCGGCTTCGAATCTTGGCGTTTTTTCTATTACAGTTTTCCATACGGCGGAAATGAGCCCTGATCTGTCAGAACCGCCCAGACAGTGTATTAAAACAGGTCTAGGCGCGGTTTTTAAAAACTTTATAATTGTTTCAATATCTTTATCTTCAGGTTCTTTTAATGCGGGCAGCTCTAAATCCAAACGGATTATGTTATTTTCTTTGCTTACTTTTATTTCATCTTCATACCATTCGGCGCCGGGTTCGTCTCCGCGCAGATTCAGTATGCTTTTTATTTTATATTTTTTTATGTAACTATTAAGCCTTTTTTTATCAGGCTGTCTGCAGCGGTAAGCCTGCCCTGTCGTAACCGTATGAAAATTTCCTGTCAGCCAGTTGTTATAGGCAAAATAAATTCCTGTTATGGACAGCATAAAGCATAGAGAGACGGCAATAATTTTTATTATTTTTTTCGGCATTTTACGGCATTCCTATGAAACACATTATACATTCTGCGAAGCGCTTGTTTTTTTGCTTAGTTTAAATTTAAGGAATTCTATGATTCCGGGTAATACTGAAATAAATATAATAGTCAAAACGACAATCGTAAAGTTATTTTTAATTACAGGTATGTTGCCGAAAAAATAACCGGCGGATATTACAGAGCTTACCCATAAAATTCCGCCTGAAACGTTATACACTATGAACTTGGAATAACTCATTTTACCGATGCCGGCAACAAAAGGAGCAAATGTTCTTACTATTGGAACAAATCTTGCAATAATAATTGTTTTGCCGCCGTATTTTTCGTAGAAAGAATGAGTTTTATCCAAATATTCTTTTTTTACGAATCTGCCGAATGTTTTGTTGATTATTTTATCGCTGAAATATTTTCCGATAGTATAATTTATGCTGTCGCCTAAGATGCTTGCTGCCGATAACAAGATTATAAGCCACCAAATGTTAAGTATTTCTTTGGCGGCAAGCGTTCCCAAAGCGAACAGGAGAGAGTCTCCGGGCAGAAAAGGGATAATTACAAGACCTGTTTCCGCAAAAATTACCGCAAAGATAACCAAATATGTCCATATTCCGAAATTTTGTACAAAAAAGTTTAAGTATTGGTCAAGATTAAGCAGTATTTCAAAAAAAGTTTTTATCATATTAAGACATTATTATAACAAATGTATTGCAACATTTAAAAATTATATTTTATATTATTTTTTAAATCATAGAAGTTTAAGGAAATACTTTGAAAGAATTTTTAAATTTCTGCTTTGAGATTTGTGCTTAACAAAGTTTACGGATGATTTTTTCTGTAATGGGCCGCCGTAAACGCCGCAACAGCGGCAAGAAGAGAACTTATCATAATTGTAATGCCCGTAGGAACGAGAATATTGCCTAAACCTGCAATAGGCGAAACTATGCTGCCTGACAGAAATCCGGAAGCTCCCAGTATCGCCGATGCCGTTCCTGCCTGCTTTCTTGCCGAGTTAAGCGCAAAAGATATTGTAACCGGAAAAGTTGCTCCCATCATAGCGCATAAAACGAGCAGTGACGATTCAAATAAAATTATAGATAAGTTGTTTGACAGCACAAACAAAAGGAAAACGCTGCAGATTATCATGCCTGAGTTGCTGATTATTAAAGATTTTTCGTGGTTTTTAAATCTGGCGGATATTGCGGCTCCTGCGCCGAGAGCTATTGCGTTTACGGCAAAAAATAGGCTGAACTCAAACGGCGTAAAATGATAATGTTTTTGAATTATAAAAGGCGAAGCGGAAATATATGCAAATAAAATTGCCATAGTGAAAGCCATCTGTAAAGTTGAGAAAACAAAAACTTTCTTTTTTAAAACTGTTTTAAACATATTAAATGCTTTTGAAAGCTTTTCTTTTGACCTTCTGCTTTGCGAAAGAGATTCTTTAAAATTTAAAGAAACGAACAGAAGAAGTATTCCCCAAAAAAACAATATTGCAAAAATTCCTTTCCATCCGGTAATTCCGAGTACAGTTCCTCCTATGATAGGAGCAGCTACGGGAGCAATTCCGTTTATAGAGCCTATTATTGAAAAAGCTTTTGTCAGATTTTTGGCTTTAAATTTGTCGGTGGCTATTGAACGCGCTATTACTATGCCTCCCGCTGCGGAAATACCCTGAATCAGCCTTAATAAAATAAAAATTTCTATTGACGGAGCAAAAATGCAGGCAAAAGTCGAAACCAAAAACATCGCCATTGAAAAAATAAGCGGCTTGCGTCTGCCGTATTTATCGCTCAATGGGCCGAAGAGCAGCTGTCCGAAAGCCATTCCGAACATTGAAAACGTAAGTCCGAGCTGTACCATTGAAACGCCTGTGTTGAAGTAATCGGTCATAGCAGGCAGACTCGGCAGATACATATCCGTTACAAACGGACCGAAAGCCGTAAGCATTCCGAGCATAATAAATAAAAAGTAAATAGAATTACGTTTGTTCATAATAATAAGTTTGATTATTGTAATTATAGATAAAACTTTCAAAAAGAGAAGTGTTTGCCTATAAAAAGATTATATATTTTTTAAAATAAATTTTCATATTGCCGCGGCTGTAATTAATTATCCGTTAAGGCTTAGCGTTGTTTTTCCTTTAAGATATGTTCTCTTACAAAACGGTCGTATCCTGAAGGATTTATTCTGACGTATAAATCCATAAAACGCGCGTCTTTTCCTATCAGCAGTCTTTTTTTACGCCGTTTCATTGCCTGCAAAATTTGTTTTGCCGCATCTTCAGGCTCTGTCTTTGCCGAATTTTCAAATCTTGCCAGCTGGCGTTTTTGTCCGTCCGTATCTCCGGTTTCTCCAATCCATCTGGAGTTTTTTGCGATATTTGTTTTTATTCCTCCGGGATAAACGGTCATTACGTTTACGCTTGTTCCGTGAAGTTCCTGAACTAAAGCTTCGCTGAATCCTCTTACGGCAAATTTGCTTGTCGTGTATGCCGCCGCATTTTTCATCGCAAAAATTCCGTATATGCTTGAAGTGTTCACCAAATAAGAATCGCGGCTTTTCTTAAGAGAACCGATGAAAGCTTTTGCCGTATTTACAACGCCCCATAAATTTATATTCATCATCCATTCAAAGTCTTTAAAATCAATATTTTCTGCGGGAACATCGCTCATCGCAACTCCGGCGTTATTTATAACGATGTCTATGCTGTTATTGTAATAGATTGTTTTTTCGGCAAATTCAAAAATCTGTTTTCTGTCTGAAACGTCCGTAATATAACATATTATGTTTTTTCCTGCGGCTCGTACGGCGTCTTCAGTTTCGCGCAGTCCTTTTTCATTAATGTCTGCAGCGGATATATTGCACCCTTCTTTTGCCAGTTGAATGCATAACTCTCTTCCTATGCCTGAACCTGCTCCCGTTATTACGGCATTTTTGCCTTTAAAATCAAACTCATTCATTTTTAGTCTCCTATATACCTACCATTCGGTATAGTAAAAATATGCAAAAAAATATAACTATGAAAAAATTCCGTGCATAAACTGGTGCAAAACAGTTTGTATAAATTTTTCGTCAGGTTTTACATATCCGTTAAAATACATTCCGATATGAGTGTTTATAATTCCGAGAAACGTCGCAGCGTACAGCGCCTGTCTGCCTTTCATATTCCCGTGGTCTTTTGAAGCCTGCTCAAAAACATTTTTAATAAGATTAAATATCTTTGTATTTTGTTCGATTACGGCTTTGTTTGAGGCGCTTTCCGCAGGCGCAAACCACATTGAAAGCTGCATGCGGTAAAAATCTTTGTTATTCTTTGCAAAGCCGACCAAAGCTGCGGTTATTTTTTGCAAAGTGTTTTTAATGTCTCCGTTATAAACTGCTGCGGTTTCCACGGCAGGATAAAGCTTATCAAAATATTCTTTCAGAACGGTTTTCAACAACCCTTCTTTGCTGCCGAAATAATGATAAAGCGTAGGCTTTGCAATGCCGGCCGCATCTATAATTTCCTGAACGCCGACGGCATCATACCCTTTCTTTGAGAATAATTCAAGAGCTTGTCTGCTTATATTTTCACGGTTATTCATAGAAGCATTGTACCAATCGGTATATAGTTTGTCAAGCAGTTTTGCTAATATGTATTTTCCATTACTTCAATTTTTTTATTTTTTGCAAAAAGAAGCCCGAACATCATTAACAGGCTTGTGGTGATTACGACAAGAAGGACAATACCTTCTCCGTAAGAACCTATGCTGAATTCAGGCGGTATGCTGTAATATAACAATATTGTAATCAGACCGCGCGGAGCGATCATAATTTCCGGAAATAAATTTTTTTCGGAAACAATTTTCAGGTTTACATACCGGAGAACGAAAGTGAGGAGTATAATTATAAATCCTATTGTTAATACGTCTATGTTCAAAAGATTTTTAAATATAAGCATATATCCGAAAATGATAAAGAAAAACGTTCTCACTATAAAAGAAGATTCGTGAATTAAAAGTTTAAATTCGCTGAATATTTTATTGTACGATTCTGCCGATATATTTAATTTTTCAATCCATTCAGGTTTCATAAAATTTAAAACATTTCTTAAAGTCAGCCCGAATACGAATATCAAAAGAAGAGTCGATAAATGTATAAATTTGCCCAAAGCGTATGCTAAAATCAGAACGGCTATAATCGGGAACAACTTAACGGTTGATTTAATCTTGATTAACGCAAAAACAAGAAGGAAAGAAATTATAAAAGAAATAATAACCGTTCCTAAACTGTCAAGAAAAACTTTAAGGGCAAAATTTGATTCGTTTGCAGAAAACATAATGGCAAAATTGAAAAGCATAATGCCAAGAATGTCTGAAAATATTGATTCGCATACCATAAATTCTTTTTTGTCTTTGTCGAGATTCAAAACCCCGGGTATTACTATCGCGCTGCTTATTACCGACAAAGGAATGGCGTATAAAAAAGCCGAAATAAAACTTACGTTCAAAGAATGTGAAATTATATATGCTATTAAAAAACTTGAGCAGCAAAGCATAACAAAAGCAGTTATAAGAGAGCGTATTATAACGGGCATGCTGTTTTTATCAAGAGACAAATCAATGCTTCCTTCAAGCACTATAAGTATAAGTCCGACAGTTCCGAAAATATTTAGATAATTCTGGGAGGGGGTAATATTAACGCCGAAAAATTGAAGAACGATTTTTGTTATTATGCCTGTTGCCATCAGTAATAAAACGGACGGTATTTTGTGATGATATGCGATAATATTATAAATATAAGAAAGTATTACAAAAACTGAAAAAACGATTATTATTAAATAATAGTTCATAAAAATATTATATAAAATTCTTCTTATATTTAGACAACAAAGATTGTTTATATTTGACAATATATAAATATTAGTATATACTAATATTTATGAAAATTAAAAACAAATTCGATATTAACGGATATGCGGAAATATTAAAAGCTTTGGGACATCCGCTTAGGCTTAAAATAGTCTGCGGGCTTTCAAAAAAAGAAAGCTGTAATGTCGGAACAATAGCAGAAAAACTGTCCGTGCCTCAGCCTACAGTTTCACAGCATTTAAATATTTTAAAAAGCGCAGGCATTATAAAGGGATACAGAAACGGAACGCAGGTATGCTATAAGATAGAAAATTGCGAAGTTTTAAAAATAATAGAAAGCATGAATATAGATTTTTGCAGTGAAAAACTTATATAAAGTTCAAAAATTCTGGAGATAATATGATTACAGTCGATAAAAATTTATGTCCGCAAAACCACAAATGTCCTGCAATCCGCGTTTGCCCTGTAAATGCAATATCACAAAACAATTATAAACTTCCTCAGGTAGACCAAGATAAATGCATTAAATGCGCAAAATGTATAAAATTCTGCCCTATGGGCGCTATTCAGCAAAAATAACCGATATTTTATGACTTTTTGATATGGTATTTAAAAGTATTTTTACGGTTTAAAATATTGTGTATTTAATTAACAAATGATAGTATTAGTGGCAGAAGACGTATAAATACTAATTAATTATGGCTTGTTAAAGAGCTTTTAATTTAAAAATTGCGGCTTGTGCATCCTTCACGTTAATTGAATATGATATAAAGAATTTCAATTCTTTAAAATCCTCTTTGTCGATTTCCTTTTCTCAGAGAAAATATTTAATTTTTATTGGTGATAACAGAATCAGAGATACTTTAAAAAGAGTATCTTTAGTGTTAGCGTATTGCTGAAAAAATTATTTATCTGCGAAGATTGGTAAAGGGGATTTATGATAATTAAAAATAACTGTTTGAAAATAGATGATTTACAGGTCTCAGTGCCCATTATACAGGGCGGTATGGGAATTGGCATTTCAGGAGCAAATCTTGCTGCCGCAGTCGCTGAAGAAGGAGCTGTGGGAGTTATATCTTCCGTTGGATTAGGATTGTTTTGTAAAGATTCAGCATTTGATTACAGGACGGCAAATAAGGAAATGCTGAAAAGGGAGATTCGCCGCGCAAAAGAAATGACAAAAGGCATATTAGGCGTAAATATTATGGCTGTCGTTTCTGATTTTGAAGATTTGGTAAAAGTTGCAGTAAATGAAAAAATTGATTTAGTAATTGTAGGAGGAGGTCTGCCGTTAAAAAATCCTCTTAAAAGCTTCGGGAAAATAAAAACAAAAATTTTGTTAAAAATATCTTCTGCAAGAGCTGCAAATCTTCTTTTTAAGTATTGGGATAAGAATTATAATAATGTGCCTGACGGAGTCGTCGTGGAAGGTCCTCTTGCCGGAGGACATTTAGGTTTTAAACCCGAAGGCATAAATGATCCTGAAAATAAGTTGGAAATTTTAGTTCCGGACGTAATTAAAGCAGTTATTCCTTTCAGAAATAAATTCAAAAAAGATATTCCTGTAATAGCGGCAGGAGGCATATATACGGGAGCCGATATGTGCAAATTTATAAAAATGGGAGCAGGTGCTGTTAAAATGGCGACAAGATTTGTTGCGACTTACGAATGTGATGCGAGTGAAGAATTTAAAAATATATATGTAAATTGTAAAAAAGAAGATATAGGAATTATAAAAAGTCCTGTCGGATTACCTGGCAGGGCGATATTGAATGATTTTACAAGAGAAATAGCGGCAGGTCATAAAAAACCGTTTACGTGTTTGTGGAAATGTCTGAAAACTTGCGATTATAAAGTATCTCCGTACTGTATTTCTATGGCATTGGTGAATGCAAGAAACGGCAATCTTAATGACGGTTTTGCTTTTGCCGGCGCAAATGCGTATCTTGTAGATAAAATAGTTTCCGTAAAAGAGCTTATTAAAAGCATTATGCAGGAATATAATGCTGCTTGCAGTATTTAATTTTTTGATAATATTTCAGTTTTAAATTTTTTTAGTTTTTTACGATTGCATAAGTTATTTTATTAAATAACTTTCCCCTGCAACACAGACTGTTTATTGACAAGTTTTTTCAATTTTGCCTGCATTTCAGGCGTCAACTGTTTAATCAGTTCTGCATTATACGAACCGCCTGGCATCGGCATAATTGTCGGGTCTTTAGTCGGATTATTATTAGATATATCGGCGTCAAGTATCTGCTGCGCTGCGACTGAATATTCGCGTGATTTATAAGCCGGCGTTCCTTCTTTTACTGCAGGATCAACATTTGTTGCAACGATTGAAAGCGTATTGTCGCTGTTAAGATATATTACAAAAGTACGGAACTGTTGCGGGAAATCCCTTAAAGAGGATGTTTCTATTTGCCAAAAACCTTTTTCCGGAGCTTTTACCGGATCAGGCGATTTGAATGCCTTAATCGTATTTAAATGACGGTGACCTGAAATCCACATTATTAAATTAGGATGATTTTGAAGTTCGGCAATTAGATTTGGTAAAGTTACGGCATTTTTAGGATCAACCCACCAGCCCATTTCTGATCTCGGCGCAGTTACTTCAACATCTATCGGAATATGCGCGGCAATAATCATAAGCTGACCGGCAGAATCACCGTCTGCAAGTTCTTTTTTAAGCCAGTCCCAGCGCGCCTGATCAAGAAATCCGTGGCCGTGAATATCGGCAGAACCGTCGTCTTCATTTTGAGTATTGTCAATCACAATAACTTTTATAGGTACATCTGTTTTTGGTATAAAGCTGTAGCAGGCAAAACCTTTATCTGCATCTGCCAAGTTGAAACCGTGTCCTGCAGGATTTGATGTTGTGTTAAAAAATTCTTTCATCCATTCCGTTCTCAAAAGGGAACGGCGGTTCGGGTCGGCTGCAACCTTTGGAGCCTTCTTAAAATCTGCTATAGGACCTGCAAATTTTATGTTCCCGTTAGGAGTCGAGCCGTCTATCAAACCGGTATAGAAATCCTGATTATTTATTAGAGCCGGATTTGTTAATACATCTCCGGTAGCAAAAACAGTGTCGCTGATATAAGACTGCCTAAGGTCTTTTCTGCTACTATAATCTACAGGAATTGACCCGACATAAAAATGATCATGATTGCCCAGTGTTTGATACCACGGAATGGTCTTATCAAGTCCTGCAGCTTTAAAAGATTTCTGATAGTCAATTTTCTTAGCTCCTAAATTAGCACCGGAGCTTGGAGTAATAACTTTGCCGTCAAGAACATCGATATACCATCTTATTTCGTTATATTGAGTACTGTTAGCTGCATCACCAAGAGATATTACAAAATCAAACGGATTTATTTTATGAAGAGCATTTATCGTCTGAACTGTTGCATCTAAGACCTGAGTTGTATAAAGCATACTGCCTGAATACAGCGAGGCTCCGATAGCCTGTTTTGCATGCAACTGTTGAATATATATCAATTGATTAGGAGCTTCTTTGTCGGTTATATGAATATCGCTTATAGTAGAAAAACTTAAAAGTTTTTCTTTTTTAACAACTGCCGAACCATCATAAAGAGCCGGCATAATATCAGTTCGTATTACTGATTTAAGAGGAGCGCCAAATGTCCATTTGCCATAGCCGTATTTTTTGTATTTTGAAATATCATAAAGATTTATTTCTGTCGCAGGTTTGGGATCGGGCACTACCGTTCGTTGAAGTGTAGTAAAAACATCGGAATCAATCGGATAGCCATTGGGTTCTTCTTGATTTTTCGCCCCAAATCCCGTTGAAGCAAAAGCCAGTATACTAATTAAAAAAAATAAATGGATTTTTGTGTAACGATAAGCTTTTTTCACAAGATATCTCCCTTTGAAATAATATACTACGATTTTGTTATATTAATAGTATCTCTTTAATTCTACTTAAGCAACTTATAAATTGTATCTATGGCATTACAAAAACATATATGGTTGAGAAAATAGTTTCTCATTTAAGAATTAAAAATATTTTTACCGATATATTATAGTTTTATGAAGCAAATATACAATTAATAAATTAGAATCAAAAAAACGCTTGATATCAATTAAGAGATAATATATAATATTATATATGAATAATAATGGTTTAAAGGATACTATATTATCTGTTAATGAATTTTTAGAAGATTTTAATCCTTCTAAAATATCAAAAGGTATCTCCGACAGATTAAAACAAAGACGACTTGAACTTAACCTCACACAATCCGCTCTGTCTAAAATGTCAGGTGTAAGTCTTGGAACATTAAAACGATTTGAAAATAAATGTGAAATTTCTCTCAAATCTCTTATTAAACTTGCCATATCATTAGACGCATCTGATGATTTTAAAAAAATTTTTACAAAGCAAAATTTTGAAAATATTACAGACATACTAAATACCAAAAACGCCGTTAAACGTCAAAGAGGCAGAAAAAATGTTTAAGAAATTGAATTCATTGTCTGTTTATATTGAAAAGAAAAAAATCGGAACACTGGCTCTCACTTCCGATAACTTATGCGCATTTGAATATGATGCAGATTGGCTGGGAAACGGTTTTTCTGTTTCTCCTTTTTATTTGCCTTTAGAAAAAAAAGTTTTTATAAGCAAACAAGACCCTTTTGACGGATTGTTCGGAGTTTTTAATGACAGTTTGCCTGACGGCTGGGGTAGGTTACTTATAGACAGAATTCTTCTTAAAAATAAAATTACTCCGGCATCATTAACACCGATAGAGCGCTTAAGTATTGTAGGCGCTAACGGAATGGGCGCTTTAAGCTATCAACCTGAAAATTACATAAATACGGAACACGATATTTCAGATTTAAAGTATCTTGAAAAAGAAGTTAATAAAGTTCTTAATGACGACTATTCCGGAGACATAGAAGCATTAGTCTCTAAAGGCGGTTCATCCGGCGGAGCAAGACCAAAAGTATTGATTAAAATAAATAATGAGGATTGGATAATAAAATTTAAATCTTCCTCAGATCAAAAAAATATCGGAGAACTTGAATACAATTATTCTCTATCCGCAAAAAAATCAGGAATTGAAATGCCTAAAACAAAACTTTTTGACAATAAATATTTCGGTGTTAAAAGATTTGACAGAGAAAACGGTAAAAAAATTCATATGCATACATCAGCCGGATTACTTAATGCCGGTCACAGAATACCGTCGCTTGATTACAAAACTTTAATGGAAGCTGCTTTTGCCTTAACTAAAAACATTACTGAAGTAACAAAAATATACCGTCTTATGGTTTTTAATGTTTTAACATCAAATAAAGATGACCACTCAAAAAACTTTTCATTTATTTATAAAAATAATAAGTGGCAGGTAGCTCCGGCTTACGATTTAGTTTATTCAGATGGATTTAACGGACAGCATACTACAACCGTGCTTGGAGAAGGCAATCCTAAAAAAGAGCATCTGTTCGCTTTGGCAAAAGAAATCGGGCTTGCCAAAAAAACTTATGAAAATATTTTTGACGAAGTATTTGAAAATACTAAAAATATCAGAAAACAGATAAAAACAATAAAATTTTAACTTTAAAATTAAGTATAATACCTTACCGGAAATTTTCAGGAGATAACATATGATACTAGTAGATAAAAACTTATGTTCTCAAAACCACAGATGTCCGGCAATAAAAGTCTGCCCGGTAAAAGCAATATCCCAGAATAACTATGAACTTCCTCAAATAGACCAAGATAAATGCATTAAATGCGAAAAGTGCATCAAATTCTGTCCTATGGGCGCTATTCAGAACAGATAGACAAAAATATATTTTATTGAATATATCTTTTTTGTTTTGGAGAAAATAATATATAATTAGTCAAACATACTTTGCAATGGAGATATTATGAAAAGATTTTATTCCGTCTTTTTTCTTATACTTACATTAGTGACAAATATCTATGCAATTCAAAACAAGCTCGAAAAAGTAAAAGATAAAATAATAAATGAAACTTATGAGTCAGAAATAAAACAATTACCAAATTATGCTGATATTCTTTTAGAAGATAACAGTTATATTACATCATACAATAGTCTTTCAAATCATTTTATTAGTCTTTTTTCTACAAAAAATATTTATATAACTCCTCAAAAAACAGATATGTTTTGGAATTTTTTATTATATGATGAATTATCTGTTTTATATAATGCTTTAGATCAAATTAAACAAAACATTCAAAATAAAATACCTCCAATTATTTGGGAAAAAGATGGTATTAATAATATACAAATAACAACTGAAGATTATAACAAAAACATTAATTTTATCTCATTACAACAAAGATTAGACAATATAAAAAAATTAGCAGATGAAATTTATGATTTTTGTTACAACTATGAATTGGAAGATTTTAAAAAAAATAATGGATTTGACATCACAGCCACAATGCCAATTACAGATGTAATGATAAACTATATGGCTAGAAAACCAACAATAGAAGACATTTATGATTTATCAAACACAAAGGTATTGCAAACAACGCCAAAGGGCATATTGGTATATTCCTCCAATATTTTTGATGTTGATATATACCCAGATAAAAATATTTTTATTTACACTAATAAGAATTTTGTTGACAATGAAGATTTAACAGGCAAATTTGTTAAATATGTCGGCAAGTATACATATAAATCTATTACCAATACTAATAAGACAGTATACGCTTTTAAATTTTTAAATTTTGATCTAAATACTATAAGCAAAAATAAATATTTATTTTATCCAAAATTAAATGAACCGACTGAAGATTTTGCAGAACAATATTTTAATAAATATATAAAACGTTAGTTGTTGCCTTTTAAGGCTTTAAGTTGTCGTCATAAAATGAAGTGTTTTCAAAGTGCAGTGTACGTAAGTAAAGCGGAGCGAGCGGTACATAAACTTTGAAAATACGAAATTGAATAGAAAAATTAAAGCCGCTATAGGATTAACACCATTTACACTGCAGACAATTTTTTTTAAACACTGCGCAATACTGGTTAACTCCCGCGTCAAAAGAATTAATTAAAATATATCCGTAAGGTTCCAATATATCTTCGAGTTCTTTTATATCAAGCCTCATTTCAATCGGCGGACCGAAAGATAAGTCGTCTTTTTTAAAATCAATAATTATAAGTTTGCCGTCATCTTTAAGGACAGCGTTTAAGTTTTGCAGAATTTTTTTCATTTCGTTGTTCGGAACAAAACCGTGGACAACATTTGACATAATGCATATATCAACAGAGTCTCTTTGAACGGGTAATGCATTAACGGCATCCGCTTCTACCGCAAAAATATTTTTTATGCCTTTATCCGACAACTCTTTTTCTAATGATTTTACAGAGTCTTTATAACTGTCTAAAGCATAAACGGTTGAACTGTCTCCCATAATTTCGGCAGACAGTACGGAAAGATAACCGGAACCTGCTCCTATATCAAGCAAAACGTAAGCTCCTTTTTCAATTCCGGCTTTAACAAGAACTTCTTTAGGGTTTTCAAGAGTTTTACGGGGATTGCCTGAATGCTCGTGTTTTTTCATTTTATTTTCCAAAATATATGCTTATTAATTTGTATTTAATATTTAAAATTTTGACAGAAATAATTATCTCTCTTGGTGTCTGCAATACGGCGCAAATATTAACAGTTTATAATCCGCAATAATTATTTTTTCAGCGCTTGGATTATATTTGCAACGCGTTTATCAGAAATGCTGAAACAGGTTTTAGTTCCGTTTCTTGTAGCTTTTAAAATGCCGCTTCTTCTTAAAATAGCAAGATGCTGCGATGCGTTCGACTGCGATATTCCTAGGTTGTCAACCATTTTTGAAACGTTGCAGCCGTCATGCTCCATAAGACCGGCAACTATTTTCAGACGAATAGGATGTCCAAGCGCTTTTAAAAGTTCGCTGTCTTTTTCAGCGTTAAAACTCATGTTTTAACTCTCCTTTTTTATGCCGCACCGGCATCTTTTTACTCCGCATTTATCGAGAAAATACATTGCGGGGCACCAATGCGTAAATGAAGACTGCAAAAGATTTAAACCCGCAAAAGCCGTAAGAAGAAACCATCCGGCGTTAACAAAATAACCAAGCGTAAGTCCTGTCAAAACGACCGTTCCTGCAAGCATACGTAAAAAATCTTCCAGATACATTTTCTTCTCCTTTTCATTATACATTATTTTTCCTGAGAGCGTTTTTTTGCCAGATAATAAAGAACGGGCACGGTTGTTAATGAAAGCAGAGTAGCCGCAACCTCTCCTGTTATCAAAGAAAGCGCAAGTCCTTGGAATATAGGGTCAAACAATATCACTCCTGCCCCTGCAACAACTGCTGCCGCGGTTAAAAACATCGGCTTAAAACGAACAGCTCCCGCATCTATCGCCGCTTCTTTCAAAGTCATTCCTTCTTTTATTCTCAGCTGTATAAAATCAACGAGAATAATGGAATTTCTTACAACTATCCCTGCGCCCGCTATAAAACCTATCATTGATGTCGCCGTAAAAAAAGAACCTGTAAGCCAATGGGCAGGCAGAATTCCGACAAGCGTAAGCGGAATAGGAACCATGATAATCAAAGGTATTAAAAATGATTCAAACCATCCGACAAGTATTAAATAAATAAGTATCATTACCACTGCAAAAGCAATGCCCATATCTTTGAAAACTTCATAAGTAACCTGCCATTCGCCGTCCCATTTTACGGCTGTTTGCCCCGGGGTTTCAGGCTGGCGCGTAAAATATTGTTCAATAGGAATTCCCGTTTTCTGAGACAGTTTATCTATTTTTGAACGCAGTCCTAAAATTGCATATACGGGACTTTCAGATTTGCCTGCGACTTCCGCAATCACATAGGCAGTCTTTTGAAGATTTTTATGATATATAGGCATATCAAGACGGGAAGATTTCAAATTAGTCATAGAGCCTATTGCCAGTAACTGTCCGTTGCGGGCTGCCATTTTTATTGATGAGACATCCTTCAAATTTCGTTTAGACGCCGGAAGCCTGAGGTTTATATTTACCGGTTCAGGTTCGCCTTCTATGTGGGCAAGAGCTATATCGGCTCCGTTCACGGCCGTGCTAACCGTTGAGGCGATATCCGAAGAAAGTATTCCGTTTAAAGCCGCTTTTTGTCTGTCGACGTAAAGTAATTCCAAAGGCTGGGCGCGCGGAACGTAAGTGTCGATATCTGCGATATCTTCAGTTTCTTTAAGTATTTTTATTATTTCCGAAGAAAGATATTCAAGTTTATTGCTGTCCTGATCGTATATTTCAATAACTAATGTTGACAGCACCGGAGGTCCCGGCGGAACTTCCGACACATGAATTCTTGCGCCGTAAGCATCGGCTATTACTTTTATAGGAGCGCGAACTGTTTTTGCTATTTCATGGCTCTGTTTTGAACGTTCTGAAGCATGAACAAGATTTACCTGAATATCCGCCTGATCTGTTCTGTTTCGTAAAAAATAATGGCGCACAAGTCCGTTAAAGTTATACGGACCTGCCGTTCCGACATAACACTGTATGTTTTTTACTTCAGGCAGCGTTTTAAGATAATCTGCTATTGATAAAGTTGCTTCGCGCGTTTTTTCAACGGAAGAACCTTCAGGCATATTTATTATTACCTGAAATTCGCTTTTATTGTCAAACGGAAGCATTTTCATACGCACTGCTTTTAAAGGTATAAGAAGAATTACTGCCGTTATAACTGCTCCGAGCGCGGCAAAGTACCAAATACGGTTTTTTCGTTTTGTCATAAGCGACTGCATAAGTCCTCTGTAAGCGCTTATGCCCCATGAACGTTTTTGCTTGGAGTGGTCTGTTATTTTAGGTTTCCAAAATTCCAAAATATGCGAAAACAGCCACGGGCTTACAACAAAGGCTACGGCAAGCGAAAATATCATCGCAAACGAAGCGCCGACGGGTATAGGCATCATATACGGACCCATCAGCCCTCCTACAAAAGCCATCGGAAGAATTGCGGCGATAACGGTCAATGTCGCAAGTATCGTAGGATTTCCTACTTCGTCAACGGCTTTGATTGAAGACTGCCTTACAGGCAGCAGCGGAGCTTTGACAAAGTGGCGGTGTATGTTTTCAACCACGACAATTGCATCATCAACAAGAATACCTATTGAAAATATCAAAGCAAACAGAGTAATGCGGTTTAACGTGTAGCCGAACAGATAATAAACAAGAAGAGTAAGCGCAAGAGTTACAGGTATTGCCACAAGTACTACAAGCGCTTCGCGTACTCCCAAAAGAAGCCCGATAAGTATTGTTACGGAAACCGTTGCAAGAAACATATGGTACAGAAGCTCGTTAGATTTTTCGCGCGCGGTTTCTCCGTAATTTCTTGTTACCCTGTAATGCAGGTTTTTGTATTTCGGATTGTGAATCATAATTTTAAGACGTCTTAAAACTTCATCGGCAACGACGGTAGCGTTTGCTCCTTTGCGTTTTGCAATTGTCAAAGTAACGGCAGGCACGGCTTTTGACGAAGACAAATTTTTTCCCGACGAATCTATGGTATAAACGTCCTGCTCTTTTTCATCTGATGAATCCGTTACTTTTGCAACGTCGCCCAGCAGGACCGGACGTCCGTTTGAAACGCCAACAACAGTCGATTCCAAATCTTTTATATTTTTTATAAAAGAATCTGTTTCTATTTTAACCGCCGTATTTTCTTTTGTGTAATGTCCTGCCGGCAGACGCGTATTTGTCATCGAAATTGTTCCTGCCGTCTGCAGTATGCCGAGCTGATATTCGGCAAGACGCTCGGGAATTATATGGACGTTAAACTGTCTGCGGCGTCCGCCTATTATCTGCGTTTCGGATATATTTGAAATAGATGTTATTTCCTGCTGTATAGAGGCAACCGAGCTGCGCAGTCTGCGGACGTCTCCGTCATCGCTGCTGAAAGTAACCGCCAGTATCGGCACATCGTCAATAGACCTTGCTTTTACTGTCGGTTCTCCTGCTCCTGCGGCAAGAAGGTCTCTGTTTGAAGATACTTTCGTAAAAACTCTCGTCATTGCTTCTTCCATATTTGTGCCTACTTTAAAACGCACAATAAACATGGCTCCGTTTGCTTCTGCCGTTGAATAGAGATATTCAACTCCCGATATCTCCCATAATTTACGCTCTCCTACCGTAATCAGCCTGTCTTCAACCTCTTTGGCGCTTGCTCCCGGAAACGGAACAAATATGTCAAACATAGGTACGGAAATCTGCGGTTCTTCTTCGCGGGGCAGATTTACTACGGCGATAACTCCTAGTAATAATGACGCAAGTACCAACAGCGGCGTAAGTTTTGTTTTAATAAAAGCGCCTGCTATTTTACCTGCAATTCCTGTTTTTTCAGTTATATTGTTCATTGACGCGCCTCCTGAATTGCATCGTTTATTGTTTTTACTGTTTCAAGGGATAATTGCCCGGAAACGTACATAAGTGAAACATACGCGGTATTCATATTATAAGCCGCTTTAAAAAATGCGGCTTGTACCGATAAAAACTGTTCTTCGGCGCGCAGTATGTCAATTACGGAAACTTTCCCTTGTTTATACAGAACTCTCATCATTTTTACGGATTTTTCCGCCTGTTTTTTGGCGTCTCTCATTTCTTTTAAAGCCTTTATTGACGATTTATAATTTATATAGGCGTTTGACACTTCAATTGAAGTTTGTTCTTTGATTGAAGATAAATTTATGTTGGACTGTCTGAATTGTTCTTCAGCCATATTTACTTTAAAACTATGCGACTGATCAAAAAGCGGCATTGAAAGCTGAACTCCTACCGTATAATGTCCGGGCATATATTTTGTATCGTATGAATCCGTTTGTATTTTGCCGAATGCGTGTACGGAAGGAAGAGCATTATTTTTTTCAACGCCCAGCGCATCATTTACTGTGCTCTGCTGCAGACGGGCTATGTTTATATCGCTGCGCATTTCAACCGCTTTTGCGGTAAGGTTTTCAAGAGGTTCGACAAAATATTCTTTTTCAGGAATTTTTGTATCAGAAGAAAAATAAATTTGCGTTTCACCTGCCATTATGGCAAGAGCGGCGGCGGCGTTTTCATAACCTGATTCCGACTCAATGCGCGCTGCCGAAACGGAACGCGCAACGGCTTCGGCTCCGTAATATTCTGCGCCGGGCGCCATTCCGTGAGCCGTAAGAGCGCGGGCATCGTTAATTTCGCTTTTCGCGAATTTTTCGGCATCAATTGACGAGGCGGCTGTCTCTTTAAAGCGCAATGCTGCAAAGTATCTTTCCAAGACCGACATCATAATATTGTTGCGCGTCATTATTTCCTGCTGTCCTGACCGCGCGATATTCGTTTTGGCGTTTTTTATTCCGAAAGCGATTTTTCCTGCCGTATATATCGGAATGCCTGCCGAAACGGAAGCCGTAAAATCATCGACAGGACCGGGGGAATTCAATTTATCTATATCAAAGTTGCTTTGGGAAAAACGTCCCTGCCTTAGATACGAACCGAAAGCAAAAACAGGGTCGTCTGACCTTACAAGAGACATTTCAAATGAAAGCTTAGGATAAATCATGCTTTGTGCCAATTTGCTTTCATCGGACGCCTGCTGCGTAAAAGAACGGGCTTGTTTTAAATCATAGTTTCGTTCAATTACTTTCTCGACTAAAGTTTTAACGTCAGAAGCCTGAACATTTTGCGGCAGACTGAGAAAAATTGCCGTAATGTAAAAAAATGCCGTAAACGCCGGCAAACTATTTTTTATTTTATTTATATTCATAGCGTCTCCTATTTATATAATTTTCAATATATTAGAATATTCTAATATTCTTGTCAATAGCAAAATTGAAAGTGAGAAACTTTCTCTGTTTCAGTCGGAATGCTGAAGAGGATTAAAGGTTTTATTCCTCAAGATATGTGTTGTTTTACAATCGTATGTTTTAAAATGATGTACGGTTTATAAACTGCATATACAATAAAACAAACGTATATTATACTGTTGAAATAAGGCAAGATATAAGATGTTTATACTAGTATTCCATTTCTAAATTTTCTGAAGAATGATATTTTGGAATACAATATAAAATGCTTAATTTTGAAAGATAAGCGCTGTTTTTTGTTCTGTAAGCAAGTACTACTTCGTTTGTTTTTAAGTCTATGATTTTTATGTCCATACCTATAATTCCTGCTTTTTTGGACTTTGAGTAAAATACGCCCAATGTGGATTTTGCGGTTATTCCGTCTTCAATAACTAAAATTTTCATTTTATAGTCGGCTTCTTCTATTATTCTTGCCGTTTTAAATCCGTTTACGGCAAGCTCATCGCTGATTAACCCTGAAAGAAGATTTAATCTTTTCAAATCATACTGAAGGTTGCCTTCAGTCGTAATAGCCGATACTCCTACCGATACAAGCCCTCCGTTTATCTGTCCCATTGCGCTTTGACAGTCCTGAATATCAACAAAAATTTTACCGTCGAATAAAGCCGTTGAATGTTTTAAAAAGTTATTCAGCGTGGATGTTAATATTGAAAGTTTCTCATTGTCTTTTGAAACAAGAAATAAATAAGGCAATTCTGTATCGTCTTTATACTGTTCCATATATTTTTTAAGATCTGCAATATTTCTTTTATTGAAAAAAACTGCATTTTTTGCAGAGCTTAAAAGAGGTTCATTTCTTAATATCTGCGTAGTGCAGTCCGGCGAACTTATAGGGTCAACGTCCATTTTAGTAAGATATGAAGTACATCCTGTCAAGAATATGCAAACTCCGATGCAAAAAACTTTTTTCATTATTTTCTCCAACAATCATTTATTTATATTCTAATCCAATTGAAAGTTTTCTTTAAATATTTTGACCCATTGTGTATGTGCATCATTAACTGCCTGTCTTTTGTCATTGCCATAACCTGTTGAAGAATAGCTTTTTACTTCATTTCTAAAACAAATGTCTATTTTTATTTTACATATAAAAATATTTTGTTTAGATTTGCTGATTTGTTCGGTTATTAATTTAAATGTGAGAGGTATTCCGTTTGTTCCTGTAAAATACCCTTCGTCATGTAAAAAGTGTTTTATTTCTCCGTCTAAATTGTATATTGATGAATTTAAAATGTTCACTGTTATAATTCCGATTTTTTTACGTTTTTCAATTTTAGCTTGCTTTTCTTTTTCTAAATCAGCTCTGCGTTTTTTTTCATTTTCAAGCAAATTGTTGTTGTATTCTATTAATATGTACCCTGTAAAAAGTTTTCCGGATTTAACATATTTAAATTCTTTAATAAAAGCCTGGGTTAGAAAGATGTTCTCTGAAGACAAATCGGTGCTGCTGTCAATACTGACGATATCATTGCTTAAAATTTTAATGGTCTTTGTATTTATATAGACACCGACATATTCGGAAACTTTTGTTAATGCATTTATATAAGCCTGCTCTTTGGCTTCCTGCAAAGAATAACATTCTCCTGAAATGCCGCTGAAAAAGAAAGATTTTCCGTCCTGCCATGTTTTGCCTAACCATGCGGGCTCTTTTTGTATGGATGAACAAGCCGACAATGCCGATAAAAGTATTAAAAAACAGATGAAAAATTTAATAGTCCGCATTTTTGATTCCTTCAGTATTTACTGATTATTTTGCTTGTTTTTATATTCGTATTGGAGAAGATTAGGCGAAATTTCGCTTACTTTAATTTTTATGCTTTTTGAATAATACGCTAATCCGCTCTCAATGCTTATAACCGTTACATTAACAATAAGATCTTTTTTGTTGATATAGTAAGTTCCGCTTACCAGTAAATCCGCCGATACAAGTTTACCGAATTGTTTTCTGTTCTTACCGTCAAAAATATCATCACGTGTAAGTTTTAATTCTGAAAGAACCGTATCAATATGATTTTTTGCAATAACTTTTCCCGGTCTTTTGGCTATAAGATAAACGGTTAAATCGTCTTCAATGATTGAACTTAAAAACAGGCGTTGTTTTCTGGTGCTTTCCTGAAAACCTATAACGGCCATATTTGCATTTTTAGAAATGTTTTGGTCTGTTGAGATTTCATCGGCAATTTGTGAAAATCCTTCTTCCAATGTAACGTTTTTTGCATAAGCAAATTGAAAAGACAACGTTGTAATGGCAAAAATTAAGCAAAGTTTTTTAAAACGCATTAGATGCTCCCTTTTTTGTTCTGATATTTTTAAAATATTCATAACTTTTTATATGAATGACATCTGATAAAGAATTTGTTTCTTTAGAAATAATCTGTACTGTTCCGTTATTTGAAATGTTTGTTATATAAAAATCTTCGCGGGTTATACTGTTATCGGTATTATCAATTGTATATTTTACTGCAAAAGGTTCTGTTATTGTCACCGTTTCACCGCTGATTATTTTTTTTGTAATGTCGTTTTTAAAGTGTTCAATATTTGTGTCGTAAGTATCAGGATATCGGAGAGTGTTAAAATACAGCGTAATTGTATCTTTGATTTTACTGTATTCTTTTATTTCCAAATTTTCTTCGAAAAAGCCGTTCTCATCTGTCGTTGAGTCAAAACATGTGTCATCAAAAGAGATAATAATCTTTTTGCTGCCGACAGGCGTATTGTTTTCGTCAAGTATTTGCCCGGTCAACAAAACATTTGCTTTGTATTTTATGATTCTCTTCCCGAATAACAGTTCATACGGAGTACATAAAAACAAATCAAAGACCGGAGCTATTAAAAGAGTACTTACAAAATAATCTGAAGTAGTGCTCTTTTTTGCAAGAGGGAATATGTTCGGTCTCTTAGTTTCAACTGCCTTATAAGTTTCTACAGGAGAGATTTTTTCGAATTTGTATGTATAATTGTCTTTATAATCAGTCAGTATTTTTGTCGTTCCGCATCCTGAGGCAAAAATCATAAAATATATTCCGAACAGTAAAAATACTTTTCTCATATTTTAAAGTCCTGTTATCTTATTTAAACTATATTATCCGCAAAGTTTAATTCTTTTATGACTTTTGTTTTATAGATGCTTATAATACTGATAATAAAATTGTTTTTATGACAATAATGACTTATATATTCATTGATTTTTGAATACCAAATTATGATACGGACAGGGGAAATAATAAAAACTGTATGTTTTTTATTTGCCATTAAAGTGATTCTAATATTTTAGAAGTATTTTTTCAAATAAGTTTTGCAGAAATGCAGTTTTTATTTTAATTATTGCTCATAGAGGAAAGAGGTATCCACGTTGTGTCAAACGTGAAGACTATGTCAATGTCGCTGTAATGCCAGTATTTGCGTATGGCGCGGATCATTTCTTTTCTTATTCTGTCTATTGTTTTTACTGTTCTGTTTTCATTTAAATAAACATGAACGACAACATAAAGAGTTCTGCCTCTTTTTGTAGAGTATGCGTTAAATCCCGCTAAATTATGCTTTTCAATAAAAGGTTCAATTACCGCATCAAGCTGTTTTTGTATATCCACAGACGGCGCGGAAGTCAACAATTCAAGAATGTTTGTCCATAATTGCCTGATAAACTGCGGAACAAGGAAAAGAATAAACAGCAGCGTCATTCCGGAATCTATATAAGGAACGATAAAAGACAAAGGAGTTCCCGATAAAAAGATAATTCCCAGAAAAGCCGTTAAAACGGCTATGCTGAGCATAGTGTCGTTTAACCAACTTTTTGCTTCAGCCGATAAAACCGGAGAAGCATATTTTTTTGAAGCGCGCTTAAGCACAACATAAACCAATGCGCATACAATAACGGATATTGCAGTATATGTGGATGCGGCGTTAACTCCTATGTGGGCTCCGCCTGAAAGCAGCGTCCTTACGGCAAAATAAGCAAGTACAAAGTTCATGGTCAGTATAAACATTGTCTGTATTACTATAAAAAGAGGTTCAAAAGAACCGTAGCCGAAATGATAATTTTCATCTTCGCCTTTTTTAATTAAACGCACCACATATAAAGACATCAGCATAAAAAAGCTTGACGTAAAAGAATATACGGAATCAAAAAGAACGGACTGGGAGCGTGATATCATTGCAAAATAGAATCCGCCTACCGCAAACATTAAATTTATTACGGTAACAAATTTAATAAGGAATGTTTCCGAAAACCCGCTTGATTTTTTTGCCATAGTCGCACCGCCGTGTAAAGCATATCGCCCTACTCAAATTATAGTCTAAGAAAGGAAAAATATAAACAGGTTTTTGAAAATAATAAAATTATTTATTTTATAGGACATCGTAAATTTTATTTAAGATAAGAAGTTCTGTATTTTATATAATAATTAAAAACAATATTTATATATCAAAATCAATGAAATTTGCATTAATTGATAATCAGAGATCTGAAGCTATACCTAAAGCAAAAGGGATATGCCCTGTTTGCAATACTCCTGGTATATCTAAATGTGGTAATTTAAAAGCTCATCATTGGGCACATGAAACAAAACAAAATTGTCGTAATGACAGATGGGAAACAGAAGGAGAATGGCATCGTAATTGGAAAAATAAATTTCCTGAAATATGGCAAGAAAAAATCATTGTCTTTAATGGTGAAAAAAATATAGCAGATATACAAAATAAACAAGGTTTAGTTGTTGAATTCCAACATTCTCACATAACATCAGAAGAACAAAAATCTCGAGAAAGTTGTTATAAAAATATGATATGGGTCGTTGATGGAACAAAATTAAAATATGACTTTTCTCGTTTTCAAAAAAAAGTACAAGAAAATAAAAAAGAATTCCTTACAATTCGACAAAATCTAAAGGTTTTTTCTATAGATTTTTATGATGAAGTTTTTTCAAAAAATTGGATTCAATGCTCTGTTCCTGTAATATTTGATTTTTTAGGTATTGAAAATGAAAATAATGCTTATACTTTTAAAAAAATATTTATATTGTTTATTACCTGTGCAAAGTGTAAAGCCAAATGAATGCTCTGCTTTTTTATTTTATATGCCTAGAAAAGATTTTATAACTTTTATTATGGACAATGAATGGCAAATATTTTATCCTAAGTTGTTATCAGATATTTTTGGAATACTTCGTGATAGAAAAGAAGAAGCAGAATATGAGAATATCGAATAATAACAAATACAAAAAAATATTTTTATTCTTGGAAATATAGATTTAAATAAGTATCGTAGAAAAATTTAATATTATTCTTTTATAAATATCTTTTGTAGTTCATATTTATCTAATATTAAAGTTAATTTAAAACGGTTTTAAATAAAAGGTTAATAATGTATAATTAAGCAAGAAATATAATTTTTAGGAGGATTTTAGTACAAGTCTGTAAGACTTGAAATTAAATATAATCTGTTTTTGGGATCCGAAAGGATACACTTTTGCGTAAGCAAAGGAGATTAGAAACCAAAAACAGCTGATTTAGGAATAAGAAAATTAAAGGTAGCTCCTTTAACTCTTATTCCTAGTATTACTTGCTCCGTGAGGAGTAAGTAATCGCGGCTGTTTGTTTTGTGTGTTTCTAATCTCACAAGCATTCAGCCGTTTTATTTTATCTGAATATCTGTTCATCTTTTTCAAAATTCCAAAAATAAAATTTAATTTCACGAATTAAAAACAAATTTTATTTAAGGAATTTATTATGAACAATTCACAAGAAACCAAGAAAACGGCAATTGTATTTGCAATTAACGGATTATATGCATTCTGTACTTATGTTTCAATTTTATCTTTATTCAAACATTCTCCTCAGCTTGCAAAGCAATCGGATATTTATATATATGTTTGCGATATTTCTGATACTGATAAAAAAGCTTTGAGGACTTTAGGGAATATTAAAATTATTGATTATGAAATACCGGTTAAAATTAAACAAACAGAAGCCATCAAAAGTTTTTCTTTAGCAAGTTTTGCGAGATATGAATGTTTTGATATGCTTAATCAATACGAAAGAATAATATATCTTGACGGTGATATTTTAGTTCAGAAAGAACTGCTTCCTGTTTTTGATTTGGCTCATAACGGAATAGGAATGATAAAAGAGAAAGTAAACGTTCAGATATTTTCAAAACCTATAGACGGTTTTGATTTTTCAACAACTTTTTTTAATTCAGGCTTTATAGTTTTAACGAATAAGTTAAACGTCAATTATAAAGCATTTAGGGATTTTTGCTATATTTCCACTGCAAAATATGTTGAATTTTTAAATCTTCCAGACCAGGCAATAATTAATTTTGCTTTGCAAAAATATGATATAAAACCTGTTCAAATATCAAATACATATAATATGCCTGCTTCAATGTCAGGTAAATTTTTAAAACAGGCTAAAATTATTCATTCTACAGGACATCGTAAATTTTGGAATTATTATTATTTTGATGAATGGTATAAATTTTATGGTGAATGGATTAAAAATAATGGAACACCTGTAAGTATCAGAAAAGACTCAAAAAAATATCAGTATTTTTGCCGTAAATTCGGACTTGATAAAAAAAATTTTTTTCAATTATGCCCGGATTTTTTCAAAATGCCAATCAAAGCCATCCGCTTCACTTTGAAATTTGTTTTGAGGATTAAGTGTTAAATAATTATAGAGAAACAACTTGATGTAAGACTTGGATTATTCATTTCTTGAGATTAAATCGTATGCCAGACTTGCTAATGATAAATAATGAATGGCTAGATTTTTGTCTAAAGTATCTGCTACACTGTGAACTTTTTCGTTTCGAAACTTTTGCAGAGACATATTCAAAAGTCGTACACCTTCAAAATAATCTTTTTCAACAGCTGTCTTTGGCATATGCCCAAAAATTTTCTCATAGTTAGATTTATCAAAGGCTTTGTGTGCTTGCTCTTCACCTGTAATGTCACGTAATTTATTACGAACTACTTTATATGCTTCTTCTACTGCATGGAAATAGTTTTCGTTATGCAATAATTGTTTTATATGCTCGTATATTTCAGGTCTGATTTCAATACTAATAAGATTATTAGTGATACTGACAGTTGCTGATTGTGGTAAAGTCTGATAGTTTGTCATTCCTAACAATTTATTTCCAATCTTTTCTATTTCAATACTAAATTTTATATTAATTAAATGTCCCAATGCCAATTCTCTATTCCTAAAAAGGGCGGCAAACTCAAGAATTACATGTCCAACAACTTGGTTAGTTTCAATTTCAAAAAAAGCGTGCAATTTATCAGTTTTTGATATTCCATACATTGTATATTTTGGATCATTAATTTCAATATTAAATTCAGAAAAAAAATTATGAAATTCTTTATCTGTAAAATGCACTATCCCACCACTAGAGTTTAACCGTAAAGCATTGTCTAAATACTTCTTATCAGCGCTTGATAAATTACTCATTATAACCTCTTATCATATCTAAAATATGAATAATCATTTTTATAATATATTTAAAAAAACTAATTATATTATAGTATTTTAAAAATCTAAAAAATTATAGGAACGAAGCATAGATGTTATGCCATTAGTACATAAGTTTTCGTAATTTGGAATTATAATGTTTTTCATCTTATATCTTTCATGTCTTTTATAATTTGCAGTAATTCACTTATATATTTTAACTTAGTTTTAGTCATCTTTTTAATAATTTATTTATTTCAGGCTTTGTATTTAAATGATGTCTTTCTAATAAATATTTTGCAAAATCTTTGTTTTCTGCAGAAGAATTTAAAATACTTGTCCATATTTCAACTATATCTGCAATAACTAATTGCAGATTAAAATCATAAGCATTTTTAGTAAATACTACTAAATCAGATGCCCAATCTTTTCCTAAACGAGATTTTTTTTCCATTAGATCATAATGAAGCCTAATAAAAAAAATGATTTTTTCTTGGATTTTATTTATTTTTATTCTTTTAAAACATTCCTCTATCAAAGTTTTCAGTAAAAGACGCAGATTTTCGAAAAGCAATTTATTTTCATCTTTTTCATAATATTCTTTTATGTATATCCTTATAACCCCATCGATATACAATATTTCCTCAAACAAATCATCACTTACATTGTGCTCTGGATTTTCAATTAATTCCGATATACTAATAAGAATATTTTGAAGTCCATCACAAGACTTCGTTTTAAAAAGATATATATATAATATTTTTAAATTCTCAACCATTTCATATGTAAATTTTTTAGTGTCATCATTTTTTTCAAGCGAATTCAAAGATAATCTAATAATTTTTGGTATCATCTCTGTTATTACTACAGCCACCGATATATATTTATCACTACTTTTATTAAACCATATTACTGCATGAGATATAATATTATCAATATGGTTTTTTAAAAAATTGAAATCATCATAAAATCTAAAAAGGTATATTAAATATTGCTTCAAAAAACGCTTAACAAAAACCTTATCATCTATAAAATTATCATGATCCAAAATCTTATTAAACATATCCAATACTCTTTTTACTCTATCGTTAGAAAAGCCCCAATCATACATTTCATAAAGCACACGATTAAACTTATCAAATTCTTTAATATCAATATAATGTTTTAATGTTTCATTAAAATCATTTTCGTCTATTTCTTTTAATATATTATATAAGCTCATATAATGTATTATTCTAATAGCTAAGCACCCCATACATACAAGTGCAATTGATAAAAAAATAAGCTGAAGAATATGATGACTACTTACTGGACAGTAAAAATTAATTATGTAGATACATATTGAAAATAATACTAGAATCATAAATCCAGATTTTGTGATTTTTTTTAATTTGTTAGATAGAAATTTTTGGACAGGTGCGGCACTTGTATCTATACTCCCCATAATAATTGATAATAAAACTATAACACCAGCATATAACGTTGCCAATACTCCAAGCAGTCCAAATGGCAACTCTTGATGTTTTTTGTCATCATCAGATTTCATGTTTATATTGAAATCAATAGTATGTTTTGAATTTGTATTTCCTTTTATTATATGTTGTACTACATCTGTTGTCTTATCATCTATTTTTTTATTTATACTATTTCTAGCTTCTCTTATATTTTTATTGATAGTAGATACACTATATTCTTCTGTTTGTTTTTGCTGAGAATTTTCATCAACTCCAAATACTATGATTGGTAATGTTAATAATGCAATAATTATAATTGCTTTTTTCATAAAAAGCCCCTTATATAATAATTTTTAATTATATTAAAAAATATCTAATCTTTTAATTTCAATTTTGCTCGGCTATTATAATTATACAGTGAAATAAAATAAAAATATTTAAAATTCAGTTTTTGAGTTAACTTATAGACACTATATACTATTTTTATTATACTGTTTCACAAATTCACTATTAATATTACATCAAACTTATAAAACAAAGTAGTTTTTCAATCCAATTTCTTTATATATCAGATATCTTAATAGCATTGAAAGACTATTTATTAAGCTATGATTAGGAATATTTATTTTTTTTAGTTTCCCATTTCTATATGGATGTATAGAAGAATTGCGAATAGCAGTAAGAATAATCCTTAACTTAATTTTCAATTCCTTTATTGACTTGTTTTTATCCGTATATCCAAATATTTCAAATCCTTGAAAATCATTCTTTGGATAATTATGTATGAATATCTTATCAAACACTTTATTTGGTAGAGAATATATAATTTTTTCTATATCTTGAACATTTTCAGATGGTTCAATTCTCCCATTATGATTTTTTTTATAATTGCCTTTAAGTTTTATATTTCCATAAGTTTCTAGCATTTGAATTTGCTGAGTTAAATAAACTTCAGCATATTCCTTACTATATATTTCATTCATATCAGCAATAAACTGCATTATATTATGTAATAATTTGCGTTTGCTGAAAAATAGCATCATTGATCTATCGATATCCTTATTAATTTTATTATAAGTCATTCCATACCTTGAAAACCAATCATTATGTTTACCAGTTGTTATAGTAAAAGGAATATTTTTAGTATAAAACTCTTTTAAATATTCACAATATTTCCAATCATATATACGTTTGACTTTACACTTATGAACACCAATTAAAGTAAAATATACACAAAGCTGATAGATAATATAGTAGAAGAAATTAATTGGTTTTGGTTTTATTGTAATTATATCTATACGGCTGTTTTTCTCAATTTTATAGTCGCTTTGATGACTTCTAAAAACTGTAGGGGTTGAATGTATAATAATGGAAGTGTATTTTGATAAATTTATTTTTCTATGAATAGTTTGTGCTTGAATTTCAATCTGAGATATATCATCAATAAAACTTCCTTTTTCATTGTAATAATTAATATATGATCCATTTTTTCTCCTATACTTAATTGCACTGTGTTCCATATTGTTGCTAAATGGCTGATTCCATAACCAATCTTCTAAATTTTCTATTTCAAAAGATATTTTTGTATACGTTGTGTCTAATTCTATAAAACCTTGATTTTGTTCATTAACAAAATCTTTATTTTTTGTAAAAGATGAGAAATTTAATAATTCCTCATCTTTTTTATAATCTCTATATGGATTACAATAAAAAAATGTATAGTTAGTTTTATTTTGTAATTCTGATTTATGTCTAAATTGAGCATATAATTCTTTGACATTAAAAGAATCTCCGTTTTTACATAATTGCTTCAATATTTTAACACGTAGTTCATTATCATATATTTCCAGTTGCCCCAATAATACAGGCTGTTTTAGTTCTTTATCCCAATAAAAAGTCCCAATTGCAGGCAATACATATTCCGACAACATTATATTATCTCCAATTTTAATAAATTTTTATTTTATTAATATTCAAACAACGAATGCGACACTGTATTTTGCCCTTGTTATTGCTATATAAAATTTAGTTCTATCTCCTATATCGTTGATATCTTTTGTTTCTAAATATTTGAGCATAGACTTTGTAGGGAAAATTAAAACTCTATCAAATGTTAAACCTTTTGAAATTCCAATGTTTCTAGCATTAAATCCTAAAGTATTTGTTCTCCTATCATATCGTAATATTGCAGGATTATATTGTTCTATATAATTTGATACATCATTTTTTTCTATTTTAATAATACAATCATGTCCGGTGATTTCTGTATTCTTTGATATTGTCTTTGGGAATTCCGGATATAAACTATCCGCCATATCGCATATTGTTTTATTACAGCGATAACATTCAGCCTTCTCTATCAAACTACAAACCTTTGCTTTTTCTCTCTCTTTAATCCAAGCCAAAATATTTGCTTTTCTAAACTGTCTATTTTTACTAGCATTATTTGTGCTGAAAGTTGCTTGCCTTGGATCTCCGACAATAGTTATATTAATTGAAGTCTCAAACAATACATCAAGTAAATTTAAATCATAGCCAGACAAGTCTTGGAATTCATCTATCATTATATATTCATAAATTGAAGAAAGCCTGTTAGCAACTAATCCCTTCGTTTTTTTATTACATTCAAAAGCAAATTCTGATATTTTGTCTCTATGAATATTATTCTCTTTCGTTAGATATTGATCTTTTTTTAAAAAACGTTTTTTAGAATTTGTTGACGATTTTTGCATAACGCTATCCATCCATACTATGCTTGATATTCTATTAGTATACCCCATTTTGTTTTGATATGGACGCACACATTCTTGCAATAAAAAATTATACCAAGACATAATTTCTAGATTTTTAGGTATAAATTTATTGTTTTTATAAATTAAATTTCTTATCTGTTCTAAATTCTCATTTGTATAAGTACATATAAGCACTTTCTCTTTCTTAATAGAAAGTGCTTTATTGACGAGTTCTGTTGTTTTTCCAGACCCAGCAGCAGAAAGAATAACTATATTTTTAGATTTCATTTATTATATATTCTGGAATTTTAATTTTTTCAGTCGTTTGAAGTATTTGTAAAGCACAATCTGTCTTATTATTAATCATATATTTTTTCATCTCATCTTTTGTTGTACAAGACTTATTAAAAATCTTATTTAACATTGACACCTCATTACAAGCAACTATTTGAGGTTCAAGTGTAGGATTACTATTATCTTGAGAATAGATAATTTTTATATTTGTTTTTTTAGGTGTAGTTATATATTTTGAATATTTATTTTTCACTTTGTTTTCATAATCGCCATCGTTATCTGTAATAACAATAACTTCTTTATTTAACTTTTCAGCAATTTCTAAAAATCGTAAAAATGATAATCCCATAACATTTAAAACATCAACGCCGTCTTCTATTGGCATTTTTTTATATTTATCAAAGTAGGCTTTTTGTACTATTAGCTCATCTGAAGCACCTTCAACCAAAATAGTCTTTTTACCTAAAACTAGTCTTAAAGTATCATAACCTGACAACTTTTTAAAATATTCCTGAGTATCCTTTTCTAAATCTGATAAAGTAGTAGATTTATTATCACTTAATAATGTTAATTTTTTCAATCCTAATTTATTAAGAACAAATGCACTGTGAGTTGTAAGAATTATTTGTTTGCCAGCACATTTATCATTTATTTTTTTTATTAACTTATTCATAGAAGTAAATGATAAATGGTTTTCAGGTTCTTCTACTAAGATAATATCTGTTTCTTCTGTTTTTTTCTCTAGAGACAGTAAAATTTTTAAAACATTTTGCTCGCCTTTACCGCTTAATGAAACGGGTAAAGAATCTAAATGAGGAATTAACAAAGTTTCCCAATTGGAACGACCAGAAATATCCAATGCAATTGATAAATTTTTATCTGTAATAGTTCCTTTCGTTTCATTTAATTTTGTATTCAAATCTTTTATTGGTTGCTGACTTGAAAAAGCTTCTTTTAAATTTCTATATGATATATTCAAACCAACTCTTTCCTTAATATCTAATGTGTTTTTTATAATGTCTTGAAGATAATAATCTGTTCCACTTTGCAAACGAATAGTAGTAGCATCTGTAAATCCCACTTTTATAGGAACACTTCTAGTGGTTATAGTGGCAAATGCAAATGAATACCACTGAACTTTATAGTATTCTGAAGGAATATTCTTTATTTTGTCTATTTCGTCTTTGATAAGACTTTCATATTCTTGTTTAAAATTATCATCAAAAAGTATTTCTAATTTGATTCCGGGAACATTTTCACTATAAGTATTATTTGTACCTTTAAGATTGAAAAATTCAGGTTTGTCTTTAAAATATAATTCTATTACTATTTTCGGAGGTTCATTTAATTCTCCTCTTTGGATACTCTGCAAATAGTCTTCTTCTGATTGTTTATTAAACAGATATGGTGCTAATTCATATTCAATAGCTTTTCCATTTAAGCGTTTTGTTAATGCTAAATTTATTGCTTCAAGTATAGTAGATTTTCCAGTTTCATTATCGCCAACAATTATATTTAAATCTTCATTAAAAGATAAAGTAAATTTATTAAAAATTTTATAATTTTCTATATGTATTTTTGTTATCATAGCTTGGTTTAATCTATATTCTATTATTTTTGTGTATACAACAAAATCTATAGTGAGTTTATTTATTGTTTTACTAAAATATCAATAATGCTTTTTAGTTCTGGATAGTTTGTTAATATATCCCAATTAATATCAATACCTATTTGTATACTATTTCTTGCGTCTTTTAATCTTTTTAGCATTGGTAAAACTATTTTTGAACCATGATTAATATATAATGATAAGTGATCTTCTGATAAGATCAATCTGTATCCAGTTCTATCTCCTGCAATTAAAATCTTTTCATCTCTCAATTTTGCAATAATATTTGTTCTAAAATCTTCAAGATTTATTGTCCCGAAGCCAGTTTGAAATAAGTAATTAATCAAATTTTCTGCAGTATATTTTGTATCATCTTCTGAAGAAATTTGTCTATATGAAAGAAATTCCAACACAGCTAACTGCATTTTTATAAATGAGTCCGTAGAACCGGAATAGGTATCAATAAAAGCTTGAATATTATTTTTATTATATTCTGCAATAGCATAGTCTTTCTTATTATCGGATATATTTTCTATAACAGAACTTTTCATAGGCCATACTAAACTTCCAACATCTTTTTTATACAACATTACTTGAATCTCTTTCTTGATATCATCAGGCATATTTTTACTAGTATCATATAAATACAATAATGTACCTGCAACAAAATCAGAAAGTTGAATTAATGTTTGTTCTGTGTCGCTAACAAATTGATGTTTTGGCTTACCAGTAAAAAGATCTTCTCCATCACTATATTTTTTATCTAAATAAGAATTAAATCCATTCATAAAATCTGAACTACCAATATTATGTTGAAAAATATCGATCATGTCCATTGTAAAAGTAAATTTAGAATATACCTTGTCATAGAAAAATTTATAAAATGATTGCTTATAATTTAAACCAGAATTATGCTTAACGGCTATCTTATTCTTATCTACAATAACAGCATGATATTTAAACGGAATAGCTTGTAATTCATAGACCATTGTTTTTCTTTTTTTATGGTTTCCTGCAATATTAGAACTTTTTAGTCTACCACCTGCTTTATTACGAACAATAATATTAAACTGATTTTTAACGCTGTCTAAATCTTTGGTTTTTACAATAATTCCTACTACTATAAAAAATTTAGAAGCATCATTTGATAATTTATTATCACCATTTTCATCTATAAAAAGTGTTAATTTTTGCAAAGCTATATCTCCTAAATGTAAGTAGCATATAAGGAAATAAAAAATAATGGTAAAGTTCTTAAATTTATTTCTACTATTTTAATAAGATTAAGAAGATTTTAAGAACAATAAAATACTTTTAAAAAATGAACTTAATAGAAGAAAGCAAAAAGTATTGGTAAATGAGCTTTAAAATTATAAAACTTCAACCAAAATACTGCTTGTTGCTATCAAGATGCAGGTGTGTAAAAATGTTGGGGTGGCTGACGAGATTTGAACCCGCGACCTTCGCTTCCACAGAGCGACGCTCTAACCAGCTGAGCTACAGCCACCAAAAGTGCGAATAAAAAGCGTCTCCGACGTGAGTTGAACACGTAACCTACTGCTTAGAAGGCAGTTGCTCTATCCAATTGAGCTACGGAGACACTCGTAATAAGCAAGAATTATACAAAAACAAGAGTTCCTAGTCAAATACCGCGCTTTATGGTATAATAAAAACATGTTTAGAAATAAATCTGAATTACTGGTGCCGGCAGGCTCGTTATCTAGATTGAAAACGGCAGTCTTGTACGGCGCAGATGCGGTATATTCAGGCACTCCCGATTTATCGCTGAGGCTTAAATCTTCTTTTCCTTTGGAACAACTGCAGGAAGGCGCAGAATTTGTCCATAATGCAGGCAAAAAACTTTATTTAACGTTAAATTTATTTTCACACAATAAAGATATTGATAAGCTTACGTCTTTTATAAATACAATAAAAGAAATAAATCCCGACGGAGTTATTATTTCAGACCCCGGAATATTTCAGTTTGTGCATGAAAGGCTGCCGAAACTTCCTATACATATATCAACGCAGGCAAACGTTTGTTCGTGGCTTACGGTTGATTTTTGGAAAAAGATGGGGGCTTCTTTATGCGTTTTGGGAAGAGAAGTAAGTTTTGCGGAAATTACCGAAATAAGAGGCAAATGTCCTGACATAAAGCTTGAAATGTTTATACACGGGGCGATGTGCATAAGCTATTCGGGAAGATGTTTGATTTCTTCTTTTATGGCTTCAAGAAGCGCCAATCAGGGAGCATGCGCCCACTCGTGCAGATGGAAATACAAGATGTATCTTGAAGAAGAAGAAAGACCAAACCAATATTACGGTATAGAAGAAGACGAAAAAGGCACTTATTTTTTTAATTCAAAAGATTTATGCCTTATGCCGAAACTTAACGAAATTTTAGCTTTGGGCATAGATTCTTTAAAAATAGAGGGAAGAAACAAGACAGAATATTACGTTGCTCAAACGGCGAGAGTTTACAGAAAAGCGATTGACGATTATTACGCGGCTCCGGATAAATGGAATGCCGATATTTATATAAAAGAGCTGAACACTTTGCAGAACAGAGGATATACGCTTGGGTTTTTTAACGGCATTCCTGATGAAAAAGCTCAGGATTACAACGATACTTCAAGCAAAAGCGATTACAGAAACTGCGGGTTTGTAAGAGAAGCAGGAGAAGATTACATAATACTTGAACTCAGGCATAAGCTGTCGAAAGACGATGAGATAGAATTCCTTTCGCCTTACAGATTTGAACCTTATAAAATGAAACTTTCGAGTATGCAGATAGCAGGTTCCAAAAAAATAGTTGATACTTTATCGCCGGGAGTTCTTAATCAGGCGGTAAAACTTCCAGTAGAAAAAACAGACGTTAACCTTTTACCGAAATATACTGTGGCGAGGATGAAAATAAAATGAGAAGAATTTTTCTGGTGTTTTTCGGCATTCTTTTTGCGCTTGTGAGCCTTGAAATTTTGCTGCAGACAAGTTCTTTTGTTATTTCGGTAGTAAACCACGTAAACAACAGTAAAACGCTTAAATTTTTGAGAGATAAAGAGCAGGTAACGATATTGTGCGTAGGAGAGTCGACCACCTTTGCGCAGTATCCTAAACAGCTTGTGGATTATCTTAACGAACACATAAAAAAAGATTTTGTCGTGATTGACTGCGGAGTACCAGGCACAAACGTTGAAAACATTACGGCAAGAATTGACAGCCAGATAAAAACTTACAACCCTGATATTGTTATTTCGATGATGGGCGCAAATGACGCAACGCTCCAGGAAAAACAGATATATAAAAAGTACCCGTTTAAAACGGTTGAGCTTTTTATGCTGATAAAAAGGCATATTGAAAGTTTGGCTGCCGAAAAACTTTATGCCGATGAACAGAATATTGATTATTCCATGATGGTTGACGCATACTTTAACAGCGGAGAAAAGCCCGTAAAGTTAATTAAAATACTTGAGAAAAACCCTAAAGACATAAAAGCTCTTGAAGGGCTTATATCAATCTACAGAACAAGAAAAGATTACGCAAACGTCGAAAAGTATGCCGATATGTTTTTGACGACGCATCCGTATACAAATAATATGTTTGTGTATTTTATGCTTACGGACGTTTATATACAGCAGAAAAAATACGAATCGGCTTATAATTTTATATTGTCGATAATAATGAACGACAAAATAACAAACGAACAGAAAAACGAATATTTTTCAAAGATAGTCGAATCGTATATTTCTTTTGCGACGACACAGCAGCTTGTCGAATATTACAACCTTTTGGTTAATAAAAAGATGCAGACGGCTATATTAAACGATTTGTACAAGTATTTAAAAAAGAATAATGTTGAAGTAAGTTATTACGGCTACGTTAACAGATATGACAAAATAAGAAATATCCCTAATTTTGAAACGGAAGAAATTAAACAGTCGTATCTTTTATTTGCGCAGAAAGTTACGGATAAAGACGTTATATATATATGTATGGGCTATCCGACAGTTTCTATAGAAAAGTTCAGAAATTTTTTTAGGGATACAAAATTAAGAGACAAAATCATTTTTGTTTCAAACGAAGAAAATTTTAAGAAAAAACTGGAAAGTCTTCCGTATTACGATTTATTCGTGGACAATTTCGGTGGAACTTTCGGACACTGCACGGCTTTGGGGAACAAGCTTATTGCGGAAACAGTCGGTAAAAAAATAGTTGATATGGTGGATTAGCTAAAATGGCGGGTTTAAAGCTTGATTTGCATGAAATATTTAATAAAGGAAAAGAAATAGACAAAGCTTTGCATGACGTAATATATCAGGCGAGAGAAAAACGCATCGGCGAAGTTGAAATAATTCCCGGTAAAGGAAGCGGAGTTCTTAAAGAAAAAGTCATCCGTTTTTTAAATGACAAAGAAATAAAAAAAATGTATAGTAGATATAAGGTGGACAATAAAAATTTCGGCAGAATTTTTGTATATTTTAATTTTAACAAATTAAAATAAGCGGAGACAGTTAATGAAGAAATTAATAATAGTTGTTTTAGTTAATATTTTTGCGTTGTTTATGGTTTCAAACATAGTAAGCGGAATTACTATAGACAAATGGCAGACGCTTATAGCATCGGCGGTAGTTTTATCTTTTATAAATATGTTTTTGAAGCCTGTGATAAAATTTATCACGCTTCCTATAAATATTTTGTCGCTGGGAATTTTTACGCTTTTTATAAACGCTTTTCTTCTGTATTTCGTCGAAAGGATTGTGAAAGGTTTTTATATAGCAAATTTCAGCTCGGCTTTTATAGGAGCATTGCTTTTGAGCATCATATATATGCTGCTTGAAGCTTTTGTAATAAGGGGCAAAGTAAGGATAATAAGAAAAGAAGACGTTTACGGAAAGCCTCAAAATAAAGAAACAATACCTCAGGGTACGGTAATAGACGTTGAAGCTATAGAGGAGAAAGACAAGTAAAGGGGAAAACTATGATAAACAAAGAATTAATTGAAAGAATATTTTCGGCGGCGAATATTTTAAGATGGAACGACCACATAAGACCGTTTGATTTTTTTGAGATAGATAAGCAGGCGCACAAGATGATAATCGCTTATATTATCGCCAAATTTGACGAGGAAGAAGGCAAAAAAATAAACTGGATTAACCTTATAGAAGGCTCTATTTTTGAATTTTTTCACAGAACCATGCTTACGGATTTGAAGCCTGAAGTTTATCATGAAATAATGTCAAAGAAAAAAAATGAGCTTAACAAGTGGGTTTTGGAAAATTTGAAAAAAGATCTTCTTCCTTTGGGAGAAGGTTTTTTGGAAAGGTTCGAAAAGTATCTTTTTGACGACGGCTATTCGCAGTATGAAAAAAGAATTCTTTCCGCTTCGCATGAATTTGCGACGAAATGGGAATTCGGCATAATATATCCGTGGAACGAAATGCTTTACGGCATAGACACTACGAAAGAAACGGTTGACGCCTGTATATCGAAGTATCAGGATTTTGTCGGCGTAAAAAAACTTGTAATGAATAAAAAATATTACGGTTTTTTGGATTTGTGCGGACAGCTTAGATTTCAGCAGAGATGGGCGCAGTCTTTCAGACAGCCTAAAACTACTGTTCTTGGACATATGTTCGTGGTTGCGATATTCAGTTATTTGTATTCTATAGAAATGGGCGTTTCTGAAAAGAGATGCTATAACAATTTCTTCTCTTCATTGTTCCATGATTTGCCGGAGATACTTACAAAAGACATAGTAAGCCCGATAAAATCGTCGGTTGAAGGGCTTGAAGACATAATAAAAGAATTTGAAAAGAAACAGGTTGAAAATAGAATTCTTCCTTTGCTTCCGGAAAGCTGGCATTTTGAAATGACATGCTTTATACAGGACGAATTCTTAAACAGAATCGTCGAAAACTCTTTTGTAAAAATAGTTGACGAGATAGACGATAAAACAAACAAAGACAATTTGTCGGCGATAGACGGTAAACTTATAGAAGTATGCGATAAGCTGTCGGCCTATATAGAAGCTTCTTTGGCTTTGCGTTACGGGATTCATTCCGAAATACTCGATAAATCAAAAGAAAAGCTTTATATGAAATATGCAAATACGAAAATTGCAAAACTGAATTTTAAAGAAGTGTTTGATTATTTTAAATCGGCAAATTAATAGCCGTCTTCTTCTTCCGGAGTTTCATTTTCAGGTAGAGGTTCCTGCTCAGGCTTTTGGTTGCAGTACATTGCAGGAACTGTCCCTTCAAGGAATGCTTCAAGGTATGCTTTAGGCGTTTTGCTTAATGCCAAAAGACCTGTTTTAGGGTCTATTAACGTCCATTCGATTCCTTTAGGCTGCACAAAGTCAACGACAGGGTATCCTCTTAAAGCATCTTTCATAAACGCAGTCCATATAGGGCAGGCAATGCTTCCGCCGGTCGTTCTTGTTCCGAGCGAAGTTCTGTCATCGTATCCTACCCATACTCCTGCGACTATTTGAGGAGTATATCCTACAAACCACGCGTCAACGCTGTCGTTTGAAGTGCCTGTTTTTCCGGCGCACGGTCTGCCTAAGTCTCTTGCGGCAAAACCGCTTCCTTTTTCAACTACGCCTTTAAGCAGGTTTGTCATTATATAAGACGTCTGCGGGCTTAAAACTTCTTTTTCTTCAGGTATGTTTGATTCCAAAACTTTTCCGTTTTTGTCCACGACTTTTACGATAAAGTAAGGTTCTGTTTTTATGCCGCCTGAAGCCAGCGTGCCTATAGCCGAAACCATTTCCTGTAAAGTAACGTCGCTTGAACCGAGCGATAAAGCAAGAGTGTTTACCAGAGGACTTTTTATGCCCATGCGTCTGGCGTAATCTATTACTCTTTCTGGACCGACTTTATCTATAACTTCTATTGCGCAGGTGTTTACCGATTTTGCGACGGCTTCTCTTAGAGGAATTATGCCTCTGTATTTGTTGCCGTAATTTGCCGGATACCATATTTTCATAGGGTCTATAAGTTCGTCTTCCGTCATTTTTTCGGCAAGTATTTCAACGTATGACAAATCTCTTGAAACGAGGTTCCAGTTTCTTCCGTCAAAAGCAAATACCATCTGTTCGTCGTTCAGCAGCGTTGCCGGCGTCATTAGTTTTGAATCTATTGCGGCTGTATATACAAAAGGTTTAAACGCGGAACCGGCCTGTCTTTTTGCCTGCACGGCTCTGTTGAACTGCGTTTCTTTAAAATCGCGTCCTCCGACCATAACTCTTATTGCGCCTGTTTTAGGGTCGATTGCCATAATGGCGCCCTGCACTTTTTTGTTTGCGGCACTTTTATTGCCTGCCATCTGGGTATCAAAATTGTTAAGGTTTTCAGCCAAAGCTTTTTCAGCAGCTCTCTGCATTTTTATGTCGAGAGTTGTGTATATTGAAAGACCGCCTTTATGCAAAACGTTAGTTCCGTATTTCGGTTCAAGAAGTATTCTTAAATATTCTATGAAATAGTATCCTGCCGTTTGTTCCTGAAGATTTTTTCTGTCCGGGATAGGATAATTGTTCGCTTCTTCTTCCTGTTCTTTTGTTATAAAGTTTAAATCTCTCATTCTTGACAGAACCACCGCTCTTCTTTGTTTTGCCCTTTCTATGCTTTTGAAAGGAGAATAATAATTAGGAGCTTTCGGAAGACCGGCTATCAAAGCTGATTCTGCAAGATTAAGGTCTCTTACCGATTTGCCGAAATATATTTTTGACGCGGATTCCGCTCCGTATCCGCCTGCGCCGAAATATATCTGGTTTATGTAGAGCTGTAAAATTTCTTCTTTCGTGTAATTTCTTTCAAGCTGTACGGTTAAAAGAAGTTCTTTGAATTTTCTTAAAATTGTTTTTTCCGACGTTAAAAATATTGTTTTTGACAATTGCTGTGTTATTGTAGAACCGCCCTGGGCGACTTTTCTTTTTAAGAAATTTGTCACTGCAGCCCTTAAAATGCCTTTTGTCGAAATGCCCCAGTGGTCAAAAAAATCGTTGTCTTCGGTGGCTATAAAAGCGTTTTGCAGATTCATAGGAATTTCGTTTAACGGTACAAGAACTCTTCTTTCGACGAAAAGTTCCGAAATAAGATTTTCATCTTTGTCAAAAATTTTTGTCACTATATTCGGCGTATAATTTTCAAGATTGGATATAGAAGGAAGGTCTTCAATAAGTTTTTTTGCGCACATTGCTGCGCAGATCATAAGAAGACAGAAAATTACGGTTATTATTAAAACAAACTTAAATTTGATTTTCATTTATATATGTACGACCTTATGTGAATTTTTGTGTAAAACAACCATATTATTATACTCCAAAAATAGATATTTCACAAATATGAAATAAGATGCCTGATAATTTAGTAGTTGACTTTTATTGAGTTTTTAGATAAAATTTGCTAAACTCTCTTTTCAGTACATGGGAGTTGTTCTTTTTTTTGTGTAGTTCTTATTGGGGGTGTGGCAGAGTGGTCTAATGCATCAGACTGTAAATCTGACGGGCTTGCCCTTCGGTGGTTCAAATCCATCCGCCCCCATTTTTTGAGCTGCGGGAGTAGCACAGTGGTAGTGCTCCAGCCTTCCAAGCTGGCCATGCGGGTTCGATTCCCGTCTCCCGCTTTATCTATCTTAGTCTGAGTTTGCCGAGGTGGCTCAGGGGTAGAGCACCTCCTTGGTAAGGAGGTGGTCGTGGGTTCGATTCCCATCCTCGGCTAGTGTTTTTTTATAATTAAATTATGAAACCAATAAAAAATTGGGAGGAATAAGAAAATGGCAAAAGAAAAATTTGACAGATCGAAACCGCATGTAAACGTAGGAACAATAGGACACGTGGACCACGGGAAAACGACATTGACGGCAGCAATAACGAAAGTATTGGGAGACAAAGGAT